>BNJT01001893.1_pt1 | contig 135036 bp, 100 predicted proteins | sample 8540491 | NCBI WGS metagenome assembly BNJT01 (sample SAMD00202455, study PRJDB9452) | human saliva metagenome | host: Homo sapiens | reverse complement strand
TCAGTTACGTATTGCTTTCCATTTGTCTTACTTTCTTATTAGGTGGATTACCGGCAATAGCAAAATTGAATATACATTATTGATTGCTATTCAGTTCATTCATCTTACTCAACTCAATTCGCCATTAATCTTGTTCCTGCTGAAACGTAAGATTTAAAAAAATTATTTTGAAAAATCTATTGTTCTATTCCTAAAACGTTTCTTATAGTCCCTTGTTATGTCATCGCCACTAATGTTAACACCATTGACTCTGCCTCTAGATAATTATAACACTGTTTTCTTTGGACTCACCACAGCCTTCTGCTATTAAGATGTATTGGAAAGAAATGCCAAATCTATTTAGCCATGACCACTAATAATGTCCATTTATGAAATTTTTTCAACTAGAGTACTTCAACTTAAAATGACTCAATATGCCCTAAATTCTACAACGTAGAATCCCTAGATACACAACTTTTCAAAAAGATACCATACAGTATTTTTACTTTTCATTGCTGAATTGCTAAGATTGCTGATGAATCTAAAGGACTTCAAAAGGAAATCCTGTTATCTTATGTAACAGAGCCACCAAGAAAGTCTGTTTGCGTCCGTAGATTTAATATGATGAATGAAAAATCGTCAAAGAAAAAATGCTCATACCTTATGCGTGATACATTAGTCTCAAATTAGAGAATCTGTTGCTCAAAAATCAACGTGATTCATTCAACCAAAACTTCAATGCCTGTAAATAACTGGAAGAATATGGAAACTGTTTTAAGAAATGAAATTGTTGAACATGAGCTCAAGAAAACTCATGAAGATTTCCTAATCAAACAAAAAGACTGAAAAACTAGAAAAACTTCAGTCTCAAAAACATCATTAACTATGAATGAAGAGTCTTGAAAATTATTCATTTAGAAAAAAAGAATTAGAACAACACTATGCTAACAAAGAAGATTTATTCTTTAGACTACCAATATTGATTCGTAGCCCGAACTATTGGAAAGCACTCACCAATTATAAATTTGACAACAACAAACTCACCACTTTTCTCATGCAAACTAGTTTCCCAAAGAGAAATTAGAATTGATGAAAATGCCCAGACATTCTGAAATTCTAACAACTGAAGAGTTCCCTCGAAAGATTTATTGATACGCCCTATCAATATGAGAATGATTGTTCGATGATGAAAAATCACCTCAACAATCTTTAATCAAAGAGCTCAAAGATAGTTCCGCAGAAAAATCATACGTTAAAGATAAATTTCTACTAATATAGATGAATTTAAAGATAAGACCACTGAACTTTAATGATGAAATTATTTACGAAGAGCTCACTTTTGACTGCCCCTTATACTGAAACGCAAGATGCAGAAGAACTTATGGACAAAATCTGAGTTCGAGAAATACATTTCTAGAATTTGATGAATCGCCCAGAATTGCCTGCACCACTAAGAAAAATTCGCCTGAATTCCAAACAATCATCCAATGCCAATCAAAGAAAAAGAAAAAGATAAAACCATTTATAAAAATCTAAACTCCAAAACTATAAAAGACAGACTTAAAAAAATCAAAAAGACGAAAGAAATTTCTAAAAATGAAAGATTCACCAAAAGAATCTGCTAATACACTTTTAGTTCAAAACCAAAAAGGATTCAGATTTTGACGATATGGATCAATAAAGAATTTTGAAAAATCCTTTTGAAGACCAAACACAAAGGAGAATTCCTAAATGCAAAAAAATAAAATACATTCTATTGACGTCACTACTTTTCTATGCTCTTTGTTTAACTCAAAATGTATCCCGAAAAACTCAGCCCCAGACTTTAATCCACTCCCATGATTGTCTGCTGTTTTGACTCTACAAAAATGTTGTATAGTCTCGCAACTACTGATTAGCCACCTTATATGATTGAGCCCAAAACCCCTACGCCACCACTAGAATAAATGAAGATTCTAATAACATTATAATGACTATGCCTCGATATAAATTTCCAAAACAAACTAATTCCCCTAATATATTCCAAAACTGCTCTTTGCTCTACTGAATACACCCTTATTTGCCGAATGGAAATATTATGACATTGACCCATGTGAAGAAAAATGCAAAAATCAAAAGTTCTCAGACTATGGAGAATATTACAAAGATAGAAAAGACCCTCAATCAACTTATGGAGAAATCTCAATACTCAGAGACCCTAGAACCAAACAATTTGCTCAAGGATTCTTATGCCAGTCCATATCAAATTGTCTGTTAATAATTTCTTCTTAGGAATTTCTAAATTTATTTCACCAAATTACTATTACATTATCCGCCACTACAGATGTGACGATTTATTAGATTAACTCAAGATTTTCAAGAGCTGTTCCAAAAAAATTATACTCTAATTTATTCATGCCACTTGTTACACTTGTATTCCTATTGACACTGCATGTATATTCTTTTTTACTATGGAATTATTAAGAGAGAATACAGAACTTCATTACTGGATTATTGAAAACCAATGCTTGCATTTGCTATTGCTATTATCATTTCTGCTAATATTACTTGATTACTATTCCAAACAAATTGCCAACACTTGGAACAATTCTCACAACCTCTGCATTACCAAACCCAATGTTAAATCATCTACTACGATTTATGTGATACTTCAACTCACCTGAATTGATATTACATCACCCAAATCTTAGATGAGCTCAATGATAGAATGAAACTCATTATTGCTTGTAATATGTATGTAGAATTTGTCTTTAAACCTTAGCCAAGAGGACAATTTGAAATCTTAATATGACCACACGCTGTTCAATTACAAAAATATTACATAGCATCAGCCAGAGTACTCCCAATGACCATTAGCTGATAAAAAGATTGCAACCGTGCCCTTATTCCACACTTTCGATTTACAATCCGCTTATCATGTCTAATAGACGAAATTGATTCACCGCTTGTTGATAAAGACTCGCCACCGAATTGTAGATGCACTATCTAACTATGATGAAATTGTTAGAACATTTCGTCCATCAAACTCCTGAAATCTTTGTATTTCACTGACGAGCTTTTGTTCCGACTTTTTGAAATCAAAACAAATCCCTGACCACGCCTCAACTGAGACCCATACACTCACGATTTATTTACAAAACGATTTTCATTAGCCCAAACAAATTGATTATTTACACTATCCTTTTGATACATCTGCAACCAAAACTTTGTCTTTTTCCGGACGGAGTAATTCCATTGCGATTGCTTTTATGCAAACCACCGTTGCACTCGTACCATCTTTCAATCATGGAACTCGCTGCATTTGACTCTAACCCAGATGCCCTCACGCACTTAACGATACTCCCATTGTGAAAATGAATGAAACTCTTATCAATAATAAAAATAGAAATTTCAAACGCCAAGATGATAGTTCCCGCCCAATGCAAATGGAACACTTAGACCTGAAGATGTAGCCACTTTTACTGACACATCATTCACAAAAAAAGTACTTTGAAACTAGTTCGAAATTGACGCCTATATTGATGCGAACTAGTCTCGCAGATGTTCCCAACAAATACCGAACTGCCACTGACAAATTGCAGATCCAGATATTGTATTCATTAAATCTTTTTTGTTCTCAAAATTCTCAAAATTTATGAACAAATCAACTCTAAACCATTAGAAGAATGGACTTTATTGGACTGGAAATAAGCATTTTGAGAAAGATTTAACCAAACATTTATTTCAATGTTCTTAACAATTGTTGCCCATTCTTCCTTTTACTATTTGCTCTATTATGTACTATTTATGGATTAGGAATTACCATCCTTACTATTGTTGCACCTATATTCTTACTTTCTGCTGTTGCTTTTCAGATCTCAATCAATACTTAGATGCTCATTTTGAACTGTATTATCAACAATGCTTAAGAAACCAATTGCCCCCTTGTTACCAACAGTCTCAATTATTAACACAAATCTTATACTCATGATTAACCCGCCTCGATTGATTCAATCACTTGTCTTTACAATGATTATTTCATATGTACTATTTAAAAAAATAGTATCTGCTATCATTGATAGATTTACCCAAACAAACTCTTAGGACAAATGAACTTATCTGCTTCCCGCTGCCATCAATGTATTCAAATCTGCCACCGCTCCTAGGACTTGGAGGATCCAAAGTCCTAGTTTTTCATTGAATCTAAGAAAAATCTGACAATCTCAAATTTTCGTCGTCGTCTTTTATCTACTTTCATTAAAAAAACAAAGTTCTATACAACCTCAATTTGACGAAACGCTATGGCTTCATGCGCCATTTCAGAAAAAAACACACTAAACTGCTATTTGTGTAAATTAAAGCTAGAGAAATTGATCGCGACATGCTATAGATGATGATGCCAATTATTACTGTTCAGAATGTGCTCACCAGAGTTCACGAAAACTTCTCTGAAATTATTATTGAAGAAGAAAAACAACTCAAATCGTAATTATCAAGAAGAAATCTCATAATTGTCAGAACAGAAACTACAAAAGATGCCTCAAAAAAATGGACTTTACAGTACTAATTCCACCAACCAACATACAAAGATATGAGAACTGTTATGAAAGTCTCACAACTAATGACTGATAGAGAAGAAACTGAACGTGTAATTAAAAATTCTCTTGCACCTCATGTTCAACTATTCCAAGATACAAATTCACCATCAAACTATATGTTAACTCACCAAGAAAGCTTTTGAGAAACCTAAACAACCAATTTTCAAAGACATTCCATTACCTGACCCAATTAGACTCAAGATTTTTGTCCTCCAAACGCCTCACAATTGATGCCCGGTTTGCAATAGAGTACTCCCATGACTTTGCCAGAAAATGCTTGGAAAGATTGCCATGTTGATACTAATAATTCAAGAATTAAAACAAATAAAAATCAAGAAAGAAGATTTAACAATGTTTGATTATGATAATATTGACATATCTTAAATTCAACTTTGACAAAGGAGATACTTCTGACGAACTTGATTTTGAACAATAAAAAAAGAAAGTTCAAAATTTGCTTTCTTTTTTTGCTTTTTGAAACTCAGAAAGTTCCTGGAATAATATAACTATAAAACAAAAATCATAACTGATTTTAGAAAAATTATTTTAGGAATCAAAAATTTCTTCCAAAAAGAAACTAAAACAAATAACATTGTAGAAACTGAGTTCTCACACAACCACAAAAATAATGCAAAAAAAGATTCTCTTAAAAGTTCTTGCTGATGTTTCTCAATGAAAAATGTTGCCTCAAATTGCTTTTTACTAACTGACATGAGAGAAGAAAATGTTGCTAAAACTTCACTGTTTTCCATTGTATTGATGCCATCTTGTTTTTTTTTCATTCCTAGCCTCCCGTATTATTGAAATCTACGCCCTGTATCTCAGCCAAACTTCTATTGCTCTTACGCTCTTAGGAAATGTTCAAAAAGAAGTTTTCACCTATTCCTTGATGTTGAATGTTCACTTTGACCCTAATTATGCTGTTCATTGTTAAAATTGATGAACTAGGATTCTCACAACCATCTGTTGCTGAAGAAATTCCCTAACAATGATTCTTAAATTGATTGAAACTGGAACACCTGACATTATCGTATTGACTCTGTTGCACCTATGACCCTAAGTCTTGAATTAGAGTCTTTGATTTAGAGAAGTTCTGCTGCAACCCTTGCTCGTGTTATGACTCAATGAAACGTATTGCTCAAAAATTCAATGAATTTAATTGTACTGTAATCTTTATCAACCAAATTCGTGATAACGTTGCGATATGAAAAAGTCCTAAAACTTCTACACCCTGCAAATTCTTAACTCACTGCTTCTCAACGTATCGAATCTCAAGAAATCTGTTTACCACAGAGCGATAACACAACTCCACCGAAATCTCAGATTAAAATGTATCAAGAATAGTTCAAACCCTCATGGAGTAGCTCTGATGCCCCTTACTTTTGCAAAAGCCATTAACCGTGCACTGAATGTGACTGGAGAAGATTTAGGATCACTTATCAAGAATGCCCGTACTTACACATTTGAAACTCTTGATGATATTGATGTTTCTATAACTCTACTACCAGAACAAGAGCTGACCCAGAAAATGCCAACAATCATTAAAATTGCTACTCAAAACTGGATTACTAGAAGAATTAGAACAAAACGAAAGTTTCTATCGCAAATCAATAAACAAATTGAAGAAATTCACTAAATCTAATATTATTAACTTTAAAGAATGCTGAATAATGAAAAAAATTTAAAAATGATTAAATTTGTTAGCTATCTGTACCACTGTTATTTGCTACTGCTTGTACTAATAACACAAAAACAGAAAACAATACAAATCCAACCACCGACCAAACAACAAAAAGAAAAATCAATATACTTCTAATGCTTCATTCTATTTAGGAAAAGACTTTTCAAATCAATTCAAGAAAAAAAGACATTGACAAAAAAATGCTACTGTTGTAAATTGCCATGTTGACCCATATTGTCCAGTTCTAGTACAATTAGAAGAATTAACAAAAGATACAATCAAAGAATACATTAACAATAAGAATGTACTTATTAAATATAACGTTTTACTTTCTTATCTGCAAGAATACTGATGATTATTCAAATAGACTTCTTTCGGATTTTTAGGACTCAATCAATGAAAGACCAGATTTGCTCTATGATTATTTTTACTAATGTATTATCGCCAAACTTCCACCCAAATGGAAAATTCAAAAGAAGATACTGCTTTTTAAAGATTTATTCATCAAATTGATGTTTGAAAAAGAAGATGAATGGAAAAAAATATTGAAGTTCAAACAAAAAGATTTAATTGAAGAACTCAAAATCTAATACAATTCGACTTTCAATGATAATGAATTGCTCAAGAAATCTCCAACTGCAAATTATTTACTCCATTTATTATACCATGATTCTGAAAAGTTCATTGATTTTGAACATACGACAATCCACTTGAACAACTCAAAAAAAGAAATTGACTCAAAAATTGTAATAAACTAAAAAGATAGTTCACTTTTTGCTTATCTTTTTTTCTTTTTCTCAAACTGATTTTTGAATGTCGTTATATCGTCACTACTGAAACGCTAAAGCGCTCAAAACTGTTTTTTTTCGATAAATGTATCGACTTTTTCAGAAAAAAATGTCCCAGAAACGCTTATTTTTTTCGACTTGTTACCTTGAAAAAAATAGAATAATAAAACTAACTAAAAAAATAAAAGGGCCTCTAAATACGACTCAACAAATTTAACTATGAAGAAATACAAAAATTGTTAATTTCTACTCTGTTCAATCAACAACATAAAAATTACAGAGTTCGGAACAATAATTGACCCTAAATTCTTTAAAAAAATGAAAAATTATAGAGAAATTTATATTGCTCTTCAAGATTTGTATGGAAAAATCAGAAATTCGAAGAAATTTCTGATTTTTGGAATTATATTCTAATTTAATTGATAAAGGACTTAAACCTGATACACAATTTATTGTATCGTTAACCCAATGCACTACTTTGCAATCTCCATGCTCTTGCTGAATTGCTCAAGAAAAAAATATGTGCAATCAGAAACAAAAAGAATTGCTATCTAAACAATTAAAAAGAATTAGACGAAAACCCAGATGTATTATCGCCACTTTCTGAAAGTTCTGAAGAAACTTTCGCTCAATCTTGCTTCAGACATTATACCAAAAACAAAATTTCGATTTTGCTGATACACCAAATGAAATTCCCAGAAAAACTCCATCAGAAAAATGAAACTGACTTAGATGTATCCCACTTTTTCAATCCACAAATGAATAAAAAAATGCTCAAAAAGGAGTCTCTGAATACACTGCTCAGTATGTAGCCAAAACCGTATTTGCTATCAACGTGCCCGAGCCCTGCTTGTAGTGCCCTGGAAAAAACTGTTTTATTCTTTTCTTTGAAATGACTCGTACAGAACTTGCTGACTTATGCTTTCTTCACCATCTGTTGCATCTTACAACTAAAAACCATTCCTCATAGAACACCATCAGAAAATGAAAGAATTGCTCACCAACAGAAACAATTTTCAAACTTCTACTGTTGAAGATGATTCATTACAATTGATTATATTAGCTCAAACCCGCTCTCCAGTTTCTCCTGATTTAATTATTGTGATTATTTACAATTGATTAACCCAGTCCCAAATAGAAATCTCGCGCAAACCGTGAACAACAACTTTCGTAATGTCCCGAAAAGCTTAAAATCCTTATAAAGATTTACAGTTCCGATTATGATTTTACCACAATTAAATCGTGAATCAAAAAGATGAAGATGAAAAATAGATTGCCGTCTGTTCTCATTCGTGAATCTGCCATTAGTTCGACTCAAACGTACCATTGATTATTCATAGAAAAATATAGAGATGAATCACCTGACCCTGTTCTTATTTATCATTGACAAGAATAGAGTTTTTGACAGCCCTGACAAGAAATTCCAACCAAGATGTGTACTTGAAAAAAATCTATGTTTGTTGATGTTGAACCGCTGAAGATGAAATCTCGAAATCTCACAAGAAATGATTTAACTAATTTAGATGAAGAAGATACTAACATTCTTGATAATTCATTTATAGACACTGTTGCTGATAATGATGATGAATTTGATTCTTTATTTGAGGACTATAAAATGCTCAAAAAAATTATTTGATGAACTTAAAATAGAGAAAAAAAGAAAAAAATCAAAAAGAATTTATGCTCATTTAATGAGAAATCTTTCCTAATAAAATGATGTTGAAGAATATATAAAAGAAATCCATACAGACCAACATTAAAACTCAAACTCAATCCTTTTTGAATTTTTTTAATCATAAATCAAAACACTACATGAAAACGCATGTAACATTACTTAATTATGATGAAGAAGAATTTGAACAAATCATTATACTACATGCTTACTTTAACTTAAATTTAACAGAAAAAAATCATTTTTTTAGAAATTTGGAATAAATACCAACAAGCTTTACCACAATGACTTACTAGAAGAAGATGAAGAAGATTTTTGAAGATGAATTAGATTAGTCATTAAATGCCAGAATATAATCATAATAAAACCAATTCTGACTCTTATAAAGAATATTTAAAGAATAAACAATCCTTAAATGCTCAATCAAAAACAGAAATCAAAATTGCTAGAATTAAAGAAAAAATATTGAAACTTGGGAAAGAGATTATACTAAAGTTCAAAAAAAATATTAAATTAGATAAAGACTTTGTTAAAGAAATACAAACGCTTATCCTATTAGTATCTCGCTTTTATTATATTCTAATCCAAAAAGAAAAATCTAACTTATGCTTATACTATTGCTAAATCTTGTATTGCTCTAGGATTGAAACCATCATCTGTTTGCATTACTAACTTGAATGAATGTTATTCTACAATTAGAGGATCGCTGACCATCAAAAAAATTAAAAAAACAAAATTTTCAATGAAGAAACAAAACTTTTTAATTATTGAACAAAGTTTCAGACCAAATAGACCAACTGATGTTCAAGATAATGTTACATCATTTATGAATGAATTGACTCTGCCCTTTTAACAAGAGATAATTTAGTTACTATCTTTGTTTGAAAAGTTGATTCACCAAATTTTGCACCCAAAAGACAAATCCTAATTGACTTTTCATTAGAGAATACTAATATTGAGATTTACAAAGATACAAAATTCAACAATCAAATACTCAGAAAAAAAGTCGTAAAAAGATTAAAAATTAAAACCAAAAAAAGAATAATATAACTAATAATAACTTTTTAAAAAGAAATGAGTCAACGCAATGCGTACTATTAAAATGTCCCGTAATCCTTGGGTATTTCAAGAGTTTTTACCTAGATTGACTTTTACGCAAACTCATAAAAATTCCTGAAATTCACTTGTAGAATTACACAATAAACCAATCATTTTGCATATTATGGAAAAAAACTTGCAAAGGATTTTTCATTGAAAACTTTTTATATTTTGTTTTCATAAAAATCGAAGAAATTTATAAATACTTTTTAAATTCAATATTAACATTTCAAATAATAAATTGATTTTTTTCAAACGCTTTGTCTGTTTCTAGAAATGACTAACAACTTGTCATTTTTTTAAAAAGATATTGAAATTCAAATCTTAGATACAGCTCTAGACCTGTTTTCACTGCTCAACGTTTGTATCAATTAAAAAGATGAATTGAAAGAACCGTTCTTAATGACTTATGGAGATACGCCAGCAATGTTGATACTTCCGCTATTGAGAAATTACTTTTTAGAGAATGACGAAACTATTATTTCTCTATGTGCTGTACCTAAAAAAAGAACGTTTTGGATTGCTTACTATTGAAAATGATTCAGAAATCCACCATTCAAAGAAAAAAACCAATGACTCAAAAAGAATTTGTAAACGCCACATTTGTATGAAACCTGAAATTTTCAACTTCTTTACTGAAAAGATTATGATTTCTCTCATGATGTATTAGAGAAACCAGAATTGATCGTCCCCTTCTACACTCCACATTCATAATGGATTTTGAAAGTTCATTGATTCACAAAGAGATTTAGAAGAATCTTTGAAGATTTACTAAAGGAGAATTAAACAACTGGAATTTACACCAGATACTATTCAATTTGCTAATGTACAAAATCGTTATTAGTCCTGACATGAAAGATGAAACTCAAAATCAAATTACTTAAATTAGATGGGCATAATGTTTATTCAATGTACTTCACAAACAACTTTCTTTAGCTTTTGAAATTCACCATCTCATGTCAATAAAGAAGATAATGAATCTACAGAATGCCTCGTTGATGCAAACAATTAACAACAATCTTATCAATTTTACCAGTTTCCCTATGGACGCTAAATTTACAATGTCCTCACCAATCGTCAATTTAATATTACTACTGAAATGTCAAAATTTAAATTACCACTCAATGACCATGTAATTGACTACAATATGGAAGATGTTACACCTTTCTGAAATTGACTCAACAGAATTTATGAAGAACTTCACACGTACCAAATTCCTTTTGACTCTGAACCATTGTCAATGCGCCAACTTCATGTTTACACTTAATCTTTGATGATAAGATTAAAATGCCACCAATGGATTTTTCACTTGTTGAAATCGTACTGAACATGATTTGAAATTCGACTCTGATAATGCTCCAATTGTATTGTTACGTTCAAACCAATTGAATCTATTACCAAATGCTTTCGAGCTCAATACAACACTCACATTGATTGAATCTAATAACTTGTTCATAAAGATAGCTCAACAATATTATTGCTCTTGTATCTAAAGTTCGATATTAACCCTCTTGCTTATGAAACCTAAAAACTCGTGTATCAGATGAACAAAAAAATTACTTTTTGATACAAATTCATTAAGATTTGCTACTAACTCAATGTTTAAACTTTGTCCTACTTGATTTAATCCATTATGTAATCAATGATGATACAAATTTTTCCAAATGATAATGAAGATGATATGAAACTTACTGTTATTGACAAATCTGTTGATGATATTACATTGACTTTCTCTAAAAATTTCATTATTGCCGCCATTTAATGTTTTAGAGGAAAAACGTACAATTAACTTCAGCTTTGAAGATATGCCTGAAATCGTTAAATCTAATGTGCTTAAAGAAGATGCCTGTAGATGAAAAAACATTTTTCACGCGTTACTTTTTATGATGAAGAAGAATAATGATTAACCTTATAGAACGTGACTTTCGTGCCTTTACACTTTTTATAGCCTTTTCTGATAAATATTTCAACTGCAAAAACATATATAAAGAGATTTATTCAGAAAAAAAGATATTATTAAACATATATTGATTACTTTTATTACCACTTTGATTATTTCTTGCTTGATTTTAAGTTCATTTCTCCACTTCACTATTGAAGAACGGATTAACTATATAATCATCTTGAATGCTGGAATATCTGTAAATTTTATATACGCCAAAATAGAAATACTCTTTACAGATTTAAAAAAACTTATAGTTCAAAATCGTCGTTTCACTCAGATACAACACTTTATTATTGTTATTGTTTAATGTGATAATCTATTTTGATAAAGAATTACCACTTTTGTTTATAACTTTCACTATTTTTTTGCTTTTATCATTTAAGATTGAAGATATAGCTGTCTGATTGGAGTACTCATGTATGTTTTCATTTGCTATTTTCACTGTAAATATTTATCATACCATCCTTTCATTGGGCCCCTTTAATATTATTACCATTAGATTTAATAAGACGAAAGTCACAAAAATAGAGTTCCCAATAATTTGGATTCATATTATTACCTTCAATATTTACAACTTGTTTGTATTATATAATAACTACTATTTTGTGAAAAATGGAATAATATAACTATATAGCTTTAAATCAATATGAAAAATAAATGTAAATAAACAGGACTTTTAAATGCCCTTTATCATTAGAAGAACAAATGAGAATTGCGCTCATTCAGTATGCAAGAGGCTCATCAGAACCAGAACAACATAAATCTGTCCAACCGTCCACCACAACAAACCATACCACTACAGAATATGTAAAACCAGAACCAATTAAAATTGAAGAAGAAAAACCTCAAGAGACTCAAAAATGGAACAAAAAATTACTAATGATTTGAATACAAAAAAATCATTATCAATGCTTTTACATTTATGAAAGATACTCTGAATTAACAGATCAAGAAAAACATGTTGTTATTCAATTGTAAATGCTGAACCAACCAATGATGTACCAACTATTATTGAAAAATTTTGATGTTGATTCTCACAAACGAGAAACTCTTATTAACTTTGTTGCAATTTTGAAGAAAGATGAAATTCTGAGCACATTCCGTTTAATGACTTTTAATCGAAATCAATTAGAAAGTTCTGGACGAAATTGTTTCACGATTTATTTCAGAATACAAACAAATTCCATATTCAGAAAATGAAAAAAATTGAATATGCTGAGAATTTGAATGATAATCTAAGAAAGTTCTACCTGAAAAAGTTCACTGACACTTTTTAGAAAAAAATTAGAAGAAACTCTTTAAATTATTAGAAAAGGAACAAAATGCTCAATATTATAGCATATCAAATTTAGAAAAAAAGATACTTTACACTTAAAACTCAAAAACTTTTACCTAATGTCATATTAAAAAGAATTATCTCACCAACAGAAACAATAACAGACATAGCCATTTTTATGAAATGCCCCTACTTATGTTTAATTGCTATGTTATTTATAGTCGATTTATTAAATGATACAAAATGCTCCAAATATTTAGACCAAACTGAAAAAGGAATACATAGAAATCGCCACCAATGTTGACGAACCTGAATTATACTTAAAAGATAAAATCATGGGAATTCGTTCAGCCCTTATCTCTTATACGAAATTGTTAGCCATACTGTTTTTCTAATCATCATATGCTTACTATCTATTCTATCCCATTCTCTCGTATGTATGAAACTATAAGATTGATTACTTTTTTCTCACCCATTTTTTTACCAAAAATTTAAAAATGTCAGAAGTACTTAGAGCAAAAATTAACTGAACCATTAACCAATAATTCAACGATTGAAGAATTATTCAATATAGAATTATATGATTTAATTTCAATTAAAGATGTTTATCAAATCAAAAACCAGAGCTCTTAAGAAACTTAAATATTTCAATGCTGTTGATTTACTTTTTATCAAGACCTACTTATTATATTGATAGAACTGAAATATTTAACTCATATAATGCTCCATTTTGCCAAGAGTATCATTTATTTGTGGGAAATATTGAATCATTTTCACCAAATCTAAATAGAAACGCTAGAATGATACTTAATGACGGACAAAGAAATATTACAATTGATTTTTAGCCGCCTATTTAACTAAAAAAATCTATCGTCCCGATAAAAGTTCTATGTTTCTTTTAACTAGAATTGCCAGAGATAAATTTAACTTTTTCACCAAATATTACCAGAAGAAGAAATCTCAAATCTTTACCTATTGTGCCTGTTTATAGACAATCTCCTAGATGCAAAAAAATTACTACGAAAGTCATTAACAATGCTGTTCAAGAATTGTTGCTATGTTTTGATTTTCACCAATATAGTCTCATTATATTAAAACATAACAAAGAAAGATTATGGACTTCACTTAAAAATCACACTTTCCCCTGAAAAACGTTACTGAATATGATGAAACATTGAATAATTTGTCTTATATTGACTATTCTATATGCAAAAATTAATCTTTGAACATAAAAAAAGAATACTAAGAAGTTCTTTAGGAATTGCAAAAATTACTGACAATCCTAAAACTATGAAAGAGTCTATTAAAAAAATCTACCTTATGAATTAACAAAAGGAGAGTTCACAAGAAGAAAATTATTAAAAAGATTATTCAGAAATTAAAAGAATCAACCGCTGAAAAATCTCTTTAATCGCGCTGATATCCGTGCCAAATCAACCATCGCTTCGCCTGTCTTTACACTGTCGATTGTGCTTATCACCTGCTTATTAGTGCCCAACAGAAATTTTTGCTCAAACAATTGTATGATACTTTTTGTAAAAATGATTGCTCCGTTAAAAGACAAACCTGTTAGCCTCTATCTATCTTTCAAATCAAAAAGAGAAAAAGAGAAATACTAAATGCACTAAAAAATTCACTGTTGATGTATTGATTGCCACTCATTCAATTTTAAATGTTGAATACAATAACTTAGGATTACCACTATTGATGAACAACAAAAAAATTTACCAAATCAAAGAGAACATTATTAGATGCTTTGAAAAGATGCAGAAAATTGATATGCTAAAATCAAACTGCTACTCCTATTCCAAGAACTACTGCTCTTGCATTGTAGTGATGTAGATTAATCACAATTACTCAAAAACCGTCCGGAAGAAAAAGAGAATATTACTCAATGGATTAAGAAATTCTGATACATCTCTTAAAAAGAACTTAGTAAATGCTGAATGGACTCACATCTATAATGAGATAGAAAAGCTCACCAAATCTTTATTGTTACTCCTGCTGTACAAGAAAAAACAAAATCCGCTTCTGTTGAAAGAATGCAAAAATCTTGACTAGAAAAATTCCCTACTTTGAAAATTGACTCATGTACATTTTTTGACTTGACAAGAATCAACAAAATAAAAAAATAGAAGAATTTAGTTTCAGAAAGATTTCGATGTTTTAATTGCAGAAATCAATTATTGAAAATCGAGGAATAGATATTCCTAATGCTACCAATGCTTTGTTCTTGATGTAAATAGATCGCTATTCCTTACACCAAATTAGTCCCCGCTCAAAGCGACCAAGGATATTGTTACTTGATTTCGCTGATTCAGAAAATGCTACTAGAAGATTACACCCGCTACCGACACCAATGACTTTTCCCTGAAATGCCTGTCGATTTAGGAACCTCGAAAGAGTCGATATTTTTTTGGACTCAAACAATCTTTTGAATCTACTTTTTAGATTCTGTGACTTGACTGACATTGAAACATTATCATTGATTGAATTACCAAAAAGAGAGCCTCCAAACACTTTTATGATTCTGAATTTAGAGATGAGTTCTAGAGATGCTTACATATTCCTAAAACAAAAACGAGGACTCAAAAATGAATAATTTTAGAAAATTTTTTTGATTTTTTTAAGACAACAAAAAAATACAAATTTAAAAAAATGTTTACTCCCAACATTAGGATTCCCTACTGCTTTTTATTGCAATTAATTTTAATAGATATTTATTTGCCTTTGAATTACTTTTTATCAATACACTTAGATGTATTTTCTTACTTGTTATTGATTGCCAATGTTTTCCTGATTTATGTGTATATGCCAGAGAATAAAGATTATAAAATCCTAAAATTAAGAGAATCACCATCCTTTAAACAAAGATTAAAACCCACTCTGCTTATTTTGCTCTATTGTAATTGTATTGGATTTACTCCCTACTCAAACTGTTTTTTCCCAACCTATACAATAAACTTTGAAATTCATTGTTTGTGCTATCTCATTAGTTCTGATTACATGTAGTAAGACCAACTTATGATGAAACCAAAAAAATTTGAAAACAACGTGATTGACGAAAGGGATTTAATTAAAGAAAGAAATGATAAGGAATAATCTAAAAACTTATTCCTTTTCGTTTCAAAAAAAGGAATAATATAACTATACTATAATCTTTGAGAGGATTCCCTAATGGATAACCAAAACAAATTAGACATTACTGCTTTTAAAAACTGAAATTAAATTACCAAATTTTAAGGAAATAGAATTCTGTCACTATGCCCAATTATTTTGATAACTTTTTGGGACCCTTTAGCTTCGAACAATATAACGAAACTTTAATAAACTGTCCTACAAATGAATGAAATCAATAATCAAATAAACGAATATACTCAAAAAGAAACTCAAAAACAGAACTTGAATATAAACATAAATTACGTTATCATATTCTAACTGTTGAGTTCGCTAATGCTACTGAAAAGAAAAATCCCTACTGAATTGCCTCAGAAAAATTGGTTCAAGATGCCTCTATCTTTCTGAAATTATTCGAGACTCAACACAAAAAGTCTCAATCAACTTAGATTAGAATTAGATACACTTAAAAACAATCATCTAATATTAGACAGGAAATGAAACTTTAATGAAAAAAACGCTATTATGTAATATTGCTTGCTTTTTATATTCTTTGTTTTGTTTAATTTTCTATCTCAATTTAGATTACTCCTATTTCAAAGCCAATCTATGGAACCGACACTTCATAACAACACTACAATACTCTTACGCAAAGAGAATGAAATACAAAGAGATGCTATTGTTTCATTTACTGCTCCAAAAATCAAAGTCCTATTTAGAGTGATAAAATTTAATTAAACGTGTTATTACAGTGCCAAATGATAATTTAAAAAAATAGATTCTGACTTTGTATATGTAAATGCAAAGAAAGCACTCAGAATTAGCTTCAAACCAAAAATAGAACAAGAATTAGATATAACTCTAAAAAGAAAATGAATATTTTGTAATGCTCAACAAGTGCTCTGAGTCAATGATTCACTGTATGAATACTCATTAGGAAATAATGATTTTCTCGTAAAAAAAGAAATTTGATAACTTACACCACGCGATTATCCATTTGAAAAAAATAATTTAATTTTAATCATTGATAAAAGTTCTACTAATTTACTTGTAGCAAGAAGAAATCTTCCAAAAATGGAAAAATCAATAAAGAAGATGTACCAAAACTACTACTTGGAGAAAGGGCATTACAAACCAAGAATTTGTTTCATGACTGCCATGCTCAGATTTATCCGGACCACCTGCAATGAATTTTTACCAAATTGATTCCAACTAAGAAAAAAACTAACTGAAGAAAAAAACATTTATTTAATTTCAAATGCCAGCCAGTTGTTATCACATTTTTTTATACCCAGACAGTTCTATTAACGCAAAAGAATCTTCTGCCACTGCCTGCTATTAAAAAAATCTTGTTGAATATCTGTTTTTGAATTATTGAAGATAATTCGACTAAGAGATCAGATACATTAAAAAAACTGATGTGCTTAAGAATATCCCTCTCAATGCTAATATTAAAACTCAACTTAGAGAATATGTTGGAGAAAAATTTTGATTCACCCTGTAATGTTAGAAAATCACTAAAGAAAAATACCAAAAAGAAGAAATTCAAAAAAATTCACTATTCAAGACGTCTCGTTTATTTACCTGCAAAAGTTTCTAAAACTTCCGTGATGTTACTTTAGATAGACATAATCTCCCACGCACTAGATTGTTACAATAGAATGCCAAACAATAATCACCGATGTTTTCAGTCTGATTACTTTCGAATAGACATTATCACTCGCCTCTATGAAACGCCTGCTTTATTAGAATCGTGCCAAGACGAGATATTACTAAATGTTTACCAAAACAAAAACTCTTATGCAATCACTCACTATTAGAGATTTAGAAACTCAATGGAACTTATCCAAAAATCTGAAACTTTAGAATATATATTAAAACAAACTACTGAATTGAATTTGTATTATAGCTTTTGAACTTAGATGTATTGATAAAGATAACCATTTTAGAAATGTGTTAACTAAAAATTACTCAAACATTAAAAATTCAATGCACCGTTACAATACTGAAAGGACTCAAAATGACAAAAAGAATTTAAAAATAGCCAAATTACGATTGCCATTTGTTTTATAGTCCAGCCAATTTAGAGATGTTGAAACAGTTTACAAACTTGAGAGTACTAAGATTACGATGCTTTAGAAAAACCACTGATGAAATTATCGAGCTCAAACCAGATGTTGTCATTTGTACTGAGATATGTTTCATTCTCCTAAACCAGCCCATTTATACAATCATTCAATGTAAAAAGAATTTTACAAAAAAATTACCAAATGCCATTCCTTTTTTTATAATATGCCTGGAAATCATGACGCTGAAGATAATATTAGAGAAATTCCAAATGCTGTAATTGATGAACCCCTATTAAATCTATATTCTTATACAGAACCTTATGTTGTTGTTGAAATTGCACCCTGCCATTGTTTGTCACTTTTGTATCTCACCATGGATTCATTGCTCAACAAGAAACCATGAAACAATTAAAAACAATCAAAGCCAAATTTAATATTCTACCAACACATGCTCCTGTATATGATACTAATATGAATATGATACTCATTCAGAAACTTACCACGTGAAATTGTAATTCCTGAAGAAATTATGAATATGGATTGATTATACTTTAATGCAGCTATTCACGAAAGAGTTTCAGCCATCATCAACAGATGCTCTGACCGATACTTCAAACAGAAAAACAATTTTTGCTTTGAGTTCTTAATCCGCCGTGGATTTTTCTGACAAAGAATGTAAATTGTTCCCAAAGCTCGGACTATGTGGACTATCAAGGATAATAAAGAAATGACACCAGATTCCATATTATCGAAGTACGACTACAAAAAGATATTATTATCCAATGTAAAGACAAAACTACTCTTCAAATTACCAACAAATTGCTAAAGAATTTAAGAAGATTGACTTTACAAAAAACACCTATTTTACATATCAACTCTTGTAAATATTTCAAAACAAAAATAAAAATGCACTAGATATGACTTTCAAATTTAGAGAAGATATTCAAAAAAATGCTTGACTTTTGAATGAAATACAAGATTACTGAAGAAATCTTGAGTTCTGATTCACAACGTGCTTCATTTACTATGATTTACATAGCTTATATCATTTTTGGGAAATTGATAAGGAAAAATTATACAGAAGATGTACAAGACCCAATCAATAAAGAAGTCTTATCATTGCTAAATAAAGCTAAGAAAAAAATTATTAAATAAGCTGATTGAATGTATTATAATATTATTTGTAAATATAAAGATGATGCTCAACAGAGGAAATCCCTGCCTCTGACCCATCATATGTGAAACGTGCCAATATTTGTTAGATTGTTTTGAAAATGAAGAAAAATCCCCGCTTTGATTTAAAAATCTTTCGAAGAAGAACTTTATAACAAAAACTAACAAATTGTTATTTAATTCAATTGTTAAAAACAAATGGATTATCTTTGATGATTATAAATTAAAACCAAAGGACTTAAGAATGCAAATGAAAAATTAGAGTCTTGAATTGCCAGAAAAATATAAAAATGAAACAGATTTATTACCACTCAGAGAAACGTCCATGCCCGGATATGATTTAGCTCGCTGAAACACTTCATAATCCAACCGCATGAAATTAAACTTGTTCCAACTGGATTAAAAGTTCATATGCAAGATTTGAAATTCCTTATCTATATGACCGCTCATCGTTTTCACGAAATTAGGAATTGTACTCGTTAACTCGCCGCTATTGACTTTTTGATTATTATAACAACCTGTCACTAGTCCCTATGTACGCCACCATCAACATTACTGACAAACCACCAACAATTGAAAAAAAGGAACTCGTGCCAGCTCGTATTTGCTCCATTCCTTGTTGCTGATGATACTGCTAATGGAGAACGTGTTGGAGGATCGTTCAACTGACATTAAGGACAAGAAATGAATTATTTTAAAATTTATTGATGCAAATCAACTAAAACAATGCTCACATTTCTTATTGCTTCATTCTTTTTTTCCCTAACGTCATTTTTTTGCTTTTACCATTATTTTCTATTCCGTCAATTCTGCCATGTTAATTTATTCTAATGTGTTGCCCCTGCTCGGAACTGTAAGGAAATTCATCTTTAATCTATTTTCTTTTATTGGATTACGCCACGCACCACGCCTCCACAATGTTAGTATCTCAATTATTTAGGGATTGACTGACCATTCTTACCATCTGTATTTTTTTCCTATATTTTTGGAATACTTGCTATGCAGAAATGATTCAAAAAAAGAATATAAACATGTTCACTATTAACTTTTTTTACTATTCCACAATAGATGTATCAATTGTTTTTTTCTATTATTTGTTTATACAACTCAAATTATCTATTTATTTTGACTCTATTTATTGCTATTTTTGCTTTTTATTTATTACTTCATTGCCATTTTATCTGCTATTCAAAACCAAAGATAACTCAAATAACTTAAATACACACTAAATGTCCCAAAATGCTCACTAAGACGCCCACTATAACCTATGGATAAATTATCATGATTACTCAAAACTGTTTCACGAACGAACTAATAGTTCTAATATAAAAATATTGCTTTTTTTTCTACATTTTTGAATAATAGAACTAACTATAAAAAAATTCAAAAAGGACCAAAATGGAAAAAAATCAAAATTTGTTCATCTTCATGTCCACTCAGATAATACCTGTTGAAAGGATATGGAACAATTACAGAATATGTTACTAGTACTCAAAAGAACTTGGAATGGAGTTCCAGCCCTTGACAAATGCTAATACTATGACAGTTTATCTATCAATTTATTGCTGAATGTAAGAAAGAAAAATATTAAACCAATTGTTTTTTCTAGAATTTAACATATTCCAATTACAAAAATGAACGTTTCCTATGCGTGAAATCTTTCTCTATCAAGAAAAATGTTAAACAAATTATCCCTAATAGAGTTTTTAATACTCATTTAATGCTCCCTGCAAAAAAATGATACTCAGCTCATATAATCTATTTTTTTATTGCTTAATGACTCGCTTTCATCAAGACCATTTCTATATTGTACCAAGAATTGATTTGGATTTATTGATTAAATACAAAGATGCTTTCCTATTATCTTATCTCCTGACCCAGATTCAGAATTAAATATTAGATTACGTTATAACCAAATTGACAAAGTTCAAAAGAATATGCTTCAAGAATGAAAGTTCATTTTTTTATGATGATTTCTATATTACTCAATGGAATACCAGTTCACTCCCTGACTATTCTGCCAAAAAAACTTACAATTGCCAAAAGAATTAGACATTGAAACACCCCTACTAATGATGTGCATTATTTAGATAGAGAAGATGCTGTACACCAAGAACATTTTTGCTTTCCTGACTCAATATGAAATTATCTGAAACACCCACTTATAGAGTGGGATTAGACCTGCATTAGTTTTCGAAATGCAGAAACTTTGCTGATTATGAACAAATGTATAAAACATTGCCATATTTGCCGTCAATCAATAATACAATTAAAATTGCTGATAAGATTGAAACACCAAATCTTACTCATGATGTGCATTTAAGACCAAAACCAAAATTGCCTGAGTACTCTTAATTTGATTTAGAATATTTTGATTACTTACTAGAAGTAGCTTCCTTAAGAAAAAAACGTGCTCATCAACCAAAAGAAATTCAAGAAGAATCACACGCAAAATTGCTTTTTGAAAGAGAAATCTTATTTTAACCCAATGACTTTATTTCATATTTCTGCCACAAGAATACTTACAATGTCCATCAATAATTTTTTTCATCCAATCGCCCGTCCCAGTGAAATCTGAAATTGCTTATCTATTAAACATTTCAAACACTGACCCTATTCGATTCAATTTGCTTTTTTTGAACGTTTTATCTCTGATGCCCGGATCCATCTTTGAAATTGAATACGAAGATGAGAAAGCACGCAAATCATTGTATCTGAAAAAGAAAAACCAAATGCTCAAGAAAAAAATATATTTATCAATTAGAATCGAGTACGCAGAAGATGACTCAGAAAGATTAAATCTATTAAAAATCATTGACCCTGTTTTCACAAACCCAGACGTAGATACGACTTCCATACACCGGAAAACCATCGACCGTTATGGATTTATATGGACTGATAATGTTGCTCATTATCACACCTGTCCATTCACAAAAATGCTTTCAAATCTGTTCACTATTTATGGATTGAATTTTGCTCAAACTCACCACCATACATTACCAGACGCCATTGAAAAGAAAAATGACAATTACACTCATGCTTAACCCAAATTTGAATATTACGAGTGCTGATTTGTGTATTCAATTAAAACACACCAGAATTAGAGGAAATTGCTCACTCTGCGTCCCGTACTTGACTTTTTTGAATGAGAGAAACTCAGCTCCACCCTTTAAAGCCATGCTTTATTTCTTCTAAACCAATCAAAGAAACTCTGTTCCTGTTCAAATCAGACAGATTTGACGGACTCATCGCCAACGCAATGGAATTACTACAACTGTGAAATTCTAGGACTTATCAAAATGGACTTTCTTGGATTGCCAATACTGATTTAATTGACGAGTTCTATTAAAAAAACGTTAAAAAGACAAGAGGAATTACTATTGATGTTAATGACTCATCTGTTCTAGACTTAGATGATGAATTAACTTATAAACTATTCACAATGCAGAAACTTCTGCTATCTTCCAATTCTCAACTCCCAGCCTAAAAGAAATGTTGAGAGAATTACAACCAACAGATTTATGGACTTGCTCCGTTACTGCATTGTATCGTCCAGCTCCAATGCCTGGAATACCATTTACAATTTGCTCAAAGAAAAAAATAACCCGATGTTCGTGTTCCAGTCCATGAGCCCCTTTTACGCCAAAATTGAAGAACTATTGAAAGATACTTATGGACTTGTTGTTCTACCAAGAGGACTGTATGAGAATTGCTAAAGAATGTGCTGGATTTACTCCTAAAGAGACTCGATGATTTGCGTGTAAATCGATCGCCAAAAAGAAAATTTTTCCTTAATGAAATCTCTATGAAAAATTTATTAGCCATGATTGATAATGCCATGATGAAGAAATTCCCAAATCTTCTTTTGGGAGCCATTGTTGCTTTTCGAATATGTTTAATAAATCTCACTCTGTATCATATGCTTTAAATGCTTATATTGCTTTATTTAAAAGTTCCATTATCCGCCTTGAATTTGCTTTCTTCACTAAAAACTTAATGACACACCTGATAAGATTAGAGAATACATTGCTGAATCTCAAAAGAATGAATTTAAGAATCCAACCGCCATCTGTGAATGACTCAGACATTCTTATCACACCAACCATGACTGAAGAAAAATACAATTGTTTATGGATTGTCGTTTATTAAGAGATTCCCTAAACTCACGCTTTGTTCACCATTATTAAAGTTACTTCAACAAGAAAGCTCAAATTTACTTCAATCACTGATTTTATTTCTCGTATGATTAAATATAAAGGATTAACAACTTTCACTAAAAGTTCCTTGCTCTTACATATTTTTTTGATTGCTTTAGCTGTTACTCGTAAATCAATTGTTGATAATGCACGATAAACTAATCAAAACTGCTGAGAAACAAGAAAAACTCAATAAGAGAAAGAACTTATTCTCAATTGCTACTCAGAGCTCCAGATGAAATTAAATTGAATACTGATGATCCTCATATGAAATCTCAAAGCACCATGAGATCCCGATTTAACTGAACTATTCTTATCTCGTCACCCATTAGATAAAAATCGAACAAGAAGAAATCACATCTTGATGCTCAAGAAATCTCAATGTTACTGGACAATATGTTACATTCCCTAAAACCAGAAATCTCAAAACGACTAAACAAAAAGAATAAATATATGCACCAACAACAGATAATAAATTATCACGTGCTGTACTTCGTATGGATAAGGATTTACTTGTTGAATAGAAAAATATACTGCAATCCAAAAAAATCTGAGATGTTCACCCGGAAAAAAATTAGGATTACCAAATGACCCCTGAGAAAATCGATATAATCAGATTGTTCTATTCCAACTCCTATTGAAAAACATTGTTTATCAAATTTCGATATACCAACACCCAAATTCAAATGAAATGTCCTTGAATTCATGGAAATCCTAAAATTGTTGCTCTTAGGAGACTCTCATTATCTCACATGAGCCACCATTCACAACCAAAACTTAAGAATAAAAAAATCTTAGAGTATCAATATATAGAAAAGATTGAACGAAACTAAAACGATACAATCAGATTGATTTACCCAGATAAAACTTATGACGATATAACCCAATGTGAAATTCATGCTGAACAACCCAAAAATGATTTAAAAAAATATAGAGAGGAATCTCAATATGCCATTACCAGTTTCCCAAACTCCCGTCCTTAGATAATGATTTTAATTCACCAAATACTCATGAAGAATTTGAAGAAACTCAAGAACTTACAGATGATGATTTTATAAATGACTTTTCAGATTTTGAAACAACTGTATTCGATTTTGAATCATCATCTTATGTTCAAGATGAAATTGAAGAAATACCAGAATCAGATGCAAATTGAAGAAATTCAAAATCAAAACCTAAAAAAAGAGAAAAAAAGGACGAATAAAACCCTAAAAAAAGAAAAAAATTTAATTTCAATTTTGATTACAAGAAATCAACTAAAAAGTTCACTACTTTATTATTTTTTCATTTAGCGTTTTTTTAATTGCTTTTTGTTGCTATTTCACTTTTAATGAAATTCCAAAAGATAATACTAGATAATAATGCTGAAACAACTACACAAATCTGTACAAACAGAAAATAAAACTGATGTAAAATACAAATTTAAGAAAGAAACTCTAATCTATTATTTTTCGAAAACTCATTTCTGAACATTCTACTAAGATTAACTTGCAAAGTACCATTTTATGATCTCTAAAGGAAATATTGTTGTTTGTGAATCTCGATATTGAGATTATCAGCCACCCAAGATGTCTTTTGCTGAATGCGTAAACGACAAAGAATTTCACCGATATAAAAAAGATACCGAAAAAAATCTAATTAAAGATAATTTAATTGAAATTAAAGAATAAGGAGACTAAAATGAATGATACGTTAATTCCACCAAACTGATGAGTCTCAGCCCTGCTTAAATGAGATTCATTATCAACAAATCATTTCCCTAATGTAGAACAATTTATCAATATGTACAATGTAAACGCTTTAGACCTGATTTTTGAAATTGTAAAAAGACATTGCTAACTTAATTGACGATACTTATAAAAATGTACGTTTAATTAACAGAAAAATTTGTTATTCGCCTAGTTCTGAAACTCTCCATTTGATAATACTATTTTATTACTAGAAAATTGGAAACTTATTTCTACACTTAAAAAGTACTCATCCCATCCAATTACTTGAAGAAAACTATGCTAATCACACAAAAACTTATCTTCTTAGAAGAAAAACCAGCCACCTTATGTTAGAATACCCACAAGAAGATTCAATTGACATCAAAGAATATTGATTAAAGATAAATTATTCTCTACCAAAGAGATTTAATCCGCAATTATTTCTTAAAGCATCTCGTTACATGATTATGAGTGAACTGAAAATCCAAAACGATAAATACATCAATATTGAGTCTCCACTGATGTTGATGACTCATTCATTTCTGAAATTGAAGAATTACCAATGACTCAATACTTTTGAATAAAAAAATATCACCCTTTTTGATGCTTATTCCATTTTAGTCTGTTTTACTGTTTTACTGTAGATCGATACATTTATCGAAATACGCCCTTATGCCCCTGCCCCCTGCTGCAGATATAACACATATGAAAACGACTGGGTACATTATATATGAAAACAAATTTTAATTATATGATCAAAATATCCTTTTTAACATTTTTTTATGCTGTTAAATTCTGTAATATTACAACTAATAGGAATAAATATTATTCCTCAGTTTCACACATTTAATTGTGTTTAACATTTTTACTATTTTTTTATTTCTTATTTTATTGTACCACTCTTTTATTACAAAACCGCAAAAAAAGAAAAATAGATTATAAAACTTTATTTTGCAGTTCCCACCTACTCATGATTACACTCACTGAATGCCTATATTTTTATTTCAGCCACTGCTCTATCGTATATTTATCCCTACTAACACAACTGTTGCACCAACGTGAAAAATATTACAACTCATACCGATTATGTTTGTTATTATCTGCTGTTGTAAGCGTTCAATTATAGAAGAATTGTTTTTTTCAGAGGATTTTTTTCTATGAAATAACTAACGACTCAAACAAACTCTTTATGTTTATTATATGCCACTGCTTTTATTTGCTTTTGTTACATTTACAAAAATTTAGACTCACCTATCTATGCAATATACAATCTAATTATTGTTTTCATTTTTCCTTATTTTTTTGGACTTGTTTATCGAAAAACAAATTGATTGCCACCAATATAATCGCTCATGCTACTGCAAATGCCATTGTTATATTTTTTTTATTGATTCTTTTTAGCCAAAAAAAGGAATAATATAACTATACAATAGATTATAAATATAGACTTAGAGATAAAAATGTTATTCAAAAAAATTAGTTCAACACCACAGTTTGTCTATATTTTTGGACGCTGAACTCCAAAAAGAAAATTGATAAAATTAAATTATCACCACCATGATTTGCCACTGCTCAAATTCACCTGGTTGATTACATTTTAGATAAATTCATTAAACCCGAAATTGAGATTGCAGATGTTACTCATCTTAAACGATGAATTGTCCCACTCTACTATGGAAAGTTCATTCTTCGCTCTTCCACCAGAAGAAAGAACTAGAGAAAAATCTCCTTGTTCTCCAAAAAGAAATCTTCATTTTGACAGATGATTATAGAGATTTTGCTAAAGATTCAGAAAATCAAGAATGCCACAAACGTGCTCTGAAAGTTCATATTACCCCTGCTCACCTGATGCTTCAAAAGAAAAAAATTGCTACACTTTATATTATGCCCGTTCAAACAAGGACTTGAATTGTTTGTTAATGGAAAATTAGGAAATGCTAAACGACAATGTTTAGGATTTGTTGATAAAATTATCGAGTTTTAGAACTTTCCCTGAAACTGCACAAGACTGGAAAAAAACATCAAGAAAAATTTCAAATTATAATCCTAATGCTAAGATTGCCCCTCTAACCCATTTGATTACTGGAGACAACAAACATTTTATGCTATGTTGTTAGAACAATTAGGCTCACAATTGATAGAAACTTCATTACTTTTTCCCTTTGTGCTGAAACTCCTACTATACTTATGTTGACCATCATAATCCACAACCAAGAGAACAAAATTCGATTAAAGATGTAGAACACTTCGATACTTTTGAATTAACTGAGCTTTATCAATAATAGAATATTTCTTCCCATTCAAGAAGCCCTTATAATTTTTTTGCCACTTTATTTGCCTCGGAATGCTGCACCAAAAAAACCAAATATTAGAGAAGATAAATTTGCTATGCTTGCTGATTTATCTGAATTTCGAGGAATACTCCCTAATGCCACATTGAATTATACAAGAAATATAGACCAAAAAGATTGAACTCATTATTTTCAAGACTCTGCTGTTACATGCAAATCCGAGAGATCGATTAAAAATAATCGTGTACCAACTGCCTATTCATTTTCTGCCCAGAGCCAAAACACCATTGCAAAACTTATTACAAAACTTTAAACTGTCCTAACGTAAATGAAGATTTGTACCATGTAATGAATGTAAATTTGTCACCTATTGATTCTGACACTTTAATGGGACTTTTCAATACTTCTGCAAACAATGGGAAATTCTGATAATGTAAGACGAATTGTGCAAGATGCTCAAACGAAATCGCTATTAAAAAAAGAAAGTTCATTATCATTGACGTACCATCACACTTTATCCCTAGATTTTGACGCTTTGCTTATTCCTTTGGAAAAAGATAATATGAATGCTTTTGTTTATTTTTTTGTACTACAGAATTGGATAAAAATCAGACCTGCCGTATTATCTCGTACTCAAAACATTACACTTAAATTCGTAAAAACAAAAAAAGAACTCGCTAAGAATTTAATTAACATTGCTAAAAAAAGAAGTCCCTTCCAATCGACAAAGAAATCCCACCCCTATATTGTAGCTAAAAAACGTGTCCACTTAGACTTCTATTTCCTTATTTGAAAAAAATACCTCAATCTGTTTTTGAATTAGAAACACCAAAATTGACCAATGTATTGAACACATTGTTTTTTTGCTTTGAAAACGACTGAAAACTCGATTGCTACTACTAACGAAATGCCTCTAGATTTTGTAAAAAAAACTTCAATGACGCTATTGCACCTTTATATGAATATTTCACTTTTTGCTCTACAAGAGTCAAAATTTGACCAACTCACCAACAATGAAATTGCTACTAAGATTTCTAAAAAAATTGAAATGTTTCCCATGATTCTGAGCTCCTTACTATGTTAGAGATGCTGTATTAACATTTAATCATAGACAAATTGACGCTAAATTATTGTTTGAAATCCCCGCTTTGAAATTATCATTGATACCAAAACAACAAAAAGATTAAGAGATTTGCCAAAATGCTCAAGAATAAAGAAAAAAAATTTGCATTAGATAAATTTTGTCAAAACTTATCGTTCAACCAATCAAACCATTCTTATTTGAAAAACTACCTACCTTATGCTCATTATGTTATCCAATCACGTGCCTTACCAAGACTGATTGAAACCCTGTTTTAAAAACGTCTATTTGGACTATGTGGACATTAGGATTAAAAAAATAACAAACCAACAATGAAAGTTCTGCCATACTTATAACCACGTACCAGGACATTATCACCCACATTCATCATCTGTTACAGAGCTCACTTTCAAACTTGCTCAAGATTTCCATTCTCGACCACCTGTTGTTGAGACCATGCTTGATTTCGTCCCACAACCGCTGATACTCCACCATCAGACCGTTACTATGAATCTCAAATTTACTCCTGCCACTCAACTTGTAGAAGATGTTGACTATCATGCACTGAAATGCCACCCAACTTTACTCAGTCTCGAAAAACTTCCAAAAATCATTACCACCAAATCTATTCACGTTATCAATGTGACACATTGCCGTGAGTTTCATGCTACTAACATGATTCCTCATAACCCAAATGAGCTAATGGATGCACTTATCAAACGTATGCAGAAAACTTAATACTGTTGACCAATTGATTCGTGTAATGCTCAACCAGATTTTCCCTACATACTCAAATATTTGGACTCGACTTTTCATTAAGGAATATTACGAAACGCCAAAGGAGCCCCCTACCAAGAGATCAACATACGAAATCAATGCTCTTCCTAGAGGAAAAACATGAAATTGTCTTTACTGATCCCTTATCAAATTTCCATTGAAAAAAATCAAAGAAGAAATTGCTAAGATAAAAGAAACAAAAAAATAAATTAACTGAAATCGTTGAGTTCAAAAACCTTTCAGATAAAAAAACGTGCAATGTTCTACCCATTGATGTAAAAACTGACAAATCCTTATCTTGTATTAGAAGATTTATTTGAAATTTCACTTCATTGGAAACAAACTTCTCTGTCAATATGACTACTTTAGATGAAGCTCGTCCACTGTTTCTACTATGTTTGATTTAATTGATACATTCATTGACCAACGTAAAGAGACCCCTTTATCAATAAACTTGAATATAAATTAGAAAAATAACTCTAGAAAGTTCAGCAACGTTCCGTGTTGCTCACTAATACTGATTTAGATAAAAACTATTAACATTATTAGAAAAATCAGAAGTTCAGAAGAATGCAAGAGATAATATTATGAAGAATTTTGCCATCAATGAGTTCCAACCTGATTATATTCTTAAATTATCCCTTTCTGTTTTAACTAGTTCTGATAAAGATAAAAATCTTGTTAGAAATTGAGTCACCCTGTAAAGAAACTGAAGATTTAGAAAAATCTCTTTAAATGATGAATCTGCTATCGATTCTGCAATTATTGAAGAATTAAAAGTTCACTAAGAAAGTCTCTTATTTCAGATGACCGTAGAACATTCATTGATAATGTTACTTTAGAAGATTTAAAACTTGCTGACAAAGAAAGTTCAAAAAACAAAAATGAAACTCTTAGAAAAGAACGTAGATACTACTATTTACATTCTATCTAACTGAACCATCTTACAATCACTAGAGGAAACATTTAATACTCATGTTCCTATCAAATCTGAATTAAAAGCCCCAACCACTCAAGTAATTTATTAACATTCTTAAAAATGACTTTTTCATCGATTGAAACAATCAATGCTGTTCATTCCTTTAGATATACCATCATCTACGTTCCTTTGTTTTGTAGATGAAGATAAATTTGTTACTATCCCTACCTAATAACTTAAATTTTCACTCATAGCTTTTTATTGATTGTTACTGACGCCAATGTGAACATTGTTAAGAACAACATTAAATCACCCCCTGCTCAAATTGATTCTCAATGAGAAAAATTATTTATGCTAAAATTCATTAACCGAAGAAGATTATGAGAAATATTTATACATTATTGCTGAAGACTTTTCAACTTGCTAAATTCCCAATCTCTACAATTAGAGAAGTTCAACCCTCGTTTTCACCGTTGCTGGATTCAAATACGATAAGAAACCTTCCCATCCTACTCCACGATGCTGTTCTATTCTCTAAATCTAAATCATCATACAAATTTACACTAGCTTTTGAAGAACCACCTTCAACTAACAGAGGGCTTTCAAAGGAGTCCCAAATTCCATGAATTACCAAAAGATGATGAAATTACAGATTTACTTGTTTCTGAATTTGTAAAACTCGACCAAGATGCTGAGTCCCAATTGCTGAAGAATATTCTGTCAGCTAAGAAAGGAATTTCTTATGATGAAGATTTATTCTTCTATTAAATCTGTACTCAAAAAGCATCCCATTACTCTTTTGTGATATAAAAAAATAAAAAAAGGATTGTAGCATGAATACGAAATTATTATTAAAATTAAAAAGATGAAAAAAAGGATTCATGCGTCTAATACATTCCCTTGTCGCTCATTGCTTTCTTCTTATTGCTACTGCTTTCTTTCCAAACTTTATATTTAATACAATATTAAAATCAAATAATATTATTGTTTTGCGCAACAATACTATGCCCGATCTGCTTTTTTACCACCAGACTTTGACAATGTTAAAACCACTGCTATTTCTACATTAGTCCCATCTGCCAAACTTCAATTTCTAAATTAATCACAGCACCCAACTTTTGTATATGCACTAACAAAAAAACAAGAGATAATGATACACCGATGCTCATAGAGGATTTTGCCACCATTGTCACTATTGTTGCCATTATTGTGTTCTGTTTGATCCTATTAAAAACAGAACTCAAAAGACACTTTTTATTTCAAGGAAATGTTACAATCTATCCTTTTGCTATGCCCCGCTCAATCATTTGTTATCACTGCCCATGCTCTCATTATTCGCAAACTCATTCAAAAAAACTAAAAAGAGACTTGTTTTAGCCATATTTTTATATTTTGGTCCAACTACAATCTTTGTAATTATCATATTAACTTTTTTTCACCATCTGATATTGCTTATTCGTGGATGCTCATCCTAACTTCACTTGGATATTTAATTCACATATTGTTTTTGACACACTAACCGTTTCCTGACCCGCTCTGAAAGCTCAATCGCCCATAATGGAAAGAGTTTTCTTGACTTATAGATTAGCTGGAATCCATGCTGGAAGTCCTTTGAATACAAAATCTGTTGTTCCAATATTTACAATGCTTATAATTTTTGCTATTGTAAAAAAATTATTTTTGAATTATAATTAGAACGCTTCTAAATGCAAAAAGGACAAATCATATTAAAGGATATATTTATTTTGTAATAACTGTTGCTATTGTATATGCAATTTGTTTACAATTCAATATGGATATTATTGACCAATCGTCAGCCATTAGAAAAAAACATGGATTTTTATTGTTCAACTTGCAATGAAAAATTAAAGAATTAGAAAGTCTTTCAAAAGATGTTTCAATAATTGAAAAAAAGCTGATAAAATATTAAATTTATCACCTTTTTGATTCAAAACTGGAATAATATAACTATAAAACAATTTAATAAAAACTGTTTTAGAATGATATGAAAATAAATATTTAATAAAGGACTTAGAAATGCCCTTTTAGAATTAAAAAGATGGTTTGGATTGGAACGATAATTGATACAGTTTAGAGATACTCAAAAGGACAGCTCCCTGAGTTTCGTTGTCAATCTTGCACTGTTTTGAAACTACAATTGAAGAATCACCAAATGTATCATCAACGTTGAAACCAAACCAGAAAATGCAAAATATGGATTAATCTTTATGTTGCCAAATCTTATGATTTACCAAAATTGCTACTGAGCTCGTAGAAAAGCTAAATTACTTTTATCGTTTTACCAAAGAAGAAAACCACACCTTGATGTCAATATTCCAATGAATTAAAACCAGATTTACAAATGTCAAAGAAAAATACTCTCAAAGCTGCTACTTTACAATTTCAATACTGGGATTTCTGTTGTCTAATGACATTACTGCACACCCAGCTAATGACCCACAACAATTAAAAGCTTTCATTGAATCTTGTGTAGCAAAAGATACCGCCTCATTCTTTGAAGCACCAAAAGAAATCGTTACTGACGATAACTACAAAGCAAAACAACACTTGCTTGAAATCTTTTCATTCCTACAAGGAAAAGAAAATGAATTAGGATTTTGACCTCTCTTAAAGAACGTTTAATCGCTTCTACTCAATTACTTAAATTGATTGCAAAATTCAACTAATCAATACACAACAAAAATGAAGTTTCTTATGGCTCTAAAACTTTTGAAGATGCTAAGAAAATTATCTTTAACTCATTGACTTCATCTACACTAACTAAAGAAGATTTAACTACAAATCTTAAAGAAACTATGACAAAACAAATTACCACTCTTTCTGAATTGATAAAACAATTTGGAAAAATTCTTAGAGCTAATAAATGATTAAAGTCACCTTCTACTCTTGATGCTTCTACTACTTCAACAGTTTCAGCCAATTTATGATTTACAAAAATTATGAATTGCTCGAAATCTGAGCTCATCACCCCTCAAAGGGCGAGAATACAGAAAAAAATTTCTTAGCACTCATTTGCATGAAAGATGAAATTGCAAAGTTCAAAAAGAAACATATAATATTACTATTGTTGCAATAGAAGATATTAACGTTGTAGTAAGCCAAAAAGGTGCTAAGAATTTAGCAATGGCTGATGGAATTATGTTAAGTAATTTTACTCATGATATGATAAACTTTGTCAATGTTTCTACTTGGAGAAAATTTTACAAATTCGCAAAATGACAAGTCAAAGAATACAAAGAATTTTCAATGCGTTTAGTATTAGAAAAATTTGGCAAAGATGTTGACGATAACGAATCAGACGCTATACTTCTTGGTAATTACTTTGTTAATACTTTTTGCAAAAAGAATAATGAAGAAGAATAGCCTATTTATTCTTCTTTTTTGTTTATTAGTCGCAGTCTGAGCTGTTTTAAGTAATTCATGATAATTTACATTAACAACACCCAAAACTGCGCTACACAGCAAGCTAGACACAAATAAAACGAAAATAAAAGGAATGACTGCATGAAATATTATACTTCTTTGGATTTGAATGAGCATCTTGATAAATCTGAATTGAAATCAGATACATATTATTACGGATCCGTTCTAAAACAAAAAAACATGAATTAAAGAAACTTTAAATAAAAATCTTTAATGATAAGATTGAAAAAAACTTCTGAATCAGAGTTTGAAACTGTTTCAAATTATGTTAAAAATATTATCACAAGCATGATTGGACTTTACTTTAGAACAATTAGAAAGTCATTATTAAAAAAACGGTGTGAAACAGAAAAATAGAACTGATACAGATACTATCTCTATCTTTGGAACACAAAATAGATACGATTTAAGTAATTCTTTCCCATTGCTAACTACTAAAAAGACAGTCTTTGAGAAATATTATCACTGAATTTATTTGGTTTATCCAAGGTGATACTAATTTGAAATATTTGAAAGATGTGAATAATCCTATTTGGAATCAATGAAAGCAGTCCTTACAACTTGAATAGAGTGCCAAAAGTTAGAATTAGAAAAAGAAAATGAATATGTTAACTGTATTTATGAAAAAGGTGACTTAATAGAAGTTATCAATAAATATGCTGAACGTTTATATACCAATGAATTAGATGTCAAATTATATAAATTGTGGGCTAATTTAATGGCAAAAGCATATCTTGGAACTGGAGATTATTCAATTTCAAAAGAATTTGCAAGATTATGATACTTTTTTATTAAGGAAGTTAAAACTTTACCGCATTGGTATTACAAAACTGAAGATTGGGATAATTTTGTATTGTCTAATGCTTATTACTCTAGTTCTGTATTTTCTAAAGATACAAGCGTTTGGCTTAGAAAAGATGAAGAAGAATTATACCAAGAAAACAACATGATTATTAAAGTTACTCATTATAACGGTGCAGTTGAATTATACTTCAATAAAGAAGAACTTAATAAACATTTAGGATTAGATTTGGAAGAATTGCTTCAAAAAGAGTATGAAGAGCTAACACCTAGAGAGAAGAATATTTATGATGAGTTTGAATTAAGTCAAATTAAAGAATATGAACCATCAGAAGGCTTTGTTTATCGTAACAAACTTATTAAAGATGATGATATGGGGCAATTTATGGTTATAACTGGAGACAATTTGACTATGTTGACCAATTATCTAATGTTATTCAAGAAATCAAGATAAATCCAAACTCAAGACGCTTGATTATTTCTGCTTGGAATCCTAAAGAAATTGATAATATGGCGTTACCTCCTTGCCATACAATGTTTCAATTTAAAGTTATAAACGGAAAATTAGATTGTCAATTGTATCAACGCTCAGCTGATTATCCTATTGGTGTTCCATTCAATATAGCAAGTTACGCTCTGGTGGTTTATATTATTGCTAAGGAATGTAATTTAGAGCTTGGGGAATTTATTCATACAACTGGCGATACTCATATTTATGTGAATCAATTAGATGCTGTAAAACAACAATTAACTAGATTGCCTTACCCAGCACCAACTCTTGAAATTAAAGATTGGAATGGTGTATTTAATTTCACTTCTGACCAAGTTGAATTAAATAACTATAAATCACATAAATTTCTAAAAATGCCTGTTGCTAAATAAGATTTCAATTGATATTTCAAAAATAAAAAAAGGAGTCAAATATGGCGAAAAAAATAACTATCCAGTAAGAGTTTTGGATATGACCAATTTATTCTCGAAAAGAACTCCTTATTTATTCATTATTTGACATTAAATTCAAGAAACCAGTCAGGTTAATTTTTCTAGGGTTTATCTGTTTTATCACATTTGCTATTTGGGGCTCCCAATGGGTTATTTATTTATTGTTAAACTTCATGACTTTAAATATATGGACGGACGTTTTAATCTTTTGAGCTCCAGTTGGTTTCTAACTATTATGATGCAAACCTATATGGGGTGGCAAATCATTCTATGATTGGACTAAAACTCAAATTCTCTATTTGAGTTCCCTAAATACTATTGTGACCATAAACGCAAAGAAAGAACACACTTATAAAATTGATAATTCTATTGTTGTTTCTCGTAGGGTCAGATATAGAATATTTAAACTAAGTAAAATGAGGAATAAAAATATAATGGTAAGTAAGAGTAAATATTCAACAAGTGCTATGATTGGAGTTTCTATTGTAGGAATCCCAACACCTGTATTTTAGGGATTCTCATTATGCTATTTCACAAAAGCTATGAAACCTGTATCATTCATTTCAGGGTTCACGGGTCCGTCAAAACTTTCCTGGTTTGTTTTGTCTTGTCATGGCAATCTAATGAATAGGGTTCAAGTTATCCTTGACCCAAAAGGTGACTTTATTGCATTACGCAAACTTTATGAGTTAGGGTACATTAACAAAGTTGACATTTGGAATGTAGCAGAAGCAAATGGAAAAATTAGTGATGAAAATATTGGTATGTTAGACCCAACTTCATTTACTAATAACATTGCCGAAAATACTGCTTTTGAACTATGGATATAGTTTGTTTCTTTAGTTGGTAGAATTGATGATGAATTACAAAGTACAATTATCCCTATTATCAAAGATGTGGTCGAAGATGATAGACCATCATTTATGTCTGTTGCAGCCGCAATGAACCGTTACAGAGATGATGAAAGAGTTAGAAGTGTGGGTATGACACTACAAACGTATTTACAAGTTGGATTAGGAAAACTTCTTAGTAGAGATAAACGCTCTCAAAAGAAACAAGAGTTAAATATTTCTAATGGAACTATCGTTGGCTAATCTTATGGGATTAACATTGGCGAACTTCTGAAAAAAATCTTTCAATGATTACAGTAACAGTGAACGTATTTCAATTGTACGTATGAGTTTATTAACACAAAAAAGTTATTGATCTATGCGTTCTGACAAAAAGATTAGAAAAAATGCTTGTAATTGACGAGGCATGGTCTGTTGCAAGTGAGTCAAAGGGTAAGGGCATGATGGGTGAAGTTTGAACTGTTGGGTCGTTCAAAATTTAACATGAGTGTATTGATTTATCTCTCAATCAGCTCAAGCATTTGAATTTCGGTGATAGCTTTCATTAGATAACGTATTGGTATCGTTTCGACTTTCCGTAATAATGATGAAAGAGATAACGACATGAGTGTAGCGGGCATGCGTTTAGAGACTGAGTTGGAGTCTCTATTCTAGCTGATTTACAGCGTGGTGGTTTAATGAAAGATTGTCAAGGAAAGTGCGTATCGTGCAAATTATGGCAGATGGACGGGCAGAAATCTTTGATACGGAGCCCAAATGCAGTATTAGAATCACAAAAAAATAGAAAAGTTCAATAACTTTTCTTTTTTTAACTAGATTTGTAGAATAATATAGTATACGATATTTTAATTGAAAAAAATTAAAAGATTTTAAAGGAGAAAAATTATGCAACATAAAAATAGCATTTTGTGGGACTGAAGTCGTTTATAAAAGTTTTTGTGGATATGGAACGGGACTTTCAAAGTGACAAATTTGAAAAATGTTGAGAACTAGAAAGGGAATTAGATGATGATAATGGTAACATTTCAAAAGACAGTTTCTGTTGTAATTCTTTTTTTCTCAAACTATTCAACAATAAGCTAGATTTGTTTTCAGAATTAGCGAACTTCTTGAGTCCATATTCTGTAATCAACATTTTAATTCAAAAAGCTACAAGATGGACTCCGAAGAAAGTAAAATTAGAACAGCAATTAAAAATAAACAATTTGAATTGAGCAAAGAAGATGATTCATATAGTGCATAGTCCATTCTATTTTGTGGAGTATGGAGATTTAATGAGTTTGATGGATTGTATGGGTGATCTCTAAATATGTGGATCTCCATTGGTTCCTAAAGATGGTAAAGAAGCAGTTATGGAAATTTCTTGATACAGATAATGGTATGGGTGAAATTGAGGGAACTGAAGAAGATTCTGACGAAGAAGTGTTAAATTATGAATCAGTCGGTGATGGTATTGTTATTGGTATGAGATTCATCTAAAGGTGGTTCTGGTAAATCAACAGATAGTACAGGTATTGAACTTTCTAAAGTAGGGACTGGAGAAAAAAAGCATTTGAACAAAGGATTAGTTGAGGCATGAAAAAAATCATTGTGTGGGAAACTAGATGTGAAAGACGGTCAATTGGAGCATCTAAATAATGCAACAGAACTAACATAGTTAATGTGTATGTTGGTAGAAAAGATAATGGTGAAAAAAATTAACAGAAGAACATATTAAACAAGGAATTTATCACAATCCTAAATCTAATACAGATTTTTATTTGATCCTAAAACATGGTAGAAACAATTGGTCCAGCATTCTGAGTTAGAAGTAATAAAAAGTTCTCAAAGGTATGTATGGGTATGTAATCTTAGATACATCTGTTGGTATTTGGACTCTATTTTTTCAGAGTTGGGTTTATCCAATGTCTGATAAGATTGTATTGGTAAGTGATATGGGTATTCATCATTACAAGGTATGGAAAGTTGGATTAAAAGAATTTGTTTGGTAAAAGTAAGAGAAAAAAACAATTGATGAAGATAAAGTTGGTATTATTATCAATAAATTTATCCCTAACGGTATTGAATTTCAAAAAGAAATCGAAAAGGAACTCTCATGGAATTAAAATCTTAGGTTTTATTCCTAACGGCATCAATTTATTGGTACTAAGGGCAATCGAAAAGTCATTAAATGAAATTATCTACAATGAGGGGTATAAAGAGTCATTTAAGATGATTGTTTCTCAATTATTGGCAGAACAGTTGGGTGGGATTTCTAATCATCATGGCAGTAGCAAACGGGCTGGTGTATTTTAATATGAGTCAGGACATATTTATCACACATTAATTTGGGCGAAGGTGCAGTTTATAAAGAAAAAAACAAGCAGAAATCATGGTTGTTTTTTTATTAATCTATTATTCTGTTTTTGCAGATCCTACAAGTCTTTGTTGGTTATATTTGTTATGGTTGGTGTATGGTGAATACGATTGATGTTATATGAAATCTTAGAGCAATCAGGCATAGCATTTGTGTGGTTTGACTTTGTCTAATGTTCGAATTTCTTATATGTTTCAGTTAATCAAAAAGCTGTGTTGGAGGTTATAATAAAGTAGCTCAAAGAGCATATTTACATGAGCTGAGTCATTCCTAAATTTGTGATTACATCGTTGTTATGTTGGCATAATGATTGATTTGATTCTTGTTATTAGTTAAATAGAATGAATATAAACAGGTGGCGTAGCAAAGAAACAGGTAGATTAAATGGTAGGGCGAAATTTCTCTGAGCTAGGGAAAGCAGGGTTTGCGGAACTAACATTAAATCTTCTAAACATTTCATGAATTTAGTGAATGAAAATCCGTATCTTTCTAGGATATGGTGCAACGGTGAAATCATCTTTATTATAAGACGAAAATCTTTAAATTCTGTTTCAAAAGCTATGAGAACTTTCGTGTGGGCGATCATATCATCATCAATAGTCCAGTAATGTGTTTCAGCTGAGTTTCTGGTGAAAATATAAAAAGTGAATTATATGGAAAGGGACGTTCCATGATAAGTATTTGGAGATTTTTTTAGAAGTCAGCATATCTAATTTATCCAAAAACTCTAAATGAAGTATCTCTAATGATAATATGTTTAGTATCATAGTGTTGAGAATAAGTTTCAAATTGAGTAGCATCAATGAGCAAGTAATAGTTTTTCAACATTAAAATCTTCCAACATTTTTGGTTGTATATGCGGTGCGCGATAAGAGGGAATGTAAATATTAAAATTCATTTTGTGTTTATCTAGGAAAAAAACTCTTTACATGATGGAGTAAATGTAGGGTGGAAGATAATAAGCAGATTCTGGTAGATTATCATAAGGACTAAAGAACACAGGGAATTTAACATGAGCGAGCTCTAGAAGTTTTTAAAGAACATTATTTTCATCTGAATTTCTTTCTGATTTAATTCTGCAATTTGTTCATCAATGGAAGTCTTCAATGAAAATCATTATATAAAAATCTTGTTTTGTGGAGTTAAGATTAAATCATCTGAAATCTTTTTATGAAGCTTTTTCCATTTATTTCAAAACTCTCTTTAAATCTTTATAAATGTCTTTTTATGTTATGTTTTTAGTTTGAAGTTTGGAATTGATTTAGTTTGATTTGGTAATTCAGTATTTCTTTGTTGGCAAAATGTTACATCTTCTAATTTAAAGTAATTCAATCAATTCTTCTAAAAATGAGATTTCATTTTCTTTGTAATATAAATCGTACATCAAAATATTCATTATCAATACAATGTAAGAGGATGTGTAACATCTTCAATATGTGTCATATTGATTTTTTTGTCTGCGGAGAATTAAGAACAATAGGATTTTTCTTTTCTTGTAAGTAAATTATGTAGTTTTTGGTCTAGTATCATTCAATCCATAAGTGGCTGAAATCCTCAAAAAAATGTAATCTTGTTTAAATTAAACATTTTTGGATATCTTCAACGTAATATTTTGTGAGCGAGATATGGATTTGGCGGAGCAAATTGCATAATTCTTATGTGAGCATTTGATGCAGTAAAAGATGAGGTTGATTATCTGATTTTTTTCAATCTGTTTATACAAAGCAATCGTAGAAAGTAAATTATCTTCTAACAATTGTATAATTGATTCAGTTGAATTGTCAGCGCCAGAAATTGGTTGGCGAAATGAATCACATAATCAAATTTTTGAAAAAAATCTGAAAGTCATTATTATTAGTATCTAAATATAAGTATTTTTTTCTTATCATAACATGGTAAATCCTTTACAACATCTTTTAATTCTTCTTTCAATAGAAATCCCTTTACGAAGCACATAAATTTCAGTGTTAGGATTTGAGTACTTTAATATATTTTGCATAAATGAAGCAATGTGAAAAATTGATTCCAGTAATTAAATATTTTTTTTATTCATCTGATTTCTAATAAGCTTTCACATAGAACTTTCAATTCTTTTTCTGTATCAAATGTATCCATATTGGTAAAGATTTCATCTTTTTAATTCTTGTTCAATATTTAATGAATTTACATAGTTAATGAATCTTCACGTTTATTGGCAGATTTTGTCTTAGATTGAGTAGTTTTATTTTGGCAATTTAATCCTTTGGAGACTCAATAGTGGTTTCTTTCTTCGTCATGGCTCTCAGTGATTTTGGTACGAGTTCTCGTGAGTCCATTGAAGATTTTGTTTTTGTGGATTTTCTTCGTTCATGTCATAAGTTTCTACAAAATCTTTTTCAGTTGGTTGTAGCATATCAAATAATGATTTGAGTTTGACAGTACGCATTTTTTTGTTTCTTTTTCTTTTCTTTTCTTGGTGAATTTTCTTGGTTGGAGCTGGTTTCGAGATACGTCTAAATTCAGCTGATCTGCAATAGTTGTATCTTGAGTGTATTTGCTGTTGATTATTAAACACATCAATTTTGTATTCAAACATTGTGTTGAGAAATGAACTTTCAGGTAATAATTTTTTTCATGAAAAAGAATCAAGTGAGATACTAAAAATAGGGTTGAGCAGGTGGATTGAGTCAACAAATGGAGAAACAGCATCATAATTCCAGCGTTGAAATTCTGATGAGCGATTTAAGATAAGTCTTAACATATCAGTAATTCCAGTATCATCAATGATGATTGGTGGATTCTTGAATATTGTTGTTGGTAAATCACTAACGCATATTGCATCAATAATATTCAAGTTTGAATCTAGGATAATTGGAGCAATAAAACGAAGTTCAATTACAGCATTATCCATTTTGTCAAAGATTAATTTGTGTAAATAAATTTGAATTTTTCATCTTTCTTAATTGGGCGGGGGGAGACATTCCATTATATAGAATATTTGAAGATGCATATTTTTTTATCTTGATGATTTGTAGTAACAGAATTTCATCTTCTACAACAGTAAATCGTCATTAAATTTAATTCCAACAATAGATACAATTTGTTTATATTGTTTTTAATAGAATGGTAATTAAATCATCTTTCAGTGAACTCAACATCATCTGCATTAAGAGGAACAAACAATAGAACTTTATTATCTTTATTTTTTTTGTAACGATTAAGGGTGAAATATTTGAATTTCTGGGTGTTTCTTTTTGTAATTCTTTATAAATAGACATATTTTTTTCCTTTCCTTTTTTTGGTTTAGTCTTTTATATTATTCAAAATTTGGGTTGATGTTTGTAAAGAATTTAAAGAATAATATAGTATAGAAAGAAATTTTATTGAACAATATAAATGAAACAATAGAGTAAAATTTCACGAAAAGGAGAAGGACTTGAATAGATTTGGTAAATGGATAAATCAGAAAGGGAGGAAATTGTGGTAAGGTAATTAAAATCATGTGAAGAAATAAGGTAATTTCAAAAGATTTTTGAGTCAGATTTCTGGTGATGGATTATCAAACAGATTTCAAAAATACAAAAAAACAAGGTAAAGAAGAAGCAACAAAGGAATTTCAAAAAATATGTCTGGCATTGTATATGTGGTATTTAAGAAGATTTATAACATTGAGTCTTCATGATGTACAGTTACACGGCGCAATCAGAACATATGATGGCAACATAGCAGAAATGAGAACAGGTGAAGGTAGAAATTTCACACAGGTGATAAACTACAATTTTAAATGCAACAACAGATACAAAGTCATGTTGTTACAGTTAATGAATGAGTTTGAGCAAAACGTGATAAAAGAAGAATTGGGAGAATCATACAACATTAGGATTTACAGTTGGATTAAATCTAAATAGAAATGAATGTCAGTCAAAAAGAGAATTATAATTGCGACATTATGTAGTCGAGGAAACGAGTGGATTTGATTATCTAAAAAGATAATATGGTGGCGGACTGCATATAGGGTGGAGCAACATGGATTTAATTCTGGCTAATAGATGAAGTCGATTTAGTTTTAATTGATGAAACAGGAGCTGAATTTATTATTGGGCAAGATTCAGTAAGTCCTATTGGTAATAATGAGAATCATAACATTGTTACAACATTATCATGAAACAGATTTAAAAATTGATTACAGGATCGTACAGTAAGTCTTGGTAACGAAGGTGCAGAAAAAAAGTTAGCAGAGTTTATAATATTGAGAATATTTATGATGAACATAACATTAGTTATATGAGTTTAATCAATGAAGCATTGGTGCAATTTCATTTATCAAGAAAATGTTGATTGGCATGGTAGGGAAAAAAATAAAGAAGTTTGTATCATTGATACGTTTACGGAATATGCAGGCTGACAGAAGATTTTCAAATGGTTTGGCAAGCATTAGAGGCAAACATTTAAGAAATGGTGTTGAAATTAAAGAAGAAAACAAGGGCAGGTATGAGTTTTACAAAAGGTGGATTTAGATTGTATGATAAAATTTCAGGTATGTCTGGTGGGCATTGAAGAACAAAACAGATTTCAAAGAGTTTATGGATTGAAAGTTATTCAATTCAGCGAAACAAAATTAAATAGAAAAGATAAAAGAAATCATTGAGAACTTCACGACGGGACGAAGAAAAAAATGGGATATGTTGTAGATAGAATTATACATCATCATAAAAAAACATGGAGCGATCCTTGTTGGTGGTGTATCAGTTGAAGATAGTGAATTGTTGTCTAAAAAAATTAAACAAAAGCAAGATTAAAACATAAAGTTCTAAATGGTAAAACAAAAATGAAGAAGAAGCAAAAATTATTGGTAGGGGCAGGTATTAAAGATGAGATTACAATCACAGTAATATGGCGGGTAGGGGTGGTGACATTAAAGTAGAAGATGATGGTGAATTAGTTGTTATCCTTGAGATTAAATGAAAGTGGTAGAATTGACAATCAATTAAAAGGCAGGAATTTCAAGACAAGGCGCAGGGACGGGATTTGGTGAGGGTAGTATCAGCCCTGAAGATTCAATATTCAAACGTGTTAATGTTGATTTTATTAAAGAGATTTAGGTGCAATCCATTGAAATCAATTCATTTATCAGGAACTTTCAAAGCAATTCAAGAAGAATTAAAGCAATAGCATTAGAAACGTAGGGGGTGAACTGAGATTTGATGATGTTGTCAGAGAACAAAGAAATATTTTCTACAATGGTGAGGCATTTTACAATCATTCCATGATAACAACGATAGAAATTTCGGTTTGTGGAGTTAATGTATGAAGCGTTATGTGATAATGAAGAAGCAATCAATAATTTTTAATTTGTTGAGTGAAAATGATAACATAAAAAGGAAAATGAAATATTGAACATTCATTAGATAAAAGGTGGGTGGAACATTGATGATGAAATTAGGGGATGTAAATCAGGTATTGGTTGGAGGGGACGAAAATGGTAAAAAAATCAATCATCAAAACTATCAAAAAGTGAAAACAAAGTGAACATATGAAAAAAATTCAAACAACAAGTCTATCAACGGCGTGGAAGCAATTATAGATTTCAAAAGATTATACTAAAGTCTAAAAGGTAAAATGTTTATGCAAACAAAAAGGTAAATCAGAATTTCAAAAAGGGGAAAAATTAAGTGAAATGGATAAAAAGTAAACAAGTAGAAATAGAGTTCTTTTTCAAAGTGCTTTTTAGTGGTATATTTTGAATTTGGTGAACTTTCGTTGGTTTAAAAACAGTATCAAAATAGATTATTCTAACAATCAATCGAGATGGCGAATTTAATGAATTTATCTTCTGGTGGTTCATTAAGTAGATTAGGATTGAGTAAATAGAGGGCAGCTTATGTTACAGCATCAATCCTTGTACAATTATTTTTCAAAAGGTCTGGTGAGCTATTACAAAAAAATTGTCTATACAAGGTGTTGGCGGACAAATGAAAATTAGCACAACATGGCAGATTATAAGATTTCCTTTTTTTGGAATTTTAGTTTTGCAGTTGGAATGAACTATTCTCCAACAATTAGTCATACAATCAGTGTTTCCATTACAGCAGATAATAACGTAAGATGATTCTTTCAATAGTGGTCTGCAAGCGGTGGATTATTTGTTTCTTATCTTGGAAGTCTAATTGATGAAATGGGTGTGGGTAATGGGCAATCTAATATTATTGCATTTGGTATCTTGATTGCATTGATAGTCAATTTTATAATATATATGAAGTCAAAAAAATATTAGTAGTAAGTTTTGAGTCCCTTGGTGCAATCTGTTATATTAGCAATCGTTGGGATATGTAATTATCATTATCATTTCATGGTTTGCGTAATAAAAAGGAATATACGTGCATTACAATCAAAAAAATTACAATGTAAACATAAGAGTCATTATCTTCAGTCAGAATTTCTTGCGAGGTTCTGTTGAAAAGTTATCTTTGGGGCTCAAGTTTGGTATAATCAGTTCTATCGGACAAATCAGTGGTCATATTTGGTTTGGTGATTATTCTACATGGACGGAATCCTATTCTGAGTCAATTCTTATCTTTATATTCTCTTATTTATACAATCTAGTACAAATTGACGGGGAAGAATTAGTAGGAATTTGAGAGAGTACTATGTATATTAAAGGGTGTTGGCGTGAAAATGTTGAAAAAAATACATCAATAATAAAGTTATTGGTATTACAAACATCAGTTAATATTGACAATTATTGTGTGAATTTCATTAGTATTAGAAATTGTATCATGATTAAATTAGGATTGGCTAACAGGTATTAACATTCTTATCCTAGTTGGAGTAATTCAAGATATTTGTCATGGGTGAGCGGATTAACGAGGCAAAAAAATAATTATCAGAGCGATCTTTAAAGGGTGAAATAATACTGGTATTATGAACGTTATTGGTATTTATTTCCTTGGTAATCTTTCTTCAAGCAAAAACAAGAAACATTAGGTAGTTTTAATGGGGAAACACATGGTCAAAAGTAGTGATGGATTTAAATTGTTGGTTTTCATTATTCTTTATTGTATCTATTTTGGTGGCGATTTCACATTTCTATGAGCGATTTTTAGGGTGTGTTATATCGTCATATGGCGATGGGCGAGATAAAAATCGAGCACTTGTACAATTTATCAGGAGCGATTTTTGTTGAGTACTCAGAGCGTTTTACAGCGTTTAAGCAAAGTAAAAAGGCATAGATTAGTGGCATTTTTATTAGTTTTCAGTTCGTTTTAATTTAATTCCTAACATGAAAGCAAATTAAGATTAGAACAGTAAACATTGAATTAGATCGGTGAGCTGTATTTGGTAATGTGTTTCAAAAATCTCTTGTTTTTTTGTTTTTCAGATTTTTGTTACAGTCACATTAGTTGAGTTTTTCTTGGAATCCGATTTTTGGTTCTTCATCTTTCTTGGATCTTCTTTTTTTGTGGCGTATCTGAGTTTGGGAAGAAGTACTACTTTGGGATTTTATCTTTCTTAGGGTTTCTCTTCAGTCTTAGGTGTTTTTTCTTCCTTGGAATTTTCATCTTCCTTAGGAGTTTCCTTAGGTGTTTCTTCTTTAGGAGTTGGTTTTTCTGTTTCTTTTTGGATTTTTCGAAGCCAGGGTTTCCTCTTTAGGTTTATCTTCTGGTTTTTGTTCTTTGGAATTTCTCAGTAGTATTGGGAATTTCCTCTTTAGGTTTTCATCTTCCTTAGGTTTATTAGGAGTTTTAGGTTCTGTTTCAAGTTTGGTGGAGTTAGAGGTTCTGGTGTAGGAATATCTTCAGTTTCATGGAGCATCCTGCTGAGAAATAATTTTTACGATAATTGTCAGTGGTTGTCGATTATTAACAGTTAGCATGGTACGTGGGACGGGTCAGTAGATTCTTTGGAAGAAAGTCTTCAAACAGGTTTTATAGTTAATATACATCAATTTTTTTGAAGTGTCTTAATCTTCAAATCAGGCATTGTTTAATACATGGGAGGTATCTAAGTATTCTTGAGCAGAAACATCTCAAAAGTCCATGTTTTCACATATTCAGTATGCAGGGAGTAGGTATCAGTACATATTCTTGATTAGATGAGCACGGTCTTTCAAGATAATATTTTTCTAAATTTGTCTTTAGCAAAGATTGAAACAGTGGTGTCCAGTTAAGGTCGAGCGTCGGAAGAATCTTGTGGAGCTCATTTTGAGAATTTTTCTTTTCCTGGGTCTAAATCTGGTTCAGCGTCAACATGAATTTTTCTTTTACGGTATCAAAATTTGGGTGAAATGAGATTTCAAAAGAGTGATGAGCTCAGTCCATTTAGCGTCAAAAAGTCATAGCAATTTCTTTATTTAATGGATTCTTTGAAAAAAATAATCATTAAATGTAGTTGTTGGTATTCCTTTTTCAATGGGTTTGTTTGGGCATGAGCTACGGTTTCATCTAAATTGTTTTTTTACATCAAAAATCAAAATCAGTACGGAAAGATGGTTTTCCTTAGGCATGGTGAGATAGGACTTTTATAAAAGCTTCGTTAATAGGAATAGGGATGGAATCTTCACATTTTTATATTCAGATTTAAATTTACATATTTGCAGTTCCATTATGTTTTCAAAAGCTTTTTTTCAAAGTGTAAATCTACATCAAGATTCTTAGAACGATTGTTGTATCTTCTTTAATGAAGAGATTTCTGTTGGTGAACTTTGTCAATAGTAGGGTGTTTCATCAGCTGTTTTTGGTGCAGTTTCAATTGTTGTAGTAGGAGTTGATTCAGAAGCAGTTGTTGGGACTCTGTCGTTTCTGCTGCAGTTGTCGTAATTACAGTTGTTGGTTGTGTAGTTGTTGGATTTCGTCAGCATAAGCATTCGACAATAGCAAACAGTGCGTTGACAAAATAATGCTTTTCAAAGTCCATAGAACTGGATTTAACAAATCCTAATTTAATATTCTTAGTCATAAAAGTGACTCTTTCTGTTTATTTATATTTATATTTTATCAAGTTTTTTTGAGCGTTGTAAAGAAAATTCATTAAAAAAATAGTATTTTTTTTCATCTTTTTGTTCATTTTTAATAAAAATATTGAGATTTCAAAAAGGCAAAGGAAATTTATAACAAAGGTAAAAAGATGAGTAATTCAATGGTAAAAGCTTTTTTTATTTCTTTAAATGTCATAATCGGCATCTTTCCTGGAACAAGAACTAATGAATGAAAGTGGGAGTGTGAGAAGAAATCATGGTTAGAAGTTCCAGTTGAAATTCCATTCATTACAATTGGGTTAACATCTTCTGAGCTATCGAGGGAACAATGGGTCTTGGCTAAAAGATTCATCAAGAACTGTTAGCATTGTATCGTAAGAATGTTTTGAGATTTTCATCTGTCCGAACTAATTCATCATACAACATTTCTGTATATTGTTCTTCATTCTCATATAAGTGAAACAATAATTCATAAGGGCAATCTCTAATTTTTTTGTTTGTTCTTCTTGAGTAATTCATTAAATCCTAATTGGATTTATAAAGCGTATATGTTCCATGGACGTCATCACGAATAATCGAAATTTTGATAATCTCGGGGCGTTCGAAAAATTTTTATTGTAGCTAAATAATACAATGGAGTAAAAGGGCAGAATAGAATAAGAATGATTCTAGGAATAGTAGCGAAATTTCTTTTTCTAATGGCGGGAATCTTTCATAAGATTTCGTTAATAATCTTGAAACTTCTTTTGTAAGTATTCGTTATTGTTAGTCAATTGAAAATATCTTCAATTTCTTTCTTAGTATTTAATGTTGAAAAAAATAGAAGAATATGATTTTAGCATGAACGAACTCCATAAATTGTATATTGTTTAATGAAGAATTTCTTCATGTTGGGTTCTACAATCATTTCTAATTGAACTCTGCTAGTTTCTGATTGCATTGTATCAAGGAGAGTTAATCCATGATAGTTTCAATCAAATCTTTTTTTCAAAGTGGATTTGAAGTTTCTCCAATCATCTAAGTCATTTGATAATGGAACACAGTATCTAAGCAAAAATTGTTCAGTTAATTTTCAGCATGTTGATTTATCAATTTCATCTTCAATTGAGTTCCAGTCAATCGATTTATAATATTTATAATTTTTTTATCCATTGAGTCTAAAGTCCTTAAATAACACAAGATTCACATTCATTGGCAGATTTCTGAATTGTCAGAGTGTAAGTTCTTCATAATAAATTGATTTAATGGCTTTTTTTGAAAGCGTAATTACATAAAATGGTCAAATCTCTTGTAGTCATTTTATTAGTTTCAGTTTTCCATTCATACATGCTTCAGGCAATTCAGATTTCTCATGAATAATGTTAATGACAATCCTTGGTCAACGTGTTCTGTTGCGGGCATAAACATCAATAAGTACTTCTCATGTCAATGTCATGGCGAGATCATAATATGGAATTGTATCGTGAATTTCAAATCTCTGAGGCGGATAATAAATCTTGCAGTCTTTTTTTCTCTTGACGTACTTCAATTCTTTGGATAATTGGGTGAATTGGAGACGATACATCATTATATAGTAATGAGTTCCATTTTGGTGCAGTAAACGTGTTTCATTGTATAGAGCATATTTCATTGGGGATGCTTTTAAATATTCCCAATCTTCAACGTTTGGAATATAAAGTGAAAAATCAAACATATCTTTCATTTTATCTGATTGTGGAACATATTTTCCAGTTAAATATTTATCAAAGTAAGTGATCTGCATATTTTTGATTTTTCAAAGAGCTAGAATGTTTCGTTACGTTCAATAGCAATGTTGTTAGATTCTGGCGTGTCCAGTAATTTAATAACATGAAATATAAATTAGTAAATTCAACAGATCGGTGGGACATATTTCATGTGATGAGTAGAAAAGAATGTATGTAATCGTGATCCCTAGAAAGATTGAATGTTTTTTTCTCTATTGGCCTAGAGCTGGTTGGGACTTTATCAATGTCAAGTAGTGTAATAAATGTTAGTGTAAACATTGTTCTAACAGATTTGGCAAAAAATCTGGTGGGAAAAAATTAAATTCAATACGTTAGTGGGAACTAAGTTACAGTAATGTCAGGACGTTGAATTTCATATTCTTGATTATTTAAAATCTTGGGGACTGGTTTTATGTGGTTGTAAAATCTCTGAACATAAATTGAGTCATAATGATTTTGCATCAATAGCATTTGAACATTGGGCGTATCAATGTTAGTACATATGGATAGAAGATTCTTGTTGAAGTTTTGAGATTTCCATTTCTAAATCTCTGAGACAATCTTGTATTTCTTAATGTTATCATTATTTGGTAAATTATCATATTCTTTAGTTACATCAATATGAAAATGGAATGGAAAGCAAATAAGTCAACATCAAATGGACGAATAAATACATATCTTCATCATTTCTTGGCGAATTCATAAGAGTTTGTCAGGCGTCAATCCTAATGATAAAGTCTTGAGTCTGAGTTTTTTTCATCTGCATTTTTCTTTCTTAGTAGAAAGGAAAGCAATAATGTCTGGGTGGAATACGTTTTAAATAAAGGTGGAGATACTTGTCTTGGCAATTGATTAGCATAAGAGGGGCATCCTCTAACATTTTCATAGTGGGATAAAAACAGGGCATGCAGCTAGTGGCAGTTCACGAATATTCGATAAGTTAATTCCTGAGTAAAAAGTTTTGGGATTTAATTGTAATGCAGAGTTAATGATCTTCAATGGTATTCATGTCGTCAGTTACATCTAATAAGAAACATGAAATAAATTTAAATCGTCTTGAGTACTTCCAGCATTTAAAAAAATGACGGTGTTGGCGGTTGATAACGTTGGTTAATCAATTCATCAGCGAAATTCAGCAATTCTTCATCTCCATTAGCAAAATACAAAGCATTAAATGCAGATCTATCTTCAAGGGAATTTCTAAAGTGAGTTTCGTATTATCATTAGTTTTCATTGCATATTGGTGTAAAAATTTATATGCGAGACAGACTGAATTTCAAATCTAAAATCTTTGGTATATACAAATTTAAAGAACATTTACAAAATCAAAAGAATATTTATTTAAAAAAATCCTTTCTCAATATAGTTATTCTCTAATAAATAATCTAGGCTATCTTGTAATGAATCGAGATCGTAAATAGTTTGAATTTAACATTTTTCCTTGAAAAAAGAGTTTTGAAACTCTTTATCTTTGTTTAACATAATAGGGAGAAGATTAATTGGTCTGTTGATTTCATTATTTAAATTGTAATATGTTACATTGACTCAAATCTTTTAATGACAATTGTTTGTGTCCTTTTTCTTTAATATATAAAAAAAGGTGGGAATGTAGCAAATTGGTATTTCCTTATAGTTATATTATTCCTTTTTTTGTTCTTTATATAGGTTAATCAAATGTGTATAAATGTGATTTGATTTTTATGAGATTCGTTAAGTTTGAGTATTCATAATGGCACTCTAGGATCTAAAAGTCTCATTATATTAAATTGGGTGGCTTTTATAATGTTATTAGAATTGGTCGTTTTATCAATTCTTTTGTTTTTTTCTTGAAAGCTATAAGCGAACTTTGTCTGAAATCTTTCTCATGATGTTTCAGAAAAAAATTTAAATCAGCATTCCATAAATTGGCTGGCATCTTTATATGAAATCGGCAAATTCTTCTGAAAAATTTATGATTATCATTTTCATCATAAATTGGCAATTCGTCTTTATCAAAAGGGAACTTTTGGAGTATGAAATTTCTTCTGTAAAGATTGGTTCAATTCCATTTAATAGAGCTATATGATAATTGATGAAATAGTTTGGTGTGCGGAATATTAACGAAATTTTGATTATTTCTTCTGGCGTATTGATTTTTATTCTTCAGAAGCGTATTGTTGAGATAATGATTTTTTTGAAATATTATTCATTACGAACTCATTGATAATATGAGTAGAGATTTTGTGCATTTCATAATCAATTTTATTGGTACGTTTAAAAGATAATTGAACAATCGTTTGGAAGATTCAACATTTCTAGGAAGTTCTGAGTAATTTTTGGGGAACATTATAATGGTGGTTAATGAGTTTTAATTGGTCATTTGTATAATAACGGTCTGATTCAATGTTATTGTATATAGAAACAATATTATTTGAAAACAGGGTCCAATTGAAAAAAATGAGCCAGATTATCTTTCTTAAGTTTAGGGACGTCACAGTTTCATAAATTTTTGAAACATTTGATTAAATTATTTATTTCATCATAAACAAATTTGAAAAAAATTTTTACATTAGGTTGTGTTGATTTAATTTTTAAGATTATGAAGTTTCCTTACATAAAGTATAAGTGTAAATCTGTTTGGTTTCGTCAACATCAATTTTTCCTAGAGATAGTCCTTTAGTGGAAACATGAAAACGTTATGAAAGTTTTTATCCTTATATCTTGGAATAGAGCTCTTTTTTTATTAGATTTATTTTTTTAAAGGGAGAAATAAATTGTCAAACTGCGTTGCATTAAAAAATGTTGGAGCAGATGAGATTGAAGAGCATAATAATCAGGATTTTTGTTCTTGGGTGAAAATAGGGACTGTGATTGTGCAGTTCTATATGATTTAGTTTCAAAAATAATATTGTCTGACATCATACAGAGTGAATTATAAAGATTTTTGCGTAAAATGGCATAAATTTTTTTAATTAAATCAAATCTTTCATCTGTTGAATAGATTATCTCTTTTTCAGTTAATTCCATGGATTTATTTTTCAAAATCCTTTTTTTCTTATTTTTTTATAATAGTATCAATAAAAGGCTATATTTATATTATTCTAAATTATCAGTCTAAATGGCAAAAATATGATTATTTGTGATTTTGTTTTATATATTATTATTTACAAAAATATATAGTATAATCAATATCATTCTAATTTTTAATGATTTATCTTTTTTTATTTATTTGTAGGGCGATCAAAGTTTATAATCATTTTTGAGCATGTTATATCGTCGGCAGGGGCGACGTGGGCGTAAAATCTGAATTTCGATAAAATGTACGTTAGAGGCAAAAAAACAGGTGGGAGAAGTAAAACAGTTTAATAAAGGAATGAAAAATTTCATTCCTTTATTTGCATATTCTTCAAAAAAACATGGTCAAAATAAATTTGGTCAGGGAGTTCTTGAACTTTCTTCAAGGGTGGGTATCTGTACATGTGGTGTTGTCCATTGTCTTTCCATTCAGTTTCTTGAAAATCTCTAATCATTTGGAAATTATCCTCGAGCATCAATCGTCTAATCTTGTAATCAATTGTTAGCGTTCTCTGATGCAAATCGTCAGTATCTTTTCTCATTGGTGGTGGGTTGGTATTCCGCAATACATCTCTAATGTTGTGGATTCTACGTTGTTCCTCTCAGTAAATAACGAGCGAATACGGTTTAATGTTGTTACATTGTTCAAAAATATGGATTGTGATCGATGGCAAATGTCCAGTCTCAGCGAATGTAGAAATTCAAAATTTTGGTTTCTGTCTGATTACAGATTTCTCAATTAAAAATATAATCAGGATTTTTGACGCATGAGTCCAGTTGAGCTGAGTAAAATCTACACAATCATGGTATTTGCAGTACTGTGGTGAACATCATCGGGAAAAATCGATCAATTGAACTTTCAATAGTAATAATTTTCTTTTCTTGTGTCAATTGAATTTCTCTCTCAAAATTGGAGCATGGTCGTGGTATTATGAGTAATCGTAAATGTATTCACTAGCTAAATAAGTATGGAACTAAAGTATGAGATTTCAAAACAGAAATAATCCTTATAATTATCTTTTTATTTTTTTCTATTTTGGTATTCTTGTTAATCGTTTCTTTCTAGTTTTTGTCTATTGGTAATTTCTCATTCTCATAATATGTACAATAAAACTCATATTAAAGCAATTCAATAATTTCATCATCATGAGTCAGTTAATTTAATAATTTCTAATTCAGAATTGTCAGTTTTGGTATATAATAATTCTTTCCGTTCTTCAGATATATCCATTGTAAAATCTTGGTGGAAAATTGAGTTTCAGAATGAAATGAGTCATATTCAAATTTATTAAAGATTTCATCTGTTGTTGTGATGATAATAAACTATTATTGTGTGGGCATTCATGAGGGCGGGTGAACAGTGAGTTCTCCATTATCTAAAGGTATCTTATAAAGAATGTCCTTTCTTGAGAACATGTATGGGCAGGAACTCAATCACATTCTTATCTTTATCAAAAAAATCTTATCATGAACTAATATAAAGCTTTCTCATTCCTTGTGGTGTCGGGATAATGTATCTTTGTGTATTTTGAAAAATGTTTGGACTTTGTGGTAAGATAGCAGATGATTGATAGGGAAGCGATGTGAGATTTCATTTTCAATGTTTAATTGGTCTGGCGTTGGTATTTCATCTGTAATTGTACGAAATGGTATAGCATCTGAGACAAGTGTATATAATGGAGTCGGGAATCGTCTGGCTTATATCGTCCAGTTTGATTACATATGAAGCATCATAGTCTAAATCACGAACATAAACGGCTGGGGCTGGTGATTTAAGAACTTTCATTAAATCTTCCATTAAAAAATATTATCAGGGATGGAGTGGGAACTCTTAACAATCTTGCTAATACAGTAAATGCAACGGAATTTATCAGCATTCAAATGAATGAAAGCATCTTCAATTGCATAATTTAATGATATCAAATGAAACATTCCTATCCAGGTATTTGTCAGTCATTTTATCATATTGGCAAATTCATTTCAAAAAGTCGGATGGGTGGAAAAATCAGTCTCTATCTGATTCGGTAATAAATGTATGGTAGAATTATATAAGTATCTGAAGTTTAGTGGTATTCTTCTCCTTTTATAGGGCATGGGTCATCTGATGCTCGTTTCTTTCCATTCACATCTAAGAATGGTGGTATGTCGTAATCTTCAAATCAATAGATCAGCGAACGATAATCTTTTTCTGGTACTGTATGAACATTATATAGGTAGTTTTGGTATGAGTACTCTTATCTTGAGTTTATGGGCAATCGAGTTTCTTCCTATATTCAGCAACAGTGGTAGATACTCTCGAGTTTCAATAGCAATATTCTGGGGCGGATCAGTTAATCTTGAGACTACGGATGGTAAATCAGGTATTACATGAGTGATATCAAGTGATTCTGGGCATATAATAGATAAAAGAAATTCTTGAGGGGGATGAAGTCAGGGTGAAAGCAGCTTTCTTTCCATGCAATTTCCAGTAAAAAAGCAAAATTTTCGCTTATCAAGAATTTTAGTATTTAGGGTTGATTTCATATGATGGTGATATTAAATTAAACGATTCCTTATATAAAGATTTCTAAAAATCGACTGGGATTATATCCTCAAAACTAACAATCTTGACAGGAGTATAAAGCAATACGGGAAATCATCTAAATTTAAAAGCATTTGTGTTGGTATATAAACGGTACATAATTGATTGTTAATAATTGAGTAGCAAAGCTGAATTGGACTCGGATATCATCATCGTGTAATTGTGAACAGAACTAAGTTTAGTTAGAGCTGAAAATATATAAATTGGCTCTAATGGCAGTCTCTCAGGCGACATGTTATACATTTTTATTTAATTGGGAAAGTAATAGCGTTTCGTCCTTTGTCTAAAAGCAATTGATAATATATATTTATAGTAGTGAGTTGAAATCTATATAAGAATCTAAAAATCTGTATATCAAACTAATGTAGTATAACGTTGTTTTTGAGTCCTAGCATCAATAGTCTTTGTTCCAAAAATAAAGCTCGAATTTAATGAAACTAGAACATCCTTTTCATCTAATATGGTATTATATCCAGATTTGGTGAGTGAAGTGTAGGTACGTCATTCCTAACGAGTTTTCAATAATTGTTTTCTCGTTTGGATCATCTTAGTATATCTATCCTTATTGTAGAAAAGCTTTCGTATCATTTGAGTTTGTTTTGAAAGCCAGGCGAGTTTCGTCTTTCAAGTTTGTTCTAAATGTTTAGTATTCCCTTAGCATATAATGGGTCATTCTTTCTGAAGTACTCTAGGGGCATATCTTCTTGCTACGATTGAATTAAGAGTTTCAGAGCAAGCTTTGTTCAGTCGTAAATAAGTCTTATTTAAATAATCAATTCAAGTCGTTCATGGTAATAGTGAAGATTTTCATCTGTTGGGATCTCATTAGTGAGTGAGCTCAATTTTAATCTGTCTATTAGACTCTGTAATAGATTATTTGGGACTCCTCTATATCTGTTTCAGTGAGTTTCTGAGTCATTCTCAATTGTAGTATGAATTGATTTATTGGTATCATTTGTATCTATATAATCTCAGTATTAAAAGTCTCATAGGGGCACAATCTTCCTGGTTTTTCTGCAGTTTGAGTATAATTTCAAAAGTCTCTTGAGAACAAAGTTTCAAATCTAAATCTAATGTAGAACAGGATCCTTAGGTGAATTTAAATCGAAAGTTTAATGGTGATGCTTTTTATCTCATTATTGGGTTAATCTCAATCTTTTCTTCGGAGGCATCTTTTGTAGAGCCTCGGGACTCAAAATGTTGACAATAAATCAGATTTCTTCTTCATCATCGTGCGTTGATTTGAACGTCTTGGTATGAGTACTCCTTTGAAAAATTTTTTTGAAAAACAGTCTAGAGTCGTGTGTTGTATTGTGAACGACAATTCAGTAAAAATCGTTATAGCTTTATCACGAAATATATGGAATTTTTATATCTTTGATTTAATAATATCATCTATTTTATTTCAGTATTTTTCGTTATATATATTATATGTATTATATCGTTTGAAATTTGAAGTCGTTTTTTTGTGCAAAATTTTTCAGAAAAGTTTTGAAAAGTAGTAATGTGTGTTTGAAGGGACCCTAAAGGGGCATGGGAGCAGGGTGAGTTTCTGAAAGTCGTTTCGGGACTCAAAATCGAACTAGTTATAAGTGAGCTATCTTGGTCCGTAAGTTATTATAGTTAAGGGTATAATAACGCGGTGCAGGGCTGGCAGGAAGGTATAAAGTTTGTTCAGTTGAGATAAGTTATAAAGTGGATTTAATTAGTAAAGTTGGTGGTGGTGGCGAGTGGAGTGAGCGTGGTTGTGTAGTGGTTGGTAATAATTTAGTGATGGTTAATGGTTGGTGACGGTGGTGAGTTAAAGTCAGATCTGAGTATCTCGGCAAATCATCATCAAGTAATGGTACAGATGTAACGTTGTGGCGATTATGATGGGGAAAACAAGTATATGAGAGGGGACGGGTGAAAGTGTGGTAAGATAGTATAGTAATGAAAATGGGTATCACGGTGTGGGCGGGGGCGATAGCGAGTCGGTTGGTATCGGCGGTAAAAGAATGATGAGTAATGTGTTACAGGTAATAGTAAGTATAGTCAAGAAAATGATAAATCAATAAATGATGAATCAATAAATGATGAATCAATAAATGATGAATCAATGAATATGAATTAGTATATATAGTAAAAATGGGTTCATGGCTAGAAGTAAATGAGTGAAGCAAAAAATAGAGTCGGAGAAAAAAATAGTTGTGGCAATTTCAATGTAGATGAGCATAAAAAGTTGGTAGATAAATGTGTGGTATGGAGTAATATGAGCTGGGTGGATAAGTGAGTATATAGGGGAATGAATAAATGGAGAATAAGTAGGATAGATTGGTAGTATATCCATGGTAGTGGAGGAAGCAGCAGCAGTAGTAGTGGTAGTGGGGGGGTGGGTGGTGGTCAGTGGTGAGTGGTGGTGAGCATGGTGGTAGTTCTTTTTCTTTTGAGCATATAGTAGTTTTTTTCTTTTTTTATGGAGTTGAGCATAGCAGTAATTTTCTTTTTTTGATTTGGTTGGTGGAGCATTTTTGGGTTTGAGTAATAGCATTTTGGTTTTCGGTTTGTGTTGGAAAATGGTAATAGAGCAAATAAAAATAAGTATGGTTTTATAGAAGTGTTATAATTTACAAGTTTAGTGTTTTGGTTTTGAGTATATGTGTATTGATGAAGATAATAAATATAGTGAATTAGTTATGAACAGTAATTTTCTTTTTTTTGGATTAGTTTAAGTTGTAGCATTTTGGTTTTAAGTATTAGATTAAGAAATGTTCATAAAGTAGTTATAGAGAATGAAAGCAAATAGTATTATAGTTTATGAGTTGATTTATTGGCATAGTAATAGCATTTTTTTGGAATAAGAGATGGTAATAGAGTAATTATAAATAGCAATAGTGAAAGATAGCATTTTTTTGTTTTGTGTTATCGGTTTTTGGTTTTAAGTTTGTGTACATTGATTAGGATAATAAATTTAGCTGAGTTGAGCATAGGCAGTAATTTTCTTTTTTTAGAATGAGTTAGGTGGTAATGGAGTAATATATATTAGTAATGTTGTTTCAAGTTAAGAGTTTGAGTAATAGTATTTTTGATTTTTAAGTAATGGCATTTTGGGTTTTTGAGTAATGGTAACAGAGCAATTAAAACAAGTAATATATTATTTAGTCCATGAATAAGTATTGGTGGCGTGGAGTAATTATAATGAGTAGCGTATGTACAATAATTGTTTATATAGCGAGTATATACAGTAATATTAGGCAATGGAAAGTGAGAACGAGGTTATAGCATTTTGGTTTTTAGTTTCGTGTTAGGAAAGTAGTAATAGAGTGATTTTATGAGTAATATTGAGCATTGGTATTTTTGATCAAGTTACAGTCTTTTTGTTCTAGGTTTTTAGTATTTGGTTTTGAGTTTAGCATGTTTGGAATATTTACATTTAATGAATTTATCATAGTTAGTAGGTGTATGTTATATATAGACAATAATTTATATATTAACATATGTATTATAGATAATTAGAGCTAATATATAGCAATTGAACTTTAAGTTTAGCATTTTTTTGTTTTAAGGTTTTGAGTCTAGTAATAGCATTTATGATTTAGTATTGGTTCATGAGTGAGTTGTAGTAGTGCAAATAAAAAAATCATCTAGTGTTAGTAGATGATTTTTTTCTTAATTATATTTATCTGATTTTTAGTTAGTGGTGGTCGATAAGTTTGTTTGTAGTAGGTCTATTTAAATTCTTTCTAAAAATATATTTCAGTTAGCAGTGGGATATTCCAACGATAGCGTTGTTAAAAAAATATATTCTATTCCTAAGTTTAGTTTATGTAAGAATGAAAGCAACAATAGTGGTGTTAAGGGGGCGTTGGTAGAGCATAGAATAATTGAACATCATTTAATTCTATTTTTATAGGACTTAGTAATGAGACGAGCTTTTATAGTATCTTAATTTTTGTTAAGTATTCAAACAAAAGCAAATATGTAGATTAAAAGGTTTAATGAATTTCATTATAAATGGATTCTGGTAGGGAAAGCATAGTAAATATTTAGAGAAAAAAATATATAAATATAATAGTTAAGATAGTTCAATTGCGATTTTATAAAAAAATATTCATTGTCTTTTTGTGGGATTTTGGTTTTAATCCAACATTTCGAGAAACATGGTATTTAATAATCCGAATCGCATCAATCGAGCTCAACAAAAAGTAAATAAGTTGGTAATCAATATTTGAAATCCAGCATAAATTGGGTTTATAGTAATCATTAAAACAGAAGTAATAATAGGCGGTAGTGGAGAAATTCTTCTTATCAATTCCCATTTTACAATTTTTCCAAGAGCGTTTAATTTCTTTGAAGTCAAATTCAAGAGCTTTCTTAAAGAAGTTTGGGATAGGTTTATTAAATAGGAGCATATAAAGGGATAGCATTTGTTATAATATTTGGTAGTGGTGTATTGAAGTCCTAGATGAAAAAAATGTGAGTTGTAATGAATATTCCAGCAATCGTGGTAAAGCAATTGAATGGTCTAAAATTACGGGATTTCTTTGATTTCTTCCTCTTGTTCTGAGGTATGCAGGGTATAAAAAATTGAGCATGGGGCAGCAATTAGTATTGATAAAATAGACAATTGGAAATAAGGTGTATAAAGTGGAAAAATCATTTGAAGATGAGTCCCTAATAGCATTAGTAATTTAGGCAAGAATATAAAAGAAGCAATAGCAGAAGGTAATAGCATTAAGTAAAAATAAGTATATATGGTTCTTAACAATTTTGAACTTTCAATGAGACTCTCCTTTTTTTCTTCAATTAGTTTTTGGTAATATAGCAGTCAAAGAAGTTCTTGCAGTATAGTAAGTGGAAGATAATATAAAGCTAAAAAAAGCATCATTTGGTCAAAATAGTATTGTTATTCTTTCAGTAAAAAGATTTATCGAGCATGGGATAAAAACATAAAATCAAAGATTTCAACAGAATTGTCATTGGCGTAAAGGCATGATAAAAGCATTTGAGTTAGTTTTTGACGAGTCAAGGGAATTTGTTGTTGACATCAGATATGGCGTTGGCATGGCTAAGTTTTTCGATTAAAAACGACATGACATCAAAGTTATCTTCCTCAAGTAAGGATTCAATTCATCTTTAGATGAGTATTTATTGCAATAATGACGATCAGAAGAATTTAGATTGAAGTTTTTCTGGTGTGAACATATTTCCTTGTTTTAGTACAATTTTTTTGAATTTCAGGGGAAATTTGAGAGATTTCGTGGAGTGATAATTGTTGGACTATGTGAGTTTCGATATTGGCGTGTCATCTCGAGTAAGTCAACGAGTGTAATTCCTTAAAGGGCATTAGTACATTTTCCCAAAGGGATTTAGATAATAAGTAGGGTAACGATTGAATGTCTGTTTCTCTGTGTTTGTTTGTTTAATAATTGTAAATCAGACATGTAATGGCACTGTTTTTCATTTTTATTGGCTTTTATTCTATTTTTTTAATATTCTAACAAATATCAAAAGTCTTTTTGAGTATACATTTCTTAGTAATTATTGTTGGTATTATAACAAATCTTTAATTCATTATCAATTGGAAATAGTCAGAAAGTTATATAATTTACAATAAATTAGTTATTAGTGATTAAATGAAATGAAAAAAAGTTTAATATTTTTTTACAAAAAAAGAAAAAAAGGGCATAGTTATATGAGTCAAAATTGAGATAGTTGAGTATTTATATAGGGAACTTTCAGTTTTTTTAGGACATCATAATAGGTGTTAGGAACAAATTCAATTGCATTGTAGTTATAATATAAATTATAATCAAAAGCTGATAAAAGCATTTGAGTTAGTTTTTTTCCTGGACTAATTTATTCTTCATCATGAAGTCTCCTTATATTTGGGATAAATCTTCAATATATTTTTCCTGAGTTTCAACAAAAATATTTTTCTCTTTAGAGTCTTTTTATATCTAGTAATTTATTAGGTAGTCATTTTATATCTTGTAGTAAAAATATTATTGGACATTCTATTCCTAGAGCAGTTAATAAAGTGCTTTCTTTATATTCAAAGCAAATCATCTTTATTATTTATGTTTGGCAAGACATGGATTATTTCTAAGTTCAATTTTTCTTAATTCTTTAAGTAATCTTTCATCATCAGTAATAAAGATTTGATTTCATAAAAATCAGTCTCATAAAAGAATTTGAATATTTCTAGCGCAATTTTTGAAAAAAATTCAAATTTTTTTGGAGTTGAGTCATTCCTTTGGTTGATACTGAATTTCATATATTTCAAAAATCAAAATATATATTCTTATATTTTTTTGAGTTAAAGATGTTTTTCTAAGCAGGGAAAAGGGCGAAATTATTCTTGTTTTTGTTTTCATATGTTTATTTCCTTGTTTGATTTATTGGTAATTTCAATTCTTTTTAAATATTCTAAAAACATTTGTTAATTTTTTTCAACATAATATTGGTCCAAGTCTTGTATGTAGTCAGATAAGTATTCAAAAGGAATTAAAGAAGAATGGATTTTATCTGGGTTATCATTATCTATAGCGATTGGAAAGAAAGCTCATGGACATTTCTTTAGTTATTTCTTGATTAGAAAGCAGAGTGAAGTTAAAAGGTAATTGAGGTAAAAAGAAGTGAATATTGGGAGTAAATATTCATTTTGAGTCTTAAATTCTTTTTCTGGTAATTCTTTTTGTTTTAGTTATATATGAATGAGCAAAATCTGTTAGTTCTTTTTTTAATATTGTTCAGAGAATAATAAATATTCAAAAGTCAAAATAAAAAGGTTTAGTAAATATTGTAATTTTCATATCTTTTCTATCTTTATATTTATCTAATGTTGAGTTATAATAAGATTTTTAGATTGTTCCAGTAGTTTTTCATTATTTCCTCTTTGAACAGACTCTCTTTGTAAACATTTTTCATGATTTTTTTAACATCAACAAGAATGAGTTCCAATTCATGAAAGCTTTGTTTAATAAGTATTCAATAGCGCATCATCTTGTGAGCATCAGTTGGTACATCATATTTATTGGAATCTATAATTTTGGCGAGTCGAACTATACAATTCAGAGCGATTCTCTTTAATTTTTTTCTTTGGGAATAGTTTTAAATTCTTCATTGGAAAGATGTTCAAATCGGGTCTTATCATATTTATAGTCTAAAAGTATGTTTATCAAAGTCATATATGTTAATGTAATTTGAATCTACATAAGTTTTGCTCACGGGCATGTTAATATAATTTTTGTTTTCATATTTATTGGCTTTTATTCTATTTTTTTATATTCTTAACAAATATCAAAAGTCTTTTTTTGAGCTATACATTTCTTAGTAGTTATTGTTGGTATTATAACAAATCTTTAATTCATTGTCAATTGGAAATAGTCAGAAAAGTTATATAATTTACAATAAATTAGTTATTAGTGATTAAATGAAATGAAAAAAAGTTTAATATTTTTTTACAAAAAAAGAAAAAAAGGGGCATAGTTATATGAGTAAATTAGATAGTTGAGAATTTATATAGAGTCTCGGTTTTCAGAACATCATAATAAGTATCAGGAACAAATTCAATAGAATTGTAGTTGTAATATGAGTTATGAAGAAAAGCTGATAAGGTTAGGGTTTTATTTCAGCATTTTTATTTAAGTACAAGTCATGTAGTAGCAATTGGATATAGACAATATAAATATATTTATAGTAATGTTTAAAGGACGATTTCAAGTCAAGTAAGTCATTAAATGATTTGATGGAGATAGAATAATAGTCTTTCCATGAGCTTTTATAAAAAAATATTATGAATTTCTTGAGGGAAGTTTTTTTGTGTATTTATCAAAAAGAAATTGTGAGCTATATCAAGTCGCTTATCATTTGGGTCAAGGAAATGGTTTAAGAATAGCTCATCATCAAAGTGAGAGTCGAGTTGAAAATTTTTAATGTTAGTATAATTTTCGTTTTTAGTAACAATGTCATAGATTGAAGTCATAATAATTTCATCATTCTTTTTAAAAATAGTGGTTGTTCAATTGGTAACAATTGATAGAGTTTATTGTTATATGAGAATTGTTGGTTAGAAACAAGCGAAGTCAGGTCGTTTAAAAATCTTCATCAAAGACGATTTTGAGTTTTTCTTTATAAACATATTCATCTCGCTAAATAACAATCATGTAATCATCATAGTTAGTAATTTTGATTTGGTTAGGTGTAATATTAAAAAGAAGTGTGGATTTCTTGTAGTGTGAGTATAATAATTTCTTTTGGTACATTCATGGTTAAATCTTTCTAGTTTTATTTATTGTTTCTTGGCAAGATGAGTGGTAGAGATGAGATTTTCATTTTCGAAGTCAGCATTATCAATGATTTTTAGTTAGCATTTCCAAAGTGTTTTTTTACATTAAGAAAAATATGATAGAGCATAGTCAATGGGAGAAGAGGGCTTCTTTGGTTGAGTGAGATTTTATCTAGTTCTGTTTCTAGTTTAGTATATTGTTCTTTAGTGATAATTCCTTTTTTTCAATTGGAAGTGGTATAATATAACAAATATGAATCTTTATTGAGATTGTAAGGATTAAGTTTCAATGAATTTCTTCACAAATTTCTTTCAATTCTAGGAAATCATCTTCAGTTACAAAGTAATAAGAATTATTATCAGTCCATTTTTGAATATTATTAACAGGCAGCATGGATTTGATTGAATTTTCCAAAAAAACAGTGTTTCAAAGATAGTAGATTGTTTTGAGTAAAGGTTTTGTAGTGGTTTAATTTTTTTCTTTAGTCATAGTTTCAGGGAACAGCAATCTTTTGATAAAGAAGTCAAATTTCAGAAAAAAATTGGTTTTGAGCAATTCTTTTTCAGCGTAGTAATCAAAGGGAACTCATTAGCGTAGTAATAGTCAATAGCAGAAAAAAATCATTGAAGTTTTTTTGTTTTATAGATAGTCATATCCAATCCCATTTTTCGCTCTCCATTTCTTAGTAATTTGTTATTTATTGTATTTTTCTTTTAGTTCTTCCATATAGTTTAGCAATTCTTGAGTTGGTTTATAGAAGTAAACACCCTCAAAGAAGTTTACAATTTCTGGTCCTTTTTCAATCAATCCATATTCAATAAGAGTATTTGGCAATTCAGGGCGTGAGTGGAATAGCAACAAGTTCTGAGTCAATTTCATTTTCAAATGAATTTCATCTTCATCAGGTAACATGCTTACAGTAACTGGCTCACAATAATCTTCATCAATTTCTTGAATCATGATAGCAATAGCATTAGTATCTTCGTAGCGATTAAGTAGCAAGTTGAATTGTGAATCTTCGTAAGTAATATTTTCTAGTTTCATTGTTTTTACCTCATTTCTTATTACAATTTAATTATATAATAAAGATTTTTAGTTTGTCAACGTTTTTACAAAAAAATAAAGAACTTTAGAAAAAAATCTAAAGTTCTTTTTTTAATAAGAGTTGAAATCAATAGGCGTAATAAGTCCATTCTTATCTTTAGTAATGATGAGATCATAGAAGCGTCTGGTAGATAATTATTTCATTGTTTTTATTTGTAAATGAGCTTGTTTTTCAAAAATCTAAAGAGTTAAAAAAAGAAACAAGGGCGATGATTTGTCAGATTTGATCTAATTATATTATCAGAGTTATCTACAGCAAAAAGCAAAGGCATCAGGGACGTGGGGTATCGTCTATTCACATTTAGAAACAGGCGTAATTCTCCATGAATTGTTTTAGGATTCTTTTACAAGATGGTTGGTAATATAAATTAACAAATAATTTACAAAAAATCCTTTGGAAATTTTGATTTGAAATAGTTAAAGAATCAATATAGTCTTTGAGTTCAGAATAAAGACAATCTAATTCTTTTTCTTTTTTTAGCAATTTTATTTAATAGTAATGAGCGCATTAGTAATTCCTTTCTATTTATCTAAGTAGTCAAAAAAGTTTTGAATTTTTCTTGGTAGGGCTTTTGTGTGATAAGCAATTTGTGGGGAACTCATCTGACTTTGTATTGCATAAAAAGTAGAATAGAATGGAGTTAATGAAAAGTATAAATCATGATAGAAGTTGAGGCAATCTAAGTTGTTTAAATTTTTTTATAAGAAATTTTTATTAGTTTTCCCAAAGAGTACTTTTGACAATTCAAGATTTCTTCTTTGTCTTGAAATAGTAAGTTTGAAAAAAATGGAAGGAAGTATAAACAGTATTGTTTTTTTGGTTAATTCTTTAAATCGTTGATAATCTTCTTTTTTTAATATTGTAAGCATTTCTTCTTATCTTGTCTAAGAATTTTATGAGTACTTTATATGTTCTTGTTTCATCTTTATTAGTCCTTTTTAAATTTTTTTTATGAATGACGGCATAGGCATCAATAAGGTATATTGATAATAATTTTCATAGTATCAGTTCTCTTATCTTCTTCATCATGATTTGGCATTTTTCAAAATCAATAAGATAGGGATCAGAATCAAAAATCCAGTTGTCTGTCAAAAAGAACTAATAAATCTTTTAATTAAATTAAGTTCTTCTTCCGTGAGTTCAGTATAAAGAACTTTCTGGTAAGATTTCATTCAAATGGTCATAATGAAATTGAAAAATTAAGTGGAATATATCAATGGCTTTTTTTAAATTAAAAGGTACATGATTTACAATAGTATCATTTTTAAGTTGTTGGGAACGATTTCATCAAAGTAGGAAGTAAAATCTTCATCATCATCTATAATTTGACAATCAGTCAAGGTAAATGTTTTATTGTTTCTAAAGGATTAGTTAAGTAATAATCAGATTCTGAGGCTCAGAATGTTTCTTCAAGTTTTTTTCCTTTATGATAACATCTCTTGGTTTAAGTGTTTTATATAAATCTAGCATAGTATTCTCTTTCTATTCAAAAAAATAATTTTTTTCTTTTATTTGGGAATTTCTGGGTCGAGGCTCATTGTCTTTTTAACAATGAAAGAATGATTGCATACAAATCATCTTTAGTTGAAATTTCTTTATAAAGTATAGTTAGTAAAGTGAATTTCTGTACATATGATAGAAAATGATAAATGTATCGAACTTTCTGGTCATTCATAATGGTAATATAAAAAAATCATTAAAGTCAGTAGATTTTTGAAATAATTTTTCAAATTCAAGATTTTGAATTTCTATTAACAAGTGGGAATTAGAACTATATCGTCAAGATTTTTCCTCTTTCACAGCAGAGTACAACGAGTGAGTAGAAATTGAAATTTAATTTTTTTAATGGTTTCTTGTTAAAAGAAGTCATTTGAATTCATCAATATTCATTAAGTTATAGTTTCCTTTGTTTTCTTTTCAATAATATTTTTTTCAACAAAAAGTCTATTTGGATTCCTTTTTTTGTTGGAGCTCTTCTTTGAGTTTTATTTTCTGGTTTTTGATTGTGCATTTCCACAACGTTATCAATCATATTATCCATTGAGTACGACAATTTTTTTCAGATAAAGAATATTCTTTTTTTGAGCGTTTATTTCAATTTTGAGCTATTAGTATCTTCATTAACAGTTGGTTCAGTGCGATGAGTTTTTATCTTTTTGGCCTCAAATACAATTTTATATCTTCAATTTCATAAAGTAATTTTATTGTTGATTTTTGTACAGTTCAGAGTAAAAACATTTTTGAGCTAATTGTCTCAGTGTGGCGTTTTCTAGTCTCAATTGAGTCTATAAAATATTTATGGCAATAGGCGTTTTTTTGATAATAGTTTTTGGGAATGATAGATCGGGCTTTGATTTATTTTTGAAATTCAAATCTTTATCATTTGATAACAAAAGTAAATTTCTTCATTTCATCATATCCTTTCTATTTTATCAGTATTCATTAGTTATAGTTTCTTTTGCTTTTTGTTTAATGATTTTCTTCAATAGAATTTTTATCCTCAAGTTCTTTTTGCAATATTTTTTTGGTTTTGATCTGATAATTTTTTTAGAAATTCAGGGCAGTTATATGGCAAGAAAAAGTAATTTTTTTCCTTTAATGACGGAAATTGTTCCACATTAAGTGTTGGTTTGCGTATTTGGGAACATAATTTCAAAAATCACATCAGGATGACAAGTTTGGAAATTTCCAGCATCGAGAATTTAATTGAAATTCTTCAATCTCATAATTTATAAGTCCTTTATCTTTGGGTTGAAGTCTAACGTAAAAGCATCAGAACTAATTAAATTTGAAAGAGCATTATCCTTTGTTTCATCTGTAAGTTTCTTGAGCGATTCGTAATAATAAGTTCCATCAGATATAATTTCAGGTTGAGAAAAAGTCCAGACACTTTTTAATTTTAAATTTTATTTCATCATTTGGCAATAAGGTAAATTTCTTCATTCTAGTTAGTGAACTTCTATTTTTCTTTAATCTTCAGTTATAATTTCCTTGAACTTTGTTTTTTTAATAATTTTCTTCAATGAATTTTTATCATCAAGTTCTTTTTGGAACTAAGTACTTTTTGTTCTTCAATCTTTTTTTAGTTATTCAAAGCAGTCATACAAGCGAAAGTAGTTTGAATCTTTTCAACAAGTGATGGTGGTTTTTCTATATTTGTGAACGAACAGTACTATCAGTATTTTCATCAGGGAGGGACTTTCAATGGTATGAAGTTTAAGATTTTTCTCCTTGAGCGAAAATTTAATTTCATACCTCGAGATTTCATAAACAGTGTTCCCTATTTTTCTTAATCTCTAAAAAAACATAATTCTAGGCATGAAGTAGTAGGAGCAGGTTTGTTAATATTTGTGGCAGGCATAATATATTTGATTTGTCTGTAACAGTACAATTTATAATCAACGATTTCAGGTGGTAAAGATGCCCATCTTTGTTTAATTTTTAAATTGTGATTTTATCATTTTGATAATAAAGGTAAATTTCATCTTCTAGAGCTTTCTGAAAACAGTTAAGCAATTCTTTCAATTCATCAAAAAGTAAAGTATTCTGTTTTATCAAAGAATATAGTTTGAGTAGTTGTTTCTCTAATTCTTCCTTTTTCTTTGAGCAGTGGTAATCGTTGTTCATCATTTGGTTTTGTGGTTTTATAGCAGGAAAACGAATTTTTATTATTATCAAAAATAAAGGCCAGAATAGTTAATGAATCAGCAAAATCTATTTTTTTAAATGTAGAGTATGTAGTCTATCTTCTTCATCAAAAATCAAAAGAATGAATTTCCAATTCAAAGTGTTGAATTTCTTAATAAAGGCAGCTCATTTTTCTTCTTTATTAAGAAAAATTCATCAAATTGTCTAAACATTTGATTAAGTTAGTTTTAATAAAAGTCTATGGAAATACTCATAATTGGGATTTTCTTATGGTCTCTAAGCAAATAAATTTGAGTTTCAGAGTTGTTTAGCAGTTCTTCTCGGAAAGAAAGTGCTTTTTAATTGATTTTTGGCTATATATTCAGCAATAGAGCAATTGAAAGTGCAGTGCTAATTCTATTGGTATCTTTAGAGTACAAGTGCTTGTAATCGTTCAAAGCGTTTGAGCACTTTCTTAACGATGAACATATTCTTTATTGTTCATTTTGGTTTTTCCTTTTCATGTATCAGTTTCAAAATCTCAGCGAATATGTCATAAGAATCTGAGTCTGGTTTCGCAACAGAATTTTACATCTAAAAGCTTTTTCAGGCTAAGTTTAATGATTCTCATTTTAAAAGAATCAAAGTCGGGATTTGCATGGCAAGATATATCTAGTCCTTGTTCCAGCTCATAAAGTGAACTCCATTTGAGCGTAGTCGTATTCGGGAATTTGTTATAAATGGAAACATCAGAGCCTTTTCAAGTCCTAATCGAATATATTTAATTTCGATTCCCAATAATTTTCTTTTATTGATTTCATTTGGGTCCAATTTAGCACAAACGAAATAGTATATTTCATTTCTATCATGAAAAGTATATTTTTCCAGTATAAAGCAGAAATTTAATTGGTAAAAAAACAAATCATAATCTTCCTTAGTATCAAAAAAACGTAGTGAGCATATTTATATTTCTTGAGCATTTTAATTCCTTTTTCTGTTTCTTCTAAAAATGAGTACTCAGACATTTTTAGGGGCATTTTTCGTAATGTTGATACATTTATCGAAAAAAACAGTTTTTACAATATTAGCGATTAGTAGTGACGATATAACGACATTTTAAAAATCAGTCTGAGCAATCTTTATTGTGTGAAAATCATTAAAATATTAGTTTTGGGGTCAATAGTGTAAAAAAATCTAATTCTTTATCATCTGAATTAGTAGAATATTTATAGTATCTATGATTCTCTTTGATAGATGTACAATTGATTTCATCTGTTGGAGTATAAATTAATAGTATTGTATTTTTCAATAAGCATTCTTTAAGTTCTTTTTGAATTTCAGGTAAATCAAATATAGTAAATGTGATTTGATTTTTATAGAGTCATTAAAAGCGAAATTTGAAAGTCCTCATAATGGCAGCGGGTCTAAAATCTCATCATATTAAATTGGGTGGGACTTTTATAATGTGATAAGATTGAGATCTTCATCAATTCTTTTTGTTTTTCTTATATTTTTTTATAAAGCGAACTTTGTCTGAAATTTTTTTCTCATGATGTTGAGAAAAAATTTAAATCTGCATTCCATAAATTTCCTGTGTCTTTATATAATCCAGGGGCTAATTCTTCAAAGAAAAATTTATGATTATCATTTTTCAAAAGCAAATAGGTAATTTGTCCTTATCAAAGGGGAACTTTTTTGATGTGTGAACTTTCTTCAGTGAAAAGTGAGTTTCAATGGCACTGGCGTCCTTTATATAACAATTGATTAAATAATTTGGCATGTGGAATATTAACGAAATTTTGGTTATTTCTTCATATTTATTCCATTTTCGAACTTATTATTGGCGTAAAGATTTTTTTGAAATATTGTTGGTGGAGACTCATTGATAATATGAGAAGAAATTTTGTGCATTTCATAATCAATTTTTGTTCTTTCTCTTGAAAGATAATTGTTTTAATCTTTTCGAGTTATTAACATTAGTAGGTAATTCAGAATCATTTTGAACTAGTTTTATTATAATATTGATTGATGAGTTTTGATTGGTCAAAAAAATTTGTATAATAACGGTCGGATTCAATGTTATTGTATATAGACATAATATTATTTAGAAACTAGGGTCCAATTGAAAGTAAAGCCAGATTATCTCTTTTCAGTTTTTCTGTTCGAGATTTCATAAATCTTAAAAACATTTGATTAAATCATTTTGGGACTCATCATAAACAAATTTGAAGTTTGTTTGACATTTGGTTTAGATGATTGAATTTTTTTAAATTATAGATTTCTCTTACATAGAGTATAGTATAAAGTTGTTTATCTTCATCAAATTCAATGTTTTTAGAGATTGTTATTTTTAGGAAAAAAGCAACAACATTGTATCCATTTTTATCTTTATATCTTGGAATACGTTTCTTTTTGTTCGATTTATTATTAAAGGGAGTCATAAATTGTTCAGAAATTTGTTTAAATATTTCTCCGAGCAAATGAGATTGAAGAGCATAATAATCAGGATTATTGGTTTTGTAAAAATTGGTCTTTGTGATTTCCAGAGTTTCTATACAATTTAGTTTTCAAAAATAATGGCATCTAACATCATAAGGGAACTGCATTATACAAGTTTTTGATCAAATGACACAATTCTTTAATTAGAGCGGAAAGTTCATCAGTTGAGTAGATAATCTCTTTTTCAGTTAGGTTCATAATCTCAAAAACTCCTTTCTATTGAATTTTATATTTTTTTATTATGTTTTACAAACATTATATAAAGTATAATAAACATTCATTTTATCAATTCCTTTCAGTTAAATAAAAAAAGAATGTAACAGGCACATCAATCCATAAACAAATCCTAAGTTCAAATATTGAGTAATTGTGTATTGAGGTGACATTCTAAATAATCTTCTTTTTTTGTCTTTATTTGTATTTGTATTTGTCCTATGAGGGACTTTAAAATAGCAAGTCTGGAGTAGAATTAGAGCAAAATGATTGAGCAAAAGAGATAGTATTGAGTGAAACGATTGTAGTTAAGAAATTTGATTCGAGCAGATTGAACGAGGCAGGCATAACAAAATACAAAGCAATACATCTAAAATTATTAGTACAATATATCCAATTGTTTTTCCGTTGTTATTCATCATGTTTAGTCCTTTTTCTTTTTTTATAAAAATTTTATTAGTAACAATCATCACAGTAAGTGTGAGAGAATCGTGAGTGAGCGTCTGGCACAATCACAAGTTTCTAGTTCTTCATCTTGACAGGCTGGACACAAATCAGAGCGTCTTCAAGTTGTTCGAGGCTGGAAGCTTTTCAGTCTTTTCGTTGAAATTTTGGTACAATAGTCACAAATCATAGTACAATCCTTTCTTAATTCTTATGAGTGATTTAGTCGCGTTTTTATATTATAGTAATATTGTGCAAAAAAGATGTAGTTGTCGGTAGAATCATTCTAATACAATTGTCAGTTTGAGCAGTTCTGGAGCGTTTTTCTAATTCATTAAGGTTTAATCGAAAAATCGAAAGCTCAGGGCGTATTAGCAATTGGGCGTTTTCCAAATTGCATATAAAGAGGGTGGTAAAAATAAAAAGAGCAAGAATTGTTTCTTAGTAACTTTTTATCATTAAATATAAATAATAGTCTAAATTCAGATGGTAGTTTTTAACAATGGTTCAAAAATTTTCTAGCGAAAATCATGATAATGGCATATGAGGGTCAAGATAATTCTCTCAGGTTTCTTGATGGTATCATATTTCAAATAGTATTTAAATCCTTCTTCTTTTAAAATTGAATAATCTTTTTGAGTATCTTGCGTTTTTGGTTTCTAATGGAATGAAAATGGTTTGACAGAGCTTTGTGCAGATCCCTTTTAAGATTTCATCTTTGAAACAGTGATTAAAGTTCCATTCTTTTCAGCAAATTGTTTTTTTGTTCGATTAAGTTTTTCTTCTCTAAGAGTACATATTTATATTCTCCTTTATTTTATTAAGATTTAATTTTTTTTCTTTTAAGTGATTAATAATGAATTTCAAGTCTTTTTGATCTAAAAGCGATAAACATGAGACGAGGTTTACAGTCGGTGGCGTGGGTGTAGAAATAAGAAATTTCATGTAAGAGGGTGGTAATTTTTTTTATTCTTTTTATTTTCTTTAATAAATTCTTTTAATTGTTCAAGATTTACAAATTGGAAAAACATGTAGTGTAATAATCATGTAAATTTAAACTATAATTCATTTAAGCAATTTGTAAGTTCTTCAATAAATTCCAAGTTGAGCAGTATCTTTATCTAACAAATAGTTCTTAATATTACAAATCAAGATTTTCATTAGCACAATCATCATTAAGCAATAAGTAATTAGTAATAAAATCCATTTCAAAATTATCAGTTTCAAATAATGGTGTTAAAGTATGCAATTCATTTTGGAATGGAATTTATAAACTTTGGCAATTTAATTTTTCAATGGGCGATATGGGTCAATTTTATATAGATTAAGCAATGGATTACAGTTATTGAGATTTCTGTTGGTTCTCCATTCTTTGGTACGAGGAATTTTCAGCAATATATAGGCATCTTCAAAATCTTTTTCTTTTTGTTTTGGTTGACAATGAACTTTCTCGTAATTCTAATTGTTCTTGGCAAAAATTCAGGGAAATTTTGTTCTTTTGGGAACTGTTGACATAGTTTTTCAATTGGGTTTTTGTTATATTTTTTTTAATAGTTGATTCTTTCATTTTTTTGTTTTCCTTTTCTTTTATTTATAGTTATATTATACAATAAAAATCGTTAGAGTGTCAATAAAAGGTGTATTTTTTTCAAATAAAAAAAGAGCAATTTCTTGAGTACTTTTTATTTTTTTCAGGTTAGTACAAGTCAGTCATAGGAGTTGGTGAATCTTCATCAATAATTTCAGTAAGTAATCTTCTTTAGGAATAAATGTTAGTGTATCAATATTAGTAAGTTCTTGAACTTTTGTTGGAGATGTAATAATAATCTTTTCAAAAGCAAAAAAATAAGTTTTGTTAATAGAATAGTCAAATAAATCTTTTTAATGAGCGGAATTTTGATGGTTTTTAATGTATGGTTTTGCAGTTTTTCAGTGGTGAAAATTCTTGGGGTAATTCTTGTGACTTTATCAAAAGAAAAGTAATTTCTTGTATAAATCCTTGTTATAAGGAATTTTACAGATTGTATGAAGTTTGGTAATTCTTCTTCTTGATAAGATTTAATGGTGAGTAAAGCGCAAAGGGGTTTGTAGTTTAATAAATCTTCTACAAATTTTTTTCATCATCAAAGTGAGAACAATGTATTTGGGTGATAAGAAATATTCTGAGTATTCTTTTGTTAATGGATTAAGCTGGTGTCAACACACAATCTTGCTAGATTGAGTCCATTCAAGTTTTTCAAGTTATTGGGTTGTTTACACAGAATTTATCTTCAAATCGGATATTGTTTTGGAATTTTCTTTTTAATTTTTCCATGAGAACAGAATGCGTTGAGTACAGACTCATTCTTTCTGTCTATAAGGGAAGTTGGAGCTCTAGAGCGTCAGGGTTTGGAATAAGAAGCTTAGTTTTTAATAGTTTCTTCTGTTTCTGCATTTCGTACATAAAAAGAGATTGATAAGTGCTTTATCGTTTTTTTGATGAAAAATAATCCTCGGAGAAATCTCGGTGAGTCCATGAAATCAATTTTGGGTAGAAGTCATTGTTTTGATTCTTTCTTTTTATCTTTAGTTATATGGTACAATAATTTTTTTATAAGTTTGTCAACAATAAAAATAAAAAGAAAAAAAGAGCAAAAAAATAAGTACTTTTGTTAGTTCGAGTTTAAGCGTTTCTAGGGGCATTTTTTTCATAAAGTCGATACATTTATCGAAAAATCAGTTTTGGGGCATTTTTTTAGCATTCAGTGAGTGTCGATATAACATGGTTTTAAAAATCAATATGAGCATATTAGAGTCATCATAAATTTTATTTAAAAGATTTATTACAAATCAGTGGCATTGTTACAAGGACAGGCAAAAAGTGAATTGAGGTAAAAAAAGTGAAAAAAATCCAGTAAAGGAAAGTATAGAGCTAAGGGCAAAATACATAAGGAGGTGCATAGTGGAACAGTAACAATATTTTTAAAAATAATTTCAGCAATTTTGAAAACTAATGATAGTTTCTTTTCTTTCATATTAACAACATCCTTTTCTTTATCTTTAATCATATAATATTATACAGATTTTGAAATTTTGTCAACAATAATATAAAAAAATAAAAAGAGCAATATCTTGCTGTATTCTTTTTTTAACAAATATATATAAGTTCATTGTAGTTATCATTCTTTACGCAGACGTTTGTAAAACGCATGATAATAGCGTGTTTTTCAAATCCATAAATTCATCATTTGGATAATAGTCATTCGCAACGGTCGTCTATATAATGAGTTTCAGATGTTCCTCATCTTCTGTAATATATACATATTTTAGATTTTTGAATTTTATCCATTTCCATTGCAATGAATTTCAATTGTGACAATCACAAGTGGGTTTGTTGTGTTTGCCAACATCAAGCAAATCATCTTCTAGGGCTCTGATGTTGTTACGAAATCAGTGACAATCTCAATTATCTTTTGTTGCGGTTGTAATTCTCGAATGTCGAGTGTAATGTTTTTCTTTTTGTGGAGTAAATGATGAGCTGAATAAATTGTAAGCATTTATTTTTCCTTTCAGTTTAAGCGTTTCTAGGGGCATTTTTCTCAGTCTTTGATGGTTTTATCGAATGGCAGTTTTGAGTGTTTTTAGTGTTGAGTTTATATTTCGATATAACAGAGCTTAAAAATCAGTTTCGGACGGTAATAAAATCTATTTTTTTCATTTTTGAGCGTGTAAATAGATTTCGGATAAATTCAATAGCAATTACAGCAAAAGAAATTGCAAAAAAAGTTGGTTTTGGAAGAATTGTAAAAAAATTCCAGCAAAGGAAATTATAGCTAAAGGCGCATATATGGATTGCAATCAGAAAACAGAGCTGATAATTCCTAAAACAATCTGTAAGTATTTCATTGTTCTTGAGTCCTTTTTTTATTTTAAAAATTTCATATTGAGACTCAAGGGCAACGTTATAGCATTTTTCTGGGTATCAATAAGGAATTGATAAACAGTATTATAAATGTCTGCATAAGGAGATCCCGTAAGTTCAATTTCTTTAACATTTCCATTGCGTTCACATTGCAAAGTAACAACAAGGTCAGTTGGTTTTACGATTTTAATTTCAATTCAATAGAGTCAATTTTGTAAGTCACACATAATCATTTTCAGTATTTTTGAAATTTATATTTTTTTGAAGAATATTGTTATTGTTATAACGGTCGACAAATTTAGTAATAAGTTCTGTTTTTCCATTTCTAGTTTCAATTGAAGTGCTTGCATAAAGCAAGATAATCGATAAAAAGGTTTAATTTCATGTTAGAATTTTTTTTGATTTTCTTTTTTTCCATGTTGAATTTCTTCTTTCTTTTTATTTCTTATAGTAGGATTTTTGTTATTTCTTCATCTTTTTTTAATTAGATTGTCTAGTTGTTTTTAGTTCTCTAAGATTTAATTTTTTTCAAAAATCAATCTTAGTAGTAATATTCGTTTCAATCTTCGAGTAATTTCATTTCGTTCAGTTAATTCAAAAGTTTGATTTTTCTTCCTTTTTCAATATTAGCGATTTCTTCATCAATCTTATCAATGATTGGAGCAGGGTGAACAATAAGTTTTTCAATTTGGGAGTCGATTAAGTTCAGAAACAAAAATTCAAATAATATTGGTGCATAAAGTCGAGTTCTATATTTCAAATTCTTCTTCTTTTTTTGAACAATTGCAAGGTGGTGAAGAGTGAAGTTTTTCTTGTTATAGTATAAGGATTTTGGTATTAATTTGAGATTTCATGCAAATCTGAGTTCTGTTCGATTTTGGCAAATAGAATAAAGTAAGATTCTAAAGTCCGAATAACATCATTTTTCAATTAGTACTTTATTGTTAGTTAATTTGAGAAGATATGAACTTTAGTAATTCTTTTCTCAAATTCAAATTAGGTTGTTTCTTCTTCATTGTTTTTAATTCCTTTTTCATAAGTTATTTTATAGTTACATTATACAATAAATTTTTTTCGAAAGTTTGTCAAAAATAAAAAAATAGGCATATATATATTGAGCATTTTTTTGTTTTATAAAAGCATTTTTTTAATTTATCAAGTGTTTCATCTAAATAAATATAAGCGAACGATTTCGTTTACATCTTCCAAAAGCAAAAATAGCGATTCATGATTTTATGAGATGAATGTAGGTTTAATTAGAAGCCGGGTGTAATAAATTTTTTTGTTTTTCATGAGAAAGTCTAGCATAACATCATAGTTCAGAGTACTTCTGAAACAAAGGGAATCTGTCAAATTTATCAGAAAATCCTAGTTTGAAAGTTTTCAGTAGGTAAAAACAAGTAGTGAATTTCAAATTCTTCTTTTGAGTACTTTCAACAGTTCTATCAAAGTAGAAATTTGTTGTAAAAGTGTAATTCTGAATTAGTAATTGGTAAAAAGTAGTATTTTAACAGCAGAAATATATAGAACTTTCAAGATTAGTTTCAATATAATCAATAAATTCTTGAATAGAATTTGGTTTGAAAAATTAAAAGCATATTGTAAAAAGAAGTTTTGCAAGATGCAGGTAAGAGAATCTTTTTGGTTTCAAAATGGAAGAGAAGTAGTATTTGAGCTAGATTTTAAGAATGGTTGAATATGTCTTGAAGCGTTTTCCATAATCTCATGAATGTTGGGATTTGGGATTTCTATTTCTTTTTTTAATTCTGCTTTGATTTGGTAGTAATTCCTTTTGAATAAGTTTCTTTCTGAGAAATTCAGTGGCAGTAACAATTTCAAATTTTGTGAGATTTCAATATTGAGTCTTTCTTGAATAGATTTATCTCATTTATTGAGCTTTTGGCGTAATAAGCAAAGTCAATATTCTTGGATTGAGTATCTTCAGTTAATTTATCAAGAATAGTTAAAGATTTCTTCATATTCATTGAACTAGAATATAACAAGTTTCTTTTGAGGCTCCTTTGTAGCATTTGTTCAATTAAGTTAAGAACAATGAGCAGTAATGATTCTTTTTTTAAATCTTTTGGGGACTCATTAAGAGTAATAAAAATATTCTTTTTTTCTTTGAATGGATTTCGTTTGTTTAATCTAAATTGATTGAACTTTGTATGAATAAATTAGTTCAAAAATAAATTGTAAGCATTTTATAGTTAAAGGGCATTTTTAATTTTGTAAAATTCTGTAATATGTAAATTGGTTGGGTAAATTTCTCTATTTATTTGGTTTATTTCATTCATCAAATCTTCTACGAGTTGTATAAAAAATTTTAGATTCATATAGTAGTCCTTTTTTTATTTTTCATTCTAACAAATTTGGTATTTTTAGTCAAATAAAAAGAAGTCTTATAAAAAGAAAAGGATTTTTTTATTTCTTTTTATTTTTTTGAGTAAAAAAAGAGCTCAAAAAAGTCAAAATCTGAGTAAAAGTAGTCAGGATTTTAAAATAAAAAAACGACAAAAATGGTGATGAAAAAAATAGGACAAAAATGGTAATGGTCATTCAAAAAAAGAGTAAAGATGGTAAAATCGAATAAAAATGGTAAAAAGGACTCAAAATGAGTAAAGAATAAAATGGCGATAAAAAGGGGTAAAATGGTGTTTTTCGACATTAGGGCGTTTTTCAATTGGTGGAAAGTTGAGCAACAATAGATAAAGAGATTCACAAAACAGAACTTTTTCGGGACAATAGTATAAATAGTATTAAATAACAAAATAAATAAGATTTCAATAAATGAAAGAACAAAGTGAGATGCTTCCGGGAACAAGGTGGATGAAAGTAAGTAAAGGAACAAGAGTATTTTTTTATTTTTTTAGTAGGTGATACTAATTAAATATAAGTGTTGTTATATCGTCATGTAGTTAGTGGTAAAACAGTAAAAAAATGTAATTTCGATAAATGTATGAGTTTTTAAGAAAAAAACGAGTTTAGAGTCGATTTATTTTATAGTTTAAATAAAAAAATAAAAGAGGGCATAAAAATATGAGTACTTTTTTTATAATTTATTCTTTGAAAAATTATTCAAAGTTCATGGTTGGAATATTTAATGAAATTGATTTTTTTATTTTTTTCTTATCCTTCCATTGAGTCGTAAAAGGGTTTTCTGTACAACGAAAATTTATCATCTTTAAAAAGCAATATATTCAGTAACTTTTCAGTTTGTATATTTTTTTCTAAATTATTCAATCTGAGTTTTTCAACAAATCTCCAGTCATTCTCTTCTAAGTATTCAGGTAAATCTTCTTTTTGTTTCAAGGAGATTTTCAACGTCAGTCCTTCAAAAGGGTGAAGTTGTGGCTAAAAATATGATTTCATTTTTTTCTCCTTTTTATTTATAAATTCTATATTCTTGATTTCCTAAGGGTGTCTGAAAAGTAGGGAAGAAAGGTACATAAAGCAAGTTCTAGACAAAGATGAGCAAAATCAATCTTCAACAACAAAGTGAGCAAGGATTGGAAAGATTGGCCATCAAATACGATGATAAACATTAGTAGTAAATTCTTAATAATTGTCATTGTTTTTTTGACTCAATCCTTATTTCTATATTCATTATACAACAAGAAATATCTTTTTGTCAACAATTTTATAAAAAAATAAAAAAGGGTATATAGAGTACTTTTTTTAAAAAAATCATCATATGCGGAGGCAAAAAGCAGCAATGAATTGGGGCTCATCTAGTTCAGTGCATAAAATTCTTTTTCGTCTTGAGTACAATTGACAAGATTTGTGGCAGGGCTCATTCATCTTTATCTTCTGAATAGTAATAGTTTTTTTATCATGAGTCGTTCGAAAATTTTATATTCTTCTTTTTTTGTTCCGCGTACTAGCATGCAGTCAAAAACTCAGAGCTAACAACGACTGTCTTTAGGATTGATTGTGTAGCATCTTGATTTGAGAACAATCAGTTTAGAGCATTCTTCACAATATCTATCTTTCTTGATTGAAACAATTTTGAAGTTGGGTCTGTAGGGATTAAGTAAAATAAAATGATTTTTCTTCATAGATTGAGTCCATATCTATAAATAGTTGTTGTTTGAGAATTTGGTAATTTTTGGTTTGTTCATAGTTAAGCTTTCAATAAGATTTTTTTGAGTAATAGAATAAGAAAGGAAAGCGCTGGTAAGAGTAAAATAAATACAAAAAAATCATATAAGGTTTTTGTTTTTCAGTATTATCAGATTTCTTCGAATTTCAAGATTTCTGAAGCAGTATAATCATCATCATAATAATAGTAATCATTATAATAATAATTATCATGGTTACGGTTATTCAACAAATTCATAAACAATAGTTGTTGAGTCAATGTTGGATAAGCGAAGTTATTCTCAACAGGTGGGTAATAATTCCTATTTGAATAAGAGTTCCATGATTCAATAGGAAGTGTTGGCGGAGCAAATTCGGATTCTGTACATTAGAATTATTTTTGAGAGAGGGTGATTGAAAACAACATTCTTGGTAGGGGTCATAAATAGCATTAGGTTGTTTGAGCCAAAGTATTTGAGTTTGATTGCGAATCATTTGAGAACTGTGGTTTGTGATTGGACGGACGAGATTTACATCTGGGTCATAGATTGCATTAGGGGACATTTTGAGTGGTGGTGGATTTTTGGGTGGTGATTTGTTTGAATTTGATTTATTTGAATGTATTAGAGTTGGTGATTTGGGAGTTTTTGAAGAGTGGGAGTTTTGATGAGTTGAGGTTCTTTGATGAATGGGAGTTTCGTGAAGGGCATGGATGGGTTCTGGGTGGGATATGTGAAGAATGAGATGAGTGTCAAAGCGCGAATCCACGAGCAAGGGGCGTAGATGGCGTCAAGAGCATTAGAAAAAAACAATCAGTACGTAAATATTTTTTTTCATTTTGCAATCCTTTCTATTTTATAATATTATCTGACAGTAATATTATTCTCTCGTAAGGTGGTCAATAGAGTCAAGCGAAAAGTAATTCTAGGATTGATAAATCTTCACAATTGGCATAATCATGGTCGAAAATGGATTTCATCAGCATTTCAAGGGCGAAAATCTCAGCTATGAGCTCAAATTCCTTGCAGATGTTAAATCATTAAGAACTCCATAAGTTCAGAAATTGGAACATGAGTCATCTTTATCGTTAAAGAATAGGACGGTTCAGCATAAATAGAAAATAAAGCGGACAATAATCAAGTTTTTTTAATTTCAAGTGGTAGTGTTAGTAAATGTTCAAATTTTTGCAATATCCATTTTAATTATTCCTTTCTGAAATCCCTAAGTCAATTCCTGATTTCTTTTAATTCATTAAAGGGATCGTTCAGAATTAAGTGCGTTCTTTTTAATCATTTTACGGATTTCTGGGTGAGCTACTTCAGCAATAGATAGTAGTAAGTTTCTTTAGCGAACTTCGCAATAGCAGAAGTCATATAATCTGAGCAGGGAATCCAAGATATGGGTAAAGATAAACGAACAAACGGTCAATAATTTGGTAAGCACGATTCTTAGCTTCTTCTGTTTCTGGTTTTTCAAAAAGTAAAGTATTTATCATATTCATTCATGAGGCGATGTAAATTCATAGAACTAAAAATATAGCTATCCTTAGCAATATTGTTTAAGAACTCTTTCATAAAAAAATCTCTTTCATTGTCATTGTTTTTCTCTCCTTTATTTCTTCATATATTTATTGTATAACAATAATTATCAATTTCATCAACGTTTTTTTAGCATTTAAGATTTTTAGTGATGTAATTTGCATTGTAGGTTTTAGATTGTTCTTGAGTCTATTTAGGTAATCTTCAAGTCAAGAATGATTTATATTTTTCTAATTCTGTAATATATTCATCAACAAGATTGTAAAAAAATCATTATAAAAAGATTCTTCAGTGAATTTTCTTTATCTTTAATTTTTTTGAATTTAAAATGTAGTTATATTCATCTTTATAAGTTCTAATGTTTTTCAATAACAATAAAGTTTTTACATGAGCGTCAGTCTTTTTTTAATTTATAATATTCGAACTTAGAAATTTTATTATATTGTGAATTCATAAACAGATATTGGTCAAAGCACTTTTTCTTTCATGAAACTGAACGAAGTTTTTGACATCTATAAAATTCTGATTTTTCAGCAATCTTATAATCAATAGTATTAAAAGAGTTTCTTTGAAAGAATATGTAGATTCATGTACAACAAATCATCAAGTTTCATTTCATTTAGTTTCATCATTAAGACTTTCATTTTACAAAAATCTAATTGTGGTATTTGGAGTTAATTTCTTTTTTTGTATATTTATTGTACAATAAAAGAGTGAACTGTCAACAATTCAGATAAAAATTTAAATAAGTGGCGATATGATAAAAATAAAAAAAGGAAAAATTAGTTTATGAATAATTTTAAAAAGAGAAATTTTATAGAAACGAATTTCATCATTTATTTTTTTATGGCATAGGGGTTCATTTTGAACTTTCTTTGTTATCTTAATGGCAATCGGATATCTTAGTGTAAGGAGCTAATGGTTAAGGGTTGTTGGGTAATGGGTAGCGTAGGATTGATTTCAAGTTCATTTGAGTACAGGCAAAAGTAGTAAGAGATAATCAAGAAGATGAAAAGAACGTTATGAGCGAAAATGTTCAGAGCAGTTGATGTTGATAACGAAAAAAATAAAGGGAGGCATTTAATATGAAACTCTTTTTTTATTTCTAATAAGTTTTTCAAATTCATCTTCAGGGTGAATTTTCTTTGATTGTAATTTTTGTTCAAATTTAAGGAACAATTTAATCAATTCCTTTGAGCTCATATATTTATGGAGTATCTAGCACAAAAGGAAAAAGTATTATGCATGGATAAAAAAAGTGTATTTGGTTTCTGGCAGTGAGATGGCAATATTATCATTAGATAATCTCTTATTCTTATAAGTAATTCCTTTTAATTTTGCGTCGTCGGAATTTCTTTCAGTGAGTCAGTTAGAAAGTGTGAACTTTCAGATTTCTGTCTAAATATTCTAGTTTTTTTATTAAATTCCATTTTATAAAGGCTTTCTAATTTTACAATCCATAAAGTTCTTTCTTGGACTCAGTGTAGTTTTTCCCATTTTTTTGAGCGTAAATCTTCGTTATCTTTGAAATATTCATATTGAAGTGTTTCATTCAAGTTATCATAATCAAGGAAATTTGATTTCAGATTTTTCGTAGTAATGAAACAGTTATCGAGTCCTGCATTTTCTAAATAGTTTAATTTTTTTCTTCTGGGTGTTAATAGGTGAAAAATTCTTTTCATCTTCTTCAAAAGTTCCATAGCATAGTATATCAAAAGCTGATTATCTGGTAAAAAGGTGAAATTTCGATAAATGTAAGAACGGTCAGGAATCAACATAATCAGATTTGATAGTGATACATATATTCGTAGCAATCTTTTTATGTTGTATTTATCAAAGCAATTCTAGTGTTTTTCATGAAATCAGGACTCATGAGTAGGGATAAGAGAAGAAATAAACAAAAAAATCTCTCCTGGTCGTTTAACAATTTTATGAAGGTAGTATTTTTTTAGGATTAAATTCTTTAAAAGGTAATCTTAGTTTCATCAAATTCTGATTCTTTAATTAGATATGATTTAATTGTCTTTGAGCATAATAATGTTTGGTAGTTTTTTCATCTTTGACATCGGGCGGAACTAGTAATAATAGTTTCCAAATGATTTTTGTATTTCTGTTAAAGGAAGGGTGGAGTCGTTTTTGCAGTTCAATTGGTCGGATTTTTTTACGGCATTCTGAATTTTATCAATATTGTTATTTAGGTAAAAAAATCAAATCGGAGGAGATCGAATGAGGCAAAGCGTTTGAGCAAATTCTCAACAAATATTGTAATTTCTTTCTTTTCTGATAATTCTTTGGGAACTTTTTGTTCAGATGCTTTGAGCTCTGAAAGAGTTTTGAAAATCTTTCAGTAATTTCATCTTTATAAGCAATGAGATTTCTTTGAAAAATTTGTTTTTCCTTTCAATATTTAATCAAATTTCAGAGTGTTTTTATCAACAACAGTAACATATACATCATCAGTTGGTTTAATAAGCATATGGTCGTATAGTTTAAAAATCTGTAAACACGGAACTTTAATATATTCATTTCAATAAGAAGTATATTTTCAGATACAAAAAGAATTGGTGTTGATTTGACATGAGCTATTTAGAAGTTTGAAGTATAAAGTGTAGAGAATCTTGACAGAGCGAATTCCAAATCAGAACTTTTGAAGTCTATCATATTTCAAAAGTTCTTTATAAATAGATTTGGTCCGAATTTTAGAGTCATCTAAAAGAGATGGGAAAAATCCTTGATTTCCATTCATTGATTACATGAAAACAGTTTATCTTTTTGGTTGGGTAGTCAAAGGGAATTTACAAATTCTTTATCAAAAAAATAGTTCTTCTTTAACAAATGAGTATTTATCGAAATCGTAAGGAGTTTTGCAGTATTTAATTTCTTTTCAATTGTTTCATTATTAGCAGAGCATGTTACATCAAAAATAAATAAAGGAAAAAAATTAAAGTTAAATCCATCTTTCAGCGTTAGTTCTGAATATTTATTTTCAGATTCTCAGTGATTTGAACTTTCCATTCAGTGTATAATTTTTCCAGAGTTTTTGTCGTAGAATTAAGAAAAGGCTATTTTTCTTTATAATCTGGAATTTTGGTTAGTACGCATAAGGAATATGGAGACAATTTTTTTGAGATTTCTCGTTTTCAGTGAGCTCATCTTCAGCATAATAAATTATAATATGTTCTGATTTTTTTATCTTGTTTATAAATCCAGTTAATAAGTTTTTGGATAAGTCATTTTTCATCAGAATTTCCTTTCAATTTGTTTTAATTTAATCTATTTAAAATCCTTTTTACAATTTCTTGTTGAATTTTCTGACAAAAGCAAAAGTAATAATTAGCATTTGAAAACATTCTTCTTGTTCTTTGAGTTCAATGAATCTGTATTTTTTTGATGAGCATTTCAAACAATTCATTATAAACATCTTTTCCATGAGCTGAAATAAATAGCATTTTTAATTTCATTTTTCATAAATGTTCAACGATTTCTGAATGAGATCATAGACAGTTTCATAAAATTTTGACATCTTCAAAAGTCGAAAGAAAGCATGAAGCTCATTTTTCCACAAATGGTCGTGAGTCTGAAAAAAATTCCAATCTTCGATTTCATCATTGTCAGTTTTTCAAAAAGGGAAAGAACATTTACATATAAAGTTTTATGTGTTCATAATTCATCTTCCATTTTAGGTAATTTGGGTCAGCATTCGTTCCAACAAATCAATGTTATTAGCAAGACGAATCATTAAATTTTTTTCTTGTGAATTAAATCAATATGGCAAAAGATAGAGTTTTTTTCTTGTGCAGTATATTCTTCCTTAAATTGTAGTTCCTTGGCGGGAGATTAATTTTTTTACATAAGTCATTTTTATAAAATGTCCTTTCATATTTTTTTCTTTCTTAATCATTATACAATAATCTTTTATTTTTTTGTCAATAAAAAAACAAAAAAATAAAATTAAACACTGAACAATTTGAAGCATTTGGAGGAATGTGAGACTAGTTTACGAACAATGTGGGTAATTTTGAGAGGAAAGCAAATGTGAGCGATTCACGAACATTAAAATTTTATATTAGCAATAAATTTTCGTCTATTTTCAAAAGTTTTTTTGATTTTTTTAAAAAATAAAAGATATAATTTATGTGAATGAAGAAAAGAAAGACAGAACAAAAAGGTAAGAAAGAATGAGAAATTTATACAATAGTTGAAAAAAACGACACATTAAACAAATGAATAGAAAAGAAAGAGATTATTTAAATAATGTAATCAGAATATAATTATTAAAGATTGTAATGAAGATTTTGGCAAAAATTAAGTAATCATTCCTTACAAAGATTTAAAAAGAAGTTTCAATTCCATTAACAAAAGAAGATATAATTGATGAGTCTATCAGTGGAGATTTCATTGAGTATAAAAAGCATTATACAAACAATGTTTTTATCTGATAAAGAGTGGTGAATTTAGAAAGAATATGAAAAAAATGATTCTGAATATGATTTGGTTTTAGTTTATTCATTGATGAGTAATGAAATTATTGGTATTTGGGATAATAAGAACATTGACAATCAGTATAAGTGGATTTGGGTAAGTAGTACTCGTAGAACGATTGTTTAAATGGTAAAGAAAAGGAACTATTTAATATAGAGATACTTTTTAAAAGCATTCTGAAAGTCTAGTTAGGGGATTGAATTTCTAAATTAGTTATATTCAATTTAACAAGATTGATAAAATCCTCTATATCTTTATGAAGTTTGAACTTTATCCGTTGTTTTGTAATAATGCAGATTAAGATTTCCATTTTCATTTTCAGTTGAGCTAATAAAGAATTTGGGCGATTGAAGATGAAGCATTTTATATTCGTGATTGTTAAATAAATAGCGTTTAAATAAATAGCAATTTTTCTTTATCAATTCTTATTTTGGTAAAAATCTGAATAAGTTAAATTAGTATCTTATAGAACAAATCTTTAAGATTCATATTTAATAGGTTTGACAACAAGGTATTTGAACAAAGTTTTTGAAAAAGCACAATTAAGCAAATCCTCTCTTGTCAACGAGTCTAAAAAATCTTAATTGGCGAAGTACTTCAATTCGAAAGCTGAATATAACAAACAATGATGGTGAGTGAAAGCTTTTTGTTTCAACGATTTCTGTAGTATTATAGTAAGGATAAACATTTATCATTCCATATTCAAAAGGTGGATTTCAATCATAACATCTGATTGATTAAAGGATTCTGGCAAATCAAATTTTCTTAAATTATAGTGAACTTTTTATTTTTTATTCATTTATTAAAGTCCTATTTTATTTTAAAAATATCTATTATCAGAATAATAGTTTAAAAATTTTTTTATTTTTTTCTTTATTGACAAAAATTTAAATATTATTATACAATTAGAATATAAAGAGAAATAAGAGGAAATAAAAAAATGAGAAAAAAACATGGCTGAGTTTTATTGAAAGAGCTTTATCGTGGATTAAGCAATTTTGCAAATGTCGGTAGGGATAGATGGGACAGCTGAAATAGATGGTTATCGAAAGGTATCAGATGTTCTTAAAAAAATCTAAAGATAAAACTCTTGGGGAATAGTTTATATGTATATTATAGCGATTTATATATTATGATTCAATTTCTAGCAAATTATGATGAAAAAAATATGAGTCAGATGAAAATGTTAATAAAAGAAGAATTTATCAAATTTATGGAAAAGAATTTGAATAATCCATATATAGGGCTGGGATATGATTTGGTATCGTTTTGAAGATAAATATAAATATAAGTATAAATTTGGTTATTTGGGAGAATACGACACAATTGTATTGAATGGCATTCAAATTTAGCAGACGATTGAATCAAGAAAAATGATTTCTGGTAATAATTCGTGATAAAAAAAGAAAAATGAGGGTGATTGTTATGAATAAAGAAATTTTAAATTTTAATAAAGATATTGAACTTTGGAAGTCAAGAAAAATCATCAAGAAAAGGTAAGATTTTTACAAAAGGAGTAATTTTGAAAAGTGCAAAAGAAAAAGGACTTGTTTAGAAGTTTTTGAATGAAGGTGAATGTGGCTCAATCTTATTTAGTTAAAAAAATGTTGAATACGTTCTTGAATTGATTGAAAAATGAAAAAAAGATTAAATGTGAATTTCAAAAAAATGGGTAATAAATTCGAGTTTGAGTTTATAAAAGTTAGAGTTTTGAAGATTTGGTAGTATTGAAAATCTTAATAAAAAAAGATTATTATACAGTAATTTCAAAAGACAGAAATTATCGAAATTTCAAACAATTACGAGGTCAGATTTTTGAATCTTTACAATCATGAGTTAGATAAATTTATTGAAGTTGAAAAAAAGATTAGAAATTGTTATTTAAGTAAAAAAATAAAGCAGTCTAGGGGCGGGTTTATTGTAGAGTCGATACATTTATCGAAATTACGATTTTTCAGTTTTAGTGTTGAGTATATTTCGATATAACAGGCTTTAAAAATCAGTCTTATAGATGAATAAAAATAGCAATTTTTTTGAGTACTCGGGATGTACGAAATTTAGAAATATAAAAATTTTTTTATTCTCTTATGTTGACAAGTAGATTTTTTTGTTGTACAATATATAAAGAAATATGAAAAGAGGGAAAAGCAAAATGAGTAAAACAAAAGAATTTTATAAAGTAACAAGAATTGTTTATGGTTTTACAATCATTGGTAGAATTTCAAAGGAACAGTGAAGAGTGAGTGAAACAACAAAACAGCTTTTATGGGACGGTTGCACATGGGATGAGTCAATCAATTCTAGCTAAAAAAACAATTAAAGGTTTTGCTCTAATTATAAAAGGAACGAGTGGCAGTTGGTCGTCCAGTAGAAGTATCTTATGAAGAAATTACAGCATAGAAAAAAAGGTTTACAAAAATAAAAAGGAATCATTTAATATAGAATGCTTTTTTTATATTCTATAAAGGTATCTAATTTTATATTTGTTATGATTTGATTTAGGTGAATAAAATGTATAATAAAATCACAAAAAAATCACATTCTGATATTTATAATATGGCAATTTAGAATAATATAGTATGAGTATTTATTTAATGGTTTTTGGTAATAAAGATTTATAAAAAAATAGTTATTCTCTTGGAGAGTTGGTAGAATTCTTATCAGTGAAAAACTAAAAACATTACAAAAGAAAGATAGAGAGGGTGTTATACGATTTGAGAGGAATCGAGTAATAGAAGATTCTAGTAGAGAAAGGGGCGTAGAAGTATTAGAAGAAAATAATTTGTTTTTTTGATGATTCTAGGTAATGAAACATGACATAATCTGGCAGTCGTGTATCTAATTCCAAACAAAAAAAGCAGGTGAATTAGAGCAGCAAGTAGAAGTTATTATGAAAGAGATTCACAATTTACAAAAATCCTATAATTTTAAAAAGAAATGGGATCAGGGATGAAGGCTGAGGACAAATTACAACAATTGGTAAAATGGTCTTAAATAATGAGGGTTAATAAAAATCTATATAGGCATAAAAGAAAGATTAGGCAAATTTGGTTTTAATTATTTAAAATATATATTTGAAGAATTTGGAGTTGAAATAGTCATTCTTTATGATGATAATTACGAAAAATCTAGTAAAAAAAGAAAAACAGAAGTCAATGAGAAAAAAAGAAAAAAATGAGTGAAAATCAATTCCATATAACAAGGAATACAAAAATCAGAATATAGCAATAAACATAATCAAGAGTTTTTTTCAACAATGAGCGCGGTATCAAAGGGTCAGTATGGAACAGAGCAATAGATGAAAAAGGCGTAATACAAAAATCTATAAAAGAAATGAGGGAAAGGTGGATTATGAGTCAAAAAGAATTAAATAAAAATTATTATCCTCAGTAAAAAAATTTAAGAAAAAAATGGAAAAAGTTTGATTGGGAAAAATAATTTCCATTGCAGAGTAAGAGAAGTTCAATTTGATAATTTATGTCAGAGCTGGGATAATTTCTTTAATCCAAACAGCTCAATCATAAAAGGGACTAAATACAAAAAGAAAAAAAGATGTTGGAGTCATAAGAAAATCGAACTAAGAGATGTAAGGACAAAAGGTAAATGAACTTTTGTTGGCAAAATCTCGATGAGTGAGGCAGAATATAGATTTGGCAAAATCAAAATGAAGAATTAAGATTCAATGGTAAGATAATGGGTGGATCTTCTGTTTCTGTTGAAAATAATAAATGGTATGTTAGGTAACGGTTTGAAAGCGAAAAGATTTTGAAGAAAAAGGGAGCAATATTCAAACAATCAAGTGGTATTGATGTAAATGTTGGTTCTATTGATTATTTAAAGAAAAAAATGAATTAGAGGAAGAGTATGGCAGAGTTTTATTTATTGGCTGAAATCTTTGGTGAGACAGTATGATAAGATTAAATATTATTCAAGAGTAATTTCTAAGAAAATGAATAAAAATCCTTATTATAAGTATAGTAAAAGGGCTAGAAAGCGATGAGCATGGGGCAAAATGGTGAGTTTTGTGGTAGGAATTATAATATTCAAGAAAGCAAATTTAAATAATATAGTCAAATATTTCTTTGATAATTACAATAGGGATTGTTATTGAGGATTTAGATGTTAATTCTATGAAAAATGAACAAGAGATTATGTAAATCATTACATAGAGAGAACTTTTGGTCGTTTTAAAAAGAAAATGATTGATAAAGGGGCGAAGAATATAATGTAGAATTTATAATAGCAGATAGATATTTCCCTAGTGAGAATTTTCGTTCAGAATGTGAATATCAGGACGGTGATGAAAAAAATTATTTTTTTATGGGGAGATAAATATGGTAATGAGCTTTAGTGAGTTTATGTTTGTTACAATTGTGGTACAATTCAAGATAGAACAGAAAATGGCATTTTTGAATTTGAAAGATTATGGAAAAATAACGTTAATTAAAAAAATTTAGTAATTTTTATATTGGTGATGAGCAGGGGGCTGGGTGGGCGTCGTTAAATAAGAATGGGTGAACAATCGATCTGTGAGTTTTGAGTTGTGAGTTTTCGGAAGAATAATTCTTGTTGGAATGTTGGTGGCAGAACACGAGTCGAGGAAAGTGAATATAATAAAAGTTTCTTATATACAGAGGTATTGATTGGTATATCTGATTGAGATTCAACAGGACTTTCAAAAAGCAGAAAAAAACAATTGATTAAAGGGCAAGAAAAATGGTCTTTATGAAAATATTGGGCAATCTTGGCGTCGAGTAATTCGTGATGAGTTTCTTTGAGTCTAAAGGCAAAGATTTTTCAATCTCAAATGAAAGTTGTAGATTTGGTTCAACAATTTGATGCATCGAATGAGTGAGTCTTTCTTTGGCAGAATTGCAATCAGAGTAATGTTGATTTTAAAATCAATTTGTTATTATATAGTATAATTTATTTAGTAGGTTAATTGGCGATAGAGGAAGGTTTAGAGTTCTAAGGCTGGGAAAGGGATACGGAGGGCAATGGACGAAATCAAATTCATTCAGAAAAATACAATTTGAAAAGAATTGAAAGTAAAGGGTGACAAACAAATGGCGGGTCGAAAAAAGTCCTAAATAAATTTTTAATTAAAAGAGTAGAAATCTGAGTACTCTTTTTTTGTTTGAGTAAATCAAGAATAAAGCAATTCTAGGGCATTTTGAGTCTAAAGTCGATACATTTATCGAAAAATCAGTTTTGGGGCATTTTTAGCATTAAAGAGTATGACGATATAACAGAGCTAAAAAAATCAGTCTTAATAACAGTGAAAATCAAAAATTAGTATAACAAAGCAATGAAATTTATTTCTTGTTTTCAGTGAGCATAGTAAAAGAATAATAAAAAAATAAAAGGAACTTTTTATGGATAGAGAACAATATATTTCTATGATGAGTAAAGAAATTTATGACGAATATCAAACAAAATATTATTATTATAAAAATGATGGAAGGAACGATAAAGAATGGGTTAAGAGGCATTGGGAGGCATAGATAAAGATATATCTTATAGAAATAAATATGGGTGGAATAACAAGGAGTTAGAAGGTGACGTGAGTTTTTGAGAGCATGCGGAGCTCTAAGTGATAATCAGCTGGATTGAGTGTATGAAGAGCAAAAGGATATATTAAAAAAAGCAGTTGAAAAAAAGGATTAAAATTTGATTGGTGAAAGCATATTATTATTCTGGTGATGATTCTCATAAAAATTGTAACGAACAACGAAGCGTAATTTTGGTAATAATATGCAATTTTTCGGATTCGTTTCAAAAATTGAATCATTGTATAATAAAAAAAGCTCTCATATAAAAGGTAGAATTGATATAAAAGGTAAAAAAATTAAAAAGGAGAATTGAAATATGAGCAGATTTATCAAAATTTGAAGAGTACAATTTGAAAAAAATGGGTTCATAGTAATTGGAACGGACGATTAGTAAAGAAGGGGAGTACGTCAAATTTTTTTATTTTAGATGAAATACAAGATTTAGATGATGTTGGGATGTATTTTCTTCTAAATTCCCAGAGGTGAGGGCAAGGGGCAAATCTGAGTCAATCAGTTCCATTCTATGTTTCAGATAGAGATTTAAGAAATAAAGACATTTGGAAAATTTCAGGTCGTTTTCTTAATGGTGATAAAGATAAGTTTAGATTTGGTAGATTTAATATTAACAACGTAAAATTTATTTTTGGGTGGTGGTGGTAAAAATAAAGAATTAGATTATCTACATAGCATTGGGAACAGATGTGGGACTGGTAATCTTGGGGGTATCAAAATTTAGAGCAGTATATGGAACATTGGTATAAAATCTTGAGCACTAATATGATTGTAAATTCTGGTAATGGATTTCATGTTTATTTTAATTTTGACAGAGGTTAGATTAACACAAACAGTAGTAAATTTTAAAAAAATATTAAAAAGATGTGATTGAACATTTTTTTAGTTATTTGTTAGGATTGATGGTAAAAGTGTAAAAGAGTACGAAGAGTATCATGACAAAAAAACAATAAAAAAATAAAAAAAGGATTAAAAAGTAGAGCATGGTACACAAAGTATTATGCAAAAAAATGAGGTGGCTTTGGGTGCAGGAGCAAATTCTATACAGGCGAAAAAATAGAGGGCGTTGTACAAGCATTTAGAACAAAAAAAGACAAAATCAGTTTATCAAGATTTTTTTAATCTCAATTAGCAATTTTGTCAATTTGTTCCGTGGCGATTTGGCAGGGCGCGTGTACAATAAAAATCAAAGTGTTATCGAAAGTGAGTTTCTATTCTTGATGGGCAATCAATGAGTCAAAACAAAATTAGCTCAAAAAGATTTGGGCGCAGAAGATTTCGATAAGTTGTATCGTTTATCTTTGAAAGCATCATGGATTTTATCAAGTAGTAAAGAATCTATTCTGAAAAAAATGTTTCAAGTTAAAAGATTATTGAATTCAACAAGATGAAAAGAAAAAAATGAGATTATTAGAGGTTATGGGGCAGGGATGCAAAAGGTAGAGGAAAAGGCGTACAATTTTAGGATTTGGTCGTAATATTGCAAGTAATCTTAAAACATTTAATAGACAATTAAATGGAAAAAGTTTGGATAAAAAGGAAGTAAAACAAATTATTTCGAAAACGTAAATTAAAAGGTAATGTAGCATATAAATCTTACATTTAAGAGACTGGATTCTATTATATTAAACGTAATAAATATATCAATAGGCTGCATAGGGAAGAAGCATATTACGTTGAATGTGGATTGAATTATGGTCATGGTACTGGGAATTTATGTAAATCACTGGCGAATTCTGTTGCAGGGCATTTTTTTCGGAAAAATCAAGATTGGTAGTGGCAATCAAGATGAATTAGCGAAAGGAACTCGTTTGAGAGGTATTGTTGGAGAAAAAAACAATGGCGGGATACGTAATAAAATGGTAAATTCTTCTCATATCGAGATCATAATAATTATATGAATAATTTTAGACATTTGAAGTGGCAACGATTTAATGCAAAGGGACTGAGAGTTTCGTTGAGCGATTTATTTCTGACGTTGATACAAGCAGAAAAAAACAAGAATATAAAAATTAGTGATGCAGAAGGGCATCAACAAGTTCAAAGATTAGAAGAAAGCAGGTAATATTGTTGAAAGACTTTAGAAAATGGTAATCATTGGACGTAGAAAGACAATTAAAAAGTGGTAAGATTCTTCCAAAGATTTGGAACGTGAAAGTTTCAATTAGGGAGACTTTCTGAGCGTGGATTAGAAATTTCTTTAGAAAGCAATTATTCAAAGGGACATTTGAGTATATGATAGATATAATGTTGTTTTAATCCAAAGAAAAAGTCGTTAAAAAAGGTGAGGCGTGGTTCTGATGAGTTGCACAAAGTATCTTGGTAATTTCAACAAGTATAGAAAAGATAAAAGAACAGAGCAATTTATTAAAAACAGTTTCAAATTTGAGCGTAACAAAGTATTTACAAAGAGTAAATACAATAGTATTCAATTAACGTTTTATTACATAGATTTAAAAAGAAATCAAAAGAGCAGTTCATATAAATAGTAATGATGTAGTTCAAACATATCTTCTTCTACATGATTTTCAGAAGATAATAATAAAAAATCAAATTATTGGTAGAGTTAATCTTGCATATGAGATTAGATACTATTATCAAAGATTTAAGATTTAATAGTAGAAATGGTCATTATACAGTATTTATAGGTAGATAAAGAAACAGCACAATTAACAAATGGAAATTTCACGGTAAAGAGGGTGAGACTTTCAGCAGTAGAAGTAGAATCATTTATCAGAAGTGTTTTAAATCCATTATTAGATGAATTTCAAAGATAATCTTATCTTTGAAATGGAATGAATACTGATTTCAGTGGTGATGCAGAAAATAGTTACAACATTACAGAAAGGGATAAATAGAATTATTGAAATGGATAATAAATTTTTCAATAGTGGTAATCTATTGGTGCATAATAAAAATAGAGATTTGAGAGTCGATTTGATTTATTCTAAATATAGCTGGTGATTTTTTACGTAAAAAGTCAGGGTTGATTTCGTAGTATCTTTTTTTAGTAAAGAAAAGAAGAATTAGAGTAAAAGTGAGTCTAATTTTTAGTTAATTTTAGGAGAGTGAGTCTAAATGAATTAGAAATAATGATTGCATTGTGAGCTCAACATAATAGTAGTGGCATCATCTTTATAATGACGATTATACAAAATATTATTTCATAAGAATAGGCTGGGATGGGAGTTCATAAATTTTAATTAAGGCGGTAGGCATAATCATGAAGTTTCAAATGAGTAGATTTTTTTCAAAGTTTTAAGTTATATAATTGATTTATGATTTTAAGGTCAATAATATTTCAATTTAGTGACGTACTTCCAGTAATAATATTTAGCATCGGCTGGAGAATAATCAAGGATTTCAAAAATATTATTTGGTAGGAGAGCATAAATCAGGTATAAACAGTATAGGTAAGATAAAGAAAAAGGATTGGTTTATATTAGTAATCCTTTTTAAGAATAGATATTCAATAGACAGGGTTAAAAAGTGAGTCGAACAGATTTTGGTATCACATCAAAATTTTTAAATTCAGATCGGGATATTAGATTTTAGGGAATGCGTAGAATCAGTTGCAGTGAATCAAAAAATATGAAAGGATTTGAGCGATATTCCATTCAATTGAGTTCCAACAAAGTTCATTTGTAGTAATATTTTTTTAATAGTAATATTTTTCTGGTTTTCATTTTACGAACTCTTTTCATTTATTTATAGTTATATTATATAAAGTTTTCTTTTTGATTTATAAACAACAAGGGATGTATAAAAAAATAAGGGATAGGAAGAATGAGATTAAAATGTTGAGTCAGGGATATGGTTCGTCCATGAGTCGATTTTATAGGCGAAGTCGATAAATCATTCATGATTTTAGTAACGTTGGGGCTGAGGTGCAGTTAATAAAAGATTTGAGTCATTTCTGAGTAATCCTTATTATTTTATTCAAAAAGTAATATTTGATAGGAAATTGTTTTCATCTGTTTCAGCAGAAATAGTCTGATTGAGATTTCTAGGAATGGCAGTTTATCAAGAGTATTTTTATTGAGCTCAATCTTGTAAATCTTATCATTGATTTTTTTAAGTAATAAATAGTAGTATCAACGATTTGTGTCTTGATTGAGTAATAAAGTCCGTGAAGTTTTTCTTTTGGTTTAGTTTTTTTCTCCAGTAACGAATTTCATCAATATTATTGATTTCTTCTCAGTTAGAACTTTTAATCAATTCGTTAATATTAGTATTTACAGTGAGTTTTTGGAAATCTTCTGCATTAACAAGAGCATAGAGAACGATAGGGATTCCTTTATCTTTAAGCGGGAGGTAAGTAATGATGTGGGACATTTAATTTTTGTAGAATTGGAGCAGTAGCATTATATCCTTTTTCTTGTGGTGAGCTCAGCAGATTTCATAGCAGAAGTTTCAGTAACAGATGGCAGACGATAGAAGTTAGTTTCACGAGTTCTCATATTAACAAGAACAGATCCTAAGTTAGAGTTATCAGCATTAACAGAAGTCAGGGCAGTATAGAGATAAATGTCTGGACGATTGTAATATGGTTAGTAGATCATCTGTCGTTTTACGAACAGCTCTTTAGAGAGATAGAGTTCAAGGAAAACATTTTTATAAGTATAATGTTGATTCACGTTGAATAACGTTAGTAGCAGAATAAACACAGTCAGGCATTCAGGCACATCGAGTCAATGAATATTCTTTAGTTTCTCAATGGTGCATTTTAATAGGATTGAGTCCATTTTGGTTCTTTTGGGCTAAAGATAAAGTTACGAGCATAAGTAGTAGGCGTAGTATGGATTGACAAATCATCGTCGAGATTTCAAAAGATGGGATTAAACGAAAACATTGTTGTAGGGATAAAAGTACGGAGTTTAAAATCACATCATCAGTAAAAGTAAGATGATGCAGTATATTTCATTCCTTTATCTAGTTTAACAAGTTCAGAAATGCAATAGTTTGGTTAATCTTAATATAATATTGAATACCGTCTTTACGATTGTTTAGCCAACGAATAAAACTTGCATATCCTAGTGGTGTTACTCGATATGGTTCATCTTTGATAGTAATTTGTCGGTACTCGTCAGAAATCTCAAATTGGGATTCTTTATCAATAGTGCCCATCAAAGAATTACCAATCTTTTTAGCAGAATCCTTATCAAGCAAAGCAAGTTTATTTATATCTGTATTTGGAAAATCAGTATTAAATTCTTTAGTTTCAGCTCGAATCAAATCAGAGTAATTCTTAGCTTGAAACAATGGCGTAGCAAAGAGTGAAAGTGCAGTTGCTCCAATTGTAAAGATAGAAATAACGTAATAATTACAATATTAGGAACAGTTTTTACTACATCAGTATCTTCAGTAAGTAGTACAAGTGTAATATAGTAAACAAGTGCAAATAGAATCAGTCAAAACTTTAAAGAAGTAATAATCTGTCAAGTTGAAAGCGGGTAATGTCATGTGGCAGTAAATAGCAAATACAATTAGAAATTGGCTAATGAAATAATTTTTGAGCGGTGTTTTATTCATAATTTTTATTATCCTTTCTTCAATTCAATCAATTGGTCAATAAAGATTTACAGTTTTCCTCAATATGAATTCATCAAGCAAATTTCGTAGGGACAAATCAAGTCGTGAGGCAAAAATTTGGAAAGATGGCATCTACAAAAGGTGTTTTATCTCTAAATGAGCGCAATCAAATCCAATATATGTTGATTTTGGAGTTTTAAAAATCCAATCAAATTGACAGTAGTAATGACATGACAATCTAATTTGTTTATTTGATTTTTTTGGTCTAGGGAATGACTTCATCAATAGATTTGAGGTTCTACATGAGAAAAATTTCAAGTGGAGAGATTTCTTGGGTGTTGAAAGTAGGCACAAATGTGTGAAGCTATATTCTTTAATATAAAATCCTTTAGAATATGTAATTTTAAATTCATTCCATTTTTTTCCATAGTTAAATTTCTTCTTTCTTTATTTTATAGTTATATTGTATTATAAAAAAACGAAAAAAAGTCAACAAAAGATTGCAAATTTGTAGGAGTTTTGATAGAATATATTTATATAAAGAAATTGAGGTAACAAAAAAATGAATTTAGATGAGAATGAGTTATGAAAAGAATATTATTCAGAGGGCAGTGATAAAGGATTGGCGTAGAAATGAGCCAGCTAAATTTTTCTATTTGGATGTAAATATTTGATGAGTGGTAGAGGGAAGAAGATAAATTTCAGATGATTTTTCCTTTTGATGAGTACAATGATAAGCAGATTCAAGTTCTTTTGTGGTGTATTTATCGAGGTAAAGAATGGAGGAGTTGGGACGGGGCAAAATATGAATTTTAGAGTAATGGATTTGTTTGGTATTCAAAAAAATGAGTAGGGAAGAACTATTTCTATAAACGTGGATTCAGAGTAATGGGGGCACATCAGATAAATAAATTCATCAATGATGGTTTCGAGCTAAAATTATTGATAATTTAGATTTCAATTTCAACAAATGAGAGAGATTAGGAAGGGATACGAAGTGGAATTTCTGTAACAGGGAGTGGCAATCAAATCTGAGTTTGGAAAGAAATAAGGGGCTGAGACAGATTAAGAATTTATGGAATTAAAAAGGAATTGAATTTTATATGATTCATTACAATGAACTAAAAAAGAGCAATATTAAAGTAGTACTTTTTATTTTTATTATTTTACAGTAGGGAATTTCCGTCAGAATAATTGATTTCGTAGAAGCGTTGTTAAACGTTTTGGTTTTTCGTTGATTGAAAAAAATCTTCTGATTTAGCATTAACAATAACATAGCGAGGACGATTCATTCTCATTATATACAGGTGTGAGATTCATAATAAACATTGTTTTTAGTTTGTTCTACATAATCTTTGAATTTCTTTTCAATGTATTGCATGCATCCATCATTGTTGGCAACGTTTTGTTGACGGTGGCGTAATAACATTATATTTATAAGGCAGAGAATCAGCAATCAAGTGAGAGCGATTATAAAAATGAAAGATTATAAATTTTTTTCCATTAGGTAGTTTTACAGGGAAGCTTTTTGTTATTAGATTTCTTTCCAATGGAAAGGGCTGGTTCAGAATTTGGTTCAAAAATCAGCATCCTTTTTGAGATCCATTGAAGAACATGTAATTAGGTAATCCATATGCAGTTGTAGTTCTGTCTAATTCATCATGTGAATATGAATATGTAGTAGAGGGTGAACTTCATCAATTTCAAAAATAAAAACAATGGTTTGATACATATTAGGGGATTTTGGGAGCTCATCATAATCTGATCAACATCATTATTTGAATTTGAAGAAGCAGAATGTTCATTTTTAAAAGTCATTGGAACTTTGTCTTTTGATTTTTCATATAAAGATTTTTGATTTTTCTTTGATTTCTTGTTTGACAGGGGATTTTTTTGATAAGTTGGGTGGATTTGAGCTTTGAAATATTTAGAGCAATTGATGCAGTAAGATAATAATTGATTTTGTTAGTTTATTCATTTTTTTGTTTGACTCTTTTTCTTTATGTGAGCGTATATAATATCTTTAAAAAAATTTGTCAGGCATTTTCTGATATAAAAAAATAAAAAAAGGAGTAAAGTTATGAGAGATTTAATTGTTTTTTTCAATGTTCTTGAGGCATGGGTATCTTTTTAGGATTGTTCATATTCACAAAGCGCAATGAAGTTTTTACAGTTCTATTCTTTAAATTTTTTTAATCTGGTTAATCTTATTCATCTTTATTCTAGGATTAGTGAGTCTATTCAAATTCTTTTTTTAAAAAAAGAGTAAAAACAGGCCATTTAGTTCGTTTTCTTTCTTTTGGAATAATAAAAAAATAAATAGAAAACAAAGGAAAATAAAAAAATGAAAGATAAAATAGATTTAATTTACATTGAGTAAGTGGTAATACAGATGAGATTTCGTTAAACATTTGAGAGATTATCTATTATTAAATGGTAAGATAAAAGAAGTTAATTTGTTAAACGTAAAAGGGGCAGTAAAGAACAACATTCCATTCAATGAAGTAAATAATAATTTCGTAGCATTTTTTTGTGCAGAAAACAGAGGGTGGAAATGGAATTGATAACGGAGATAAAAAGAAATTTTAGTGAGTCCATTAAGAGAATATATTAGATATAAAGACAGTATAAAGTGTTTCAAGGGTGTTGGGTCGAGGCAATGGAACAATAATCAATGGTGACGAGGTAAACAATGATACAAAAAATTTAATTTTGCGTATTATACAATTTTGGACAGGAGGATTGGATATAGACATTTATAATGTTGAGCTCTATTGTTGAAAGTCTTTTGAACAAGATTAAAATTTGGCGATATTGGTTATAAATTGGTAATAACGGAGAGATAAAATGAAAAAAAGTAGAAGAAAAAGGAATGGAGGTGGTGGTTCAAAATGCGGTGGGGACGAAAAATATAAAGGGGATTGATTATTTATTATCCATAGGGGTGAAAGAAAATATAAATATTATGGTACGAGATGATGAATATGAGTATAATTCTAAATATAAAGGAATGGGATGCATATTCTGGAGCAACAAACAAAAAAATATTGGTATCATTAGAAATGGAATAGTTAGGTATGTAATTTTTGAAAAATAATATTAGTGTATTTTTAGATGATGATACAGAATTTCATTTTTTTGATTTGGATAATGACGGTACAAAATATGGAAATAGGGGCAGTGAGCGTATTAAAGATTGGCAAGATAGATATATTGAAGTATTAAACACATTAGATTTAGATTTAGTTCCAGCAATTGGTCAAAGGGGCGGTGGAAGTAATTTTCTTTTTTTCAAAAAAATGGCCTGGAAGAAATCAGGGTATTTTGGAAGTTTGAGCGGTTCATGTTTTGTTGTATTGGACTGAAATTTCAATTTATCAATCATTCATTTTATGAAGATAAATTAATTTTGGCATGATTATTGGGTTAAAAAGGTAAAAGTAAAGTAATCATTAACAATTTAGGTATGTTACGTTTGGGAAAGGATGCAAAAGGTGGAATAGATTATAAAAAGCATGAGGGAAATTGAAGAGGGCGTTGATTGGGGAGCAGAACAATTTGCCCATTTACAGAAAGAGATTAGTAATAGAAATACAGAATTTATCGAAAAATGTGAATTTGGTAATAAATTCGAATTTTTAAAAATATTTGAGCTCTATTGGAATAAATCATCAATATGTAGAAGAATACAAACAAAAGTCAAGAAATAAAAAGTTTATTTGATTTAATTTAAAAAGGAGTATATTAGGGTTCTTTTTTTATTACAAACAAAAAAAGATTGAACAATAAGTAATTCTTTTTTTAGTGTCTTATCATTTTTATTTTTTTTGACGTAATTTGAATTTCTTCAGAAATTAGTTCTCAAAGGCACGAGTTTGGATAAAATCATCATAAATATAGGGGAATTTATCGAGACATGAGTTTTATACAAATAAGTTTGAATTTTAAAAATATTTAAAAATCTATTGGAATCGACTTTAGGGTATATCAAACATAAGTAAAAATATGATTTGATTTTTTTATAGATCGTTAAATTAGATTTGAAATCCTCATAATGGCATGGCAGCATCTAAAAGTACTCATTTTACAAATTGGGTGGGATTTTTATAATGTGATAAGATTGGTCGTTTCATCAATTCTTTTTGTTTTTCTTATTCCTCTATGGGAGAACATCTGGAGTTTTCTCATAATGTTTCGAAAAAAATTTAAATCAGCATTCCATAAATTGGCTCAGCATCTTTATATAGAAGCTTGGGAACATTCTACGGGAGAAAATTTATGATTATCATTTTTCAAACAAATAGGGTAATTCGTCTTTATCAAAGGGGCTGAAGTATAGAAATTTCTTCTGTGAAAAGTGGATTCAATTCCATTTAATAGACTATATAACAATTGATTAAACAATTTGGTATGGGGAATATTAACAAAGTTCTGATTATTTCTTCTGCGTATTGATTTCATTTTTCAGAAGCATGTTGTTTGGCATAATGATTTTTTTGAAATGTTATTTTTTTGGAAAAATCATTGATAATATGAGTTGAAATTTTGTGCATTTCATAATCAATCTTATTGAACTCTCTTAAAGATAATTGTTTCAATCTTTTTAGAAGATTTAATATTAGATGGCAATTCTGAGTAATTTTGCATTGATTTTGTTGTAATATTGATTGATGGTTTTTGATTGGTCAAAAATTTGTATAATAACGGTCTGATTCAATATTATTGTATATAGAAACAATATTATTTGAGCTGGGTCCAATTGAGAAGTGAGCAGATTATCTCTCTTGGGTTTTGGATTCCTCGAGATTTCATAAATTTTTGTAACATTTTATTAAATTATTGAGATTCATCATAAACAAATTTGAAAAAATTTTTACATTAGATTTAGTTGATTTTATTTTTAAGATTATAAGTCCTTTTTACATAGAGTATAAGTGTAAATATTTTTTTAGTTTCATCAAAAATCAATTTGTTTTGGAAATGAGCGAGATTTTGGAAAGGTGAAGTATGTTATGAGCATTTTTATCTTTATATTTGGGGATTCTTTTCTTTTTTTGTTAGATTTATTATTAAAGGAAATTTCAAAAATTGGTACTCCAAAAGTTTGCATTAAGATTTGTTGGGATAAACAAGGATGGGTGCATAATAATCAGTATTGTTATCTTTTTAGCTAAAAAAATAGGGAATTTGTGATTGGCAGTTCTATATGATTTAGTTTTCAAAAGTAATATTGTCTAACATCATGGGGACTGCATTATAAAGATACATTTCAAATGACATAAGTTTTTAATTAAATTGAATCTTTCATCAGTTGAATAGATAATTTCTTTTTCAGTTAAGTTCATTTTCTCATCCTTTAGATTTATTTTATGTAATCTAAGTGAAAAGTATATTATTTATATTATTCTTGAGTACAGAATGAACGTAAACATAATTATTTGTGTTTTTTTCTTTTATATATTTCACATAAATTCTAGTATAACAAATACGAATAGTGATTTATTTATTGATGATTAGTCAAAGACAATATCATCAATAAGAGATGATGAAGTCACAGTCAAAAGTGGTGCAGGACAAATATATTCCAGCAGAATACAAAAAGGAGGCAGAAAAGAATTTATTTGAATAAAAAAATAAAAAAAGTAATCCTTTATTGGATTGGTTTTCTTTTTATAACAAATTTTTTTTAATCGTTTTGAAGAACTCACGCATGAGTCGTTCTTTATCAGAATGGGAAAAAATTTAGTCACGTATTTATTTGGGTCATAAAAAAACAGGTAATGAATTTCAAAGTGAGAATAGGTTCATCAGGTGTTTTTGATTTGAAGTCATAAGCAGTGAGGCGTAATTATATTTGCTAAGAACTTTCAATTGTTCCAACAATGGTGCGATTGTTTTTCATTTGGTGAGCAATTCGGAAGGAGCATCGTTCAAAACTCCACATATTGTTGAGGAATTTAATGGAACGAGTTTCTTTAGGAGTCATTGTTTTTCCTTTCTTAATAGTAATAAGTGTCAATGATGAGTTTCTGAGTCAATAGAAGAAATAACAGTATCAGAAAATTCACTAGACATCATAGAACTTTGTGATTTGTTTCTGGTGTTTCAATTTCATGTTGGATACGGACAGATTTCAAATTTCACAGTCAGAATATTATCTTCTTTAGGGGCGCATTAAATCTTCAAAAAAGAACAACAGGTGAACATTAAATCATAAAGCGAAGTGGAAAAGGCGAATATCATTGATTAGAGTAGAAGTTCAAGAGGAACTTTCACATTCTCTTGAAGAAGAAGTGAATCAAAGGGGACTCTGTACGAGCAATTCGGCGATGCTCTTTGCGTTCAAGTTTCTTTAATTTTTAATTCAAAGCTCTTGTTGAGCAATTTCTTCAAGTTTATCTTGGATAAGGATAGTTTGGGTATATCGTTTAGCGATTAGCAATGTTTTTGAGATGGGAAAGAATGAGAATAGAAAGAATTTGGTGGTGATCCTCAGTAAGAATTTCTCAGTCAAAGTATTCAGACATTCAGGGCAATGTTCCAGAGTAAACAGTTGGTTTAGTTGGTCCCTAAGTATTTTGAGTCAATTGCGATTGTTGTTTCCATTGTTATTTCCTCTTTATTTCATTTATTGTTTTATTATAGTTATATTATATAATAGAAATTTCATTTTGTCAACAACAAAAATTCAAAAAAAGAAAAAAATTTTTTTAAAAAAATCTTTCTTTTTTTCTTTCTTAGAATGATTTATCAAAGACAACATCATCAATAAGGGCATTAGAGTCACGGTCAAAAGTGGTGAGTGTGAGTTTAATTCCTTTAATAGAGCAGAATTTAATAACAGCAACAGTGAGCGAGGTCAGGCGTTACATAAACATCAAATTTGTCAAAAATTAACAAAATTAAGTTTGGTAGCAACAATGTCAAGAGGGCGTTGGATTGATAGGAAATGTAATATGCGTCAGCAAAGATAAAGTCAGGGGCGGTAAATCATGACGATCAGCACAAAGTCCAAAAAGTAAATGTAGTCATAGGGTTAAATCCTCTTTTCTTTATTTAATTCTGTTCAAACAATTTGTGTGAAGAATTGTTTTTCTCTTGATGAGTACTTTTTTTCAATTTCATCAAGTTTTCGTTGAAGTGTAGTTCGATGAATTGAATAGTAGTTTAGTTCGTCCCAGTCAAAACAGATGAGGGAACAGGTGCAAAAGATGAGTAAAGATTAATGAATTTTACATAATCAGATTTGTAATAATCATTTATCACATGACATTCATGAGTCTTTCATAGCATCTTCAAGTTCATCAATAGAATTTACAATAAAAGTGTAAATTCTTTTTTTTAGCATCGAAACTTTCCATGGACTTAAAAATCTCAATTAAATATTTTTTTCCATAGTTATTTGTGACTTTCATTTTTCGTTAATAGTATTATATAAGTTTTTATATATTTTGTCAACAATTTTTTTAAAAAAATTTTTAAGTAGTTGTTTGATATATTTAACGAGTAATTTAATAGAGGTGAAAAAAATGGTAAATATCATATAAAGAAAGACGGGCAAAACAATGGTGTTTGCAGAATCAGAATGGTAATTGTCCTTTTGGCGGTGAATCAGAGCATTTTCAGAGCGGGAAGGGGTAAAGTGTGGCGACAAAAGACATGAAAGCAATAGAGCAAAAAGAAATAAATTGGTGTACAATTCATTAGGAATAGAGGGACTAGAAATTGAGAGACAGTTTATCAACATACGAAAATATAGATAAAGTAAAAGGGACTGAGTCAGATGTAAAAAGTTCTAATGGATAATGGTCAAATATTGATTCAAAAAGCAATCAATGTAAATGTTTCCACAAACAAGCATGATAAAATTTACAACAATGGCAATATAAATATTAGAATAGACTGAACAATCCAAGTAAGATGAATGTAAAAAGTAGAAAGAAGATAGCACATGGAAAAAGTGCGTATCAAGTCCTCTTGGTGGGTTAAGACATATGGGCGAAGAAACAGAAATCTTACAAAAAGTGGAAAAATAAAGTAAAAAGAACAAAGTTGGTAAAAAAATAAAGAACAAATTTTAGAGCTGTTTAGAGTCAGATAATTTTTGTTTTTAATGAATTTAGATAAATTCAAAAGGTAAATCAGTTTCTGATGGTATTGATGGGGCGGAGTGAAAGATGGTATGTTATCAAAGATAAAAGATAATAAGAATTTGCAGAAGGCAGATTATCTGATGGCGATTTTTAATGATTCAGATTTTTATCAAGACTATTAACAATATAGAAGTTAAAGGGAGGGCAGTGAAGAAGGGTATTTATTTATATGTTTAAAAAGAAAAAGCACAACAGTAAAGTTGAGAACTTCTTTTTAATTTCAATGACAAAAAAATAAATTCAATGATGTTAGTTAAATTCTTTTCTACAAATTCAAAAATTATAGAAAAGAATCCTCTTTATTAAATGAGAATGTTGAATTTCTCCATGTGGTCGTTGAGTCATGAGCGTGGAGTTTGCATCAATATTTTTCATTCTTGATGTAAATAAACGTTTCTCTAATTGCATTTCTAGTTTCAGTTGGTCATGGCGAATTTCTTCTTCGAATACTAGTAAAAATGTGTAATCTAGGTCATTAACAGTATATTTTTTTTATTTTCTTGGATTACAAAGTACAATAAATTTTTTTCAATCTTACATCATTTGATGTGAATGTTTCAAATGAGTTTATCAAAAATCAAGAAAAGAATTTAGAAATTCTTGAGCTCATGATGCTTGTTTTTCTTGTAATCATCAATAATGAGCAATTAAAAATCCTCATTTCTTTTTTTGTTAGTTATATTATATAATATTTTTCTTTATTTAGTCAACAGAAATAAATAAAATTTAGAGCGTAAAAATAAGCGATCCCTAGGGGCGTTTTGGTACAAAGTAGATACATTTATCGAAAAATCAGTTTTAGGCATTTTTAGCGTTGAAAAATATGACGATATAACGAGCTTTAAAAAACAAAAGAGCAATATGAGTTGAAATACTCTTTTTTTAAGTTTGAAAATCTTTATATTTATAAGTCTTTTTGAGATTTAAGTCCTTCTTTTTCTCCTTAGAGATTTCAATAATGAAATTCTTGAGATACGAAGCACGTTTTGACGAATTAAATTTTTAGCGGTAAAAATAGAACAACAAGATTCAAAATTTCTGTAACAATGAAAGTCATATCGAGCATTTTGGAAGAAGTTTGAACTCCATGAATCGTGTCCTTGCATACGAGGTGGGAACTCTTGAATTAAGTCATAGTGGTCAAAAAGCAAAATCATCTTTAGTAAAGCAATTTATCATCATAGAAAGCATTATCTTTAACATTGATTGTAATAAGTTTGAGATTTCAATCGCATCATCTTGAACTGTATTTCTAAGAATTTGTTCATAAGGAAGATAAACAATATAAGCGGTGTAATAATCAAGTTCGTGGGTCACGGGCAGTGTTGATACAGTTTTTTTAATTGTTCAATTTGGTCTAAATTGATAGTAATGTTTGTTTCTTCTTTGATTTCACGTAGTACAGGGCTGTTCTGAAAAGTCTCATGGGGAGCATGAATCAAAAACTAGTAAAGCGTATTTCAAACGATATGGGTGGAATACGTTGAATCATAAGCAATTTGAGTTCATTATCAATGAATATAAGTGCATCATGTCTGTTGTAACAGATGGTTTCTCATAAGTTAGTAAATCTTGTTTCTTGTGCAAAAAAATTCTAAGGATCTTCTTCAGTAGCGAAATTTTGTTCATAATAAGTTTTTTTCTTCTTGAACAATGGTTTCGATTTGTGCAATGATTTCTTCAGTTGTGGCGTCGTAAAAGTGGTGTGTACATTATCTTTTTTTGTTGTGTTGTGTTGTCTGTCATGATGTTTATTCTCCTTTCTTTAATTATAGACTATTTGAGAAATAAATCAATCCTTATTTGAGTTTTCAGCTGGTTGTGGCACGATGGTGTTTTAATAGAGTGAGGCTGAGTACATTCCTTGAATGTGAATGTTGGTTAGCATAGATAAATTGAGAATACGTTAGTTAATGGCATAATAGCAGATAAGTTAGCGAAACGTTGAGTTTGTCGGTTGTCAGCGATGGAAGCATTTTGTAAGAGCATCTCTAAATGGACGAAAGCAGGACGTAGCTGGAAGAAGGATGTGGCTAAAGCAAGCAACAAAGATGAGAGCAAAGTATTTAACGTAATCCATGAATGTTTCTTTACGAGCGACAAATTCAAAAGTTGTTTCAGTATTTTTTTAACACGAGCAGTTAACGAGCATAAGTAATTGGTTGCATGATAATGTAAAATAGGGTACAATCATGAAATTCAAACATAGAACAAATTAGACAATGATAGGGTAGAAGTAAATAATATTTGAGATTAAGAGATAGGAGAGTTTGGGCTGCGACTAAGGCTAAGGATAACACATAAGATGAGATTAGAATTTGATGTTAGAAACAAGTCATGTTCATTTCAAGTTGTAAATTCAAAAATGATTGGAACAGAAGCAGGAGTAACAAGTATGAGGAAAAAAACAGAGTTTCGATTAGCAAAGAAATCATCAAAGATTCCTTTTAATGAATTTCTTAAATCCGAGTTCTTTTGAAATGCAATAGGACATGTTTTTTTGAGGGATAGTGCAATGTTTGATTGTAAATTTTTTTCATAGTATTGGTGAGTCCTTATAAATTATTTCAATTTCTTTAATGAACTTTGTTATGGTTGGCAGATAATCTTCATCAAGGAAGATTAGTTTAGTATTAACATGATTTTCTTTAGTAATTTTTAATAGATAATCTGTAGTGAGCTGTCTGATTTGTTCATCGAACAGTCATGTCACGGGACATCATCAACATATTCAAAAGTTGGTTGAACAAATAAGATTAAATCCATTTTTCTTTAGTAACAAGTGATTTGTAAAAGGGTGTTCGGAAAGCTAATGTCTAAATCTGTATCAGATGATGAATCATTTAAGTAATAATCGTAATAGAACTTTTGTTGGTATGAGGTTTGTATCAGCAATAAGCGGGAGCTATTTTTCTCTTGAGTCGATAGCTTTAGAAGTTTGAGCATATTGGGCATCTAACAAGTAGAAATAATCTTTAGCAGTAAGTTCATCATCTCTAACATTATTAGTTGTTTGGTATTCTCTTGCATATTCCAAACTTGTTGGAGCAGAGTAGAACAATCCTAAATCTTTAACAAGAGTAGTTTTTTTCCATTAGAAGCAGGGAGCTAATACAAGGAACTTTCTTAGTAAAGTGGCGTTTAAATGGTTGAGCAATAAATCTCCAATATTGGAAAGGATTTTCACGAATTAGACTAGCAATAATTCCAAAGTTTCTTTCTTCTGATTGAGTTTTAAAGCCACGTTTTTGTAATTCTTCTACATATTCATCTTCATTAACAAAGAAGAGTAAATCATCATCTTTATTAGTATTCGATACATTGAAAAGGGGAATGCATCTGAGCAGACGTCCCGAGCCAGGCATAAGTGGCATATTGAGCTCATCTAATTTTGGGGATTCCACAAGCGAATCATCATTAAAGTGAATTTCTCGGATGTAGCGGAAGCGTTTTTGAGTGACAGAGGCATGTTATCACTCTATCGCATTCTCGGAAACAGTACGATTGAACAGGTGGATCGCAAATACGTTTGAACTTTTATAATTAGGTCAATATGAATCTGTGCATTAGAGGGCAAATGGCAAAATACAATTCCTGGTTTTTCATGTTATTACCTATGTATCAAATTTGATACTTTCCTTTTTTTAAAAAATTTGAATGGTGTTTCGTATATAAATATCAAAATTTATATTTTTCCTTTCTATTTAATTAAGTCTCTCAAATAAACAGTTTTGAAAACATTTTTTTAAGGTCAATGGCTAATCAAAAAAACGAATCTTTGGTATAATGAATGGCGAATAGATAACGGTCATTATCTTCAAAAAGAAAGCATTTTAGTGAAGTCAGTGGAGATTTCAGCGTTTTTAATTCGTTCTTTTTAATGATTGAATTTCTTTTTGAAGTATAATCTTCAGTGTTTTTGTGTATTTACAATATTTTTCTTCAGTTGGTTCAACATTAAGTCCATTGATTGTCAAAAAAATTCTCTTGAAAAATTTGTTTTGTCCTCTTTATTCTTTCTTTATGATTATATTATACAACAAAAAGAGTTGAGCTGTCAACAAGTACTTTTTAATTATTTTTAATATTTTTTTAAGTCAGGCCAGAACTTTTTGATTCAAGTGAAATTCAATTTTATTATAATCAGTTTCAATATATTGCATTTCTAAGTTATATTTGAATTCCTAAATCAAATTTTATATTGTAATATTCATCTTGTAGAGGGTGGGTTTGCAGTAATTGGAAGTTTGATTTTGTTAGTAATTAAGAGGAAACAGAATAGATAGCAAATTAAAAAAACAATTATAAACACATCGTAAGAGAATAAATGGAATTGAGTTTTAAGTGGTAGAAGAAGCATAATTGGGCAATAAAGGAAGCAAAAAAGCAGTTTAGGAGTATTTTTTTTAGGTGTTAGAGACTTTCTTCATATTTTTTTCTTGATAGGGTTTGGTCAATTCTTTTAATTGAACTCAATTTCTTCAATTCTTCATTATAAACAATATGGTTATCTCTCATTACGTTCTCTGTAGTACTCTTCCTAGTCTTGGTGTACTCTGATTCTCATTTTTTTCTGGCAAAGTTGGACATCATAATTCAATTTAATTTCCAATTTTTTTAGAATTAACAATAAATCATCATCATTTTAAGTCAGGAAAGCAAAAAAATTGATTTTAAAAATGTCATTTTTCTTTTTCAAGAATTGTTTTTGGTAATGATTGGTAGACTTTATATTTTTTTAAAAAAATATCTTCACAACAATAAAGTATTAAAAAGAATAAGAACTCAGTTGTAAAAATTAAAACAATTAGATGAGCACGTTTGTTTTTAGCAAGATAACAAGTGTTAAAGAGCTAACAAAAAAATATGTTATGAGCAAAATGAAAATGATGAAACAAATATTTTGATTCTTCTTCATGAGCTCTTGTAAGTTATTGATTTAGATTTTTTTAAAGTAATTTTTTTCAATCATGGTGTACTCTATTAAAGACAATATGATTCAACATATTAGTGAGTCCCAATAAAGTTTGTTAGCAGATTTAGAAACAAAGTGAGCTCACAACAAATGGGGATGGATAAATAGAAAGTTCTTATCTGTTTTCAGGCATATGGCAAAATAAATGTTACAAAGGGACGGTGGTGCATCGAATAGTGAGTGAGCAATAGTGTGGGACTGAGAACTTTCGTCATGAGTTTTAATCCAATAGAGCAAAATCCAGTATATCCAATGGCAACAGAAACATTGCAAGTGTAGATACGATAAATGTTAGCATATTCTTCTCTCCTTTTTAGTTCCAAAGTAAGCAAAGTCAGACGAATGTTTTGGCAATTTCTTGAGCACGTTCTTCAGCATGGAAGAAATCGTTGAGTGATAGTATGTTGTTACAGTTCTAATGTTGTTTTAAAAGTTCCTACAAATTTCATTTTGATTTTTCCTCATTTCGTTTTTCTATATTTATATAATACAACAAAAATTTTTCATCTTGTCAACATTTTTTTAAAAAATATTTTTAAAAAAAGTTTTTTTAAGCAGGGCGATTTCATCAATTCAGTGAGCAGCATGAGGTTAAGTAGCTATAAATTCCATATTTTTTTGGTTTTTAACAGTGAGTTTGTCTGTAATAAGATTTTGAAAAACAGAGCGGAAGAAAAAAATTCTTCTTTGTTATCTCCTTGATAGATTTTGTAAGGTGCATAGTATCTTAAAGTTCGTTTAGTCAATCTCTTATGAATTGGAGTAGGGAATGAGGCGTAATATTCAATTCATATAGTTTGTGTTCAAAGTCATAATCATCAGTAAAATTCTTTCCTTGAACAGATAAAAGCATAATGGAGTAATTCAGAACAATGTATCGTAAATTTCTTCAAATCATCAACGATAAAGAGCGAGGCAAAAGGTAGTTTAGATAATTCAATGAATTTCAGGTATTACATTGGCTAAAATAATTTCTTTTTGACAAATAGCTTCATTGGCGGATTAAGCATTCAAAGTGAGTGGGAATATTAAGTTGCATATTGAAGTTTTCCATTAGGAATTGATTAGCAAAAGTTTTGAATTTTCGTTAATAAGAAACAGCATTTCTTTTGTTTTTTTAATTTGAGCAATCAGTTTATATTCTGTGAGTATTAATGTCTTTGGTGTCTTTCTCATGATTTCATTTTCACTATTAGTTCGTTTGATTAAATCGAGCAGAGCATTTCTTTAGTAACAATAGTGGTGTGGGGGCAGAATCAGAGTTTCAGTAATTGGTTTAAATTTCATAACAATTGGGTCATTTAAGAATGATTCAATATAGTAGCGAATGAACTTCATTTGTTTTGAAGTAATTTTTCTTGTAATCTGTAAATAGAAGTAATTGTGTTGAGAATTTTTGTTGCAAGTTCAAACATCGTTAAATCCTCGTTTTCATTTCTTTATAGTTATATGATACAATAAAAAAATATCTTTTTGTCGAGCATTAAATATAAAAAAAGGATATTTTTGAGAATAGTTCTTTAAGAATGAAACAAAATTTGTACAGAAATTGAATGAGTATGAGATTTCGGGTATCTGGTAGGAAAGGATTTCCAGTTTTTCGATTAAAAAAAGTCTATGCAATTCAATTCGAGTAAAGTTTCAGATTTGGTAATAGTTAGTTCATGGATACATCATTATCATTAGAAGAGTATTCTGTTGGGAGCTTTCCTTATATGAGGGCATAGTAAAAATATCTTGTTCTTTTAGAACTTTCTATGATAGATTGAAATTTATGAGTCATATTAGGGGTAGAATTTAATTTAACAATTTGTTTAGAGATGAAGTTGAAGATGAAATCATTAGTGTTTGGGATCTAAAATCATATGCAAAAATGGTCGCAAGAATCATTGTGATTTACATTAACAATTGAGATAAAGAATTTCATATTTGAAGCTTTCTATAGGGGCATTTTTAGGGGCATTTTTTTCATATAGTTGATGGTTTTATCGAAAAAAACAGTTTAGGGCATTTTTAGCGATTAGTAGTGACGATATAACGACGGTCAAAAATCAGTTCTAGCGTTTGAATCCATTCAAAGTTTATATTGTTGGTTGATAAGCATAATAATTAAATACTGATTTTTTTCAGACATTCAGTTCAGAGTGTATTTGGCTGGGTCAAAAAAAGGATTATGAGTGATGGTGTTAAGATTTCTTTATGATTCAAACGAAGTCATTCAAAAAAATTGAGCATAGTCATGAATAAATTGGCATTTTTGGAAAAGTGATTTCTTTTTCTTCTTCATTTTCTACAATTAACGAGCTGTTGTGTAAGTTGTTCAAATTTCTTATTATGGTTAGTAAGAGCAATCTCTAATTCATTTCTAATGTCTTTTTGTCATTGTTATTTTTTTCCTCATTTCTTTTTTTATAGTAATATTGTACAACAGAATTTTATTGGTTGTCAATATAAAAAAATAAAGGGATAAATTAAGCAGTTTCTTTTTAAATCATATTTCTTTTTTTATAGTGGTAGTGTTTGTTTGTTTTCTTCATCTGATTTGGGTGGTGGAATTATCAAGTTAAGAGTATCTTCAAATCCATTTTCAGTTTTGTTTCTGTCTATTCCTAGAGGCATAAATCTTTGGTAGCATTATTTGAACGAATATTTAATTCAGCAATTTTTCTTTTCAAAAATCTGAATCATCATTGAATTTTTTTGTTTGATGGCAAAAGAGCATAATGTACAAGTTCGGTAAAAAAATCAGTTGAGATATTCAAAAATCATTAAATTTTGCATAGCATATAGGAAAGGTTCAGTTTAATAGGATTTGAGTAGTATTTCTTTCATCAAATAAGATTTTTTTTGATTTGGAGTCATATTAAGAAAAGGAAAGGACGAATAATTATTATATTCAGTAAAAGGATTTTGGTATTCCATTCTAGGGAAATTCTTGTTTAGAAATTCTACAACAAATGAATTAGAATTTGATTTTTATTTCTTCCCATTTCTCTTTTTGTAAGTAGTTCTTCATCAAGAACTGTAGAAGTAATCTTTTCGAGATTTGAATTTAGGTTGTGGTAATGAGGGTTCAGCAATTAAAGTAGGATTTGATAGTTGATAATTTTTTTAGAATCATTGGTAAAAACAAAATTAAGAAAAAAAGATACAGATAAGAGGGCTAAAAATATAGAACTTTCAATTACAACATTTTGTACATTGTTGGTGAATTTAGCAAATATAGAGCAAGTACATTTAGAAAAAAATTATTATAAGTTTTTTTCATTTTAATTATTCCTTTCTATTTCTTTGAAAAGTAGCTAAAAATAAATAGGTCAATCAAATGTTGGTAAATGTGATTTGATTTTTTTATAGATTTGTTAAATTAGATTCAATCCTCATAATGGTACAGCTCTAGAGGTGATCTAAAAGTACTCATTAAAACAAATTGGGTGGCTTTTTATAATGTGATAAAATTGGTCTTTTCATCATTTCTTTTGTTTTCTTAGCTAGCTATGGAACATCTGAGCATTTTCTCATAATATTTGCGAGATCCCGTTTAAATCAGCATTCCATATATTGGTACATCTCTATATAGGCACGTTTTTAATTCTGGTGAAAAGTGAAATTGTGATTATCGGATGCATATTTTTGGCAAATAATCCTTATCAAAGGGGAGTAGTGCAGTATGAGATTTCATCGTAAAGATTGGTTCAATGAAAAAATTCAATAGAAGCTATATAATATTTGATTGAATGAACTTGTATGTGGAATATTAACAAAGTTTTGATTATTTCTTTTGGCTATTTTTGATTCCTTTTTTTCAAAAGCATTATTATGGCGTAAAGATTTTTTTGAAATATTGTTTTTTTATTGGGACTCATTGATAATATGATTTTGAGATTTTTGTGCATTTCATAATCAATTTTGTTGTTTCGTTTGAAAGATAATTGTTTTAATCTTCTTGAAGATTTTTTTCATTAGTAGGTAGTTCAGAACAGGGGAACTGGCATTGGTTTTATTGTAATATTGGTTAATGCGTTTTTGATTGGTCATTTGTATAATAACGGTCGGATTCAATGTTATTGTATATTGACACAATATTGTTTGAAACTAGGTCAATTGAAAAAAATATCTTGAATTATCTTTCTTCGAACTTTGGTTCTTCGAGATTCATAAATCTTGAAACATTTGATTAAATCATTTTGAACTCATCATAAACAAATTTGAAACATTTTTACATTTGGTTGAGTTGATTGAATTTTTAAGATTATGAGATTCTTTTACATAGAGTATAAGTATAAAGTTGTTTATCTTCATCAGAGTCAATTTGTTTTAGATATTGTCAATTTTTGGAAAAATAAGGTATATTATGAGCATTTTTATCTTTATATTTAGGGATTCTTTTTCTTTTTTTATTAGTTTTATTGTTAAAGGGGTGATAAATTGTCAGCTAGGTTGTTTTGTGGCTTTCTACGAGGCAGATGAGTTGAAGTGCATGATAGTCAGGATTTTTTTAATTTTTAGTAAAAAGTGGACATTGTGATTGGCAAGTTCTATATGATTTAGTTTCAAAAATAATATTGTCTAACATCATAAGGATTGCGTTATATAGATTCTTGAGTTTCAAATGACATAGTGCTTTAATTAAATCAAATCTTTCATCAGCTGAATAGATAATCTCTTTTTTTCTGTTAAATTCATAATCTTAAAACTCCTTTTTTTGTTAGATTTTTGTGTTTTTTTATTGCAGTTTACACACATTATATTAGTATGATGTACATAAAAATTGGATCATTAAAAAAATCCTTTCTGAGCTTTCTCTTTTTTTACAAGGTAAAAAGGTATAAACAATCTTAAAATAGAAATATTCTTGTAAAAAAAGTTCTGATAATAAAATTTGAAAAATTTTGGTTTTAGTCTTCGATTTTAATTTTTTTCTAATTGATAATATTTGAGCACTAAATTTTTTTGGATTAAAAGTGAATTTTGAAAAAAATCATATTTCACTAAAGGAAATTAAGTAAAAATATGGTGAAAATGAAATTAAATTTATTATCTATCTTATAAGGGAGAGTGTGAGAATCAGTCCTCACATAAAAGGCAAGAAGAATATTACGAGACGAAAATAAAATTTGGAAAGACAGTGTTTAGATAGGGACTGGATTGTAAGTGAGACTCTGGTATGTTATCTACAGTATAACAATTGATGGCATCATGAATTGAAAAGAGTGAGTGCTTTGTTGGGTGATGTCATGAAAAAGAAGAAAAAAATAAAGTGGCATATATTAGGGTGGCATGAAAAGGGTAACAGGGCTTTCTATGTTGTTCTCTTTTGACAAGATAAAGGAACTTTTAGTAGTTTTAAAGTAGAAATATTCTTTTTAGAAAAAGTAAAAGTAATAAATTCTGTAAAATTTCTTTTTCTATCTTGTAAATCATAGTATTTGAGCTAGAAATTTTTTGGATTAAAAGTGAAATTTTGAAAAAAATCGCATTTACAGGGTGTAACATTAGTCTTTTATCATTTTTAGAAATAGAATCGGATTCATCATGAATCGTGACAGATATTTTATCAGAATCACTAGCATAAATGAACAGAAAGAGGGAATAATGAGCATAATAGCATGTAAAGATTGAACAAAAAAAGATTAGGAAAACAGACGATAGGTATTTACGAAAATTGAATTTCCATAAATAAGAAACAAAAATACAGAAATATTGGAAATCAGTAAAGGGAATTCCATTAGGGATTGGACATGGTGAAATTAAAAATAATAAAAAAATTAAAATATTTAATAAAATGAAAAATCATTGTGGGAGCTTCTAATCGTTTAAATGGCAAACAGTACAATATAAGGCATCTTTTTTTAAAGCACTAAGTCTTTCAAAAATTTCTTCAGAACTCAAAAGTGTCTTAAAACAGTACTTCTAAAAATAAGTTTTCATAATAGTTAGGAGTAGTTCATTGATTTCTGAACTTTAAATTCAAAAGCTAAGATTTCTTGTTTGCTTTTCTTTGTTTCTTCATGGGCGGTGGAAATCAGAGATAAGTGCTTTGAAGTTTTCAGCATCGTATCAAAGTCATAAAAGTATTTGGTTTCAAAAGCATGTTCAGGTTGAGGGCTGCAATCATAGCAATTCGTGAATCAGGATGACTAAGTTCAAATCTTGATGGTCTAATAAGTAGTGCATAGGGATATGTTGGACGTCTTATGGTTGGGGCTGTTTAAAGAAACATACATACAGGTAAATTCGTTCTTCTTGCATGTTTTGAGCTGGGAGCTCAAAAAAATAGGGATAATTCTTCGTCAGTCATTGGCAATAAATGAAGTTTTACGATTTGAAAAGGGATTCTGAATTTCAATGTTGTCTTTTGGTCGTGAAACAAAGGATATAAACTCAAGTCTGTTTGTTCTTTTTTTCTGTTTTTGTAATTTTATTTAAGTTGAGTCATTGTTTTATCTCTCTTTCATTTCTTTATGGTTTATATTATATAATAAAGATTTCAGATTTGTCAATATAAAATAAAAAAAGAAAGAAAAATTTTCCCTTTCTTAGTAAATTCTAGGGAGAGATCTGAGTAGATTTAAAAGGACTGGGTGCGAGATCGTATTCATTTTATCAAAAAAATAGTCATAAAAGTCAACATTTGGTGCGATATAAAAAAATTAAAAAGGAGTAAGTTAATGAGTAAAATATCATATAATTCAGGGGGCGAGGTTAGAGTATGTGGCAAGAGTACATTGTCGTATGGAGTTACAATCACTCAGTTTGATGAGGCTAGAAACGAGATCGAGTGCTTTTGCAGATAATGTGAACGATGAGATTTAGATTTGATAATACAATCGGAACAGACACAAGCGGAACGAGTTTGAGAATGAAAAAAATAAAAAAATAGTCATGAGTAGAGTAAAAGATATGGTGGAGTAAAACAAAGAGGTTTGGGTATGAGATGTTATATGGAGATGGCGAGGTCATTAGGATTAAGAAATGTTTTAGTACAAGATAAGAATGGTTCATGGCATGCAATCAAAAATCAAAATGGAGCTATTCAAATGTAGATGAAAATAAAATGAAAGAGTTAATCAGTGAGACAAAGAGTTTAGAGGGTGATGACATGGCGTAGAAAATAAGTCAGAAAAAAATTCTGTCGATTTATTACAGTGACGAGTCTGATTCAATGTTTATTCAGGGCTGGGTGGGAACTCTTGATGCGGGACGTGGTTGAAAATGGAGAAACACAATGGTGGTAGAGATTAAGAGAGTACAAAGTCTGGTGGTGGAGTTTTGGAAAGGACTTTAGGAGTTGGAGCGATGGTGGTTTTGGATTAAGGATGAAGATTACAGCGTCAAAAGCTGAAATATTAGAACAAGTAGAAAAATTCAGAAATGATGAGTGCTGGTAATCAATACAATCTTAAAGTTTCTAATTTCGTGAGTGCGAGCAATTCGTGAGAGTTGGCAAAAGTGGAAGTTCTGAGTTGTTTGTACAGATAAAAGAGGTGGGAGCATTTCAATAGATATGAGTCGTGAGGCTACAAACAGTTGGTAAAGAATTAGTAAATAATGGATTTGTTGGTGACTTAAAATCAGGAGTAATCTAAATGAGTAAAGTAAATTGGATAGTAGTGCATTTATAGATTAAGAAAAAATAAAGAAAAAGTCTATACAGGTGATTATGTAAAAAAGCAGGAGACAGGGATATTCCATTTGAGGAACGACAAATCTAAAATGACAAAAGTTAGAAACAAAGTAAGATTGGAGAATATTTGGGAAAAAATGTTAAATGGGAAGATAAAGACAGTTATGGCGGGGCTGATCAAGTTGATAAAAAATGGAATGGTTTGAGCCAGTTATGGGCAGGGGATATTAAAAAAAGTTAGAGATGAAGAATGGTAAAAAAAGATAGCATTAGAGCATCTTTTTTTGGATTAAATCACAATTCATAAGTGAGTTTCATCATCGTTCAGTGTTTTTTTGTGAAAAGATTAAATTTGTTATAAAAGTAATTCCAATTTTATTTTTTTAATTGAACAATTCAATTTCAAAGTTTGGTTTTTCTTTAGTAAATATTCAATAATAGAAGTTCCATAATTCATTTTACGATGAGTACGAATTTCAATGTATAAGTATCGTAAAATATGAGAGTTATAAGGTGTTAAGGAATAAGGAAAGATAATGGTGTTGAACTTTCATCAAGAATGAAATAAGAAGAATTATCTAAGATTAAATCCTCAGCGTAGTTCATAAACAAGTTATTATGGTGAGGGCTGTAATTCATCATAGAAATCAAAACAATAAATCATCAAGCAAAAAAATATTAGATTGAATTTCAAGTAAATCTTTGAACAAATCATAGTCATCATCCTTATTTAGAAAACATTTTTGGAAAAAGAACTTTTGGGACGTGGAAGATTTTTGAGCGTGAAATGATTCTGAATTTTCTGTAAGGTAGCTGTGGTAGGAGGGGATTTTTGGAACAGTGATTTATATTCATTGAAGTTTTCCCTTTTTTTCATCTTGATAGTCACAAAGATATAAATAGTCAGCATAATGAGTTTCAGTCATCATCAAAATTCATCATTCGAGCAAAGTCGGAAAACATAGAATTTTTTTCAAAAAGTGACGGGACATTGCAGTTGAGCATTTGAAGTATAAATCATAAATGTGAAAGACAAGAATTTTCTCAGCATAAGTTAATTCGTTATATTGTTTTTTTATTTGGGATAAACATATTGGTGAGTCCTTTATTTTACAAAAAAACGTTCATAGTCATCATGGAAGCATGAAAACGAGTCATAATGGAAATTGCAATAAGTAAAGCAAATCCTCAATACGTTTCTTAACAATTCTTTTTAGTAGTTGTTTTATGGAGTAGAGTTAATTCTTTTAATTCATCATCTAAAAAAATGAATAGTTTAAATCCTTAGCAATTTTTTTCGTTTGCATGGCGTAAGAACTTCTCCCAGTTGTCTGTAACGTGTGAGTCGAGTCATGAGGCGGTTGGAAGTTTTCATCAGTCAAAGTGAGGGAGCTCTTTAAACAATTCTTTGATTTCTTCAATTGTTTCGAGTCGTCTTTTTGGAGTTTTGTTCTTTAGGATAACATCAAATTCATTTTGTAAATGATAAATGAAACGAGACTCATCATCGAGATTCCATAGCATTAAGCAATAAGTCAATTTCATCATCTGAATCATTAAAAATAGATTTTGAGTAAGGGAGTGATCAGAACGATAAGTTCAAGACTTTTTTTCCAAGATGAATTTTTCTTTTTGATAGGGAACTCAATAACAGAAGCAATAGTTCACAAATCTGGAGATTCCATATTTTTCATAGTCATTAAAGTTTAGGATTGTTTCAATATGTTTGGGAATTTTTCTGTTTTCTTCATTTCTGCAATTTTCTTTGTTAAATCAATTATCATTAGTTGAATCTTTTTCATATTTCCTTTATAGTTATATAATACAATAAAAAAATTTCAATTTGTCAACAATAAAAATAAAAAGAAAAGTGAAGTTTTTGTTGATTTCTTAATTTTTAATATATAGAGGTTGTAGCGGTACAATTTTTCAAATATAAATTTTCAAGAGCACGATTTTTTTAGTCCACAAGTTACAAATAGTATAAAGAATTTATCTCTTGTATCAATTTCTAAGTAGTAATCCTCATTTGGATAACGAATAAGGTCATTTTTAATCATTAACAAGTTATTGGGATTTTGAATAATTCCATTTAGCATTCAAAGACTAAAATAAATTTGTTGAATATCCTAGTTTTTCTAAAACATCAATCATTTTTCTCTAAAAACAGTATAGTATTTAAATTTAATAAAAGAGCTTTTATCGTTTTTCAGTACTAAGTTTTTCAATTTTTTTGGTCTAAATTTTGTGTGGCATGTAATTTTCTTTAGTCATGTTGGTCAAAAGCTCGAAAATTTTTTTGAGGTGAAAACAAGTAAGGAGCAATGAACTCAAATTCTTCATCATTCACTAACGAAGCAGAACATCAATAATCATTGGGTCGGATAGTAATGTTGTCTGTCTTTAAATCATGTGGACATTCAGTGAGGCATAGCGGACAGGAGCTCACGGGTCAAGGTGATTTAGTAGTGAAGTTGAGGGAGAAGCCAGTTTAAGAGTCCGTTTTCTTCAATACGTTCACGCAATTCTTCTAGTTGAATTTCTTTTTTTGAGTAAGTTTTTCTGTCATTCTTATTTCTCCTTAATTGTTTTGATTGTTTTTGTTTTCAAGTTGAGCAGTAGTTTGAAATATTCATCGTAAATATTTATCGGTGGCGTGTTTCTCGTTTAGTTCCATCAGTAAAGACACAAACAAAAGTTTTGATTTCATTGTTTGGTGGTACATTGTTCATTGTTTATCTTCCTTTTCGTTTCTTTATAGTTATATAATACAATAAACATTTTGTTTTTGTCAACAGATTTTTAATAAAAAAATTTAAAAAAATAAAAAAAGGTAGTTTCAAGAAAACTCTAAATTGTTGTTTTATTTTTTTCATAAATATTGGAGATGATTGTAATAGGGTGAATTATCTTCAATCAATTTAGGTAAAAGCAACTTTTTTTATTGTGGGACTTTTGAGTTCGAAAGCAAACAAAAGCATGTTCATTGGCACAAAAACACATTTGGTATAGTGTTTCATTTTTGGTTTTAATTGGTAGAATATCATCAAAAAAATTTCTTGCATCTTTGTCAAACAGTACTGTTGATTGCATGATAATAGAATCTTCATCTTCAAGATAAAAGTCATAAAGCATAGCACAAACACATCTTGTTTGCATCTTCAAAAAAACAAGGATTTTGATCTCAACATTCTTTTTAACATCTGGGTCAGGCAGGGCATGGTCGAAATTTTTGGTATCATTTATCTTTCTCATCGTAAAATTCAATCTTTGCAAAAGTGTTTTTGGGTGTAGTGTTATCATAGTTTCAGTAGGTTCAATCTGTTGTAATTGTGGAAAAAGTATATGTTGGCGTTTCTGAGGCTAACATATCAGTTATGAACTATGAGACTTTCCTTTGACATGATTTCTTCCTCAAAGTAAGGATTTTTTTCAAAACAATTCTAGTCATATTTTGGCTTTCTATTCAATATTATCGGGCATCTAAAAACAGCATATTCATCTTCATAATAGTTATAGTTATAATCATTGAACTTTCTAATCAATGTGAGATTTCAAACAAAAAGATGGTAATAGTTTCAAACGTTTCATCTTCAACACAAAAATAAACAAATTTCGGTGATCTTCTTGGGTGAACTTTCTTTAAAAAAATGTTGAAAATATCAAAGAGCGTTTCTAAAATTTCTTTAGCAGTTTGGGTATCTTTAATAAGTGGATTTTTCTTTAATCAAATATTGAAGCTGTTTCTGGTTCTTCATTTCAAAATCTTGGTTTAATCATATTTCAAGGCTTTCATAAAATTAAGAGTAACATAAATTTAAGTGGTGGACAATTTTGTTGTTCTTCAAAAATTTTCATAGTTAGACAGGGACAATCAAATGTGATTAAATTTGATTTTTTTATGAGATCGTTAAATCAGATTTAATCCTCATAATGGTAAAAAACTCAGGTAATCTAAAAGTACTCATTTTACAAATTGGGTGGGACTTTTTATAATGTGATTAGAATTGGTCGTTTCATCATTTCTTCTGTTTTTCTTGGCAGCTATAGAACTTTGTCTGAACATTTTCTCATGATGTTAGCGAATCCATTTAAATCAGCATTCCATATATTTGGCTGGCATCTCTATATAAAACTCGTTTTAATTCTTCAAGAAAAGTTATGATTATCAGATTAAATATTTTTGGTGGTTCGTCTTTATCAAAGGGGTAGTACAAGTGTGAACTTTCTTCAGTGAAAATAGAGTTCAATGAAAATTTAATAGAGCTATATAATAATTGATTAAATGAACTTTTTATGGGGAATATTAACGAAATTTTTGGTTGTTTCTTCAAAACTATTTTAATTTCATTCTTCAAAAACAGTATTATTTCCAATAATGAAGTTTTAGTTACATCTCGTCGTCAAAAATAATTCGTAAGGGAACTTTGTAATTTTATGAATCTCATAAGATATTTTATTATTTCTTTTTTTGAGCAAAGACGGTCAAGAGATTTTTGAGTAAAGACATTATAAAAGGTAATAAGAACTTCTTTTTGGAAGTGATTTTGTTATAATATTGGTTAATAGATTTAATCTTTTTGAAAACAAAATTAAGATGGGATTGTCATCATTTGTAACAACAGTAGCAAAGGTTGTTTAGGAGCTGAAAATCAATGGAAAAGTGCTTTGATTTTGTTTGAGACTATTCTCTTTTTATTTCATAAATTGGATTCTATCACATAACGAACTGTTTTTCGGTATGATTCTTATTTGTTGAGGATTATCTGCATGGTAGGAATTGTTAAATTTAAATTTGATTTACAGATAATTAAATTATTATCTTCATCTCTTTTATTTGAAAAAAAGTCTGTTTATTAAATTCAACAATAAATCTGATCTGTTTTTGTGTAAGTATTTAGGGAGTCTGATTTTTATTATAATCAGAACTTTTGGTGAAGTCAAAAATGATGAAATATTATTGCTGATTTTCAAAACAGTATTTGATGGTTTTTGAGGGCAATTCCTATAATCAAATTGATTGAACTGATTAAAAAAATTCTATTTATATTTTTGCAAGTTAAAAGTATCTTCTTCTTTATCAAAAATAAGATTGTCTAAATTCAAATAAGGCAGCATTATAAAGATTCTTGCGTTTTGAAACAGAGTTCATCACAGATAGAATATAATTTATGATTGGGTCTAATCTGATGAGTTTCTGTTAGATTCATTAGTTAATTCCTCCATAAATTGTTCTGTATTTCTTTTTTTGTTAGTTATATTATATAATATTTTTCTTCAAAATTTAGTCAACAGAAACAAATAAAATTTAAAGTCTAAAAATGAGGTAATTCTAGGGCGTTTTTGGTGCGAAGTTGATACATTTATCGAAATTGCAGTTTCTCAGTTATAGTGTTTTTATCAGTGACGATATAACAACATTCAAATTCAGTCTAAAGCAATTCTAAAAAAATCAATATTTCAAACAGTTAAGAGTATTTTTTTATTTTTTTATATTTTATTATTGACAAATTAAAAAGTTTTTGTTGTATTATATAAATATAGAAAAAGAAAGATGAAATAACAAAAAGAAATGGAGTTTTGAGCGCAGGGTATGAGTAGAAAGATATTAAAAAGAAAATATTTGGCGTGTAGGTCAATCACAAGGATTCTATGGACGATTGGGTCAATCAAATTGAAGAAGATGAGGGCGTCCTTGATTATCTTCATGAGAAATCAATTCAAGAGGATGGAAAGGGATGGCGTAGATATGGTTCTGTCTATTGAAAGTTAAGAAAAGAAAATAAAAAAATAAATTTGTAGATATATAAAAATAAAGGTGGGATAATAGAAAAGCACTGTCTTTTTGGAAAAAAATTTAAAATTTTTCATCTAAATATGTTGACAGAGTAAAGGAACTTTGTTGTATTATATAAATATAGAAAAAAACGAAAGGAAATTAACAATGAAAATGAAAATTTGGTATTAAAGGGTAGAAGCATCACAAATCAAAAATGACAGGAAGATTACAATCTCGAATTTCAAATGGAAGTGAAAAAGTGGACTCTGTGGTAAAAATGGAAAAAGGATTTAGAGAAACTAAACATAAAAAAATCGTGAATATTAAGAGGTGATGAAAATGAGTGAGAGTGGAAAGAAATTAAAATCAATTCTATTCGTAAGTAGAAATAAAGACAATAAGACAGTTTAAAGAACGAAGATACGTTCGATTAGTGGTAAGACAGCAGAAGAATTTCAAAAAAGATTTTGAAAAATTGGAGCAGTCAAGGTCGAGATGGCGAGTTTTGTCGATCTCTATATGAAAATCAGTAGCGTGGAAGAATTAGTTAAAAGAATCTTATCAAGGGTAATCTTTAATGATGAACTTTGATTTAGTGAGCGGAAGCAAAAATTGGTAGTGCGTAATAAAAAGAATGTGCAGAACGAAAAATGGTATTTGATTTTGATGATGGTGAAGATAGAGTCGAAGAGTTCATCAATGATATTAAGGATTGTGATAGGGAGCTCTGTTCAAAGTAGAAATAGAAGTTCATAAAAGTCAAATGGGCATGCAGTTATCGTCAGTCGTGGTTTTGATGGTGAGGAATTTTATGAAAAAAATGGAATGCAGGGTTGAATTTCAAAAAAAGATGAAGTGGTATGTGTCAATTGGACGGGTAAGGAGAATTAGTTGGAAAGAAAAAAAGGATATGAGGCGGTAAAGGCATTTTTGAGTTAGAAAAAAAGATTGGAATGAATATTCTCAAGAAGAACAAAAAAAGAAATTGTGAGCTAAAAAAAGCAAAAGTTTTGGGATCATCTGGTGAGACAAATCAGAGGCTGGAAGAAGCGTGATTGGTCATTTTGAAACAGGGATATATTGCATCAGAGTCGAAAGAAGGCAGAGTATATTCTTGGGGGGTTTCACAGTCTATCAAGATGAACAACAAAGGTCAAAAAGAAAAAAATGGAGAACTATTATAGCAGTTTTTCTTTTTATAAAAAAATTTTAAAAAAAGTTTTATTTTTTTATGTTGACAAAATAAAAAAATCTTGTTGTATAATAATATTAAAGAATAAGAAATGAGGGAAAAATAACAATGATTGAAGTTTGGAAATATGATAAAGAAAGCTCTGGGGCGGAAAAAAAGTCATTGGCTATCTGCGTGAACAAGAGTTGAAGATTTGATTAAACAAGGGAATTTGCAAAGTAGTTTCAGAAGAAAACATTTCTAAATATATGAGTCCTTGGTCAGTATTTACAAGGATAAGAAGAGGCAGGAAAAGGTGGCATATTCTAAAAAAACGTGGGTATGTTGTCCTTTACAAAAATCTTAAAACAGAGTAAATTTGATGGGTGTCAATAGTCTCAGAGCGATTTTGAGGGTTGTTATATCGACATGAGGTTGTTCAAAAGTGACGTGTTTTTCCAGATTTCGATACATTTATCAGGAAATTTCAGAAAAGAACAGGGCGAGAACAGATCATTTTCTGTTATAAAGATTTGGTTTTTGTTGACAAAATCAAATGTTTATGATACAATAAAAATAAATTAAAAGAATTAAAGGGGTGAAAAAAAGACATGGATTTTGACAGAAAAAGAGATTATCTATTCAGGGCGATGAAAGATTTGATTTAATTAAAGAATTGTGTCATTTGAGCAAAAAATTTGTACAATGCGGATGCTTTATGATGTTAGACAATATTGGATTTGAGGTAAATCATATAGGAATTTGGCAATCACAAGGACGATCTTTACAAAGAATCATAGGCTGGATTATTGCAGTGCTTCAATCTCAGTTAGCAGGGGAGGTGGCATGCAAGTGGGAAAAAACAATTCATAGGGTTTCTTTAATAATAAATCCAACAAAAAAAGAAAAGAACTAAATATAAAAAGATAAAAAAACGGGTATAATGTGGTTGGTTTTCCTAAGATTGGTATTTCTAATCAAATTGAGTTTAATAGCGATAAACGAGATACAATTTGTGAGTCTATGTAAAAGAGTTACAATCTTAAAAATTCAATCATCTAGAGGCAAAATGTTAAACAAGTCAAATTTGTCTATGATGAAGCAAATAATCTAATTAAATGTTTCAAGATTTATGAAGTTGAACGAGACTAAGTTGAAAAAAAGGATAATTCAAGGTATTTCTCAATTGGGGCTGGGTTTAAATAATATTGTTTCAATATACAATAACATTGGGATGGGAAAAATTATTATACAATGGCGGACGTCAAAAGTATTGAGCGTATTACAATAAAAACAATGGTAAATTGAGGGTCAGAATTGGCTTAGTAATGTTGAAGTCTTCTAAAAGATTAAAACAATTATCTTTTAAACGAAATAACAAGATTGATTATGAAAATGCACAAAATCTCAGGAAACTATTATCAATGAAGCAGTGAAAAAATAACATTTCAAAAATCTTTATTGGTAATAACGGTGGATGGAAAAAAATGAAATTGAAGCGGAAGAAGAAATAATCAAGGGAATTTCGTTAATATTCCACATACAAAATTATACAATCAATTTGGTATATAAAGGGAGCATTAAAAGGCATTGAAGTAATATTTGGGCGAAGAGAGTTGGAATTTCAAAAGCAAGTTTCTTTGACAAAGATAATTTGACATGTTTATGGTGAATCTGATAATCACAGAGTTTCTCTGGCGGAAGAATCAAACGTGGTTTATACAGAGATGGTAAGGGTAATATATGGAATGCGGACTCGTGGAACGTATTATGAGAAAAATGTTCTGATAGAGGGCTATAAAAAAATATAAGAAAAAAACAAAAGAATTGATGAAACAGGGCAGTTCTTATTACATTATAAAAGTGAGTCAATTTGAAAAAAATGAGGTGTAGAGAAAGAATTTCTAGGGTGTGAAAGTATGAGGAGTTAAATTTCAGTTTAACAAATCTATAAAAGTTAAATCACATTTAGTAACATTTGATTGGAAGCTATACAAGATTTTGAGAACTTTTATAGGGAGTTAAATCTTATATATAAAGAATCTTCTATTTAGTGAGAAATTGGAACAATGAATTTAGAAGGGGATATAGAGAATGAATTTTCAATTAAAATTGGTGAAAAAAAATGGAAAGATAATTTATATAAAAGATGAAAAAGGATAAAAAAACAGATTTAGATAAAATTGAAATCTTTAGAGCAATTGAATCAAAAGAAGTCATTGAAGATTCAATCTCATTTAATGGAAATAGTAATGAGACTCCTTGAAGTAGGAGGATCGTTTTTCAAAGATGATTCAAATAAATATAATGAATTTATGGTGAGTAAAGAAATTGAAATAAAAAAATGTAACAAAAAGGGGCGTTTGCATGAGTGCTACTTATTAAAGCAGATCTAAGCGATTTATAGCATACACACATATTCTATCAAAGGTATCATAAGGGCATCTTAGCGAGACGGGTTTACGAGTCATAACGTTTTAGCATATAAATAATAAGTGGTTGGGTTACAAAAAGAGGATTGTTTGAAAAAGGTCAGTTTTGTGATAAAAATAGCGATATAAAATAAATGAATTTCAAAAGGAGAATTTTATTTGAAAAAAAACAGATAAAAAAAGTAATTATTGGATTGTTATGAGTGAGAAGTATTCGGTGAGTGTTGCATACAGTGAAGAAATCAAACGAGGCGTTGACGTTTTAGATTTTGTGGTAATACAAAAGTAGCGAGCGAAGAAGATGTCATTAAAAGCAAAAGACACAATCAATGAATTTCAATCTATCTAAGGAATATAAAGAGTCTGGTAGGGAGTCTATTAAAGGTTAAAAGTGACAGAGATGAGTTTATAATATTGTGAGGAGCAAGACAGAATCAGAAAATAATTCAAAAAGCAGAGAAAATGATAGGGAACTCTGGATTGGTTGATAAATATAAGTCATCTAAAACAGAAGATAATTATAAAAAAGGGCTAAAAGATTATATTGGTATTTTTTTGATTCATCTGAACAAAGGGATGCTTTTTAGAAAAAAATTAGATAAATCTTACAAAGAAGAACAAAGAGAATTGAAGATGAAAGAATTTTGGCAAGAAAAAAAGGGACGAGACAGAGCCAAACATGATGGTATTCAATTTGAATTACAATGGATTTGGTGTAGAACATACAAGTGATAGTGAGAAAAGAGTTATAGATGTTGAACTTTCAATTCCTGGTCGGCGTGGGACATTTATCATGCACAAAGTCGGAGCTATTGAGGGCGTATCGGTGCAGAAGCAATCCATGTTATTCAGATTGGGGGGACTGGTTGGGCGGACGGTGATGGTTTAGCAGGTGTTGATGAGCTGAGGCACACATAGGGAGACATTGAACGACAAGTTAATAATAGATTTGGTGGTTCTATTCACGCATTGGGTTTAAAAAAATGGGGAACATTTAATTACGGTGGATGGTAAAAATAAAAAGGTTTTAAATCAGATACTAATTTAATTAAAGATAATTAAAAGAAATCTCTTGATTTTTTTATTTGGACATCTTTTCAGGGCAAATTAAATGGTGAATATAAAAAAATAAATTACAAAGGAACAAGAAGGATTTAGAAGATGAGTGAGTATGAAGTAGTTACAGAGTCTAGAACTATCTAAAGACAATGAGTCCTTTGTATGATTGGAACGAGTGAGATGAGTGGGCATTTTAGTTTTTTTAGTTCGCAGATGTGTACATCATTTACGACATCAGTTGAATGATGAATCTGAATCTCGGTATCGGAGAAGACAATGTTGGAGTTCAACATTACAAATCGGATGGTCAGGCAGTTGTCAAAGGAAGAAGCGAGCTAAAGTTGTTAAGGGGAGATGGGTGAGATATAATAATTTGTATAAGCGGAGAAAAATAGCTTTGTATAAGAAGATTCAAAAATTAAAATCTCTTTTTATCTTCGGATGAAAGTCGCTTTAAAACAGAGAAAGTTGAGCAGGGAATTTCGTTTGTTTTGTATTCAGATGAAGTTAAACAAAGTCAATCAGATCATTTCAAACGGTTTGAGATTACAGTTAACATTTGGTACAAAACATTTGTTAAAAAAATAATAAGGCAGAAATTTCTAGCAAAAACAGGATAATCAAGTTGTTTATATTGGAGATAAGAATGGGAACTGTGGTAATCAACAATTCCAAATCAGTTTTGAAATCTAAATACAGAGGTTGGGTACAAGTTGAGATTAGAGAAACAGTGGGCAGCTGGTTCAGATAAGTATATTTATGGTTCTTTTTGTTTTGAAAAAAATAAAGAAGCAAGACACACATTTAAAGGAACTTTATCTAAGAAGAAGTCTGAGCACTTTGATTTATCAGATCATTAAACGAGATAATGTTTTGTAATTTCTACAAATTATGTGAAGAGGGAGCTCAGATGTTACAAGAAATCATTATGGTGTCTTAGGAGTTGATTTTAATAAAAGGATTTATAGTTTTCTGAAATTGAGTCAGAGGGTAAGTTACAATCTTTGAGTAGATAGAGTTTATCTTCATCAAGGTAAAAGCAACAAGACAAAGAGACTCTATGTTAAAATTGGTTTCCAAGTTAGTTTCTCAAGCAGTAAATGTTGGAAAAGATATTGTTATAGAAGATTTAGTCAGTTTGAGATTAATAAGAAACAAGAAGACAGATTTCAAAAATATTACAATCGGATGATTAACAATTTGAAGTTTGAATTTCTATTCAAACGTTGAAATCAGTAAAAGCAGAAAAGAAGTGGCAGTACAATTTGTGAGACTTATAACACAAAGTAAAATAGTAAGACAAGTTATACAGATAGAGATGAAATTAAATGTACATGATGCGAGCTCTTATGTCATTGCACGAAGATTTTTATCAATACGGGATGATTAAAGAATCTTAATACAATCTGAAGACAAGATACGGAAGATTGTGAAATTAAAGTAATGTGAACAGTGTTTGAAAAAAAGAATCTTTATTAGAACTGAAATAAAGAGGATTTTTAAAGGTATTTGAATAAGTTTTGAGTACGGGCAATTTAATTGAAATATTAAATGAAAAGGAATAGAATAGTATTTGTAGTTATTTCTTTATGGAATTTAAAATATGATGAACAAAGATTTATTTAAGAAAAAAACAAAAATCAATTATTGCAGGGTGGTGATCAATCCTTATGGTTTGGAACATGAAATCCTATCAGTGAGCTCAAATGCAAATCATTTTGGTCATACGCAGACAGGAGTGGCAGAAACAGAAAAAAATTTGATTTGGATGGTAGCAAAAAAACACAAGAAGAAGTTAAAAAAAGAAGCAGATGGGAGGCGTGAAAAGGGGGCAAGGGAGTTGAGTTTGAAAGAACAGAAAAGACAGATGTTATTCAATCATTAAAAGAAGCAAATTCTAAAGATAGAGTTAAACAAATCCTAGATGGAGGCAATCTAAAAGTTGAGAACAAGAAAAAAAGAAGCAGGGGGCAGAAAGCAGAAGAAGAAAAAGAGCAAAAAAATCAAGAAAGTAGATACAGTTTGGTAGACAAAAGCAGAACAAGACAAATCAGTGAATAGAGATTTCAATAGGGAGAGGCTGAGAGGTGGCGGTTCTGATTTATCTGATTCTGAAAGAAAGTCTATAGTGGTTTGCAGGTATTAGAGAGCAGATTACAGAACTGGGAGGTCAGGGCTAGCACAAACAAAGTTCAGGTGCAGCAACAGGAGTTCTTGTAAAAGCAGTGATCATCTAATGTTGTGTTGGCAGATGGAAATAAGGGTGGAAGTTGGAACATACGCGGGCAGAGAATGGGACGGAGCAACAGGCGAGTCTCAAGCAACATGGGAACATATTGTGGAGAAAGCAATGGGAATCAAGTGTTATAATCAAGTGGTGGGTCTGGGACATTCAAACAGTGCATTTTGGGGTGATGGGATTCAGGGCTGAGCACAAATCAAACAGCATTAAGGGACTATAATGCAGGGCAGATCAGTTTTATGGAAATGGATTTCGAGCATGGAAGGCGTAAAATAAAATATAAAATTAAAAGGAGCAAATTATTGAGTCCCTTTTTGTGATTTTCTCAGATTGAAATTTGTTACAATAAGAATGAATAAAAAAATATTACGGAGGATAGAATGAAATATTTTGATTTGGCGGTTGCAGCAGATTGATAAGAAAGAATATGCACGAATACAGCAAAGAAAAGAATTATATGAAAAAGGATTTAGTAGAAGTTTTTCGTTTGGGTGATGTTGATGGGTTTTTAAATATTAGCTGGGCGATGATGATTTTGGTTATATGAGATTTCTTCTACAATATGGAAGATTAGAAATAACGTTTTTAAAAATGGAGAGAGAAATGGATATTTTATTAACGTACAATTTATTTGGTTATCAATTTTGGCAAAAATGGGTGTAATGAAATAAATAAAAAGATAGGGATTACAGAATTTCAATTTCAAATGAATATATTGAGCTAAAGAAATGGATGCAGTGGTATCAAAAAGAAACGAAATTTCAATAAGTTGAGAAGTTTATATCCATTGAGCTAAAAATCATTTCTATTGATGATGATTTAGCAAAAAAACAAATAAGTTCTGATTTTTCATTTACGAACTCAATCAAAAATATGAATTTTGGAAAGATGGGGATTTAGAAATATGGTAATAAAAATTAAAAAAATGAATTTCAGAATACAGAAGGTGTATTAAAATGAAAAAAATGATGATGTACGGAGTCGTGAGAACTCAAAGTTGTAGAAAAGATTAGGAAGCGATTGAAAGTGACGTGGATTAGTTTGTTTCGGTGGTTGGCAAGTAGTAGTTAAGAAGATGAATTTAAAGTGGGAGATAAAGTTATTTATTTTTGAAATCGGTCATTCTTGGCAAAGGAATTAAACAATTTGAACTTCTTAGTGAAAAAGTACAAAAAAGCATTAGACACAAAAGGTAATGAAGTAGTTGGTCATGTTTTGAAAAGGTATTCGAGTTTCGTGGACATCTCACAAGGATTAGTTTTGAACTAAAGATTTTTGATAAAAAATTGAATGAGTAAAAAGATTTGGAAGATTGAATTTCTATAATGAGTTGGGTGTATTCAAATATGAAGGAAAGACTCCTCTAGATACAACAATTATTGGTAATTATCTAATTTTTGAGTCCCTAAGACGGATTCTGAGCGAGTACAAAATCTTTCTGATGAAATCTTGCAAAAAAATTAGGTGAAAAAAATGTGGTTGGATTGCAACAGAAAAAAAGTTGATGGTGAATTTCTTCTGAGTTTGGTGGAGAGATGAAAAATGGAATCATTCGAAGAACTCTCGTAATTATGAGATTACAATTGTAAAAGGTTCAGTTCATTATGAATTGATTAAAAAATAGAAGTAGATGAAATCTTAAGAACTAATGAAATCATTAAAGGGTGAAATTGTTGGAGAAAGGTATTCAAAAGAATCAGTAAAAAAATTCAAAAGGGTAAAAAGTGGCAATCTTTGATTGGGAAAGTCCTAATCGTGAGTGGCAAAAAGAATTGGAAGAATTTAAAGTTAAAACATATGATTTGGCATTCAGAAACAGTTGGAAGGGGCGTACAGTCAAAGTATACGGTTTGAAATCTCTAGTTAATCCAAATGTGCAAGCAGAGGGTATCGTTTGGTGGAATAAAGAACATGAATTTTTAAAGGGATTGGATCAAACTTTTGAACTTTAAGGCAGTAACAACAAATATTTATTGAAATAGAAAGGGGGTAATTTTGGGATGTATTTTTTTATTTTTGCAAAAAAATGTTGACAAAATAAAATTTTTTTGTTGTATTATATAAATATAGAAAAGAAATAGGAGAATTAACAATGGTAACATTGAGTGAGATTAAATGAATTGCAACAACAAGTAAAAAAACACAACAAGAAAAAAAGTTCAGGAACTATTCTGGCATTGATTATTCTGATGATGAAGTTCAATGTTATGTGAGATTTCTATGATGGAATATTTCTCAAATGGAATGTTTACAAGCAGTTTATTACGTTAGAGAATTTGGACTAGAAATGAAATTCAAGTTTAAAGATTTGAAAGTTGGAACAAAAGTAAAAGATACAGAACAATCTAAAAATTGAAAGCAAATTTATCTGCGTACAGATTGAGTTTTGAAAACAAAAAGAACGAAAAAGACGATTATGGATTGATATTAAAGAGCAAGAAGTAGTTGGCATCTATTATGAGGTATAAATATGGCGATTAAAAGGAGAATTAAAAATGAGTTATATTGGTGAAAAATTATGATGGGTAGGGGAATTAGCAGATTTAATGCAAAAAGGAATTAGTAGGGACATAGAATTGTGAGCGCAGGTGAAGAGATTTATCAGAGCGGATAATGGTGTTGAGTACTCAACATTCAGATTTAATGAAGGTTGCGGGGTTGATCTTCAGGTTGGTCAGGATTTGATGTTGTGAATTTCAATCAGAAATATAGCGGGGAGGCGTCATGAATATAGTTTATAGAGGGCGTAGGGCGACAAAGAAAAGAATAAAATTATAGTCAAGATGAATTTAAAATCTTTATTTGGGTTAGTGAATAAAGAAGTAATCGAAAATTGATGGTGATGAAGGTGTTGGTAATGGTTGTTATGGGTGAGGTTTCTGGGTGTCAGTCACACGATAAAAGGAATTTCAATAAGTTCTTTTTTTATTATGAGTTGATTTTGGGTTAAATTTGTTATAATAGATATAAAAGATAGTAAAGAAATAAAACGATATAGAAAAAAATAAAAGGAGTTTTTCAGATGGCAAATTTCATATTGGAAAAAAAGGGGTAACAGGCAGGAAGGCGCTCTTGGTGGTGACAGATCTCATGGAAAAAAACAAGGGAAGAGTTCAGGTATCATGAGATGGGCGTACAGAACAGAAGCAGATGTGAGCATCAAGGGTTGGGAGCAACAAGTGGTTTTGGGAGGGCGGAAGATTAAAAGCATATAAAGAAGACAGGAATATCTAGTTCAAAAATCAATGGTATTGAACAACAGAAATGAAGTATTTTTCTATTCTGTTCATGGGATGGAAGGGAAATTGGAAGGCATTGCAAAGCAGTGAAAGAATCGGCGTGAAAAAAAGGGAACATCTGAGCGTAGAAATGGTTCTGAGGCGATGGGGATGGTACAAAGAAAAAGCATTAGCAGAAATTCAAGAAAACAATCCTTTTTGGTGAAGATTAGTATCTCTAAAAGCAGGTGGGTATTTGTTAAAGACATTCAAAAAGACAGATGGAAGGACTACAACAACATCAAGATAGGGTAAAAGGATTAACGAAGAAGAACAAAAAAATATTGGTGGCGGGCGTTTGGGTAAGATGGACGTTCAAGACAGTGAAATCAAAGAAATGCAAACGGATTTAGAAGGGAATTTCAAGAACAGGCAGGGACGTGGTGGTGGTAAGATGAGAAAAAGTGAAAAAGTGAGGTGGAGTTGAAGAGGGTATGAAGAGTCTATAAAGAGCAGTTATTTGAAGAACAGTGGGCGGACATAAGTTGTCTGGATTAAATCAGTGAAAAAGATGGATCAGACAAAGTAGAATTGATGAAAAAGGGAGTTTGGTAACGTTTGGCGTGATCAGGTGGTGGAGATTTACAAAGTTCTAAATGCAAAAGTAGAAGAACATTGATGCTTGGTTTTCAGAGTTGGAGTGTAATGGCGATAAACAAAAAAATTAAAGCATGGTGGCAGTTGGAATTGGCGCATGAGGAACAGAAGGGATGGTACCTGATTCGAAAAAACTAATGTTTATACAGTTGAAGATGATAAAGGAAGTTTGGTAAGGGACGGTTGCGTTTCCTAAATTTGTTTTCGATGAGTGGATTAACAAAATAAAGAATGAGGGTGTAATTTGGTGGTAAAAAAAGCAAAACAACAATTAAAACAATTGTCATTGAGACAAAGGTAAAAAAAGTCATTACAATCATTGGCGTACGTAAAAGAAAGGTAAAGTTAGAGATGTTAAGAAGCATTAGTTAATGGAGGAACTGGAAGAGAAAGTGTTCGTAAAGTGGTTGGTAAGGAATTTATCAAGTTTTAAAACAATTTACACATGAAAGAAAAAAACATTTCTTGGGAGCATGTTGATGGTGAGATCAAAAAGATTTGGAAAAAAATCTACAGTAAGGGGCATTTAGAGCGGGACATAATTATAAGGGCAATCATTATAAATCATATTGGAATGGCAATAATTATGGTAGAATATAAAGATGAGCGTTATCAAGTTTATCAAGTAGTATGAATTTATTATTGTAATTACAAAAGTTTGGTGGCTACAAAGATTTAGATTTTGATAAGCAATTCTTGATGAAGATAACATTGAGAAATATTCTAAATGGTTCTTGAAGTCATTGGCTAAAATGAACAAAATCAGAAGAGAGTAAAAAAATAAAGTTCCTTTTGCAGGACTACGAAATCGTTTCTAAAGATTACAATTTGTATGGCGGAATGGATAAAGAAACAGAAGGTGGGAATGCATGTTAGAGATGAATTAAGAAAAAAATCATAGAGGGCAATTCTGATTTGGTTGAAAAAGGAGTGGCGAAAATGGAACATTGAGGCGGCTAAAGATTATGATTATAGAAAAATATGATTATCGTTGGTAAAAAAAGAAAAAAAGTGAGCTATAAAAATAGCAATTCTTTTTTTAGCGATAAAATAAAGCGATCTAGGGGCATTTTTTTCATAAAGTCGATACATTTATCGAAATCCAGTTTAGAGCGTTTTTGCAATTCAAGTAGTGGCGATATAACGACATTCAAAAATCAGTTTTAGGTGTGGGCATGAGTAGTATTTTTGTTTTATTCTTTAATATTGACAGAATACAAAGATTTTTTTATAGAATATAAATAGTAAACAAGTAAGAAGAGAGAAACAAAGTGATTATTGAGGGATATTTGTTTTCGGAAAAAAAGCAAGAATGATAAATAATATTTATTATGGTATTGTTGAGTATGATAATAGTAATTATATTTATTATAACATTGGTGATTATGATTTT
>BNJT01000886.1_pt1 | contig 135387 bp, 173 predicted proteins | sample 8540491 | NCBI WGS metagenome assembly BNJT01 (sample SAMD00202455, study PRJDB9452) | human saliva metagenome | host: Homo sapiens | reverse complement strand
TATTAAGGCATACATTATCAGCAAGTGAGAAGGAAACTTTATTAGTCGAGTCTATAACTTTCCCACCACAGTTATTTGCTGCACAGAGCTCTAAATAAAATGATGATGATGTCATTAGGACTCAACGACGAATGGAAGAAGATCCAGCACTCGATGGCACAGAAATCTTGAGAACAAAACCCGTGGTACAATTCTTGAGTACAAGGAGAGCTTTCATTAAAAGCTGCCAGCAGCGAATGGTACCAAGCGTGCAAATCTGAATAGAATAAAACTCAGTAGAATTAAAAGTTCCACAGGGAAACACCATAGCGCACTTTGATGTCTCGGGGAAAACATAAGGACAGTCTGAGGGGCAGATGAAGGCCGTGAGATGTATTAATTAAATTTCTCACATAACAACGATGAAGATTTTGTCTTTGCAGAAACATCGCAGGAGGAAGAGCGTTCCAAAATTAGCGCATATATCCAGCGGTAGAAAAAGGATTATGAATTCTTTGAAGGAAGCTGAAACAGGTTATTATCCTGTAACGAATATAGTGCCAGAATCGAGCACGACGGATCATATCATCGACGCCGATTCCTCTGAACTAGCCTCTCAGACTGCGGCGGCAGCAACTCGGCCCTCTCAAGAAAGGAATGCTTGAGGCAAAACCTCTATTGCTCGAAACCAATTTATGGAGCTTTCAAGGCAATCATCGTTCCAGACATGTATCGAGATATAATAGGAGATATTAACACGTGGAAAAAGTCATGGGAATGGAGGCTCACAAAGGCACAGCACACACATTACCGCCGAAGCTCCAGTGTGCCCAGAAACTTTCAAATATGCCATTCTGAATTAAAGGTAATCATTGCAGGGACGTGGACACTTTGAAATGAAAACCTGGCAGATGGCTGAAGAATGATGAGATTTGGCACAAAAGTATATGGAAAGCAGAGAAAATTGACTAAAATTTTTCTAGAAAGTAGAGAAATTTGACGTATTTTCTCGAATATCAAACACGCAAATTATCGAATACGAAAAGGGAGAAAAATGATTAATCCTTTGTTACTGGCGGAGCAAAAGCGGAAAGCAAGCCTCGCAGAAAGAAATGCAAGCAAAATTAAAATAATGGAAAATTAGGAAAATATATATTTAGCAACTTCCACTTGTCTTTGATGAGGAAATGACATAGTGCTGTGAGACTACACAAAGAAAGACGTGAAAACAATTGACTACAGTCGAAATTTACAAAATTTTGAAAATTCTCATTAAATCATTTTAAAATAATAATGACATACAGCATAACATGCTTGTAGACTGCCTCCACAAATATGATTACTAATATAATTCTTTGAAGAAAGGAGATATTGACTGGGATAATTTTGATATTTATATGTTCAAATTGTGGAAAATTTAAATAGTGTGGAAAATTCGTAAATGAACTCTTAAAGTCAGTCAAAATTTTGAAAATGTACAATTGTATCAACGAGCTCGAATGGGACTTCGAGTTCCGAGTTATCCTCTTGGAAGGTTGTATTTCTCGTGAAATTGCTGGAAAATGAATCACATGTGCAGAAAAGGCAGACGTAGCATATTTTGTAGTTTCGGAATCCACGAAAATAAAATACCCTGAATAGTAGGCGGATTTTATAAAGGAGAATCTGTTGAAAGATCAAAACAGATTTATAGCTACAAAAGTATGAAAATTAGAAAAGAAATTCTGGCAAAAAGGAATATTCTTTTCTGATAAAGTTATATTAATAAAACGTGGATTAATTAGTAAAAATTTGGTTTCTATATATTGAGAATATACAGGCGTGTCATTATGATTTTTCATGGATATGAAAACGAAGTGAAAATTACAAAACTATTAGAACTTTATCGTAAGTAGTAAATCATTTCTAAATGAGAAGAAGCAGCACAGAGAAATGAAATTACATATATAATAAAAGAACTTATTTTACACAAACTTGATGATATTACGAATCTTTCTTTCCCAAACTAATTTTTATGATGAAAAATATTGATGCTGTCACCGTCCCTGCCCTTGCCTTTGATCATCTAAGAAAAATCGACTGGGTTTTACATGGAGGATACTATGATAATGGAAAGCTAGAAAGAAAAATAATAAAGCTCTGCTTCATTGGAGTTTAGATATGATCTCAGATAATTGATAGCGTCTCCAAACTGGAAAACACGATTGACAAAATCCTCTGATTTTGTAGTAGACGAAAGTAAAATTATAATCTCAACTCTGTTCTCGTTTTAAAATAGAATTCATGATATGAGCACTTTTATATATATAAATCCTTTGAAATTCTATGATACTATATATTGCTAGAAAAGATTTGAATAGTGCAATATTATAGGCAAACTCTATTAGATAAGTTGGATATATTTAAGGATTAGAGTTACATTTCACCTCGACTGTTACAACTAAAACTGAATCAGTCCGAATTTATTATTTTAAAATCATTATCGTCAGCTCCTTTAAGAAGACTAAAATTTAGAAAGGAGAGTTATTATGAGTTGAAAATAATAACTCTTTTGATCCATCCTTTTAGCAGGCACATTCAGTCGGGCTTTGAGAGCAGTAAACCTCGAACAATAATCCATCCATAAATATTCTCCATGGCACCATTTCAAACATCAAAATCCTTGTTTTGAATAACGACATATTGAATTTTCACAGAAGAACATGACGAGATTAGTAGAATTTGACGAAAACGAATTTAAAGTGGATTTTGCCATATAGATGGTTTCTTACAAAAGCAAGGATGATGATAAAAAAATAATCACATTATAGGGATAATGAATTTCAGAAAATGAAGCAACGATTCCCTATGTACTATCATCCTGCAAATGGTCCTTCCGAGCTACAGTTGATTATGACTATGTTGTTCAAATTAAAAAAAATATGAGTTTGGAATTAAAAATCTTGGATATGTAAATCAAATGAGTATACTAGTGCACAAAAAGTATGTTCTTGAAATTGACAAATATACATTTTATATTTGATATTATTTGGAATTTTCTGATGAAGTTTCATCAGGTACAAATCCATTAGAAATTGATTATATGGTATAAATATATAATTAGGCAAAATAAGTATCCCACCCAATCATATAGTCGCAAATCCTGAGGAATAGTAACAGATGAGATGTCTGAATACTTCCCATTTATGGTTAACGAGGGGCGATTTGTAAATAACTGCATCAACTGGCTGGATTCCAAGAACTTACACCTGAGGTCAATCCTGAAAAATGTGTCAGCTGTCTATGTTGTTCACTCTAGTACCAGAATAGTACGAAACTCTCATTTTACAAATTGTCAAAAGAACGAAAACGGATTTTGATGATTACAAACTGATGTTCCAACGTTCCCAGAAATTCCACACAAATTTTGAAACTTAATATTATCAATAAACAACTTGAACTTGGAAAAATCTTTCAAATACAAGAAATGATTTAACTGAAACATCGTTATTAGATAATCTATATATAAACTGAATCTATTGATTCAAAAAATTTACATCCGAACAAATTGTGAAAAATATCCAAACAGAAAAAACTTGGGAATTATAATTCAGACCAGTCATATCTTCGGAAAATATAGTATCGCTGGATATCTTGAAATATCGTCTCTGATTTTGGAAATTCTTGATTTCATTGTAAAGACAGCGTAAAACTTTCAAAAGATATTCAATTCCCATTTTGACTTTGATACAGTATTTTAGAAGAATTTATTTTAAATGCTTCCAATAAATATTGAAGTAAATCTGAGATTTTGAATTGAAATTAAACTCTATTTTAAAAAAATAGCAATAAAATTATATAATGAAGTAATTTGATAGATTTGTTAAAAAAACTGAACTCTAATTTTAAGTATTCGTATAATAGAGACCTTATTTAGATTTTGAAAACTGTTATTATTAATAAATATTTTTTCATAATCATATGTTTTTTCTTTTATATATGCAAGGGAAATCAGTCGCCATTTCCCCTTTGCATCCCCAGTTTGTCTAAGCATTTTTGAAATATTCCCAAATTTTATTTGGGAAAGGTCCAGTTTATTTATTATTTGGATAAACCTTGATTACTACAAAAAACGAAATTCCCATGACGCCCACTTTTAAATAAAGACTGGCAACAACTCAGCAAAACATATCTATGATAAGGTTGGTAAGGAAAGTTAAAACACATAAATGTGTCAATGTTTTTATCCCAAAAATCACGACATTCTGCATTAAATTATAAAGTGATTATATTTAGCCTTAAACTGAGAAAATATAAATGCTAAAAATTTACAAAGGAAAAATAACTGTCCGAGCGTGTTTTTATGAAGCGAGTTTTATTTTTCTTATAAGAAAGTTTTGTGTTAGTGGGGCTGTATGGGCATGCGCTTGATGCCTCTACAAAAAACACATATAAATAAAATTACAAAAGGCCTTTAATTACAGCAAATTTCTGATTTCTACCAGTCATATTAAATTTCCAAAGAGTAATGTAGTATTTAATAAAAAATTAGCTGTTTCCATAAATATCATGATACAGCTTTTATATTATTATTCATTTTCACCCTTTATCCAGTTAAATTACCACTTGAATTAGCCAAGGTCGCACATTTTACTTGCAGGCATTGTCATATTCCTGCAAGAACAGCATTCTAATTTTTACTTTTCACTCTTGTCAATTTTTCTTCCTGCTTCATCATTTGAAAAACAAATTTACTTTTTCCTTGTTTCCTCTGGTATTGTCTCCCTTACCAAGTCAATTAGTATAGCTATAGAAGCTGTGCTGAAATAGTGCCATCCGCTTCCAACAAAAGCGGCATCTGTTATTACCTGTTTGTCAGTTTTATTTGGGCGTCAAGTCATCTCCAGCAGCTGATTATGCCCACGTTCTGCAAAATGTCGGATTTTCACCTTACGGTTTAGTCTTTAAGGCCCTGCTGTATTCCATTGTCTGCTGACATTTTTTTCTAAATTCATTAAACTCCTTTCAAATTTTTTTCTTTTATTTAATTTTATAATCAAAACTCTCACTTTAAAAGCCCTTCTATCAGTTTATCGCACCTTCATTGTTGTAATGCTAAAACTTGCACGGCAACACGAAGGCACTCCTAAATACTAATAAAGGTTGTGCACAATGATGCCCGAACGGACTGCCACATTATACGAATCATATAAATGCCACGTGAGAATGCACATTTTCATTAAAGGTACACCCAGCACGCTCAACATCTTTTGTAAAATATGTTTCTACAAAATCTAACTTCTTTTCAATTTTTCTAAAGCAATTTCCGTAATAGAATTTTCTAACTTAATTTTCATAACTTATTTCTTCTGATAAATTAATTGCCTCTTCCAGAGTTAACAGTTCTCTAACATTCTGAGTCCCGCTTCAAATTTATTCCAAAGGTGCAAATGCTGATTCTCCTCTAGCAACTGAATCATATCTCCACCATAGGTAAGAAAGGCGGCAGCCTTTTGTCAAGAATATCCTTCTGGCACATAACCCTCAATCTCCCATTATGTAAATAATTTATGTGTCCTGAAAATACAAGAAAATCTCGTAACCAATTTTTGAACATCGTGTCTAAAATGCAGCATAGGATTGTGCAGCATCCACAAGAGAATGCGTATATTTTATTTCTTTGTTTCTGCAGTAATTTCAATAATTTCCTTTTATTGGCTGAATAACTCCGTAATATTTACTACAGCGGAGTAGCCACAAATTTAAGTTTTATCTTGACAATTTATTTTTAAAATCTTTCAGTATCAAATTGTCCATTTTCAGTAAGATAAACAAATTTTTATCTCTAACATTTTTCTTTTTAGCCACAAACGCTGGAGGACAATATTTGCATGATGATTTGAAATCTCTAGAATTATTTCATCATTTTCGTTTATAAAATTTCCAGCCCGTAAGAAGTCAGCGATTAAATTGATTGATTCTGGTCGTATTTGTAGTAAAATAACTTCTTTCCAGGATATTACTGCATTGGATAAACTTCGCGTTTACAGTGCATCATGCATCGGAGACTGTTTGAGTGCTTCCATGGAGGTGTTACGTGCGAACCACGCATTACCGTGCTATTTTTCATAGTATTCCATACCTTTTATCCAGCACTCTCTTTAGGCTTTTGTGAAGTCGTCGCTGTACAAGATAGTGATTATTTCTATTTTCTTTTAACATTGGAAATTCTTTTCTGTAGCCCATTTTCCCTCCCTGATATTAATTACTTTACTTCCACAAGCAATAAAAGCAAAATTGAGTATCACTAGTGGGTAATTTTTCAAATCTCATATTCTATTCTTTTAGATTCTTCTTTCCAGTTCTTCAAATAATTTTTCCTCTTAAATCTCATCATCAACAAAGTATCCATTAGTTGACGGAATGAAGATCTCTACTATTAATGCTCTTCCTCTCAGAAAGTCCACGACCCATTAGGTAAAATACCTAGATTCATCAACTTTCCTGACAGAAGCAGCAGCGTACTCTGATTACATCATCTTCTTCACCACAGAACAATGCGTTGGAATAGAGTCAGCCTTTATCTTTACTCATTTAATAAGATAGCAAATTTCTCCTTCACGCTCCCTTTCCAGACTTGCTCGAACCTTGCTTAGTAAAGGTGCCCATTGAACATACTTTTTAGCTGTATCTTTTACAGCTCCTTCCTTGAAGCTCACCAACCGTTCCACGTCCACGGAATGGCTACTGAATACTCCAAGTCCAGCTTGTCCCTCATCAGTATGCAAGGCATGCATACCATACACAAACTTTCGCTGAAATCTTCCTCAAGATAAGATTTGGCGGCTTATTGCATTAATCTTTCCTACTCTAGTTCAACGCTGTAATATTGAGTTTTCTCCTCGACCTTAAAGTTTCAATTTTGATGACTCAAAATTAGAAACTGTATTTAAAGTTTTTGTATTTTATAATTTTACTTCTGCATTTCTTCCAGTGGACACTTTTTATAATTCCATTGTGATAAACTGGTGTGTCACGTCTTCTTGGAATCAGGCAGTACACTACTGCACTTTTGCAAAACTTCTTACTACTAATAACATTGTAGTCAACTAGAAAAATTATTATTTTCTTTATTTGCCCGATAATTTAAGCTAAATTGGCTTTTCTAATCTTTCAGCAATTTTTAGGTACTTCCCTTCATTGCAAAAGCAAGATTCCGTGTCTTGAAAAGTCTCCTAGTCCATATTCGCTATCATTTTTAATCTTTTCCAGGCTCATCTCATCGAGTCACTAATATACAGCAACTCTTCCTTGATTTCCAAGCTATTTCTAGATTATTAAATTTCTAAATGTTCTCAGAGTTTCTTCGTATTGATAGCCTACCTTTCTGTCCAATTAACTTTTCAAGCTTTTTATATTGTTCAAACTTTTCCAGTCTGTATTTTCACTATTTCTGCAAGATTTTGTATGCTTGGATTTTTCTAACATTTTTGCTCCTTCCTATTTTCTCGAAAAGCAATTTGAGTTTTGCCTCGTTTATCCGATTGTTCCTTCCAGTTCCAGCTCTATCAATTTACGTAAGCCTGACAGCAGCCCTCAAGGTGGCAGGCAGCTCCTTAGGAAATTCGGGCCCAACACTCCTCTTGCAATCATAGTCTCTGCTTTCATCTTCGCTTATACCTCTCTGACATAAGATAAAAGATTGCTTCACGTCGCTTATTCTTTCCGATTTTTGTCTCGGCGTCCACATCAACGCTATCATCATTTATATCAATTTATTGGGTATAGTGTCTGAAGTTGACTCACTATCCAGCATTAATGATCTGGCACATTCTACAGTTGACCTTGCTCCAGCTAAGCTCTCTGGCAAATACTTTTAAAGCTCCTCGTAAAATGCTGCTGTTCCTCCATTTTGAAACTGATTTTGAATGAACTGTTGAACTTGTCTGTTTTCTCTTGATGAACAGTTCTTACATCCCGTATCCAACATTGGTCCAGCCGCTGCAAACGTAACTCCGTATCTGCATCTTGAACGATCACCTTTTAGAATAACTACCTTACTGGGTAAAGCACTCGAAAACTCTCGGATCCAAAATGATCCAGAAACCCACCTAAACTACTCCATCATCTTCCACTATCGCCTTTGTATTAAGATTGTAAAGCATATTTTCGACCAGTTCTCAATTGTTGAACATCTCAATCTTCTGCCCTTCTTACAAACACTCTATCGCCCTTGCATGCAATGCATGATATTTTGGAGCAGAACATCCCTCGATATAGGTGTGCAGATCAGCCCTTCCGTCCGGCATAATAAGTGTGTGCTCAAATCGCCCCTGCCTCAGGTGCATCTCAATCTAGTATGATTGTAAAGGCATATTTACTTTTACCCCTTTTGGAACGTAGATAAATGATCCTCCAGACCATATTTCTCGTCTCCATGTAATGCCGCAACTAGTGATCATTAACTGTACTACATGTCATAAATATTCCTTTAGCACTATCTTCATATTCTACCATAGCAGTTTCAATATCTCGTATATAATTACACCTTTTGTTCTTTCAATTCTTTATGAAATGCTGTGATAAACCACTTCTTGAATCATATTGTGCTCCTACTCCTGCAAGCGTGACTGCTTTGTCAGCCTCGTGGAATTCCAAGTCTGTCAAAATGTATCTCTTTAGAGACCTCGGTACATCATCCCAATTTCTCATCTCATAGGGCTGAATCAGGTTCCAAATAATGCACAATATCATTTCGCATCAAGATCCGATAAATCTGGACCCCAGGTCAGTCAGGCAGGTTTTGAACTGTAAACTTCTTAATGCCTTTTTAATCTAAAATTCTTTTCATCCACTCAGGCTCATTTTCTGAAATCGATAATTTCAGGAGTAAGTCCCTTTTCAGCCTTATATTTAGTAACCTCCTTCGTCTTTTATATCTATAGACACTCATGTCTACAATGTCTGCAAACATATGTCTATTTTCCATTATTCCCACGCTTTCTATTCTGTATTAAATTATAATCCTAATTTTCCTTCCATTTTAGCATATCAAATCGCCATCTTTTTCAATCGCTTAACTCAATTCTGTCCAATCTGTCTCACAATTTTTCCATTCATCAGACATGAACAAAATCAGGCTTTTAAATAATCCAGCACTCTTTATCATAGTGTGTACTAGAGGCAAAGCTGTATCTTTAGTCTTTAATTTTTGAGCACCTTCAAATACAACTCTGTAGCGTCAATATCAAGTCCAGAATCAGTTTCTATCCAGAGCCAGCCAATTTTGGCCCAAAAACTGCCATCTCGTAAAATTTCATTCTCTTTTCTCCACCATGAAAATCCAACATTCAAATGTCTCATCTGCATGTCTCAGGATTAATGTGAAGTTTTTCCATTTCTTTCCAATCAATTCATTGCGGTGAAATTGTCATTAAATACTGCTTTTCCTCGCACAGCCTCTTTGCATGCCTCTCCCTAAAAGTCCTCTACAGTAAGCCCTGGTATTTCTTCGGGATATTGCAAATGACAGGAAAATCCCTTTTTAGCTCTTTCTAATCCACAGCATCTTCATTAATATTCTCTCTCCATCCAAAATAATTTCTCCATCAACTAATCTCGCAGTTTTGGATGTCCCACAAGAACACGGTGTCAGCTGCAGATCTTTCCAGCCCCATTATGTTTCCATAATCACATGAAACTTCTCCTTTGTTTTATAGACAAGTCTCAACTCAGACTCTTTCCCTCTCTACTTCAGATTTCTACATTTTTCAATTCTAACAAACTCATGTTAATTTTCACCTCTCCAAAATATTTTATATATATAAATTCTATTTGTTTCATACAAATTAAATTGCTACTTTAGTATATTCTATCAAAATTTGTAATAAAACATCACTATGGAAAATTTTTACTATTCTCAAATTACAGCACATACTTTATTACACAAATATAATGCTAAAATTTCTATCCATAAATTATTATAAATCAAATCCAAATACAAAATCTAATATTTAAATATTCAAAATACAATTCCAACAAATCAATCAAGTTTTATACAGCTACGACTTTCCAAAAATTTATTAAACATTTAATATTTAACTCAAAACAAAATAAATTATGAAAGCCAATTAAACTATTGAATCATAGTATAAAAGTCAACGAAATTTCTTCTCATCTTATACTGAAATTACCATAAACAGCAGCGAGTGACACTTTGAGTTTTTGATAAAACAGAGTATTAGCTAAATTGTCAGGGAATCGTAACAAAATATATGCTGTGTTACTTAGGAGGAAAATGGCATGTAGTTAAGGATTTGTGAAAGTTTAAAGCGAAACTCTGCCCAAAGAGTTAGAAAAGCTCAGGAAGAATTTGCAACACTTTGATCAGGGAAAGAGTCGACAACTTTTTAGAAAAGTGGCTCATGAATGGATGAAAGAATTACCTTGGCAAATTTGGCAGTGCAGCAGAAACTGAAATGAATAGTGGAAGATAAGTGTTTATTAAGAATCACTTTGGTGAATACATTTTACAACAAATATAAAGATTTCGACAAACCTGGAGTCTCTGGAAGATGATAGATCCATGGAGTTAAGAAAAATTGGTAACTCCAATAGATTATTGCAGGTATTGTACCAACAACAACCAACTTCAACAGCACGTTCAAAAACATTAATATCATTAGCGAAGAAATGCAATAATATTTTCACTCGCACCCAAGAGCAAAGCAGGCAACTATTGAAACAGCCATGACTTTTGAAACAGCAGTAAAATATGGAGCGCGAGATATAATCGGATGGATTGACGAACCAAGCGCAGAACTATCAAGAGAACTTGCGGCAAGTGCTGACTTGGAAGAATCTTTGCGACAGGTGGACCATAACTTGGTTAAATCTGTCATTATTCATCAGGAACTCCTGCAATTGGAGTTGGAGCTGAAATACATGCCAGTTGTAATTGACAAATCAGCAGATATAAAGATGACTGTAAACTATATTTTAATGTTCCGGTAAAACATTTGATAACGGAGTAATTCAGCAACAGAGCAATCTGTAATTATAGACAAAGAAATTTATGACAGTTAAAACTGAATTTTTGAAAGCAGAGGAGCCTATATCCTCTAAACGACAAAGAACTAAATAAAGCGGGTAGAAGTATTATTTATAAAATGGAAATCGCTGATATATGTTGGAAAAAGCGTAGGTTATTGTACATGTATGGCAGATTTGAAATTCCAGTTCAAAAGTTAAAGGGCACTGGAGAAGTTGAGTCTACTGGAATTGAGCAGAACCATTTGCACACGAAAAATTATCATCGCCAGTGCTTGCAAATGTATAACAGAAGATTTTGAAAGATGGACCAGCTGACGAAATTAGTGTAAAACCTGGTGGATTGGGACATACATCTTCATTATATATTAATTTAGTTGAGAGAGATAGATAAATTTGGAAGATTTGATGACAGGACGTACATTAATTACTATGCCAGCATCACTACAGGCAAAATTCGAGATGTATTCAACCTGAAATTAGAGTTTCGTCATTACACACTCTGGATGCGGTTCAGCGAGGGAAATTCGAGATCAGAAACGTAGGAGTACATCTCTATTAAATGTACAATTGCAGTAAGCGAAGAGAAAGTTATGCAGGTGTCTAAAGTTCCTGAAAACTTTATTTCAAATACGGATCGCCTCCGACAGCTTTAGAAGAATTGAAAGGAAAACACAAAAAGCAGTGTTTATCGTAACGGAGACAAGCATTGGCTGAACTAGGATATACAGAACATATTACAAAAAGTACTTGGACAGTATACATACATCGATTATAGAACATTCACTGGAAGTAGAGAGAGATCCAACACTAAGTTCTAGCTCAGGCTGGAGCAAAAAGCAATGCTTGAATATAACCCTGACATTGTTATCGCTCCAGGAGAGTGATCGCAATGGACGCTGCTAAAATTATGTGTATAGTATGCGAAATATCCAGAACTTCGATTTAGAGAGATTTTCGAGCAATGAGATTTATGCACATTAGAAAGAGAATTGCTTGAATTTCCCAGAAATGGGTAAAAGCTAAGTTTGTTGCAGAAAGCAACATCACTGAACTGCGAATCAGCCTGAAGTAACTCCATTTTCTGTAATTACAGACGACAAACTGGAATCAAATACCTCTCGCAGATTTATAAGCACTGGATGCACCAAATGCGCAATAACGATCCTGAACTTACGCTTTACAATGCCAAAAGTGGTCTTATACAGTAGCCTCTGAATCGACGCATTTACACATGCTATTGAATCTCATGTTTCAGTTATGGCGACAGAATACACAAAACCTATTCAAAATGAAGCGCTGACTTGTATTCAAATACTTGCCACTGCTGTAGAATTAGGTCTCGTAAAAGCAATTAAAAGCTAGAAAAGAAAAATGGCAAATGCTTCATGTCTTGCAGGAATGGCTTTTCGCAAAAGCATCTGTGGGAATAAAACCATCGCTCAGCACACAAACTTCTGGAGGGAAAATTCCACGTTCCACACACGCCAGCCCAAATGCTAGTGCTTCTTGAAGAGGCTATCCTGCTCTAAAGTGCAGCTTGGAGGCTCCAACAAAGATGGGATTATTCCCTCAATACAGAGATATCCTGATGCAACAGGTAAAGATACGCTGAAATGAACGGATTATCTAGGATTTAAGTGCGAAATACTAAAGAAGAAAAAGCAGGAAAAATTTCAATTAAAGGAATTAATGAATGAAGCTGACAGGAATCCCAGCAAGCATCAAAAGAATGGGAGTGCCTGAAAAGGACTCTTGGCTGTCAGACGAAATGTGTCGCTAGACGCTTGGATGACCAATGTACTCCAGCTAACCCAAGAGATACCCGCTAATGGATGAATTAAGAGAAATTTCACTTTGAAAGCTCACTACGGAAAAGAATGGGAAATGGAAAAAGAAAGAGTTGGAAAGTATCTGAGGGTTCTAATCTCATGTTTATGATAGTAGTATAAGGGATTTTCTCAAAAGCAGATTATCCCTTTTAAATTATTCAGATCATCAAATTTAGCAATAAATCTTGTTCCTTGGTTCAACTTCACTTTCAACATCAAATACGATTGCATCATGCCACCAATACTTTGGCAACTAATGAAAAGTCCTAATCCAAAACCTTTATTTACTGTTTCTGTGAGTCATTTACTTCAGTAAAATCCATCCCAAAATAAAGCTTTTATCCTCTTCTGGTATTCTAATTCCATTGTCTTTCAATTTCTATACGTTACAATTTTTCATTTCTCCTGAATATGAGTCTACATTTATTTTATCTTTTGTAAAATTCTTCATTGCATTATTGAGCAAATTATCAAGCAGTCTTTCAATCATCGCTTTATCTGCGTTTATAAACATATTTTTGTTCAATATTTTGAAACTTTTATATTTTTCTCATGCTTAAGATTTTTAGGCGAATCTTCTAATATTTTTCCACTGTTTCTGAGAAAATTTATGCACCATACAACAGTCTGCTTTTCTTATTTTAGAAAGCCCCATTATTTGACTCTATCACGTCTGACATTCTTTTTGCCTGACGCTGAATCGCCAGAAAAAGGAGTCCTCCCTGCTTTCCTTCCATATAGTATCTGCATATTCCAGCGAATACTGACTTTCTGTAAGTATAACGTGTGCTCACAGGTGTCCGAAGTTCAAAGTGCAAGCCATCTGAACTGAACTGTTTTTCACGTGTATAGGGAATTTTCAAGCTGAATTTAGCATTTCAATAAAGGCACCTGCCATCCTTGTGTATTTCATCTTTCCTTCATCAATCTTTGATTCTTTGGAAAATCACCGTTGAATTTCTGAAGCTGTATCTGATATTTTGGCCACAGGTGACTTTAGAGCTACAAATCTCCAGGTATCAGCCATAAACTATTATTAACAATAATAGTGGACTTGTAATTTAAAATTGCGGTCAGCAGTTTTGGTTTACTTTAATGATAGCTGATTTTACTGGAACACTCCTCTAATCCATTCCTCTCCTCTCAGAATTGTTCATTTTATCGAAGCCATCATATTTTTCCATTCTTTTCTGCTATAAGTTCTGACAGTGTTTTCTTTTATATTTTAATGTCAAATCAAATCCTCGTATATGCAGTATTTCTCCGTCCATTTCTATTCCTTCTCCTGCTATTGTACTTAACAGCAACTCCTGTCATCAAATTCATCAAACCTCATTAGGATTTGAAACCATTTCAACAGCTCATTTCCAATCACAGCCTCCACTTTCAATTCTCGATGGTCTTTCAAGTCTCCTGTCATCCAGACGTGCAACGGTAAATGATACTAAGTAAGTGCATCATCGAAAATGAGATTTCACCAGCAAAAACAGTATACCAAAGAGTTACACTTCACAGTAATTTGAAAGTTCACTCTATGCTCTAATTCTATTTTTCAAAACCTCAATTATCTCCTTTCTTTTCATTCCTCAATAATTAATCACTTGAACTAATCCTCTTTTATAACATATCCAAGACCTCTTTTTGTATAAATTATCTGTTTTCCATCTTCTATATCTATTTTTCCTAATATTTTATCAAAACGTCAATTATATTAGAATCTCCTTCATAATCAAAGTCCCATACATGCTCCTTAATCTGATCTCTGCTTAAAATCCTATTTTTGCTTTGCATGAGATATTCCAGAACTTCGTATTCTTTTTCCTGTTAATTCTATCTGCTTTCCAGCTCTTTGTTACTGATTTTTCTGAAGTATCCAAAATCAAATCTCCTATTACAAGCTTATTTGAAACTATTTCCGTATTTTCTTCTCACAACTGCCCTAATTCTTGCCAAAAAAGCTCACTAAAGTCAAATGGTTTTACAATATAGTCATCAGCCTCTCAAGTCAAGCCCTTTTACTTTATCATCTGCACTATCTCTTGCAGTAAGCATAAGAACAGAAGTATGATTTCCTTTATCCCTAAGTATAACTTCAAATCCATCTACTTTTGGCATCATAATATCCAGAATTACTAAATCGTATTCACTATATTCCAGATAATCTGGCGCTTCTTCCCATCTAGCACGCTATCTACACTATATCCATAGATACCTTGTTTACAACATTACTATCAAATCTACTTCATCTTCTGCCAGCAAAAATTTTTCATATTTAATTCTCTCCTGTATTATTTTTAGCAAATGCTAAAATCTTAAGTTTCTATTATTCTAATATATACTCAAACCTATTCTAAAATTAAACTACTAAAAATTTATATAAATTTAGGGGTTTGAGTAAAATAGTCATAACTTTTTGAGTTTTGTTTTAAAAGCAGTTTTACTATAAAAAACTATAGCGAATTCTTTACTATAATATATCACAAATTCCAAAAATAAAAAGAGAGCAAACTGAAAACAGTAAATTTTCAATCAACCCTCTTTAAGAATATAATTTATTTTATTAATCTCTTTCTGCTTTCCATTTTACAATGGCTCCAGTTACTGCGTCAATATCAAATTCGCTATTCCCATCCATTGTGGTAGATTCTCCTCCATAGACCATTCTTCCATTTTTCTCTATCCAAATGGATTTCTTTTACTGAGAACTGTTTTGCTCCTGGATCTTTTTTCAATGCAATGTCTCATTGCCCTGTTTACTCCAATGTAACTGTTTGAAGAAACGTTTCTGTTATATTTATGTTTGCTTTTTGCGTTTGCAGTCACTGATACTCTAATACCATGATTCCTAATAATGCGATACTTAAAATTTTCTTTTTCATAATTTTTCTCCTTCTTTTTCATTTAATTTTATTTTTGATTTAAAAATTTTTGCAGATTTTTATTTATATTGTATTTTAATAATTTTTATTATAATGCTTTACTTCAGTTCCAATAACTTCTCCTGTTGAAGCGTCTATATCAAATTCGTATTTTGAATTATTGTAAAAAATTTCAATTTCATAAACTGCTCTTCCATAATCATGATCTAGTTCTATTTTCCAAAAATGGCTTTGATTCGCTCCTGGCACTTGTGCAAGTGCAATTGATTTTTGCTTTTTCCATTGTTATAGTTTGCGAATTGTTCACATTGTTATTAATGTAGCCAGAATTATTTGAAATTTCATCTCATTTTCCATTTTACAATATCACCAGTTACAGCATCAATATCAAATTCATATTCCCGTCCGTTATAATAAATTTCCCTTCATAAACCATTCTTCATTTTCTCTGTCTAAATTGATCACGTGAGAATTGCTTGCTCCTGGCACTTTTTCAATGCAATGTTCATCGCCCTGTTTACTCAATGTAGTTATTTTTGAAGAAACATTTCTGTTGTATTTATTTTCCCTGCTCTTTGCGTTTACAGCTACTGATACTCCTAATACCATAGGATTCCTAATAATGTAATACTTAAAATTTTTCTTTTCATCTTTCTTTCTCCTTTTAATATTCATTTATACTTTTCTCTCTCTATCTTGAATATATTATAAAACAGTTTTATGAATATAAAATGAATGGAAAATGCAAAAAGGAACAGTCCTAATTTTTAATTAGAAATATTCCTTTTATTTATAGTTATCCACTATTACGAAGTCCTGTTGCAAGTCCATTTATTGAAATGTGAATGGCTTTTCTCAGTTCTTCTGAATCGTCTCCAGCTCTTGAACGTTTTATTAATTCAATTTGTAAATAATTCATCGAGTCAAAATATGGCAGACGATTTCTTAGACTGACTCACTAACTCTGGATTATCTGCCAGTAAAACATTATTTCCTGTAATTTTTCAAGATATCAATTGTTAAAATCCACTTTTTCTATTTCCTTAAGATTTTTTGTGCTGTTTCTGATCACACTTGCCAGTTTTACATATTCTGCGAAAAATTGATAAATCTGTTTTTGATAGAACCATGTCAACATTTGAAATTGTTGAACGGAAAAATGTACATTTCATATACATTTTCTGTAAAATTTCCAATTTTTATCATCATTGCCAATCCACTTTGTAAACGCTGTTCCTACACCGTACCATCCTGGAAGCATTATTCTTGCTTGCGACCATGAGAATACCCATGGGATTGCTCTTAGGCTGTCTAGTGATTGTGTTTTTACGTGAAGACGGTCTTGAACCAATATTCAGCCCTGCAATAAAGTTTATTGGCGTAACTTCAAAGAAAAGTCTGAAAAATCCGTCTGTATTGTAAACTCAAGTCACGGTAGGCATAATAACTTAAGTCTGAAACATTTTTCTATTATTTTTCATATTCTTCCCAATCTGCATCTTCTTCTGTCAATGCACTTGATTCAAAGAGCAGCCGAAAACCAATGCCTCAGATTTTTAATCCTAAATCAGGATTTCCGTATTTGGCACCAATTACTTCTCCCTGTTCTGTAAGTCTGATTGTTCCGTCTGTACTTCCTTCAGGCTGTGCTAAAATAGCTTCGTAACTTGGACCCCCACCACTCCTACTGTCTCCTCCACGTCCATGAAAGAATGAAATTTCCAAGCATCAAATTTTCCGTCCAATTGCAGTCAGCTCTTTTTGCGCCTTATATAGGACCAGCTTGAACTAGGTATCCGCCGTCTTTGTTGCTGTCTGAATATCCTAGCATAACTTCCTGTTTTTCGACCTTTTTATCCATCCATTTTTCACTAACGGCAAATTAAACCATTTTTCTCAAAAATATCAGAGCTGCAAATTAAATCTTCCACTGTTTCAAAAAGCGGAACAATCTGTAAATCACAAAATTCATTCCCTTCATTTCCTTTTGCAAGATTGGCTTCTAGTAAAATAGCTATCTCTAGCATATCTGAAACACTTGTTTGCATGAGAAATCAGATTTTTCAATAATTTTACTTCCAAAACGTTCCCTCAAAGATTTTGCCTTTCTGTAAATTGCAAGTTCTGAGCTAGTATTTCACTTTGTGGAATTGTCTTTGGATCACTTAAAAATTCTAGGATCGTGAACCAATTCCCTGCAGTAAAAATTTCACATCTTGCGTCTTCTGACAGACTCAAGCAATCTCCTAAAATATTTGCACTTTTCAAAGTTCAGCAACACATATTTCATGAACGCTGGAAATCTTGTCTTAAGTCAATTGTTGCAAGGTGAACCAAATATCGTAGCACTGATTAGATTGTTTAATTTTTCCTTGCGTTAAAAATTCACTATTATTCTTTTTAAGTGATTCTGCCACAATCACCAAATCATTTGTAAATTCATTAGCTGACTTGTAAGGAAGATCAATTCCATTTTCTTTTTGGCGGTAATAAATCACGGTTGTAATCACACAATTTGTAGGCTGTTGCAAGCAGTCTATCTGTTATTGTTTGTCAATGCACGACGATATGGCTCGTGTGTTCGATGCGGCAGAAACTTGTCCTGAAGCCTCTGCCAAGTTTTGCAGTTCTTCAGTCACATTTGTCATTGAAATAGACATTGATAAATCTCTATAAATTTCTCGAACTACATCCAGATAATGCTGGAACAATTTTATAGCCTGCTCTTGTGCCGACTGCTCCAGTGTATTTTACCGTAACATAGTATTTCTGTCTCTATCTCCACCAATCCACATTCCCATAGTAAGTGGAAGCAGAGCTTTGAGATTTTACTTCAGAATTTCCTAATGTTTTTGAAATTTCCTGAGAATTTATTCATAAGCCTTGGAATTTCATTAAAAATGTAATGTTGTAATAATCTTAGAGCATTGCTTATTTCATCTGTTACACGTAATTTACTAGCTCTCAACATTGCAGTTTGCCACCAGATTTTGAATACCACGGTTTAGGTCATTAAGCCATTCATTTTCATCAATTTGATGAGATTTTACATTTTCATATTTATCCAGAATATCAGTTAATGTCAAATCCAAAAATACTTTTTCTTTGAACTTGTGTCGGATGTGCCGTTAAGACTGGAACAATTGAGACCTTTTCCATAGCCTTCAATATTTTATCTTTGACTGATTCCTTTTTCTTCAAATTTTTAGCGATTTTTCAAGAGATCCGATCTGTGGCTTGTTGGAAATCTTTTGCATATCGTTGTTCATGAGTCTGATACACATCTTCAGCAATATTCGCAAGTGCCGAAAAATCGAAAAACCTCTTATTACACGCAAAATTTCCGCATCAGTAAGATCCAGAACAAAAGACGACAAAATTTTTCTAGCTCCTGTTTTTGTGTTTTATAATATTTACTAGAAGTTTCTTTCAATTTTTCAGTAACCTCATAAATATGTGTAAAACCCGCATATCTAAAAATCGTTTCACCTAGAAGAGTTGCAAAAAAGTTCGTTATGAATGAGCAAAATCCTCCTGATGCTTATCAAGTTTTACTGACGGTAAAGGAGTTATCGGTAAATTTTTTAAAATCCATTTATTTCACACTCTCTTTCTTTTTAACAATTATATATTTATCATTTATTCTCCAATTTTTAAATATTTCATCTGTTAAATTATACTCATAAAAAGCCTTAGATTAAATAGCTTGATTTCAAATTATTACAAAATGTGATATAATTTTAACAAAAATAAGACAAGGCAAGGGGAACAGTCGTCATCCCCTTGCATCCCCAGATTGTCTAAGTATTTTTAATTTAATTATAATAATTAACTTGATTAAAATAAATATGGAAAATTTAAAAATTGTTATAAATTTCCGAAATTTTAATTTTTCAGTAAAAGACAACTTGTTTGAGCTTTTCTACTACATTTGAATTGATAATAACTTTATGGATTAAAATAACTTTTTATTAAAAAGCGAGTTTTGTCTTTTTCTGTAAAATTGAAATTCGAAGCGGGGATGCAGAGGCATGGCGTTTGATGACCTTTGCGTTATCAAAAATAGGTAAAATAGAAAATATTTATTAATAAAAATAATCTTAAAAATTAGACAGATATTTGAAATTAGAAAAGAATGTTGAGGAAAAGAAAATAGATTATGATGTATTAGAATTTTATAAAATAATTAACGAACTTATTGATTTTATCACGACTGGAAAAACGAAAGAAAAGTTTCTGGATATTGATATTATATAGGAAAAATCAGTTTTGATAAGGAACTTATGCTTATGATGGAGATGATTGACTTTTATAAGTATGATGATGGTTTGGAACTTGCAGGGCTTGCAGATATTACTAGAATGATGAATTCTATTGATATTATTGGTTCTTATTTGAGTGCTGAGGATTTGGCAGTTTTGATTTTGATGATTTTAGAATTTCTAAAAGCAGGGCTAGAATGTTCGGGATAAATATAGAACGATTTGGAATCTATTTAGCGATGTTGAGGAAGTTAAGGATATTGAGAACTTTATTTCAGAAGCGATTAATGATGAAGGAGTAGTTAAAGGATGAGGCTTCGATTGGACTTCGTGATGTGAGAAGGCAGAAAGCAGAACATTAATGCGAATATTAAAGAAAAATTTGATGAGCTGATTTCTAATAAAAGTACGCAAAATGCGATTCAGGAAAGAATAATAACTCAAAGAAATGACAGATATGTAATTGCTCAGAGAGAGATGATTTTAAAGGACTTATAAAAGGGGATAGAACATGACGGGTCTGCAACAGGAAAGCACAGTTTACATCGAGCCTTTAAAATATTGTTTCATTAAATAATAAATTGCGTGAATATGAGGCTCGTGAGCATGAGGAAATTAGAAAAATACTGCTTAGAATTGCAGAACTTGTAAAAACAAAAAGGAAGAAATTTCGGAAATTAAAGAAATTTTGGAAAGACTGGACTTTATTGATGCGAAAAACGACTTATTCTGTTAATAAGAAATGCATTGTTCCTAAAATTATTAACAAGGAATATTTGAAACTGGTTGAAGCAGACATCCGCTAATTGATGAAAATACAGTTGTACTCAATTAATTTTTGAACTTGGGAATCCTGAAAATATAATGCTTATTAAGGTACCTAATACTGGTGGGAAGACAGTAACATTGAAAGTGGCTGGACTTCTACAATTATAGCTTTATCTGACATTCCAATTCCTGCAAATGAAAAACTGAGATTGATATTTTCACAATGTGCTGACATTGAGGGATGAATCAAAGTCTCTGAGCAAAATTTAGCTCCTCATTTTCAGGGCATGTGAGCAAAATAAAAGATATAATTGAAAATGCAAACAGTAAATCACTTGTATTAATGGATGAATTGGGAAGTGGAACTGATCCGATGGAAGGGCTGCTTTTTGCAATGGCAATCATTGATTACTTGAACAAAAACACGTAACTCAATAATCACAACCCATTACAGCGAAGTAAAAGCATACGCCTTTAATACAACAGGAATTAAAAAGTGCATCAATGGAATTTGACGTGGAAACATTGTCTCCAAACGTACAGACTGCTAGAAGGAATACCATGAGAGCAATGCCCTTATAATTGCAAGAAAATACGGAATTAGTGAAGAAGTAATTGAAAATGCAAAAGCTACATAAGTGAAGACAATCAGGTGTCGAAGAAACATGCAACTAATTAAGGATGATGAGCTGAAACAAATGCAGGCACAATTAGAAGCAACAAGAACTGAACTTGACAAGCAAAAGACTTTATGAGCAAAATATGATATCTGAAATGATGAAATTATCAAACGTGCCTACGAAGAAGCTGACAATTACTTGAAAAACATGCAGGCAAAAAGCCAAAACCTAATTGACAAAACTTAACAGCGAGGAATCTAAAAGAAGATGCAAAAACGCTCAAAGAAGCCTGAATATGCTGTGAATCATTCATTACGGATAAAAAGATGTAAAAGAGAAAAAGAAAGTTGTTACCAAAAATGTAGATTTTTGCCGTTGGAGAAGAAGATGCTTGTAAAAACAATGAACCAAAATGGAAAGATTTTGAAAATAATGCCAAACAACCGTGTTCAAGTGCAAACTGAAATATTAAAGCTGGTTGTATCAACTGACGACATTGTAAAAATCCAAAAGAAAAACAAACAAATTCAAAAACTTCTGCTTCATTAAAACGAACTTCCAAGTACGAGGAGAAATTGACTTACGTGGAATGAATGCTGATGAAGCAATCGCTGGAACTAGAAACATACATGGACAGAGCACTGCTCACAGGTTACTACGAAATCTACATAATTCACGGAAAAGGAACAATGGTTCTAAGAAAAAATCCACGAATACCTAAGAACTTCAAAAACATATGTGACTGAGTTTAAGGATTAATCAGAATGAAGGTGGAATTGGGTGTACGGTTGCTACTTTGAAATAGAATGAAAAATGTCACAATTTCATATTGCAATTTATGTTAAGAAAAATTCGCAAAATTATATGAAAAATCTGTATTAATATTTAACAGAAAATAAAAATACTATCTAATAAAATTAATAAATAGTTTTTAGGATAGTATTTTTTATATATAAAAAATAAATTGGAAATGTATAATATATTATTTGTTATTTTTGTATACTATCTTGATTTAAGAAAATTATGTTATATTTATATTAAAAATAGGAAAAAGGAGAGACGTTAGTATGTTAATTGATATTACTGTAAAAACTTTAGATCGTTTAAAAATGAGACTCGTATTTTCTATGGAAGTAGATAAAAAGACATTTTTAGAAGATATTAATACTGTATACGAGAAAATACAGTCACAAAAAGAACTTTTTAAAAATCAGCCGTTGTAATTGGAGGAAATGCAAGTGGAAAATCAAATTTTATTGATATTTTTAAGAGCATTTAAACATTATCTTTTAGTTAAAGGCGATTTAGAGATGATAATTTTAAACTTAGTAATAAAAAGAGAATACAGAAATAGAAATAAATATTTTCTGAATTGATGATGAAATTTATAATTATTTGTTGATTATAGATTTTCATAATATTGTTTTCAGAAAATTTTTATATTATAAAATGAGAAAAGAAAACAAGAGGCAGTGTATATTAGAGAAAATGATAAAATAATGTCTTACGACAAAAATATTTTCTAAAATTATGATACAACATTACAGTTTATAAAATGAAAATTTAAATGAATATGAGTAGTGTAATGACTAGAATAATAGAATATAAAATGCCTAAAGAAATAAAAAGTTTATAGATTATTTGGAAGAAGGTGTAATAATTTTAACAAATAATAAAAATTAATTTTTCAAAAATTGGAAAATTGTTTTTATGAATCTCCAAAATAAAAAGATGATTTTTAAATTATTTGAAAAGGTTTGGATTTCCTATAGAAAATATAAATATAATAAAAAAGAAAAATACCTGAGGATTTATTAAGTTTTGTAGAAAGTTTTAAAGCTAGTATTTTTAAAATCAGATAATCAAAAAATTGACGATTCAGAAGAAAAAGATGTTTATGATTTAGAATTTATTTATGAAAATGATAATGGAGAAAAAATATAATTTAAGTTTGTCTGAGCAATCATCAGGACTATAATATCTTTATTTATACCTATATATAAATTATTATTAAATGGAGGGGATTTTAGTAATAGATGAATTAGACGAGACACTACATTACAAATTAGTTTACGATATAATAAAAAAATGTTTTGATTCTATAGAACACAACTATGCTCAAATTATATTTTTCTTCACATAATTTATTATTGTTGGATTTAAGTTTATTTAGAAGAGATCAGATATGGTTTGTTGAAAATAATAACATATTTGAAGGAAGCTCCTTATATTCACTTTCTGACATAAAAAGGTGTAAGAAAGGATGATAATATTTTAAGAGATTATTTGAATGGTTTTGGAGGACTACCCAATATAGATCAGTTTGGAGTTAATTTTATGGCTAGAGGACTAAATAACCAAAAATAGGAAAAATAACAAGATATATATTTATTTTTAGAAGGTGAAAAATTGCAGTGAACATTTGTATTTAAAAATATTATGATTCTTTTGGAACAAGAGCAATAGATGGAATTTTTATCCTTGTAAAGGTGGAGATTGGAAAAATATAAAACGTACTATAACAAAGAAATACAATCCCAAAACCCGAAGTATGGTGTGTACTAGATAAAGATCAAAATAATCTTGACTTTATTCAAAAAGAGTGTGAGAAAGAAGAGTTATGAAAGAACTTATATTTTCAAATATATCTTTTGAATTATGGCTTTTTATATCATTATTGTAAATATAGTAATATAGGAAAATGTGATAAAAAGAAATTATATTAAAAATTAGAAAAATAAAAGGAATAAAATATGAGAAAAAGTAAAGGAATAGTTGTTGAGAAAGCGGAGATAAAAACAGCTGTACAAAAAATTCAAGAGTAAAGTATGAAATGTGTTCAAAAGATAAGATACCTACTAAATGAAGCTTACAATTGCACAAATTTTACAAAATAATAGAAAGAATAGATGAAGCATTTAAAGAAAGAAAATTTAAAAGTTAAAAATAATATAATTCTTGAATTTATACAGAAAAAGAGAAGTTAGGAAATAAAAACATCTAAGATAATTTTTATATTTAAATGCACCAAAATAAATTAAAAAGTTTTCAAAAAGCAGGGAGAATAAAAATGAAACTTTTTACAACACAATAACAAATAAAAATTGAAGAATTTAAGACAATAGAAGAAAAATAAGGTAAAATGTATGTTTGTGGACCTACATTGTCTATAATTATATACATTTGGGGAATGTATCGTCCGATTGTTGTTTTTGATACGTTGGCACGGTATTTTTGAGCATAAGGGCATGAAAGTTGAGTTTGTGCAGAATTTTACGGATGTGGATGATAAGATTATAAATAAGTCTATAGAAGAAGGTACTTCATGAGTGAGGGTTTCGGAAAAATATATAAAATATTTTTGAGGATATTAGCAAAGCTGAATATTCTTGATAGTGTGAAAAAGACCCAGGTTACTGAGAATATGGCGGAAATTATTGAGATTATTCAAAAATTAATTGATAATGGGTTTGCTTATGAGAAAAATGGGGATGTTTACTTGAGGTGATATAAGGATTATGGGAAATTGTCAAATCAGAAAAATTGAGGAGCTGGAACTTGGGGCTAGGGATTGATGTGTCGGAAATTATCCAGTAGACTTTGTACTTGGAAGAAAAAGAAGGATGGAGAGCTATTTTGGAATCGCCTTGGGGACAGGGGCGACCTGGATGGCACATAGAATGTAGTGCGATGGCATATCTAGGGGATACATTTGATATTCATGGCGGTGGGACAGGATGTAGTTTTTCCACATCATGAAAAATGAGATTGCCCAAAGCAAGTGTGTCTTGTCACGGAAACTTTGCAAATTACTGGCTTTCACAACGGATTTATTCAGATAAAATGGCGACAAGATGTCAAAATCGCTAGGAAATTTCTTTTTGCTTCGTGAAATACTTGAAAAATTTTCTGGAAATGTAGTAAGACTTTTATTCTTAGCACTCATTACAGAAAGCTCGATTAACTTTTCATTTGAGAATATGGAAGATACGAAAAAGCCTTCGCAAAACATTGTAAAATCAATGAATAAATTTGAAGATATTGTTGAAAAATATAAGAATGAAAAATAGAAAATATTAAAAATTCAGAGTTTTCTCAAAATTGATGAATTTGATATTTGAAGATGCGATGGACGAGGATATGAACACGCCACAGGCACTCAGCGACTATTTTTGATCAGATTAGGGGAAACGAATAAATTTATTTCCACAAATGAAAATGAGTTTTTCCACAATTTATTATGAAACAAAAACCTTTTGATTCTTTGAAGGCAAAAAGAAAAATCGTGTTTGGAGATAGGATTGAAGTAGAAAAATGCTGTGAAGGAGGAAGAAGGGGAAACTATGGAATTAATCATTAATTGAATTACTGATAAAATTACGAAGTGAGGCAAGAAGCGAGAAAAATTTCAAATTATCTGATGAAATTCGGGATGAGTTGAAGAAAACTTGGCGTGGAAATTAAGGATAATAAAGGATGGAAGTACGGATTATAATTTTATTGTAATTTTTGATTTAAGAAGAGGAAAAATGAAAATATTTTAGTAGAGTTACAGGAATTGCGGCATATAAATCAGCTGGGACTGTATCGCTTTTTGAAAAAGAAAGGATATATGATGAAAGTTGTGATGACTGAAAAATGCTACAAAAATCATTGACCTTTGACTCTTGAAACTTTATCAAGAAATAGGATTTATGTGGATATGTGGGACAGCAATCCGCATTATGAAGTGGAGCATATTTCACTTGCAGATTGGGCGGATATGGTTTTGATTGCACCTGCGACTTTATAATATAATTGGAAAAGTTGCAAACGGATTGGTAGATGATATGCTTTACGACAATCCTTTCCGCTGTTTCGGTAAGAAAGCCGGTATTTTTGCTTTGGCAATGAATGTGAATATGTATGAAAATCCTGATTTTAAAAGAAAATATTAATAAACTCTCATCTTTTGGGTATAGGTTTATTGATGCAGAAGAAGGAATGCTTGCCTGCAATTATAGATGACGAAGGGTAGAATAAGCGAACCAGAGAATATTGTTGAAAGAAATAGAAAGATATAGCATCAAAAATAGAAAATTTTGATACTGTGCTAAAAGGCATTTTATAACAAGCGAGCGAACAAAGGAAAATATTGATTCAATCAGATATTTGTCAAATAATTCAAGTGGGAAAATGGATATTCAATTGCTCAGTTAGTATTGACCGGGAGCAGAAGTAACGTTACTGGCGTACTTACGGATTTGAAAGCTCCAAATGGACTTAAAAATTTTTATTTCTGTGGAATCGGCGTTGGAAAATGTATGAGAAAGTGGATGAATGATTTTAAAGATACTGATATTTTTGATAGCTTGTGCCGCAGTTGCTGATTACAGACCAAAGGAATACAAAAAGGAATAAAGAAATCTGATTCAGATTTTGTTATAGGAATTGGTTGAAATCCTGATGTTTTGCTAGAGATGAGCAGGAAAGACAGCTATTAGTTGGATTTGCGGCAGAAACTAACAATATAAAGGAAAATGCCTTGAAAAAGCTGGAAAAGAAAATTAGATATTATAGTGGCAAATAATGCATCTGTAATGGGCAGCGATGAAAAATGTGATTGAGATTATTAGAAAAGATAGGACTCGGTGGAAATTAGTCAGAAAAGTAAAGATGGAGCTGGCTTATGATATTTTGAGTGAGGTTATTTGTGAGTTGGAAAAGAGATAAAGTTTTTGAAATTATGAATGTGTTGATTATAAGTTCATTGATTTTGTAAAAGGGAGAATAAATTATGAAATCTGAAAAACAAAAGATAAAAGTATACATGCTGTATCATAGAGATGAAAAGGATGATGATAAATTGATAGGTCAACAAAGGAAAAAGCATTGGAAATTGTTGATAAATGGAAAGACACAAAGGTTTTAGGAGTTTCCTGAAGGATTTAAAATTAGAACCATGATAATTGGGAAAGATTATTACACAAAAAGGGTTTAAATCTAAAAGCCTTAAATAATTAGGAGAAAACTATGAAAAATATGGATTTTATCACATGGATATGATTATGGAGATGTCTATGATAAGTATAAGTGGAATGAGAGCAAAGCTTTTTAGGTGCCTATTATACAAGGGAAGAAGGATTGAAGGCACTGGAAAAATATATATTAAAGGATTTTGTTCACATTTGGATGGGTTCTGCCTCGAAAAATGTCATTTGGATAAATATGCTGGATGGAAGGTGGTTATGTTACTTATTATAGAGAAGATGATGTAGAAATTGACAACTCATCAAAAATTATACGTACTTTCTCATTTTTATTACATTGGTAAAGATAAAAACATAAAAAGAAAAAACATCGAATTTTATCAGTATGTTCGTCAAAATTAGAAGCTAGGAAGAAAATAAAAGAATATCAGAAAATAGAAGGATTTTCTTCACATATTTCTAATTTTTACATTGAAGAATATATTTTGGATGAAGATAAATAAAAAGAAGGAGAAGCTATACAAATTTAGTAAATTAAAATGTTATGGATAATGAAAATAAGAATTTGATAATAAAATTGAAGAAAAAGCATGAAGTGAAAATTCAAAAATTTAGCAAGAAAAAGGGATAATTTGGGGAATAATAGCTTTTATTAATTTTAGGAATTATTGTTTTTCGGAATGATGTTTAGCAGAAAAACATTAGTTCTGGGAAAAATATTGTGAATGAAGAGGAAGATGACAAAATTTTTTAGGATTAATCCAGTAAAAATCCGCAAGTTACCTATTATAATTTTCGTGGTGAAGTTTATCCTGATCTGGGCTAAATTTGACTTACTCTGAAGTAACGGAGCGAGAGGACATCAAGGAATTGATATTTTTGCATTGCCAGGGTCAGATGTTTATGCTGTGCTGGATGGTAAAAATTGTGGATATGTATGTGGATAAAACTGGATATGGATTAAATTTCTACTGAAGTCGATCCAAAGGAACTTGATAAAAAGAAAAATTATAAACCTAAAGAAAGTGGTAAGAGAATGGGCATACAGCCCGAATTATGATCCTAATACAATGCAAGTAAAAATACATTAGATATTGCCATTTAAGGAAGTGAATATAAAAATCGGAGATACAGTAAAGGCTGAGCAAAGTGATTGCCAAAACAGGTACAACTGGAAATGCAAGTGGAACACACACCTCATCTGCATTTTGAGATAGCCTTTGAAATGAGAGGAAAAGGACTTATAAACAGAGTTGATCCAGAAAATGTACTTTTAAAATATGGAGACAAAAATGACAAAAACAAGAGATAAATGTCCAGACTGAAGCAGCTAAAACAGAATGGTTTTGAAACAAAGGGCTATGATACTGGATTTAGAGATAAAAAGTATATTTTTAGAAAATAAAAAGTACTCTTTGAAAATGATACAATTATTAAACATAAAAAGTAAAACAAAGATTTAAGAAAAAATTAAAAGCAAGTGGCTAATATTCTAACCTCTTGCTTATATTTTCTACGATAATTCAATATTAATAATAATATTTTTACAACTCTCCTCTTTTCACTTCCAAAATTCTATCTAAAATCACAACTGGATAGCCGCCTCGAGTACTGCACTACTCCCGGTACTATTATTGGATCATGTCTTCCTCGTACTTCTAAAAATATCATTTGTTCTGTTTCAAGATTTACAGTTTTTGTGCTTTTTCTATTGAAGCTGTGGGTTTTATTGCCACCTTGAATGATATTGGCATTCCAGTCGTTATTCCACCTATGATTCCACCGTTATTATTTGTAAATGATTTTATATTTCCTTTTTCATCGTAAAACATCTCATCATTTGCTTCTGTACCCTGTCATTTCTGAATTCCAAAGCCTGCCCCAAACTCTATTCCCTTTTGTAGCCGGTACCGAGAAGAAATCATTCTTGAAAGCTCGCTTTCCATTGATTCAAAAATATGGATCTCCTATTCCCGCAGGAAGTCCTGTAACCATAAGTTCCACAATTCCACCAAGTGAATTCTTTTCTTCCTTGTCCATAGCCTTTTCAATCGACAATTTCTTCATTCAAGACAGGTAAAGTCATATTTCTAAGTTTATCAATATTTTCTTCTGTAATATCGCTTTCCACAAAGTCTTGTCTTCAATATCCTTTCTACCGATTTGATATGTGCTGCAATTAAAATTCCCTTGCCCTTCAAAATCTGTTTTGCAATTGCTCCAGCAAATACCAGTGAAGCCGTTATTCTACCAGAAAAATGCCCGCTTCCCACGAATATCATTAAATCCGTTATATCTATTAAATCCACTCCAATCTGCATGTCCCGGTCTTGGCTTTTTAATTCGCTGTAATCCTTTGAACGCTGATTTGAATTTCTAATAATCATCGCAAGTGGCGTTCCTGTAGTTTTTCCATCAAAAATCCGCTCAAAAATCTCAAATTCATCCTTTTTCCACTTTAGGTGTTGTCAATTTTGATCTTCCTGGCGCTCTTCTTCTATTTCCTGAAATAAATTCCAAATTTAGCTCAGTTCCTGCCGGAATTCCGTCAATATTTACTCCCAATGCACTACCATGTGATTCACCATTGATATTTTATAATCCAAAAAATTTGCTGCCATCTTTCTATTTTCCCACATTTTTATTTATCATCATTTTTACAACAAAATCTTTTCCATTTACAAAAACTGCCTCACTATTGCTTATTGGAGTAAATTTAATTTACTCTCCATAAATTTTTATAGTTTTCTTTTGTACTTTCGACAAATGGAAATTCATTATTATGTGGCACAATATAAGAATCTGTAATATTCATTGCTTCATAATTATCCAAATCAGGAGCAATTTCTATTATCCATTATCTGAGTGTATTCTATATTTTTAGGAAGGAATAATCGCTCAGTCGATTCTCTATATAAAGCATTCCATTTGATATTTTGTCTTTTGATAGTATCTAAAAATACGTTTTAGTTCCTGCAATAGATAAAATATATTTCCACCTGATACATACAAAATTTTTGTATCTTTCACGTATATTTTCTATTTTTGTTTTTCTGTTTTTGAAATATCTAAAATATTTTATTGAAAACCCAATTCTCAAAGAAATCGCTTGCTTGGGCTTCGTCTACATATCCTTTGACAATCTTCTAGGGTGCCCAGCTAGCAGGAACAAACTGCACTCTTCTGGTACATCTTTATTCTTTCACTCAAATTTTTCTGTCTCCCAAGTAAATATGATGTCAAAAATAATTTACTCATATAAATTCCTTTCCTAACGGTCCTTTCAATAAAATTTACCCAAATTACATCCGCATATTCCCATTAATTTTCTATCTCATTAATTTAGATTTTTACCATTTTTAAACTCTATTTATCAATTATAAATAAATTTTTATCTTTCTTAGCAATCCTCTCTATTTCTCCACCCATTTTCGCTGTATCATCCCAAAAATGCGGATAAGATTTTTCTAACACTTCTCAGCCTCTTCCAGAATTATTTCCTTTTCACATCTTGTTGAAGCAATCGTAAGCGACATTGCAATTCTATGGTCATTCCATGCATTTACTGTAACTCCACCTTTAAACCTTCTACACCTTTGGAAATTATTAAACTGTCCCTTCCTCAGCTACATTGCCCGAGTTTATTCAGTTCTGTCTTTATTGAAGTTATTCTATCTGACTCCTTTATTCTAAGTCTTTCCCATTAATACTCTAGTTTCTTCACTCAAGGCTCCTAATACTGTCAAAATTTACCTAATATCAGGACATTGCGAAATATCAATTACTGTTCCTAGTTTTAGAAGGTCCTGCTAAGTACATAATTATCGAAAATCTCGATATTTGCTCCCATTCTTTTAACAATTTCTATTATTTCCTGTCGCCTTGTAGCGAATTCTTATTCACATGCAGACATTTCACTTCATTATCCTTATTTGCAGAAATTATTCCAGCCATAATCCAAAAACGCCACTTGCGAGTAACTCCCCTCAACAGTATAATCAAAATCTACCTATAAATTTGATTTCCTTTATATCAAAACCTTATAGTTATTGTTCACAATCTCAATTCCTGCCAGTTTCAATATTTCCAATGTCAAATCAATATATCCCTTAGACTCCAAATTTCTTATTAATAGTCAGCTTTGAATCTCCGTCCAAGAGTGGCAAGGCATACAAAAAGTCCAGTAATAAACTGTGAACTTATATTTCCATCAATTTCATAATTCCCTGCCTTCAATTTTCCATTTACTGTAAGAGGCAATTTCTCCATTCTCATTTTTATAAAAATTCCCTCGCTTATCAAAAATCCTATAATACGAGTCAAGCGGTCTGTTCATAGTTTCTTTTCCATCAAAAATCAGTTCATTTTCGTCATCTGTAATCCCAATCGGTATCAAAAACCTGATTGTAGATCCCGATTCATTACATTGCACATACTTATCCTTTGGAATCACTTCTTCCGCCATTTCCAATAATCTCAAGAGAACTTTCCTCCTCGATTGATTTTCGCTCCCCAGTTTTCCAATATCCGTTGTTGTTGTAATATCCACCGAGAACTTCAAATTATCAATCTTTGACTTCTTCCCGCCTTCAGCTAATGCGTACCGCAATTACTGCTCTATGGGGAGTAACTTTTAGATGGCGGGATTTTATCGTTCCATCTAACTTACCTGCATTTTATATTTTCATTTTTACTCCTATCCAGTATTTTCAAATTTATTTGACGATTTTTAATTAGAATACTTTAAATACTTTTTATCACTATTTTTATTTTGATATTTTTGTTGTTTTAATTTATATTAGTATTCTATCAATATCCCTAAATATTTTTGAATATATTGATCTATATATAAAATACTCTCCAGTTTTTATAATCATAATTTTTATCCAATTTAATTATCATACCAAATTCATCTCCTTCTTCATTATAAATCACATTATTTTCTCAGCATCATATTTTTCTAAGTATTTTATTTTATTTATAATATCATACTTTTCTGTTTTAATATTGATAGTGCTTTTATTATTATTTTATCATTTTTATCAAACTTAAAATTCTCTTTATTTTCTTTTTGATGTAAATAACTTAATAAAGATTTTATTATTAGATTCATAAGCGGATAACAAATCCATACAAGTTCTATTATTTTTACAAGACGGTATAAAATTTAACTTTTTACATTATCAGGCTCCTTAATTTTATATACATTATTTTTATTTATCTCAACTATTTTTAATTCTGGATTTAATTTTTCAATTTCTCGTTCTATTAATTTTATTCTATCCTTTGTATCTGAAATTAATATTCCTTCTATTATACTACCATTATCTAAAGAAACTTCGTAATACTTTTTTCATCAATTGACATAACAAAACATAAAAATACAAATATAACTACTATAGCATTTTTAATTATTTCAATAGATTTTCTATAATAAATATTTTTAATGAATATATTAAAATTATAAATAAAGACCAAAATGGGATAATTATCTTATTTATTCCTTGAGATTTTTATATTATAAAACACTATATAAAAATAGATGTCTAATATAATTAAAATTATACTATTAATTATTCTTGCTTCATACACATATATTTTTATTTCACTAGAACAAAATATTCTTATTATAAATTGTTGTATTTTGATACATAATAAAGCTAATAAAAGCAATTATAACTATAAATAAACAATTTGGCATAATCCCATACATTATATTTAAAATTATCTGTCATATCTATATTTGAAAAACTTTTTCCATATAAAACTTTATATCTAAAACAAGACAGTCAGTATAAGAAACACAGGTTAATAAAAACGTATACAAAGCTGTTGAACATAAAAGTATTTTTAGAATATTTATCTACACCTAATTTTTGTTTTTCTTCTATATAATATTTTTAAATTATTATATGATAAACTAAAAATATTCTTTAATATATTTCTTTAATCTATTTTTAAACTTCAAATTAAAAATATCTTCCAACTTCATCTTTCCTTTGTTGCATAATTTGTTGTTTTATGTTTAAACTTTTAATCTTTTTCTTCTAATTTATCATTTTTCTTTTTAAGATTTTAATTTCATATTTCAGACCCATTCTATAATCTTTTTCTCAAAAATTCCAAATTTAATCAATTTATTCTTTTTAATATCTCAACTACTATCTCTATGAAAAATTCCTATTATAGCAATAAATAATACAATGATATCTATTTTATTCATTTTTACTCTCCTCCTTTTATAATATAATTTATTTTCTTATATTATATCACATGTTCAAAAAGTAAACTCAATAACCTTGAATTTTTGAATTTATTTAATTATCAAAACAAATCTATATTCCTAACTACATTTAAATTAAATAGATACATGCGTCTAACCTTTTTCAAAACAAACTACAATTAGAAACTTTACCCTTTTATTTTTCATATTCGGTCTGAATGAAGACTTCAAATCAAAAACCTTTACTCAAAATTTTTATTTTTATCTGAAACTTCCGGAATAATTTCTTTTTCACTTCTCTTATTTGATAAAAATTCAACCAGACTTTGCCATACAAAAATCTTCATCAATATATATTCCTAATTTTGATAAATTTCGATTATATGTAAATCCCATAAATGAAATCAGGATATCTTACTTTTTCTCTATTAAATTTACCTAGATATTCCAGTAAAAGCATTGGTTCATTAAAAGATATCATCTTTAGAGGCATCAATATGAGATAAAAACTTTTTCTGTTATAAGAAATTAATTCATTCCAGTCATATCTAAAAAGGTGTATAAATCCTGTATTTCTTTCCATCATTAAAAGTAATTTCATAATAATGATACCATTGTCCATAATTTTTCTTTAAATCTTCAGGATTTTTATATCCAGATGAGGTATATTCCATTTCATAGTAAAAATAAATGTATTAACTTTTTCCCCAATAAAAAGTACTTTATGGCAATTATTATCCATAAAAATACTCAGTGTATTCCTTTTAAAAATATTTATTAAAAATTTTCTTCTGAAATTCCTCTCAGTAAATTCTGTATTTATATTTATACTGAACCTTTTTACTGTATTCATAATAAGTTTTTCTAGTGTAGACTAACTCTTTTCATCTACACCGTATTTTGTCATTTTATAATCATAAAAATCTTTTTAAATTTGCTAATTATTTTCATATTTCTCCTTCAATTTTTAGGAGATTTTCAGTATGAAATTTCTATTTTTAAAAATATTTCAATTTTTATTTTACTTTATCTCCTAATTCCTTCTGCAATTTTTTAAATTTTTCTATTTTCTAATATTCCTGTATAATTCATTTCCATCACTCCCATTCTTTATTTTTAGTATATATATACAAAAATTTTACTAATTATATTTCATTATTTTCCTACACAAAAATACTAGTCTTCCTCAAGAATTTTTGATAAATTCCTCTTTACTTGGCAAAACTGTTTTATATGTACTTGAAAAATTTGCTCATTATCTTCTGGCAACGTGTATTCCACCAAAGATTGATCCTGACACAGTACTATTCCAATTGTTTTTATTTTCATCATCTAATTTCATTTCTCTGTCATAATAATTCACATACATCTGCATTTGCCCTATATCCTGATGTTTTAATTTACCAATTTTCAAATCAATTAGGACAAAGCATTTCAAAAGCCTGTTATAAAAACTAAATCAATGTGAAAATGCTGTTCATCAAAAAGATATTCGTTTTTGTCTCACCTACAAATGTAAAGCCATTCCTAGTTCCAATAAAAATTTTCAATTTGCTTATTAATTTTTTCTTCCAGTTCACTTTCTGAATAGCTAGACTGCTCCAGCAACCCTATAAATTCAAGTATATATGATCCTTTTATCAAATCCTGTGGCTTTTCTATAATCTGTCCTTTTTGCGAAAGTTCCAAAACTTTCTTCTTATCTCTACTTAAACTTAACCTCGTATACAACGCACTATCAAACTGTCTTTCTAGTTCTCTTAAACTCCAATTATTTTTAACAGCCTCGATTTTCATAAAATTTCCTTTCATCAGGATTTGAAATTCTGCTTAATTTAATATAATGCGACTAGCTCATTTAAATTCATCAGACAGTGTCTGATGAATTCCATTTTCCGAATAAACTACATAAAATTGTCGCATTTGTCGTAAATTTGTTACTGAAAATCCTTTTTGTATTTTTCAGTTAATTTCTCAGATAATATCTCTAAAATTTTCTTTCCATATTCTGCTCTATTTTCACCTTTTCTGCTCTTCCTCGACTATCATTCTTCCTATCTCAAAATACGTCAAAACCATCGTCTGATTAACAGTTGTACAACTTTTTCCTTGCATTTTCCAACAAATCAATTACATTTTTCACTATTTCCATATTTTCAATTTCTCTCTTTTTCATTATTTCTCCCCCTTTTTATAAATCCCTTTTTAATTCATCGGACACTATCTCCTAAATTTCCGAGAAAGTGTCTCAAAAATCTCGTTTTCTAGTTAATTCTCCTTACTCATCTGTTCCTTTTTCTCAGCTCTTATAAAAGCAACTACAGATACAATCGCAACTCAAAATTATCCAAGCCCAATCTGTATATATTTCATTACTTATTTTAAAAACTCCCATCCACGAATAAGATAAACCTTCTAGAAATGGTAATTTTTGCTCTCAAATAATAAGCTACCAAAACTACATCAACAAAGTATACTGCAATCATGGAAAATTGTAATTACAGGAATTCCTTTTGTAATATCCCTCATTGGTAAAGCCTCATATTTTGGATTTAGTAAATTTTCATTTTTAGCATTTGTCCAAATTTACTTTTTGACGTATAGGTTTGGCAATATTTTTACTTTCTGTCTCTGTCTTTTTAATTTTTATTCCAAATATCCAGCCACTATAAAAATATAATTATAGAAATTATTTTTATATCCTAAAAATCATCGAAAATCCTAAGCAAATCATAACTGCAACAATAGAACTTAACCCTGCAAATAAAATTCCATTTAAATATCTCTTCATAAATAATCCCTTTTCATCTAATTTTTATTCAGTTTTTCTATTAAAAGACTAGTAGATTTTCACAGAAAACCTCAATTTCATTTCCAAAAGCTAAAATAATATTATTGTTTAAATCCTTTTACAAATATCACTCCATCTGTTACACCAATTATATATTCTTCCCAGTTATATATTTCATCATCAAATGTAATATTTTCTTTCGAAACTTTTTATTTTTCTTTTAAATTATCAAAATTCTCAATTTGCTTCTTGTCTGAGAAAAGACTGAAACTTAATTTATGTGATTTTTCTAAATGGAAATTCCTCATTTCCACCATTTTCAATATTTTCTAATGCACTCGGATAATTCTGTTTTACAAAAATCTTCTTGAAATAAATTAAAAGCATCTTTTTATACCCGCCTGCATTAATCCCACTTTCCTTCATTAGATTTGAAAAAATCGCTGTAAATGTATTTCCCACCATGTATACTTCCTTTGAAAGAAAATATTGCAAAATTTTTATAATAGTTTTTCATTTTTCCCTATACTGAAACCATCATCATAAAATAAATGTTTGGATATTTCTTTTTATAATACGAAAACACAAAGAAATCTACTATTCCTAGTATAATTAATAAAACTATAAAATTATAACAGTAGAAACATAAAAATTTCTGCTAATTTCAACTGTAAATAATAAAACTACTCCTATATTTAATACCAGCAAAGAAATTAAAAATTTTTGCTGAATTAAAAATTATTTTAACCAGTTCGCCTTTTTCCACTTTTTGAAATTTTCCTGTAACATATTTTTCACTCTCTTCACTATTTCAAATAGGTCATACACTGTCTGACCTTTTTCAATTTCCCTCATAATCACACATTTATATTTTTACAATTTCAAATGCTTACTCAAAAATCTCCTTTTTCCCCAATCTTCATAATCTCAACTTCCCCAATTTCCTTTTAGAATTACAAAATTAATTCCATCACTTGTACTTTTTCTTATCCCTTTTCATAATTTCAGAAATCCTGTCTTTCGGATATTCAATCTCAGTCGGTAAATTCAATGCCTCTCAATAATTTCTCAATTTTTACAAAATTCATCCTTTTTAGTAAACCCTTTTTTTCTCCCCAATTTTTGTAATATCTACCATTCCAGCAGAAATTGCTTCTCCATGTGAATATTTCTCATAATTTGTAAACTGCTCTATTGCATGTCCGATAGTATGTCCAAAAATTCAATATCATTCTCAAATTACTTTTCCTTCTCATCTTTTTCCACAACTTCCTTTTTATCTCACATGAACGGTAAACAATCTCATTCACATATTTCATCAGATGTTCACGCAATTTCTGTTTATAATTTTTCATCATCATAAGAAACTTCAACTGTTTCCACTATTTCCACAAGTCTGTCGAAAAACTTCTTATCATAAATACATCCATATTTCACAATTTCAGCAAATCCCGTCATAAAAAAATATCTGTCTGTCAATGTATTCAAAAAATAATTGTCAATTAAAACAAGTTTCGGCTGATGAAATGCCCCAACAAGATTTTTTTCCCCTTCAGGCAAGTCAACTCCAACTTTTCCTCCAACACTGCTGTCGACCTGTGAAACTAATCGTCGTCGGGTATCTGTATAAATCAATCCCACGCATATAACTGGCAGCTGCAAATCCGGCAATATCTCCAACAACTCCGCCACCAAATGCAACAACCATATCTTTTCTTGTAAGCCCTGCATTTACCATTGCAGAATAAATTTCCAGGCATTATTCCAATATGTTTATTTTTTCTCCTGCCTCCAGCACATACACATTGTATATTCAAAACCTTTAAACATCTTCTTTCATACTCATTCTTATAAATTTCTATCCACATTAGAATCTAGTAATCACAAATAATTTTCTTTCCATTTATAAACTTTTTCCAATATATTCAGGAAATCTCTCAAAAATTTCTCTCCCAATCACAAATATCATAGGAATTTTTCCCCTAATCCAACATATCAATATTTCCATAATTTTTCTCCATTTTACTCATATAATCTTTATGTATATATTAAAATATAGCAAAACCATTAAATTTAGTCATTTAAAATGATTTTACTATATAAATTTTTATTTTCAAATTATATCTTTTTTTCAAGTTCTCTTTTATATAAACTGACTGAAATTCTTCTCTTTTAACATATCCATTATAATTATCATCATAAGTTTTGCCCATAATCTCAACTGCTTTTACGCAATCTCCCAGCTTCCTTAAAACCAGCTTTTTTATATAAATTATAAGCTGCTTCATTATATTCAAAATACATTTAACGATATATTTCTCAAAAATTTAAAAAAATGAAAAAGCCATAGTCAAGTATTAATTTCTACATGCTTCTATTCCATATCCTTTTCTCTGATAATTTAGAATTTCCAAGCATAATTCCCATTGTTGCAGTACTGATTTATGCAAATCTACCGAATTAAACCCTATATTTCCTAAAAAGATCATCATTTTCAAGCAGCCTAACAGCAAACATTTTTCTTTTTTTACTGAAATTAAAAATTCCTTTTCACTTTCAAAATCTATGATATCTAGTATAAGACAGATAGCCCTAACCAACTGAAACTTTTATATCATTAACCATTTCAGCGTATTCTTCAAACATCATCAAGAGAAATTGAGAAAAGATAAACTTGTCACCAACTAATGTTTTTAAACATTTTTTCTTTTCAAATATTGTTTTTCCATTTTTCTCCAGAAAAATTTCTATTACTCCTGAATCAATTACTAAATTTTCTAGTCTAATCTTTTTCTCGCTCGTTTTGTTGAAATTATAAATTTTTCCTTTAATGTTCCTAAATCATTATCTTTCAATGCATCTTTTATTATATCTAGTTCTCTTTCAAACTGCTGTATCATCTTTTAAGAGATTTTTTTTATTTACCATAAAAAGCTCTGCCCACAAATCTTCATTTATTTTTGCAATTCTTGTCAAATCACGATAAGAATCCCCAATAAAACGATTTTCGTATCATACTTTTCACTATCACTATTTTACAAGTGAAACTGCAACATTGCGTGGGTAAGCTGGACTCGTAAAACGCAATACATTTCATCGTGTTCCTGTGCTGTAAGAAAACTGACTTTCTTAAAGCCCATGCACTTTCACAATTTCTGACAGCAGTTCTAAATTTTCTTTTTATTTTTCATCCTTAATAATTATATAATTTGCATCTTTAAAGACTCTGCTATCTGCAAAATCAATCCCTACGTTTCTCACGTCCCGCCATAGGATGTCCAAAAATAAAGTCAATATTTTCTTCCACTCTTCTCAATAATTGGGTTCAATATCCTTTAATGATTTTTCTCTTTAATTCCAACAACATCAGTAATTATCGCATTTTCTTTAAAAATAATTAATATTATTTCACAAAGAACGACTTTCATCAAGTTCGGATAAAGAGTAATTACCACAAAATCTGACTTTTTCCAGAGGCTCTCTTGTTTCAAAAACCTTTATTTATAATATTTTTCTCTTCTGCCTTCTTTTCAAACGTTTCCTCATCAATATCAATCCCATAAACAGTCTTAATACCAATCTCCTTAAAACTCTGTGCAAAAAAGCAGCTCCAATTACTCCAGAGTCCAACTATTGTTACTGTCAAATTTTCATTTTTTAAAAATTGTAAACACCCCTTTTACAAAATTTTTCTTATAAATAGCTATTTCAAATCTAAATACCACTATCAAAATTTTAATTATTCCACCAACTTTTTATTTTGCTTTTTCTAATCATTTTCCTCTGTTCTTCCTTGCGACTTATAAATTTCTATTAACATATTTCGCTCGTATGTTTTACCATCATTTGGATGCTTAAACGCTATAGAATTTTTATACGCCTTTTTCAGCTTCAATAAAATTACCTTTTGTAAAAAAATACATATCTCCTATTCTAATCCAATAATCCTGTGCATCAAACTTTTGTTTTTATTAGATATTTTTGTATTGCCAATTTATAATACTTTATGGCATTTTCATAATTTTGAGTTTTATAATCATACATTTGAGCTAATGAAGCATAATCAGGTTGATAATCTTCTAATTCGATTAACTGTAAATAAGTTTTTCTGCTAAGTCATATTTTTCAAACTCACATAAGAATATGCTAATATTCTCAAATCTCTAACATCACCTGTTTCCTATAATTATTTTCATATTCTTGTAATTTTTGTTCACCAAAAACTTTTATCCTTCTTCTGTCTTTCCCAAAGTTTCTTGAGCTGGTTTATATTCTTTATCAGCAGCTTCTTTCAATAATTTATTTCCTTTTTCATCCTGTTTTATCCAAATATAAAAATTCTCCCAAATCATTTAACGCTTTTTACATCACCAGATTTTATTAATTCATTATACCGTTCAATAAATTTTTCCTCTAATTCTTTAGTTTTCTATATTTACTTTTAAAACTGAAAGCACTATTGAATCTCTCCAGTATCTATAGAATGAAATAATTTTTCTTTTGTTTCTACTATTTCCTAAGTTATTATTTTCTTTTTTTCATATTTTAATAATAATTTCTCAGATTCTTCAAATTTTTCTATTTCGAAAATAATAATCACTTAATTTTTAATAGTGAATCCTTATCTCCTTTTTCAATTTGCTTTTAAATACTGCTTTTCCTCTTTAGTATAAGTTTCTTTAGAAAAAGAATTAATTGAAGAAATTAAAATTAGTAATAATAGCCATTTTCTTTTCATTTTTACAACCTTCTAATAAATTTACTTAAAACTTTTTCCCCAACACATTTGCAATCTTCTCCACGTCCTGCATTAAATCGTCAAACACTTCAAATTTCAATGATTGAGTACCATCTGACAATGCCTTGTCTGGCTCAGGATGTACTTCTACCATTAATCCGTCTGCTCCAGCAGCAATTCCTGCCATTGCAAGAGGTTTTTACCATCCAGTATTTTCCAGTTGCGTGAGCTGAATCTACGATTATCGGCAAGTGTGTTAATTTTTTAATCATCGGCACTGCATTCAAATCTAGTACATTTCTGTATGCTGTTTCATAAGTTCTGATTCCTCTTTCACAAAGAACTACATTTTCATTTCCGCCAGCCAAAAATGTATTCTGCCGACATTAACCATCTCTTCGATTGTTGCACTCTAATCCCTCTTTTTAACAGTACTGGAATATTTGTTTTCCCAACTTCTTTCAACAAATCAAAATTTTGCATATTTCTCGCACCTAACTGAATCATATCAAGATGTGGGACCAAATTCGTGCAATTGAGTTGATTGACATAACTTCACATATTATTGGAAGCCCTGTTTCTTCTTTTGCTTTTTTCATCAATTCAATACCTTCCATCCCTAATCCTTGGAAGGCATAAGGCGATGTTCTCGGTTTTACAACTCCACCTCTTAAAATATTTGCTCCAGCTGCTTTGACAGCTTTTGCTGTATCAATAATTTGTTTTTCATTTTCCACAGAACAAAGTACCGCCATCATCACAAGGCTATTTCCCCAATTTCTACATTTCCACTTTTACAATAGTGTCCTCTGGTTTAAATTCTTTCTACTTGCTCTCTTATATGTCTCTTGTACTCTTTTGCACATCCAGCACATAATCTAGCGACTGGATATGTTTTATATCAATAGTACTGATATCTCCAACTAAAGCCCAAAATCGAATATTCTTTTGCCATTAATCAATTTAACACTCACATTATTCTCCGTTTCCAATCTATTTACTAAATTTTCCAAGATTTTTCACTTATTCCACCGTCTACTTTAATAATCATCATTTTTCTCCTATCTTATTTTTGATTTTTATTTATAAAAACTTTTTGAATAAATTTCAAACTATACCACAACTACAGCTCTTTCCTTTATAAATTACCATAAAAAACATCTCATTATCCGCTCCTGAACACTTCCATAATCTATTTTTATGCTAACTATAAAATTTACTAATTGTAGCTTTATTCTTAATACAAAGCATTCTCCTATACTTTAATATTTTCCTAAAATTTTTGTAAACTTACTTCGCATTTTTAACTATATTTGCTTCCAAAAATAACTTCTTCAAAGTTAATTCCTTTGTATTCCATAATTTTCTTGCTCTGAAGCTCAAGTAACAATGTTTCAATCTTTTATTACATTCCCTAGTTTTTTTAACTAAATTTTTGTACTCTCTTAAAACAACTTTAGGAGAGGATAATATTTATACATAATATTTATTTCTACATTTTATGATACTTTAATAGTTTATTCACACAGTTAAAATTTATAAAATTTACTTAAATAAGTCAAAATTACAAAAAGTATTTTTAAAATTATCAAGCAATTATTATATTTTAAAACCTCTACATCCAGCAATTACACTTAATTAATCTCAAATCTTATATTTTTCAAAATTACTTAAAATCAATTAACTATAAAATCTCTATTCTTTTGTAAATCCTTCAAATCTTCAACACTACTACTAAACTACTAAATTACCTTTTTAAAATTTTTATTTTTCAATAAATTTAATCTCCTACTATCCTGCTATCCTACTAATTATTTCATATCATAACAAATATTAAATATATTGTCAACCATTAAAAATTATATTAACAGAAAAATCAAGTTAAATAAAAAAACAGAGAATAAGTTATCCCTGTTTTCAATATTTTTCAAAATTATAAGTTGTATTTTTCTTCAAAATTTATCAACTCTTCCAGTTTCATCAACAAATTTAGATTTTTCCAGTATAGAATGGGTGAGAAGTTGAACTTGTTGCAACTTTTATTACTGGATATTCTTGTCCTTCAAAAAGTTGTAGTTTCTTTAGAAGTTTTAGTTGATTTTCCTAAGAATTTTTTTCTCCGTTACTTGTATCTTCAAATACTACAAATCCGTAAGATGGATGTAAATCTTTTTCATAATTGCTCTATGCTCCTTTCTATTTATAACTATGATTATTTTCAATATTTCATATAATAATACCATATTTTTCTTTAATTTTCAAGTCTCGATATTGTAAAAATTTAGAGGAAATATTGAGATCCTATTTTTCTATATTTTGAAAACATCTCAATCACACTCTTTCAAGCATTTATATTACATTTTTCAATTTTTACAATTAATCGGCTCTTTTTATTCATCCCAAAATAATTCATCTATTTTATTTTTTTATCTCCATTATTTTACTAATTTCTGCCAAAACTTCCTTATTTTCTGGCAATATGTCTTCATAAGGCAAACTTATCATATATCATCCATTACTTTTTGCTCCCAAATCTTACTATTTCTGACATCTCCGCCAATATTATTCCTCCAGCCACGGATATATCTCAGCGAGTTTATTTGGTAACTTTCAAGTGTATTTTTTACGATCTTGTCGCAATGTTCCTTTACTTTTTACGCATTCCATTTCCTTCGCTTCCAAGTACAAGACATGCTTTTCTGGGTAATTTTCCTCATAATAATAATTTTCGCCCGTCAGCTTCTGCACCATAAACTGTAAAACCATATTTTTAATTTGTCAATCGTATCAGAAATATTGGTAACTTTTACAATATCCACATGCTCAATTGCTCCTGTTGATGATTTTACAACTGTTTCCGCAACTTTCACGCTATTTCTGTCCTGAATAATAATCCCATCCACTCCAAAGCACTCTGCACTTCTTATAATCGCCCTAAAGTTTCTTGGATCCTGAACCTCAGTCCAGCATAACTACTCTTGACTTTCTTTTTCTCAAAAGCTTTTTCCAAAAACGCAGAAAAATCCATACATAATCAAATTCCGAAACAAGTGCCACAACCCCTTGTGAATTTTCAGTCCGTCTATCAGTATAAAAATCTTTATATTCTTCTACTTGCCAAATTCAATATTTCCTTTAATTGTTTCTTTTCTTTATCTTCTTATAAATTTCCAGTTTCTCAATATTTTTATCTGATTTCATACTTCAATTACTGGATTTATCCCTATTATCTTCTCCATGCTTTTCTCTCTCTCTATTATTAATATTAAAATAAATGATTTTTCTAATACTGTTTTTCTATTTATTAAATTATTACTTTCAAATTATTTTGATTGCTATTTCCCTCTCGTTTTGTACAACAATGATTATATATTCAAATAATCATAATAGCAAAAGCTACATGTTATCCCTGACTTATCTGAGTGAAATAAAAATAAAACAAAAATTTGAATCTAAAAATATCTGTTATACATTTCCCAGATTTTAATTTTTCAGTAAAGACAACTTATTTGAGCTTTTCTATCTTTCTTAAATTTATAATAACTTTATGAGGCTAAAATAACTTTTGTTAAAAGCGAGTTTTTGTCTTTGCTGTAAAATTAAAATTGACAAGGGATGCAAGGGAATGGCGTCTGATGCCCTTGCTTAAAAATAACCTCAAAATAAAATTTTAAAAATAAAATTATTAATAAAAATAACTTAAAATTAGAAAAATAATTTTTCTCTTTTTAAATATATTTTATACTAATTTAATCTCAAAATCAAATAAAAATATTCAACAATTCAATTAATATTAAAAGGAATGCTCTTATAAAACATTCCTTTAATTATATTAATTTTTTATTATTTAAATTATAACCAGTCAGTTCTATACATTCTGTATTCAATTTCAGGGAAGATATTATCTCTGCTTTCAATTTCATTTATCCATCCTTCATCTAATCTTCCGTTTTTGAAATCTTCCATAAATTTTGAACAATCTATGGACATGATCACTTATTTTCTTGTGAGCATAACCAACCATTGTTCCTGTATACGTTATAAATTCCCAGCAAGAAGTCTGTGCCATCAATAACTCTCTGCAGCTTGATTCAATGCCCTATATTCTAATTCGTTGTATGGTTCTCTTCTGTTTGCTAATTCTATCATTTTCTCGTGCTGCTTTTATGTAAATGTCTGTAGGCGTAATCATTTGAGCTGTCTATCCAAACATCATAATAACTCGTTTGCTCCCAGCTTGACATACTTACATCAACTATTTGATTTGTAGGATATAATTCTAAATATTTGTATGGTGTTATTGTAGAAAAATTAGATTCTGCTATTGCTCTGAATACCCATTCTAGGAATATTGGTCCTTCATACCACCAATGTCCGTATAGTTCGAGCATCATAAGGTGACACTACAATAGGTTTTCTGTATTTCATTTTTGAAGCGAGATATTCTATCTTGTTTTGAACGGTTGAAGACAAAGTTGTAGGCGTGTTCTTTTGCTCTTTCTGCTGCTGCCTGTGGATTATAAACAGCTTTTGTAGGTTCCTTTTTATCTGTTATCGCATGGTATTTTATTCCAATGTTTCTTCTTCACTCCATCGCTATGCAAACTAAGGTTTTTACAAGTTCATAATCCAGTTCGTAACAGCATCCTTGTGAAAATTCACGGTAAAGTACGTCTCCCGGATAACCTGATTCAGAACTCCAAACTTGCTCTGACGACTCTAAATCTCTTGCAAATGCAGCTACATAGTTTTTGTGTAGACTGGTGAATAAATACCATAAACTGGATGTGGATTACTGGCATAATTCCATGTGCATCCACTAAAAAGTATCTTATTCCATGTTTTTCAAGAATTTATCCTGTCCTGATAATAAGCACATTCAGCTAGCCAAATTCCTTTTGGATTTCTTCCAAAGTTTTTATGTAATCTTTTTGCCATAAAAACTTGAGCATTTACTGCTTCAGGATAATCTTTCATTACTGGCAAAAACCGTGCGTTGCTGTAACAGGAATAATTTCAAGATTTCCTTGATTTTGAAATTTTCTAAATGCTCCTACCAAATCTCTATTGTATTTTTCTTCAAACACTTTCTTTGCTCTTGTATTAAACCATAGATTGTGTTTTGCAACATTTAGCATATCGGGATATGGACTCAGTCTTTCCACTTCTTTTTCACAAAATTCAATCAATTTGTCTATATGACGAATATATCTTTCTCTTAATAACTCATCATTTAACATATTTACAAGTGTTCCAGACATTGTGATTGTTATATTCCAAGGAATATTATCCCTTGTCAAGCTTTTCAAACATTTCTAGTAGAGGAACGTATGTTTCTGTAATTGCTTCATATAACCAATCTTCTTCCAAAAATTCTTTATACTCTGGATGTCTATATATGGCAAATGCGCATGTAAAACAAGACTAAAATATCCATTCATAATTCTTCCTCCATACGTCTAAAATTTTATATATTATATTTATACCATACTTTCTGTAAATTTCAAAATTTTTATAGAAAGTTTACTGATATTTTAAGTTTTCTTTTTATTATAATTTACATTTTATATTTTAATTTTTAACCTTTTAACAAAAATTTTCTAATGTATATTTATTTTTATTTCATCAGCTGTATAATTAAAAATCAAAATATTAATAGTATATTTTATATCTATACATTTTATTTATAGTTTTTAATTTATAATACTATTAATCTTTTTATTTTTGTATACAAAAATATTTAGGATGGATTATTTTCGAACAATGAATATCTACTTTCATTTATATTCAAGTTTATTTTAAAAATCGCTATCTTCCATAACTATATGAAATTGTAAATGTTGTTGTAATTCCTCTTCTAATATATTTAGCTGAATGGGAACGAAGCATTTTAATTGAAAGAATAAATGACGGAATTAAAAATATGCCGCAAAAATCTGGGAAAAGATACAGTAGGAAAACTGGAAATCTAATTGGACGTACCAGTTAAAGTCTTAAATCTTTCAAAAGAGGAGCAGAATATGTTAAAACGAGTACGAAATAAAGAAATAAGCGTAAAAAGTTTTTTGCAGGTTTATGCAGATAAGCAGATCCTCATATTATAAATATTACAGGGAACAGCTATCTTGATTAAAAATTAAAAATGAAAGGAATTTCAATTATGACTGATGAATTTTTGAAGATGAAAATGTAAATGATGAGGAAAAATAATCTTGAATATGACAGGGATATTTTTGATATTGAAATTGAATTTGATGACGAAGTAATTAAAAGAATTGAAAGAACTGAAACAGCTAGATTGTAACTACTTTCACAAATGAAAATGAGTTTTTGAGTGCAAATGAAAGTCATTTTTCAAAATTTTATGTGCTGAAAAATCACGATAAGTTTCTAAAATTTTTAATTTTCGAGAAACTGGTAAGCGTGCTTTCCAAAAATTTGAATTTTCGGAAAGTTTATTGTGGAAAATTTTTACAAAAAGGACTTGATTTTTGAAAAATGGGATAATATTTGATTAGCGTAGAAAATGAGAGCCCAGTTTTTTTGGAGGTGGATGGGCAGTTTAAGAAATTTTACTCAACTCATTTTTAAAATATCAAAAAGAAAATTTAATTGAATAAAAATAAAATATTTAAGCTTATGTGCAGATTATTGGTAGTTTTCTTCTAAAAAGTTTGCTACAGGCTCTTTTTGATAAAAATATATATTAGAAAAAATCAGGATAAAATTTCTGAAAATTATAAAAATAAAAGTTGATGATGATAAAAATTAAAGTTAATATTACGTCATATTAAGCCCATAACGTTCGTTAAATCTGTTTTTGGTAAAAATCTTTTGTCTGATTCAAACTTTTTTTGTTATGGAGATAATATGAGCTTATTTCTAAAACTAAAAATAACCGCTGTCTTTTTACAACAACGATTATTTAAAAACTTTTATAATTTAATTATTCACTTTCATTTTCTAATTCAGAATTATTCTCATCAATATCTTCTTTCGGATTATTAAGTGAATTATGTTTTTAAATGTATTAATTCATGAGTGCTAATACAATATATGTTGGAACTATTTCTGAATATATTTTTAGTAGCATTTCCATTACTATCTAATTGTACATTATTAAGTCTTTACTCTGTATTTAGTAATGCAAAATATTCCTTTTCATCGTTTATATTTTTGGGTAATTATATAGTAGACATTGACCCTTTTCTTGTTGTTTACCATCTCTATCCATTTTTACTTTAAAACCAATTATTGGGATTTCTTTGAGTTGTTATCGATACTTTTCTTTATTATTTATTAAATCTGATATTAATCGATTCCCATTTACACACTCAGAATTACCATTTATATTACAAGTTGCTTCTTTTTCTTGATTTCCATTCTTGCTTATACACTTATGTCAATATGACTTATCAAATATATTTTTAAGAAATAATATTAATGGTCAATAGTCCATCTTCTGGTTTTTCCTTGCTCTACAAATAGTATATCTATTTCACGTTTTAAATTATATATTTTATTATTAGCCTTATCTTTTATGACAGTTTCAAATATAAATTCATTTTCCATATATGGTCCAGAAGATATGTTATATTTTTTTCATTCTTTTCTCCTAAAATCCAGAGCAAATCATTATTAATAGAATATTTAAAAATATAACTGTTAATATCAATATATTTACTATTACTTATACTTTTCAACATATAAATTTTCATTTATGGAAATTTCTCCTATCTTTGTAATAAATTATTATAGTTTCTAAATATAAATTATTCTGCAAACTTTTTAATTTAATAATTATATTACCATTGTCAAAATTTATATCTTCAATATTAGAAATTTTATCTTTATCTCCATAATTTAAACGACGCATTGAAATTTCATAATGATTTTCTTTAATTATCTCACCCCTATTAAAACAATAATAAATTAGTAATAAAAAGTAATATTATTATTAAAAGTCATAAATTATCACCTCAAATCCATTATCAGAGGAGCTATTTGCTCAAGATTAAATTTTAATAAATTGTTTAATTGATTTTTAAAACCATCTAAAAAGAGACGGTCAGATGTATACTCCATTGCTTCTTTTTAAACCTATAGAACGACATCCTCTTGATATAGCTCCAAATTTTTATATCTTCATAATTATCAGACACTACTTTTCCTACTAAAGATAATTCTATTCTTTTTCGTATACTACTTTTTATCATCTGGTCCAGTTCCCCAATTTAACCAATAAATTACATCTCTCCCATGTTTGGTTTTTATCTTTGATCTTTATCATTAATATAAGTAACAGTATTAAAAGTTCTCTATTATAATAATCATTTGTGTTTTGCAACAACGATTATTTGAAAATTTATACTTTAACTACTTACTTTCAATTTCTAATTTAAAAATTATCCTCATCAATATTTCTTTTTGAATTATTTTTAAGTGAGTTAATATGATGAATTATTTCATGGTAGCATACAAATTCTTTCGGAATTAACTTTTTCTGTTTTTATTATTTTTTTCTTTTTCTTACAACAAATCAAAAAGGTTTATTATTTCTCTCTAGTAAATTTACAATCGCTTCTATCACTTTCTTTTTCATATTATATAAAAATTGTTTTTATCATCTAATTTTTCAAAGGGTATATTTTGATGGACATATAGATATTCAATAAGTTCGTTAATTTTATTCAAATCACTTTCTTTTTATTTACAATTGTTTTCTAGAATTTAAGGCATTTTTAAAAATTAGTTTAGAAAGTTTGGGTACTTTCTGTTTTTTTATTAGGTAAGATAATTCTAATAAATCTAAATATATTGAATACTCATATATATCTTTTTTTATCATACCTATAAATTCTAACTATATCATTTTATATCACTTTGATCTAAATTTTTATAATCCACTTCCTTTGAGCATTTTCTATATCTATCATAATGTATAAATTCATCAACATTTTTCATTCCTACTTTTATCTTATCTGTAGTTATTATCTTTATATAAATATTCAACAAGTTGATTTAAAAATATTTAATTCTTTTTCCAAATCATATTTCTTTTTAACTCTATTTCATAATTTTTATATTATCTAAATTAAGTAGAAAACTAAATTCATTTGTTGAATAAATAATAAAATTTGAACTATAATGGCATGATACTTTTTCTCGTGGCATATAAAAATCTCATTAACAAATAATCTCTTATAAAATCAATATGTAACTTTATTTTCTTATTTATCATTTCTATAACTTTCTTTCTGAATCATTAGTTATTGAATTTAAATTTATCATGTTTTTAATTTCTCTTATGAAAATTGAATAGTAGTTTTCCTTTATAGAAGTAGCTTTTATTAGAGGAGTGTTGGTACAAGAAAAATCAGTATTATAATATGCGTCTCCCATGACCCTCATATACCTTAAACAGAATTAATATTTTTATAATTATTCCCATTTCCATCAATCCTTCCCCCTAAAAACCTTCTATGTGCTCAGAAAAACTTATTATTGATAATAGAATTTTTAAATTTTTTTATTAGTTTCAAAAGTGTTCGAATAATTTAAAACAATTAAAAATAAAAACAAAAATAACATCATGTATTTTTCATTAGTATATCACCCTATCTTTTAAATTTTATTTCTCATTTTTGTGAAAAATCCCTCGTTTCTATCTTAGTCTTTTAATCTTTATCTATCCCTTTATATAAATTCTTAACAAAAACTTTTTAATTTCCCACTTATAAACCTCAATTGTTACATCTATATTTTCCCTTCTTCCCCATCAATGCTTACAGTCAATTTCTTCTCGTAACTTTTTATTTCGCATTTTTGGCTTTGTAAAGTTCGGATGTAATCGTTGTTTGTTAGATTGCTGTTCATTAAATCTATTAGGATTTTTGGAATATCCAGCGGATTATCAATGTTTTTACGATTAGAATATCCATAAATCCGTCATTCATACTGGCTTCATCAATTACATTTTCAAATCCTCCAACACTTTTTCCATTCAGAATTGCATATAAAATAGCCTTTTTCCTTTACTTTCTCATTTCCATCCAGCACAATTTCCAAGTCAAAAGTCTTTATATTTGTAAGTTCTCCAAGTCCATTTATATAATAGGCGACTTTCCCAACGTAGTGCCTTGTCTGTATTGTAGGAAATTTTAGTAAATAGTCCTCCAGCATACGAAGACAAGAACACAGTTTTTCCATTAATTAATCCAAAAATCAATATTTTTGGCAGTTTTATCTGTAATCTATCCAGTTCCCAATGTTTTCTTTCGATTTTCAATGCTTTTGCAAAATCATTTGATGTTCCTGTTGGAAATATTGCAACTTCTGGAAATTCAATATTTCTAGAATAAAGTTCGCTTAAACAACGGCTTAATGTTCCATCTCCACCTGATAAAATCAAAATATCATATTTTTCATTTTTAAAATTTCTGTAAACAGGTCATAATCCTTATTTATACTATAAAGTGTCAATGTAATACCTTTTTTTCCAGCAGTTTTGTCGTGATTAAACTCAAAAATTGCTTAAAATCATATTGGCATTTCCAGATTTTGGATTGTAAACCAAAAATAGCCTAGTTTTTCCATATTTCCTCCTATTTTTATATTCTTGTCACATAGATATATTATTTCACATCACTTTTTATAATTTTTACAACAAATTAAGATTTTTACTATCTCAAATATTTGTATCATTATTTTACTTTTTATAAAATCTCTATTAACTGAATAATCAGAATAAATCTTTTTCTCCATCAGTAAGCAACTTTTTCAATTTCATTTTTCTTCAATCGGTAAATATTCTACAAAAAATATTTTTGCATTTTTCTCTCCTTCTTCGTTGAATTTTTCTAAAAACATTATATTTTCTGGCACTTCAATTTTCGTATCTATCTCTTCAATATTATTTTTGTCCAAATCATCTGTTTTTACCATAAAATCTTCAGAATTTATTATTATGCAAAAATCTGTTCTCTACTTCCTGTTTTTACATCTTCACTTAACTTTTTCAGTATTTTTCCTGCTGTTTTTCCACAATACTCTCGGAGTTTTTCCACATTTTCATTATTTTTAAACCTATTTTTTTCAATTTTTCTGTATTCCAGCTGTTTTGGCTCTTTCATTAACTTCAAGATTTTTGGCTGTTTTCCTTAATTTCATAATTGATTTCGTTTTGTATTGAAAAATCTGTTTTTATAATATTTTCCAACCGTTCTGTATCTTTGTAATTATAAAATAATGTAAATGGATAGTCATTTTCAGAATATTCTTCATTTATATCAAAAATATGATTTTATAAAATTGTTAAAAGCTGGCTTTTTATCTGAACTCATTACAATTTGACTATCAGTCATTTTTATAATAAATTCCAACTGTCAGTAAAAATTTTCAAAATTTGACATTTTTGTATTTATATTTTTCATTTTCATTAAAAATATTTTTTATAATCAAGTTTTTTATTTTGCTTAAAAACTGTGCCAGCAATTCTTTTAGTCTGTGAATTATACTCCATTTTCCCAATCAAAAATTTCTTTATTTTTCTTAAAAATACCAATTTGCGTGTGATCATAACATTTAAAAATTATAACTCTTTTTATCAGTATATTTACAATATTATGATTTGAAGCCTGCTTCACATCCTCCATTTTCACAGTAAAATTCCAGTTATAATACCGATTTAAAAAGTATTATTAAGTTGGAAATGCTGTAATCAGCCGTCCAATGAACTTTTCTTCCTTGAAAAAGCGAAACCTTATCAAATTCCATTTTCATTGTAATTTTCTTTCCGTTTCCAGCTCAATATTTGTATAAAAATACTGACTTTCATCTGGGAAAGATGTTAAAAAGCGAATGATAATAAGACAAGGTATCGTCCTTCAACTGCGACACTTTCACATCCTCAACATACACTTTCGTATAATATCTATCTTGAAACATTTCCGTCTTTAATTTATAAACAATGTCGTAAAACAAATTCTCGTTCAGTTCTTTAAAAATACTGCCAGAATTAAACCAGACAGCATTTCTATTAAAAATCCCTTTTGCTTTATGTCAAACATTATATGATTTTTATTTTCTCCAATGAACTTTATATTTTCAAAAAGTACGTTATTTGTCCTAAAAGTCGGCATTGGATTTCCAAAACCAAATGGCTTTTAACAGTTCTTATTATTTGGAAAAATCTGTAGGAAACCTTTTTGAATTGGGATTTGCTTGTCAATTTCTATTATTTTTACAAAAATCCTCTTCTTTTAGTTTTGTTTTTGCAAAATTTATTTATCCTAAATAATTCCAAATTTTTATTCCAATCGTAAATCCAGCCGCTCCAGAATGTCCCCCAAATTTCACAAAAAGTTCAGGCATCGACTGCAACGCCTCCAAAAATATTAAAGTTTCCAATGCTTTGGCATGATCCAACTGCTATTCCTTCATCTTCCTTCACTTCAATGATAATCGCAGGTTTGTAATATTTATCCACAATTTTGGAAGCCGCTATACCAATTACTCCGTGATGATATTCAGGCGAATAGTCTCACAATCACATAATCTTCCTTCAAATCGCTTTCTTCAATATGTTTTTCCACTTTTTCGACGATTTGATTCTGCAATTCTTTTCGCTCAAAATTTTATTAATCAATTCTTTACGATTATCTCAATTTCTGTCATTATCAGAAATTAGCAATTTTACCACCATTTTTTTGCATCTTTAAGCCTTCCAGCTGCATTAAAGACAGGTGCTATGAGTAAAATCCCACATCATATGAATTATACTCAGTTTTCTATTAAAATCTGAATTTTGCGTACTAAAACAATTTATACAGCAAAAATCTAAGCCCCTTTATTTTTAGAACGGCTAAGCTGCTCCAGCCCAAATTTTGTCAAAATCCTGTTTTTCTTCCACTAGTGGCATAATATCCGCAACTGTACCAATTGCTACTAAATCTAGATATTTATATGCTTTTGCCTTTTTCCCACTCTTTCATAAAGACAAAGAATTACCATAAAAATAGTCCAACTCCCGCTAGAAATTCAAAGGAAAATTCATTTTTCAGGACGTTTTGGATTCACAACTGTAATAGCGTCTGAACTTTTATCCCCATGTAAATTATGATGATCCGTATTAATTATCGGCAAATTTATAGAATTTGCAAACTCCACTTCAGGAAACGCTGTAATTCCACAATCCACAGTAATTACCAAATCTGCCCCCAGATTCTTTTATCAATGCCTCATTATTCAGTCCATACCCTTCATCCCGAATAGGAATGTAGTAGTTCACATTTTCTGCTCCCAAGCTCTTTTAATGCCATATACAAAATAGATGTCGAAGTAATTCCATCCACATCATAATCCCCGTATATCCAAATATTCTTCTGTCTTTTATCGCTCTTTTTCACTTTCTAAAACTGTCTTTTTCCATATCCTGCAGTCCATAAGGATTCTGGATATTTTCAAGTTTTGATTCAAAAATTCTCTTATTTCCTTCTCTGTAGTTATCCCACGTGAATAAAGTATTTTTCAAAATATCATTATCAATTACCGAAACTTAAATTGTATTTTTCAAAAATTCTGTTTTTCAGTCTTACTTTTTCAATTTTTCGTTTTTCATCATTTTTCTGCTTGTTGTCTCTTTCAATATATTCCTCTCCCTGTCGTGGATTAGGAATTATCTTGTCAGCCCATTTCTGTATTTCATCAGTTTTTCCCCTCTAATAAACTTTTTGTAACTCTCCCTTAAATATATAAATAAAAATAATTATTAACTTAAACAAACTAAAAATAAATTATTTAAATATCTACATAATTTTTACCATATTTTTATCAAAATAAATGCCACCTATTCTAATTTTTTCTAAAAATAAGAAAAACCCCTAAAATAAAGGGGAATTTCTTTTTATAAAAATAAATTTTTAATTTAATTTTTATTCTTCTGTTGAATAATCCATTGTACTATTCGTTTATAGTAGTTCCAGTTGTCTTTGGCATTCTTTAAGTTTTGCTTCAAGCAATTCTTTTTCTGCTTTTTCAGGAAATTCTGCGGCTAGGGTTGCATATCTTCGTTCTCCTAGCAGGAAATCTTCGTATTTGTCCCAAGCGGGATTTCTTGTATCTAACTACAGTGGATTTTTCCCTTTTTCAGCGAGTCTTGGATCATATCTGAAAAATTTACCAGTATCCTACTTCTGTTGCAAGTTTTTCTTCTGTCTGAATTTACCCATACCAGCTTTTTATTCCATGCTCTATACAAGGGTGAATAAGCAATTATTATTGATGGTCCTGGATAAGACTCTGCTTCTCTTATTGCTTTTTAGTGTCTGATTTTGATTTGCACCCATTGAAACTTTTGCTACATAAATATTTCCATAAGTCATAAGTATTGCAGCCAAATCCTTTTTCTTCGTTGGCTTTCCAGAAGCAGAGAAAATTTTTGCTACTGCTCCTGCTTTTGATGCTTTTTGAAGCCTGTCCTCCTGTATTTGAGTAAACTTCAGTGTCAAGTACAAGCATATTGACATCATCTCCAGAAGCCAATACGTGGTCAAGTCCACCAAATCCAATATCATAAGCTCATCCATCTCCTCCAAAACATCCAGATAGATTTTTGATTAGATAGTGTTTTAGTTCCAATATTTCAGCTATGTTGTTTTTACTTTCTCATTTGGATTCTCAGAATTTTTCCTTTTTCCATCAAAGTTACTAGTTCATCACGTATTTCCGTAGTCTTGTCTCCATCATAAAAAGTTATCTGCATAACAAAGTAAATAAATCAGAAAGTTCTGTTGAAACATCAGCCTTTATTTCTTCCATTCTTTTTAAAAATTTAAGCTGAATTGTATTTACAGCCTGAAACATTCCATACCCATATTCAGCATTATCTTCAAATAGTGAAGAAGCCCATGTATACCACAGCCGCTTTCAGCTGTCGTATAAGGTGAAGACGGTGCAGAAGCTCCATAAATTGAAGAACATCCTGTAGCATTTGCCACAATCATACGTTCTCCAAATAACTGTGTTACCAATTTGATATAAGGTGTTTCTCCACAACCCTGCACACGCTCCAGAAAAATTCAAACAGCGGCTTTGCGAATTGTGAGCCTTTTACGGTATTTTTGCCTAAAATCTTATCTTTGTATGAAACATTGTTAAATAAGTAATCTGTGTATTCAATTTCATTTCTTTCAATTTGAGACTGAGTAGATTTCATAACAATGGCTTTTTCCACGTGGTGCAGGACAAACATCTACATCAGGCACTACATCCTGTACAGTCTAGAGGCGATACCTGAATCTTATACTCAAGTCCATCCATTCCTCTACCAAGAGCTTTTATTGTAGGCATTCCTTCTGGTGCCTTTTTCATTTCTTCTTCATCAAGCAGAAACGGACGTATTACAGCGTGAGGACATACATACGCACATTGATTACATTGACACACATATCTGGCTGCCATTCTGGCACTTCATCAGCAATTCCTCTTTTTCATAATGTGCCGTTCCATGCTGGAAGCTTCTGTCAACCATTCCATTTTCTATAATTGAAGAAACTGGCAATTCATTACCTTTCATAAGATTAATCGGATCTGCAATCTTTTTGATAAATTCAGGTTTTTGCAGCTTCAATAATTTGCTCGTTGACTTCAAGATCTGCCCATTCTGGCAATACTTCAACTTCTTTCCAGACCGTCAATTCCCCTATCAATAGCATTCCAGTTTTGTTGAACAATATCTTGTCCTTTCCTTCCGTAACTTTTTCTGCATACTCTTTCATGTATTCCTTTGCTTCTTCATGAGGAATTACTTCGAAAGATAGAAAAAGGCTGATTGCATAATAGTGTTTGTTCTATTTCCTAATCCAATTTCTTTTTAGCTAATTTTGTAGCATTTATAATGAAAAATTTGATCTAGCCAGTTCCCTTTTTATCTCATTCGGAATACTTGGAATCAATTTCTCCCTTTTCCCCAGATTGTATTTAAGAGGAATATCCCTCCTTCTTTCAATCCAGAAATCATATCATATTTCCCAAGATATGCAGGTGCCGAACAAGCCACAAAATTAGGTCTTGTAACCAAGTAAGTTGAGCGAATTGATTTTTACTGAATCTCAAATGAGATCTTGTCATCTCCACCAGCTGAATCATATGCAAAAATATCCCTGTGCATATAAATCTGTCTTATCTCCAATAATTTTTATTGAATTTTTATTTGCTCCAACTGTTCCATCTGAAACCAAGCCCAAAAACAGACATTCTTTTACATCTTCATTTCCAGTAAAACACTTCATCTTCAAGCGCAAGAGATGTAAACGTTACATCATCAATAATTCCAATTGTAAAATTATTTTTAGGCTCTTTTTGTGCACATATTCTTGAACACTGCTATAATTTGCTCTGGTGTTGTATCCTTTTGATGACAGTCCATATCTTCCACCAACAATTTCAGGTGCATTTTTCACGTCCATAGTAAAGTGCCTTTACATCCATATATAATGGCTCACCCAATGCTCCAGGCTCTTTTGTCCTGTCAAGCACAGCAATCTTTTTCACACTGGCATTGCATCAAAAATACTTGCTTGAGAAAGGACGATACAAATGAACATTCAGTACACCTACATTTTCCCATTTTTATTCAGATAATCCACAACTTCCTTTATTGTTTCATTTACAGACCCATTGCAATAATAACTCTTTTCAGCAGTTTCTGATCCATAATAAACAAAAGGGTGCATAGTTCCGTCCTGTCTTTTTCGCTAATCATATAGTCATTTACAATATCAGGTAGCAGCTTCATAAAATTTATTTTGGGCTTCTCTTGCCTGAAAATAAATATCGTCATTCTGAGCTGTTCCCTTGTTACAGGATTTTCTGGATTCAATGCTCTTTCCCAAATTCCTGAACAGCTTTTTATCACAGGCTTTCAAGAAACTCATAATCCATAACCTCTATTTTATTTTATCTCATGCGAAGTCCCAAATCCATCAAAAAGTAGCACATGGGGACTCTCGACTAATTGCTGTCAAATGTGCAATTCCAGCAAGATCCATAACTTCCTGAACCGAACTTGTCGCAAGCATGGGTCCATCCTGTCATTCTACGTAGAGTAAATATCCTGATGATTCCAAAATATTGATAACGCCTGTGCAGAAATAGCCCTTGCAGCCACGTGCATGTACACTCCAAGCAATTCTCCAGCTATTTTATACATATTAGGTATTTTTAATAGTAATCCTTGAGAAGCAGTAAACGTCGTGGTCAAAGCTCCAGTTTGTCAGGATCCATGTACAATCCTCTGCAGCTCCAGCCTCTGATTGCATTTCAACAACCTTTTTACTGGCATTCCAAATAAATTTTTCCTTTCCGTATGATGCCCATTGATCTACAAGCTCTGACATAGTTGATGACGGAGTAATCGGATAAATTCCAGCAACTTCCGTAAATGCGTAAGCTATATGAGGCTTGCAGCTTGGTTACCATCCATGGTTTTCATATTTTTGTCATTTTTTCCCTCCAAATTAAGAAACTTTATAACTTTTTCATTTTTGTTTCATTATAAAATTTCAATTACATATATATAATTATATATTTTCTATTCCAATTTTGCAATTATTTTTAACTTTTCTTTTTATTATTATTTTATTTTTATGAATCAAGTCATTGTTAATAAAGTTTTTCTCTTTTTATTTTCACAGAATTGTCTCATTGCCAAAAATACTCCTACGGACTAGTTTAGCCACTAAACTATGTTTAAAAATGAAAATTATATTTTTATTATTTTGAAATAGTAGGTTTTTATCCTTTATTGGAAAAGTTTGTAATAATTTCGTTATTTAAATGGACTTTAATAAAGAAATTTTTATTTCTAAAATTACAATTATTTTTAGTTTAATATAATTAGTTAATAGTTTTAGATTAAACACTATTGAAAAGGAATACTGTATTTTTAGATAAATCCATGCGAAAAGTTTGCTTTATTTATAAAATTTAGTATATAATATACTAAAACAAAAATAAATTTTTGAGGTGATTATAAAAATGAAAAATTAACATTATTTTTATGACATTGCTTTTTATTTAATGTGTCATTTGCAAAGGAAAAATTGATACTACTTTTTACATTTCGAGATTTTTCGCACAACATCAGCGAGTATTGTAAGAGTTACTCAAAAAACAAAAATTCAAAAATGAAATCAAAAATTTCATATCCTGTATTTGCTGGTAGAAATTCTACTGTTACTAAAAATATGAATACAAATGTAACAAGATTTATCTCTGATTATAAATCTACAAAACATATTTCTTTATAATGTTTCTACGATGTAACAGCAAACAACAGTTCATTTGTAAGTATTTTATTCAAAAATTGAATTAACAGACAACGATACAGGACAAAAAGCAAAAACTTCACAATGCAATGACATTCAACTTAAAAATGGAAAAGTTTTGCAGCTTAAAGAACCTATGTTGCCGATGGATTTGAATCTTCTCTATCAAGTGCAATTAATGATAAATTTAAACAGTTTGGTCTTCCTCAGTTGATAGATTTGATGCAATTGTAAAACAGCATAAAATTTCTACATGGAAAATGATTCTATTATCTTTATTTATAATAAAGCGTGAAGCTTCTAATTTTGCTGATGGGGGAAGTATTTATTCCATTCTTACTGACAGATTTAATAGGAATCTTGAAAATAATTTTAAACTAAATATAGTTAATTAAATACACTAAAAATAAATTTTACTTTTATTAATAGTGTATATTTACTTTGCAGCTTTTTCTATCAAAAATTTCACGTTTGTAAGTATCCATATTGGCTTTTGACCCAATTCGGCACCGTAATAAATGGTCTTACGTGTCCAGATTTGAAATTTTTACAATCGAACATTTAATTTTTCCAAAGTTATCATAAAAACTTCGTCAATAGTCATATCTGTTGGATCTGACTGTTTAGGGATTCTTAAAAATCTCCTAATATAATTCCCTGTAATTTATCAAATTTTCCAGCCAGTTTTAATTGTTTTCAACATTCTGTCCACACGATAGCTTGCTTCGTTTGTTTCTTCAAGAAATAATATTTTTCCATCTGTATTAATTTCGTGGTCTGTTCCAAGTGTAGCAACTACTAATGATAGATTTCACCAGTAATCCTTCCGCTTTCCACGTCCTGTTTTCATAATTGAATACGTATCATCAAAACTCTAACAAATTATAAGATTCATTACTTGTAAAAGCTTTATTAGAAGGCATTTTCTGTAACTGGCGGAATATTCTTCAAGTTATCTCGCCATAGGTCCATGAAATGTCACAAGCCCAGTCATTAATTGCAGAGTAATAAAGTTGTATTGTCGCTAAAATCCTGAAATAATTTTAGGGATTTTTCTTGATTATGTCATAATTTTAATTTATCTACACCCCTAATTCCGCCATATCCGCCACGTACAGCAAAAATAGCATTAATCTTTTGGATTTGCAAACATATCATTTATATCTTTTTGCTCTTACATCATCAGTTCCTCCAAACCATACCATCTTTGATGAAAATGACTGTCCATATACAACATTAAACTCCTCTGCTTGTCAAATATTCTATTTCTGCGTAAAGCTACTTTCGTTAGTATAGTTTGCAGGTGCTATTAAACCAATTGTATCTCCTGGTTTTAGTCCTTTGGAATTATAATTTCATTTACTGTATTATTTTTTGTACATTTCTGAGAATCTATAGCATTTTTATTTTTGTACTTACGCCTGAACTTCCCTCTTGTTGTATTATATGCGGCATTTAATGTTAAGCTAGTTGTTAATAGTCCCTAATATAGCATATTTTTATTTATTTTTTTATTGTTCTCACTTCCTTTTATAAATTTGATTTTTAATAAATTATAGGCAATTTATCTCAATATTCACAATTAAGATGCCTTGCCTAATTATACCAAATAATTTTGTAGTTTACAATTTTTATTTTAACTTTATTTCTTCATCGCTTGAACTTGTTTTAAAACTTCTGCTGCCCCACTTACCTTTGTTATTTACAGCTTCTTGTAAAATTTTAATTGCTTTTTCTTTTCTACCTTGCTCCTGCATAAACTTGTCCTAAAAATAACTTTTTGCAGAATTATCTTTATTTTCATTTATTGCTTTTTGTAAATATTTTCAGCTAATCCTAGTGCTCCGATACTTCCGAAAATAAATTCCAATTTGTTTATTAGTGTCTTTTGGTACAGTCAATGATTTTATTTGATTGTATAATGGAGTTTATTTTTGCTGTGTGTGCTTTGTGCGTTCATAAATTCCTAATAATAAAAATTTTTGCACTTACATTTTTAGGCTCTCTACTGCTATTGTTTTTGTTAGAATATTCTTCTGCTTTCTTAGGATTATTTTGTTGTAAATAGTAAGTTCTCAGCATTCCTAATGATTTGTCCATTTTTACCTTGCGAAGCTGTATTCATATCTAATAAGATATTTTTCAGCTTGTGCTGGATTCTTTTCTATTCATAGCGATTTCAGCTAGCAAGATTCCTGCTCCATTTACACGTTCTTTTCGCTCCAGTGTGATGCTTTTTGTAAATATGCTTTAGCTTGTGCATTGTTATTTTTGTTAAATAATATTGCCCAATGTTGTAATTTACTTCAGCTACAAAAATCTTTATTTGAAGATTGTACTGCTTTTATTGTATCTTGCTGTTCCTTTTTGATTGTTCATTATTATCAAAATAGAAAATAATTAAGCTTGATGCTATATCAGCATTACTCCACCAGATTTTTCATCTGTCCAAAGAATGTATTTTTCAGCTTCAGCTTTATGTTGAATCCCCACTAAGTAAAGTAGATCTTGCAGCTTCAACAGCTTCTGCATTTGTAGATTGACCATTTCCCAAGCAGCTTGTAAATAAGGTTTTGCTTGAGCCACTTTATTTTTCTTTGCAGACAATATGCCCCTAACTCAAGATTAGCTTTTTGTGCATAAGCAGCATCTGTTCCTTTAGCAACTCCTTCCAATACTTTTACTGCTTCAGCTACTCTCTCTCCTGCTAGTTTTACTGCCTTTTCATAATCTGATTTTCCATCAGCAAAATGAAATTGCTCCTGTTACTAAAATAGCTCCTATTAGTAATATCATTGTTTCCTCCTAAACTAATTTGAATTTTATCCTTTTATATTTAAATACACATTTATTTTCACAAACTTTCATTTTATCATTTTTAAATTTGATTTTACTTATAAAGTTGAGTAAATAATTTCTAAGAATTGCTTTTTATTCATCTTTTCATAAAAAGTACTAAATATTTCTCAAAGCATCAACTAATTCTGTTTTTGAAGCAGTTTTTGTATCTACACCTTTTTATAATTCTAGCAGGCGTTCCAGCTACAACCACACCTTCAGGCACGTTTTCCGTAACAATCGCTCCAGCTGCAACAACCGGAACCTTTCCTACCTTACACCTTCCAGTATAACAGCATTTGCTCCAAATAACTACATCGTCTTCAATAACTACTGGATCAGCTGAAGGTGGCTCAATCAACTCCTAGCAAGTACTAGCTCACTGCACCAATGTGACAATTTTTACCTAACTTTTGCACGTCCACCAAGTACAACGTTCATATCAATCTCATTGTTCCTTCAAATTTCAATTTCTGAGCACTGATATTTATAACAGCTCCCATCATTATAACAGCTCTGTTCTCAATGGTTACTTTATCACGAATAAACACTCCTGGCTCAATTCTTGCATTAATATTTTTAATATCAAGCCATAGAACACCAGAAATTTTCTTCTATCATTTTCAAATAATAATTAGTAAGATTATTTTCACTAATAATTTTTCAATTTCTTCCCAATCTCCAAAACTATCTTTAAGCCTTCTTTTCCTATTACTTTTACAAGAATAAAGTACTCCCTTTATGTCTTCATCTGTCATAAAGTTCCACAGGTGTTGTCTTCTTGGCATCAGCAATATATTGAATAATCGCCTTTTGATTTTCTCCAATCTAGCCATTCTATTCCTCCAGTTTCTTTTTATACATATTATGATTTTTAATCATTGTATTTTTCTGTATTTTCACATCTCTGATTTTGCTAACTGTAATTTGTAACTTTTTATGGATTAAATATAATTCGTTTTCAATATATAAATAGTAAATTTTAAATTTTATATTAAACATTTGTTTCCGATAATATTTTAAAAAATATACCAAACCTATTTAAAATTAAATTATTAAAAATTATATAAATTTAGGGGTTTTTGATAAAGATAGTCATAGCCTTTTTGAGTTTAGTTTTAAAGCAGTTTTACTATATGACGGGTATATATACTATTGATTGTTTTCAAAAATTATAATCTGAAATAGAAATAAATTGACAAGAATAGATAAAAATGTTACTATAAATTCAGGTTTTTGGAGTTAATCGCTTGAAAATTTATTTTTAAGAGGAAAGTCTGCACTCCCTTGCAGGGCAAGGGAGGCAGCTAACGGCTGCTGGGAGAAATCTTAAGGAAAGTGCCACAGAGAGAGCCGCCTGACTTGTTCAGGTAAGGGTGAAAAGGTAGTGTAAGAGACTACCAGTAATTTAAGAGATTAAATTAGCTAGGTAAAACCCCTCCCAAAAGCAAGAGCAAGCAGAAAGTTATTAAGAGGCATTACGTCTTGACTTGATTGGTAGCTCGCTACAAAATCCATAGCAATTATTGATTTAGATAAATGATTAACAAATACAGAATCCGGGCTTATACCAGTTTCGCTAGACTCAGAAGATTTTTCTGGGTTTTTCTTTTTATAAATTTATGCTATTCTTCATTTTAAATAGCGAATGTTTAATAATTCTTGAATTATATACTATCATTATTAGAGAATTAGAATTTCTTATCTTTAACAGGTTTCTATTTTCTAATAAGATTTATTATTAAATTATTTTATTTAACAATAGTTTTTACTATATTTTGCAGGATTGCTCATTGCCACAAATCCTTATTTTCAATAAAGGTTTATTCTAGTAATTAAAATTGTTGCAATCTTAAAGGCAAAATTTAAAAATATAAAAACTCTCTATTTTACTTTAATGTTTTGATAATATCATATTTTTGAAAAATAAAATTATATAATAATAAAACAAAAGGAGATGATTACTCATGAAACAGATAAATGGAAAAGAGCAGTTCTCGAAAACGGAGTTTTAAGAAAGAAGTCAAATTTGGATTTTTCATAAGGCAGCCTTTTTCTAGGAGTTTATATATCCTTTTAATTAAAGGGGATTATATGATTGCTGGAATTGCTTTGTCATTATAATTGGTGCAGCTGGGCTGATATTTTTCCCATTGATATTTATTTTATCGGCTATATTTGGTCTTAAATATAATGAAATGCATGTCAAAAACTTATTAAACAAGGATGGTATCCGTTTACACAAGAAGATGCACAGGGTTTTTGAAAAATGAATGGAATTTTATTTAATGATACAAATAATTCTTTTTAGAAGTAATGGAGAAAGAGTAATGAAAGAAGCTGGAAATCTGGAAACACAGCAATTAGGAAAAACTGAAGCTATCGAATTCAAGGAAACTGAGAATAATGGTGATTTTCGTGATATGAATAACAATAGTATTGACAATGTAAATACTGACACTTCTATAATAATCCTGAACAATATCAAAACCGCACAACTCAGAAATTTTGTGGCAAGATTAATCATGGCGGACTTGTTTCTGTTTGTTTTAGGAGTTTTCATGGTAAATATTGTTTTAATTCTTTTAGGAGCTGGACTGACAGCAGGAGGAGGCATTTTTAGCTGCATAAGGATAAAAATAAAATGGAAATAAGAAAATATTTTATAGAATCTTTCTCTATTTTTGTCCAGTATTTATGAGGTATAATAGAAAGTGAGATTGTTCGTAGAAAGTAATCATGTGTGATAACGAAAATAGAACAATTACGAATTATTTTGTGAAAAGAATCAATGTACACTAATGGAAACGGAAGAGTGAAAGATAATGAGATTACTAGTTGTAGAAGATGAAAGAAATTAATGACCTTATTACAAAAAGCTGAAAAAGGAATATTATGGCGTTGATAGCTGTTTTGATGGAGAAGAAGCAGTCAGATACGTGGAAGGGACTGAATATGATGCAATAATTCTAGATATTATGCTTCAAAACTTGATGGATTTGAAGTGATTAAAAAGAATAAGGGCAAAAAGAAAAATAAAGTTCCATGATACTTTTTAACAGCAAGAGACAATATAGATGATAAAGTGAAAGGGTTAGATTATGGAGCAGACGACTATCTTGTAAAACCTTTTATCTTTGAAGAACTTATGGCTCGTATCCGTGTACTCTTTTAAGACGGAATTCCGAAATGCTGATAATGTAGTTACAATAGCTAATCTTAAGGTTGACCTTGATGCTAAAACAGTTTTTAGAGATGATTTATTAATAAAACTATCAGGTAGAGAATATTCTGATTTTTGGAATATTTGATACGAAATAAAGGAAAAATTTTATCAAGAGAAAGAATAGAAGACCATATATGGAATTATGACTATGAAGGTGGAACCAACGTTATAGATGTTTACATAAGATATTTGAGGAAAAAGATTGATGACAGCTATACTCCAAAAACTTATTCATACCATTCGTGGATTGGGTTATGTCCTGAGGGTCGATAATGAAAAATGAATAAACTTTCTATAAAGTCCAAAATAACTTTCTGGTATATCGGTCTTATGATAAGTCTTATAGTCATATTTCTTATAACAATAATTTATATTAGTGAAAAATCTTGTACGGCAAATGCTTATAAAAATTTGAAAAAGTTCTGTAGTTTCTGCATTTGATGAAATTGAAGTTTATGATGGTGAATCTTACGATTGACAATGATTTTATTATTTTTAATAATAATGTTCATTTGTCGGTTTATGATGATGAAACAGGATTTTATTTATGGGATATTCCATTGGATTTTTGAATATGATGAAACTTTTTCCGATAAAAATGATGTAAGAATTATAAAAACATAAAAATAAAAATGGTATATTTTTGACAGCAAAAAGAATTTTTCAGGGCTATGGTATTATTCATATTCGTGGAATTGCTCCTGCAACAGAAGTGGAAAATATTATTGAAACAATTGTTTTAATTTCTCTGATTGTATTACCATTTTTCTTGTTATTTTCAGCAATAAGTGGATACTTTATAACAAAAAGCATTTAAACCTATAGAAAAAATAAGGGGAGCTGCATGGAGAAAATTAATGAGGGAAATGATTTGACACAAAGAATTATGTGGAGAAGGAAATGATGAAATTTATACTTTGGCAAATACATTTGATACAATGTTTTGACAGACTGCAAAGTTCCTTTGAAAGAGAAGCACAGTTTACATCAGATGTTTCACATGAATTACGGACACCTGTGTCAATTATAATTTCCGAATGTGAATACGGTCTTGAAAATCTCACTTCAATAGAAAAATGCCAGAAATACAATTTCTTCTGTGCTTGATGAAACTAAAAAGATGTCAAAAATTAATCTCACAGCTTCTGACTTTATCGAGAATGGACAGAGGAAATCAGAAACTTAATTTTGATAAAATAAATATAAGTGAAATGGCACATCTTATTGCTGACAGTCAGCAACATAATGCAGACAGTAAAAATATAAAAATTCATTCTGAAATAGAGGAAGACATTTTTTATTGTTGGCGATGAGACGATGATTATAGAGAATTTTTGTAAATTTAATTTCAAATGCGATCAACTATGAGTTGTGAAAATGGAAATATATGGATAAAACTGTCACAGGATAAAAGATTTTTGCAATATGTAAAATTATTGATGATGGAATCGGTATAGAAAAAGAAAATATACCTAAAATATGGGGCAGGATTTTATCAGGTGGAAAGTTCTAGAACAACAGAAAAATATAGGGCTTGGATTATCAATGGTAAAATGGATTATTGAGGCACATAACGGGAGAGATTTATGTGGAAAGTGAAATTGAAAAAGGAAGTTCGTTTGTATTTAAGTTGAAAAAGGAGAGAAAATGAAAAATAATTTTTGAAATTACTTATTGCGTTTTTTTATTACAGTAATGGAGCTTTTCTCAAATGGAAATCCAGCTAAAAACAGTAGAGAGTTCTGAATGTTGATGTAAAAATTTTCGATTACACAGGGCAAAGCAGCTTGCGTTAGACCATTCAAAAGTGGCAAAAATACTGCAAAATGACTAAAATTCGTCTCGATAAAGAAAAATAAGAAATTTATATATGAAATAGAATTTTATACAGAACGAAAAATATAAATATAACATTGATGCGAATACAGGAAAAGTTCTGAGTTACAGCCAAAAGAGACCGTGTATCGAGCTTCAACGACAATAAGAGATGATGGTAAAATCATTAATACAAATGGCAATAATACAGAAAATAAGAAAAAACACCAAAAATATATTGGAATGGAAAAGCAAAAGAAATAGCAGTTGCAAGAATTACTGGTGCGATCAATGTTACAAATATCCAGCTAGATAGTGAAAAAGGAAGAAAAATTTATGAAGGAAGAATTGTTTATAAAAATACAGAATATAAGTTTTGACATTGATGCTATAACAGGTGAAGTAATAACTTGGGAAGTAAAACGAAAATTAGTAAGATAAATATCCTCTAAAGTTTAATAATAGACTAAAGAGGATATGAGATTTTATTTGTGAAAAATTTCTTTTCTATTATATAATATACTCAAACCTATTTTAAAATTAAACTGCTAAAATTTATAAATTTAAGGTTTGAGTAAAATAGTCATAACTTTGAGTTTGGTTTTTAAATAAGTTTTACTATACATTTGAATAACTTTTCATTCTATCTTGTATTATATGAAAGGAAATAAAATGATAATTATTATACTAGCACTCACATTTTCTAGTTTAAGTTTTCTTTCTAAAACAGGCTGAAAGAATTATGTACTATATTCCTAAAGAATTAAAAACAAACAGTAAAGCAAGATTAATTTATGAAGATACAGAAAAATATAAAGATGAGGAAATACCGCCTGAAGTGGCAAATCCTGAAATTGTTAAAGCATTAAAGGAAAGAAGGCTTGTCGTATTTCAAATGAGGTGTAAATATGATGGTGATATGTACCGTATAGTATAACAGTCTTCAGACTATGCAGTTGAATATCTTACAAAACAGACAATAAACAAAGAAGAAGGAGACTATTATTTACTGAACTTCCGACAAATAAAGCGCTTGCTTTTTCAGGATATGTTATTTATTGGAGATTTTATAGATAACTCAATCAGCACAAATGATGAACTTTTCAAATTCTCTATCTGATAAATGTTCAGTTTCTGGAAATAAGACAGCAGGAACTGGAAGAGGAAGGATTGGAAAGTAGTTTATTAAATTTTTCTCAAATTTTTCATTTTTGCAGGGATTATTTATTTTTATATCCCTGCGTCTAATCTGCATTTTATAGTTATTTAACAGAAAATCACAAATCAAATTAATGACTGTGATTATATTTTCAAATTTTTACATTTTCTATGTATTTAAATCCTATTTGTTTTAAGATTCTCATATCTGTTTTATATAATCTTAAATTTCATCTTCATAAAATCTAAAAAACAATATCTTCAAATCTTGTATTTTTCTATGTATTTATTCTCAAAAGAAAGGGAACGAGGCTTCTTTCAACTTGTAATAATTTATAAAACCAGTTTCTCTAATACTTTTTTTCCTCATTTTTCGACAATCATTCCACGCTTTTTAAAAAGTTCTAACTGTTCCGTAATTTCTAGATACTCCCTTACTCATAGTTGTCTCTATAATAAATAAAAAGCCCTACACCAACTATAAAAAAAGTTTGTAGGGTTTGATATATTTAATCCTATCCTATTTTTATATAATTGTCAATAAAATATTAAAAATCGAAATCATATTACAAATTTTATTATCATAAAAATAACTGACAATATGTATTTACTGTTTTCACTCGTATTCCTTGCAATATAATTTTATCTCTTTGAAAAAGTAAAATTCTCATTTTATTTTTAATCTATATTACATATCATAAAATTGAAAAATGACTCATTAATTAGTGTTTGAATAAGGAGGAAAAATGAAAAATATTTTTGGAAGCCTGTATTTTTATTCATCTACTCTGTTTTAATATTCTGGTACTATTTTTCTGGCTGTATTAGAAGTATCAGTTTTAAGTAATTTGAAATGATTGGAGGTATATATTCGAAAAATCTTATATTAATTTTGCTTAATATATTTTTTTATCATATTTTTATGCAAAAGCAGGAATTGCAAAAAGGCTTTGATAATTTTAACAATAGTGGTGTAATATTAAAAATACTAATATTTTTTAATATCGTATAAATATTTAGTTTCACTCAGCAGGAGATGAAGAATTTATACCAACTTATTATGCTTATTTTGCCATAGGTTTATTGGATGTAATATTTCTGTGGTACTTTGGTGTAAATTTCATTGATAGGAAGGAGAAAACAGCATGATAAAAATTAAAAATTGACAGGATTTATATGATTTTTCTACTTTTTGGAATAATATTTATTTCCTGTGGAAAAACCTTCAAAAAGACATAATAGACAAGGGATATATGTTAGAAGTAGGTGTATCCAGTGAGATTGACAGGGAATTTGCTGGAAAAATGGAGCATTCTCCCACTTATACTGTCTTCAAAGCGACTGAATATAGCAGGACAGTGATATCATGGTGCAGAATCTCAAAAACGGAACAGTTAAAAGCAATCCTTCAGCCTATGCTGTCGTTAGGAAATTCTGATTACGGCTATTATCCTGTCTATGTGGATAACAAATTATGAAACTGTATATCCTCATATACAGAAAGGATATTCCCGATTTTTGAAAAACAGCTTTGAAAAAGGGGACGGCTTTATGTTAAATAATATGGAAAAATATTCTAAGGAAAAATATAAAGACAGATTTTCATTTTTAGTAATATCGAAGATTTTTGAGATAATGGCTAATGAATGGACACTTGTGAATATTGCAGGGCTTGAACTTAAAAACAGTAAAATTTCAATAAAACTTGATAAAGGAAATGTTGTCATGTAACAGGAAAAATGGAATATTCGGTAAAATATTTTCATCACAGAATTTCTTTTTGAAATAGATAATTTGAACAATCTGCTGAAAAAGGGAGGGTGAACTGAGCGACGTGATAAAGATTTTTATATGATTTAAGTAATGCTGATGTAATAACACTTATGGATATGAGCAAACTCTTTATATCGGAGTTCCTGAGAGTAATCTTGTATTCAAAACATCAAAATAAATAAAAAGTAAAAAGCTCTAATGTTCTTTTTAATCTAAAAATATACAGTATAATTAAATAATAGAAATCATAAAAATAAAAATTTTTAGGAGGAATAATTATGAAAATAAATTTGAAAAACTATTTGTTACGGCAATTATCGGAATGGGAATATTTGTATCACAGCCTGCACAGGCATTTTATTAAGATATGTCAGACAGTTTTAACTATACAAACAATGTGATAAATAGTACAAGAAATTATTTACTTGCGTAGTGAAGTAATAAGCCACATTAAAAAGGAGATTATTCTTCAAAGAAAAATCAAATTTCAAAAACAGACTACAAAAACAACGGGAAGTTCAGAGCAACTTCAACTACAGCCCCAAAAACAACAAAAAGCAAATATTACTTTTTAAATCTGACGGAAATACAAGAGGACTTGATTATTTTGTTAATAACTATCCGTCAAAAACAGAGAGGGGAAGCAAGAACATACCCGAAACAGATGCAGGATTCTTTCCCGCAGGTAGCACGTTCAGTAGGAATACCTACAAATGACCTGTCTCTCAGGATCTGGCAGCTGACAGCGGGAGCATAGTATGGCATATAACAATGTAAAGTCTGAATGATGATTATATGAAACCTATGCAAAATCAGTTAAAAACAGTGCTCAAGGTGTAGATGACTTTGATAAAAATGAGTAACAGTGATAAAAAATACATTTACGATCAATTGGTAATAATAGGAATGACTTTAACTATAAATCAGTACCAAAATCAGCAAAACCCAAAATGCACAAAAGTTACCGCTCAGTTAAGAGATGCAGGTAAACAGGTGCTTGAGGACTTCTGGAGTAAGTGCAAGTAAAGTAAAAATAACATCATCAGGACTTTCTTTTAAAATAAATAATTACAAAAATAAGAAATTTTTATAACAGTATGCTAGTGATAATAAAAACATATGAAAATATATAATTCAATTCAGGAGGAATAATTATGAAAATAAATTTTGAAAAACTATTTGTTACAGCAGTTATTGCGATTGGGAGTATTTGTATCGCAGCCTGCACAGGCATTTATGGGATACTGGTATGATTATAACAGTGACTGGATTCAGCAGGATATAATGAGAAGAACTTTTGAGAATCATAATAGAGTTTTTGGTAAGTACAAATAACGACAGTTCAAGTGGAAAAAGTTCAAGCTCTAAGCACAGGAAGCAGTAAAAGTAAATCATCATCATCGCAAACATCAGTCTAAACCAAAAACCGGCAAAAAAGCCAAAAATAACTTTTTAAATCGGATGGAAGTACAAGAGGACTTGATTATCTTGTTAACAGATACCCTTCAAAACAAAGAGGAGAAGCGAGAACATACCTGAAAACAGATGCAGGATTCATTCCCTACAGGTAGCACGTTCAGTAGGAATGCCTACAAAATGATTTGTCGACAGGAATGGCAGCTGTAATGAGCGGAGCATATATGGCATATAACAATGTAAGTCTGAATGATGATTATATGAAACCTATGGCAAAACAGTTTAAGGAAGCTCTAGAAAGTGTAACTGAGTTTGATAAAATGAGTGATAGTGATAAAAATATATTTATGACCAAATGGTAATAATAGGAATGACTTTAGCTGTAAATCAGTCCCAAAAATCAGCAAAATCCAAATGCAAAAAGTTACTGCTCAATTAAGAAGAGCGGGAAAAGAAGTACTTGAGGGGGCTTCTTTAAAGTAAATGCAAGCAAAAGTGAAGATTACATCATCAGGGCTTGTTTATTAAATTTTTTATATTCACAAAATACAATAAGGGGTTCAGCCTATCACCCTTTATTAACAGAAAAAGAAAAATTAGGAGCAAAAATGAATAAAAAGTTATATTTTCTAAAGGGATAAATTCTTTTACACTGCATATTCTCAGCAATGGCATTTATGGTGGCAGATCATCTGTGGAATATATTTTTCCTAATCAGATATGGTTAAATATGCTTGGAAGACTTGCTTTCCAATTTTTGCCTTTTATGCTCGTGGAAGGATTTTTAGGACTAAAAACAGAAAAAGTATTTAATACGTATTTTTATTTTTGCAGCTATTTCGAAATTCCGTTCAAATCTTTTGCAAGTCTGGCATTAAGAGGAGAAATAATGATATTTTATCCATATAACAATGTATTATGGACTTTCGGAATTGCCTTATGTGGAATGAATTTACTGGAAAAGACGGAAAAATCAGAAAATATGAAATAAAATAATAAAAATTTTTGCAAAACCGTCATAAGCATTTTTAACTGTCGCAATTGCACATTTTGCAAAGTGATTATTTAGGGATATGGGAATTGCAATTATTCTGATATTCTATTTTTCAGGGGAAAAATTACAGGAATATAATATTTCAGGCTGTATTAATGGTATTTCTAAACATATTTATTATGCCTGGACTTGAATTTCCGTTTAACTTTTTGAAATGAGATATTTATAAAAACACAGATATTTCATACATTTTCACTGCCGATAATATGGCTTACAAATCGGAAAGCAGAGGTATTCATAATAAATTTACAAAATATATGTTTTATTTTTTTTATCCATTGCATCTTTTAACGATAGTGTATGATTTATGTTTCTTTTATGATATATCTGATTTCTTTTTGATAGGTAAGAATTATGAAATTAAATGAAAGTCAATATTTACAAAGCAAAAAGTTTAAGAAGAACTGTTAATAAAATAAAAACATAAAAATTCTATATCCATTGGGGAAGTGATTAGATTGAAAAATTTTTAATGATAGTTATGATAGTTTTTGCTGTTTTTAGCTGCAATAAGAAACAGGAACAAAATAAAACAAAAAGGTAATAATATTGATGTAAGTCAGAGCGATAAAAATAAAACATGAAGAAAAATAAAAAAGAATTCAGAAAAAGACAGCTCTGAAATAGAAAAAGCAGAAAGAAGTTTCATCAGAAGAAGTTATAAAAAAGCGGAAGAGGAATTTTTTAAAAGGACAGCAAAAATCTTGAGAAATACCGTAATTATGTAACTGTGGCATTTTTATCAAAAACCGTGAATTTAAAAGAACAAAGGAAATTACAGAAATATTTTTAAAAATGCTCCTGATTATTCCTATGGTTACAGAGTGATGGCAGATATTCTCTTTTATGATATAAGGAAAAGTGCTGAATATTATGAAAAAGCAATAGGTATTTTAAAAACATGGTAAAACAGAGTTATGCGGAATACAAGGATATTAAAGTATTAAATAATGTACTTTCAGAGATAATTGAAAAATTTGATACAGGCTTACAGATTGTCAGGAGATAATGAAAAAGCAGTAGAAACTTTTATAATTAACCAAAAATTTCTAAAAGAAAACTATAATCCCCTTTTTGTATAACATAGCTTTAGAAAAATGCCAAAAAGGATAATGAAATGTTAAAATCTACTAATAGTAAAAAATATGAGGAAAACAAGAAAAATTATCTAATTTAAATTAACAATAAAATAAAAAATTACAGGAAGAACAGTTATGAAAGCAAAATTTATGAAAAAATATTTCTTTTTAAGTATTTTTAGCACTGGGACTTGGAATTTCAGGACAAGCTCATGCTGATTATAGCGATATGTTTAAAAATGAAATAATGCAGGAACTTTTAAATACAACTTCATCTTCACAAGGTAAATCTTACGGAAAATCATCACTTACTTTCACACAGGACGGAAGTACCGATGGACTGGAAACATTGGTTTAGCAACTTATCCAAAAAGCCAGCAAAAAGGAAATAAGGGCATCATTAAAACAGCTGTATGATTCTTTTCCCACAGGTAGCCCTATTCTGTAGGAATACCGACAAAGTGATTTGTCTTCAGCAGTAGCGGCTGTAATAGCAGGAGCATACATGGCATATAACAATGTCAGTCTTAATGACGACTATGTAAAACCTATGGCAAATCAGTTCAAGGCTCATCTTGAAAACAGCGGATTTTTTGACGGAATGAGCAGCACAGGAGAAAAAGTATGTACGACCAGATGGTTATGGTTGGAATGACTTTAGCTGTGGGACAGTCCTCAAATCAGAGCAACTCTAATTCACAGACTACAGCTCAATTAAGGGATGCAGGGAAAAACAAATACTCGAAGCTATTTTTAAAAAGTGGATGCTGCTAGAGTCCGTATAACAGCTCAAGGAATATCTTATTAATACGGAGGGGACTGAAATGAATTCAATTATTGCATTAGTATATCTTTCAGTTGCTGTTATATTAATCGTTTTTGTGTGAAACAAATAAAAACAGAAAAATCTTCGCAAAATTAATCAAAAACAGGAAGATGAGGTTAAAAGAAAATAAAAACTTGAATTTTATCAGTTGATACAGTTTACCGTGAAAGAACAGAAACAGGAAGAGTATTTTATGAAGTGCCGGAGGATTTGAAAAAGCAGTTGTTCTAAATCTATTTGCTTTAGCATAATGCTAATATTAATATTTTTCGGGAATAAAAACTTGGAATATTGCTTTTTAATAGTCTGTGCTGTAATAAGTAAGGATATATGGATATAAACTATTATTATTCAAAAAGAAAAACAGAAAATACACTTGAAATAATAAAATGAGATTTTTATTTAAATGGAAAATTACTGGATATAAAGGGCTATAACTGGGGTACTGAATTATTTCCCATATTTGAACTCAAATAATATACTCTAAATCCCTATATTTATGTTCTTGATGGAAAAAGGAAATCTGTTTTGTACCTGAAAAGACAGTTAAAAAGATCTCAAATAGATATAATAATAGAAGATGGCAGAATTTCTAAAAATTATAGATGATATTATTGATGTAATCCAGAAAACGACAGATTCCATAAAATTCAAACTTTTTAAATGAAAAAGATGCAGAGTATACTTTTTACTTTTTATATCAATTGTGATACTTGTTTCTTTGTATAAAAAGCAAAGCATATATGTATTTATTTTAGTAAAAATAATGGTAGCATATATGGTGTATAACAATATTATCTTTGTAAAAACAGGTACTGAAAAACAATTTTAAAAGTGGATGCTGACAGAATTCATATAACATTACAAGGAATATCTTATTAATTCAGGGAGTCTAAAAATGCTGTATAGTTTAGTTTTTGCATTAATATATTTTGCAGTTTTGGGTATAATAATTATTTTTGATATGAAAAAATAGAAAAATCATTTACGTAAGATTATTCAAAGGCATGAAGATGAAGCTAAAGAGAAAATAAAACTTGGAATTTTAGCAGCTGATACAGTTTACCGTGAAAGAACAGAAACAGGAACGGTATTTTATGAAGTTCCTAAAAATCTGAAAATCAGTTGTTTTGAATATTATCTGCTTTTACCATAATAGAAAATATTAATGTTTTCCGGAATAAAAATTGGAATACTAGCTTTTTACTTAGCTGTGCTGTAATAAGTATAACATACGGGAACAAAATATTATTATCCAAAAAGAAAAACAAAAGATACGCTTTGAGATAATAAATGAAGATTTTTATTTAAATGGAAAATTACTGGATATTAAAGGCTATAACTGGGGATACTGAGATTATTTCCTCTATTTGGCACTCGAATAATCAGATCTAAATCTCACATCTATCTTCTTGATGGAAAAAGGGAAATCTGTTTTGTGCCTGAGAAAAACTTAAAAAGGGAGGATCTTTCGCAAACAGATATAATGATAGAAAAATAGCAGAATCTCAGAAATTGTGGACAACATGATAGACATAATTCAGAAAAAGCAGATTCCAAAAGTAAAAATTCAGGGCTTTTTAAAATGAAGATAATGCAGTATGCTATACCTTTTATGCCGATTATGACATTTGTTTTGCTATATGGAAGCAAAGCACATATACATTTATTTTAATAGAATAAGAAATAGCTGATGGAATTTTGAATAGTTAAATACAGACAGAGGTGAAAAATGAAAAATATAAATCTAGCTATGATGGCAGGAATGATTTTAATGAGTATGGGATGTGAAGCAAAAGGGGAAAGCTTCCCAAAACAGTATTTCAGGAAAAATATAATGTGGAAACAGCTGACTACAAAAGGGCAGACTGTAAAGGTGGCAGGTCAGGAATGTTTTGAAAATTCATACTTTGAAATAAAAAGGAAAATATTACTATATAAGCTCTAACAATGTAGTTGATGGAAACTGTATAACAAAGGCAGGGAAACTATGATATGCAAAGTAAGGGCACCATGGAGATACATTCTTGTGGAAATGGCAAAGGAATCAGATGAAATTATTGCTAAAAATGGAAAAAGTGCAGTATAATCAGGATACAGGAATTTCAATGACATTTTCCAAAGATGTGACATCTACTCCAGAAAATATGAAAAATAGTTTACTGATTAAAAGTTATATATAGTATTTTTAGTGTAGTATGAGGAAAATTTATTATTAGGAAAAATCAGAGGAATCATGAAAAAGATTTTATCTCATTTATTTTGACTGGCAATTATGTTTATAACAAACTGCGGAATTAGCCGAAAAGTGCTGAAGAGAATGATGATAAAAAGGCTGTAGCATCGGCTTTTGAAGATTATATCAACGCGATGAAGATACAAAAAAGTTAATGAATATCATTTAATGTGGTTTAATATCTCGCGTACTTCACAGAAAGAGTTATAAATATCTTACTGATAAAAATAAATAAAATTGAACCAACGAAAAGCAGAAAATGGAAAGCGGAAGGGACATAAAAGCTGGCTTATGTAAATGTGTTCATTAGAAATATCCTGATTTAAACTATACAATGTCTAAATTTTATAAAAATAAAGACTTAATTCGTTAGTTAAAGAGGAAAAAGCAGAGCTGACACAAATGGAAATAATAGAAACAGAAGTGTCTTCCTTTTTGAAAATGAATTAAAGAAAAACTGATATAAAATATATCGAAAAAGGAAAATGATTGTAAAATTTGAGTACTTCTATCCGTTAAAAATGGAAAATTCCTTATGATGAGAATATAGAGTTTATAAATATTCTTTCACTTGACAGCTATAAAAATAAAAAGGAATGGATAAAAACCATGAGAAATTGTAAGAACGCCGGAAATGATGATGATAAAACTCTTTAATTAGTGAAAAAGGAAAAAATAAGAAATAAAACAGCAAAAATTGATGATTATAAACTGCTTCTGATACTTTTACTCGCTGGTAAAAATCCTGAGTAACATTAACTTTAAAAAGAATATCGCAAAAATTAATAGAAAATTTCCCAGATTATCCGAAGGATACCGTATTAGGACAGATTTCCTCTCCATCATAATTATCCTGATAACTATTCAGAAATACTGAATTATGCACAAAAAGGAAATTGAAGCATATAAAAAATGTCGATACATATCCTGAATTTGTTTGCATGAAAATAGCAGAAATCATCCATTAAAACGAACTGTATACAATTATGATAGATGTTTATTTGAAAAGGTGAAAAGGAAAAAGCACTGGATGTGTTCAGTCAAAACAATTATAAAATATTGATGCCTCCTGCGAATTACGCGCAGCTCATACTGGGAGTAAAATGGTAGAATTTATAAATTTTTCACAAATAACTTCAAAAATTACAACAACAATAATAGGAGTTGATTTATGATGAAAAATTATTTTTGTATTTTTAATATTAGCAAGTGCCTACAGTTTCTGCAGCACAAAAACTTTAAGAACGGTAGAAAAATGTCGTGAACTTCAAGAGGTATGACAAGATGGCAAAAGATTCTGCAAACTGCGTGAGCCTTCAGTCAGGAAAAACATTTAATTTTTACAGGACTTGTTGACCAGACTTATTACAAATTTTCCAAAGGAACAGTATTTAAAGTGTATTTTTATGGAAAATGGAAATAGAAATTTAACTTTGAAACTTTTGACTATATTAGTACTAATTTACTAAAAATAATATTTTTAAATATTTTAAATAAAAATTTAAAATGTCATATAAGAAGTAAAATAACACATAATTGAGAAATTTTGAAAAATATTATTACTGTACCTCCAATCTTGAAAATTAAATTGGAGAGTATATATATTTTCTTCAAGTCCTTTTCATACCCCAATCTTTCGACATTTACGTAAACGTCTTGACAAAACTTTAAAATAAATATATATAATATGGCAACACATAGTAAAACAACTTTAAAATTGGATATAACTTATAACTAAATTGCTTAAATTACAAGTTTATTTATTATAACAATAATCTCAATTTTTGAAGTGGGTTAAACCATTAAATTTATTATACAAAAATTTATTTGAAAGGAAATAATCAAAACAGTGAGTTATAATTTTACAGATTTTTAAAGATGATAAATGAAATGACAAATCAAGAAATTTATTACAAATTACTGAAATATGTTAAAGAAAGAGCAGATGAAAAACACCTAATAAATCTAAAAGAAAATATATTATATTTCTGAGAGTTCTTAATTGGAAAAATTGTTGTCAACAATTTGATTAATTTAGGAATCTATAAGGAAGTGAGGGAAGAGCTGAAGGCTGCAGGAAAAACTGGAGCCACATTGAAGAAATAGAAGTGGAACCTTCATTAGGGAAAACGGTGGACTTGGAAGACTTGCTTCGTGCTTTGTTGATTCAATGTCAACTTTAGAATCAATGGAGAAGGAGTTGGACTTAACTATCACTGCGGACTGTTTAAGCAGGTTTTCAAGGACAATGAACAAACAGCTCAAGCAAACTACTGGATAGAAGATCAAAGTTGGTTAAGAGATACAAATATTGGATATGAAGTTAAATTCAAAAACTTCAGTTTACATTCAAAAAGTTAAAAAGAATTGATATTTTAGGATATGAAAAAGATACAAAAATTATTTGAATTGTTTTGACATTGAAAGCATTGACTACAATTTCTGATAGAAAATGGAATATCGTTCGATGAAGAAAATATTGAATCTAACATTATTCCTATATCCCGAGCGACAGTACAAAAAAGGAGAATTGTTACGTATTTATCAACAATATTTCATGGTATCAAATACAGCAAGATTGATTATTGCTGAAGCAACTGGAAAAGGAAGCAACATCTCACGATTTAGCAGACTACGCATTTGTTCAAATTAACGATACACACCCAAGTATGGTAATCCCTGAATTAATTCGTATTATGACGGAAGAGCATATATTTCTTTTGAAGAAGCAACAGAAATTGTAACAAAAATGACAGGATACAAATCACACAATTTTGGCAGAAGCTATTGGAAAAATGGTAGCTAGAGTATCTGGAAGAAGTTGTGCCAAATATTGTTGAAATTATATTGGATAAAGTTATAAAAAGCTAAAATATTCAGATGAAAAAGTTCAAATTATCGACGAACAAAACAGAGTTCACATGGCAAATATGGATATTCATTTTTCTTCAAGTGTAAACGGGTTGCTTATCTGCATACTGAAAGTCTTGAAAAATAGTGAACTTAAAGAATTTTTATGAATTTACCCAAACAAATTTAATAACAAAACAAATGGTATTACATTTAGAAGATGGCTTTGAAAGTTGTAACGAAGACTTGGCAGACTACTTGAAAAGAATTAATTGGTACAGGATATTTCAACAGATGCTGAAAATCTAAAAGAACTTTTTAAAATATGTTGATGATAAAATGTTTTATGAAAAATTATCACAAATTAAACACGAAAATAAAATTAAATTGATATTTTGCAGCATACACAAGGAATCGTTATTGACGAAAACAGTATCATTGATACTCAAATTAAGAGATTCCACGAATATAAACGTCAACAAATGAACGCTTTGTATGTAATTAAAAATATTTAGACATTAAAAATGGAAAATTACCAGAAAGAAAGATAACAGTATTGTTCGGTGGAAAAGCTGCACCAGCCTACATCATTGCTCAAGACATCAATCCACTTAATACTTTGTCTATCAGAAATAATAAACAACGACGAAGTAAACAAATACTTAAATGTTTACCTAGTTGAAAAACTATAATGTAGGGATTAGCTGATTATTCCAGCAACAGATATTTCTGAACAAATCTCGCTTGCTTCAAAAAGAAGCCAGTGGAACTGGAAATATGAAATTTATGCTAAATGGGCATTGACTCTTGGAACAATGGATGGAGCGAATGTGGAAATTCATGATCTTGTGAGGCGATGAAAATATCTACATTTTTGGAAAAATAGTGATTATATAATTAAATTATACGAAACATCAGGTTATGTTTCAAAAGATTACTACAAGCAAGATGGAATAAAAAGTAGAGTTGATTTCATAACTGAGACAAATTATTAAAAGTAGGAAATAAAGAAAGATTAGAAAGACTTCAAAACGAATTAATAAACAAAGACTGGTTCATGACGTTAATCGACTATGAAGATTATCTACAACACAAAAGATGTTTAAAGACCTATGAAAACAAAGACTTGTGGTACAAAAAGTAATAAACAACATAGCAAAAAGCAGGATTCTTCTCATCAGATAGAACAATCTATCAATATGAAAATGAAATTTGGAAAACTAAAGGAACTAAATAAATTTTATAAAACAGGGATTAATTCTTAACTCCCTGTTTTTAATTCTATTTAAATAACGTGAATTCATTACAAACTTTTCTAATAAAGGATAACAACCTAGTATTTTTATTTAATTCTAAGATATAATTTTCATCTTTTAAATAGAGCTCTAGTATCTAGTAAAACCAATTTAAAACGGAACTCAAAAATTATGACTATTTTACTCAAACCCTAAATTATATAATTTCTATCAGTTCAATTTTAAATGGGTTCAGTATAAAATAGGTAAAAGTTGAATAATTATGAATTAGTTATTGAACAATCTCATTACATTTACTCCTATTTTTAAAGAAGATTAGTATTAGATATAATATTCTAATCAGCTACGACTAGAATACTATATTTATTCTTTTTCAAAATTTTTAATTTTCAAATTTACTAAAAAACCTTTTTATCTTTATCTTTAAATGAATGTGCTTTTTGTAATTTTTCTTATTGTCAAGCGATCCATCAAATTCACGTAAAGATTTCTTTTTGTTTATCAGTAAGATTTGTTGGAGTTTCCACTTTTTATTTCTACAATTTCATCTCCTCTGTTTTCACTTCGAGTATATTTAATTCCTTCATTTCTCAATCTGAATGTTTTTCCATTTTGAGTTCCTTCAGGAATTACTATTTTTTTCTTACCGCTAAAGTGTAGGCACTTCCACTTCTCCACCTAAAATAGCTGTTGTCATTTTTAAAAGGCACTTCACAAATCGAATATCATACTCACTTATTCTTTCAAAAAAATATCATGTTTTGCAACAGTTATATACACATATAAATCTCAGAAGATTCCACCATTTGCTCCAGCATTTCCACCTTCTCTTACAACTAATCTTTGTCCTGTTTCTACTCCTGCTGGAAATCTTACTTTTTCTTGTATGATGTTTCTCTTTCTAATCCTGTTCCATGACAAGTATGACATTCTTTTTCAGGAATTTTTCCCTGTTCCATGACATTTGTCACATTCCTGTATTCCACTTGTCATACCAAACAATGTTCTCTGTTGCACTCTTACGTGTCCTGAACCATTACATTTATCACATGTTTTCATATTGTGTCCTAGCTCAGCTCCACTTCCATGACAAGTTTTACATTGTCCATCTCTTTTATATTTTAATTCTTTTCTGTACCAAAAGCCACTTCCTCAAGAGTTAATGTTAAAGTTGTATCTCAAAATCATCCCCTTGATGAACTCTTGGTCCTTGACTTCGACTTCTTCCACCAAAAAAACTTCCAAAAATATCTCCTAAATCCTCAAAATCAAATCCACTGGCACTACCGCCAAAGCCTCGAAAAGCCTTGTCCACCAAAAGCCACCTGCTCCAGTTCCCCATTTTCAAATGCAGCATGTCCATATTGATCATAAGCTGCCCTTTTTTGTGGGATCACTTAATATTTCATTTGCTTCCTGTACTTCCTTAAATTTGGCTTCAGCTTCAGGATTATCCTTATTTCTGTCAGGATGATATTTTTTTGCCATACTCCTATACGCTTTTTATATCCTGTTCGAAGCGTTTTTAGGGTACGCCAAGCACTTCATAATAATCTCTTTTTGCCATTTTTCTATCTTTTCATCCTTTCCACTTCTGCAAATTTTTATTTTTAAATCTTTCTGTTATAATAATATCAATCTTTATAAACTCAAATACTTCCAAGTAAACTTACTAGTCCAAATAACATAACATCTCATTATTTATGTTTTTCCATACCTCTAAAAATATATTAGAAGTCCTGGAGATCTATAAAGTATAAGCACTATCATTAATGCAATTATAATATAAAGCCCTCTCACAGGTTCTCTTTTCCTTTTTCCAACTTCTCTTATTTTTATTAAAAATCGAACTAATTGAAAATAAATATAAAAACTCCAGTATAAAAAATGACTTAAAACTAATATTCAATGGTAGTACGTAAATTAGAATCAGTAACAAAGTTTCTACAATCGCATTTTCAAATCCAGCCTTTAGTGATTTATTAATACAAACTCCTAATACAATTAGAAAATATATAAATATGTACAAGTTTGGAAAAATTAAAATTATAATTATAAAATAACATTCAAACGATACCGAACCTACAAAAATCGAAAATTTCTTCATTATTTTTTTAGTATATCTAGCATTTTCACTTCCTTCTATTATACAATTCCATAAAATATCTTCTAAATTGTCAGGAACTTATAATTTTTAGTTTTATAACTTTAGTATCCAAAATTATAATCATCTAATAATTGGTTTTCACAGCTAATTGAATATATTATAACCTAATTTTGCCAATAAAACCAATATAAAATTTAAATTTTTTGTCTATTTTTACCTTCAATAATCAATTTTTGCAAAAAAATTCACAATCTTTTTCCAATTTTAAAAATTCCCTGTCTTTTCTTCCAATTTCCCGCTCGCACTCTCAAAATCCGAAATTCCATACCAAGGCTCTATACACACATAAGGAGCTTTTTGGCTTGCTCCAGAATGCAATATAAGGAAATCCTTTATAATCAACGCTAAGTTCCTTTAGAATTTTTACTATTTTTTTATCGTAACCTTTTCTGATTTTCAAATCATCAAATACTATTGCATCATCATCAAATACAGTTTCAGTAATCTGCAAATTTATTCTCATTATTCAAGCAATCAGCTTTTTCATCAAAAACTAACCCATTATCAGTAAGTTTATATTTCTGCGAAGTCTCGTTTTTCAAATTCCAAATAATAGTCGCTCAATTTTTATATCATCATTTACATCAAGTGCAAATGCAGGATGTGTTCCAAGTGAAAAATACATATCAGAATCATTCTTATTTACAACATTATACCCAATTTCCAAAGTATTTCCAGCAATTGTATAAGTTATAAAACAGTTCAAACTCAAACGGATATTTCTCTAAAGTTTCCTTATTAGAAGAAAAATCTAAACTTCAAAGAATTTTCAGTTTTTCTCAACCAGTTCAAAATCCTCAGTACGAGCAAACCCATGCCGTGTAGAAATTTTTATATTCTTTTCCGTTGTAACTATAAGCCCCATTTTTTTATACTTCCCAACAAACGGAAACAGCACAGGTGAACTGGCAGCCCAAAACTCAGGCTTTCTATCCCACATAAACTCTTCTCCATTTACTTTGTAACTTCGTAATTCCGCTCCTCTATCCGCAACTGCAATTTCAACATTCCCATATTTTTAGAGTGTTTATTGTACTTTCCATCTTTAGCACATCCTTTTTAAAGATTTTTATTTATTTTGATTTTATTATTGTACCAAATTTATTTTTCAATCTTATTATCCCAATTTCAAATTTATTTTTTTATATTTTCCTTTTATAATTTAAAAATAATTTCTCAATATCTCTAAATCCTATTCATTTTTTGATTTCTACTTTTTCATTATCTTTATCTTCATCTGTTTCGCTAATTATTTCTATAATTGAAACAAAAATATATTTACTAGCTTATACATATTAAAATCATATTTACAGAAAAATCTCGACCAAAACGAATTTGAAACTGAAATTTCAGATATATAATTAAGTATCAGTGTTATCACTAATCCCAAAAATATAATAAAAAACAAATAATCTTTTCTATATCTTTTAAATGATAAGATAAAAGCAATAACCATAAAGATAACGAAAGATATAGTTATACTTAATATCAATAGCATAAATAACTCTTTATTTATATCAAACTATCAATGTCTCCTAATACTATTACAATTATAACGGTTATCACAATTGGTTTCCATGTTTTAAATTTTTCTTTTTATATTCTTTCATTAGCGTTACACACAAAAAGAAAGAAAAAGAATCAAATACGATTTTTGACATTTCTAAATTATTACCATTTTGAAATAAATACCAATAAATGATATTATTATAAATATAATTACCATCATCAGTTTTCTTCCATTTTTTATTGTTTTCATTTTTCATAACTGCTCCTTTTTCTGATTGTATAAAATTCACTCTTAAATTTCTACAACCATTTCTTTTTCTAATTATACCAAAAATGAAACAATATTCAAAATGTTTACAAAATCAATTGATTTTATTGAGATTAATTGAATTTATTATATATAATAATTTTATTTTAACAATTGTTTTTACAAAAAGAAGGAGAACTAATTCCCCTTCTCAATCCTATTTTTCACTTTAAATTTCTATTTCTTAATTAATCCACAACTTCGCATCTTCTACATCATTAGCACCAGAGTTATTATTTTCTCCAGCTGTTTCTCCGCCTTGTGCCGCTTGTTGTGCTTGAGCTGCTTCTTGGTACATTCTTGTTGCGAAACCTTGAGAAACTTTTTGATAATTCTTCAATTGATTTTCTGATTGCTTCTACATCGTCGCCATCTTTTTACTTTTTCAATTCTTCGATTGCTTTTTCGATGTCTTCTTTTTCTGTTCCTTGAAGTTTATCTTCATTTTCTTTTTATAGTTTTTTTCTGTTGCGATTACTAATTGGTCAGCTTGGTTTCTTGCTTCTACTAATTCTTGGAATTTCTTATCTTCAGCTTCGTGTGCTTCGGCATCTTTTTTTCATTTTTCTATGTCGTCTTTAGATAAGTTAGAACTTCAGAAATTGTTACTGTGTTTTCTTTTCCAGTTCCTAAAGTCTTTTTGCAGAAACGTGTACAATTCCGTTTGCATCAATGTCGAATGTTACTTCGATTTGAGGTACTCCTCTTGGTGCAGGTGGAATATCGTTTAAGTTAAATTCTCCTAATTTATGGTTGTCAGCCGCTCTTGCTCTTTCCCCTTGTAATACAACTATTGATACTGCTGGCTGATTATCAGCCGCTGTTGAGAAATACTTGCGATTTTTAACAGGAACTGTAGTATTTTCTTTCGATAATTTTAGTAAATACTCCTCCCATTGTTTCAATTCCTAATGATAATGGAGTTACGTCTAATAATAATACGTCTTTAACGTCTCCCATCAACACTCCACCTTGAATTGCCGCTCCTGCCGCAACTACTTCATCAGGGTTGATTGATTTGTTAGGTTCTTTTCCTAAGAAAGATTTTACCCATTCTTGAACCGCTGGAATTCTTGTAGAACCTCCAACTAATAATACTTCATCAATATCGTTAGGGACTTAAATCAGCATCTTCCAATGCTTGTTTTACTGGTCCCTTTAGTTGCTTCAACCAAGTCTTTTGTCAATTCATCAAATGCCGCACGAGTCAATTTTTTCTCCAAATGTTTTAGGCCCTGTTGCATCCATTGTGATAAATGGTAATGAAATTTGTGTTTCTAGTGTAGTTGATAATTTTTCTTAGCATCTTCTGCTGCATCTTTCAATCTTTGAATTGCCATTTTATCATTTCTCAAGTCAATTCCAGTTTCTTTTTTTAAAATTCGTCAGCTAACCAGTCAATAATTTTTGGTCAAAATTATCTCCACCTAAGTGGTTATTTCCAGTTGAAATAACTTCCACAACTCCATCTCCAATTTCAAGCACAGATACGTCAAATGTACCTCCACCCAAGTCAAATACTAATACTTTTTCTTCTTTTTTTCTTATCTAATCCATAAGATAATGCAGCCGCTGTTGGCTCATTTATAATTCTTTGAACTTTAAGTCCTGCAATTTCCCCAGCATCTTTTTGTTTGCTTGTCTTTTGTGCATCTGTAAAGTATGCAGGTACTGTAATTACAGCTTCTGTTACTTCTTCACCTAAGTAAGCTTCAGCATCTTTTTTTCAATTTTTTAAGAATCATTGCTGAAATTTCTTGTGGTGTATAGCTTTTTCCGTTAATATCAACTTTATAGTCGCTTCCCATATGAGTTTTTAATCGAAATTACAGTTGAATCAGGATTTGTAATAGCCTGTCTTTTTGCAATTTCCCTACAATAATTTCTCCATTATCCTTTAATATTTACTACTGACGGAGTAGTTCTTCCACCATCAGAATTTGGTATAATAGCAAAAGTTTCCACCTTCCATAACTGCCACGCAACTGTTTGTTGTCCCTAAATCTATTCCTATTATTTTACTCATATCTATCATTCTCCTTTATTATCAATTTTTTTATAAATTTAATTTATTTGTTTATTTATTTTTCAATTTTTATTGTTTCTTATTCACCGTAACCATCGCAGGTCTTACAACTTTTCCCTTTCATTTTGTACCCTTTTTGGAAAAACTTGCACAACCACGTTGTCATCCAGTTCCTCTTTGTTTTCAGTAATCATTGCTTTATGTTCGTGAGGATCGTACTCTTTTCCAGCCGCTTCAATTTCTTCCACGCCTTCTTCTGTCAATAGATGTTTTTAGATTATTCAAAATCATATTAACTCCTTCGATTAATGAATCAAAGTTTTTGACTTTTCCTTCGAGGCGTCAACCGCTCTTTCCAGATTATCTATATTGTCAAGCAATTTTACGATAATTCCCTTCAGAAGCGTATTTTCTCATTTCAGCAACTTCGTTTTCTTTTCTTTTTGTGAAGTTTTTGAAATTCAGCCAACTTTTCTTGTATATGAATTTTTTCCATTCTTCAAGTTCAGCTTCTAATTTCTTTTACTTATCATCACAATTATCAGAAGTTTCTTCTGCACTTTTTCAGCTTCTTGATTTTTCTACATTTTCATTTTGCTCTTCAACCGCCTCATTCTGTACAGCTTCACCTTCCAAATTTTCCTTTTCCAAAATCTTTTTCCGCCATTTAAAAACCCACTCTCCTTCTTATTATTTATTTTTGATTTAATAACTGATTTACTTCTTCTGCTACATATTCAACGAGTCCAACCGTCTTTTGAATATTCCATCCGTTTTGGTCCAATCACACCGATAATCCCCTTTCGCATTATTAAGCGTATAAACCGAGAACACAAAATGAGAAATCCTCAAGCCCTGCAATGTTCAAATCTTCTCCGAAAATTACATTAACTTCTCTATCCTTAAATTCCTCCATCTGTAAAAACTGTGCAAATACATTCCGTAAATCATTTCGGATTATTAAACAGTTTTACACGATTTATAAGGTTCATTACATCAGATGCGTTATTTTCAATAAGATTCGTTCCACCTTCAAAAAAATAATTTTCCTTCATCGGAAATCATATTATCCTGAAAATCGCTTTTGCATAAATAAATTTGTATTCGTGAAAAAAATCCTTTTAAGTCAGATAATGTAAAATACTCACTATTCTGCAATTTTTCATTTAAAAAACTATTTATTGCTTTCCACTTCATTTTCAGTTACAGGATTTTCCAGAAAGATATTTAGATTTTTTTGTAAGGAAGAATTCATTACAACTACAGCAAGTACAGTCGTTTCATTAATATGTACCAGTTTTACCTTTTTTACACCTTCCTGCGTAAACGCCGGCTCTAATACAACCCCAGCATATTGACTAATTTTTGACAATAATCTAGATGTTTCCTCAAATATCGTATCAATTTTGATTCATCCTCTTATTGTACGCCTGCATGACTTTTCGCCTTTTTCCTCCTGAGAAATATCTCTAATTTTCAAAAGCTCATCGACATACAGCTTATATCCTTCACTTGTCGGAATACGTCCAGAAGATGTATGTGTTTTTACAATTAGGTCCCTTATCTTCCAAATCTGCCATTGTATTTCGAATAGTGGCTGAAGACACTCAATATTGTACTTTTTTTCTCAAGTGTCCGTGATCCCACACTCTCACCAAATTCCAGATAATGCTTGATAATAGCCTTTAAAAATTAATTGCTCCCTATCATTCATCTCGGCACCTTTCCTTTTTTGTTTGTTAGCACTCTCTAAGTTAGGTTGCTAACTATAGATATATAATATTACATTTTTAAATTTGTCTAACACTTTTTAAATCATTTTTAGAAAATTTTTATAATATTGAGATAAATATGATATAAATAGTGAGTTTTTAAGTTTATTTTTCAATTTTCTATAATATACTCGAACCCTTTTAAAATTGAACTGCTAGAAATTATATAATTTAGGGTTTGAGTAAAATAGTCATAACTTTTGAGTTCTGTTTATAACTAGTTTTTACTATATATTTATTTTACCAAACCTCATTTAAATAACGAATTTATTAAAAATTTTTCTAAAAACAATAATAATTTAGTTTAATGATTACAGAATTAGTTATTGAGTAGCCTATTATAAATTATTAATACAAAACTGCACCTCCATCTTGTTATACAAAATTTCAGGTACAGTTCGTATTTTTATTTTCTCTGTTCTTCAATATATAAAATTTACCTTATTAGTTTATTAAAAACACAATAATTATTAGTTTTATAAATATAAAGTTTAATTTTTGACCAATCTTTCATCAACTCTAAAAAGAAATTTTTAGATTTATCATTCACGTCATCAAAATTTACTAACGCATAAAAGCATTATCATCAATTTTTGATAATTTGATACAATTTTAATTTTTCTTACTCTGTCTTCGAAATTTGTTAGAGTATGTATTTTCATTTATTTTTAACTAAATTTCTCTGCAAATTCTTCAAAATTTTCATTATAAATATTGATTGGCAATATAATTGATTTTCCTAGATAATCACCAGATAATTCAAATGATTACTCAATGATTTCATTAAGAAGACTGCAATACTGTTCTTTAACCATCAATCCTTCTAGGTATAGAAATTTGTACATTACTATTTCCAATCTCTATCTTTTGTTTTTGATTTTTCAGTAGAAGCTAAGGGTATTTAATTTCTTATTATTACCATAATAATAAGGACTTTCAGGTTTAGGAGGAGGTAATAAACCATCCCCTGCATTGAACCTATGATTGCAGCTGTTGCGAGACAGAATTTAAACAGAAAATACTTACCAAAATCAATAATATAAATTTCAACTTTTTCATCTTAGTTACCCTACTCTTTCTCTTCGTATTTCAATCATTAAACTAATCATTGCTTAATTTTTGTATTTTTGATATTTTTCTTAAAAGATAATGCTCGTTTTTCCCTTTCAGAAATTAGATCTATTTTTCATCTGCATCTTCCATAAAATCAATAAAAGCATTTCTGATTTTTGGTACTTTTGATTCAGCATTTTTCAATTTATTTTTGTTTCAGAGCCAAGATGATTGTCTTCTTTCAAAATATTTCGCACATCCTGATTTAGTACCAACAACTTCATTTATCGAAATTCTGCCGCATATCCGCTGGAGCATTCATCACAGCCTTCTCCAGCTACATTTCTGGCACTTTTTCCCAACTAGTCTTTGTCCAATTACTCCAATTAATGAATCTAGTATCGAGTATTTGGGAATACCCATATCTACTAGCCTGATCAATGTGGAAACAGCATCATTTGTGAATGTGTCGAAATTACAAGGTGTCCTGTTAATGCTGCTCTTACATGCAATTTCAGCCGTAACTTCATCTCTAATTTTCTGAAATTACAATAATATCGGGGTCATTTCTTAATGTAGCTTTCAAGACTTCAGCAAATGTTACTCCAATACTCTGGTTTACCTGTATTTGAATAATTCCGTCAATTTTGCTTTCTACAGGGTCTTCTACCGTTATGATTTTTCTTCCATCATTTAACATATTTATTAAGGATTTTTAAGGTTGTGGATTTTCCAGAGCCTGTCGGTCCGCTTTACAAGTATCATTCCATACTTTCTAGTTAAAAATCTCATTTAGCATTGCTATGCTTTTGGTCTCAATCCTAGTGTTTCAAGGTTTATGTCTTCCAGATAATTTTTCAAGAATACGTAGAAACTATGCTTTCTCCATATTGTTGGCATATAGGCGCTCTTATGTCATATCGCTTATTAATATTTTTATATTCAATAAAGAAAAGCTGCCATCTTGCAGCTTTCTTTTTCTCTGCAACATTCATTCGCCATAAATTTTTATTCTGGCAATAATTTCTGTAATATCAAGCACCTTTTTGTTTACGGATTCGTATAATTTTTCACTTTCCATAAGATAGCCCATCAACTCGGTATTTTATTTCCATGCCTTCCAGCAGTCAAATTTTATGATGAATATCGCTCGCACGCTCCTTAAATCCTGCCTTTTACAATTTCATTTAAATAAGAAACTGTATCTTTTGATAATAAATTATTTTTATTATCAGAAATATCCTTTCAATTTTACTTTCTCAGTTATTTTTCATTCATTGTCCTCAATTTCCCTTCCCGCTTTTATAGTTTTATTTTTAGTTATTTCTACACTTCCAGCATTAAATTCTTCAATACTAATTCTGTCTGCTTTTTGAGTGTTTTAAACAATGCCTTTTTAATCAAGTTGTACCATTTCAAAGCAGCACGTTGTGCATCAATCCCTTTAATGTTTCCTTTAGCTGTAATTTAAAAAGTCAACTTCTTCATAAGAAAGTTTTACATTTTTAGTTTTTCCTTTTTGTTTTGCCTTTGTTATTTTTACTTCATTTTCCAGATATTTGAAGAAACCAAACACGTTTGGCAGCTGTTTTTCATACTGGCTCATCATTTTTCTCATTTCCTCAATCATTCTTGTTAGATAACTTCTTGACATTTTAGAAAATGTAATATTGACTTTTTCTTTTTCCTTTTCCAATTTTTGGCCAAGCTGCTGCATTTTTAGCCTGTGATTTTTGCATTTATTAAATCCATGTTGCTTACTGTGTTAGGATTTACCATCTTTGCCATAAATTCTCCTTTCTGTTCTTCACTATTTCTTTATTTATTATTCAAAATTTTTCATTATTTCTTCAAAGTGAAACATTTCCTTCCTTACAATGCAAGTTTTTCCATTTCATACTTCACAATTGTCGAAGGTTTTCCAGTTAATTCTGATTTTTCATTTGGAATTACAATGTCTACATAACAGTTCTTCGCTTAGATTCTCAATTTCAGTAACAGCATTTTTCACCTGATATATTTGCACTTGTTGTCAATAAAATTTCCACCAGAATTTTTATAATTTCAAAAGCAATCTTATTTTTCGGAATACGAATACCTATCGTTTTCATATTTTTATCAAATTTTTGAGTAAAACTCTATTTGCAGATAACTGTCAATTCTCCAGGTACAGTATTTTATCAAGAATTTTAGAAATTTTCTGAATATTTTTCTTTCAGTTTCGTTTATTAATTCACCCAAAATATCTCTGTTACTGATTAGTGCGATTATTTTTAGAAAAATCACGTTTTTATCTTATATATTTTTGTACAGCTTTCTGTTCAGGAAGAGAGCCGATTCCATAAACTGTATCTGTCGGAAATACAGCAACTCCTCCTTTTTCAGAAATATGCTGCTTTTTCAATTTTTAGTCATCATTTCCATCATCAACTGGCATCTCAAATAAGCCACTTATTGGATTATTTGTAGCTATTCTTTTATTATTTCAGCAAACATCTTGCTTGTTGACAAGATTTTCAGTTTATCAAATTTTCTGTCTTCGGCAGTTGAATCGTGTCAGTTACTACGACTTCTGTAAAAGCTGAATTTTTAATCTTTTCAATGGCAGGATCTGAAAAACAGCGTGTGTCGCACAAGCATAAACTTCTGTCGCCCCTTTATCAATCAGAGCCTGATGCTGCATTACAGATTGTTCCAGCCGTATCAATCATATCGTCAATCAAAATAGCTTTTCCTTTTATATCTCCAATAATATTCATGACTTCGAAACATTTGCCTTCGCACGTCTTTTGTCAATTATCGCAAGCGGTGTATGAAGCCAGTTCGCAAGCCCTCTCGCTCTTTTTACACCACCAACATCAGGTGAAACAACAACAGTATCGTCTGGGTGAAATCCATATTTTATAAAATGTTTAGCCAAGATTGGCAGAGCTTCCATATGATCTACTGGAATGTCAAAAATCCCTGAATTTGTCTTGCATGTAAATCCATTGTAATTACTCTGTTGCACCTGCCACAGTTAATAAATTGGCAACAAGTTTTGATGTGATTGGCTCACGTGGACTTGCTTTTCTGTCTTGCCTTGCATATCCGTAATAAGGAATTATCGCTATAATTTCCTTTTGCTGAAGATCTTTTAATCGCATCAATAAAACTAAAAGCTCCATAATACTTTCATTTACAGGTTTTTGAAGTGGATCTGAATAATAAATACTTTACACCCACGTACACTTTCATTTTGCTTTTTGCAAAAGTTTCTCCATCCGCAAATCTTACAATTTCAGCAGAAGATAAATCCATATCTAGATATTTTACAATCTTTTCTGCTAATGCTTCACTTGACGTTCCTGCAAATATTCTTATTCTGCTCTTGTCTTCCTTGGTTAATGTTATCATTTCATTTCCCTTTCTCTATATTTTGAATTTTTTTATTTAAAAATTTTTATCTTTTATTAAATTTACATAATTAAATGATATTTTTATAACATTTTTGATTTTTGACATTTTTTTCAGAAATTCTATTTTTCTATTTTTCTCTTTATTTACTTGTTTTTGCTCTTCCAAATGCCAATGCTTCATCTGGAATATCTTTCTGTAATAACTCGATCCAGCCGCTGTTAGAACTTTGCTTCCTATTTCAACTGGAGCTACAATTATCGAAATTAGCTTCAATAAAGGCATTTTTCCCAATTTTTGTCTTATGTTTATTTTTCCATCATAGTTACAAGTAATTGTTCCTGCACCAATATTTGTGTCTTCCCCAACTTCAGCATCTCCAATATAAGTCAAATGCCCTGTTTTCACACCTTTTTCAAGCGTAGCATTTTTATTTCCACAAAGTTTCCAACATGCACAGTTTCTTTCAAATGCGCTTTTGGACGCAAATGTGCAAAAGGTCCCACAGTTACCCCTTCCTCAAGAGTAGACTGTTCAACAACAGAAGCCTCTATTTTCACATTATCAGCAATTACAGAATTTTCAATTCTCGTATTTCCCAAAATTTCGCAGTTTTTTCCGATTTTTCGTATTTCCTTGAATTGTAACATTTGGATAAATTACAGTATCCTGTCCAATTTCAACATTATCTTCAATATAAGTTGTATCTGGATCAATCAGAATTACCCGTTATCCATAAGTTCGGTATTTTTTCTATTTCGTAAAATTTTATCTGCCTGTGCCAGTTGAACCTTTGAATTTACTCCTAAAATCTCATCTTCATCTTCAATTTGGAGACTATCGACATTATGTCCTTCATTTGTTAGGATTTTTATAGCATCAGTCAAATAATATTCACCTTTTGAATTATTGTTGTCAATCTTTTCTATCGCATAAAGCAGACTTTCATTTTTGAAAATATAGACTCAGTATTAATTTCATCTATTTTTCTCACTTTTCGCTTGCTTCCTTTTTCTTCGACAATGTTTGAAATTTTGCCATTTTCTTAACAATCCGTCCGTATCCAAATGGATCTTTTAACTTTACATGAAAGTACGATACAATCAAGATTTTTCTCATCAAAGTCACTCTTTTAATTTCTTTTCAAATGTTTCTTCTTTTAACAGACGGTGTATCTCCGTAAGTGATAAGAGACATCTTTCACCGTATTCCTTGATTTTTATCCTTTGCAATTAGAATAGCATGTCCTGTTCCAAGCTGTTCTTCTTGTGTAACATAAACGACATTTCCCATTTCAGCTAGAACATCTTCCTTTTTATGTCCTAGAATAAAAATATTTTTATCATTCCGATATTTTCTAGTACATTGACCACTCTCTAATCATCGGAACACCATTCACCTTGTGTAGAACTTTTAGACTGTTCAGACTTCATGCTAGTCCCTTTTCCAGCCGTACCAAAATTAACGAAATCATTATTCCTCCTTCAATTTAATTATTAACAATAAAATATTTGTTTTTCATTTTACTCAAGCTATAAAAAATCTAGTGTTTAAAAACTCAAATTTTTGAGTTTAATCTTAAAATTATCTTTTACTGTTCTAATTATATCAATTTTTCCGATTTATTCAAATGTTATGAAAAAGTTTTTTTATTTGTTAAAATATATTGCAAAAACTTTAACTTTAACGAGATGTAACCTTATATATAGCAATAATTTGTTATATAAAGAATATGAATATCTAAATAATTTATATTCAAAATTTCAATAAATTGAAAAATTTTTTTATCCAATATTTTTAATTGTAATCTTTTTATTTTTCCAATTTTTGTTACTATCCCAACTTTACTGTCTTCAAAAATCATTCATTGTCAATAAAAACAAATAAATTATTTTCCTGACAAATTTTTAAAAATTGAAAAGATAATCTAACTTATTAATATTTTTCAAAAAATTTATTTAAGTTTATTTTTGTCAATATTTAACTTTAGTAAATGGTTTAGATATTTCTTCAATAAATTCTTTTGGATAGCTGTTACAAATTTTCAGTTGCAAAATTGTAAGTTTCTTTTAAAACTAAAAACTTTTCATTTTTCCACAACAATATTTCCAATATAAGTTTTTCCAACAAATAATTTGATTTTATGAATCTCAAAATTTTTATTTATTTTTCCTGTCAAAAATTTTATCAAACGGATATAATTTTTAGAAATTATTTCTCTAGAAGTTACATTTAGATTATAATCCAGTATTTTCAAAAAATAGTTTTCTCCAATTTTTGGTAATATAGCAAATTTCTGTTGTTTCGTCCTTTAAATGTAAAAACTAAAAGTTCTGTACTTTTTATAATATTTTTCCTAAAATATCGTCAATGGAATTTAAGTTTTTGTATACAGCCATTCGTAACTGCTTTCCGTTTTATCTAATAAGTTGCTTCCTAAATTTTTATATAATCTGAATCAAAATAATTCTTTGAATTTTTATCAATTTGATAAATTTTCATTCCATCTTCATTATTTTCAGCATCATAAGATTTTTAAAAGTAGATAATTGTCCCAGATTTTTATTATATTTTCCAACTAGAAAATCCATCAGTATCAAATCTGTAAATTCCAATTTTATCATTTACTTTCCAAATTTAATAAAAATTCTTTCATTTTTCTCCATCAAAATATTTATAATTTATGTATGTTCAATAATTCTAGTTTTTATTTATTTTTTTCTTAATTTCATTATCATTTTTCATTATAATTCAAATGAATCCTCAATGCTTCTAGTGAAATCTGAATTTCTAACAATGAAAATATTAACGAGTATGAGCGACACTAGACTTATCCCAAAACTTATATATCCAATAAAATTTATTTGGAAAAACAGGAATAAACATTGAAACAGCACATAATAATAAAGCTAGAAACTCCAAAAGTATTGCATCTTTTTAATATAGTTTTAACCGTTTTCTTCAGATTCTTAACCTGATAAAATTCATGCTCTCAATTTCTCCGCTTGAATCCATCTGTCTGACAATGGCTGTAAGTGCCAAAAATCTGTTAGTATATGCCAGCAAAAGAAGAGATACCGTAGGAAAAAGAACAGCTGGGGTAGTTATTTCTAAAGTCATATTTTTCATCATCCTTTCAATTTTTATAATATATATTTATTTAACAATTTAAATATTACACTTTTATTTTTATTATAATTGAAATTACTAAAAATGCAAAATAAAAATGCAAGGACTAAAAATTTTGCCCTTGCTTAAAAAGATTTTATTTTTACTAAAATTAAAAATGAATCTGGTGATGACAACACTTTTAAATCCTTTATCTATTTCAAATACCAAAGGTTTTTCCTGTTGTTAAATTCAGTTTTAAAAATATCATCATCTGAAATATTTAGCAAATATTTTTATTAAAAGCACGCAAACTGTTTTCCGTGAGCTGCTACAATAACATTTTTCCCTTCCTGCAAACTTTTGAAATATGTGAGTGCCAGTAAGGCAGAACTCTTTCAATAGTATCTTTAAGGCTTTCTCAAGTGGCGCTTCAGAATCAGATAAATCTGCATATCTTCTATCTGATTTTGGATAATATTCACTTGATTTGTCTATTGCAGGCGGGGCAACATCAAAAGCTTCTTCTCCAGATAAGGACTTGCTCGTCTCCATATTTTTAGCAGTTTCAGCTTTGTTTAATCCTTGTAATGCTCCATAATGACGTTCATTCAATCTCCAAAGATTTGTAAACTGGAATGTATAGTTCATCCAGTTCTTCCAAAAACGTAATTAAGAGTTTTAATAGCTCTTTTCAAATAAGACGTGTACGCAATGTCAAAACTAATCCCATTTCCTTTAATGCTTTTACCTCCAGCTTTTGCCTCTTCCACTCCTTTTGGACTCAAATCTACATCTTTCCATCCAGTAAATTTGTTTTCCAAGTTCCATTCACTTTCTCCATGATCGAATTAATACTAATTTCATTGTTTTTCCTCCTTTTGATAAAGTCTTTTATATTTGAACTAATAAAAAGTGGCTTTTTATTTTTATTATTTTGTTTCAGTTTCCACAACTGCTTCTGCAGAGGCTGTGTTTGTAGATAGTTCTTTTCAGCAATTAAATCTTCAAGATGTTCTTTTGTTGTCATCAATTCTTCAAGGTTCATATTATCATAAGTCGCTTCTGAAGATGTTTTTATATTTATTCCTTTGTTTTCTTAAAAACTGTCAACTTTTATTTTGATTTTGTACAGGTAATAACCTACTGCTACAGTTCCTACTCCGATTGCTGCTCCTACTAAATGTTCCTTTTAATGTTTCCAAATTTTATCATTTTTATACCTCCAAATTTTTATTTGTTATTATTTTATCATTTATTTATTTTTATTGCAAAGCAATATATTTGTCATCTGGCTCATTGCCTGCCCTGTTATTGAAAAATATGTGATCTATCAAATCACTCAGATTTTCAATAGAATTATCATTTCTTACATCTACAACATAATGAGATTTTCCATTATCAGCTTTTAAACGATAAATTCTTACTTCCTTGTTGGAAAAAGTTATTTAATCACAAGATGCCGTCAAAAGTTGTAAACCACATAAGCGCTATCGCTGTAACCGATCTGTTTGCCAGATACGATTTGAGCAAATATAATGCAGGCAATATTTCAATGTCAAAAACCCTTTACGCTGTGTTTCCCTGTAAGCATGCTCGATAATTGCTGCGGTTGTCAGCCCTGCTGTAAAGTTATTTATGCCTATTTGTAATTTTTTTCAACTGCCAAGCCCATACAGGAAAAGAAAGTAATATTGCGGCTCCAGAATAAACGGACAGTAAATCTATTGATTTTTCTTCAAAATCTTCAACAAGTTTTACTGAAGTCATGCTATGTTCAACTGATAAGGCAGTCGCAGTTCGGTAAATTACTTCATCTATTGAAATTTCTTCAGGCTCAAAATGTAACGAGTAAAGTATTTATAGTCTGATTATACCGTAAAGCTGTATTTTTTAGTTTCAACTTTTACTGTTTCAAAAATTTTTGTATTAGCAATATCGTGTGAAATTTTGAATCTGACACGATTCGGTAATTTATGCAGTATTATCAAGGTTAGTTTTTTTCATATCTTATTCAAACTCCTTCAAAAACACAAAAATTTTTATTTATTAACATCGTATTTTAATAGTCGCAATGAATTTCCAACTACTAAAATTGTGATAGAGTTATGCAAAATTGAACTGTATATTGCAGGCAGAAGTCCTGTTGCACCTAATACAAGGGCAAAACTATTTATTCCAATTGCCATTGCAAAAATTCTGCTTTTATTATTTTTACAGTGTTTTTGCTAAACCAATTACACCTGGTATTAGTAATGGGTCGTCTGAAGTTATTGTAACATCAGCAGCTTCCATCAGCAATGTCGGTACGTGAACTTCCTAGAGCTATTCCTACATTTGCGTAGGAAAGGGCAGGAGCGTCGTTTATTCCGTCACCTATCATAATAACTTTTGAACCAATTGAACGGAATTTTAAAATATCTTTAGCCTTGTCCTCAGGCATCAGTTCAGACTCGTATCTATCCATTGACATTCTTGAAGCGATAGTTTCAGCCTGCTGTCTCAAATCTCCTGTTAACAGTACAATATCATCTATTCCTGATTTCTTAGCCGATTCATTGCCTTTTTTTATATTTTTCCCTAGGCGGATCTGAAACACCGATAACACTATTAAATCATTATTTTTAGCCACGTAAATTACAATTTCTCCACGATTTTGCATTCCTTCACCATATCACTTGCCACTTCTAGTGAAATATCATTCTCTTCCATGTATTTCAGGCTTCCTACACGGATAATATCCTTATTTTACAAAAAGTTTCTATCCCTCTTGCAACTTTAATAACGGATTCCTTTATGTTTTGGGAATTTTTAATCCTCTATTTTTAATTTCATTCAAAATTGCACTTGCTAAAGGATGTGATGAAGTTTCTTCAGCTCGCAGGCAGCTAGTGCAAGCATTCGGTTGTCTTTCATATTTTTTTCCAAAAGTCTTCAGCGTTTTGAATTTTAGGTTTTCCTTCAGTAATTGTACCTGTTTTGTCAAATATTACTGTGTCAGATCTTTGAAAGTTCTTCCAGATAGTTGCTTCCTTTAATCAAAATTCCATTTTTAGCCGCTGTATTAATTGAAGCTGAAAAATGCTGTTGCTGTTGACAGCCTTATTCCGCATGAATAGTCAATTACAAGCATACTAGGGCTTTTTGCAAGTTTTTCGTTGAAACATAGACAATTCCGGCGAGCAGAAAAGTTAAGCGGGGATTAACTGTGCAGAAAATGTATCGGCGTAAGATTGAATATCAGCCTTGTTAAAAGCGGCATCTTCCACTAATTTTATAATTCTGGAAGCTGTCCTGTCATCTCCAACCTTCTCAGCTTTTACAGTAATATTTCCACTTTTTAAAAGTGTTCCTGCAAAAACTTCTTCTCCAGCCTTTTTCGTAACAGGCATATATTCCCCAGTAATTGCCGACTGGTCAATTATCGCCTCACCTTTTTCAATTGTTCCATCCACACTTATTTTTCTCCAGTCTGAACAAGAATCAAATCTCCCTTGCTAATTTCTTCAATTGGAACTTTTTGGCTGTATTTTCATCATCAGACTGCTTTCCAGACGTAGTTTTCTCCAACGCTTAACATGTCTTTAATTACGCCACGTGTCTTTTTCATTGTATAAACAGTCAGAAGCTCTGCAAATTTTTTCTAAAATCATAATTGTCAAAGCTGTTCGTTCACTTCCTAAAAATAATGCTGCTGACGATAGCTGTAGAACTTAGCGTATCTGCGTTGGGACGCTTATTTTGAATAAGAGAATAAATTCCATTTTTTTAAAACAGGCAGGGGCTAAAGAAACTGTTGATAAAGTTTTGTAGTTAAATAGCCGCCTGATTCCTGTTAATTTTGTCTTTGGATTTGGCAGTAGCAGTAAAAGTACAGCAGCACCAATATTTTTAATAATTTCCTGTGGAGATTCTTCCTGCAGACGTCTTTCAATCACATATTTATTTGATATTTGTTTTCATTTTTGTATATATCTACTAGATATGTATTTAATGTATTTTTGAAGTAAAGATATTAAGTTTTCACCAGTTAATGAGAAATTGTCAAAAATAAACAAGAATAGTTCCTGTAATACTTTGAAATTTCAACACTTTGGATATAATGAACCTGCATTAGCTGCTTTGTTATCTCTTCCCTTATGAATTCCAAGATATTTTAAAAGCTCTTGATTTTATTCTGATTCTTCCACGAATTTCGTGTAAAATCTTGCAGTCCAACAAATAATCTTTATTTAACATAAAAATCCCTTTTCTTTTTCATTTTGGCAATAATTAAAGTTCTTTAATTATGTTATAAAAAGTATCAAATTATCTTCTATTTCCTTTAAAGGATTTATTTTCATATAATTCAGAATGATTAATCATAGTTTTTCCAGACTTTGTTCAGCCAGTCCAGTATTTGTTTTTCTGAAATTAATTTACATCATAGTAAAGCAGAATTTTTATTTGTCACATACGAATACTCAATACTTTTTATGCCTTTTTGATAAAATAAGTTCTGTAACTCGATAATCATATTTTTAAATTCTTTCTGGAATCTTTGACAAATTTGGGACAGAAAGCCTTAATCTGCCAGGAATACTGTGTACAACCTTTATCTGGTTAAACATCAGATATGTAGCCTTAAATAAATTTTCTAACATTATTTTCTTTTCCCTTCTGATAAAAATAAAAAGTCCACCATAATAAAGTAGTACCTGCAGGCAATTTTGAATTTCTCTTAATTTTTAATGCCATAAAAGCAAAAATTCCTGCAACTAATGTCTTTAAGTCCAGATAACCTCTACTTTTATTGTAAATAGCCATATCAACAGATTCAAATGCCTGTTTTAACATTTTTACTTTTTCCAGGCTTATTTTTGATGGCTTCTTCTTCCAGATGGAGCAATTTTAGAACGATTAAATACAAAAACGAACTCTCAATAATTTTTCATCAAAAATAAATTAAGATGCTTCCAATATGAATTAACGCTTACTGAGTGTATTCCCGATAGTTGACGCATATTATTTAAAAAAATTCCTGTTCTAACTCCTCATTCTCTTTTAATGCATCTGTTTGAAGTCTCAACCGTCCATTCTGGTAATGTTTTACTTGAATAACGCCATAAAAATTTTGTAATATAATTGACTCTTAAATATTTTTATAAATCATTATATACCTTTTTATTTTAAATTTCAAGGATTTAATTAAATAAAAATAAAAACGAACTTTAAAAATAATTTTATCAAAAAGATAAGGGACATTTCTAACGCCCTTATCCTAAAAATTATTAAATTTAAAAATTCATATTCCCATTCCAAGTAATAAACAATTTAACTAAGTTCTTCCGATACCTTTCTGTTTCTTTATGTCAATATCTTCAAAAGTCCAGTCAGTCTTATCTGCTGGGATTAATTCACGTACATATTTAATTTTTAGATTTTTCATAACTTGCTTTTTCTTTTCAAAAAGTTTTCTGAAGCTTTAATCGACAATTTTCTTTTTCAAAAGGAATCTTGTTTCCAATATAATTTATATATTCTTTTAACCTGTTTTATTTTCAACACTTTCTGAGAAACGGTTACTCCATTTTTTTGTGGTCAAAATATATTCAATTTCCCATTTTTCAGGCAGTAATTCATCTTGATTGTTGTAAACAACCATTTTTAAAATCATACGCACAAGATTTTTGTTTGGTGTCTTGACTTTTTCCTGCAATATTGAAATTGGAATATTCTTTGAAATGCAATTTTTGGAGAAATATTATCAACAATATCAACATTAAGTTTAAGAATATCAGCTTTTACAGCGAAACACTCGGTGTTACAAGATAATTTGCTGTCAATTCAAAAATAGCTTTCTTAAAAATTTTAAGAAATAAGTTTTCAAAATTTTCTTTTTCGCCATGTGACAAATAATAGACAACAACAGGATATTTCAAGATTCATTTGGATAAGCTGATAAAGTATCCAAAATCTTTATAATCTGTATATTTTCTGTCCAAGGTTTTTGTCATCTATTGATTCATGCCTATTCATCACAACCCATAAATCAAGAATCTGATCCAGATGCTTCAAAAGATTTGATTTATAAAAGCCTTGTAAATCCACCATTTGAATAAAAACGTCTAAGTCCAAGTGTAGTCGTTGCCACATCTTTTTCTACTGCCCTTAGATAAAACATATAATAATAAAAATAGCTGTTTTACATTTTCTTTTGGCATAAATTGCCCGTTCACTTAGTTTTTCCACTGTTTTATAAACATTTTCTTGTATTCTTTTTGATTCGGTTATACATTTTTGCCTTTAAAAATATCAGCTTCAGAAAGTGGCAATCCTCTGTCATTCAAAGTAGAAAAATACACTTAATGCGTCATCTTGTGAGTCTGTACTTTATTGGAAAGACTACCGCCCTATTTAAAGTATAATAAATAAATTCAAGCATCAATGTGGGGCTTAATTCACAAAGTTTATCAAATAACTTTTGAAATAAAATATAATTTTTGAATAATTGTCAGTAGCTTTAGGATCAGCAACTCCTGTTTCCAAAAATATTTTGTAAAATTTTATTTCCTTCATTATCTATAACTCGTGAATTTAATAAGCACGCTTTTATAATCAACTTCTCCAGTTAATTTCTCCTGCTTCCAGAGTGCAGGCTGAATCTGTCTTATAAAATTTTTCCTGTTCAACAGTTTTTTCCTCATAGGAAAGCTAATTTTGTATAAATTGCACGCAAAAGAAGAAACAATGAAGTAATTCTCTGCTGTCCGTCAATTATTTCCTGTTCTCCATTCTCATTTTCATAAGAAACTATGCTTCCCTAAAAATATGTTCCTTCCACTTCACTATTTCTCTTTTGACTCATTTTCTGTAAAATTCTAATAAATCATAAAACAACGTCTTTAGTCTCATTTTCAGTCCAGGAATATGGTCTCTGATATTCAGGTATTAAAAACATCTGATCTTTTCCACTTTCCAGCAACTGTTTGATACTTTGCTTATTAACTATGTATTGTTGCAACTCATAACGCCTCCCTACCGTTCTTTTTATAAATTATACACCATTTCAATGGTATTTTTCAACCGAAAAATTTTAGGGATTGCTACTATAATTTGTTCTTTATAATTATTTTTGATGCTAAAAATATAAACATATATTTTGTTATCAAAATAAAAATATCAATTGTAAAAATATAAAAACATTATATAATTAAATAACAGTGGTTATATATTCAGATTTTATATTAAACTAATAAAAATAACTAACAGAGGAGATTTTATGTTTGAAAAATTTCGACTGAAAAATTTATCAAAAAGTTATACAGTCTGCTATTTCAAATCTTTCAGAACAAATTTACAAAAGAATTATTTTGATACTTTTTCTAAAAATAAATTTTTAAATATTGAAAATGTCGCTTTTATTATATAAAAGAAACAAAAACATTATTATAAGCAAAAGTGACAATTTTTGAAAATCTTTAGATAAATATATTTCTAATTCGGGCATTGATTTATCTTTTTCTTGAAAATGTCGATTTAAAAACTTGTTGAAAAACTTTGAACAGCTTTGTTCCAATGGATATAAAAATTTTATTGAAAAATGACATTAGAAATGAAAATAATCGAAAGAATAAAAATATTAGAAATTTTACCAAAATTATATTTATATATATTATTCTAAATTATACTTCAATAAACGAAAATATAAAAATTAGCAGAGCTCCACCATATAATTTTTACAAATAATCACAAATAATTGTTTATAAAAATTATAAAATTGGAGGAAATAAAAGTGAACGAAAAAACGGAAAAATAAAAATTGAATTAAAAGGAATAAAAATAGGAAAATATTTTTATTGAAAAACCAATAGTTCAGGGGTGGAATGGGTGTTGGAATCAGCTGGGATCAGCTTGCTGGAAATGTTGCATGGATGTCTTGGAACAATAAGCGCCATCTGTACTGGATATTACCAAAAATATGAGATTTGTAAAAACAAAGTAAATGGACGTCCTCTTGGACAGAAAATGCCTACAACCGTGAAGCGCTTTTTGAAATTTTTAAAAATGCAAGAAAGATTTGTGGTGACGAGACCGCTTGCGTGTAATATTCTTCATGCAATAAATGATTATGAAAGAGTTGTACAGGATGCTCTTGATGCAGGAGCAAACATTATTGTTACTGGAGCTGGGCTTCCATTGGAGCTTCCAAGGCTTGTAAAAGATTTCCCAGATGTAGAAATCGTTCCAATAGTCTCATCTGCCAGAGCATTAAAAATAATCTGCAAAAATGGAAAGCAGCTGGTAAAATGCCAGGAGCAGTAATCGTGGAAGGTCCAAAAAGTGGTGGACACCAAGGGCAAAATATGAAGAATTATTCGCACCTGAACATCAGCTGGGAAGCAATCTTGCCACCTATAAAGGAAGAACGTGACAAATGGGGAGATTTCCCAATTATTGCAGCAGGTGGAATATGGGATAATAACGATATAAAAACATTATGGCACTTGGAGCAGACGCTGTTCAAATGGGAACAAGGTTTATCGGTACTTGAATGTGATGCAAGTGATGTGCTAAAACAGGTACTTCTTAACGCAAAAGAAGAAGACATTGTAATTGTCAGCCTCCAGTAGGTTATCTCAGGACGTGCAATAAAAACAAACTTAATAGAAACATTGGAGCCTAATACATTAAATGTATCAGTAACTGTGTATTCCTTGTAGAACGTGGAAAAGGTGCAAATAGAGTTGGATACTGTATTGCTGACAGCTTAGGTGATGCTTATTTAGGTGAGCTTCAAAGCGGATTATTCTTTTTCAGGAGCAAACGGATGGAGATTAAAGGAAATTGTACATGTGAAAGATCTGATAGACGAGCTTATGACAGAAACTAATTAGTTATAATGATAGCTGGAAACGAGGGGCATAAACCCCTTGTTTTTCTAATTAATACCTATTTTTATACAAATATTTATAACTTTTTAAGTTTAATTTTAGTAGCAAAAAGTCGATTTTTATAAAATATGGTTTTTACTAAAGAATTAAAAATAAAATTGGAGAGAAAAATGGTTAGAAAGAATAAATTTAAAACAAATAGCAAATATTCTCTTAAATAAGAATATCGAAGAAAAATGAAGAAAAACTAAAAATAAAAATTGAAATTAATGAAACCAATGACAAAAAGTACTAAACTGAAAAGAACTAACTGATTCAGGTCTTTTTATATTCCTCTTTCCCAGCATATAGGAAGTCCATCTATACCAATAATAGAAATTGAGATTCTGTAAAAATATGAAAAAATTTGCAGAGATTTCAGGTAATATTTTCAGCTAATATTCACTCCCCAGTTTCTGGAGATATTGTTGATATTGTAGAACATTTTGTAGCAAGTGGAAATAAGGTAAAAACAATTATTATAGCAAAATGATTTTCAGAATAAGGAAGAAACTCTTACAAAAGGAACTCCGTGATTTAAAATTAATAAAAAGATGAAATTTTTAAAATAATAAAAAGAAGCAGGAATTGTAGGTCTTGGAGGAGCACAATTTCCTACTCATATAAAAATATGACATTACATTTAGGAAAGTGGAAACACTTATAATAAACGGTGCTGAATGTGAACCATACTTAACTTCTGATTATTCAACAATGAAAAACTACACGAAAGAAATTGTTCGTGGATTAAAAGTTATACAAAAATTACTAAACCCAAAAAGATAGTGCTTTGGAATAGAAGAAGAAAATAGTGATTTAATCGAAATATTTGATAAAATTCAAAAAGAAGAGGAATTTGAAATAAAAATGAAATTACTTCCTACAATTTATCCGCAAGGAAGTGAGCTACACCTAACAAATACTATTACAGGAAAAAACTGAAAAAGGGGAACTGCCTCTTTGAAAAAGGTGTCATTGTAAGTAATGTCAGCACAGTTAAAGCGATTTATGACGCATTTTTGAAGGAAACCACTTGATTGAAAGAATTGTTACACTTTTCTGGAGAAGAAGCTAAAAACATTGGAAATTATAAAATAAAATTTGGAACTCCTCTTTATCATGTCGTAAAGGAACTAGGGATACCTAATGAAGATAAAGTAATTTTTGGCGGACCAATGATGGGAACAGAGTTTTTGATTCTAGAGTGCCAGTAATAAAGGGAACTTCTGGAATACTATTTTTGAGTAATGAAGAAATAGAACGTAAAAACTGTATTTCATGCGGATATTGTGTTGAAGCCTCGTCCAATGAACCTTATGCCTTTTTGAGTTTGCTGATTATTATGAAAAAGGAAAGTATGAAAAATGGTAAAAGCTAATATCCAGAACTGTGTTGAATGTGGAGCCTGTGAATTTGTCTGTCCATCACGAGTTCCTTTAATGGAAAGTATAAAAACTGGAAAATTAATTTTTGTCAGAAATGGAGAAAAGAAATAATGAAAGATGAAAAAGTCATTACTGGAAGAAATATTAGATAGAAAAAGTATTAAAAATGGGCTTTTGGATAATGATGAAAAATATTTTCAGTTCTAAAAATCAAAATTTTCAGAAACAAAAATTAATCCATCACAAAACAATATTTCTAAAAATTCAACATTAAGAAATAAAAATAATGATAATAAAATTAGAAAAACTAGAGATGAAAATATTAGAAGTGAAACAAACATAAGAAAAACAAATACAGAAATAAAGCCACAAAGTTCTCTAAATTCAATTGTAAAAAGATGAGTACAGCCAACAGAAAGGCTATAAATGAAAAATATTTAATAAAAATAATATAGATGATAATAATAAAAATAGAAGACAAAAATAATAACAAATCAGGAAATTAAAAACTATCTTTTTACTCCATACATTAGAACTGAAACTGATGTAAGAAATATTATGAAAGATGTTATTATATCATTATTCCCAGCTATTATTGCATCAGGATTGGTTTATGGAATAAATGCACCTTGCTAATTGCAACTTCTGTTTTATCAGCAGTTGTAACGAAAAGTTATTTTCAAAAATATTTTTAGACGATACCAACTCTATCCATGATTTATCCGCAATTATAACTGGTATTTTATTGGCTATGACCTTAGCACCATTAACTCCTTTACCTAGTAGTTGTTTTTGAGCAGCAAGGCTGTAATCTTTGGAAAAATTAATGTATGGGGGAATTGGAAAAACATTCTTAATCCAGCAGTAGTAGGTCGAATTTTATGACTGTCTCTGTTTCAATGTCTTCAGGAGCAATTTGTTTAGCCAAAAGGCTTTACTATTACCTCAAAATTAATGCAAACTTTTACAAAGCTCCATTTACAAGTTATCTAGATGAACTATTACTAAGCTCTTCAGGTTCTTTAGGATCATACTCTACTTTTTGCCTTGATTCTAGGTGGATTGTACTTATTGCTGAAAAATCGGATTTCATGGCAGATTCCTGTAAGTCTGTTTGCTACATTCTTCCTGATAACAATGTTATTAAAAGAAGATACCTCTGTTTCAATCGACGGATTATTATTAACAGGAATTTTTATGGCAACTGATATGCCGACAAGTCCATCTTTTGCAGGCAGGAAAAATGTATTACGGGATAATGCTTTGAGCTCATAATAGTCTTATTATCATTACTTGGAATAAAAATGAAACATTATCATATGTTCTGATAATATTGAATCCTTTTACAAAATTTATAAATAAAGTTTTTCGTCCAGTTGTATTTGGTTACAATGTAAAAAGAAGAAATATTAAAGCAATCTGGAAAATGATTTTACTTATACTATCGATTTTCACTTTGCAGTTATCTTTGTGAAGTTCCATAAATTTGGAATCATTCCTATTTAGTATATCTTTATATTTTGATACTTACAATAAAACTCATTATAACCAAAAAGAATAAACTATTAAAGGGCTAAAAAGCCTTTTACATACTTATTTTTATCAATGTTACACTAACTTCAGAATCTTCCAGCACTTCCATTAATAAAGTTTATTCCATCAAAATGTAAAATATCTCCTGGCACTAAAACATGTCTTTTCAGTTTCATTCAAAGTACATTTCCATTTTTCCCTTTTCAGAACGGTGAAAAATAATTTCTCATCTTCATGATTGTGCTTAGCAATTTTTTCATCTTTTTCAAAATTTTCTTTACCAATTTAAAAATTTCCCTTGTTAAACAGCAATCCTGCTTCATTTTTACATTTCCAAACATCTTTTTCTCCTTAATATTTATTTTTATTTTTGCTAGCTTTATATAAATCTTCCAGTAATTCATCATTATTTTTATATTTTTTTATTAAAGTTCAATCAGAGTTTTTCATTCCTTCAACTTCTGACATTTCACTCAGCTCTCTTCTTAATTTCCAGATTTTTTCCAAATTTTCTCTTGAATTAAAGAAGTTCTTCACGTCTTGTCCCACTTTTTAGTACATCAATCGCAGGAAATATTCTTAACTGTTCCAGTGTTCTGCTTAAAAATGATTTCCATATTTCCTGTTCCTTTTAAATTCTTCAAAAATTACTTCATCCATTCTGCTTCCAGTTCTCAACAAGAGCTGTGGCAATAATTGTAAGACTTCCACCATTTTTTTATATTTCTTTCGGCAGCTCTAAAAATCTTTTTGGATAATAAAGCGCATTTGGGATCAATTCCTCCCTGAAATCAATTTTCCCGCTTGATGGGAATTGTAATATTATACGAACGTGCAAGTCTTGTTAGGCTATCCATTAAGAATTAAAATATCCTTTCCCACGTTCCACTTGCCTTTTTGCCATCTCGAAGCACATTTTCTGTAACTTCTGTATGTACTCTTGATCTTCATCAAAAAGTCGCTGAATATACTTCCGCATCTTTTACATTTTTCCTTTAATATCCGTAACTTCTTCAGGACTTTCATCAATTAATAAAATCCACACATCAATTTCAGGATTGTATTTTTATAATATCATTTTGCAAGTGTAGAAAGAAGTACTGTTTTTCCCAGCTTTTTGGAGGTGCAACTATAAGTCCTCTCTGTCCTTTTCCAATTGGCGAAATTAAGTCAATAATTCTTGAAGAAATTTCCCGCTTCCCAAATTTAGCTTTTTCATCTGGATAAGATGGTACTAAATCATCAAAATATGGACGTTCTAGTGATTTTTTTCAGGCAAATCTCCATTTACAAGCAATACTTTTAAAATCCCATAATTTTTCTCAGTTCCAATCGGAATTCTTAATTCTCCAAATACAATATCTTCATTTCTTAAGAAAAAAATCTTTTTATCTGTGAAATTGAAACATAAACATCAGGACCTAATGGAAGTATTTCTCAAAAATCCATAATTTCCCATCACCTATTACATCTAATTTACCAAAATCCATAAGTTTTTCCTCTTTTCTTTTCCCCTTTTTCAATCAAAATTGCATTTATAAGTTCAAGTTTTGACATTCCTAGAAAAACTTTTCAATTTTATATTCCTTTTGCCATTTTCTTTAGCTTAGTTACATTTTGAGAAAGAATATCTCTTTATCATTTCTTCTTCAGAGTCTGAAATTTTCAGAAACATCTTTTCTTATCTAATTCTAGCTGTTCATCCAAACTTTTCTCCCGTTTCTATTTCATTATCTTTTTGCCATTTATTCCTCCACCAGCTCTCCATATAATGTCCATGTTTTTTGCATCATAAATTTTTGTATTTACAAATTGCCCTTTTCAAAGTCCTTTTCTATCACTTTTAAATAAAACTATTTTATGTGTAGAACTTCTTCCAACTCAGCATTTCAGGATTTTTTCTTCTTGGTCCTTCAACTAGCACTTTTACAATTTTTCCCTAAATATTTTTGGCTTTCTTCCTTTGCCTTCATATTCTGTAATCTCATAAGCTGTTGCAATCTTCTCATTTTTAGCTGCTCATCAACTTGATTTTTCCATTGTAGCTGCAGGAGTTCCCTGTTCTCTTTGAATACATAAACATAAATGCATTTCTCAAATCCAACTTCATTTACATACATCCATTGTGTCTTGAAAAATCTTCATCTGTTTCCCCTGGAAAACCCAACGATAATATCAGTAGTAGCTCAATATCAGGTATTTTTTCTTTAATTTTTCTTAGCAAGTGCTATAAACTCTTCCTTTTGTGTATCCTCTATTCATTGAATCTAAGATTTTTGTAGATCCTGACTGTAATGGTAAGTGTAGCATTCTAGCTATTTTAGGATTTCTTGCAATTGTATCAATTACTTCATCACTAAAATCCTTTGGATGTGGAGATACATATTTTATCCAGAAATCTCCTTCTACATTTGCACTTTGCTCCAATAACTTCTGCAAAAATTATCTCTCCATTCTGCAAAATCACTTCCATATGAATTTACATTCTGTCCTAAAAATAATATTTCCCTGTATCCTTTTTTTGTATATTGCTCAACATCCCTAACAACTTCATTAAGAGGTACAGATCTCTCCATTCCACGCACATAAGGGAACTATGCAGAAATGTACAGTAATTATTGCACCCATAAGTTATCGAAATTGAAGCTACAATATCATCTCCAAAGTCAGCATCTACTCTTGTTGGAAGTTCATCCTCATCATCCACCATAACAATGTGTGTTTCTTCTCCTGATTCGATTCTTTCTAAAAATATCAGGAATTCTTCCTATATTCTGATTTCCAAGAACCAAATCCACATAAGGAGTCTTTTTATAAATTCATCTCTTACCTCCTGAGCAAGGCATCCTGTGACACCAATAATCATTTTTCCCATCTTTTTCTTCCTTAATTCTTTTTCAACTCCTAGTTTTCCATATACTTTAACAGCTGCACCTTCTCTTACTGTACAAGTATTTCAAAAATACCAAATCTGTATTTTCAATATCTTCAGTCATGCTATATCCCATTGTTTGCAGCATTTGTTTCATTTTTTTGCACTTTCATTTACGTTCATTTGACAACCATAAGTTATTATAGTTGCTCTCTTTTCCACTTTTTCCTCCAAATTTTGTTCTAAATTTCTTTGATTTTACTGAATAGTTTTCGAATTGACTAAATTGATAATTTTTCAACACTTAAATAGTTCCAACTATCCAAGTATAAACCATTATTTTTCAAGTTTATTTTCTCCCTATTGTAATGGTATCATTTTTATTTTGGAATTTCATCAATTTTTATTCTTTTTAATTATACTGAACCCATTTAAAATTGAACTGATAGAAATTATATAATTTAGGGTTTGAATAAAATAGTCATAATTTTTGAGTTCTGTTTTAAACTAGTTTTACTATAATACTATTTCTTGTTTAATATTAAATCTATTAGAAAAATAAAAACTATTTTAAGGATAAGAAGTTTTATCCCCAGCTAAATAATGTGTAATTCAAAAATTTATTAAACATTCGCTATTTAAAATGGAAAGTAGTATAAAGCAAAATAACTGTCAATTAAGATTTTTAAAATAAAAAAACACTCTAGAGTGTAGAGTGCAATTTATTATGAAAAAATTTAATTTTATTATTGGTGCCTCGAGACTGGAGTCGAACCGGCACGATATAAAAATCGACGGATTTTTGAGTCCGTTGCGTCTACCAATTTCACCACTCGGGCATACATTTTAAATTACCTAATTAGTATAATATATATAAATTTTTGTCAACTTCTTTTTAAAATGATCTTTCATGCATAGATGTCAAACATTTGTTACAAAAGTATATATAAAACGTTTCTTTCTTAGTGCAGTTTTTATCTTCTAATTTTCCAGCTTAAATAGTATAAAAATATATTTTTAGAATAAACTAACAATTTTCATTATTTAACTACAATTGTTAGCAACTTATTTTTAGAATTAAACAAATAAATTGCAGGATTCATACTAATTTCCAATCCTGCAAAATAATTTTATCCTAACTTAAATACCTGTCTTCAAATGTCGAATCATTTCTCCATTAAAGAATTTCGCCATTTTCTCTCCATCATATTCTACAAACAAGTATTCGCCTCAAAATGTCCAATGTCAACTAAAATACGCCCTTCTTCTAAAGCATCTAAAGCCTCGTGGTACTTCAAGTCCCCTGTGAGAAACACATCAATTTTATCCGCTACTATACATAAATGAACTTCCACCACCTGTAATAAGTCCAATTTTTCGTACATATGCATCTTTATTGCCAACATACCTTACATAGCTTATTCCAAGAGAATTCTTTATTCTTTCAAGTAAGTCTTCCAGTCTCATTTCCTCATTTAATATCTTTTATTCTTGCAAGTCCGCTATGTACACGCTCCACTCTTATTTTTATTGGATTATAGTCTTCAAATTCGTGTTCATTAAAAATTATTTTTCCCCATCTAGATTTAGTTTATCCATTATAAAAGTCATTTAATCCATTAATTGTAAAATCAGAATTAGTATGAATTGAGTAAACTGCTATTTTATTTTCTATTAATTTTAACTAACTTTCTTCCATGTACAGTTTCATTTGTGAATTTTCTTTTCTAAACCTGAAAAATAACTGGATGATGTGAAATTATCAAATCTACATTGTTATCTACAGCTTGTTTTTTACAACTTTTTCTGTTACATCCAGACAAAATAACACTTTATTGACTTCCTTTGTGTTATCTCCTGACAAGAAGTCCGACATTATCAGTCTTCAGCAACTTTAGGATTAAAAGATTGTGTGAAGCTCTCCCTATTATTTCCCATACTCTCACAATTTCCTTTTCCTTTCACTATTTTTCTTAATTTATTGTATAATTTGCCTCTTCATTATTTTCTACAAAAATCATTTCATTAAGTCAATTGATAACTTTATTAAGTGCCTTTTCCTTTAAAAATGTTTACATTATGACTTGCAATATTTAAAGATTTTGCACTTCCTTTTCTGTATACACTTTTATCATCCAGTCCATAAGTCATAACTAAAATCTGTTCATCTAGATAATTTAGTTTTTAGGAATATTTTCAAGAATATACATTTGTGTAATTTTATCAGCCTTTTTCCAATATCTGTGAATTTCCAATCAGCTCTTCAGGGCTCTACTCGTCAAATAGTTTTTCAAGCTGTTCAATATATTCTTTTGAAACATTCATCTGTTTACTTATTTCATCCATTGAAAATCCCATACTCCTATCAACTCTTTACTTTTTAAAATATAAAATATACGATAATTCAGATGATTTAATATCTTTTAGCAGTTCCTTCTGAAATTCCAAAATATATTTTACAGCAAAAATTTTTTTCACAAAAATTCAGACTCTTTTGTTATTTTCATAATTTTTATCATAATAATTCAAACCTGACATTATTCCAAGTGTAGCTTCTTGAACTGTATCCAAAACGAAAAATCCATATTTTTGAATAAAAGCAAGCTTTCTTTTACTGCAATTTTTAAATATTTATCAATTAATTCTTCCTTTTCTTTTCTCATTTTCACTTTTTATCAAGTTCTTCGTATTTTTCTCTTTATATTCTTCTAAATATGATTTTATCATATCCTTTTCTTCAATAAAAATATTCTCGTCTTCTAATACGATAAAAATCACTCCCATCAGTTGAAGTTCTAACTTCTGGAATATTTTCCAAATGGATAAATTTTCAAAAATTCAAAAATTCATCATCATTCATTGTATGATTTTCTATAATTTTTCAAAACTGAAACTTCCTTTTTCTTATTATCTTCAAAACATTTTTTTAACATCTTTTTTTCCCCTTATTTTATTTATTATTTAGTTCTATCTAAAAATCCTAAATATCTCAGGAGCTAAATAACAACTTTAGCTCCTGTAGTCTTCCAATTTTTCTTCTGCTTGGATGTCTTAATTTTCTTAATGCTTTTACCTCAATCTGTCTAATACGTTCCCTTGTTACATTAAAGATTTTCCCCACTCTCTTCAAGAGTTTTCTGAGAACCGTCATCTAGTCCATATCTATATCTAAGCACCATTTCCTCACGCTCATTTAATGTTTTTAATACTTCATCAAGCTGTTCCTTTAGTAGAACTCCTCGTTGTTGCGTCATAAGGATTCGCAAAATTTATCATCTTCCACGAAAATCTCCCAGTTCACTGATCTTCTTCACTTCCAACTGGGGTTTCAAGTGAAATCGGATCCTGATTCATTTCTAAATACTTTTTACCTTTTTCTACTGGTAATTTAGCTTTTTCAGCCGTCTTCTGCTGTTGGCTCCTTTCCAGTTTCCTGTAAAGAATAATACGGCTTTCCTTTTTGATTTTATTGATTGTTTCAATCATATGAACAGGTATTCTTATTGTTCTTCCCTGATCTGCAATTGCACGTGTTATAGCCTGTCTAATCCACCAAGTTGCATAAGTCGAAAACTTGAATCCTTTTTCATATTCAAATTTTTCACAGCCTTTCATAAGCCCCATGTTTCCTTCTTGAATTAAATCCAGCATTTTTCAAGCCACGATTTGTATGTTTTTGCGATACTGACAACAAGCCTTTAGATTTGACTCTATTAATTTCTGTTTTGCTTCTTCTCTCGCCATTTAAAAACTCTGTTGAGCATATTCGATTTCTTCTTCATAGCTAAGCAGTGGAATTTGTCCAATTTCACGCAAATACATTTTATTGGTTCATCTACATCCATACTTTTCTGCCATTTTTAACAAATCTGTCTGTAATGAGTTTATCCACTTCCGAATCGTCGATTTTCACTCTCACAAATTCATCATGCGAATCTTCAAAATCCGATATTTCCATTTTCGATAGCTTCTATAGAATCAGGAACTTTTTAATAAAAGCCTCTTTTTCCTTTATAGTATCTACGATTTGAACACCGTCATCGGTCAGTATTAACTGCTCGATTTTTCAGTTGAAAAATCCGATAGATAAAACAGAATTTATTTCTTCGTAACTTACAACTTTTTGCTCTCGTGCCTGTTTTATAAAATTTGCGAGACTATTTTTAAATTTTTGTTTTTATCAGACATAATTCGGTCTCCTTATCAATATAAATTCATTATATAATTTTTCTATTTCACTCAATTTTATTAATATTTTTAATTTTGATAATATAATTCAATTTCTCTTAATTCTATCGTTTTCTTCCTCAGTTTTTGTCTTTCCTCATCTATTTCAGTGCTCAAACCAGCCAGAATAAATTTCCCTAAAAATAAATTTCCTTATCCTTAATGTCATTATCTGCCCGTAACTTCAAGTTTGTTATAATCTCTCTATTTTCTTCACTAATATCAATTTTATCAAGCTTCATTATATCAAAATCTATATCTTTCAATTTTTCTATTAGTTCATTAAAATCGATGGCTAAATTCTTTATTTAGAAGTTCTATACATTTTCCTTTTCTGATTTAAAAATTCGAAGATATATATAAGTGTTTGTTCTTCCAGTTCAATATATAAATCTCTTTTTGCTTTTTGTATTGAACTTTCTGATTTTTCATAGATTCTTCTTTTTCATTTTAGAAGTTTTATTTATCAAATTTTTGAGTTCCTCTTCTAAAACAAATTCATTAATTCCAAAATTGGTTGATAATCTTTGTAAATATAGATTTTTATTAAGTATTATTTTTAACATTTGATGGTTTTTAATCTTTCAATGAATTCTTTCTTTCTCCACTTATGTACATTCAAATCCAAGTCTTTTTGAAGCTTCCTTTGCTAAAAATCAAAAATTTCTTCTGATTTCTTTACAACTTCTATAAATGCCTTACCATTTTTCCCTCAAGAACTCATCAGGATCCTTTCTCATTTCCATCTATAACTAGACACTTTTACATCAAAATCATATTTTTTAAAATGTATCCTGCTTTTATTAGTGGCATTTTTCCCAGCTTCATCGTTATCATATGAAATCAATATTTTATCTGTATATTTTTTAAAAGTTGTGCCTGTTCCTCAGTAAGTGCAGTCTCCAAGACTTGCAACTGCATTTTCAAAACCATTCTTTTGGCTGTGTAGCATCAAGATAGCCTTCCATCAGCATCGCAAAAGCCTCCTAATATTTCTCCTTGATGCTTTATTCCAAAAGTTCATTTTCCTAAAATAGGCGAATCTGAGAATTTAGATATTTAGGCAAAATTAGTATCAATTATACGTCCCCAAATCCTACAATCTGAGAATTTATATGTAAATTGAAAAATCACTCTATTTCTAAAGCTATCATAAATCTCGCCATTTTTCATTTCTTTTGACAAGTCCCAACTCTATTATCTTTTCTTCTGGAAATTCTTTTTAATAAATGCTGAAATAATTCATCTCTTGAACTCATTGGCAAACTCCCTATCCCAAATTTTTCTGATTTCTTCAATAGAGAAATTACGTTCCTTCATATATCTCTAATGCTTCAGGATATTTTTCAATATTTTCTAAAAATATCTGGGCTCATTCATTATTTCGTAATATTCCTTGTTTAGAGCTCTTTTTCTTTCAATTTCCTGATTGATTGTCCCATATTCCTATTTTTCTTGACGGAATATTATACTTTCGAGATAATTCTTCTACTGCCTGAATGAAAACTAACATCATTGATTTTCATATAAAACGAAATTACATTTCCGCCAATCTGTGTACTAAAATCCTTAAAAATATTTTTACTGGCTGACTCTAAAAGATGGAGTCTTTTCATCTTTAAAAAGGAGATAGCCTTTATAATTTGAACTCTGCTCTTTTAAATTTACATATTCTCCAATCACTTGAACAATATCTAAATTATCAATTAATTTCTGTATCTCTTTTCACTATAAATCATTATTTCTTATTCCTCCATACAGTCAATATATATTTACACTATTAGTATAATTTGTTTTAAATAGTCAATACTTTATAAACAAATTTTTAATTTTCCTCATTAGTTTCACGAATTATTTCCACATCATCTTCCATAATATCTTTTAAAAACTCTCATCCATTATTTCCGATTTTTGCTTCCTTTAGTAAATTCTCTTTTTGCAATTTTTCCCTGATACAATTGCAAGCTCATATTTATTCGGTATTTTTAGTCAATAGTTCATCTATTGTTATTTTTCTTTTTTCATTTTTATAATTTCTCCTATTATTTTAGAATTTATATCAATTTTGTGGATTAATAATATTTATCAATGCTGTGCAAGATTCTTCAATATCATTATTTATTATAGTATAATCATATCATATTCCAGTTCTTTAACGCATTTTTAAACGTGTCTGAATAACTTCTTCTTTATCAGTATTTCTGTTACGAAGCCTTTTTCAAGAGTTTCCATATCCTTTTGTACGATACCAATACAGCATCTTTTTCTTTTCCTTCGCAATTAATGCACCTTGCACATCAATTTCCAAAATTACATTTAATCCTTTATTTAGATTACTTTCTACTACTTCCTTCAATGTTCGTAATAATTTCCATGAACATTTGCATATTCATAAAATTCATCATTTTTTTATTTTTGTTCAAAATTTCTTTAGTTAAGAAAAAGTAATCTTTGCCATCGATTTCTCCGTCTCTTGGCTCGTCGAGTTGTAGCTGATATTGATAATGGAATATTTAGTCGATCTTTTACTAATTTTGTAACTGTTGATTTTCCTGAGCCTGAAGGGCTCTGAAATAATGAATAGTTTTTCCTTCTCATTAGAAACCACCTTTTATTTTTTTACGCGAATAAGGGAAATTTATATTCACAAATCTCCCTATTCACAATATTATATTAATAATCTAATTTTGACAGTAATATTAAAATTTTATATTCATAGTTGCTACAGTAGTACATTTACTAACGTTTAAATTATCTTAATTATTCAACTTCTGCTGCTCTTCAACAGTTTCTATAATTTCATTTGGATTGTCCTTCAAGGCACCTAAAGTTTCTGTAACTTCTACTTTTCTCCATCTACTTCCACTTCAGTTTCCACAGCTTCCTCTTCTACAATATCATTTTTTTAATACTGCATCCAAATATTTATAATCATTGAATCCTGTACCTCCTGGCACTTTTACCAATGATTACATTTTCCTTCAATCCTTCAAGTCTGTCTGTTTTTCCTTCAACAGCCGCATTTGCAAGAACTTTTGTAGTTTCTTGGAACGATGATGCAGAAATGAAACTTTCTGTATTTACAGCTGCTTTTTGTAATACCTTGAATTACTGGTTCGTATAGTTGCTGGACGTTTTCCTTTTTGAAATTAATATTTCATTTCACGTTCCACAATTCTTATCGATTAGCTCATCTTCAAGGAATAATGAATCTCCAGCTTCTTTTAACTTCTTTAATTCTTTGGAACATTTGTTTTATTGATTATCTCAATATGTTTTATCGTTAACCGCAACTCCTTGCTCTCATAAACTTGCTGTACTGATTCAAGACTAAATTGTTGTGCTTCTACAAGCCCTTTTATTTTCAAAATATCATGTGGTGAAACAGGTCCGTCAGTTATTTTTGCACCTTTTTCGACTAATATTTCATTAGTTACAACCCAAATGCTCTCCAACAGGAACAGTATATTCTTGGATTAATTCCCCTGTTTCATGATCTTCAATCAAGATTAATCTCATACCCTTTTTCTTTTTGTCAGAGAAAAACTATACGCCCTGCAACTTCTGATAGAATAGCTTTTCCCTTTAGGATTTCTTGCCTCAAATAATTCTTGAACACGAGGGAAGACCTCCTGTAATATCCTTATTTCCTTCTCCAGTTTTTAGGATTTTTGTAATAATTTGACCTTTTTAACAGTTTCTCCTTCATTTACCATTAAATATGCCCCATAGGAACTGCATATTCTACTTTTCTTATCACCTTTTGTATAAAATTATTATTCTAGGTTTACATCATTGCTTTCCACAGGTTTTATTGCTACTTTTTCAGTAACTCCATATTTTACATCAATATTTTCTCTTTACATAAATATCTCTAAATTCCACTTTTTCCTGCAATAGATGTAATAATCGGCATTTGATAAGGATCAAATTCTACTAGCACCTTTACCTTTCTTAACAGAATCTCCATCTTTTACGTGTAAAGTTGGAACCTGAAGGCACTTCATATCTATGTTTTCCTATTATTACACGTCCATTTTGTGAAACAACGATTTCTTCCTTCATCATTTACAAGTAGAAATATCTTTAAAGTTTAACTTTTTCCAGAAACATCAGCTTTATAATCTGACTGAACAGATGCCGCTGTGCTACTCCTCCTGTATGGAAAGTACGCATTGTAAGCTGTGTACCAGGTTCTCCCAATTGACTGGAGCCGCAGATAACTCCAACTGCTTTCCCTTTTTAAGAATTTCCTTGTGATTAGAAAGATCTAATCTATAACATTTTTACAAACTCCTTTTTCCAATTTACATGTCAAAGGTGTTCTTATTTCAACTTCACGAATATCTAATTCTTCAATCTTTCTTAATCAAATCATCTGTTATTAGAAGTATTTCTTTTGGCAATTACTTTTCCTTCATGAATTAAGTCTGTTGCCAAGTTTCTTCCATAAATTCTTTTCACTTAATTTTTCGATTACTTCCCAGCATCCATCAAATCTGATACGACAATTCCATGTTCACATCCACAGTCATGCATGATTTACGATAACTTCGTGTGAAACATCAACAAGTCTTCTTGTTACATCCTGAATCGGCAGTTCTCAGATGCTGTATCCGCAAGTCCTTTTCTCGCTCCATGTGATGACATAAAGAATTCAAGAATGTTAAGCTCCTTCTCTAAAGTTAGGCTTTAATCGGCATTTCGATAATACGACCTTTGCGTATCTGCCATAAGTCCACGCATTCCACCAAGTTGACGCATTTGTGCAATTGAACCTCTGGCTCCAGAGTTCGCCATCATATAAACTGGATTGAAATTCATCCAAGTTATCCATCATTTCCTTAGTTACTTTTTGAAACTGCTTCTATCCCATATAGCCACTGTTTCTTCTGTATCTTTCTGCATCAATAATTTCTCCAGCTTTATATTGTTCTTCAATTTCAGCTCACTTCATTTTCAGCTTTTTCCAAAATATCCTTTTACTTTCAGGAATTCTCAGATCTTCAATTCCAACAGTAATTCCAGCAAGTGTTCCATAGTGGAATCCAAACTCTTTAATTTTATCAAGTAGTTCAGATGTTTTTCAAATCCAAATATATATAGCTCAGCGATTAATTTTTCCTAATTCACCTTTTACCAAAAGTTTTTGTATAATCTCTCACTTCTTTTGGAAGCATTGTATTAAACATAAGACGTCCAGGTGTAGTTTGCATTGTTTGCCCGTCAATCTTACATTTACAAGAGCATGAACTGCAACTTGTCCATTTTGTATGCTGTAATTAACTGATTTTTGTTAGAAAAACGATTTTTCCTTCTCCTTTAACACCTTTTCTTTCCTTTTGTCATATAATAACATCCCATTACCATATCTTGTGATGGAACTGCTATTGGTCTACCACTTGATGGTGCAATAATGTTATTTGTTGCAAGCACTAATAATTTTGCTTCCATTTGAGCTTCTTGTGACAATACCAAGTGGACTGCCATTTGGTCTCCATCAAAATCCGCATTAAAAGCAGAACATACAAGTGGATGAAGTCTTATTGCCTTTCCCTTCTAATTAATGTTGGCTCAAAGGCTTTGAATTGAAAGTCTGTGCAATGTTGGCGCCCTATTTAAAAAGAACTGGGTGATTTTTATAATTTCTTCAATCAATTCCTATACGTTTTCGTCTTCTTCCTCAACCATTTTCTTAGCCACTTTTATATTTGAGGCAAGTTCCCTTTTTACAAGTTCTCTCATTAAAAATGGTTTATACAGCTCAAGTGCCATTTTTTTAGGAAGTCCACATTGATTCATTTTCAAGTTTGGTCCAACGACGATAACCGATCTTCCCGAATAGTCCACACGTTTTCCCAAAAGATTTTGTCTGAAACGCCCTTGCTTACCTTTTTAACATATCAGAAAGTGATTTTAATTCCCTGTTATTTTTGAGTAACAACTGGTTTTCCACGTCTCACCAGTTATCAATTAATGCATCAACTGCTTCCTGAAGCATTCTTTTTCATTTTTATTACAATTTCAGGTGCTTTTTATTGACATTAATTTTAAGTCTTATATTTCTGTTGATTACTCTTCTGTACAAATCATTCAAGTCAGAAGTGGCAAATCTTCCACCATCTAATTGAACCATCGGACGTAAATCCGCAGGAATTACAGGTAATACAGTCAAAAATCATCCATTCTACGTATGTTCCTGCTTCTATCAAATCTCTAACTACTTTTAATCTTTTTATAACTTTTTTCTTCTTTTTGTGTAGAGTGTTCTGTATCCATTTCTCCTTGCAAAGTTTTTCTAGTTCAAACAAAGTCGATTTCTCAAGCAAGGCTAGAACCCTTCAGCTCCCATTTTTGCTGTAAATTCATTTTTAAACTGGTTTTCATAGTTTATATTCACGTTCAGTCAGAATTTCACCTTTTTGAAGCTCTAGTTTCTCCTGGATCAGTCACAATATATCTTGAAAAATATAGAACTGATTCCAATTCTTTTTCGTACTGATTCCCAATAAAAGGCTCATTTTTGTTAGGCGTACCTTTAGAATACCAGATATGTGCAATTGGAGTAGCAAGTTTTATATGTCCCATTCTTTCACGTCTCAACTTTTTGAAGTTGTCACTTCAACACCACATTTTTCACATACCATGCCTTTTGTAACGCATTCTCTTGTACTTCCCACAGGCACACTCATAATCCTTAGACTGACCCAAATATTCTCCTCACAGAATAATCCGTCCATTTCAGGGCTTTAAAGTTCTATAATTTATTGTTTTGGCTTTTGTAATTTCTCACCATACGACCATTCTAAAATCTTTTTCTGGTGACGCCAATTTTATTTGAATACTGTCAAAATCTCTTTATACTCATTCGTTAAGAGCCTCTTATTCTTTTTAATTCCACTTTTTGAAAAGTAAAGTGGGAAAACCTTTATATTTTTAACTTTTAATTTAAAAATTTGTACCATATTTTACTAAGCATCTATATTTTTATCTAATTCAATTTGTTCCCCATCTTTATCATAAAGAGCGACATCTAATCCAAGTGACTGGAATTCCTTAATTAATACTCTAAATGATTCTGGAGCATCTGCTTCTGGCATTGCCTGTCCTTTACGATAGCTTCATAAGTTTTTGTTCTTCCGCTAATGTCGTCTGATTTAACTGTAAGCATTTCTTGAAGGATATTTGACGCACTGTAGGCTTCCAATGCCCAAACTTCCATTTCCCCAAGTCTTTGTCCACCAAATTGGGCTTTTTCCTCCAAGTGGCTGCTGAGTAACAAGTGAATATGGTCCAATTGCTCTGGCATGCATTTTGTCCTCTACCAAGTGGTGAAGTTTTAGCATATACATACGTCCAACTGTTACTGGGTTATCAAATGGCTGTCCAGTTCTTCCATCAATCAGTCTTTTACTTTCTTTACCAGTTCTGCTGTATCCAGCTTCTTCCAAGTAATTTTTAACATCTTCTTCACTTGCTCCATCAAATACTGGTGTTGCAATATATTTGTCAATATCTCCAATTGCAAGTCCCAAATGCACTTCCAGAAACCTGTCCGATATTCATACGTGATGGCACCTCAAGTGGGTTAAGACAAACATCTATCGGTGTTCCATTTTCTAAATGTGGTATATCTTCGACTGGCAATACTCTTGAAATTACCCTTTGTTTCCATGACGTCCAGACATTTTATCCCCAACCATTATCTCCGCAATATAAATTCTGATTAGTTATTTACTCCAGCTTTCAAAGTCATCTCCATTTTCCTTAGACAATCTCAAAGCACATCTACAACAGTACCTTTACTCGTGTGGAAGTCTTAATGAAGTATCTCTTACATCTTTTGCTTTTTCCCCAAAGATTGCACGTAATAATTTTTCTTCTGCTGGTGGTTCAGTTTCCCCTTTTGGAGTTACTTTTCCAACAAGAATATCATCAGGAGTTACATGAGCTCCGATTCTTACAATTCCATTTTCATCAAGATTTCTCAAGGCTTCTTCAGAAACGATTAGGAATTTCCCTTGTAATTTTCCTCATCTCCTAATTTTGTAGTTCTTGCTTCAATATCAAATTCTTCAATATGGACTCGATGTAAATACGTCATCTTTCTAAGTCTTTCAGAAATAAGGATTCCATCCTCAAAGTTATATCCTTCCCAAAGGCATAAATGCTAGCAGGATATTTTTACCTAATGCCAAATCCCCACCCGCAGTAGATGGTCCATCTGCAATAATATCACCTTTTTGAACTTTATCTCCCAAGTCAATAATCGGTTTTTGATGTAAACACATTGACTGGTTAGATTTTTCAAAGTTTAATAATCTATGGTAATGTTCTTTCCCATCTTTATCAGTTACAACATTTTTCTTGCATCCACAAAAGTTACAGTTCCTGCTGCTTTTGAAGTAATAATCGCTCCTGAATCCATATGCAACTTTTCTTTCAAGTCCAGCTTCCCACACAAGGAGCCTGTGTTTTTATTGCAACGGTACTGCTTGACGCTGCATATTTGATACCCATTAACGCACGGTTGGCGTCATCATAGTTCCAAGAATGGAATTAATCCCGCTGAAACAGATACCAACTGTTTAGGTGACACGTCCAAAATATCAACTTTGATTTATCAATATGCACAATTTCATCTCCATAACGGCAAACAACTTCATCAGTCAAGAAATTTCCGTCTTTGATCAATAGGATGTATCAGCCTGCGCGATAAACAGTCCTTCTCTTCATCAGCTGCTAACATCTAATATCATTAAAATCAGCTTTTTCCATCGTTTATACAAATGGAGTTTTCTATAAATCCGTATTTATTAACTTTCCCATAAGTTGAAAGTGAAGCAATAAGTCCGATATTTGGTCCTTCTGAGTTTCTATTGGACAAATTCTTCCATAATGCGAGTTATGAACGTCACTGCACCTCAAAACTCCTGCTCTATCTCTTGAAAGTCCTCCAGGTCCTAACGCTGAAATTCTTCTCTATGAGTCAATTCTGACAATGGATTAGACTGATCCATAAATTCATGACAGCTGTCCACTTCATCTCAAGAATTAACGCATTTAATGGTTTTTATTTAAAAGACTTTGCGGAGTCAGTGTTGTAATATCTTGAATTGTCATTTTTCTCTGACCATTTTAGACATTTTAAGCATTCCACCTTTTTATTTGTATAGAAAAGCAGCTCTCCAACACCTCTTACACGTCTGTTTGATAAGTTGTCAATATCATCTGTAAAACCTTCTCCGCTTACAAGATCACGTATTCAATAGTTTGTAAAACATCTTCTTTTTGTCAGACAATCACATCTGCTGGTACATCTATTTTCAATCTTTTGTTAATTTTTATATCTTCCAACATCTGCCAAATCGTATCTTTGCGGATTAAAAACATCTGTTTAACAAGCGATCTTGCACTGTCCACAGTTACTAAGTCCTTGACGCAATTTTCTAAATACTTCAATAACAGCTTCATCATCATATGTATATCATGCACTAAAGCATTTGCAATATTCTATCTTCAGGTCACTTCCCAAATATTAATTACAGGCACTTTTTGCATCTATTATTTTTGAATTACAGGCATATCAATAATTTCTTCTTGCTTCTGCAACAAACTCTCCCTGTTTCTTCGTCTAAAATATCTTCCTTACAAAACTTCCTTCTAATCTTGAACGCAAAACTTCTTCCAGCTCAGTATCTCTATTTTTGAATAAAGTTCTGACAACTCTACTTCTTTTTCTTCAAAGAAATGCATCTCATAATTTCCGTATTATTTTGGAAAAATCAACTGCTTTTAAAATACTGCAACTAATACTTTCTTTCTTCTATCAATTTTTACATTTAAGATGTCATTTTTATCAGTTTCAAATTCGCCATGTTCCTTTATAAGGGATAATTTTTCCCAATAAACACATCTTTTTCCTGTCTGAATATTCAATTCCTTGTTAAAAGTAATTCCTGGTGATCTGTGTAATTGAGAAATAACGACTCTTTCAGCACCATTTATAATAAATGTCGCTTTTATCAGTCATAAGTGGTATATCTCCGAAATGAACTAATGTTTCCTGAATTTCTCCTGTTCTCTTGTTAGTTAATTTTAATCTAACTTTAATTGTCCAGAATATGTTTTACCTCTTTTTACATTCCATCATCATTTAAAGGCTCATCATTATCGTGAATTTCATACCATAAGTATTCTAATTTTTAGTAATCCATTGCTTGATCTCAATTGGAAAAATTTCATTAAAGATTGCTTCAAAAACCTTTATTTTCTCTTTTTGAGGTGGCACTTTTAGTCTGTAAAAATCTTCATAAGAATTTAGTTGAAATTCTAAAAGTGCGGCATTTCCTCTATCTACTATTTTTCCGAAAACTATATCTTTCAATAAGTTTGTCTCATTTATTCCTCCCATAAAAGAACACATTCTTCTTAAATTCAAATCAAAAATTAAATTTAAAAATTCAAACTTCATCTAAAAATGTTCTACAATTTCGATTTGTTATTTCACGTCACTTAAACTAAGCAACCTTTTTATAAAAACTCATATCGTTATACTATAAAAACTAAAAATAGACTAAAAATACTCCTGTTTTAAACATGTAAACCTCTATATTTAGTTTCCTTAAAGTTAATTATACCAAAACTACTTTTCGATTTGATTATTTAAAAATCAACTGAATTCATCTAAAAAGTAATCCTTTTCGATATTCTTTAGAAGTAGCTTTTATCGTATTATAATTATGAATTTTGTTTTGACTTATTTATAAAAATTAATACAGAATAATTAATTATTCAATTTTAAAGTTTTAGAGTGGAAAAAGACACTCTCATAATCCTAAGAGTGTCTTCACTATTGATTTTCTTTTTACTATTTTAATTCTACAGTTGCTCCTGCACCTTCTAATTGAGCTTTTTATTGCTTCAGCTTCTTCTTTTAGCAACTCTTCTTTAATTGCTTTTTCCGCCAGCTTCAACTAATTTCTTTAGCTTTAAGTCCTAATCCAGTGCAATTCCTCTTACTTTTTAATTACTGCTAATTTAGCCTCCTCCTGCAGATACTAAGATTACATCAAATTCAGATTTTTCTTCAGCTGTTGCACCTCCTGCTGCTGCACCTCCTGCAACTGCTACTGGTTGAGCTGATACTCAAATGTTTCTTCAATAGCTTCAACTACTTCTTTTAATTTAATACAGACATAGCTTTTAAATCTTCTATAAATTGTTCTTTATTAAATGCCATTATTTTATTTCCTCCTAATTTTATTTATTTTTATATTTTTAAAATTATTTTATGTTTAAAATTACTCTGCTGATGCTCCAGTTTCTTTTGTTCTGCAACATTTGTCAATGCAACAGCCAACATTCTAACTGGCGACAACAATCCATAAGCAATTTGACCAAGTAATTCGTCTCTGATGGTAATTTAGCCAATGCTTCAACAGTTGATACGTCAACTCTTTTCAGACTCTAGTAATCCACCTTTTAATTGACAATTTATCTTTTAATTTTTCCAAAAATCAAAAATTAATTTAGATGGCGCAACTCCATCTTCATATCCCTAATGCAAATGATGTAGTTCCTTCCCAATAAATCATCAACATTTGTATCAAATCTCGCTTCTTTTCAATGCTATTTTTAAAATCAATCTGTTTTAGCAACAAATATTCTACTCCTGCTTTCTCTAGCAGTTTTTACGAGTTCAGTATCTTCATTAACACTAATCCCTTTATAATCAACAAAATACTACCGCTTTAGCATCTTTTAATTTTTCAACTAGACTTTTTACAGCTTCTAATTTTTGCTTGTGCTGGCAATTTCGTTTCACCTCCTTATAATAAAAACCTCTGAAACAAAAACACATAAGCCCAGAGGTATCATACTATAAAAAATATCTATTATTCTAATAATATCTATTTGTAATAATATTTACCTCGGTAGGGTTTAAAAGAACTCAAAATTCTACCTACTGTCTTTGGTTATTATTTATAGGATTTATGTGATCACACCAATATGTATTATTATATAATAACTTTTATAAAAATTGCAAAGCATCTTTTAAAAATTTATTATCAAATTATATATTTTTAAAATTACCGAACAGAAAAATCTCACTCCGGTAATTTATATATTATATAAGATTATTACTATTTCAGCTACAAATGCTCCAGCCAATAATGGATCAACTTTTAATTCGATGTCCCATAGTTAATGAGATTGCAACTGTTCTTAAATATTGTCCTTTTGAAGCTAGCTGGTTTTAATTTGATAATTTTGATCTAATGCAACTTTGAAAGTTTTTCACGATAGCTTCTTTTGTAAAATCAACTTTTATCGATTGGCAGGTGAATTGATCCTAATTTATCAACCTTGAACGCAACTTTTCCTTTTTTAAATTCTTGAACTGTTTGTTCAACGTTTGTTGTAACTGTTCCTGATTTAGGGTTAGTCATAATCCTTTAGTTCCCAAGATTCTTCCTAATCTACCTAACTTTAGGCATCATGATCAGGTGTAGCAATTACTAAAGTCAAAATCTAGCCATCCACCTTTGAATTTTGTTAATGTATTCATCATCCCCAGCAAAATCTGCTCCTGTCAGCCAATGCTTTTAGTCAATATTTTCTCCACTTGTGATAGCTAAGATTCTTACTGTCTTTACCTGTACGTTTGGTAATGAAACTGTAGCCCTCTACTTGTTGATCAGCGTGTCTTGGATCTACTCCCAATCTAATTGCTAATTCTACTGTTTCCACAAATTTTGTAGCACTTTTTAGTTTCAAAACTAAATCCAATGCTTCTTCTGTGTGTAAACTTTCATTTTATCTACTTTTTGAGAAATGTTATCGTATCTTTTTCCTCTTTTGCCATTTATTATTTCCTCCTCTGTGGTCATTGGTTTTATAACCCTCCCACTTGTTCTAATAATCGTTTAATTCTTTTTATTTCTTATCTCTATTTTTAATCATTAATTATTCAGAAATTTTTGATTCCATACTTCTGCAGTTCCTGCAATCACGTTCATAGCCGCCTCAACACTTCCAGCATTTAAATCTGGCATTTTTAGTTTCTGCAATTTCTTGTAAATTGAGCTTTTGTTATAGTTCCAGCAACCCTTTTTAATGAATTTCAGCACCTTTTTATCCTTTAGCCGCTCAATAAGTCTGATGCAGGTGTTTTTAATACAAATGTAAAACTCTATCTGCATATACAGTAATTTCTACTGGAATTACAACCCCATTTTATCTTGTGTTTGAGTTGAATGATTTACAGAATTCTGCAATATTTACTCCCATGTTGTCCTAATGCAGGTCCCTACTGATGGTGCAGGATTTGCTTTCCCTGCTTCTAACTGTAATTTAATCTTTCCGATTACTTCTTTAGCCATTTTTCCTCCTCTGTGGTAATTGAATTTTTAAACTCCCACTTTTTCTTTCAAATTAAAATTTCGCCAATTGTTATTCTTAATAATACTTTTTGTGAAAATAATATTTCTTGTTTTAAATTTTAATAATCTATTTTTCTCATTTCAGTATGCTCTACTTCCACAGGAGTCAAACGCCCCAGCACTTCAAGCATCACTTTTTATTTTACCATGTTCATGGTCAATTTCTGAAATTTCTCCCTGTTGTCCATCAAAACGAACCACCTTTTAACAGTAACAACTTCCACCAACTTTAAAATTAATATCAAGTCTTGAGCTTTTTCCTCCCCTGTCAATATCAATTCCAATTTTAGAAAGTAAATCTGCAAAGTTTTCTTCATCGAGACAACGGTATTGGATCACTTCCAACCCGACAAATCCAGTAACTCCATTAGTATTTCTTATTACATACCAGGCATCACTGTCAACACGATATCCCAGTCCTAGTCTCATTTTCTTCCCTAACAGAAAGCATTTTCATCATTGACGTAACTTGGAAAAAGTTTTCTTGAACTTTACCATTTTTCCACTGCTTTTTCCTCCAGCACCTCTTCTTCAGGCACTAAAATTCTAAAAACCCCATCTGTCAAGTCAAGCGACTCTATTCTTTTTCCAAGTCATGTACCACTTTCTTTTTCGTAACCAGAATAAGTGTGAATTATATACCATTTTTCGTATGCAACTTTCATCTTCAACTTTTTCATTTGTTTCAGTCACTTTACGCGCCTCCTAAAAATATTTCTAGAATATCACTTATTTTTGCCAGCACAAAATTAAACGCTGTATCAAAAAGAAGTGTATATATAGCTATAAAAGCTGTCATCAAGATCACGATTACAGTAACGTGATAAATTTCAATTTTATCCGCCAATATATTTTTATATTCTTCACGTAAATTCCCACAGCATCCTTTTAAATTAAATTTGCTCATAATTATCTCCTAGAATTATTCAAGAATTTAAATAAAACTAAATTCTCCTGCTTTAATAAAGAAATTTTAACCTAAAAATAAATCAGTCCTTAAAACCATATACAACTCAAAGTTTCTTTATTAAAAATTTCATAAAATAAAATGGCAGGCCAGGCAGTGAATCGAACCCGCAACTTTCGGTTTTTGGAGACCGACGCTCCACCAATTGAACTACTGACCTATCTATTTTTATGAGATTATTTAACTTCTGTAAAGAGAATGTCTTTAAGCACTGGATTGTATTTTCATTTCTAATCTTTCAGGATGAGTTTTTGTTTTTAGTTGTAACATACAATGTCTCAACTTAGTTTCAGTGCACTCTAAAATAACTTTGTACTCTCATTGTTTCTATCCTCCTCAATAAAATATTGGTATTACCAGAATAAACCAGCTTATTTATAATACCATACTCTATAGCTTTTGTCAACACAATTTTCTTTGTTTTTAAATTTTTCCATTTTGCAAATCCAACAGCTGTGTAATTTCAAGCGAAATTACTGTTTTAAAAATAACTCCAGCACCTTTAAAATACAAAAATGTAATTCCACTGGCAATAACTGGTCCAGCTCGCATACCCTTTAAAAAATACAACTCCCATTATTGTCCCGATTACAAGGGTAACTGTAATTTCAGGTCGCCTGAAAGAAGTCCGGACCTTTGGAAGAAAGGATTGAAACTGTAATTCCGCTTTATAATTGCAACCCATCCAACTGGGGATTAAATGGAAAGCAGATGGGAAAAGCCAATTTCTCCAGTTGCAATAGGATTAAAATCGCAATTGTAATTAATATCAGCACTCCCCAGTTTATCCCTCTTTTCTAAATTCGAGTCATTATTCCTCCAATATTGATCCTTTGTACTTTTAAAAATATTCAGTAATATTAAGCAGACATTTCCAGAATCAGCACAAAAATTGTCGCAAAAACAATAGATTTATTATTAGCTATCGCCCTACCAGTAAAAAATAATTCCTAAAAATAAAAAACTTTCCAAAATTTCTCTCTTAAAATTCATATTCTCCATTCCAAGTAATAAATACTCTCAAGTTCTTCTGCAACTTTTTATTTCTTTTTCAATATCTCAAAAGTCCAGTCATTTTTATCATCTGGAATTAACTCCTAACATATTTAATTTTAGATTTTATAGCTTGTCTTTTTCTTTTCAAAAAGTTTTCAGAACTTTAATTGTCAATCTTCTTTCAAAAGGAATTTTATTTCCTATAATTTATATATGTGTTTTAACTTCTTTATTCTCCACCGCTTGTAAACCTGTTCGCTCCATTTTGCAGTATATATATTCAACTTCCCATTTTTCAGCAACAGTTCATCTTGATTATTATGACAACTACTTTTAAAAATCATACAAGATTTTGTGAGTGTGTTTTAACTCTTTCCTGCAAATATCGTAATCGGAATATTTTAAATGCGACTCTGAGAAATATTCATATCGACATTTAATTTTAAGAATATCCGCTTTTTACCGCTGAAACACTTCAAAAGTCTACAAGATAATTGGCGTCAATTTAAAACAGCCTTTAAAATCTTATATACTCAAAACTTTTCCTTCTCACCGTGTGACAAATAACACACAACTACTCGATATTTCCAAGATCCATTTTGAGATAGCCGACAAAGTATCCAAGATTTTGAAATAATATTTATATTTTCAGTCCAAGGCTTGTCGTCAATAGATTCATGCCTCGTTCATTACAAACCTCTACAAATCCAGAATTTGATCCAGATGTTTTAGTAAATTTGACTTATATCTAGCCTTGTAAATCCATTTTAGAATAAAAACGTCTGTCCAAGTCGTTGTTGCAATATCCTTTTCCAATGCTCTCAAATAGAACATATAGTAATAGAACAGTTGTTTTACATTTTTCTGCATAAGTTGCCTGTTCATTTAAGTTTTTCCATTGTTTAATGAACATTTTTCTTATATTCTATTCTGTTATACATTTTTGCCTTTAAATATATCCGCTTTCCAGACAAAGGCAGACCTCTGTCATTCAAAAGTAGAGAACACGCTTAAGGTATCATCCTGAGAATTGTTTTATTGAAAACTACTACTTATTTTAAAAGTGTAATAAATAAATCTAGCATTAGAGTTTTGGACTTAATTCTACTGGTTTGTCAACAATCTCTGAATAAAATATAATTTTTAGAATAATTGTCTTTTTCTTATGATCCGCACTCCTGTTTCTAAAATATCCGTAAAATTTTATTCCCTTCATTATCTATAACTTTGATGTAATCAGCACGCTTTTTATAATCAACTTCTCCAGTCAGTTTTTCCTGTTTCAAAGCGCAGGCTGAATCTGTCTTATAAAATTTTCCTCCTGTTCAATGGTTTTTCTTCATAAGAAATCAATTTTGTATAAATGGCACGAAGAAGTAAAAATAAGCGAAGTTATCTCTGCTGTCCATCAATAATTTCTGTTCTCTTCACTTTTCATAAGAAAACAATGCTTCCCAAAATATGTCCTTCTACTTCACTATCGACTCTACTTTCTGTAAACTCCAAAAAGATCATAAAATAACGTCTTAGTTTCATTTTCAGTCCAGGAATATGGTCTTGATATTCAGGTATTAAAAATATCTGTTCTTTTCCGCTTTCCAGCAAAGCTTTTATACTTTTGCTTATTAACTTGTATTGTTGCAACCATAAAACCTCCTATAATTTCTCTTTATTTTAATTTTATGCAGTTTATACAATTTACTTACTAAATTTTCTGTTTCTTTTATCTCACATTTTTATCTATAGTAACCCAATATTCCAAAAATATATTATACCTAAAATTTTCAAGATTGTACTGATTTACATTTCAAAAATTATTTATTTTTCTATGAAAATTATTAATATTTTATTCTTTTTATTTATTTTTACTGTTATTCTATCTATTTTAAAATACTTTGATTAACAAAATAAAAATATTTAATTGTAAAAATTACAAAAACATTATATAATTAAAATAATATGTGTTGTATAACTAAATTTTTCTTGTATCAAAATAACCAAATATAGGCGATTGCAGAAATAAAAGGGTAATGATTGAATAACAGCAGATTTATATCACTAAGGAGGCGAGATTCCTTTTATCAAGGAATGGAGAATACCAAGAAAATCAAGCGATAAAAATACTATGTTTATCAGATTTTTAAACTTTTACAATGACTCAAAATAAATAATAAAGGAGGTTTTATGTTTGAAAAATTTCGGCTACCCTCAAAGGGTTGTACAGTCGAAGTTATATCAAATCTTTTGACAAAATAGCAGATTACTTTTGGTACTTTTTCTGAAAAATAAATTTTTAAATATTGAAAACGTTGTTTATTATATATATAAAAATATTGTTATTAGCAAAAGCGATGTATTTAAAGGTTTTTGATAAATACATTTCCAATTCAGGCATTGACTTATCCTTTTTGGAAAAATGTCGATTTAAAAAGCTCGTTGAAAATTTGAGAGGCTTTGTGCCAATGGATATAAAAATTTTATCGAAAATGATATTAAAAAGATAAAAGAATTGAAAGAATACATTAGAGATTTTGCTAAAACTTATATTTATTTTTCTATATTCTTTTTAAATTGCGCCTCCAATAAGTTCAACACATTGTGTAATTTGCAGAGTCTTCCATACGATTTTTATTAGACAGCTATTAATAAAAATACTGAGGGAATTCAAAAGTGAATAAAAATATCAGAAATAGAAAATTCTGTAAATTTAAATGAAGAAAAATAAATGAAAAATATCTGAATTAAAGGGAATTAAAATAGGAAAAATATTTTTATTGAAAACCAATTGTCTAAGGTGAATGGGAGTTGAATCTAGCTGGGACAGACTTGCTGGAAAATGTAGCATGGATGTTCTGGAACAACAAGCGCCATCTCGCACTGGATATTACCAAAATATGAAATTTGTGAAAAAGGCTGTAAAAGGACGTCCTTGAACAGAAAAATGCCTACAATCGTGAAGGCGCTTTTTGAACATTTAAAATGCAAGAAAATTTGCGGAGAGACCGCTTGCTCAGCAACATCTCTTCATGCGATAAAATGATTATGCAAGAGTTGAAATGATGCGCTTGAGGCTGAGTAGACAAATATTATTGTTACAGGAGCTGGACTTCCGCCGGAACTTCCAAAGCTCGAAAAAGATTATCCAAGACGTGGAGATTGTTCTGATAGTTTCATCAGCCGTGAGCATTGAAACACCATTTGTATGGAAGCGTCGCTGACGCCAGGCAGTACGTAGAAGCGTCCAAAAGTGGAGGACGCACAGGTGCAAAATATGGAAGAGCTTTTCATCGCAGTACGCATCAGCTGAAGCTATCTGCCCAATGGCAACGCAGGAGCGGTGACAATCGGGGAGCTTCTCCCGCTCACGCTTGAGAGTAGGTGGAATATGGGACAATAACGATATATATTACGCACTTGGAGCAGATGCCGTTCAGATGGGTGCAAGATTTATCGGTACTTACGAATGTGATGCAAAGCGATGAGCGAAAACAAGTATTGTTTGAGGCAGCGAAGACGACATTGTAATCGTAAGCTCTCCGTTGGTTATCCTGGACGTGCAGTAAAACAATTTAATCAAAACATTAGAACCTCGTGAGATTCAATGTATAAGCAACCGTATTTCCTTCAGAAACGTGAAAGGAGCAAACAGAGTGATACTGTAATGCCGACAAGTTTAGGAGATGCTTATCTAGGCAGACTCTCAAAGTGATTATTTTCTCAGGAGCTAGCTGGATGGAGATTAAGAGCTTGTGCATGTAAAAGATCTGATAGATGAACTCATGACAGGAAATACTAAAATTTCAATCAATCAGCTCAAGAACGAGGGGCAAAACCCTTTGTTTTCTGATTATAGGCTAATCTAATTTTACCGCTCTAGAAAAGATTTTTGTCTGACTAAAATAAGACTGAACTTTAAAATTATAATCTATTCTGCTGTAAACCAGTCAGCTCCTAGGTCTTGAGTAGTAGAAAAAAAAATTGAAATAATAAATAAAATGGAGATAGAAATGCTTAGAAGAATAAGTTTTAAACGAATAGCAGATATCTTTTCATAAAGATATTGATGAAAAAAATGAAGCAAAAAAAATATGAAAAAGAACGCCAGCCAATGAAACTTCTCACAAAGAATACTGAAATAAAGGAAATTAAGGATTCAGTTTTTTTTATATACCTCTTCACAGTATATAGGAAGCCCGTCAATTCCAATAAATTGAGACTATGTAAAAATATGAAAAATCGGAGATGTTTCAGGAAGTATTTCAGCCAATATCATTCACCAATTTCTGGAGATGTTGTTGACGTTGTCGATCATTTCATCGCAATGGAAAAAAGATAAAACAATTATTATTGCAAATGATTTTCAGAACAAGGAAGCGGATTTGACAAAAGAGAACTCGTGACTTGAAATCAATAAAAGATGAAATTTTTAAAATAATCATGAGGCAGGAATAGTTGGACTTGGAGGAGCGCAGTTCCCCTCACACATGTAAAATATGATATAAAATTCAGAAAAGTAGAAACTTTATAATAAATGGCGCTGAATGTGAACCTTATTTAACTTCTGACTATTCTGTCATGAAAACTTTACAAAAGAATTTTACGTGGCTTAAAGGTTATAATAGAAATTATTAAATCCAAAGGAGATTGTTATTGGAATTGGAAGAAGAGAATAAAGAATTAATTGAAATATTTGAAAAGTACAGGATGAAGAAGAATTTAAAATAAAAATAGAACTGCTTCCTGTAATTTATCCTCAAGGAAGTGAACTGC
>BNJT01000694.1_pt1 | contig 135670 bp, 132 predicted proteins | sample 8540491 | NCBI WGS metagenome assembly BNJT01 (sample SAMD00202455, study PRJDB9452) | human saliva metagenome | host: Homo sapiens | reverse complement strand
TCACGCAATGCTTGGGCGCGGTGGCTTTCGGCATTTTTGATTTCAGGGTCAAGCTCGGCGGCGGTGCAACCGTGTTCGGCCAGATAGAAATGCGGGTCGTAGCCGAAGCCGTTTGTGCCGGCTGCATCTGCCTGCCATTGTCCGCGCCAGATGCCTTCTGCGATGATGGGTTGCGGGTCGTTTTCGTGGCGGACGAGGACGAGTACGCAGACGTAGTAGCAGCTTTTGTTGTCTTTATCGGCAAGATCGGCAGATAGTTTGGCGTTGTTTGCGGCATCGGATTTGGGGTTTTCGCCTGCATAACGTGCGGAGAAAATGCCGGGTGCGCCGTTTAAGGCGTTGGTACAGATGCCGGAGTCGTCGGCAAGTGCCGGTAAGCCGCTGTATTTGGCGGCATGACGTGCTTTAGCCAGGGCATTTTCAACGAAGGTATGGTACGGCTCGGGGCATTCGGGCGTATTGAACTGCGATTGTGGCAGGACTTCGATGTTTAAGTCGGCAAAGAGGCGGGAAAATTCTTTGAGTTTGCCTGCGTTGCCACTGGCAAGGACGATTTTTTCAAACATGGTTTTTCCTTAATGGTTTTCGGTTTGCTGCATACGAGCCATTTGTGCGCGTGCTTTGTGGCGGATGTAAAGGGCAAGGCTGCCGATTTGGGCAAAAACGGCGGCAAAGGCAAACAGAAAGGCGGCAACGGCAAATTGTTTGCTGTGAATGCTTAGAAGATAAGCGCCCAACAGAATCAGTACGATAAACATCAGGGTAAACAGGGCAGTCAGGAGCAGATAGGCTTTTTGTCGGGTCATGGCAGCTTGGATAAGTGGGAAAAATGTTCTGATTATAACGTCAGATTGGGAATTTGAAACCATGCCGTATTCGTTAAAAAGGCCGTCTGAATATTTCAGACGGCCTTAAGTCGAATAACGGATTAACGCAATTCTGTGTGCAGGCGGCTCAACAATGTGGAGGCATCGCTGCCTTTGTATGGGCTGCCGTCTTTGTTCAACAAGTGGAGGCGTGCGCCATTGTTGATAGGCTCAACATAAACGATGATTTCAGGATAAGTTTTTGGCGCTTCTGCTTTGCCTTTACCAAATACGCGTTTGAACAGGCCCGGCTTTTTATTGGCAACTGCTTCGCCTTCGGTTGGCGCTTGTTGAACCAAGAAAGCGCGGCGTTCGGCATTTTGACCGATAACTGTCAGGCCGATGCGGTCAAGCGCAAGGGCGGTACGACGCCAGTTGCGGCCGTAATCGCCTGCCAGTAACAAAGTGCCATTGTCCACACGCGCCAATTCAGAAGCATTGCTGCGGGCGGCAACGCTTTGGGTCAGAGCCTGTTCGGCTTGCTGGCCGTCAACGCCCAAATATTGCATAAAGCGGGCGAGGAATGCAGCTTCGAGATTAGGGTCGTTTTCACCCGGCTGCCACATCGTAGTGTCTTTTTTACGGTCGGCATAAACTTCTTTCATGCCTTTGTGGGCGAAGAAGATGTCGGTCGAACCGTTTTTGCCTTGTTCGATGCGGATGATGAACTTGTCGCGTTCGCTGGTAGAGTAGATGCCGCCCAAACCGACTTTATCTAACAGGCGGCGCAGGCTGTCTTGAGGGATTTTGGCTCGGTTTTCCGCCCACTCGGTTTCCATTTGGCCGATGGCAGGTTCTTCAGATTTGATGTCGAAACCGTTTTCTTGCCAGAATACTTTCAGCAAAGGCCAAATTTCGCGAGGCGATTTGCCTTCGACAACCAACCAGCGTTGGTTGCCGTCACGCTCAAGGCGTACGCCTTTAACGGATTTCAAGACTTCTGCATTGGCAGGTTGTTGTACGGCTTGGGTGCGGCGTTTGTTGAAATCGCTGGCGCGGACGGCGCCGCTGCCTGCCGGTAATTGATAGAGGTTGCCTTGGTCAGGGTTGTTCAAATCAGGTGGTACTTCCAGTTTGACCAAGCGGTGTGATTGACTTTGATAGTCGAGTTTGGGTTGTTCTTTTTTGCTGCCGGAACAGGCAGTCATGCTAATCAGGGCGAGGGCTACTACGATGGGTTTGATATAGGTCATCTTGTTTTCCTGTGGATGGAGTTCTTAACAGGGAGACCGTCTGAAAAAGGGCGTTTGGATTCAGACGGCCTTATTTCCGGATCAGATTTGTCCTGATTTTTCCAGAGCGGCTCGGACTTTGGCTTGACCGGCTTCGGTCAGTGCTACCAAAGGCAGACGAACATGGGGTTCGCATTTGCCCAATAAGCTCAGGCCCCATTTGGGCGCGGCCGGGCTGGGCTCGCAGAACATGGTGTTATAAATTGGGATAAGTTGCTCGTTTAGACGACGGGCGGTCGCAATATCGCCCTCAAGGGCGGCTCGGCACATGTCGGCAAAGAGTTTCGGTGCAACGTTGGCTGCGACGGTTACCACGCCATGACCGCCACACAGCATGAAAGGCAGGCCGGTAGGGTCATCGCCGGATAAAACGGCAAAACCTTCAGGAACGCTGTTGATCAATTCGATGTTGTTACCGATATTGCCGCTGGCTTCTTTCACGCCGATGATATTCGGAATCTCGGCCAAACGCAAAATAGTGTCGTTGCTCATGCTGACGACGGTACGGCCGGGAACATTATAGATAATCATCGGAATCGAAGTGGCTTCGGCGATGGCTTTGAAATGTTGGTAAATGCCTTCTTGCGAAGGTTTGTTGTAGTAGGGAACAACAGATAAGGTGTAGTCCGCACCGGCTTGCTCGGCTGCTTTAGAAAGGGCGATGGCTTCGACAGTATTGTTGGCTCTGTACCGGCGATAACGGGAATGCGCTTGTTGACGTGTTTGACAGTGGCTTCAATAACGGCCAAATGTTCTTCGACAGGCAGAGTGGCTGACTCGCCGGTGGTACCGACTGCGACGATGCCGTCGGTGCCGTTTTCAATGTGCCAGTCGATTAAGTCATGAAGTTGTTCGTAGTTGATGCTGCCGTCTTGATTCATCGGGGTAATCAGGGCAACCAGACTGCCTTTTAACATACGGAAACCTTTAATTTTATGGTGTAGGTGAATTATGCAGTGGATTGTAGCTTACTTTGTTGTTTGTGTGAAACATATCCGCTATGAGGCTTTGCTGTTTAATGGTGACTTGTCATTATCTTAATGAATAATACATTTTTAAATCATTGGTTTGTTTGTTTTTAGATGGAAAAATGATGTCAAGAATTAAAATGTGTTAAGGCGGTTTGAGGCCGTCTGAAAACGGCTGGGCGGAACTTTCAGACGGCCTGATGGTTTTGAATTTGCTGATACATTTCAAATTGGTTAAAATACGCATCTTAATATTTTTTAACGATTCTTGAGAGAAGGTTCAACATGGCCGGAATGACTGAAAAACAGGCGGAATCGCTTGATTTGGTTTATGGTTTGGAAGACAAGCCGCCGTTTGGGAATGCGTTGTTGAGTGCGGTTACGCACCTTCTGGCAATTTTTGTTCCGATGATTACTCCGGCACTGATAGTCGGCGGGGCGTTGGAGCTGCCGGTTGAAATGACGGCTTATTTGGTGTCGATGGCGATGGTGGCTTCCGGTGTCGGTACTTATTTGCAGGTCAACCGTTTCGGGCCGGTCGGTTCGGGTATGTTGTCGATTCAGTCGGTCAACTTCTCTTTTGTTACCGTGATGATTGCACTCGGTACCGGCATGAAAGAGGGCGGTTTGACTAAAGATGTGATGATTTCAACGCTTTTGGGCGTGTCCTTTGTCGGCGCGTTTTTGGTGTGCTTCTCCGCTTGGCTTTTGCCTTACTTGAAAAAAAGTGATTACGCCGACTGTAAGCGGCGTGGTCGTCATGTTGATCGGTTTGAGTTTGGTGCATGTCGGCATTACCGATTTCGGCGGCGGCTTCGGTGCGAAAGCAGACGGTACGTTCGGCTCGATGGAAAACTTAGGTCTGGCATCGCTGGTGTTGCTGATTGTATTGGTTTTCAACTGCTTGAAAAATCCATTGCTGCGCATGAGCGGCATCGCGGTGGGTTTGATTGTCGGTTATATTGTTGCGCTGTTTTTGGGCAAAGTGGATTTTTCCGCCCTGCAAAACCTGCCGCTGATTACCCTGCCGGTTCCGTTTAAATATGGTTTCGCATTTGATTGGCACGCGTTTATCGTTGCCGGTGCGATTTTCTTGTTGAGCGTATTTGAAGCAGTGGGCGACTTGACGGCGACTGCAATGGTCTCCGAGCAGCCGATTGAGGGTGAGGAATACACCAAACGTCTGCGCGGCGGCGTATTGGCAGATGGTTTGGTGTCTGTGATTGCGACTGCGCTGGGTTCTTTGCCACTGACTACTTTTGCGCAAAACAACGGCGTGATTCAAATGACCGGCGTGGCTTCGCGTCATGTGGGCAAATATATTGCGGCGATTTTGGTATTGTTGGGCTTGTTTCCTGTCATCGGCCGTGCGTTTACCACGATTCCGAGTCCGGTTTTGGGTGGCGCGATGGTGTTGATGTTTGGTCTGATTGCGATTGCCGGCGTGCGGATTTTGGTCAGCCATGGTATTCGCCGTCGTGAAGCGGTCATCGCGGCTACTTCTGTCGGTTTGGGTTTGGGCGTGGCGTTTGAGCCGGAAGTGTTCAAAAACCTGCCGGTATTGTTTCAAAACTCAATTTCTGCCGGCGGTATTATGGCGGTATTGTTGAACTTGGTTTTGCCGGAAGATAAAACCGATAAAGCGGTTAAGGTGGAAACCGATAGTTTGGAGCACTAAGCAAGCTTGATTCAAAGGCCGTCTGAAGTTTCAGACGGCCTTTTGGTTTTCGGCTATAATATTGTTTTTATTTGTTATCCGAGTGGTTCGGATAGCTCTACCCGGAAAGGTTTTATATGACGGTTTATTCACTTTTTATCACTTGTCCTCGCGGTTTGGAAGTGCCTTTGACGCAGGAACTCGAAAGCATGGCATGTCAGGATATACGTGCTGTTGACGGCGGTGTGGCATGTAAAGGCACAATGGAGCAGGTGTATCGTATCAACCTGTATTCGCGCGTTGCCAGCCGCGTTTTGCTGCGCTTGACCAAAGGCGGTTATCGCAACGAACACGATATCTACAAACTGGCACGAAATCTGCATTGGACAGGTTGGTTTAAGCTGGAGCAGACCTTTAAAGTTAAAGTCGAAGGCAAGCGTGCCAATGTGAAAAGCTTGGATTTTGTCGGTTTGAAAATCAAAGATGCCGTCTGCGATGCCTTCCGCGATATTTATGATGCGCGTCCGAGCGTGGGTAAAATCAACCCCGATATCCGCATTCATGCCTTTATCGATGAGCGCAATGTGGAAATTTTTATCGATACTTCCGGCGAAGCACTCTTCAAACGAGGCTATCGTCAGGATACCGGCGAAGCGCCATTGAGGGAAAACTTGGCGGCAGGTTTGCTGCTTTTGGCAGGCTACGACGGTACGCAGCCTTTCCAAGACCCGTTTTGCGGCAGCGGCACGATTGCCATTGAGGCTGCATGGATTGCGACACACCGTGCGCCGGGCTTGATGCGCCATTTCGGTTTTGAAAAACTGCAAAACTTCGACAAAGAAAAATGGCAAGCCCTGCGCCGTGAAGCTGAAAAACAAATCAAACCGGCCGCCGCGCCCATTTCCGGCAGCGACAACGACCGTTATATGATTCGTGCCGCACTAGCTAATTCCCAAGCCGCCGAAGTGGATAATTTCATCCGCTTTGACGTGCAAGATGCGCAAGCCGCGCGACCAAATGGCGAACACGGCATTATGATTTCCAATCCACCTTATGGCGTGCGCCTTGCCGAAATTCAGGCTTTACAGGCGCTTTATCCGCAACTGGGCACATGGTTGAAACAGCATTACGCAGGCTGGCTGGCTGGGATGTTGACCGGCGATCGAGATATGCCGAAATTTATGCGTCTTTCTCCGAAGCGTAAAATTCCGCTGTTTAATGGCAACTTGGATTGCCGATTGTTTTTGATGGATATGGTTAAAGGCTCGAATCGGGGTTAAAACCTGAAATTGAGGCCGTCTGAAAGATGATTTCAGACGGCCTTTTTTGATTTGTTAAAACCGTCTTTGTTATAACGGAGTTTGCTTTTCTTTTTTTATATTGATGCACTGAAATTGTTTTCAGACGGCCTTTATCAAGGGAGCCGTATAGATGTAATTATTGAAATTTACAATCTATCAAATTATAAAAATCTATTAAAAAATAAAGATGGATTGTTAAATAAAATACCATATCTAGTAGTATTGTGTTTTAATGCATACCATATCTTGTGTTTTATGGTATTGCAATGAGCGGTTTGAAATTCACAATCGAGCAAATTGTATGGCAGGAAGTTCCCGGCGAAGTGTCGCTGGCGTTTCTGTTTTCCGGCTGTCCGTTGCGTTGCAAAGGTTGCCATAGTGCCGATACATGGAAAGAGGGTATCGGCACAGAATTGACCGAGGATTATTTAAAAGGCCGTCTGAAACGCTATCACGGGCTAATCAGCTGCGTGTTGTTTATGGGCGGAGAATGGCAGCCGGAAGCCTTACAGAAAATGCTGGCTATTGTTGCTCAGGAAGGTTTGAAAGCCTGCTTGTACACCGGCTTGGATCGCGAGGAGTTAGAGGCGGTTTCAGACGGCATTCTACCTTATCTGACGTATATGAAAACCGGCCGCTGGCAGATGGAGCTGGGCGGCTTAGAAAGCCCGATCACCAATCAGAAGTTTGTCGATTTGCGTACGGGCGAAGTGTTAAACCGCTTGTTTATCAAAGACAAACCCGCGCCTAAAGTGTTTCCAGTAGCTTCAATTTAGCTCAATACTGTATTGCACTGATTTAAATTGAATTTATTGTATTCGCTGACAGCGATGTTTCAGACGGCCTGACCGTCATTGCTTGAAAAATCATCCAAACCATACAGGAGAATTAACATGATTCGGCTGCATCCCGAACAGTTAAACGGAAAACTACAATTCATGCGCGACTACATCAGCGCGCAAAACGCGGCGGACGGCTCGAAAATGGACGCCAACGCCAACGTTACCCAGAAAAACATCGCCACGATGGAAGCGGAAATCATGAAAGACTTTTTCGTGCAGATTAACCGCGCCCAAGTGTCGCGCAAAATCGCCGAAATTTTCGACCAATCCGTTGCCGACGAATACATCCGCCAGATTGAGGCGCACGAGATTTATGTGCACGACGAAACCAGCCTCAAGCCTTATTGTGTGTCGGTTACGCTGTATCCCTTCCTGCTCGACGGCTTAAGCAAACTCGGCGGCGAATCCAAAGCGCCGCAACATCTGGCATCGTTTTGCGGCTCATTTATCAACCTCGTGTTTGCCATCAGCGCGCAGTTTGCCGGCGCGGTGGCGACGGTGGAATTTTTGACTTATTTCGACTACTTCGCCCGCAAAGACTACGGCGACGATTATTTGGAAACCCACGGCAAAGAAATCGCCAACCACATGCAGCAGGTAGTGTACAGCATCAACCAGCCCGCCGCCGCTCGCGGCTATCAAAGCGTGTTTTGGAATATTTCCGTTTACGATCAATACTATTTCGACGCGATGTTCGGCGATTTCGTCTTCCCCGATTTCAGCAAACCGGTGTGGGCGAGCGTAGCAAAGCTGCAAAACTTCTTCCTCAAATGGTTCAATCAGGAACGCACCAAAGCCGTTTTGACCTTCCCTGTCGTGACCGCCGCAATGCTGACCGACGGCGGTAAATGCAAAGATACCGTGTTCGCCGACGAAATGGCGAAAGAGTTGGCGGAGGGCAATTCCTTCTTCGTCTATCTTTCCGACAACCCTGATTCGTTGGCTTCCTGCTGCCGCCTGCGTAACGCTATCGAAGACCGCACCTTCAGCTATACACTTGGTGCGGGCGGCGTGGCAACCGGTTCCATCAACGTTATCACCATCAACATGAACCGGCTGGAGCAAGACGGGCGCGACCTTGCCGCCGAAGTTGCCAAAATCCACAAATACCAATACGCCTACCGCAAACTGATGGAAGAATACCAAGCCGCCGGAATGCTGCCCGTTTACGATGCAGGCTTCATCACGCTGGACAAACAATTCCTCACCATCGGCATCAACGGCATGGCGGAAGCCGCCGAATCGCAAGGCATCAAGGTCGGCTACAATGATGACTACATCAACTTCGTCCAAGGCCGTCTGAAAACCATATTTGAAGCCAACCAAGCCGCCAGCAAACATTACGGCGTGAAGTTCAACACTGAGTTTGTCCCTGCTGAAAACCTCGGCGTGAAAAACGCCAAATGGGACAAAGCCGACGGCTACAAAGTCAGCCGCGAATGCTACAACTCCTATTTCTACGTCGTCGAAGACGAAGAAATCAACGCGCTCGACAAATTCCTGCTGCACGGCAAAGAACTAGTGGACTGGCTCGACGGCGGCTCCGCGCTGCACCTAAACCTCGACGAAGCCTTGCTCGAATCCGGCTACCGCTCCCTCTTGGACATTGCTGCGCAAACCGGCTGCAACTACTTCTGCGTGAACGTGCGCATCACCATCTGCAACGAATGCGGCCATATTGACAAACGCACTCTGCACGCCTGTTCTGCCTGCGGCAGCCACGACATCGACTACGGCACCCGAGTGATCGGTTATCTGAAGCGCGTATCCGCCTTCTCAAGCGGACGACGCAAAGAGCATGCGCTCAGACATTATCATCGTAAAGCGGCGTAATCGTTGAAAAAAAGATTGCTTCAAGCATAAGGCCGTCTGAAACTTCAGACGGCCTTGATCATGTTGAGATAGGCTGGCTCTTTCAATGATATAGTTTTGATTAAATTAAACAAAAACTCTTGATACCTTCATATAATGAATTAACATATAACATTCTTTAACCTAAATTTAAAAAAGTGAGAGACACATGAAAACATCAGCTTTATTGGCAGCTTTATTGGCAGCTCTGTCCCTGTCAGCATGCGGCGGCGGTTCAGGCTCATCTTCTTCTGCCGTTTGTGACGAATACGAAAAAGCATTTGCCGAAGCAACTAAAGACGTAGATGCCGCAACCAAAGACATGATGCAAAAATCTTTCGAACAAACCAAAGAAGCGCTGAAAAACCTGCCTGCAGACCAACGCGATGCAACTTGTAAAACTTCTTTGGACGCTTTGAAAGGTGTACCTGCTGCCGAAACTCCTGAAGAGAAAGCCGAAGAAGCCAAAGATGCTGCTGAAGAGGCTAAAGAAGACGCAAAAGACGCAGCGGAAGATGCTAAAGAAGCTGCTGAAGACGCTAAAGAAGAAGCTAAATAATTCGGATAGCTTTAGAGAAAAACGGATTCCAATGATTTGGAATCCGTTTTTTGTTTTGTGAATCAGAGTGTTTGGGATAAGGCATTTTTCAATTTTCAGACAGCCATTTTTTTATACCGTCTGAAAGCGTTAGTTTCAACTAAGTTTAATTTACAACAGAAAGCCATTAATCAAACTAACCGCGTGCGTGCGTACCGCACACACCCTACGCGTTGGTTTTGAAGTTCCGCGTAATTCACAGGTAGGGTGTGTGGCGTAGCCACGCATGCGGTCAGTAGTTTTTTATTATGGTATTCACTCCCCAAAACTCATTACCGCCGTTTCTTTTTTTCCACCCCAATTTAACGGCAGCCATCCGTCCCGCACATAACGGTGAAACGACGAAACGGCCAATCGCGGACATTGTTGCATAATCCATGTTTGACGGGATTGAAATGGATATAGTCTGTGCAACGCTGCAAATCAATTTCGTCGCGCACGGTGTGTTCGTAAAAACGCCGTTGCCAAATACCGCGTTCGTGCCGCCGCTGTTTGCTGGCGGACAGGTTTTCAGCATGAGGGAAATATGCGGAGAATTTGGTTTTAATCAGCCGCCAGCGTAGGGAATAATCCGCATCGTCGGGCGGCAGCGTCCAAATGGCGTGAATGTGGTTCGGCAGCACGCATACGGCGACGGTTTCAAAGGGATATTGTTTTTGCACATCCATATAAGCCGCACGCAATAAGCCGATATGTTCGACAAGCAGGCGTGATTTCGAGTCGGCGAGTTTGATGGTGAAAAAGAATGTGCCGCCGGCAATGAAGTTTCTGCGATAACGCGCCATAGGATTTTTGTTTGTGGTTTGGGTGTTGGAGAAGGAATGGTTTGTTGTTTAAGGTTTTAACTTTGTTGAAGCTGATGTTTTCAGACGACATTGGAGGCCGTCTGAAATGTTGAAACAACAAAACCGTCAATCAAATAACCGCGTGCGTGCGTACCGCACACACCCTACGCGTTGGCTTTGAAGTTCCGTGTAATTCACAGGTAGGGTGTGTGGCGCAGCCACGCACGCGGCCGGTTAGGTGTGCAGGCTACGGCTGCAACTCCGTTTTATGAACTATGTTGTTATCAACTATTTTTTTATCAAATTCATTAACTAGTGTATAAATACTATCTCGAACCGCTGATAGTAGAGTATAATCAAGTTTAAGCGTAATGGATTTCTTTGAAATGTTGTAGTAATTAAAACTAGGATATGAATCACGAAATTTATTATCTACTTTTCCATCATTATGTACTAATAAATGGCGTATTTCAAGAAAAGGAAGTGCCTTATTAATGCTTTCTTCAGACACCTCTAAGTTCAATTTATCATTAAATTTTTTTAGAAGATTTTTGGTGCTTTTTTCGTTTTCTAATTTTCTAAAAACTGACTTTGCAACTAAATTAATAATCCCGTCTGCTTTACTCTCTTGTACAGTTGTTAAAACTTCATTAGCTGTAAAATTAACATTATGCTCACCTATCAAACGCTCTGGATTAAGTCCATTTTTAGCTGCAGATTGTGGTATTTCAGATAAATACAATGTGAAATTTTCATAAATATTTTTAATAAATGATTCACATATTGTAGATTTTAAATGGCTTATTGCAATTTTCTATTATGTTCATTAGGTTTTCTCTCCCACAATATAGGGTGTTGTTGTTTGTTAACATATTTAAAAATTTTATTTTTACTTGTTTCATTTTGTTCATGTAACTCACCGTTACAAGATAAGATTTTTATTACGTCAACCAACTCAATATCCGCATCTAAGTGAGATACCCTTGAAAAAAATCGCACATGTGATTTAGTTTTCATGTTTTATATCCTCTAAAAAAATAAATCAAAAAACATTCCCTATTATACTCTTCAAATACTTCCCAGTATAACTCCCTTTAATCTTAGCCACCTGCTCTGGACTACCTTCCGCAATAATCCTCCCTCCGCCATCGCCGCCTTCCGGCCCCAAATCCACAATCCAATCCGCAGTTTTAATCACGTCCAGATTATGCTCGATAATCACTATCGAGTTGCCTTTGCCTTTCAGACGACCTATCACTTCCAGCAATAGGGCGATGTCGGCGAAGTGCAGGCCGGTGGTGGGTTCGTCGAGGATATAGAGCGTTCTGCCGGTGTCGCGTTTGGAGAGTTCCAAGGCGAGTTTGACGCGCTGGGCTTCGCCGCCGGAGAGGGTGGTGGCGGACTGGCCGAGGCGGATGTAGCCGAGGCCTACGTCCATGAGGGTTTGCAGTTTGCGCGATACGGTGGGGACGGCATCGAAAAATTCGCGGGCTTCTTCGACGGTCATGTCAAGGACTTGGCTGATGTTTTTGCCTTTGTATTGGATTTCGAGGGTTTCGCGGTTGTAGCGTTTGCCGTGGCAGACTTCGCAGGGGACGTACACGTCGGGCAGGAAGTGCATTTCGACTTTAATCACGCCGTCGCCTTGGCAGGCTTCGCAGCGGCCGCCTTTAACGTTGAAGGAGAATCTGCCGACGTTGTAGCCGCGTTCGCGCGAGAGGGGGACGCCGGCGAAGAGTTCGCGGATGGGGGTGAACAGGCCGGTGTAGGTGGCGGGTTGGAGCGCGGGGTGCGGCCGATGGGGGATTGGTCGACGTTGATGACTTTGTCGAGGTGTTCGAGGCCGCGGATGTCGTCGTATGGGGCGGGTTCTTCTTGGGCGCGGTTGAGTTCGCGGGCGGTGATTTTGGCGAGGGTGTCGTTAATCAGGGTGGATTTGCCGCTGCCGGATACGCCGGTGATGCAGGTAATCAAACCGAGCGGCAATTCGAGGGTGACGTTTTTTTGAGGTTGTTGCCGCGCGCCCCTTTGAGGACGAGCATTCGGTCGGGATTGACGGGCGTGCGTTCAGACGGCACGGCAATAGATTTTTTGCCGCTGAGGTATTGTCCGGTCACGGAGTTTTCACATTTGGCGACGTTTTCGGGTGTGTCGGCAATCAGTACGTTGCCGCCGTGTTCGCCCGCGCCGGGGGCCCATATCGACCACGAAATCGGCTTCGCGGATGGCGTCTTCGTCGTGTTCGACCACAATCACGCTGTTGCCCAAATCGCGCAGGCGTTTGAGGGTGGCGAGCAGGCGGTCGTTGTCGCGCTGGTGCAGGCCGATGGAGGGTTCGTCCAAAACGTACATCACGCCGGTCAGGCCGCTGCCGATTTGGCTGGCGAGGCGGATGCGTTGGGCTTCGCCGCCGGAAAGGGTTTCGGCGGAGCGGGAGAGATTCAGGTAATCCAGCCCGACGTTAATCAGGAAGCCGAGCCGCTCGGTGATTTCTTTGAGGATTTTTTCGGCGATTTGTTTTTTGTTGCCATCCAAATCCAGCGTTTCAAAGAATTGGTGGGTTTTGGTCAGCGGCCAGGCGGAAACTTCGTGCAACGGCTCGCCGCTGACGTAAACGTAGCGCGCTTCTTTGCGCAAACGTGCGCCGCCGCAGCTTGGGCAGGCACGGTGGTTTTGGTATTCGCGCAGTTTTTCGCGCACGGTTTCGCTGTCGGTTTCGCGGTAGCGGCGTTCGAGATTGGGGATGATGCCTTCGAAGGCATGGCTGCGGTTGAAGGTGGTGCCGCGTTCGGATAGGTAAGTGAAGTCGATGACTTTCTTTGCCTGAGCCGTGCAGCACGACTTTTTTTCACTTTTTTTCAGGCAGCGTTTCCCAAGCGGCGTTGCACATCGAAAATTTATAATGATGCGCCAGCGATTGAATCATTTGGAAATAGAATTGGTTGCGTTTGTCCCAGCCGTCAATTGCGCCTGCGGCTAAGGATAATTCGGGATGGGCGACTACTTTTTCGGGGTCGAAGAAGTTAGTATTACCCAAGCCGTCGCAAGTCGGGCAGGAACCCATCGGGTTGTTGAAGGAAAACAGGCGCGGCTCTAATTCGGGCAGACTGTATGAACATACGGGACAGGCAAAACGCGCGGAAAACCAATGTTCTTCGCCGCTGTCCATCTCCATTGCCAGCGCGCGCTCGTTGCCGTGGCGCAGCGCGGTTTCAAAACTTTCCGCCAGCCGCTGCTTGATGTCCGCCTTCACTTTCACGCGGTCGATGACCACGTCGATATTGTGCTTGATGTTTTTTTCCAGCTTCGGCACTTCGTCCAACTGATAGACCTCGCCGTCCACGCGTACACGTGCAAAGCCTTGCGCCTGCAGGTCGGCAAAGAAATCGACAAACTCGCCCTTACGCTCGCGCACTGCCGGCGCCAGAATCATCACGCGCGTGTCTTCCGGCAGTTTTAAGACGGCATCGACCATCTGCGATACGGTTTGGCTCGACAGTGGCAGATTGTGTTCGGGGCAATACGGCGTGCCGACGCGGGCGTACAAAAGGCGCAGGTAATCGTGGATTTCCGTTACCGTGCCGACGGTGGAGCGCGGATTGTGGCTGGTGGATTTCTGCTCGATGGAAATTGCGGGCGACAGGCCTTCAATTAAGTCGACATCGGGTTTGTCCATCATCTGCAAAAACTGACGGGCATAGGCAGAAAGGCTTTCAACATAACGGCGTTGGCCTTCTGCATATAAAGTATCAAATGCCAGCGACGACTTGCCGCTGCCTGACAGCCCTGTGACCACCACGAGCTTGTGGCGCGGAATGTCCAAATCGACATTTTTCAAATTATGCGTGCGCGCGCCGCGGATGCGGATGGTGTCATTATCGTGTGAATGTTTGGGATGATGGTTGCACATATTGTCAGGCCGTCTGAAAAATAAAATAAACGGCTATTGTAGCACTTTTCAAATGACAGACTGGATAGATAAAGCATTTGATATAAAAGAAACAAAGAGGCCGTCTGAAAATATGTTTTCAGACGGCCTTGATATAGATGGATCAGCTTATCAGTCGATTTTGCGGAGAATTTCGCGCAGGGCTTTTTGCCAGTCGGACGGTTTGATACCAAATTCGGTCTCGAGGCGTGAGCAATCCATAATGCTGTATGCCGGACGCGGAGCGGGCAGGGGGTATTGATCGGTGGTGATTGCGTTCAGTTCCGGAATGCGGAAGCTGTCGTCTAATTGGTGGGCCGTCTGAAAGATGGCTTGGTAAATTCGTACCATGTTGCCGATTTATTGCCGCAGTAATGGAAGATGCCGCGTGGGGAAGTGGGCTGTTGCAATAAACTGATGATGGCATGAGCCAAGTCGCCTGCATAAGTCGGGCAACCGGTTTGGTCATGAACGATGGAGAGCGAGTCACGTTCTTTAGCAAGGCGTAACATGGTTTTGACGAAATTGCTGCCGTATTCGCTAAACAGCCATGAAGTACGGACGATTGTACTTTCCGGATGCGCGGCTAAAGCCAAAAGCTCGCCTGCGACTTTGGATTGACCGTAAGTGCTGCGTGGATTGGTGTAGTCGGTTTCGCGGTAAGGGCGTTTGCCTTCGCCGTCGAATACATAATCAGTGGAAATATGGATAAAGCGGGCATGTGCAGCGCGGGCGGCTGCGGCCAGGTTGTGAACAGCGGTTGCGTTGACGGCAAAAGCAGCCTCTGCGTTTTCTTCTGCTTTATCGACGGCAGTGTAAGCTGCGGCGTTAACGATGGCATCTGGTTGGAAATTTTTGATCATATGATGCACGGCTTCGGTATCGGTAATGTCCAGCGAAGTTGAGTCGGTAGCAATCAGTTCCCAATCTTCGGGCAGGCGGTCGCGCAGACAACGGGCAAGCTGGCCTTTGGCTCCGGTCAATAAAGTACGCATGGTTTGAGTATCTCCTCTGATAGCTGTTAAATAGGTGTTCGTGTCATTATAGTGTAAATACGACAAATTCACATTATTGGCGTAGAACAAAATGCAGAGGCGGCTGTATTTGGGCAAATTGTCGATATTATCTATCCATAATAATAACCACTTATTGGTATTATGTTTGTTTACTATAACTAGAGTTAAAATTCAGGTTTTAACAAGATAGATAAAGGATCTATGCTGTTTGAGAGAGTGTGAATCAATGTTAATGTTTTTATTGTTGCTAGGATAATGGAATTTAAAAACAGGCGAAACTCCGTCCTTTTGTCGGCAAATTCTACCGTTTGATATTTTTGAGTAAATATTTTGAAAAATATTACTAAAATAATAATTGAGCAAGGGCGGATTTGCTCGTTCCGCTAGCTCGATATCTTTATTAACTATTTTGGGAGTAATTATTATGGCATACTGTTACGGGGGGTATTATACTAGACCCCTAGTTAGTTCTTACTGCGCTCCTGCGCCTAAGGCTTCCTACTCTTCTTACTACTGCGCTCCTGCAGCAAAATCTTCTGTTTCTATCGGCAGCATCGCTAGCATTGCCAGCGTCGGCGTGTCAGTAGTTAATGCGGTAACTGGTTTGGTTTCTGCTATTGCGGCTTTCTGCCCACCGGCAAAAACGCCTAACTACAAATGTGTTCCGGTTTGCCCACCTTACAACTGCGATCCAATCAAACCGATCCCATGTCCAAAACCACAACCTAAACCTCAGCCTAAACCTCAACCAAAACCTGAGCCTAAACCTGAGCCACAGCCAGAACCGCAACCAGAACCAAAACCACAACCAAAACCTGAGCCTAAGCCAGAACCAAAACCTGAGCCTAAACCAGAACCGAAACCTGAGCCTAAGCCAGAGCCAAAACCTGAGCCTAAACCAGAACCGAAACCCGAGCCAGACTGCAAAGACTGTGTTGACGACCATAACCAAAACAACTCATACGGTCAGGAAGACAAAAACCCAGGTAATGTCATCCGAGCTGAAGACTGCAAAGACGGCAATGTTATCCGCGGTACTGATGCTAAAGATACCATTTATGGTACTGCTTGCGAAGACATCATCTACGGTGGCAACGGCACAGACGTAATCTACGCCGGTGCTGGTAACGACACCATTTACGGTGATGCCGACGGTGACTCTCTGTACGGTGAAGAAGGTAAAGACTACCTGCAAGGTGGTGCCGGCAACGACTACCTGAACGGTGGTTCCGGTGCTGACATCATGCGCGGTGGCGACGGTAACGACGTTTACTTCGTTGACAATGCCAATGACCAAGTTATCGAGTACGGCAATGCACAGGCCGGTATCGATACTGTTCGTACCGTTATCGACTACACCTTGACCGATCACGTTGAAAACCTGATTTTGCAAGGTATGCAAAACCTGAACGGTACCGGTAACTCTTTGAACAACAACATCGAAGGTAACGGCGGCAACAACCATCTGTACGGTTTGGCCGGCGATGACTGCCTGGTTGGTAAAGACGGCAATGACTACCTCGACGGCGGCGTCGGCAACGACATCCTGATCGGCGGTACCGGTAACGACACTTACTTCTTCGACAAAGGTTACGGTCACGACACTATCCGTGAAGAAAGCGGTAATGACACCCTGTTGTTCGGTAAAGGCGTTGCAGCTTCCGACGTATTGCTGAGCAAATCTGGTGCTAACCTGACTGTTTCTGTCGGTGCTAACGACAGCATCACCATCGACGACTGGTTTCACCGGTAACGATCACAAAGTTGAAAACTTCAAGTTTGCTGACGGTAGCACTTACCAAGTAACCGGCCACGGCGACTACTACTCTCTGTCTGCTGTGAACCAAATCCAAGATCAGACTCAAGCTTCTGTAATCTGATAGGATGGTGATTTTCAGGGTTCTTTCCTGAAATCAACGGTTAAGGCCGTCTGAAACCAAAATATAAGGTTTCAGACGGCCTTTATTTTGTAAACAATCTGACGAAGAATTCCAAATTGGGCTAAAATACCGCATTCTTCTGTCTATCTAAGAGATACCCGAAATGTCTGAAATCAGCTTGAAAAAAATCTACTCCGGCAAAGTACGCGATTTGTACGAAATTGACGATAAACGAATGTTGATGGTTGCTTCCGACCGCCTGTCTGCATTCGATGTGATTTTGGATGACCCAATCCCGGGTAAAGGGGAAATTCTGACGCAGATTTCCAATTTTTGGTTTAAAAAACTGGCTCATATCATGCCTAACCACTTTACCGGTCATACGGTTTACGACGTTTTGCCTGAAAACGAAGCCAAAGTTTTAGAAAAACGCGCCGTCGTGGCTAAAAAACTCACTCCGGTGAAAGTAGAGGCTATTGTGCGCGGTTATCTGGCAGGCAGCGGTTGGAAAGATTATCAAAAGACAGGCTCTGTTTGCGGGATTCAACTGCCTGAAGGTATGCAGGAAGCGCAACAACTGCCTGAAGTGATTTTTACGCCATCGACCAAAGCCGCAGTTGGCGATCATGATGAAAACATCAGCTTTGAAGAATGCGAACGCATTATCGGAAAAGAATTGGCGGAGGAAGTGCGCGCCAAAGCGATTCAGCTTTATACGGAAGCGGCCGAATATGCGAAATCTCGCGGTATTATTATTTGCGATACCAAGTTTGAATTTGGTTTGGATGAAGAAGGTACGCTGACTTTGATGGACGAAGTATTGACGCCTGACTCCAGCCGTTTTTGGCCTGCAGACCAATACAAAGTCGGCACCAATCCGCCGTCTTTTGACAAACAATTTGTCCGCGACTGGCTGGAGCAAAGCGGTTGGAACAAAAAAGCGCCTGCGCCTAAAGTGCCTGCCGATGTGATTCAAAAGACAGTCGAAAAATATCAGGAAGCACTGACTTTGCTGACTCAGGATTGATTTTTAAGTTTGAAGGCCGTCGGAAAGAGATATGTTTCAGACGGCCTTTTTATTGTATAAATACTGGATTTTAAGGATGGTTGCCTTTATAATCGAAAGTTGTTTTCAGCGCCTTTAAAGGCCGTCTGAAAGCTTGTTTATAACCTGCCGCACGGTCTGAAACCCTAACTATGCACATTCGGATTTTAGTGTGCATTATTAGTGTTTTAGCAGTGCGGTATTTTGAAAGGAACAATAATGTTCAATAAACACGTTAAGACCTTCCAATACGGTAATCAAACCGTTACTTTGGAAACCGGCGAAATCGCTCGCCAAGCCGCTGCTGCCGTTAAAGTATCCATGGGCGATACCGTTGTTTTGGTTGCCGTTACCACCAACAAAGAAGTGAAAGAAGGCCAAGACTTCTTCCCTCTGACTGTCGATTACCTCGAGCGCACTTACGCCGCAGGTAAAATCCCCGGTGGTTTCTTTAAACGCGAAGGCAAACAAAGCGAAAAAGAAATCCTGACCAGCCGTCTGATCGACCGTCCGATCCGTCCTCTGTTCCTGAAGGTTTCTACCACGACATTCAAATCGTAGCGATGGTGGTGTCTGTTGACCCTGAAATTGATTCTGACATTCCTGCAATGCTGGGCGCATCTGCCGCGCTGGTGTTGAGCGGCGTACCGTTTGCCGGTCCGATTGGTGCGGCACGCGTGGGTTATGTAAACGGCGTGTACGTTTTGAACCCGACTAAAGCCGAATTGGCGAAATCACAATTAGACTTGGTTGTTGCCGGTACTTCTAAAGCCGTGTTGATGGTGGAATCCGAAGCCGACATCTTGTCTGAAGAAGTGATGCTGGGTGCGGTTGTTTACGGTCACGATCAAATGCAAGTGGCCATTAACGCCATCAATGAGTTTGCCGATGAAGTCAATCCAGAAGTTTGGGATTGGAAAGCTCCTGAAACCAATGAAGAATTGGTTGCCAAAGTGCGCGAAATTGCCGGCGAAACCATTAAAGAAGCGTTCAAAATCCGTCAAAAACAAGCGCGTTCTGCCAAATTGGACGAAGCTTGGAATGCTGTAAAAGAAGCATTGATTACTGAAGAAACCGATACTTTGGCTGCCAACGAAATCAAAGGCATTTTCAAACACTTGGAAGCCGATGTTGTCCGCAGCCAAATTTTGGACGGCCAACCGCGTATCGACGGTCGCGACACCCGCACTGTTCGTCCGTTGAACATTCAAACCGGCGTATTGCCGCGCACTCACGGTTCTGCACTGTTTACCCGTGGCGAAACCCAAGCTTTGGCGGTTGCCACTTTGGGTACTTCACGCGACGAGCAAATCATTGATGCGCTGTCCGGCGAATACACCGACCGCTTCATGCTGCACTACAACTTCCCTCCATACTCTACCGGCGAAGTAGGTCGCGTAGGTGCGCCAAAACGTCGTGAAATCGGTCACGGTCGCTTGGCTAAACGTGCGTTGTTGGCCGTATTGCCAGAACCTGAAGATTTCAGCTACACCATGCGCGTGGTTTCTGAAATTACCGAATCCAACGGCTCTTCCTCTATGGCTTCCGTCTGCGGCGGCTGCTTGAGCCTGCTGTCTGCAGGTGTGCCTTTGAAAGCACACGTTGCCGGTATCGCCATGGGTCTGATTTTGGACAACAACAAATTTGCCGTCCTGACCGACATTTTGGGCGACGAAGACCACTTGGGCGATATGGACTTTAAAGTAGCCGGTACAACCGAAGGTGTGACCGCGCTGCAAATGGACATCAAAATCCAAGGTATTACCAAAGAAATCATGCAAATCGCTTTGGCCCAAGCTAAAGAAGCACGTTTGCACATCTTGGATCAGATGAAAGCCGCCGTTGCAGGCCCGCAAGAACTGTCTGCACACGCCCCACGCTTGTTCACCATGAAAATCAACCAAGACAAAATTCGTGATGTGATTGGTAAAGGCGGCGAAACCATTCGTTCGATTACCGCTGAAACCGGTACTGAAATCAATATCGCTGAAGACGGTACCATCACAATCGCTGCGACTACTCAAGAAGCAGGCGATGCAGCGAAAAAACGCATCGAAGAAATCACTGCCGAAGTAGAAGTGGGCAAAGTGTACGAAGGTACTGTGGTTAAAATCCTCGATAACAATGTTGGCGCGATTGTCAGCGTGATGCCAGGCAAAGACGGTTTGGTACACATCAGCCAAATCGCCCACGAGCGCGTACGCAATGTCAGCGACTACCTGCAAGTAGGTCAGGTTGTGAACGTGAAAGCATTGGAAGTAGACGACCGCGGCCGCGTGCGTCTGTCTATCAAAGCTTTGCTGGAAGCGCCTGCTCGCGAAGAGAAAGTAGCCGAATAATCTGATTATTCAAGCTTGAAACAAAAGGCCGTCTGAAAATTTCAGACGGCCTTTTGTTTATTTAAAAGATGAGTATAAAAAACGGGTTTCGCCTTTACTTTGATTGAACGGGTTACTACAATGTTTGCAATTTAATAAATATATTCATCTCTCAAGGAGTATGCAATGAATGCTACGCAATTAATCAGCCGGTTGACACAAACCGTCGGCGAAAAATACATCATCACAGACCCGGCAAAAACCGAACAATACCGTCAAGGCTATCGTTTTGGTGAAGGCAAGGCGTTGGCGGTTGTCCGTCCGGGTACGGTGTTGGAAATGTGGCAAATTTTGCAGGCGTGTGTTGAGGCTGATGTTATCGTGATTACGCAGGCTGCCAATACTGGCCTGACCGGCGGCTCGACTCCTGACGGTAATGATTACGACCGCGATATCGTGATTGTGAATACCATGCGTCTGAACATCATTCAGCCGATTAACAATAACGAACAGGTTGTCTGCCTGCCCGGTTCTACCCTGAATCAATTGGAGCTGCTACTGAAACCTTTAGGCCGTGAGCCACACTCTGTAATCGGCTCGTCCTGTATCGGCGCATCTGTATTGGGTGGCGTATGCAATAACTCCGGCGGCGCATTGGTACAGCGGGGCCCGGCTTATACGGAAATGGCTCTGTTTGCACAAATCAACGAAGAGGGCAAACTGGAGCTGGTCAACCATTTGGGCATTGATTTGGGCGAAACTCCTGAAGAAATTTTGACCAACTTGCAAGGTTTCCATTATCAGCGAAAAGACATTACGCAAGATGCCGGCAAGGGTCATGACCATGCTTATTGCGATCATGTCCGCCAAGTGAATGAACCGACTGCCGCCCGTTTTAATGCCGACCCTGCGCGTCACTACGAAGCATCAGGTTGCGCGGGCAAGCTGATGGTGTTTGCCGTACGCTTGGATACTTTCCCGCAAGAAAAACAGACTGCCGTGTTCTATATCGGCACCAATGATATTAATGAGCTGACCGATATTCGTCGTGCCGCTTTGAGCGAGTTTAAAAACCTGCCTATTTCCGGTGAGTATATCCATCGTCATGCTTTTGATATTGCTGCCGTTTATGGTAAAGATACGTTTTATATCATCAAGACGTTCGGTACCCACCAACTTCCGAAACTGTTTGATCTGAAGGCCCGTGTGGATAGATTCAGCAAAAAGATAAGTTTCTTACCAAAACACTTCTCTGATAAATTCATGCAACTGATCAGTAAAATTTTGCCCGATCACTTGCCGAAGTCTATGCGCAACTATCGGGATAAATATGAACATCACCTGATTTTAAAAATGGGTGGCGAGGGCGTAGAAGAAGCGCGTGCTTTCTTGAAGGAATATTTGCAACCCATGGCGGCGCATTCTTCGAATGTAATGCCGAAGAAACGCAGGCGGCCATGCTGCATCGCTTTGCTGTGGCTTCTGCCGCGATCCGTTACCGTTCTGTACATGATGATGAAGTAGAGGATTTGGTTGCACTCGATATCGCCTTGCGCCGTGATGATCGTGATTGGTTTGAAACACTGCCGCCTGAAATTGACAATAAAATCATCCATAAATTGTATTACGGACATTTTATGTGTCATGTGTTCCATCAGGACTACATCATTAAAAAAGGCAACGACTGTATGGCTTTGGAACATGAAATGCTCCATCTGCTTGACCAACGCGGTGCGCAATATCCTGCCGAGCATAATGTCGGTCATCTGTATGAAGCCAAGCCCGAGCTGAAACAGTTCTATAAAAAACTTGACCCGACCAACAGCTTCAACCCCGGTATCGGTAAAACCAGTAAGAAGAAAAACTGGGCAGAATAAAGCATAGTCAAAATAAAGGCCGTCTGAACTTTTCAGACGGCCTTTTTATATGCTTGCTTATCAGAACAAGTTGCTGACAAAAATCAGCAGAATCACCAACGGTACGAGGTATTTCACATAGGCAAACCAGATATTGACGGTGGTATGGTTGCCTTTGTAGAGCAATTCGTCCTTCGCTTCATCTTTCATCACGAAGCCGACAAACAAGGCAGAGCCAAGCGCGGTCAGCATAAACAGGATGTTGCCGCTGATATAGTCAAAGGCATCAAAAATATTTTTACCAAACACGGAAATATCTTTCCATGGGCCGTAGCTCAAGATGGAAGGGATATTGCCGAAGATAAAAATACCTGCCAGTACGATGGTAATCGCGGCTGCGCGGCGGATTTTGGTTTTCTCCTGAATGGTCGTAATCAACACTTCATAAATGGTCAGAGAAGTGGTCAGCGCAGCAATCAGAAGCAGGGAGAAGAAAATCACTGCGAACACGGGGCCTGCCCACATATTAGAGAACACGATCGGCAGGCTTTGGAACACCAGTGTTGGGCCGGAGTTAGGGGCGACGCCAAAGCTGAAGAGGGATGGGAAATCATAAAGCCGGCCAACACGGCAATCAAAGTGTTGGTAATCGCTGTAATCACGGCCGTCTGAACCAGATTTTCGTTTTTATCCAGATAGCTGGATAACGTAATCATCACGCCGAAACCCAAGCTCAAGGCGAAGAATACTTGTCCTAGAACGAAGACGAACAGTTCGGCTGTAATTTTGCTGAAGTCAGGCTTCAGATAGAAGGTAATACCTTCCATAGCGCCCGGCAGAGTAACGTTGCGCACAACCATGGCAATCAGGAATAAAAACAGCAAAGGCATCAGGTATTTTGCCGCTTTTTCAATACCACCGATGACGCCTTTGACCAAAATCCATTGGTTTACGACCACAAATAGGAAGGTGTAGAACGCAATTTCCCAAGGGCTGTTTTCGATGTGTTCGGTAAAGAAGCTTTTGGTGACTTCGCCGGAAACAGGGCTGGAAATGTCCAAATTACCGCCAATGATATTAACGATGTAGCTGATAACCCAGCCGCCGAGTACCATGTAATAGGCCATGATGCCGAATGCGCCGAGCAGGCCCATCCAACCGACCGCTTTCCAAACTTTGGCAACAGGTTTGCCGTTCATCGAGCCGCCGAACGCATCCAGCGCGTTCACGCCTTTACGTCGACCGATGACGTTTTCCACCAAAATCATCGGAATACCGATGACCAACATGGCGATACAGAACAGAAACACATACGCGCCTCCGCCGTTTTCACCGACCAAATACGGGAAACGCCAAGTTGCGCCAAAGCCGACAGTTGCGCCGGCAACGGTAAGGATGTAAGTCAAACGGTTGGACCAGGTTTGACGTGGTTGATTGGAAGACATAAATACTCAGATGCATAAAAATAAAGACAACATTTTACCGCAAAGATTTAACGAATCTTGACTAAAGTCTGAAAAGAAGATTAGTGAAAAAAACCATGTAATGAAGAAATTTTAGTGGGTTTCTCTGGTTTGTTTGGTATTGAAACCTGTAAACAGAGAATTTGTCTGAAGTGGTATGAATGATGGCAAGAGCCTTAACGATAAAGACCGTCTGAAAAGTGGGATATGGGAAAGGGTTGTTGTAAGGAGATTGAATAGTACTAAGGTGTGCTTTTAAGTATGTCGGCAACAAAGATGGTATTTATCTAAGGCTGTCTAATAACATCTTGTAACCTTAGCTTGGATAGTCGCAGATAGATTTTTTTATATAAAACGATTTGTCTGAAATGGGAACAGCACAGATTGATACGGAAGAGACGAGAAAGAGAAAAGGGATAATGGCAAGTTAATGAGTGGAGATGGGGTTTAGGAATGATGGCTTCTTTCGATAAGAAGGGCCGTCTGAAAGTACACCCGCTTGGTTGTCAAATTTTAGATAAAAAAAACCATCTATACTAAGGGGAAAGTATAGATGGCCAAACACATTACGGGGAAAACGTCTTACTCACTTACTCACTTCTTTCGAAGCAAGTGTTACTCAGACAGGCGAATTATACAATAGTTCAGTCTTCAAAGTGTTAAATTCTGTTAAATAAAAATAGTAAGGTTTAGATGTTTGATTTTAAATAAATAAAAAATCCATATTGTTTAAAAAAATATCGAAAAAATTTGGAATTTTTTTAGATCTGGATAAATTTCCATTCTCCGGCGGCCAAATCATCGACATTCCAGTCGCCGAATTTCTCACGGTGGAGCTGCTCGACACGGTTGCCTGCGGCTGCAACCATGCGTTTAACCTGATGGTATTTACCCTCGGTAATGGTCATCATCAATGTGGTTGGGTCGGCCAATACTGCTTCGGCTGCAGCGACGGTTTCATTATCGTCATGCAGGAGGACGCCGTTTTTGAGTGTGGTGCAAAGGGTATCGTCGGCAGGATGTTTCAAAGTGACGCGGTAGAGCTTCGGAACTTTGTGTTTGGGTGAGGTAACGCGGTGGTTAAATTGCCCGTCGTTGGTAATCAGAATGATACCGGTCGTGTCTGCATCCAAGCGGCCGATTGCCTGCATATCGATATTGCGCATGTGGTCGGGGAACAGGCTGAAGATGCTTGGATATTGCTGAGGTTTATGCGAAGTTTCGTAATCTGCAGGTTTATGAAGCAGAATGTAGAAATAGGGCATGGGTACGGCGGCAATTTCTTCGCCATCAACAGACAGGGTGTGCACTTGAGACGGGTCGATATCGTCTTTGGCACGATTATGAATTTCGCCGTTGATGGCAATGCAGTCATTGTCTATCAGCCATTGGCATTGCTTGCGGCTGCCGAGGCCTTGCGATTGGATGTATTTGAGCAGTTGCATGGTTGAAAAGTAGGAAATGTTCAGACGGCCTTTATTGTACTGGAAAACCGGTGTTTAGGCCGTCTGAAAAGTAGGGGCAAAAAAATCGCCCCTTTAAAATGTTAAGGGGCGCAAAAGGAACACAAACCACTACCAAAAACTGTTACAGGGCAAATTCTCCTATTTGATGCGTTGCCGGATAAAGTGCTTTCATCAGATCATGTGGTGAAAGCGAGAAATCTTTGCTGTTTGTCGTCAGACGGCCTTGCTGAGGCGTCAGCTCAAGCAATCGGGCGTTTGCCGACTGGATAAACTTGTTTTTCGTGCGCTGCATTTTTCTTTGCAGGGCGGAAACAACGCGGTTGTACAGACTGTCTTTTTGTTTGACTTCGCGTGTACCGGCAACCCAGCTCAAGCGTGTATTGCCGTCTTCATCTTCAATCAGCAGGATGCCGGTTTCTGATTGGGGCGATTTGCCCATACAAGGGAGCCAAACATAATATCGGCCATCTAAAGTAATGAATACTGCGTCATGTACTTCGCATTCGTCGCAACACTTGGTGGCGATTAAAGAGCGGATGGCTTGTTGGTGCAGTCTCAGAATGTCAAGGGAGACTTGCTTAAAAATACTTTCGGGCATTTTTTTCTCCTTTCATTCTGTTGTGCGGTTGTTTTGTCTCGATGGGTTGTATTATACGGCGATTTTTTAAATTTGCAAATGATAATTGTTCCTATTATTTAATTTATAAGTAAGGTGTTAATTATTAAAGGAATTTAATTTAAAAAATTTTTTAGAAATTGGGTTTTATACTCAAAAATGTTGTAATAGATGGCCATTAAATGAGAAAAGAATAAAGGCCGTCCGAAAAAATCCAGCTATAAAAGGGTATTTCAAAAGCAGCTAAAGTTTTGCTGACTATACATTTCAGACGGCCTTCAGTATGATTTAAGGCGTTTTGATAATTGCAGAAACCACCAACCATGAGCCAACGTCAGATCATCCTCGATACGGAGACCACGGGTCTTTATCCTGAAAACGGCGACCGTCTGGTCGAATTTGCCGGCTTGGAAATGATCAACCGCCAAATGACCGACTCCAACCTTCATTTATATGTCCACCCCGAGCGCGATATGCCGGAGGAAGCGGCGAAGGTGCATGGTTTGACGATTGAAGTATTGGAGGCGAAGAATGCGCCGCCGTTTGCCCAAGTGGGTAAACAGATTGCCGACTTTATCCGTGGCGCAGAGCTGATTATCCATAATGCCAAGTTTGACGTCGGCTTCCTGAATATGGAATTCCGCCGCATGGGTTTGCCTTCTATTGAGGAGCTCGGTTGCAAAGTCACCGATACGCTGGCCATGGCGCGTGAAATGTTCCCGGGGCAAAAGGCGAGTTTGGATGCGTTGTGTAACCGCTTTTCCGTTGACCGCAGCAAACGTGTTTTGCACGGCGCGTTAATCGACTGCGAGCTTTTGGGTGAAGTCTATCTTGCCATGACGCGTCAGCAGTTCGACCTGATGGGCGGCGAGGCGGAAGAAGAGGGCGAAGTCAAACAAATCGTTATTGCCGAAACTAAACGTACGTCGCAGTTGAAAGTCATCAAAGCCAATGCGGACGAGCTGACGGCACATGAAAAATATTTGGACGATTTAGGCGAAGCGTGTATATGGCGCAAGGCCGAAACGCCGGATGAGGCCGATGCCGGAGCGTCAGCATGATGCGCCGCAATATCGCTTTGATTCCTGCTGCCGGTGTCGGGGCGCGATTTGGCGCAGGAAAACCAAAACAATATGTTGAAATCAATGGTAAAACCGTATTGCAACATACCATAGAAATCTTTGAGCAACACTCCCATATAGATTTAATTGCCGTTATTCTTTCGCCGGAAGATTCGGTTTGTCAGACGGCCCTGTCTGAGAAAGTACGCGTCTTTCGAGTAGGCGGCGCAAGTCGTGCCGAAACGGTACGCAATGGTGTGTCCGTTTTATTGGAGCAAGGTTTGGCCGAGGCGCAAGACAATATCTTGGTTCATGATGCAGCCCGTTGTTGCCTGCCTGCTGAAGCGTTAACGCGTTTGCTTGATGAGGCGGGTGAGAATGATGAAGGCGGTATTTTGGCCATACCGGTAGCCGATACGCTTAAGCGGGCAGACGGCAGTCATCGTATTGATGAAACCGTTGCACGCGCAGGGTTATGGCAGGCGCAAACGCCGCAGCTTTTTCAGACGGACTTGCTACACCGTGCTTTATCGGTTGATGATTTAAGTGAGATTACGGATGAAGCGTCAGCGGTTGAAAAACTGGGTATCCGGCCACGCTTGGTGCAGGGCGATACGCGCAATTTGAAATTGACGCTGCCGCAAGACGAATACATTGTCAGATTGTTGCTCAAGGCCGTCTGAACAATCAAAACCCATTATTTAAGGAAACAAACATGAATATCCGTGTCGGACAGGGCTACGATGTCCATCAGTTGGTCGAAGGCCGAGATTTGATACTCGGCGGTATCAACATTCCGTTTGAAAAAGGATTGCTGGGTCATTCAGATGCCGATGCGCTTTTGCATGCGATTACCGATGCCCTGTTGGGTGCGGCCGGTTTGGGCGATATCGGCAGTCATTTTCCTGATACTGCCGCCGAATTCAAAGATGCCGACAGCCGTGTGCTGTTGCGCGAGGCTTATCAAAGCGTGCAGGAGTTGGGTTGGAAGGTGGTTAATGTCGATACGACCGTGATTGCGCAAAAGCCAAAACTTGCGCCGCATATTCCGGCAATGCGCGCCAATATCGCCGCAGATTTAGGTTTGCCTGAAAACTGCGTGAACATCAAGGGTAAAACCAACGAAAAACTTGGCTATCTGGGGCGCATGGAAGCCATTGAAGCGCAAGCGGCAGTATTGCTGATTAAAGCCTAAGAGCTTAAAATTACCTTATTATTCAAACTGAAAGACTGACAACATGGCAACTCAAGACGAACTCAAACGTATTGCCGCCGAAAAAGCGGTGGAATTTGTTCCTGAAAACGAATACATCGGTATCGGTACCGGCTCTACCATCAACTTCTTTATCGAAGCTTTGGGGAAAAGCGGTAAGAAAATCAAGGGTGCCGTGTCTACTTCTAAAAAATCCAGCGAGCTTTTGGCAAAATACGAGATTCCAGAAGTTTCACTGAATGAAGTGATGGGTTTGGCGGTTTATGTTGACGGCGCAGACGAAGTCAACCACGCGCTGCAAATGATCAAAGGCGGCGGCGGTGCGCATTTGAACGAAAAAATCGTGGCCAGCGCATCCGATAAATTTGTCTGTATCGCCGATGAAAGCAAATATGTTTCCCGTTTGGGTAAATTCCCATTGCCGGTAGAAGTCGTTGAAAATGCCCGTTCGCTGGTGTCGCGCAAACTGCTTGCCATGGGTGGACAGCCTGAGTTGCGTGTCGGCTATACTACTTTCTATGGCAATCAAATCGTTGATGTTCACGGCCTCAATATCGACCAAGCCCTGAAAATGGAAGACGAAATCAATAAAATCACCGGCGTACTCGAAAACGGTATTTTTGCCCGCGATGCCGCCGATGTGTTGGTTTTGGGTACGGCAGAAGGCGCAAAAGTCATCCTGCCTTGTCAGGATTAATGAAGATTAATCAATCTTAAAGGCCGTCTGAAAGTGCGTTAGGTCTTTCAGACGGCCTTCAATTTGGCAAAATATGCAAATCAGTAAAATTATAAAATGGTTGCCCGTTGTTTTATCTGTTTTGGGCGCACTTGGTTACAGCTCACGCGATACCGAGTTGATTCGTACAGGGGTAAGCGTTGCTGCAACATTGGCACAAGGCGACGATATCGGTTTAGAAAAGGTCAATGAATGGCTGGGTGAAAATGTCGTCAAAGCCACATCTGACACCAAAACCGAAGCTAAACCCAAATCGGAACAAAAACAAAAGTCATCGCGACAATCCTATACATACAACGGAAAAATCATCAAAATCCATGATGGCGATACCATGCACATTATCGATAGCGACGGCAGGAAACACAAAATCCGCATGGCCTATATCGATGCACCGGAAATCAACCAGGCTTATGGTACGCAATCACGAGACAATTTGATTGATGCCGCATTGCATAAAAAAGCCAAAGTCCGCGTGTTTGAAGCCGACCGCTACCAGCGCGAAGTTGCACAAGTATCAGTCGGTACGATTGACTTGAATTTGATGCAGATACGGGATGGTGCCGCATGGCATTATGAAAGTTATGCCAAAAAACAACAAAGTAAAACCGCTTACACTGACTATTCGGCCGCACAAAAACAAGCCAAGGAAAAACGTAAAGGCTTGTGGAAAAAAGACAATCCGCAAGTGCCTTGGCAATTTCGCCGTCAAAACCACGAGCAGCAGAACGGCAATAAAAAGCAGTCTGATAAACAATGGTTTGGGATTTGGTAAGTTTTAAGAAAGAGGCCGTCTGAAAACTTTCAGACGGCCTTTAATCATTACAATTTAGTATAAGATAAGAATGAGTGGCAGGTTTCTGATTGGAGGGTAATAGAAATAAAAGTGTGATGTAATATTTTTAAGAAGGACAGATATGAAAAAAGACACCGTTAGCTGGTGTCTTTAGTATCTGGCAGAGAGGAAGGGATTCGAACCCTCGATACGCTATTCACGTATACACGCTTTCCAGGCGTGCGACTTAAACCACTCATCCACCTCTCTGTGGACTATTATCCTGAGTCGTTATTCAGAATAATATGAAAACTTGACTGATTTATTAATTTATCAGTGGTGCCCAGGAGAAGACTCGAACTTCCACACCCGTGAGGATACTAGCACCTGAAGCTAGCGCGTCTACCAATTCCGCCACCTGGGCAATTTAAATTTTCTTAAGCAAAGAAGCACCAAATTATTTGGTGCCCAGGAGAAGACTCGAACTTCCACGCCCGTGAGGACACTAGCACCTGAAGCTAGCGCGTCTACCAATTCCGCCACCTGGGCTTTGCTTTATTCTTCAATTTAAGGTAGAGTTGACTACCTGAACTGCGAAGAAGCAGCTATTATATATTTTAAAAAAAGAATGTCAACTATCAAAATGAACAAAAATACTAAATCTTTAAATTTACGAGAAAAAGACCCATATTTGGAGCGGGAGAAACAACGTTACGCTCATCCGTTGCCCAGTCGTGAATGGGTCATTGAATTATTGGAACAAAAAGGTGTGCCGACAAAAATCGAAGCTTTGGCACATGAATTGTCGATTACAGAAGATGAATATGAATTCTTTGAACGCCGTCTGAAAGCGATGGCGCGTGATGGTCAGGTGTTGATCAACCGACGTGGCGCGGTGTGTGCGGCAGAGAAATTGGCATTGGTTAAATGCCGTGTCGAGGCGCATAAAGACGGCTTTGGTTTTGCGGTGCCACTAACGCCGACAGGCGAGGGCGATTTCGTTTTGTATGAGCGCCAGATGCGCGGCGTGATGCACGGGGATATTGTTACCGTTCGTCCTGCCGGTATCGACCGCAGAGGCCGTCGTGAAGGTACGGTTTTGGATGTGGTGGAGCGTGCGCAGTCTAAAGTAGTCGGCCGTTTTTATATGGATCGCGGCGTGGCTATTTTGGAGGCCGAAGACAAGCGTTTGAGCCAAAGTATCGTGCTGGAACCTGAAAGCGTGGCGCACTTTAAACCGCAGTCCGGCCAAGTGATTGTGGCTGAAATTGAGACGTATCCTGAAGCGCATCGTCCTGCAGTGGCTAAGCTGATTGAAGTGTTGGGTGATTATGCTGACAGCGGTATGGAAATCGAAATCGCTGTACGCAAGCACCATTTGCCTCATCAATTCAGCGAAGCGTGTGTCAAAGCCGCGAAGAAAATTCCTGATCATGTGCGTAAAACCGACTTGAAAGGGCGTGTGGACTTGCGCGATTTGCCTCTGGTAACCATTGATGGCGAAACTGCACGGGACTTTGACGATGCGGTTTTTGCTGAAAAAGTCGGCCGTAATTACCGTTTGGTGGTGGCGATTGCCGATGTCAGCCATTATGTCCGTCCTGATGACGGAATTGATGTGGATGCTCAAGAGCGCAGCACCAGCGTGTATTTCCCACGCCGTGTGATTCCGATGCTACCGGAGAAGTTGTCCAACGGTATCTGCTCGCTCAATCCTGATGTTGAACGCCTGTGTATGGTGTGCGATATGGTGATTACCTATGCCGGCAATATCAAGGAATACCGTTTCTATCCGGCAGTAATGCGTTCTCATGCGCGACTGACTTACAATCAAGTTTGGGACTGGATTTCAGACGGCCAGGATCATCCGTTTAAGCAACAAATCGATACTCTGTATCAGTTATTTAAAATCTTGCAGAAAAAACGTTTCGAGCGTGGCGCGGTTGAGTTTGAGAGCGTTGAGACTCAGATGATTTTCGACGACAACGGTAAAATCGACAAGATCGTTCCTGTTGTCCGCAATGATGCGCACAAGCTGATTGAAGAATGTATGTTGGCGGCGAATGTTTGCGCGGCAGAATTTTTGCTGAAGAATAAACATACGGCTTTGTTCCGCAATCACTTGGGTCCGACTCCTGAAAAACTGGCCACTTTACGCGAGCAGCTTGGTTTGCTGGGGCTGAGTTTGGGTGGCGGCGATAATCCGACGCCGAAAGACTATGCTGCGCTTGCTGAGCAATTTAAAAACCGTCCGGACGCGGAGCTGTTGCAAGTGATGATGTTACGTTCTATGCAGCAGGCGGTTTATGAGCCGCATTGCGACGGCCACTTTGGTCTGGCTTATAGTGCATATGCACACTTTACTTCGCCTATCCGCCGTTATCCGGATTTGACGGTCCATCGTGCCATCAAGGCTGTATTGAACGGACAAACTTACCAGCCCAATAAAACCTGGCAGGCTTTGGGCGTGCATACCTCATTCTGCGAGCGCCGAGCCGATGATGCCAGCCGTGATGTGGAAAACTGGCTGAAAACTTATTATATGCGCGACAAAGTCGGCGAAGTCTTCAGTGGCAAGATTTCAGGCATGACCAGTTTCGGTATTTTTGTAACGTTGGACGATATTCATATCGACGGCTTGGTACACATCAGTGATTTGGGAGAAGATTATTTCAACTTCCGTCCTGAAATTATGGCGATTGAGGGCGAACGCAGCGGTGTCCGTTTCAACATGGGCGATACGGTCACTGTGAAAGTTGCGCGTGCTGATTTGGATACCAGCAAGATTGATTTAACCTTAGTCAGCGGCGGTTCAGTCGGTAAGAAACGTGGCAGTAGAAAAGCAAAACCTGTAAGCAAGCCAATAGCTGCTGATAAGCCTGTCGAAAAGCGTAAGCGTAAACTTTCGGCTAAAGAAATTGATGAAGCGTTGGCCGCTCCTGTGAAGGCAAAGAAGAGCAAGGTGAAAAGTAAACCTGCCTCCAAGCCTGCCAAGACAAGCAAACCTAAAGCCGTAAGCAAGAAAAAAGTGCAGGCGAAAACAGCTTCCGTCAAAGCAGGGGGTAAAAATAATGCTCAAGGCAAAAGCGTGAAGATTAAAGTGAAGAAAGCTGCTAAGAAATAAGCTGCATTCAATTCAGGCCGTCTGAAAAGTTTCAGACGGCCTGAATTTGTGATTTTATAAATAAAACCAAGGATAAATAAGATGATAAAACTATACGGTATTCCCAATTGCGATACGGTTAAAAAAGCGCGCAGTTGGTTGGCGGAAAATGGCATCGAGTTTGAGTTTGTAGATTTTAAGAAAAACGCCCCGACTGCCGAATTGATTGATGGCTGGCTGGAGCAGGTAGCTTTGGAAATTTTGCTCAATAAAAGAGGCACGACTTGGCGCAAGTTGGATAAAGATGCGCAAGAATCTGCCGCCACAAAAGAAGGTGCCATTGCTTTGATGATGGAAAATCCCAGCATCATCAAGCGGCCTGTATTGGTCAAAGAAGGACAGGTTCATGTCGGATTTTCAGTAGAAGCGTATCAGGAAATTTTCGGATAAGGCATTTTTAGGTTTTTAGGCCGTCTGAAAAAGCAAGCCTCGAAAAAATACGTTACAATACGCGCTTTGAGCCTGTTTTCAGGATTTTAAGATTTTTGCGGCAGCATTTTCCGGCTGCCGCGCCAAACTTTTCTTTCGGATAAATATGTTCCATATTGTTGAAAAATATAAAACACCCGCCCAGATTGTTTTAGGTATCATCGGTCTGACCTTTATCGGATTCGGTGCCAATAATTTGTCTTCGCCGGGTTCTGATTACATTGTCAAAGTCGGGGATGAGAAGGTCAGCGAGCATGCTTTACAGATTGCGATACAAAATGAGCAGGCTGCCGGCAATAATGCGCCTTCGCGTGATGCTATATTCCAATCTTTATTGCAACGTGCTTACCTGAAGCAGGGCGCCAAGCTGATGGGCATTGCTGTGTCTCAGGAACAAATCAAGCAAGTTATCGTGGATGATCCGAATTTCCATGATGCTTCCGGAAAATTCAGTCAGGATTTGCTCAAGAGTATTTGGATCAGCGCAAAATGACCGAGGATCAGTTTGTTGAAGATATCCGCGAACAGTTCCAGTTGCAAAATCTGTTGAATTTGGTGCAAAACGGTGCGTTGGTCAGCGATGCGCAAGCGCGTCAGTTAATTAACCTGACCCAAGCCACCCGTACCATCCGTTCATTTACGTTCAGCCCTGAAGCATTTGCGGCACAAGTAAAAGTAGATGATGCGGCTTTGCAAAAGTATTATGAAGCGCATAAGAAAGATTATTTGATTCCTCAAGCCGTTAAGCTGGAATATGTGGCTTTGAACATCAAAGATTTGGCTGACAAGCAAACCGTCAGTGCGGAAGAAGTACAAAAAGCTTACGACAGTAAAAGCGTAGATTTGTCGCCAAGAGCCGAAATTGCGCATATTTTCATTCCGGTTATGCCTAACGGAGATGAAGCAAGCAATGCGGAAATTAAAGCCGAAGTGGACAAAATGGCTGCAGAGCTCAAAGCGCACCCGGATGCTTTTGCCGAACTGGCGGCCAAGTACTCCAAAGATTTGTCCAGCAGCAACAAAGGCGGCAATTTGGGCTACCTGAGCAAAAGCGGCGGCAGCGGCTTTGGACCTGAATTCGATAAAGCGGCGTTTGCATTGGGCAAAGGCGAAGTCAGCGATACCGTTAAATCGTCTTTGGGTTATCACATTATCAAAGTTTTGAATGTCGAAGCTGAGCCGACTTTGGAACAAGCCAAAGCGCGTATCGAAGCAGCCTTAAAACTGAAAAAAGCAGCTTCTGCCTTTAATGCCGCTAAAGAAAAACTGGGTGAAGATACCTTCAATGATCCATCTTCTTTGGTAAAAGCAGCCGCCAATTCAGGCTTGAAAGTGGAAAATCTGGATGAATGGGTAACCAAAGCGGGTGCGAAAGAGGCCGGTTTGCCTGAAGCGTTAATTAATGCAGCGTTTAGCGACGATGTACTGAAGAAAAAACACAATTCTGAAGTCATTGCCATCAACAACGAAACCGTTTGGGTCATTCGTGCGAAAGAGGTACGCGAAGAGAAAATTGCACCATTTGCAGAAGTTAAAGACACTGTCCGTGCAGCATATCTGCGTTCTGAAGCCGCCAAACTGGCAGAGAAGAAAGCCCAAGAAACTTTGGCTGCGTTGAAAGCCGGTAAAGCTGCTGACGTTCAATGGTCGCCTGTTTCGCAATTGAGCGCGCAAGATGCACGTAGAACCATGTCTCCTGAAGCTTATGCGGCTTTGCTGAAAGCGCGCCCTGTCGGCGGTAAACCTGCGTATACATTGTTGGAAGGTATGCCTGCGCCGGTGATTATGGAAGTTCAGAGCGTTTCTGCTCCTGAAAATGCCGATTCACAGATTCCGGCTGCCAAACAGGCTTTGGTTCAGCAGCTTTCTGCCAATGTGTTCGATAATTTACTCCAGTATTTGGGTAAGAAAATCGATCGTAAGCAAGGTGCACAGCAAGTTAATAATGCTGCCGAATAAGCAGAGTATTTGAGTAGGGCAGCCGGATGAATTCCGGCTGTTTTCTTATTTTTAGCTATCTTTTAAAAGGCCGTCTGAAATCATGAGTAAAAATCCTGATGCCTTTGTCCGCTTGATTAATGCATTAAAAATCCTGCCCAATGTCGGCCCGAAATCTGCACAACGCATGGCTTATCAGCTTTTACAGTATAAACGCGAAGAAGCGCAGGAGTTGGTGGATGCTTTGCAATTTGCCTTGAGACAGGTGCAGCATTGTCGGATGTGCAACACATTTTGCGAGGGCGATTTGTGTGAAATTTGTGCGGATGAAAAACGCGAGAAAAGCCGCTTGATGATTGTACATATGCCGGCGGATGTTTCCAGTATGGAGGCGGCCAATTGTCATGATGGTCTGTATTTTGTTTTGATGGGGCAAGTCAGTCCGGCGCAGGGCATGGATATTTCGGCAGTGGCATTAGATAAGCTGGTTGCCCGTTTGCAGGCGAGTAATATTGAGGAAATTATCATTGCCACCAACTTCACAGCCGAAGGCGACGCGACAGCGTATGTATTGGCGGAATTGTTTAAATCTTCCTTATAAAGTCAGCCGATTGGCAAGGGGAATCCCTTTGGGTGGCGAGATGGAATATGTGGATGCCGGTACTTTGGCACAGGCTGTTTACGATAGAAGAAATATTCAATCTTAAATGCCAATATAAAAAGGCCGTCTGAAAGTCTTTCAGACGGCCTTTTCATTGATTAAATCAGATTATTTGCAGCTGACGCCTTGAATTTGAGGCGTATCGCCGTTGCCGACTTTGAATGCGCATTTGGTTGCGCTGCTGCCAGATACGGTAACAACACCGTTTCCGCTGTTGAGGCTGACAGGTTCTTTTACGCCCATACCGACAGCAGTGGCTGCCAGTTTTTGAACATCGGCGTCGGAGTAAGCGGTATTGTTTGAACTGATTTTGATTTCTTTGGCGGCATATGCATTGAAGCTGAATGACAAACCTACAGCTACAGATACGAGGGCCAAGAATTTTTTGCTGTTCATTAGTGTATTTCCTTTTTGATGGTGACAAAGTGTGTCACAGCTTCAGAATAAGGGCGATTGGCCGATTGTGCAAGTTTTTCGGCGGAATTTACGGGAAGATACATGGTTTTACACACGCTTTATTCCTGAATGCTACATCAGTCGGGCAATCGGACGACCTGTCGGTTTTACGGTACAATAAGCCTTTTTTGACAAACGAATGAGGCATTTTTGAATGGCTTCTTTAGAAACTTGGATAGGCCTGCGCTATCTGCGTGCGAAAAACGCAATGGCTTTATGTCATTTATTACCATTATTTCAATCGTAGGTATCGCCTTGGGCGTAACGGCTCTGATTGTGGTGTTATCCGTAATGAACGGATTTCAGAAAGAGATACGCGGTCAATTGTTGAACGTCGCACCTCATGCAGAAATCGGCTATTACGATGTCGGCAGTGCGCCGGGTTGGCAGAGTTTGCGCGAATTTGTAAAAGGCAAAAAGGAAGTATTGGCCAGTGCGCCTTATGTTTCCGATCAGGCTTTGCTTGCCAATGCCGGTGAAGTGCGCGGTGTACAGATACGCGGTATCTTGCCGTCTGAAGAAAAAAATGTCGTTGATTACGGCAAGGATATGCCGGCCGGCAGTTTTGACGATTTGAAGCCGGGCGAATTTGATATTATTTTAGGGTCAAGGGCTGGCTGAGGCATTGGGTACGGAGCTTGGCGGCAAAGTTACTGTGATTACGCCGGAGGGTAATGTTACCCCTGCCGGCGTAGTGCCGCGCTTGAAGCAGTTTAATGTGGTCGGTGTGGTAAAAACCGGTGTTTATGAAGTCGATAACACATTGGCCATGACGCATATCAAGGATGCGCAAGTCTTGTATCGACTGGGTGAAAATGTCGGTGGGCTGCGTTTGCGATTGGCTGATCCGCAGAATGCGCCGTCTTTTATTGCCAAGTTGATTCCAGATGCTAAGAAAGATGAAGTATGGGTGCGCGACTGGACGTTTAACAACCGCAGCTATTTTGAAGCCGTTGAGTTGGAAAAACGCATGATGTTCATCATTTTGACGCTGATTATCGCGGTTGCTGCGTTTAACCTCGTCTCTTCTTTAGTAATGGCGGTAACGGAAAAACAAGCCGATATTGCGATTTTGCGCACTTTGGGCTTGTCTCCGGGCGGCGTCATGAAGATTTTCTTGGTGCAGGGTGCTTTTGCGGGATTCTTCGGTACGCTTGTGGGCGTGGTATGCGGTGTATTGCTGGGGTGGAATGTCGGCAAGATTGTCGCGTTTTTTGAAGACCTGTTTGGCGTGCATTTGATTAACTCTCAAGTTTATTTCATCGATTACCTGCCTAGCGATGTGAATTTGAAGGATGTTGCCGTTATTGCCTGCATTTCGCTTGGCTTGGCATTTATCGCCACACTGTATCCGAGCTGGCGTGCTGCAAAAACCCAACCTGCGGAGGCTTTGCGTTATGAGTAAGACAATCTTGAAATGTATCGGCGTTGGCAAAAGCTATAATGATGGCGCATTGAATGTACAAGTGTTGAATCATTTAGATTTTGAAGTTGCCGAAGCGGAAAGCGTGAGTATCATCGGTTCGTCAGGCAGCGGTAAATCTACATTGCTGCACCTTCTTGGTGGTTTGGATATGCCGTCTGAAGGCAAGGTGATACTGATGGATCAGGATTTGGGCGGTTTGAGCCAAAAACAGTTGGGCGAATTGCGCAACCGTTATTTAGGCTTTGTGTATCAGTTCCACCATCTATTACCTGAGTTTTCTGCTTTGGAAAATGTCATGATGCCGCTTTTAATCGGCAAAATGCCCAAGGCGATGGCTGAGGAGAAGGCTGTCAAAATGCTGAAAAAGGTTGGCTTGGATAAGCGTATGCTGCACCGTCCGAGCGAACTTTCCGGCGGCGAGCGTCAGCGTGCGGCGATTGCCCGTGCTTTGGTTAATGAGCCGAAATGCCTGTTGGCAGATGAGCCGACGGGGAACCTTGACCGTAAAATGCGCAAAATGTGCTGGACATGATGCTGGATTTGAAACGCGAATTAAACACCAGCCTGATTGTGGTAACCCATGATGACGAGCTGGCTGAGCGTTTCGACCGGGTAATGACCATGAAAGATGGCAGTCTGCAAGTGCTGCAATAAGGTTATTATTTCAGGCAAATATTTTATGCTTTGAACGGTATAATAGAGGCCGTCTGAAAAATAGGTTTTCATTTATGGAAACGCTGTTTTTCAGACGGCCTTTCTTTTTTCCGTATCAATCAAGCCTGAGCCATGAATCCGACCGACTCTATCCTTTCCTCTGCCGCAGATGCGGCCATAGCTTTTTTTCCGCCGCCACGAAGTACAGGGCGCATCCGTTATTGAGCCTTATGTGGTTCGACTGTTTGCAGCCTTGCAAAACGGGCATTCGTTTATTTATTTGGATAAAGCGGATGTCGATGCCTTAAGCAACTTGCCGAATTTGGTCGGCAATGCGGATAAACCGCTTATCCTGCAAGACCGGAAATTGTTTTTAGGGCGGATGTGGCAGTTGGAGCATGATTTGGCTGTCGAAATCAAACGGCTGGCAAGTGCCGAGGCGGAAGAAGTGAATTTCATGGCGGCTTCAAAAAGCCTGAGTGATTGGTTTGATCCTAAGGACAGTAAAGAGCAACGGGATGCTGCGGCTTTGGCCTTGCTGCAAAACTTTATGCTGATTACCGGCGGGCCGGGCACGGGTAAGACCACGACCGTAGCAAAGCTTTTGGGTCTGATTTGCAATAACAGTATGAAGCTGCCCCGTATAGCGTTGGCGGCGCCGACGGGTAAAGCGGCTGCACATATGGCGCGAGCCTTACAGCGTGCTTTGGACGGTTTTGATTTGTCTCTGAGCATTAAAGCGCATTTGGAAAACTTGGAAGGGCAGACCGTCCATCGATTATTGAAATTGAGGCCGCCGCAAATGCGCCCTGCGTTCAATCATGAATATCCGCTTGCTTTGGATGTTTTGGTGGTGGATGAGGCGTCAATGTTGGATTTGCCGCTGGTGTTGGATTTGTTGCGTGCCGTGCCGACCGGCTGTCGTTTGGTGTTGCTTGGCGATGAAAACCAGTTGCCGTCGGTTGGGTTGGGTGCTGTATTGGCAGCATTATCGCGTCCGACGGCTTTGGATAAAGCAACCGCTGAAAAGTTGGAAGTGTACTTGCCCGATCATGGCTTTGAGATTAAAGAGCGGCCACAGGCTTTATCGCAAAACAATGCTAAATTGACGTTCAGCCACCGTTTTGGTGCAGACAGCGGTATCGGCTGTTTGGCAAGGGCGGTGGTGTCCGGGGAAAAGCAAACTGCGGTCGAACAGTTTGACAAGTTCCCCAAAGAATTGGAAATGAAATCAGGCCGTCTGAAAGAGCAGGTTGCCTTGCTGTATCAAAAGCAACAGGATTATTGGCAGGCCGTGGCGGAGAATAATGTTGCACTCGCCTATGGTCATGCTGCCGATGTGGTGGTATTGGCGGCTTGGCGGCAGGATGCGGATAATTTGAATCAGGCTTATCAAGAATACTTGCAACGACAAGGCAAGGCTTCGGGCGAAACACCTTGGTTTGCCGGACAAATCATCATGATTACGCACAATGATTATATGCTGGAAGTGTTTAACGGCGACATTGGGCTGATTATGCCGGATAAAGAATCGTTGAATGGCTTGTCCGCATATTTTCCTGAGAAAGATGGATTCAAAAAAATTGCCATCAGCCGTTTGCCCAATTTTGAATCGGCTTTTGCCATGACGGTGCACAAGAGCCAAGGTTCGGAATATCGGGAAGTATGGCTGTTGCCTCCGTCAGTGCCTGCAACGACGGAAAGCGAAGAGGAAGCCCGAGGTTTGGATAAGGCTCTGCTTTACACAGCCATTACCCGTGCGCGTGAACGTTTTGTGTTTTGGGGAAATGCGGAGGAATTATGTCAGGCTGTGGGATGCCATCAAAAACGCAGGACGGCATTGGCCGATGCCTTGAAATGGCAGTTTGAACAGCCTGATGAGCAGGCTTCCGTTTGACCTGAATCAAGAGGCCGTCTGAAAGAGGATAAAGCGTTTAAATCTGCTTGACTGATTACACTAATTTACATACGATAAAAATAATTAGTAAATAAAATGAATGATTTATACAAAATTCATAATGTTGTACGCTTTATCGAATACTTCACTTTCAATACCTTCTTTTGGAGAGTCGGCATGAAATTTCAAACCAAACTGATTGCAACCTGTATTTTATTGGCTTCATCATCTTATTCTTTGGCAGATTCTTTGGCAGAGAATGCTGATGGCGGACGTGATGCGGCGGCTTTGGCCACCACCAACGATTACGTCAATTCCGGCAGTGTCATTCGCAAAGATGACGATAAAATAAGTATTTCAATGATTTGTTGACTGTAAATGGTGGCTTGCGCGTACGTGCGGATACCAAAGACATCAATGCCAACAACAGCAGCATCAATCCTACACCTGAAGATACCAATGCCAACTTCAATGCGGAGTTTTGGTTACGCGCAAAACTGTATAAAGATTGGAAATTGGTGGCGCAAATCGAGCCGAATATCGATTTGGAAACCGGTAAATTCAACGGCGATCATGATGTGCCGGTCAATAAACTGTATGCCGAAGGTACTTTGTACAACAACATTAAAGCGCGTGTCGGTAAATTTGGTGCGTTCTCTTCCTACGGCCGTGTTTGGGATACCGCAGTAACCGGCGGCGAAATCTTCTTCGACAATAAAACCCTGCCTACCAAAATTTATGCAGGCCGCCGTACTGGCAATCTGAACGACAACGCATGGGGCATTGGCGGCCGCCGCAGACATTTTGCCGCGGTTCAAAGCATGTTGCCTGTGAATGAGAATATCAACGTCGGCGCAACAGTCAGCTACATGAAGGACATCGATGTACGCGGTGCGAAGAAAAATGCGGTCTTCGGAGAAATCGGTACGGACATCAAGTTTAATGACGATTGGCATTGGATGGCCGCAGTCAGCAAGTCCAATATCAAGGCCTATAATGATGCCGGACAAAAAATCAAAAATGACGGCGTGTTCACTGAAGTACGCTATAAATTGGCCGACTGGAACGTCCGCAATTCTTACGATGTATTCTTGAACTACCGCCGTGTCGGTTCGTTGTCCGGTGTCTCTTCTGTTGAGGATTACAGCAAAAACGTCCAAGGCGTACAAATCGGTGCGACTTATATTCCTTGGAAAAACTGGAAACTCAAAGGCTTCTATTTAGCCGGCAAACAGGTTACGCCTACCGTCGGCACGGATAAGCAGGACGTAAACGTTATTCGTGGTCAGTTAGAATATAAATTTTAATCATCACAAATAAAATCAGGCAGGGTGTCCTGCCTGTTTTTGGTTTTCAGACGGCATGGATATAGGGCCGTCTGAAACAATGGATGAAACACTTTACCAGCTATCGCGCTTCATACGGTCAAGCTGGCGGCGGTCGCGTTTGGTTGGGCGTCCGTCCGGATAAGCGGCACTGATGCGGCTGGCTTGGTCGAGCTGTTTTTGAGCTTCGCGTTCGGCAGCCGTTTTCATGTCTTCTTCGTAGAGTAAACGCGCTTCCGGTGCCGGGCGGCGTTGATGATTGAGTGCGGCAACTTTGAATTTGTAGGGAAGGGAGTTCAAAGTCATGTCGATGGTGTCGCCGGCGGAAATATTTTTGCTGTTTTTCACTTTTGAGCCGTTTACCAAAACCCTGCCCAGCTCAATATGTTTTTGTGCCAGCGCGCGGGTCTTGAAAAAGCGTGCGGCCCACAGCCATTTGTCCAAGCGCATGGACGAATTGTCATGATCGTTTTTCATAGCCTGTTTGAAATGATTGAACTGAATTGAAGTTTATCATAAGATACGGCACTTCATGCGTTTAGTGCAGCTATACTATTTCTTTGTTAAAGGCCGTCTGAAAGATTTTTTATTGCAAAAGATGGCAGTTTCCCTTTGAGAAATGCTGTCAAATACGTCTGATTAGCGTATCATGTCAGCAACCGTTACCGAGAGCTTTGTTTTATGAAACCCGTTTTTTTGGACTTCGAACAACCCATCGCCGAATTAACCAATAAAATTGACGAGTTGCGATTTGTACAAGACGAATCTGCCGTTGATATTTCCGACGAGATTGCCAGACTGAAAAAGAAAAGCAGCGAGTTGACCAAGTCAATTTTCAGCAAGCTGACTCCGGCTCAAATTTCACAAGTGTCCCGCCATCCGCAACGTCCTTATACTTTGGACTACATCAACGGTATTTTTACCGATTTTGAAGAGCTGCACGGCGATCGCCATTATTCTGACGATCATGCCATTGTCGGCGGTTTGGCACGTTTCAACGGCCAAAGCGTGATGGTTATCGGCCATCAGAAAGGCCGCGATACCAAAGAGAAAATCCGCCGCAATTTCGGTATGCCGCGTCCTGAGGGTTACCGTAAAGCATTGCGCTTGATGAAGACTGCCGAAAAATTCAATATTCCGGTTATGACCTTTGTCGATACCCCGGGCGCGTATCCGGGCATCGGCGCGGAAGAACGCGGCCAGTCTGAAGCCATTGGCCGTAATTTGTACGAACTGACCCGCCTGCATGTGCCGGTATTGTGCACCATCATTGGCGAAGGCGGTTCGGGTGGCGCGTTGGCAGTGGCTGTCGGCGACTACGTCAATATGCTGCAATACTCGACTTATTCGGTGATTTCTCCTGAAGGCTGCGCCTCTATTCTTTGGAAAACTGCTGAAAGCAGCGGATGCCGCGCAAGCATTGGGTATTACCGCCAAACGTCTGCAAGAGTTGGATGTCATCGATAAAGTGATTGATGAACCTTTGGGCGGCGCACACCGTGATTTTGAAACCACGATGAAAAACGTTAAAACCGTTTTGGAACAGCAATTAAGCGAAGCGCAAAGCATGACCATGCCTGACTTGCTTTCTCGCCGTTTCGACCGCATCATGGCTTACGGTAAATTTACCGATAAATAAGTTTGACTGCTGAAAAAGCAAGCAGATGTCGCTGCTTGCTTTTTTTGTGTTCAATTTTTGAGTAATTCACAATTTCAGGCCGTCTGAAATGTCGCAACTATCTCCTGATTCCCTATTTAAAAGTTTTCAAGCAGCTTTTCCTGATTTGCCGAACCATACTGTTTTTGAAGTTGGCTTGAGTGGCGGATTGGATTCTGTCGTCCTGCTGCATCTTTTGCATCGGATGCGTGAATTTCGCTATTTTGATTTGCGTGCCGTCCATGTTCATCATGGTTTAAGTACCAATGCCGACAGTTGGGCAACATTTTGTCAGGATTATTGTCGGAGTCTGAATGTTGCCTTGCGAGTGTGTCGTGTCAATGTGCAAAACCAAGGGAAAGGTTTGGAAGCGGCGGCTAGGGCTGCACGATATCAGGCATTTTCAGACGGCCTGAAGAAAATTATTGTTTTGGCCCATCACCGCAATGATCAAATCGAAACATTTATGTTGTCGGCTGTGCGCGGGGGGGGATTGCGCGGTATGGCGGCCATGCCGGTATGGCATGATTTAAATGAAGAGATTCAAATCTGGCGGCCGCTTTTGGTATTTTCCCGCCAGGAATTGGCTGAGTATGCCCAACAATGGGGATTGTCTTTTGTTGAAGACGAAAGTAATGAAGACTCCAGCTATTTACGCAATTGGATGAGAAATCAGGCTTTGCCGCAATGGCAGCAGCGTATTCCGAATTTTGAGCAGCAAATTTGTGCCAATGTTCGATTATTGCAGGAAGATTTGCAGCTTTTAGATGAATTAATTGAGTCTGAATACCAGCGCATCAGTCCAAACGGAATATTCAGCATCAGTCTTTGGCGGCAATGTACGCTGCTTTTGCGTCGTCGGCTGCTTTGGTATTTTTTGCGAAAGCAAACGGAATCATTGCCTTCTTATCACAGTATTGCCGATTTTGCCCGAGTATTGAAAACCGCTGATCAGGCGCAGTTAAATTTACCAAATGGAGAACTGGTCGCATATCGGGACAAGCTGTTTGTTTGTCAGGAAAGTGAGTTTCAAAAACTGCCTTGGTGTAATGGCAGGGAAGTTCGAGGCCGTCTGAAAGATATTTTGCTCGAAAATGGTTTTGTTTTATTACCGTATAAGGGAGGTTTGTCAGAAGAGGAGTTGGAGAAGCAGGCGGTACTCCGAAGTGTGGTCAAAGGTGATGTGATTCATTCGGGAGAGAGGGAAAAATCAGTCGAAACTATTGCAAGAGTGTCATATTGTGCCACTCGTCCGTAAATATTGGCCGATTGTCTTAAGTATGGGCAACAAGTGCCTTGCTGTTGTTAATCTTCGGGTGGGAAGCGATGTTCAAATAGGGGAAGGCTATCTGCCTGTTCATGAAAAGTTAGCCAAATATATAGCAAAAGACAAAGTGGTTGACTCTAAGTTTAGTAACTATTAGTAATTAAACTACTTTTATTAAGTCCATGTATATCAAGAAATATAGTCAGTGTTAGAGTATCTATACGAATAAACTTTGGCAATTGAGTGTAATCTCGTGGAACTATTTCAAAGCGTTGCTGTCTTTACTGTGCACAGCACGCTTTACTATTTTTGGTTTAAAGCAGTAAAACGATTAAAGGTTGAATATGAACGATCGCCAAATAGATCAAGTTTTGGTGGAGCGCGCACAGAAAGGTGACCATAAGGCATTCGAGATGCTGATGTCCAAGTATCAGCGTCGGCTAAACAGACTGATTTCCCGTTTTATTCAGGATGAGCACGAAGTACACGATGTAACCCAAGAGGCAATGATTAGGGCTTATCGTGCATTGGCAAATTTTCGTGGAGAAAGTGCATTTTATACGTGGCTGTACCGTATCGGTATCAATACAGCAAAGAATTTCTTGACCACTTCGGGTCGCCAGTTTTTGTCAGCTCGGAAGCAGCCAATGAGGAGGGAGATGTTCTCGATTTAACCGATCAGATTGCGGATTACCATACGCCGGAAGCTGAAATGATGAATCGGGAAATCTTGCAGACCGTCGAAGCAAGCATTGCGCAACTGCCAGACGATATGCGTCAAGCCATTACGCTTAGGGAAATGGATGGTTTGTCTTATGAAGAAATAGCTCGGGTAGTGGATTGTCCGATAGGTACTGTACGTTCGCGTATTTTCAGAGCGCGTGAACTGATTGCAAAAGATTTGCGGCCGCTGTTGGATACTTCTGAAGATCAAAGGTGGTGATAAAAATGAACGAAAAAACAAATAAAGCATTGGAGTATGTGTCTGCATTGATGGACGGTGAAGCATTGACTGATGAGATGCTGGATGCTGTATTGGCAGACGAGGAAGCCTTGCGCGCTTGGCATGAGTACCACATTATCGGCGACTGTATCCGTCAGGGTGCGGCGACGAGTGTTGCAGGTGAAACCATGCAAAGCAAAGCATTTACAGTGCCTCAAGCCGAAGCTGAAGGCAAACTGGAAAAATATGCTCAACGTGAAGCGGCCAATAGCGGCTTCTTCAAATTCTTCGCGGCCGCTGCCAGCGTGTGTGCGATTGCTGTTGCAGTATGGCAATTTACACCGCAAACTTCTCGTGAGTCTATGCCAGTTGCAGAGAAGTCTAATGTTCAGCCTGCCCAAAATATTATTCCGGTAAGCGGTACGCCTGGTGATAAAGCGGCTTCCGAGCCTGGCGAGACTGTTGTACCGAATGCGGCAAAAGACGGAAAAATTGAAAACCGTCCTACTGTCCGCACCGAGCAAAAAAATGATCAACAGACTGTTGTGCAGTAAAAAATGAAATCATGTAAACCCTTGCTTCATTGCAAGGGTTTTTTATTTCCGAAGTAAAACCGTCAGGCCGTCTGAAAGCATAGCTTCAACGAAGTCAAAACAGTTATAATGCGCTCCATGAAACTGATTACCTCTGCTCAAAACGAACAGCTCAAACATTTATTCCGTCTGCTGACGCAGGCCAAAGCAAGGCGCGAAAGCGGTGAAACCGTATTGGAAGGCGTACATCTGCTGCAAACTTATTTGCAAAGCGGCGATACGCCCAAACAGGTTTATCTGCCTGAGAAAAAACAACAATATCCTGAAATTCAAGAAATTACGGCACAGTTGGACGAGGGATTGATTACTTGGGTTGGTAACGAAGCACTGTCTAAAATCACCAGTCTGACCGATGCCGATGATGTGATGACTTGGATTGATATTCCGCAGCAGGCAGGCTTGCCTTCAGACGGCGATTGCGTGGTATTGGAGCGGGTACAAGATCCAGGCAATGCAGGCACGATTTTGCGCAGCGCGGCAGCGGCCGGAGTCAGGCAAATTGTGTGCGGCAATGATTCCGTGGATATCTGGTCGCCTAAAGTGTTGCGAGCGGGGATGGGCGCGCATTTTCTGCTGTCTATTTTCAGCCGAGTGGAATTATCCGCTTGGATGGAAACGTATCAGCATCAAATTTGGGCAACTGCCTTGGGCGGTCGCAATATCGGTTTGTATGAGATGGACCTCAGTCAACCCTGTGCTTGGGTATTTGGCAACGAAGGCAGTGGCGTGAGTGAAACGGTAAAAGAGAAGGCTGATGCCTGTGTCAAAATCCCTATGTTGGGGCAAACCGAATCCTTGAATGTCGCGATGGCGGCAACGGTTTGTCTGTTTGAACAAATGCGGCAGCGTATCCATACCGAGGCCGTCTGAAAACAATAATATGATTTTATGTTAAGGAACAAAAATGCAAATACTGACTTTTGATGAAGCGGCACGCAGCCGCTTAATGGAATTGCTGGATGCCAAATCCGAAGCCCACAACACCATGCGTTGTGATGAAGTTCAAGGTTTTATGATGGCTTTATTGAGTGGTCCGGATGCTTTGAATCCAACCAACTGGCTGCCTGAGATTTTGGGTGAGGAATCTTTGTTTGATGCCAAAGAGCGCACTGAAATCGAACGTTTGGTCATGGCAATGGCCGCCGATATGCGCATGAAGCTCAATGAAAAAATTCTGCCTGATTTATGGTTTATGAAGATGAAGCCGGCAATCCGGATTTCTACACTTGGTGTAACGCCTACCTTTACGCACTGGATATTGTGCCTACCGATTGGTTTGAAGCAGTCGAACAGGAAGAATTTGAAGATTTGTTCTATCCGATTATGGCTTTGGGCGGTATCTATGACGATGAGGAAAACGGCGAAGTCATCTTGCATCTGAATGAAAAAGAGCTGACCCAGCTGGAATCTGACTTGCCGCATGTCCTGCTTGATATTTACTGGTACTGGCAGGCCATCATCAATAAGCCGCAAACCGTACGCCGTGAAGGCGAAAAAGTGGGGCGTAACGATCCTTGCCCGTGTGGCAGCGGTAAAAAGTACAAAGCTTGCTGCGGCAAATAACCAATGAAATAAAAAGGCCGTCTGAATACTTGAAATTCAGACGTAATCACATTGAAGTGCAACTTTCCTAACAAAGGTATTGTGGGACGCCACGGCCTTTCCTACAGAAAAGATTGCCATGAGCTACCTAACTGTTAAGACGAACGATACATCAATACCTATCCATACTGCACCTCACGAAATCGCCAAACGGCAACCGCCACCACGGCATCAGCCGAAATCGGCGGCACTGCTGAGGGCAACAATACAGTGCCGAAAAAGCCCAGCGGCAAAGCCGGACTATCAAACAGCGTAAGCGACAACCCTATAAGCTCGATTCGCAGCTGATTCAACACATCGACACCCTTATCCGCCGCAAACTTAGTCCCGAACAAGTATGCGCCTACCAGCACAAACACCACCAAATCACGCTCCACCATAGCACCATTTACCGCTACCTTCACCAAGATAAAAGCAACGGCGGCACTTTGTGGCAACATCTCAGAATATGCAGCAAACCCTACCGCAAACGCTACGGCGGCACATGGACCAGGGCAAAGTACCCAACCGTGTCGCGCCGAAAACCGACCCGCCGTCGTCGACCAAAAATCCCGTATCGGCGATTGGGAGGCCGACACCATCGTCGGCAAAGGCCAGAAAAGCGCATTATTGACCTTGGTCGAACGCGTTACCAGCTACACCATCATCTGCAAATTGGATAGCCTCAAAGCCGAAGACACTGCCCGGGCAGCTGTCAGGGCATTAAAGGCACATAAAGACAGGGTGCACACCATCACCATGGATAACGGCAAAGAGTTCTACCAACACACCAAAATAACCAAAGCATTGAAAGCGGAGACTTATTTTTGCCGCCCTTACCATTCTTGGGAGAAAGGGCTGAATGAGAACACCAACGGACTCATCCGGCAATACTTCCCAAATGACCGATTTCCTGCTTATCAGTGATCAGGAGATGCGCAGAGTTCAAGATGGGTTGAACCACCGACCAAGAAAAACCTTGGCTACGAGAGCGCCAAGTGTTTTGTTCTTGAATCTGTTCAACCACTGATACACTAGTGTTGCGCGAAATCCGAATCAAGGGCGCTAATATTTTTTATTTAGAAGAATGAGGCTAACCAAACAAACAGGATGGTCAGTGCGATGGTCAATGCGCAGCCGATTTTGGCTACGGTACCGATGATGAAGCCGATAAACGTACCGATACCGACTTTGCCTGCCTGCCAAGTGTCTTTGCGTGCAATAAATTCGCCGATGGCCGCGCCGGTCAACGGGCCGAGCAACAAGCCGGGAATGGAGAAGAATGCACCGACGATACCGCCGATAAACGCACCCCAAACTGCGGTTTTACTTGCGCCGGTATATTTTGCACCCAACGCACCCGCCACATAGTCCATCGCAGTGCCGAATACGGCAACGATGGCCAAAAAGGTCAGCGTACCCGAGCCAAACACTTGATAATCGCCGGCATAACCCAACAGCCATGCGCCGCCAAACATCAAACCCAATCCGGGCAAGGCAGGGTAAATCGTTCCCAAAATACCGACAGCGATGGCAATCAGGCCGAAGATAATCAGAATGGTGGTCATGGTTTTCCTTTTGAATTTAAGAGTGTAATAACGGCAGTATTATGGGCACGTTTTGTTATATTTTCATGAGAGATTGTGCAATAAAATGAAAAATTATCCAGAGGAGCGCTCAATTAAAATCGATGGATAAATATTTGAGCGAATTATTGTGAATCACGCTCTGAATGATTGAATAAATTTCTATTCAAATATAAAAGCAGGCCTACCAATACGGCTAAGTACACTGCAACCCAATACGCATCTGTATAACCAATAGCCTTTGCCAGCTGCAGGGCGACGAAACCGGCCGCGTAACTGCCGAGCAGAACCACGGAGAATTGCAGGCTGCTGTCGAGTGCGGCGGTGGCGCGGTCGGATTTATCCATCACCAACGCCAGTATTACCGGCAGCAGCAGCGTGTAGCTCAGGCTCAGGGCGATGATTTGCGCGGGCGGCAGCCAAGGGTGGACGCGGGCGAGCACGTCGATGGCGGTCATGGACACCAAAAGCGGCAGTTGCAGCGCGTAGAGCAGGAACACGAGTTTGCAGCGTGGATAATTGCGCGAAAACCAGCCCGATAACGGCGTCACAATCAGGCAGGCAACAGGAATACCCACCGCCAGAATTCCGCCTGTCTGTTTTGGAGTGAAGCCCAAATCCGCCAGCTTGGGTACAAAAGTCGCCGCTGCAAACGCATACGGTGCGGCAACGGCAAACAGTAAAACCAGCCACCGCCAGCCCGTTTCAGGCCGCCGCCAAAAGGAAACCAGCCGCGCTGCCAACGCCGTCCAACTGCCTTGCGCCGTCGGGCTATCCGGCTCGCGGTAGCACAAGAGTTGCAGCAACATCAGCAGGCTGAACGCCAGCATAAAGCCTGCCGCTGCCGTCTGCCCGTATTCCTGATACAGCCACAACACCAGCGCGCCGCCTATCATCTTGCCGCCGCGCGCCGCCATCGTCTGAATCACGCCGCCGAAACCGCGTTCACGGGGCGGCAGGACGATACACGACAAGCCCAGCATCGCGCAGCCGTACACCGCCGACATTGCCGAGAGCAAACGCAGCAGGCCAGAAGCAGCGGGAAGTTCTGCGTTATGTCGGTGCAGGCCATCAGTCCGAACACCGCCGAAAGCCCCAGTGTCGCCGCCAGCAGCCAGCCGCGAAACCGTCCGAACCGCCCCGCCGGCCGCCGCTCCATTAGCGCGGCGAACAACACCTTCGCCGCTTCGATACCGCCGATTAAATGTATCCAGCTCAGTTGATTCAGGCTGTAACCGTGGTTTTTCAAAATAGCGACCAGCGCGACCAGATAAAAACCGGTCAGCGTGAATTTGTAGGTACTGCCGCCGATAAGCAGCAGCCAGTCGCGCGGGGCGGGGGAAGCGGGGTTTTGCGGCATGAGTTGGTTTTCCTTGGGGTGGAACGTGTGAAGGTAAAGGCCATCTGAAAATAAAAAAATCAAGCGTGTGCAGCCGATTTGCGGCCGAAAAACCGCTATCGGTGTTTGCAGTCTTTTTCAGACGGCCTTCAACGCTTCTTCCGCCCGCAGCAGGGCGGTTTGCTCGTCGGTTTCGACGATATAGTTCACGCCCAATGCGGGGCCGAGTTTGGACGATTGTTCGCGGAAGAATTGCAGTTGCGCCGTGTCGGGTTCGATGAGGAGCATGGCAGCGCAGTGTTCGGCGAGTTGCGGCCGGTGTGCCTTTATCCATTCGATGTAGGTTTTGCGGTCGGCAATGCGCTGTTCGTCGCTCACCTGCCGCCGCATCGGGGTGCAGACGGTGGCGAAGCGGCGGTTTTGGTTTAACAGGGTTTCGAATTCTGCCAGCCAGTCGGAAAAGTCAGCGACGTGGGTCAGGTCGGTCAGGTAGATGGTACCTTCGGGCAGGGTTTTGGCAGGGGTGAAGTAGTGCATGGGATTCCTTTGGATATTTTTGGGGAGCAGGCGCAGGTTGGATATTGATGATTAGACTTCTTGTGCCGTCATTAGCTTACGCAAGTCCGCTTCGCTACCCCCGTACAGGCGAGAATCCAAACCTATCCGTATAGAAACTTATCGGATAAAGAAGTACCTTCGAGGCTTCATTCTGGATTCCCGCCTGCGCGGGAATGACGATAATCGGTTGTTACGGCCGTTTCAGACGACCTTCGTTATTCCAATAACCGTAGGTAGGGCATTGATGCCTGATCTACGGTAGTTTCAGACGGCCGCCATCATTTCAGCCCCGCCTAAAACTTCCATTCCGCGCTCACGCCTACGCTTCTGGACGTTGGTAGAGTGCGTCTTGGCGGTCGGCGCTGGAAATGAATATGGGGCGGCGGCGGTTGAACACGTTGTCGGCGTAGAGCGAGATGCGGCCTTGTTTGAAGTTGTAGGCGGTGTAGAGTTTAACTTGGTTGTATGCGCCGATTTTGCCTGATTCGGCATTGTCGACGGCGGAGTAGTAGCCGCCGTAGAAGCGCACGTCGCCGCCTGCTTCCCAGCCTTTGTCGTTCAGGTATTTCACGCCGATGTTGGCGGTGTATTTGGGTGCGCGGCCGAGTTTGTTGCCTTCAATGCCGCTGTCGGGATAGCTTTTGATTTTGGTGTTGAGCAGCCCCAGTCCGGTGGTGAGTTTCAGGCTGTCGGTGGCCTGCCAGTCGGCGGCGAGTTCCGCGCCGTAGGTGTGGACTTTTTTGGCGTTGCGGATGACGACGGAGTTGGTGCCGAGATAGAAGGGGAGCTGCATGTCGCGGTAGTGGTTCAGGAACAGGTTGCCGGAGAGTTGCAGGCGGCGGTCTGCGCTGCGCCAGCGGGTGTACCACTCGTAGTTGTTCACATATTCGGGTTCATAAGTGTAGGTTACGACGGGGCGGCCGAAGGTGATGCCCGCGCCGCCGGGGTTGTAGCCGCGCGCGGCTTTGATGCCGCTGACCCATTGGTCGGTAGGTTTGAAGGCGATGTCGATTTTGGGCAGGAAGACGGTCTGGCCTTTGTCTAAATCAAGGTGCAGCGCGCCGCTGCCGCCGCTTCGTTTGTGCGTTTCTTTTTCAATGCGGGCGGCGGCCGTGATGTCCCATTTTTCGCTGGGGCTGTATGTGGTTTCGGCAAACAGGGCGCGCACGCTGTTGCGGTCGTCAAAGGTGTTGCGGCCGCCGACGCTGCGGATATCTACCCATTCGTCTTGTTTGCTGCGGAAGTAGTGCAGTCCGGCAAGGCCTTTCAGACGGCCTTTGTTTGAAAAATGCAATACCGGCTCCCATTGCAGTTCGCGGCCTTTGAGTTCTGCAGGCACACCTTGCGGGCTGACGGTCATCGGCAGGTGCAGCCGCTCGTTGTGGTAGCGGCCGTAAACCAGTTTGTTTTCCAGTTTCAGATAGTCGTTAAGCTGCCACGATACGTCCCAGATGCCCGATGTCGAGCCGGTTACGAACACGGGCTTTTCTTTTAAAAAACGGCGGCTGGCGGTGTTGCCCATGATTTCGTTTTGCGGCGCGCGCGAACGGATGTGGTTCAGCGTCAGACGGCTGTAAAAATCGGGGTGGTTTTCGGGCGTGAGCAGGAGTTTGAAGCGCACGTTGGTGTTTTCCACGCGGCGCGGGTTGCCGGTCGGCTCGTAGGACACGAATGGCTCGTAACTTTCGCGCTGCTGCCGCTCCGCGCTCAGGCGGAAAGCAAGGTTGTTTTTCACAATCGGGCCGGACACTACGCCGGCGACATTACGCGTTTTCTGGTTGCCCAAACCCAAGCGCAGCGTGCCTTCCCATTCGTCGGTCGGGTCTTTGGAGCGCATCACCACTGCGCCCGCCACCGCGTTCTGCCCGCGCACATGGCTTTGCGGTCCGCGCAAGACTTCCACCTGCTGCATGTCCCACAGCGACTGCGTGCCGAAGGCGTATTCGTTGTAAGTGGCAGAGCGGCCGTCTATGGACAGGTTCAGGCGCGGCCGCGTGCCCGCGAAAAACGCCACCGCGCCGACGGCGGGGCCTGAGCCGTCCACGCCGCGCACGGTTGGCAAATCGTTGCCGCTGCCCAAGTCCACCGTGTTCACGGTCTGTTTGAGTAGGTCGGTTGCGGAAAGGTTGTGGCCGCTGCGGTCGATGTTGGGCGTGGTGAAAACGCGGTTGGACGTGGCGGTTTCAAAGCCGCTGCGGTTGGCACGTTCGCCGGTGACGACGACTTCTTCCAACTGCACCTGTTCCGCATCTTGTACCGCATCAGCGGCATAAATCCATTCGGAGGCGAAAGCGGCAGCAATCAATAGGGGGAGGCGGCGGAGGGTAGGTTTCTGCATTTCCTTATCCTTTCAGACGGCATACGTCGGGGTGGATTGAACATCAGGCAATCCAACCGCTCGCCAGTATGCAAATATTTGTGTTTACACATTTACATAAAACAAACTATTAATGTAAAGTATAAGAAATAAGAAACAGGAATGCAAGTGTTTATCATTCACTTTACTTCCCGTCTTATCGTGAATTGTCCAAAAAAACACCTCTCCTATTTTGGGGAGAAGGTTGGTGGAGGCAGATTCTGTAATCTTCATGAATTTGGCCTGCTAAGCATCCGATGGCCCTCATTCGTAGGGCGGAGCGGAGGGATAAGGAAAGAGGTCGTCTGAAAGCCGCTATATTGCCATTGCCGCCGTGGGGAAATATGATAAGCATCCGACTTGCGGATAACTTTAATGAACCTCCTTTATGAACAAAATCAAAATCTTCTTACCGTCATGACCGCCAGCAAACAACAAACCATCGCCGACACCGCCCGCCGCTTATTCCGTGAACATGGATTTTCCGCCGTATCCGTAGGCAGCATCTGCGCCGAGGCCGCTGTCAGCCGCGTTACCTTTTACAAATATTACAGCGGTAAAAACGCACTCTTGCAGGAAATTGTTACCGAGCAGAAAAACCACGTCCGTGCCGAATTTGAAAATCTGCTTGCACGGCAATGCAGCCTGCGCGAAGCCGCCGAGGCTGTGTTTGCCCTGCAGCGGCAGTCGTTCGACGAGCTTTATTCCGCCGCTTTCCTGCGCGATATTGAAGAAAACACGGATTTGGAACTGGAACGGTTTTTCCACGAATTGAACGAAGAAAAATACGCCTTTATGCGCGGATTCTTCCACACCCTGCAACAACGCCGCCTGATTCAGCCCGATTTGCCGGTGGAACTCATCGACCTGTTCATCCGACAGGCGGATATATTGATGCGCCATCCGCAACTGGCCGCGCTTTATGCCGCCGCGCCGCAAAAGCTGCCGCAAGACGTATTGGGATTGCTGCTGCACGGCTTGTCAGGGAAAGAATAGATAAAAAAGAATAGCAAAAATTTCAAATATGAATATTCAGACGGCCTTTCGGTAAATAGCTACCGAAAGGCCGTCTGAATATTAAATGGAATTATAAACCGCAGGTTTTAGGTTTGTTTGCCAGAATATTGATGACTTTGCGTTCGGCTTTTTGCGGCTCGATTTTGATTTCGCTTTCGTCTTCTTCGCTGCCGTCGGAGAAACGTTCCGGCATTTTTCGCTGTCAAACGCTAAGTCGCCACCATGTTTCAGGTTTTGACCGCGTTCCAAGCCGACAAAGTCGAAGAGTTCGGTATCGGCCAAATGTGATGGAACGACGTTTTGCAGGGCGGAGAACATGGACTCGATACGGCCGGGGAAAGCGTTTGTCCCAATCGCGCAGCATGTCGCCGATGACTTGGCGTTGCAGGTTGGGCTGCGAGCCGCAGAGGTTGCACGGGATGATTGGGAATTGTTTCAGCTCGGCATATTTGATCAAGTCCTTCTCTTTGACATATGCGAGAGGACGGATGACGATGTGTTCGCCGTTGTCGCTGACCAGTTTGGGCGGCATGGCTTTGAGTTTGCCGCCGTAGAACATATTCAGGAACATGGTGGCGAGGATGTCGTCGCGGTGGTGTCCCAAGGCGATTTTGGTGCAGCCCAATTCTTTTGCGGTGCGGTAGAGGATGCCGCGGCGCAAGCGGCTGCACAGCGAACAAGTCGTTTTGCCTTCGTCCAACACGCGTTTGACGGTGGAGTAGGTGTCTTCTTCAACGATTTTGTAGGGAACGCCGATGCTTTCGAGATAGGTCGGCAATACTTCTTCGGGGAAGCCAGGCTGCTTTTGGTCAAGATTGACGGCAACCAGCTCGAAATCAATCGGCGCACTGGCTTGAAGCTGGCGCAGAATGTCTAATAGGGCGTAGCTGTCTTTGCCACCGGAGAGGCAGACCATGATTTTGTCGCCCGGCTCAATCATGTTGAAATCGTTAATGGCATCGCCGACGGCGTGGCGCAGGCGTTTGCTGAGTTTGTTGTTTTCTAATTCTTGCTTGGTTTTTTTGGACATGGCTGTTTGTGCTTTGAAATAATAGAAAAATTTAAGGGCGGTATTGTACCGCAAAAGAATAAAGGCCGTCTGAAAAACTGCGCTTGCTTGGTCAATGCGGCGTTTTCAGACGGTCTGATATTTGCGCTTTATTTGATTTGAAGGGCGGTAATTTTGATTTCAATCTTCCAGTCGGGTGAGGCCAGTTTTGCTTCCACGCAGGCGCGGGCCGGAGCGCGCTCGGGGGCTGTCCATGCGTCCCAGGCTTCGTTCATGGCGGCGTAGTCGTTCATATCGGGCAGATAGATGGTAGCTTCTAAAATGTGGGCTTTGTCGGATTGGCATTGGGCGAGCCATGAATCGATTTGTGCCAAAACATTTTCAGTTTGCGCTTTGGCATCGGCTTCAGGATTTTCGGGAACCATGCCGGATAGGAAAACCAAGCCGTTGGCCACGACGGCTTCCGAATAACGTTTGCTTGTGCCAAGATAGCGGATATCCATGTTGTCTCCTGATTTCAAAAAGAAGGTATGGTAACATTGCAGTTGTTTACGTTCCACATTTAAGAGGGGCCGTCTGAACAGGGTGGCGGAAAACAACCATGAGTAAAGCAGAATATCCGGTTACGCAGGCAGTGCGCTTTTTACGCAGTAAGAAAATCGATTTTGTCCCTTATGTTTACGCGTATGAAGAACACGGCGGTACGGCGCGTTTTGCCGAGTGCACGGGCAAGCCTGAGCATCAAGTCATCAAAACAATCGTCCTTCAGGATGAACACAAAAAGGCTTGGTTGTGTTAATGCACGGCGACAAACATATTTCCACCCGCAATCTGGCACGCGAACTGGGCTTGAAACACATCGAGCCGGCAACGGCGGATCAGGCGGCGAAATGGACGGGCTATTTGGTCGGCGGGACATCGCCGTTCGGTATGAAAACCGCGTTGCCGGTTTATGTGGAAGAAAGCATTTGGGCTTTGGACGAGATTTTTATCAATGGCGGCAAACGCGGGTTTATCGTGGGCATGAAACCTGAAAACCTGCGTACGCTCAATCCGCAAGATGTTCATGTTGCAGTGGATGCATAAAGGATAGGAATAAAGATGGAACAATTAAATTTATATGAAATCTTGGGTGTGTCTCAGGATGCAGATATTAATGTTATCCGCGAGGCTTACGGCAAATTGGTTGCCAATCCGGATATTCAGAAAGATGCGGAGCGTTTCAAAGCCATTGGACAGGCGTTTGAAGTATTGTCTCATCCGGAAAAACGTCTGGCTTATGATGCGGCGATGCAGTACGAGACTCAGGAAGTCCAAGACAACGGCTTCAATCATACGGTGGTCAATCATACGGAAAACTATAATACAGGGAACAATAATACGGAGACCAATATGGTCAATACGTCTAATTCTGAAGTGAAAAACTATGTTTTTATCGCCTATATTACCTATGCGTTGGGCCTGTTTATCTGGTTTGCGCCCGTTGTCGGTGTGATTTTGGCATATGTCAAACGCGATGAGGCGCAAGGCAGTATTTATGCCAGCCATATTGATTATCTGATTAAGACATTTTGGGTGTCGTTGATAGGTATGCTTTTCGGGATGTTGACCATACTTATCTTAATCGGTTGGCTGATTTTGGTGGCAACCGGTATTTGGCTCATTTATCGCGTAGTCGTCGGACTGATTAAACTGAATGAAGATAAGCCTGTTCCTACTCAAGGATGGTTTTAAAGCATGGCATATTTATTGGCAAGTATCGTTTGCAGCGTGTTGGTTTCCGTATTGCTGAAAGTGGCGCGCAAGCAAAAAATCAATATTGAGCAGGCGGTGGCGGTGAACTATATCGTTGCCGTTACTTTGACCATGCTGGTGTTAAAACCCGATTTGAGTAATCCGCAGGTGTTTTTACCGACTTGGTGGCTCTTTGCAGCTTTGGGTATCTTGTTGCCAAGCGTGTTTGTCATTATGGGCAAATCCGTCGATGCGGCAGGTATCGTCAAATCGGACGCAGCACAACGCTTATCGCTGTTTTTGCCCATTATCGCTTCATTCACGCTTTTTCATGAACAACTGACTGAAGGCCGTCTGATTGGTTTGGTATTAGCATTTACAGCATTGTTTTTCTTACTTTGGAAAAGCGATGGCGGTAAGAAATCCGGCGGTCTTAGCACGCAAGTGATGCTGCTTTTGGGCGTTTGGTGCGGCTATGGCGTCATTGATATTTTGTTCAAACAAGTGGCAAAAAGCGGTACCGTGTTTGCCGGTAATTTGCTGGTGGCATTTTGTTTGGCAGGTATATTGATGTTTGGCTACCTGTTTGCCAAAGGGAGCAAGTGGACCAAAGAGGGCATAGTGGGCGGTATAATTTTGGGCTGTCTGAACTTTTTGAATATTGTTACCTATATCTCGGCACACCAAATCATGAAGGATAATCCAACCTTGGTCTTTGCCGGTATGAATATTGGCGTGATTGTTTTGGGTACGCTGATCGGTGCGGCAATATTTAAGGAAAAAATCAGCAGCATTAATGCAGCTGGTATCAGCATCGCTATTTGCTCGATAGCCTGCCTGTTTTACTGGCCGCAGATTCGCAGCTTGGTAGGCTAAAAATACTTATGCCGTCTGAAAATTTTCAGACGGCCTTATTTTTATTATAAAATAGCCATTCATGCGCTGATTTGGCCGTATGGAAATTATTTTGCGCTTACGGGCGTTTCTATGTTAAACAAAGAAGTTGAACTCACACAATAATATCGATAGTTACATCATGAAACATATTCAAAAACACATTCAATGCGCCGTTCTCGGCATGCTGGTATTGTCCGGCTGTCAATCGTATCAGGAAGATCAAAGCCGCCGCAGTAAAATGGCTCAATTCGCGCTTAACCATCCCGTAGCCGCCCAAGTTATCGGTATGGAAGACGAAGGCTTAATCAATATGACCAGCAATGCCGCACGTTTTGCTGAGCGTTCAGGTTTGGATGACAAAGCAAACGGCGACAGCAGGGGGACACAAGTCAATGCCGTACGCCAAGCATTGTGGCAGGCGGCGATTGCTTCCAAATTCGACAGCATTATTGCAGAAAAAGCAGGTAATGCGCGTCTGACGGATATGGAATTGCGTGAAGGTAAAGACGACTACTTCAGCCGTTACCTTGCCGACCAAGCGGTCGATCAGCGCAACAACCGTATCGGCCGCAGTATCGGCAGTGCCAAGCCCGACAGCGATATGAAAACGCTGGCGGCAAGCATTTTGTTCTACTACAACAAAGTAGGCTTGTGGACGGCTTCCGAAGTGAACAACCGTTGGCACATCAAACAGGAAAAACTTTCAGACGGCCAGTATGCCGAGGCATTGAAAAATATCGCCAAATTGGATCAAAACGGCATGACCGAACAGGAACGTAGCGGTTATAAAACCAATACGCTCAGCGAAATCAAGCGTTCGGTTAAGGCCATGCGTCAAGTCGAAGACTGATTTTAAGACTTCATCATTTAAAGGCAATTATTATGAATTTTCCTCCGCGTTATGTCTCAAACACCCGTATGCGCCGTATGCGTAAAGACGATTTTTCACGTCGCCTGATGCGCGAGCATACTTTGACGGCAGATGATTTGATCTATCCGGTTTTTGTATTGGAAGGCCAGAATCAGGAAGAGGCAGTGCCATCCATGCCCGGCGTCAAACGCCAAAGTTTGGACAAATTGTTGTTTACCGCTGAAGAAGCACTGAATCTCGGTATTCCTATGCTGGCTTTGTTTCCCGTGGTAACGCAAAACAAAACCGAGTTTGCGGAGGAAGCTTATAACCCTGAAGGCTTGGTGCCGACAGTAGTACGAACCCTGCGCGAGAAATTCCCAGAGCTGGGTATCATGACTGACGTTGCCTTGGACCCTTATACCATTCACGGCCAAGACGGTTTAACCGATGAAAATGGTTATGTCCTCAACGATGAAACCATTGAAGTTTTGATAAAACAGGCTTTGTGTCATGCCGATGCGGGCGCACAAGTCATTGCCCCATCAGATATGATGGACGGACGTATTCTTGTCATTCGCGAAGCTTTGGAAGATGCTGGACACATCCATACGCGCATCATGGCGTATTCGGCAAAATATGCTTCAGCATTCTACGGTCCGTTCCGCGATGCTGTCGGCAGCTCCGACAATTTGGGTAAGGCAGACAAGAAAACCTACCAAATGGATCCTGCAAACACTAACGAAGCTTTGCATGAAGTAGCATTGGATATTCAAGAGGGCGCAGATATGGTAATGGTAAAACCGGGTCTACCGTATCTGGATGTCGTCCGCCGAGTTAAAGACGAGTTCGGCGTACCGACTTATGCTTACCAAGTTTCCGGCGAATATGCCATGCTTCAGGCTGCCATTCAAAACGGTTGGTTGGATGGCGAAAAAACCATTTTGGAAAGCCTGTTGGCATTCAAACGCGCCGGCGCCGATGGCATTTTGACTTATTATGCGATTGAAGCGGCAAAATTGTTGAAGAAGTAAAATAAAGAAATAAATTAAAAAGCGGCAAACAGTGTTTATCCTGTTTAGCCGCTTTTTTGTATTACTTAAGATTGGCTCTATAAGAACCGACTAAAGTTCATTTTTTTAAAATCTAAAGAGTTTTGCATAAATAAAGGCCGTCCGAAAAATCAGGGAACTGTTTTTTCAGACGGCCTTATATGATTAAACCTTAGTGGTGGCTACACCCGCCGTGGGTTTCACGCAAAGCTTCGGCTGCTTGTTCGTCTGCGTGGTAGCTTGAGCGAACCATTGCGCCGATGGCGGCATTGGTAAAGCCCAATTCGTATGCTTCTTTTTCAAAAACTTTGAATTGGTCGGGCGTTACATAGCGCAAGACGGGCAAGTGGCCGTCTGAAGGTTGCAGATATTGGCCGATGGTAATCATCTCGATATTGTTGGCACGCATATCGCGCATGATTTCGCGCACGTCCTCGTCTGTTTCGCCCAAGCCGACCATGATGCCGGATTTGGTCGGAATATGGGGCATCATTTCTTTGTAGCGGCGCAGAAGCTCGAGGGAATGTTGGTAGTTGGCACCTGGACGGGCTTTTTTATACAGGCTTGGATGGGTTTCCAAGTTATGGTTCATCACGTCGGGCGGTGTTTCTGCCAAGATTTCCAGTGCGATGTCCAGACGTCCGCGGAAATCGGGAACAAGAATTTCGATTTTGGTATTTGGGCTGGTTTCGCGGATGGCTTTGATGCAGTCGGCGAAATGTTGGGCGCCGCCATCACGCAGGTCGTCACGGTCGACGGAAGTGATCACGACATAGCGCAGGTTCATGGATTTGACGGATTCGGCCAAGTGTTTAGGCTCGTCAGGATCCAACATGTTGGGGCGGCCATGGCCGACGTCGCAGAACGGGCAGCGGCGGGTACAAATATCGCCCATGATCATGAATGTGGCCGTACCCTTGGTAAAGCATTCGCTGATGTTTGGACAAGATGCTTCTTCGCACACGGTATGCATTTTTTGTTCGCGAAGAATGTTTTTGATTTCAAAGAATTTCTTGCCCGGTAATTTGGCGCGGATCCATTCGGGCTTTTTCAATTTTTGTTCCAATGGAACAACTTTAATCGGAATACGTGCAGTTTTGTCTGCGCCTTTTAGTTTGATGCCGCGTTTGGGGTCGTGTTTTACTTCTTCACTCATGGTGATGTGTTCTTTCTGTCGTTATAAAGGCCGTCTGAAAAGCTGATTGCGGCCTTTATGGCCTAAGGGCTTGTGGGTTCAGAGGGGCTGTTAAAGGATGGCGTTGGGGCTGAATATTTTCAGACGGCCTTATGCCAGCTCTTTTTGTAAATGCTTGGTCAGTTTGTCTGCAACTTCTGCCAAGCTGGGTGCGGGAGAGACATAGTCGGCAATTTGGGTCATTTCCATACCGGCATAACCGCAGGGGTTAATATGGGTAAACGGACTTAAATCCATGTTCACATTGAGAGCCAAACCGTGGTAAACGGAACCGTCTTTGATACGCAGGCCCAAGGAAGCGATTTTACGCTCGCCGACGTAAACACCGGGACGTTTGGGATCGGCTGCTGCTTCGATGCCGTATTCTGCCAAGGTAGCGATGATGCTGTTTTCAAGTGCGGAAACGATATGGCGGACGCTGGTTTTACGGCGTTTGAAATTGATCATCGTATAGACGACTAATTGACCGGGGCCATGATAGGTAATTTGACCGCCTCTGTCGATTTGGACAACGGGAATATCGTCGCGGATGAGGAGGTGTTCGGGCTTGCCGGCCAAGCCTTGGGTAAATACGGGCGGATGTTCGACCACCCATAATTCGTCTTCGGTATTTTCGTCACGCGAGGCATTAAATGCCTTCATGGCTTCAAAAGTCGGCAGGTAATCGACCAAGCCTTTGTGCACGATTTTCATTACAGCACCACTTTTACCAATTCGTGTGCAGTCAGGTCGCGGTAGATATTGTCGAGCTGCTCTTGGTTGTCGACATTTACTTTGACGGTTGCGCCAGTGTAGTTGCCTTTGCTGCTTGGACGCGTAGTGATGTGGTGCGGCTCGGTGTCGGGAGCGTGTTTACGCACGGTTTCCAAGATGGCGGATTCAAATTCGGGATGAACTACGCCCATAACTTTTAAGGGGAAAGTGCAGGGGAATTCAATCAGTGATTTTTTTTCAGTTGAGTCTGTCATGGTTTACTGCCTTATTTGGTTTGCTTGGGCCGTCTGAAAAGTTTTCAGACGGCCCGAAATCCGATATATTTTATCGTAAACGTCCATATCGGGCTATTAAAAATGATGTTTTCGAAAATAGGTGCGGATAAGCTGTTTTCAAGTCTTGAAATGCAGCGCTTCAGCCCAATTTTGAGCTACATTCTGATTTAACAATGATTGAGATTTCTAACTATGCCGACAAAAGACAAATATTTCGAGGAATACAGTGCGCTGGCTACCTTGCCTTTACGCGATGTCGTGGTGTATCCGCATATGGTATTGCCGCTGTTCGTCGGTCGTCCTAAATCGATTGCGGCCCTTGAGGCGGCAATGGCCAATGATGATCCGGTTTTCCTGTTGGCCCAGCTTGACCCTAATACAGAAGACCCTAAAGCTGAAGATTTGCACCAAACCGGTACGGTTGCCCAAGTTTTGCAGGTTTTGAAGCTGCCTGACGGCACCGTTAAAGTATTGGTAGAAGGTATTCGTCGTGCGCGTGCATTGACGGTTGATGAAACAGGCGGATTGTTTTTGTCTCATGTTGAGGCGATTGATGAGAATAGCGACAAGGATAATCCTGAAATTGAGGCCTTGCGCCGTACTCTGCTGACTCAATTTGAGCAATATGCGAAGTTGAACAAAAAAATCCCTGCCGAAGTCATCAGCACCATCAGCAGTATTGATGACAACAGCCGCCTTGCAGATACCATTGCCGCGCATTTGCAGCTGAAATTGGAGCAGCGTCAATATGTATTAGAGACTGCCGGCATTGTTGACCGTTTGGAATTTCTGCTGGCGCAGTTGGAAGCCGAACTCGACATCATGCAGGTTGAGAAGCGCATCCGTGGCCGTGTGAAACGTCAAATGGAAAAATCCCAACGCGAGTATTACTTAAATGAGCAAGTGAAAGCGATTCAGAAAGAGTTGGGCGAAGAAGACGAGCGTGGCGAACTGGATGCGCTGGAAAACAAAATCAAAGAAGCAGGCATGAGCAAAGAAGCTGAAGAAAAATGTCTGTCTGAATTGAAAAAACTGAAAATGATGCCGCCGATGTCTGCGGAATCTACCGTCGTGCGCAACTATATCGATACTTTGCTTGAGTTACCGTGGAAGAAAAAATCCCGTGTCAGCAAAGATATTGCCAAAGCCGATTTGGTGTTGAACGCTGACCACTATGGTCTGGAAAAAGTCAAAGAGCGCATTTTGGAATATTTGGCTGTTCAAAAACGTATGGACAAGCTCAAAGGCCCGATTTTGTGCCTGGTTGGTCCTCCAGGGGTGGGCAAAACTTCCTTGGGTGAGTCGATTGCCAAAGCCACAGGCCGCCAATATGTGCGTATGGCGTTGGGCGGCGTGCGTGATGAAAGCGAAATCCGCGGCCACCGCCGTACCTATATCGGCTCTATGCCGGGCAAAATCCTGCAAAACATGGCGAAAGCGGGTGTGAAAAACCCATTGTTCCTGCTTGATGAAATCGACAAGATGGGCAGCGATTTCCGCGGCGATCCGGCCAGTGCATTGCTTGAGGTGCTGGATCCTGAGCAAAACAACAAGTTTGCAGACCACTATGCCGAAGTCGATTATGATTTGAGCGATGTGATGTTTATTGCCACTTCAAACAGCTTGAATATCCCGACTCCGCTGCTTGACCGTATGGAAATTATCCGTTTGTCCGGTTATACGGAAGACGAAAAAATCAATATCGCCATGCAATACCTTGTGCCGAAACAAATGAAGCGCAATGGTGTAAAAGAGGGCGAATTGGTGGTTGATGAAAGTGCGGTGCGCGATATTATCCGTTACTACACCCGCGAAGCCGGTGTCCGCTCGTTGGATCGCGAAATTGCCAAAATCTGCCGCAAAGTGGTAATGCAGGTTACTTTGAATGAGGACAAGAAAAAAGCGTCCAAATCCAAAACAGTAAGCAAGGCCAAGCCTAAAGCGATTAAAGTTACTGAGAAAAATTTGCATGATTATCTGGGCGTACGCCGTTTCGACTATGGTGTGGCCGAAAGCGAAAACCGTATCGGTCAGGTAACTGGTTTGGCTTGGACGGAAGTCGGTGGTGAGTTGTTGACTGTTGAGGCAGTTGCATTGCCGGGCAAAGGTACGATTCAATGTACCGGCCAACTGGGCGATGTCATGAAAGAATCGGTATCGGCCGCATGGTCGGTTGTCCGTTCCCGTGCTGAAGCAGTGGGTCTGGCTCCTGATTTTTACGAGAAAAAAGACATTCACGTCCATGTGCCTGAAGGTGCGACACCGAAAGACGGTCCGAGCGCAGGTATCGCCATGACTTTGGCGATGGTTTCTGCCTTTACCAAAATTCCGGTGCGTGCAGACGTGGCGATGACCGGCGAAATCACTTTGCGTGGAGAAGTCTTGCCGATCGGCGGTTTGAAAGAAAAACTGCTGGCTGCTTTGCGCGGCGGGATCAAGCATGTATTGATTCCAAAAGACAACGTCAAAGATTTGGAAGAAATCCCTGAAAATGTCAAAACCGGTCTGACCATTCATCCGGTCAAATGGATTGATGAAGTGTTGGCTTTGGGCTTGGAAACTCAGCCTGAGCAATGGGCGGCTGAATTGACGGTTGCCGAGACCCCGCAAACTTCTAAGGCGAAGTCAAGGACAAAAGCAACCAAGCATTAAGTTGGCCGTCTGATGTTGCAAAAAATGTGGTTTTGCCCTGAATGCCACAAAAATAGGGCAATTCCACATCTTTTACTTGACATGATAATTTCAGAATTGCTATAAAGTGCGTATGTGCTTTAAAAGTGCTTAAGCCCCGAGTATTCGGGCATTTCATCATTTTTTACGATAGGAAGGGACTAATTGTGAACAAGTCTGAATTGATCGAAGCAATTGCTCAAGAAGCCGGCATTTCCAAATCTGCTGCGCAAAAAGCTTTGGATGCTACTACTAATGCCGTAACCAACGCGTTGAAAAACGGCGACACTGTTACTCTGGTCGGTTTCGGTACTTTCTACGTCGGCGAACGTGCCGAACGTCAAGGCCGCAACCCTAAAACTGGCGAGCCTTTGACTATTGCTGCTGCTAAAACTCCTAAATTCCGTGCCGGTAAAGCATTGAAAGACGCTCTGTAATTTAGAGTCTTTCCCTGAATGGGAATAAAAAACCGATTTGATTCGGTTTTTTATTTTGAAGGCCGTCTGAAAGTTTTCAGACGGCCTTTGGTTTGTTGAGTGTATAAAAAGGCTGAAATCCTAATGATAAAAGGATTTCAGCCTTTTTAGTTTATCTTGTTACATTTGATTTTTACATCAATAAGATTTATCATTAGCAAAGAAAATAACAATACTTAAAACAAACCGCACTTATTGAAAGAAGTAGCGAATAGCCACTCATAACCAACCTTTCAAATGTGCCACACATTCGTCAGCACTTCTCACATTTCTAATAATCTGATTTTTTAAAACAAATGAAAAGAGAGGCTTATGTCTACCATTCCTTTGTCGCGCCTGAAAAAAGGCGCAGTCGTACATATTGATTCCATCGTTTCCAATCCTGTTTTTGGTGATTTGGATACCTTGGTAACCCGTCGCCTTGCAGATTTGGGTTTTTCCAGCGGAATGCCGTTGCAAGTGATTGCAGTGGGTGGTTTTGGGAGAGGCCCGTTTGCGGTACGTTTGGGTAACCAATCTCAATTTTCCCTGCGTTTGGAAGAGGCCGGGAAGATTATGTGTCGTATCGTTGAGGCCGTTTAAGGCTGTCTGAAAGAATAAGGAAAAATGATGGAACTAAGCTATTTTGCCTTGATTGGCGCGCCAAACTGCGGCAAAACCGTTTTGTTCAACGGTTTGACCGGCTCACATGCCAAGGTTGCCAATTATCCGGGCGTAACTGTCGATAAGCGCGAGGGCGCCTTCCTCGACGACGAGGCCGTCCGCATTATCGACCTGCCGGGCACATACAGCCTACGCACGACCAGCCCCGACGAAGCGGTGGCGAAAGATGTAATGGTAGGCAAGATGGGCATTCCGCCCGATGCCATTATTGCCGTTGCCGACGCGACCAACCTGCGTATGACCCTGCGCATGATTTTGGAACTGAAACGCTGGGACTGCCTATGGTGGTGTCGCTGAATTTGAGCGACGTGGCCCGCAAAAGGGGCTTGAATATCGACGCGGCCAAACTGAGCGAGTTGTTGGATGCACCTGTTTTGGAAACAGTTGCAGTGAGCGCGTCGGGCGTACAGGCTGTACGCGAAGCCGTGGCGAAGCTGCCGCGCAAACGCTCTTTCCCCGCAAACCCCGCCTCTGCCGAACGCACGCTCGATGCGCTGGATAGCGACAAACTTTATCAAGAAGTCGAATCGATTTTGGCACAAGTGGTACGCACCCAGATGACGCTGCCCGCATGGCACAAAAAACTCGACGACATCGTGCTGCACCCCGTTTGGGGCATGATTATGCTGCTGGTCATCCTATTTATGGTGTTCCAAGCGGTTTACACTTGGGCGGCACCGATTATGGACGCCATCGAAGGCGGCTTTACCGCGCTGGGCGAATGGATAGGCGCCAACATGGAGCCGGGCATCCTCAGCGACTTGCTCGTCAACGGCGTCATTGCCGGTTTGGGCAGCGTGTTGGTGTTCCTACCGCAGATTACGATTTTGTTCGCCTTCATCCTGCTTTTAGAAGACTCAGGCTATCTGCCGCGCGCGGCGTTCTTGTTGGACAACCTCATGGCAAAAAGCGGTCTGTCAGGACGCTCGTTTATCCCGCTTCTGTCGAGTTTCGCCTGTGCCGTTCCCGCCGTGATGTCGGCGCGTACGATTAATGACCCGCGCGAACGCCTCGTTACCATCGCCGTCGCCCCGCTGTTGACCTGCTCCGCGCGGCTGCCTGTGTACGCGCTGATTATCGCCGCCGTCATTCCTAATCGCACGGTGGGCGGGATTTCAACCTGCAAGGGCTAACGCTGTTTATCCTCTATCTCGCAGGCATCCTGTCTGCCGCGCTGGCAGCGTATATCATGAAACGCTTGGCGCGGATGAAAGGCAACGTGCAGCAATTCCCGCTTCTGATGGAACTGCCGACTTTCCGCACGCCCAACTTCAAACACATCATGACCAGCCTGTGGGATAGGGTAAAAGCCTTCCTGAAACGCGCGGGTACCATCATTTTTGCGTTGGCCGTGGTTCTGTGGGGCTTGGTAAGCTGGCCGCAACCGCCTGAAGGCGCAACCGGTGCAGCCATCGATTACAGCTTGGCAGGTACGCTTGGTCATGCTATTCAGCCGTTGTTTGCACCTTTGGGCTTTACGTGGGAAATGTGTATTGCCATGATTCCGGGTATTGCCGCGCGCGAAGTGGTCGTTGCCGCATTGGGTACCGTTTATGCCGTCAGCGCATCGTCTGAAGATGCCGTACAAAACGCACTGATTCCCATCATACACAACAACTGGGGCTTGCCGACCGCCTTTGCCTTCTTGGCTTGGTATGTGTATGCTCCGATGTGTGCCGCGACTTTGACCGTGATTAGACGCGAAACCAAATCCACGAAAAATATGCTTATGATTACAGGCTATTTGTTCCTGATGGCTTATTTTGCCGCATTCCTGGTTTACCAAATTTCTTCAAGGATACTATCATCATGACTCAATATATTATCGTCGGCTTGATTATGCTCGCCTGCGTATTCTTCCTCTTGCGAAAATTCGTGTTCAAACCGAAAAAACGCGACTGCAGCAGCGGCTGCGGAAAATGCGGCGGTTGCGGTTAAATAAAGAGGGTTAGGTAAAAGTAAAAGGCCGTCTGAAATGGTTTCAGACGGCCTTTTTGTATGTTTGAACTATGCTTCAATCGTTGTTGTAGTGCTTTCTAAGATTCTGTGACAAAATGCTTAAACTGTCTTTTTTCTTGGGAAAAGGATACAAGTGATTAAAAATATCAATGTTCCCCCTACGAAATCAATCAAATGGTGCTGATAGACAAATAAGACCAAATAGCGAGTAAAATCTAGATACCAAAAAAGTAGTTTTTGAAATTTGATTTGGGTCTCTACAATAAACCTCAATACCGAAAGAAAATGAAACTCACATGTGTTGATTAAAACTACTGTCAATTTTCCCCAAAATATGAGATTCTAAAATTTGGTTATCGACTTCAGGCTTGGGAAAATAAAATTTCATAGGAAATATTACAAATAGAGCAGTAGAAACTCCGATTAAAAAGGTTGCTCTTTTTATCAGTAATTTCAGACTATTTTCGTTCTTTTCCAAAATATAGTGACCAAAGAAGAAAAACGGTGATCATATAAAATGTTTTCTGTAAATATGGGCAAGAAGGAATATTCCTTTCCCAGTCTATAAAATATGAAGGCACATTATCGACTGTATATGTATAAAACTCAGCTCCCTTGTAAAAAACGACAAAAAATATTGATATAAAAATTGTATATTTAATCTTTAGTTTCGATAGCTTATCCACTTACCGATTCTCTCCATCCATGATTCCAATATAATTAAAATCGTAAAAGTTCATCACACTATCATATATATCAGTGATATGGAATATGTCGCACTGTCTCTAATATTTTGTCGGATGGTTATCCCACCTATGGTTTCAGACGGCCTCGAAAGGTGGATTGCAAAAAAAAGCGCAGAACTACAGATTGGGTATGATATTGAAGTGAATCTTTCAGTAGCCTCATGATTTATTGAACGGGAAGTCTGAAATGTCCGGTAATGGTGTAGCGATAGAGAATATCGTCTTCACGGGTTCCCGAACCGATATTATGGATAATCAGAGGTCTGTCGCCGATTTTTCGATCGGAGACAATGCCGATATGGGGACGGTTGCCTTTTAGTTCCCAAGTTACAATATCGCCAGCCTGATAGTTTGTATCTTGAACGGCCCAGCCTTGACGCGTGAAATAAGTCATTAGGTTAGGGACGCGGCGGTGGTCGATATTGGTATCGGGTTGTTTCAAACCCCAGCGTTTCGGATAGACGGAAAAGTTACGACTCATGTCTTGATGAACAAGCTCTTGCAAATCTATATTTTGTTCACGCAATGCACGAATGACCACGTCTGTGCAAACGCCTTTTTCCATTGGTACATCGCCCATTGGATATTTGAGCTTAGTGTAAGCCGGGTCGTAACGAAGGGTTTTGCCAATTTGGTTGCGCGCAGATTGTACAATTTGCGGTGATGGTCCTTCGGGTTCGGTAATCTCTTGTTGAAAGAAATCGGTAGTAATACTTGAGATAGAGTTGTGATGACGGGCAAAAAATACAGCTGTTGTAATCAGAAGGATGGAAAGCGCAATACTGAGAACTATGGGTTTAAAGGTAGTTTTGTGTTTCATGATATATGCACGGCTTAGATGTTGTCTGCATTATTATCAGATTTTTGGGTGGATTGGCAATGCATAATGGAAAAATGGTCTTGAGCAAGTATGTATGGGCAAATAATGGATGAGTGTTATTTGAGTATTACTAAAACATTTTTTGTAAATATAGATTTTAAATTGGCACATGATAAAAGGCCGTCTGAAACAGTTTCAGACGGCCTTGGTTATTGGAAAAGGTTATTTCAACGCTTCCAACAGCTTCCCGTGAATTCCGCCGAAACCGCCGTTGCTCATGACCAAAATATGGTCGCCTGCTTCGGCATTTTTCACGATTTCGGCAACAAAGGCATCGAAGTCTTTGCCGACGTGCAGCTTGCTGCCTAAAGGCGCGAGGGCTTCGGCAACGTCCCAGTCCACGCCGCCGGCGTAGCAGAACACTTGGTCGGCATCTTTGAGGCTTTCGGGCAGCGCGGCTTTCATCGTGCCGAGTTTCATGGTGTTGGAACGCGGCTCAAGGACGGCGAGGATACGGGCGTTTCCGACGCGCTGACGTAAGCCTTCGATGGTGGTTTCGATGGCGGTCGGGTGGTGGGCGAAGTCGTCGTAAACAGTGATGCCGTTTACCGTGCCTTTGATTTCCATACGGCGTTTGACATTTTTAAATGCACTCAAAGCTTCGCAGGCCGTCTGAATATCGACGCCGGCATGACGTGCGGCGGCAATGACGGCGAGGGCGTTCATGCGGTTGTGTTCGCCCATCAAATCCCAAGCGACGTGTCCGACCGTTTCGCCGTGATGGCGTACGTCAAACGAGCCGTCGGCATGGACGGTACCAACCTGCCAGCCTTGTTCGGTACCAAATTTTTCTACGGGCGTCCAGCAGCCTTTGTCCAAAGTATCTTGCAGGCTTTGCTGCTGGCCGTTGCAGACGATGAGGCCTTCAGACGGCACGGTGCGTACCAAATGATGGAATTGGGTTTGAATGGCGCCCAAATCGGCAAAAATGTCAGCGTGGTCGAATTCCAGATTGTTCAAAATGGCGGTACGCGGACGGTAATGTACGAATTTGGAGCGTTTGTCAAAAAGGCGGTATCGTATTCGTCGGCTTCGATAACGAAGAATGGGGATTTTGAGTTAGGGTCTTGGCGCGGCGTTTGCGGCAGACGGGCGGAAACGCTGAAGTTTTCCGGTACACCACCAATCAGGAAGCCCGGTGCGAGTCCGGCATATTCTAAGACCCAGGCAAGCATGGAGGCTGTGGTCGTTTTGCCGTGTGTTCCGGCTACGCCGAGCACCCAGTGCTGGTGTAATACGTTTTCAGCCAGCCATTGCGGGCCGGAAATATAAGGCAGGCCTTTGTTCAAAATGGCTTCAATCACATCCATGCCGCGTTTGGCAACATTTCCGATAACGTAAATATCGGCTTTAAATTCGTCTAATTGAGCGGCATCAAAACCTTCGTGTACGTCTATGCCCAAGGCTTCAAGCTGGGTACTCATCGGTGGATACATCTTTGCGTCGCAACCGCTGACTTTAAAACCTGCTTCTTTGGCAATAGCCGCTACGCCGCCCATAAATGTGCCGCCGATACCGATAATGTGGATGTGTTTCATGATAAGACCGTCTTGGGAATGAATTAATTTTAAAGCCGTCATTATAACGGAGTTTGGGTAAAGGGGTTGTCTGAAAAGTAAAGCGGCAATAAGAATAGGGGATGATACATACGAAGCCGTGGATGTCAGCCACTTTAAAAACGGCCGTACTGAATGCGTCCGTCCTGTTTCAGAAGAATCGCTGGCATTTGTTGGTACTTTGTTGTAGGAAAAACCTTCTCGTGAAGCACTGGATGCCGCATTGTCCGAACATAAAGCACGCATTAAAGCTTGCAAACTCGGTCAAGATCCAAATCGTCACTTGCTGGATCTTAAATTGATGGCGGCTAAAGCAGGCGGCGAGCTTCCTGAAATCTATAAAGATGAAGGTTATCAAACCTTTACTACCGATTTCCTTTCTACTTCAACCGTAGGCGACAACAGCACGGTAGTAAATTTTGCTTTTGTACCTACTTCAGTGGGCGGCTTGGGTATTAATTACACAATCACGCCGGAAGGCTGGCTGTATATGGTAAGCCATACTCAAGAGCAACAAGAGAAAGTCAACACATTCGTAGATGCTCTGAAAGTAGGCGGAAAAAATCTGCTCGAATTTCTTAATGCTTGATAGTGGGAGATTTTCCGCAGATTAAGCCTGACTCAATCATAGAAAACTGATACATAAAATGCCGCTTGAGTGATAAGCGGCATTTTTATTATCTATGGTTTCTATGTTTATTCAGGCTGGCAGTGATGGTTTGAGGTCTCAGAAAAGTTGTGGCTGTAATTATTGAAATAAGGCCGTCTGAAAAAATAAGTTCTGAGTAAACCGCGCTACGACTGATTTTCAGACGGCATTTGTCTTCTGTATTTTACGATTTCTATTAAAGCGCTGCTTCCGAGCGTTCTCCGGTACGGATACGGATAGCCTCTTCAACCGGATAAATGAAGATTTTACCGTCACCGATTTTGCCGGAATGTGCGGTTTCTAAAATGGCATCCACAGCCTGATCGACTTTGTCGTCAGACAATACCAATTCGATTTACTTTAGGCAGAAAATCGACCGCGTATTCCGCGCCGCGATAAATTTCCGTATGGCCTTTTTGGCGGCCGAAGCCTTTGACTTCGCTGACAGTCATGCCGGTAATGCCGATTTCAGTCAGGATTTCGCGTACATCGTCGAGTTTGAAAGGTTTGATAATAGCTTCGATTTTTTTCATATTGAGTCTCCTTGTTTGCGAAAAGGCCGTCTGAAACATTCAGACGGCCTTTGTTCCATCAAGTTCGTTCAAATTTTATTTGAGTGAACTTATTTCTTTTTCTGAGCAGGCAGGTCGGTACATACGCCCAATGCCACTTCCGCAGCCATACCGATGGATTCGCCCAGGGTTGGGTGTGGGTGGATGGTTTTACCGATATCGGCTGCATCACAGCCCATTTCGATGGCCAAGCAGATTTCGCCGATCATATCGCCGCCGTTAGGACCAACGATACCGCCACCGATGATGCGGCCGGTTTCAGCATCAAAAATCAGCTTAGTGAAACCATTGTCGCAACCGTTGGCAATTGCACGGCCGGAAGCAGCCCATGGGAAGTTGGCTTTGGTGATTTTACGGCCGGAAGCTTTGGCAGATAACTCGGTTTCGCCAACCCATGCCACTTCAGGAGAAGTGTAAGCAACGCCCGGAATAACGCGTGCGTCGAAGTAGGCTTTGTGGCCGGCACAGTTTTCAGCGGCAACGTGGCCTTCGTGAACGGCTTTGTGTGCCAACATCGGTTGACCGACGATATCGCCGATAGCGTAGATGTGTGGCACATTAGTGCGCATTTGTTTGTCCACTTCGATAAAGCCGCGATCAGTTACAGCAACACCGGCTTTTTCAGCGCTGATGAGTTTGCCGTTAGGCGCACGACCGGCAGCTACCAGTACGGCATCGTAACGTTGTGGTTCTTTAGGCGCATTTGCACCTTCGAAGGTAACGTAAATGCCGTCTTCTTTAGGCTCGACAGCAACAGTTTTGGTGTTGATCATGATGTTGTCAAAACGGTATTCGTTTTGTTTTTGCCATACTTTAACCAAGTCGCGGTCTGCGCCTTGCATCAGGCCATCCATCATTTCAACTACATCCAGGCGAGAACCCAGTGTGCTGTAAACCGTACCCATTTCGAGACCGATAATACCACCGCCGATGATCAACAGTTTGCCCGGTACTTCTTTCAGAGCCAAAGCGCCGCTGGAATCGATGATGCGTGGATCTTCAGGGATGAAAGGCAGTTTGGTTACGCGGCTGCCTGCTGCAATGATACAGTTTTTGAAGGCAACGATTTTTTTCTCGCCAGTAGGTGTAGCTTGTTCGTACACTTCGCTGGTCGTCAGAGAAACTTCCAAGTGGTGCGGATCCAAGAATTGGCCGTCACCTTGGATAATGTCCACTTTGCGGCCTTTCGCCATGCCTGCCAAACCGGTGGTCAAGCGAGAAACCACGCCGTCTTTGTAAGCGCGCAACATGTCGATATCGAGTTCAGGCTCAGGATATTTGATACCGTTGGCAGCCAAGTGACGTACTTCATCGATCACGGCAGCATTGTGCAACAGGGCTTTGGAAGGGATACAGCCGACGTTCAAACAAACGCCGCCCAAAGTTTTGTAACGTTCAACGATGGCAACTTTCAAGCCTTCGTCAGCAGCGGCAAATGCAGCAGAATAACCGCCAGGGCCGCCACCCAATACAACTACGTCGTATTCGGCATCGGCAGAACCGCCGAATTGAGCAGCTTGAGGAGCAGGAGCGGCTGCTTTAGGCGTTTCTTGTGCAGGAGCAGCAGGAGCTTCGGCTTTAGGGGCAGCAGCTGCACCTTCGGCCTCAACGACAACAATCAAACCGCCTTCAGAGATTTTATCGCCGACTTTAACTTTAACTTCTTTGACTACGCCTGCAACTTCGGCAGGTACGTCCATAGTCGCTTTATCGGTTTCCAAAGTAATCAGGGTATCGTCCACAGCAATGGTATCGCCCACATTTACTTCAACCGCAATAATATCTACATTTTCGTGACCGCCAATGTCGGGCACTTTCAATTCAACTAAGCTCATGTCTAATCTTTCTGAATGATGTTCGGACTTCTTTTTTTCAGACGGCCTGTCTATTCAGGCCGTCTGAAAATGCTCGGATTACAGAGTAATGCGGCGGAAGTCTTTCAACAGGTTAGCCAGGAATACGGTGAAGCGCATACCGGCGGCACCGTCGATGACGCGGTGGTCGAAGGACAGGCTTAACGGACACATCAGGCGAGGAGCGAACTCTTTGCCGTTCCAAACCGGTTTGATTTGGGATTTGCATACGCCCAAAATAGCGACTTCAGGTGCGTTCACAATCGGAGTGAAGCCTGTGCCGCCGATACCGCCCAAGCTGGAAATGGTAAAGCATGCGCCTTGCATTTCTTGAGGTTTGAGCTTGCCTTCGCGGGCTTTTTTAGACAATTCGGTCAACTCTTGGCTGATTTGTTTCAAGCCTTTTTGATCCACGTCTTTGATGACTGGAACAACCAAGCCGTTTGGCGTGTCGGCAGCGAAACCGATATTGAAGTAGTTTTTCAGCACCAAGTTGTCGCCATCCAGAGAGGCGTTGAATTCAGGGAAGGCTTTCAGCGCAGCAACAGAAGCTTTGATGATGAACGCCAATGGGGACAGTTTCACGCCTTCGCGTTCCCATTCTTTGTTCAGCTGTTTGCGGAATTCTTCCAATTCGGTCATGTCCGCTTCTTCGTGTACGGTAACGTGAGGAATCACAACCCAGTTGCGAGACAGGTTTTGACCGGAGATTTCTTAATGCGTGACAGTTCTTTAACTTCGACGCTGCCGAATTTAGAGAAGTCAACTTTAGGCCATGGCAACAAGTCCAGACCACCGCCCAAAGAAGCAGCGGCAGGTTTGCCTGCACCACTTTGCATAACGGATTTAACGAAAGCTTTAACGTCTTCGCCCATGATACGGCCTTTCAGACCGGTACCTTTGACTTGACCCAAATCTACGCCCAATTCGCGTGCCAGTTTACGTGCAGAAGGACCTGCATGAGCTTTGGCAAATGCAGCTTCGTCAATTTTGGCAGCAGCAGGAGCAGCAGGTGCAGGCGCAGCGGTTGGTGCAGCAGGATCCGGAGCGGCAGCCGGTGCAGGTGCGGCAGCTTGAGCGACAGGAGCAGGGGCTGCTGTGGCAGAGCCGGCAGTTTCTACTTCGATAATGGCGGAGCCTTCGGATACTTTGTCGCCAACTTTCAGGAATACGGCTTTAACCACACCGGCTTCGGTACATGGTACGTCCATAGTGGCTTTGTCGGTTTCCAAAGTAATCAGGGTGTCGTCAACGGCAACAGTGTCGCCGACTTTAACTTCAACGGCAATAACGTCTACGTCAGAGTGGCCACCGATATCAGGTACAACAACTTGTACGGTAGCGCCACCGGCAGGAGCAGCTGCAGGCGCAGCAACTGGAGCAGCAGGAGCTTCTGCTGCAGGAGCCGGAGCGGCATCAGCAGCGGCAGCACCGGTTTCAACGGTCAGAATCACGCCGCCTTCAGAGATTTTATCGCCCACTTTAACTTTAACTTCTTTCACGACGCCGGCTGCATCAGCAGGTACATCCATAGTGGCTTTATCGGTTTCCAACGTAATCAGGGTGTCGTCAACGGCGATGGTGTCGCCCGCTTTGACTTCTACGGCGATGATGTCGACGTTTTCATGACCGCCGATATCAGGGACTTTGATTTCTACGATACTCATTTGAGTTCCTTTAATATTTTCAGTTTGATGCCGTCTGAAAACTGTTTCTTACGGCATCGGTACAGTTTGTTCAAACCATTCAAGCATTCGGTTTTCAGACGGCCTGATGTCTGAATGAAGCAAACAGGCCGTCTGAAACATCAATTAGCGTTTCCAGCTAGGAGCTGAATCGGCTTTGATACCATATTTTTCAATAGCTTGTTGAACGGTTTCTTTGCTGATTTTGCCTTGCTCGGCCAATGCGCTTAATGCAGCAACGGCAACGTTGTAGCGGTCAACTTCAAAGAAGCTGCGCAGGTTGGCACGGCTGTCGGAGCGACCGAAGCCGTCTGTACCCAAGACATGGTAGTCGTTAGGGATATAGGCACGGATGCGGTCAGCATAGCTGCGGATATAGTCGGTAGCGGCAATCACTGGGCCGTCATGACCTTGCAGTTGAGAAGTAACAAACGGTACTTTTGCAGTTTCTAAAGGATTCAGGCGGTTGAAACGTTCTGCTTCAATAGCGTCGCGATGCAACAGATTGAAAGATGGGCAAGACCAGATGTCTGCTTCCACGCCGAAGTCGGCTTTCAACAATTCGGCACCGGCAATGACTTCTTGCAGGATGGTACCGGAACCCATCAATTGAACTTTCTTGTCGCCTTTTCCACCGGCTTTCAGCAAGTACATACCTTTCAGGATGTCTTGTTCCACGCCTTCAGGCATGTCCGGATGAGCGTAGTTCTCGTTCATCAGGGTGATGTAGTAGAACACGTCTTCGTTATTGGCATACATACGGCGCAGACCGTCTTGTACGATAACAGCTACTTCGTATTGGAAGGTCGGATCGTAAGAAACGCAGTTCGGGATCAAATCGGCTTGAATGTGACTGTGGCCGTCTTCGTGTTGCAGGCCTTCACCGTTCAGTGTTGTACGGCCGGCAGTACCACCCAACAGGAAGCCGCGTGCGTGCATATCGCCGGCAGCCCATGCCAAATCGCCGACACGTTGGAAACCGAACATAGAGTAGTAAATGTAGAAAGGAATCATCGCAAAGTTGTTGTTGGCGTAGCTGGTTGCAGCCGCGATCCAGTCAGCCATTGCGCCTGGCTCGTTAATACCTTCTTGCAAGATTTGACCGTCAACAGATTCTTTGTAGAACATCAGTTGGTCTTTATCTTGAGGGGTGTATTGTTGACCTTTAGGGTTCCAAATACCATATTGGCGGAACATACCTTCCATACCGAAAGTACGGCTTTCGTCAGGAACGATAGGTACAACGCGTTTGCCGATTTTTTTGTCTTTCAGCAGAGTAGACAGGATGCGTACGAAAGCCATGGTGGTTGAGAATTCACGATCACCGCTGGATTTCAGTTGAGCATCGAATGCGGACAACTCAGGCACTTCCAATACCTCTTTTGTCGGATGACGTTGAGGCAGGTAACCGCCCAAAGATTCACGGCGTGCGTGCAGGTATTTGTATTCTTCGCTGTCAGGAGCAAAAGTCAGGTAAGGCAGGTCGCCGCTGTCGATTTGCTCGTCAGTTACCGGAATGTCAAAGCGGTCACGGAATTGTTTCAGAGACGCTTTATCCATTTTTTTGGCTTGGTGGGCAACGTTTTGACCTTCGCCGGATGCGCCCATACCGTAACCTTTAATGGTTTTAGCCAAGATTACAGTAGGTTTGCCGTCTGCGTGGTTCACAGCGCGGTCGTAAGCGTTGTACACTTTTTGAGGGTCATGACCACCACGGTTCAATGCCCAAATTTGTTCATCGGTCATATCGGCGACCAATGCTTTCAGTTCAGGTGTATTGAAGAAGTGTTCGCGAACGTATGCACCGTCTTTGGATTTGTAAGTTTGGTAGTCACCGTCCAGGCACTCTTCCATGCGTTTGCGCAGAATGCCGTCTTTGTCTTTGCCAAGAGGCGGTCCCAACGACGACCCCAGATGACTTTCACAACATTCCAGCCGGCGCCGGCAAAGTTGCCTTCCAGCTCTTGAATGATTTTGCCGTTACCGCGTACTGGGCCGTCCAAACGTTGCAGGTTACAGTTGATGACGAATACCAAGTTGTCCAAGCCTTCGCGTGAAGCCAGAGCAATAGCACCTTGGCTTTCAGGTTCGTCCATTTCGCCGTCACCACAGAATACCCATACTTTACGGCCTTTGGTTTTAGCCAGGCCACGAGATTCCAAGTATTTCAGGAAGCGTGCTTGGTAAATCGCCATCAATGGGCCAAGACCCATAGATACGGTTGGGAATTGCCAGAAGTCAGGCAACAGGTGAGGGTGAGGGTAAGAAGGCAGACCTTTGCCGTCAACTTCTTGACGGAAGTTGTTCAATTGGTCTTCAGTCAGACGGCCTTCAACGAACGCGCGTGCGTAGATGCCAGGGGCAACGTGGCCTTGGAAGAATACCAAATCGCCTTCTTCGCCTTCACCTTTAGCTTTCCAGAAGTGGTTGAAGCCGACTTCGTACATAGTGGCGGCTGATTGGAAAGATGCAATGTGTCCACCCAATTCCAAATCTTTTTTACCCGCGCGCAAAACGATAGCGGCAGCGTTCCAACGGATGAATGCACGGATGCGGTGTTCGATGTTTTGGTCGCCAGGGATGCCTTTTTCGTCTTCAACGGAAACGGTGTTCAAGTATGGAGTAGTGGTGCCGTGAGGCATACGGATGCCTTTGTCACGGCTGTATTTGACCAAACTTTCCAGCAGATACTGGGCGCGCTCGCTGCCTTCATATTCTAAAACAGAGCTTAACGCGTCTAACCATTCTTTGGTTTCAATTGGGTCAACATCGTGTAATTGGGTGGACATAATATCTATCCTTGTGTTGAGTGTTTTTCAATGACGGAGTATTACTCCGATATTTTCGTTTGCGAACAAATGTGAGTTAAAAACGAAAATTCCTAGAGTCAAATTCGAAAAAAGTTCTAATTATTGAAATCTTTTCAATATGTTATAACCGTTGATGAAAAATTAGAAAGAATTGAACTTTTTGCGAACCGGCTAACCTGCAAATGCTATCAGTAATTGGGCAAACTGGCAAATCATGCTGTAGATATTGATAGGATGTAGAGGTTGAAATTAAGATTTTTTTAAAGAGTTATGGAGCTTCTTTTTAAATCGAGATATTGAGTGGATACAGTAAAAGGTATCAGATGTTTGAGTAAATGGATTCGAATACGAAAAATATTTTTAAGATTTTGTTGTAAATAGAAAATTAAATTTAGATTATCTGTTTTTTTACAAAGAGAATAGGCCATCTGAAGACTCTAAAGAGATTAAGGAGAAATGGGATTTGAAGATGGCGATTGTAGAGGAAGGGTAAATGAAAAAAATGACATGTACAGGCTATTTTAGCGCTGACATGTCATTTATGTAGGAAGTTAGAATTTCAGACGGCCTTTAAGCGGCAGAGGTCTTTTGAGCGAATTGCTTCCATTGAGCCAAAAGCTCTTTGAGAACGTCTTGCTGTTCATGTCCGTGTTGGATGGCTTCTTGCAGCCAGAAACAAGCATTGTTGATGTCTTTTTCTACACCCATGCCGTGATAATACAGACAGGCAAGATTATATTGAGCCATCGTGTCTCTTTGTTTGGCCGCCGCTTCAAACCATTTTGCAGCTTGGGCGTAGTCGACAGGTACGCCTTGTCCGCTGTAATACATCATGCCAAGATTGGTTTGAGATTTGCTGTGTCCACGTTCTGCGGACTGATGGTATAGATCCAGTGCTTCAGCGTAATTCTGTTGGCGTTTTAAGCCATAGTGTGCTGCAAATGCCAGCTTGTACAAACGTTCAGCTTCCTGACGTTGAAGGGCGATTTCTTTCGTCAGCTCATAGTTTTGCTGGTTATTCAATGCGCTGTCAGACAGAAGTTTTTGGTAAGCGACAAGATTACCTAAATCAGCCGAGCGTTGATAATATTGACGCGCAGTGTCCGCATCAACTGCTCGTCCCAATCCGTAGCGATGGATATCACCTAAAAGGCGCAAGCCTTCCGGATCATTTTGATCCGCAGCAAATTTAGCGTGCTGATAGGCCTTTTGAGGGTCTCGTTCGGTGTTTTTGCCCAATAGATAGATTTCGGCAAGTGCTACATGCGCGTTGCTGTCATCTTGTTCGGCAGCTTTTTCAAACCATTCCAATGCTTCAGCAGGATTTGATGCGGCTAAGAGTTCTGCAAGAGAAGTTTGCGCCGGAACAATGTCGTAATCGGCGGCAATACGCAAATGTTCGATTGCTTTTTCAGGGTTTTGTGCAACACCTTGCCCCAATTTGTATTGAAGGCCGAGTTGCCAGTGTGCCGCAATAAATCCCTGTGCAGCGGATTGCTGATAAAGTTTATGGGAATATTCCAAATCAGGGGAGCTGGAATATTGGTAATGTTGGGCTAAGAAGTATTGTGCCTGAGGATTTTGCTGTTCAGCGGCTTTCAATGCCCATTTGACTGCTTCTTGGTCATTGCCATTGTCTGCGTATAAACGCATCAGGCGCAGCTGGGCAGGGGCTAATCCTTCTTCGGCAAGCTCTTGATAGGCACCAACTAAGTCTTCTATTGCAATCCCTCTGCTTTCTTTTATTTGCAGAAGGTTGTAACGAGCATATGGGTGACCGGCTTGGGCAGCCTGTTTGAGATATGAGACAGCAATTGCTAAATCTTGCGCATTTTCGTGGTGTTCGATCAGGCATCCTGCCAGCTGAAATGCAGCCTCAACATGCCCGGCTTCTGCTGCTTCGCAGAGCAAAGGGATGGCTCGTGCAAAGTCAGGTGGGTCTTGAGTGATCAATTTTTCTGCTAGCAGAAAAGATTCTTCATATTGTTGAGCATTCATCGGTTTGCTTTTATATTTTGTGAAGGATTAAGAATAAAATAATCGGTCGACAGGATGCGGCCATTATGATTTTGTAATTTTGAGGTTATTTACAAAAACAGGCAACCGTATTTGTATTTTTATACTTAGAATAATGGAATAATTTGTTTTATGCTGCATAAATACAACAGAAGGATATGATAAAGTGGGTTGAGAAAATACTTCTGCTGTTTATTCAGTTTAAATTATTCATCGTCCGGTTTTTTACGCCATAAAACAAGTAATTTGCCAATATGTTGCACCAGTTGAGCACCCAGTGTTTCACACAGGGCATCACAAATTTCAATACGTTCAGCACGATCATCACCAAAAACACGGACTTTAATCAATTCATGCGCTGTCAATGCGGCATCGGTTTCTTTAATGACCGAGTCGGTCAAGCCTTGTTGGCCAACCATAACGACAGGGTGGAGGTGGTGTGCTTGGGCTTTCAAGGCCAAAATTTCTTTGGTGCTTAATTTGTTGTCGCTCATATTAATAAGTATCCAATTAAAAAGAATAATGGCTATATTGTACGCGATTTAGAACATTTACGGGGGAAATAACGTACAATGCTGATTTTAACTTAAACATTTCAAATCAAGATGGCTGTACGCTCAAAATCTTCAAAAGCATGGCTGCATGAGCACGTCAACGATCATTATGTCCATATGGCACAAAAGGACGGATATCGTGCCAGAGCGGCTTATAAATTATTGGAAATTAATCAGAAAGACAAATTAATCAAGCCAGGTACGGTTTTGGCGGATTTGGGCAGCGCGCCGGGAGGTTGGTCACAGGTGGCGGCCAAGCTGGTCGGTAAAACAGGGGCAGTGTTCGCTTTGGATATTTTACCGATGGATGCTATTGAAGGCGTATCGTTTATTCAGGGCGACTTTAGGGAAGATGCTGTTTTGGAACAGTTTGAAGCCTTATTGGATAATCGCCCGTTAGACCTTGTAATCTGCGATATGGCACCCAATATGTCAGGCAATGCCGTAACAGACCAGGCACGCAGTTTTTATTTGTGTGAACTGGCTTTGGATTTTGCCTCCCAACATTTGAAAACCGGAGGCAGTTTTTTAGTGAAGGTGTTTCAAGGCGCAGGTTATCAAGAGTATACGGCGGCTATGCGTGAAATTTTTGCCAGTGTACAAACTCGAAAGCCGGATGCTTCCCGCAATCGTTCCAGTGAGATTTACCTATTAGGTAAAAATAAACGCTGACAATGTAGGGTAGGTGCTTTAAAATTCTTTCCCTTGATTTTATTTATTTTGTAACCATGGAGCCTGTTCAGTGGGGAATACCATTAAAAACATATTAGTCTGGGTAGTGGGTGGTGCTATGCTTTTAGCAGCATTCAATGCGCTCAGCGATAAGCAGGAAGATAAACAGCAAATCGAATATTCTCAATTTATTCAGCAAGTTAATAGTGGCGAAGTATCCAATGTCAATATTGAAGGATCTGTTGTCAGCGGCTATCTGATTAAAGGTGAGCGCACCGATAAAACTTCCTTCTACACCAATGCGCCTTTGGATGACAACTTGGTTAAAACACTGTTGGACAACAAAGTACGCGTCAAAGTGACTCCGGAAGAAAAACCAAGCATGCTGGCCAGTCTGTTTTACAGCCTGCTGCCTGTTTTGTTGTTGATCGGTGCATGGTTCTACTTCATGCGCATGCAAAGCGGCGGTGGCGGTAAAGGCGGCGCATTCTCTTTTGGTAAGAGCCGTGCACGTTTGTTGGACAAAGATTCCAATAAAGTGACTTTTGCCGATGTTGCCGGTTGTGATGAGGCAAAAGAAGAAGTACAAGAAATCGTGGATTACCTGAAATCGCCTAACCGTTACCAAAGTCTGGGTGGTCGTGTACCGCGCGGTATTTTGTTGGCAGGTAGCCCTGGTACGGGTAAAACATTGCTGGCTAAAGCGATTGCTGGTGAGGCCGGTGTGCCATTCTTCAGTATTTCAGGTTCTGACTTCGTAGAAATGTTTGTCGGTGTCGGTGCGAGCCGTGTCCGCGATATGTTCGAGCAGGCTAAGAAAAACGCGCCATGTATTATCTTTATCGATGAAATTGATGCAGTTGGCCGTCAGCGTGGTGCCGGTTTGGGCGGTGGCAATGATGAGCGTGAGCAAACATTGAACCAATTGTTGGTTGAAATGGATGGTTTTGAAAGCAACCAAACCGTTATTGTGATCGCAGCAACCAACCGTCCTGATGTACTTGACCCTGCGTTGCAGCGACCGGGCCGTTTTGACCGCCAAGTCGTTGTTCCATTGCCTGATATCCGTGGCCGTGAGCAAATCTTGAAAGTACACGCTAAAAAAGTACCTTTGGATGCATCCGTAGATTTGACTTCTTTAGCACGCGGTACCCCTGGTTTCAGGTGCAGATTTGGCAAACTTGGTCAATGAAGCAGCTTTGTTTGCTGGCCGTCGCAATAAAGTTAAAGTCGATCAAAGCGACTTTGAAGATGCGAAAGACAAAATCTACATGGGTCCCGAACGCCGCAGCATGGTGATGCACGAAGATGAAAAACGTGCGACAGCCTATCATGAGGCCGGCCATGCAATCGTAGCGGAAAGCCTGCCGTTTACCGATCCGGTTCACAAAGTAACGATTATGCCTCGTGGCCGTGCCTTGGGTTTGACTTGGCAACTGCCTGAGCGTGACCGCATCAGTATGTACAAAGACCAAATGCTGAGTCAGCTCTCAATCTTGTTTGGTGGTCGTATTGCTGAAGATATTTTTGTTGGCCGTATTTCTACCGGCGCATCTAACGACTTTGAGCGTGCTACTCAAATGGCACGCGAGATGGTAACGCGTTATGGTATGAGTGATAAAATGGGTGTGATGGTTTATGCTGAGAACGAAGGTGAAGTATTCTTGGGTCGCAGCGTAACCCGTTCTCAAAATATTTCCGAGAAAACCCAACAAGATATCGATGCGGAAATCCGCCGTATTTTGGATGAGCAATACCAAGTGGCTTACAAAATCTTGGATGAAAATCGCGATAAGATGGAAACCATGTGCAAAGCGCTGATGGATTGGGAAACCATCGATCGAGACCAAGTTTTGGAAATTATGGCCGGTAAACAGCCTAGTCCGCCTAAGGATTACAGCCACAATGTCCGCGATGACAAAGTAGAAGAGCCTGAAGCGCCTGTTGCTGAAGCTGTTGAACCTGTTGAGCAAAATGAGGTTCAGAATACTGAGCCAGTAGAAGCAGACAAAACAGATAAATCTGTATAAGGTTTGAAACAGAAAACGGTAGCTTTTAAGCTACCGTTTTTATTTTTAAGATAAGTAAAAGGCCGTCTGAAAATTTTCAGACGGCCTGATTTTATTTGGTTGATTACAAAACAGCCAAGCCGCTTCGTAGTCAGGCTCGTTCGCAATTTCAGAAACCAATTCAGCGTGGAGAACTTGGTTTTGCTCATTTAAAACCACCACTGCACGGGCAGTCAGGCCGCGTAATGGGCTTTCTGTCAGTGTAACACCGTAATCGTTAGAAAAGCTGCTGCGGAATGTAGAAAGTGTCACTACATTTTCCAAACCTTCTGCACCGCAGAAACGGGCTTGTGCAAACGGTAAATCGGCAGAAATGCACAAAACGACAGTATTATCCAAAGAAGAGGCACGTTTGTTGAAAGTGCGGACGGACTGGGCGCATACGCCGGTGTCAATACTAGGGAAAATATTCAGCACTTTGCGTTTGCCTGCAAAGTCAGCCAATGATTTCTCAGATAGGTCTGCCGCTACCAATGTGAAATCAAGTGCAACCTGGCCGATGGCAGGCAAATTGCCGTTTGTAGAAATAGGAGAGCCTTGGAAAGTAACTTGGGCCATGATTCAGTCCTTGTGTCAGGGGAAAATAGGATAGTCAGGGGGTTAGTAATGACGGCGGCGGAAATAGAACATGCCTTCGCTGTCAATTTCTAAAATATAGCGGCCGTTTTGTACGGCGGCATAACCGCTTTTGCCTTCGGTATAAGGTTGCAAAGCAGCGTGTGAAATCAGATAGTCGGTCAGTTTGCCGCCGTCTTGGGCAATATTGTCCACCATTTTTGCAAAGGCAGTGTGGCAGACACCGTTGGCTGACCAGCCGGTTGAAACGCCTTTTTCATTTTTTTCCATGCATTGGCCGCTGATGACTTCTAAGTCGGTAGGGTGTTTGCCAATCAGATTGATGACGCCACCCTCGATGCCGTTAATCGGATAGGTGCGTTGTTTCTTACCTTCTTTGGTTTCGCCTTCTTGAGCTGTACCTAAATCCAAACCGGCTATGGCTTGTTCATCGATATATTTAACTTTGAAGGTAGGTTTGGGCGCTTTGCCTGAAGCAGCATCATTGGCTGCATTATCTTCAGATTTACCGCCGCAGGCAGCCAATGAAAGGCTGAGCAAGATAAGGGGGAAGGTTTTTTTCATATGAGAAACCCTAGAAAAACGATTATATTTCAAATGATAAACGATATTATGGCCGTCTGAAATATTCAGACGGCCTTGCTATTATTTCAACGGACGAATACCTACTGCATCGCGTACTTTATCCAACAATTCGCGTGCTTCTTTACGCGCTTTTTGTGCGCCGGCCTGCAAAATGTCTTCAATTTGAGAGGGTTTGGCTGTCAATTCATTGTAGCGCTCACGCGGCTCTGCGAGTTCGGCATTGATTTTTGCGCCCAAGAGTTTCTTGGCCTCACCCCAAGCAAGGCCTTCGGCCAGCATTTGCGTGAACTCGGCAGTTTCAGACGGCGTGGAGAAGGCTTTGTAGATTTCAAACAGAGGACTTTCATCAGGCTGTTTCGGCTCGCCGGGCTCTTTCATATTGGTGATGATTTTGTTGACCGATTTTTGGGTTTTCTTGTCGTTTTCCCAAAGCGGAATGGTATTGCCGTAGGACTTGGACATTTTGCGCCCGTCCAAGCCGACCAAGAGCTCGACATTTTCGTCGATTTCACTTCTGGCAGGGTGAAGAGTTCTTGGAAGCGGTGGTTGAAGCGACCGGCAATATCGCGTGCCATTTCAACGTGTTGGATTTGGTCGCGACCGACTGGAACTTCATGGGCATTGAACATAAGGATGTCGGCAGTCATGAGGATAGGGTAGCTGTACAGACCCATTTCCACGCCATGATCCGGATCTTCCTGACCGTTTTCAGTATTTGTCTGTACTGCGGCTTTGTAAGCGTGGGCACGGTTCATCAGGCCTTTTGCGGTGATACAGGTCAGAATCCAGTTCAACTCCATGACTTCGGGAATGTCGCTTTGACGGTAGAAAGTGGTTTGTTCCGGATTGAGTCCGCAGGCGAGCCATGTGGCGGCAACAGCTTGGGTAGATTGATGAATCATTTCCGGCTCATGACATTTGATGATGCCGTGATAGTCGGCCAAAAAGAGGAATGATTCAGTATTGGAATCTTGCGCTGCGCGGATAGCCGGGCGGATGGCACCGACATAGTTGCCCAAGTGTGGAATACCTGTTGTGGTAACACCTGTTAAAACTCGTTTTTTGCTCATGAAAGTATCCTTCGGCACAAAGGCCGTCTGAAAATAAATATGGTGCCGATTATACCTGATTATTCTTGATTTTTCAGACGGCCTTTTGAGTAAAGGGTAAATGGATAATAAAAGTTATACACATAAAATTATAAAAATAAAACTTTATAAAACAATAATATAGTAAAAATTTTTGATTAATTGAGGAAATAGCTATTGAGTTATCCACATTTGGGCTTATATAGGCTCCAACAGAATATATTTGAAGGGGAACGTAAAATGAGATTTGATAAATTGACTGCTAAATTCCAGCAAGCTCTGCAAGAAGGTCAAAGTTTGGCTTTGGCTGCGGACAGCAGCTACTTTGAGGCCGGCTTTATCTTAAAAGCGTTGCTTGATGATCAAAACAGTGGTGCTGCTGCGTTACTGGCTCATGCAGGTGTGAATGTGCCTCAAGTAAAACAACGTTTGCAGCAACATTTGAGCAGCTTGCCAAAAGTATCCGGTCAAGGCGGCGATATTATGCCTAGCCGTGAGCTGCAAGCTGTATTGAACTTGATGGACAAGGCTGCAACCAAACGCGGCGATGCCTATATCGCCAGTGAACTTTTCCTGCTGGCTTTGGTTCAGCAGAATGATGCGACCGGCAAAATTTTGAAAGAAGCCGGTGCGACCGAACAAAATATCAATGCCGCGATCGATGCGGTAAGAGGAGGACAAAACGTGAACGATGCGAATGCCGAAGACCAACGCGATGCTTTGAAAAAATACACACTTGACCTGACTCAACGCGCCCGTGACGGTAAGCTCGACCCTGTTATCGGTCGTGATGATGAAATTCGTCGTGCGATTCAAGTATTGCAACGCCGTACCAAAAACAACCCTGTGCTGATTGGTGAGCCTGGTGTAGGTAAAACCGCTATTGTTGAAGGTTTGGCGCAACGTATCGTCAACGGCGAAGTACCTGAATCCCTGCGTAACAAACGCCTTTTGGTTCTGGACTTGGCAGCCTTGATTGCTGGCGCGAAATACCGCGGCGAATTTGAAGAACGCTTGAAAGGTGTGTTGAACGACTTGGCTAAAGACGATGGCAACACTTTGATTTTCATTGACGAAATCCATACCTTGGTTGGTGCAGGTAAAACCGACGGCGCAATGGATGCGGGCAATATGTTGAAACCGGCTTTAGCGCGCGGCGAATTGCACTGTATCGGTGCGACTACTTTGGATGAATACCGTCAATACATCGAAAAAGATGCGGCACTTGAACGCCGCTTCCAAAAAGTATTGGTTGGAGAGCCAAGTGTAGAAGATACCATCGCTATTTTGCGTGGTTTGCAAGAGCGTTATGAAATCCACCACGGTATCGATATTACCGACCCTGCTATCGTTGCCGCAGCGGAGTTGAGCGACCGTTATATTACCGACCGCTTCCTGCCTGATAAAGCGATTGATTTGATCGATGAAGCGGCCAGCCGCATCAAAATGGAGCTGGACAGCAAACCTGAGCAAATGGATAAACTTGACCGTCGCATTATCCAGCTCAAAATGGAAAAAATGCACGTTGCCAAAGAAACTGATGATGCCAGCAAAAAACGTCTGGAATTGATAGACGAAGAAATCGACGGACTGCAAAAAGAATACGCCGATTTGGATGAAATCTGGAAAGCCGAAAAAGCGGCATCATCCAGCACTGCCGACATCAAGAAACAGATGGACGACATCAAAGTCAAAATCGAGCAGGCCAAACGCCAAGGCGACTTTGCCCGCGCGTCCGAACTCGAATACGGCGAGTTACCGAAATTGGGTGCACAGTTGCAGGCAGCGGAAAGCAACTCCGACGGCAAAAAACAAAACAAACTTTTCCGTACTGAAGTCGGCGCGGATGAAGTAGCCGAAATCGTTTCCCGCATGACCGGTATCCCCGTGTCAAAAATGATGGAAGGCGAACGCGACAAGCTGCTGAAGATGGAAGAAGTATTGCACCGCCGCGTGGTTGGTCAAGACGAGGCCGTGCGTGCTGTGTCTGACGCTATCCGCCGCAGCCGCTCAGGCCTTGCCGATCCGAATAAACCTTATGGCAGCTTCTTGTTCTTAGGCCCGACCGGTGTGGGTAAAACTGAATTGTGTAAGGCATTGGCAGGTTTCCTGTTTGACAGCGAGGATCACCTGATTCGTATCGACATGTCCGAATACATGGAAAAACATGCTGTTGCCCGCTTAATCGGTGCGCCTCCCGGCTATGTCGGCTACGAAGAAGGCGGCTACCTGACTGAGCAAGTCCGCCGCAAACCATACAGCGTGATTCTTTTGGATGAAGTGGAAAAAGCTCATCCGGACGTATTCAACATTCTGTTACAAGTATTGGATGACGGCCGCTTGACCGATGGACAAGGTCGAACAGTGGACTTCAAAAATACCGTTATCGTGATGACTTCCAATATCGGTAGCCAACATATCCAACAAATGGGCACACAGGATTACGAAGCCGTGAAAGAAGCGGTGATGGAAGAAGTGAAGGCTTACTTCCGCCCCGAAATGATCAACCGTATCGACGAAGTGGTCGTGTTCCACGGACTGAATCAGGAGAATATCCGCAACATCGCGAAAATTCAGCTTAAAGGCTTGGAAAAACGTTTGGAAGCACAACATCTGCATCTGAAAGTTGATGATGCTGCCTTGGATCTGATTGCCGAAGCCGGTTTCGACCCTGTTTATGGTGCCCGTCCGCTCAAACGCGCCATTCAGTCAGAAATCGAAAACCCGCTGGCAAAAGCATTGCTTGAAGGTAAATATGCACCGGATAGCACAATCCATGTTAAAGAAGAGGGTGGTAAGCTCTTGTTTGCACAAGGTTAAAACAATGTAGTATGCTGTTGTAAAAGGCCGTCTGAAAGAATTCAGACGGCCTTTCCTAGTTATTGATTCACATCATATATTTGTTATGTAATTTGATTATTCATTGAATTTTAGAGAATATTAATCGAAAATCTTGTACCATGGGTTGATAAAGAATGCGATATAATCCGACCTGTTTGCCGAGGTTCTTGCTAAATATCTCATTTTGCGTAATAATACTACAATGCAAAAACTGACTAATCAAAATCTTCACATTATTTTGTCGGAGCGCTTAAACGATACCGACTTCGTTCTTATTCTCAATGCATTAATCAAATTTTTGCGCCGAGGAGGCAAAAAACAGGCTTCCGAGCGTTTCGATTTGATTTTATCTACTTTAAAACAAGACGATGCTTTATGCCGTCAATTCAGCCTGCGCTTCTATGCCTGGTTGTCTAAAGTTCATATCTATCCTGCACTGATTAAGCTGGGTATTTTCTCGCGCCATAGTTTTACTCGGGAGATGGGCATACGGATTTACGAGCGTTTCAGCCCGTCTTATAAAGATTTTTCTAATCTGCGCGAAGTATTTTTATATCTTTTTCATTCGAAAAACGATGATAAATGGTTGCAAACCCTGAGTTTGCGCCAATGGTTGAGCATGTATGAATTGTTGCAGGCAAAGCGGATCCTGCTTTGCTTCAGACGGCCAGCCGACAGTTGGCAGATGCCCGTTTGCGTGCAGTGGAAATGCTGTCTATTTGGATTGCTTCCGAAGCGATTGAGCCGGATTTAATACGGATCGCCCCCCGTTTGTTGGAGGCGGATTCGGCATTTGTTGCTTTGCAACGTGAAATTGCAAAATTGGTAGAACACTATCGCCACAGTGAAGAAACTTACGACACGGCGCACTTGGAGGTCATGTTTGACCAGTGCGACAAGCAAATTGAGTATCTGCGTCGTCGTGGTACAGGAGCAGGGTCTGGTTCGTCAGTGAAAGTGGCGCACTTGCTGGAGCGTTTGCAACAAACTATCAGCCGTCTGAAACTGTTGACCAATATTCAAATTGAAACCGGCAGCCGTACCCGCTTAACCATCAATCTGATGAATGCGATGATTTATGCGGCGGTAGAGCAATACAGCACCAGCCACTTGCGTAAAAGCAGTATCCGAATGCTGGCGCGTAGTATTACGGAAAACAAAAGCCATCATGGTGAGCATTACATTACGCGCAACCGTAGCGAATATTTCAAAATGTTTTATTCCGCAGCAGGCGGTGGCGTAATTATTGCTTTGATGGCATTGAATAAAATCCATATTGCGTCTTTGGGACTCAGCGAGTTTACTACTTCCTTCCTTGCCGGACTTAACTACGGCTTAGGCTTTATGCTGATTCATATGCTGCATTGCACTGTTGCGACCAAGCAGCCTGCCATGACGGCGGCGAGCTTTGCCGAGCAGGTGGACTCAAATGAAGGCAGCAAAGCGGTGGACAACAAGTTGGCAAAATTGCTGATTGATGTGTGTCGTTCGCAAAGTGTTGCCGTGTTTGGCAATGTATCGATTGCCGTATTGTTGGCGGCTGGGATCGCTTGGGGTTATGCCTACACGCATGGCCAGCCTTTATTGAACGAGGCGGTTACAGCTTACCAGCTTAAATCTATTGAGATTTACTCAGCCGACCTTATGGTATGCCGCTATTGCCGGTGTATGGTTGTTTTGCTCGGGAATTATTGCCGGCTTCTTTGACAACCGTTCCGATTATCTGAACCTGCGTCAGCGTCTGCCTTTTAATCCGTTTTTACGAAAAATCATGCGTCCACAGCCACGCCGTCGTTTGGCCGCTTATATTCATAAGCATTACGGCTCGCTTATGGGCAATTTTATTTTCGGTATGCTTTTGGGGATGACCGGCTATTTTGGTCATCTTTTCGGCTTGCCGCTGGATATTCGCCATGTGGCGTTCTCTTCGGCAAATTTGGGTTATGCTGCGATTAGCGGTCATGCAGATATATTCACTTTTATGCTTGGCTTGGTAAGTGTATTAGCAATCGGCATGGTGAATCTGGTGGTCAGCTTTTCTTTGGCTTTGGCTGTTGCGCTTCGTTCTCGCGGTACGCGTTTGGGCAGTATGCGCAATCTGCTGAAAAGCTTCTGGAGTCAAGTGAAAGCCAATCCTTTGATTTTACTGTATCCGGTTCAAGTGAATAGCAAAGAAAACACGAAGTAAGATTGAAGAAAGGCCGTCCGAATATATACTTTTCAGACGGCCTTGGATTCGGATTTCAAGTGCGACACTAGTGTATCAGTGGTTGGAACAGGTTAAAGAATAAAAACACTGGCGTTTCGTAGCCAGTGTTTTTCTTCAGTCGATGGTTCAACTCATCTTGAACCCTGCGTATCTCCCGATCGCGATGTTGCGGAAATCGGTTTCATTTGAAATGTGCCGGATGAGTCGTTGGTGTTCTCATTCAATACTCTCCCAAGAATGGTAAGGGCGGCAAAAATAGAATCTCCCGCACCGTACTTTGCGTTTGTTTAGTTGTGTTGGTAAGAACTCTTTGCCCAAATTATCCATGAGTGATGGTATTACCTGTCTTTATATTGCCTTTAATACCTGAGCAGCTGCCCGGGCAGTGTCTTCGGCTGAGGCTATCAATTTGCAGATGATGGTGTAGCGGGTAACGCGTTCGACCAAGGTCAATAATGCGCTTTCTGGCCTTTGCCGACGATGGTGTCGGCCTCCCAATCGCCGATAAGGTTTTGGTCGACGACGGCGGGTCAGTTTTCTATGCCGACACGGTTCGTTACCTCGGTCCATGTGCTGCCATAGCATTTGTTAAGGTTTACCATATTCTGAATAACACCACAAAAGTGCCGCCATTGCTTTGTCTTAGCGAAGGTAGCGGTAAATGGTGCTGTGGTGGAGCGTAATTTGGTGAGTGTTGCTGGTGACGCACTTTTGTTCGGGACTGGTTTCGGCGGATAAGATCGATGAATGGCTGCAGATTGAGCTTATAGGGTTGTCGTTCGCTGTTTGACTAGTCCGGCTTTGCGCTGGGCTTTTCGGCACTGTATTGTTGCCACTTGTAAACTGTGCCGCTTGAGTTTCAAGCTGAGTAGATGCTTTTGTGGCGAATTCTGGCTGTTTGGCGATTTCGGTGAGGGTGCAGTGGCGGGATGGTGGCTGGATGTGGTATGTTCGTCTTTGGGTCAGTTGTGGCTCACGCGTCTACGCAAGGGAAGGCCGTATGCTACCACGCTGGCCTTTTTTCTGATGAGAAGTTGCGCTGATACGAATCCGCCGGCGCTGTTAAAATAATAAAGATTAGGCTTGCAGAGAGGCGCGGTTTTCCAAAACTTGGTCAATCAAACCATATTCTTTAGCTTCATCGGCAGACATATAATTGTCGCGGTCGGTATCGCGTTCCAAGTCGGCCAAATCGCGATCACAATGTTTGGCGAGTAAGCGGTTCAGTTTCTCTTTGATTTTCAGCAGCTCTTTAGCGTGAATTTCAATATCGGAAGCCTGACCGGCCAAGCCGCCGCTGATGAGCGGTTGGTGAATCATGATGCGGCTGTTTGGCAGGGCAAAGCGTTTGCCTTTTTCGCCTGCGGACAACAGGAATGCGCCCATACTTGCCGCTTGACCCAAACATAAAGTAGAAACATGAGGCTTGATGAAGTTCATGGTGTCGTAAATCGACATACCGGCAGTAACCGAACCGCCCGGAGAGTTGATATAAAAGAAGATATCTTTATCAGGGTTTTCGCTTTCCAAGAACAGCAATTGCGCAACAACCAAGTTGGCAGATTCATCTGTTACCGGGCCGACCAAGAAAACGATGCGCTCTTTCAAAAGGCGTGAGTAGATGTCGAATGCGCGCTCACCGCGACCGCTTTGTTCGATAACGGTAGGGACAAGGTAATTATTGAAATCGAAGGACATTTTTGTCTCCTGTTAATGATGGAAAAGCACCAAAGCCATTTAAAGCGCTTCGGTGCTTTTGATTGTCTGTTTCAGACGGCCTTAGAGCAATTAAGCTTGTGCGCCCATTACTTCGTCAAAAGACAGCGCTTTTTCAGTTACTTTAGCTTTGCTCAGAACGAAATCAACAACGTTGCTTTCTACTGCCAAAGAAGTCGGACCTTGCAGGCGGGAAGGCTCTGCGTAGTACCAGTCGATAACTTCTTGAGGATCTTCGTAGCTTTCAGCGAAGTTGGCAACAACGGCTTTGATTTGGTCTTCAGTTGGCTCAAGTTTGTTTTCTTCAACCAATTTAGCCAAAATCAGACCCAAAGAAACGCGGCGTTCTGCTTGTTCTTTGAACATATCCAAAGGCAGTTCCAAGTTGGCAGCGTCAGCCATACCTTGGTTAACGAAGTTTTGTTTCATTTCGTTTGCCAAGCGGGCGGCTTCTTCGTTGACCAAAGCAACAGGAACTTGCAAATCGGCTGCTTTGAGCAGGGCGTTCATTACAGATTCTTTGGTTTGTTCACCGATGCGGCGCTCAACTTCGCGGCCAACGTTTTTCTTCACTTCTTCACGCATTTTGGCAACGTCGCCGTCTTCAATACCCAAAGCTTTAGCGAAGTCAGCGTCAACTTCAGGCAAAGTAGCTTCAGAAACGTTGTTCAGAGTGATGGTGAATACGGCAGATTTACCGGCAACATCTTTACCGTGGTAGTCTTCAGGGAAGTTTACGGTAACATCTTTGCTTTCACCGGCTTTCATGCCGACAACACCGGCTTCGAATTCTGGCAGCATTTGGCCTGCGCCCAATACGAAAGCGTAGTTTTTAGACGCGCCGCCAGCGAAAGGTTCGCCGTCGATTTTGCCTTCAAAGTCGATGATGACGCGGTCGCCGTTTTGGGCTTCGCGGTCAACATGGTTGAAGCGGGTGCGTTGTTTACGCAGGATTTTTACAGTTTGGTCAACTTCGGCATCGCCAACAGTCGCAGTAACTTTTTCTACTTCTTGGGCAGACAGGTCGCCAATAGTTACTTCAGGGAAAACTTCAAAAATAGCGGCAACTTTGAAAGACTCTTGATCGTCTTGTTCTTCAACGGCTTCAAAGCGCGGGTAACCGGCAACTTTCAATTCTTGAGCAACGGCAACTTCGTAGAATTCGCGTTGTACCAATTCGTTGATAACGTCGTTTTGTGCGCTTGCGCCGTACATTTGGGCAATCATTTTGAACGGTGCTTTACCCGGACGGAAGCCGTCAATTTTTGCACGGCGTTGGGTTTGTTTCAGTTTTTTCTCAGTTTCTGCGTTGATTTTGGACCAAGGCAGAGACAATACTACTTTGCGTTCCAGATTTTCTAAAGTTTCAACAGTTACGCTCATCGTAAGCCCTTAAATTTGTTGTGTTTAAACGGTTATCCTTCTGCTCAGTATTCCAAAAAATTTCGGAAGCGTGCATAAGGTCAAAATTTAGCTGCTTAGTATAACACAATGTTTCACGAATAACATAAAAAGGCTGTCTGAAAAGTAGGAAATTCTTTTCAGACGGCCTTTGCGTTTCGATATTGTTGTTTTTTACAGCTGGTCTTTGCGCCAGAATCCGTCGGCTGCCGTTGATGTCTGCCGGAGAAAGAATACCGGCATTTTCAAGGGCATCTACCAAATTGGCGGCACGGTTGTAGCCGATGCGCAATTGGCGTTGTAGTGCGGAAATGGAAGTTTTCCGGCTCTCCAATACGAAGGCAACGGCTTGATCGAATAATTCATCGCTGTTTGCGTTCGGATTGACAATATTGGTGGTTTCGATGGCCGCTTCGCCACTGAGCAGGCCTTCCACATAGTTGGTCGGAGCCTGTTCTTTGACAAAATTGACGACCTGATGCACTTCATCATCGGAAACAAACGCACCTTGCAGGCGTGTCGGTTCTGCGCTGCCCGGTTGCAGGAATAATGAGTCGCCGTATTTGAGCAATTCGTCCGCACCCATTTGGTCAAGAATAGTGCGGCTGTCGATTTTGCTTTGTACGGTAAAGGCCATACGTGTCGGAATATTGGCTTTAATCAGGCCGGTAACCACATCGACACTCGGGCGCTGGGTGGCGACAATCATGTGAATGCCTGCCGCACGCGCTTTTTGGGCAAGGCGTGCGATTTGCTGCTCAACGGATTTGCGTTCGGTCATCATCAAGTCTGCCAACTCGTCGATAACGACCACAATCAACGGCAGTTTTTCCAGAGGCTCAGGATCGTCAGGATTTAAGCTGAACGGATTGAGTAATGGTTTACCTATCGCTTTGGCTTGTTCGACTTTTTGGTTGAAACCGTCCAAATTACGCACGCCGGCATGGGAAAGCAGGCGATAACGTTTTTCCATTTCGGCAACACACCAGTTCAACGCTTGCCCTGCCTCGCGCATATCGGTTACAACCGGGCAGAGCAGGTGCGGAATGCCGTCGTAAATGCTCAATTCCAGCATTTTCGGGTCAATCATAATGAAGCGGACCTCGTCGGGCGTGGCTTTGAAGAGCATGGACATAATCATGCCGTTCACGCCGACGGATTTACCCGAGCCGGTCATACCAGCGACCAAAAGATGCGGCATTTTTGCCAAGTCGCCGACAACGGGCGTACCTGCAATATCTTTACCCAAAGCAACAGTCAGTTTGGACTTGGCATCGGTAAACACGGGTGAAGAGAGGATTTCGCTCAACATGACGTCTTGGCGTTTCTCATTGGGCAATTCAATGCCCATGGTGTTTTTACCGGCAATGGTTTCTACGATACGTACCGCTTGCAGAGACATCGAGCGCGCCAAATCTTTGGACAGGGCGACAATTTGACTGCCTTTGACACCTTGTGCTGGTTCGATTTCGTAGCGGGTGATCACGGGGCCGGAAGTGGCGGAAACAACCTGTACGCCGATGCCGAATTCAGCCAGCTTGGCTTCGATCAATTCTGCGGTCTGTTGCAATTCATCCGGATTGACGGCAACCGGTTCTTCAGACGGCATACGCAACAGGTTCATGTTGGGCTTGTGATATTCGCCGTTGTTTTTAAGTTCAGTATCGTCAAATAGGGAAGTTTGGATTTTAGGGGGCGGCGCAACGGATACGGCAACGGTTTTACGGTTGCTGCTGCTGCCTGCCAACGGAGCAACTGGAGTGGCGGTAATGGTTTTGGCCTCTTTCACCATGCGGCGCGTATTTTGGGTTTCCAAAGCCTCGGAGTGGACATCTTCTTTTTTATTTTGGAATTGAGACAGTTTTTTCATCAAATTGCCAAACAGGCCGCCCATATGGCTGCCGGATTTGGCCATGACTTCCAACCATGACACCTGAGCCAGTAGGGAAATGGATAAAGCAACATCACCAGCATAATCAACAGGCTGCCCGACTTACCCAACAGCCAAGCCAAGCCTGAACCCGCTAACAAGCCGACCAAGCCGCCGGCGCCGACGGGAAGGGATTCGCTCAATGCATTGTCAAACAGGAAATGTTCGATAATCGGGCTGCACACCAGCAGGAGAAACAATGCCAAAGCGGCTACGCCGTGATTGTAGGGCTTGTGGTTTTCCTGCTTTTTCATGGGGCGGAAATTTTTGTAGAGGAAAACGCAAGAGGCGGCTATCCACCACCAAAACGATAAGCCGAACAGATAATAGCCGACATCGGAAAGATATGCGCCGAAGAGGCCACCGAGGTTGGCGACATCGTTGCTTTTGGGAACGCTGCGCGACCATGCAGGGTCGTCCATGCTGAAGCTGGCCAGGGAAATGGCCAGATAAATGGTGATAACCAAGCCAAACAGCCATAAAGCGTCATTAATCAAGTTGACAACATGCTCGGGGCGCGCTTTTTTTTCTTCATTTTTTTGCAGCTCTTTGGCGGCTTTCAGGCGTTGGGAGACTTTATTGTCGGCTTGAGTTTGTGCTTTGGTGGATTTGCGTGTGGTCGGTTTGGCTGCCGGTTTGGTAGAGACGCGTTTTTTTGTTTGGGTTTTAGAAGATTTTGCAGTCATGAGATAAAGGCCGTCTGAAAAGACCGGAGGTAATGTGCGTAAAGGGCAAATTATACCGTATTTACTAGGCACAAGAAATTGAAACGGGCGTAATCATTATAGGATTCAGGCCGTCTGTTTGGCGTGACGAAAATTTTGGATTTCGTGTCTACCTGTTCAGACGGCCTGATGTTTTGATTGATTTGGACTTACATTCGGCCCAGTTCACGCTGGAGGGCTTGAATGTTTTTCTCCCTATCCAAAACCGCACCTTGCAATGTGCTGATGGCCTGTTGATTGACGCTGCCGCCTTTGGCTGTCCGTGCTTGGCTCAGTTGCTTTTTGGCATCGGCCAAAGCTGCGCGTTCATTGGATAACTCGGTTTCCAAAATAGAACGGCGACTGTTGACACCGGAGGATTTGGGAACCGGAGGAGGAGCCGTTTCAGAAGCAGTACGGACAGGGGCAGGTTTGGGTGTTGCCTTATGGTTGGATTTTGCCACTGTGTTTTTGCTTTTTGCCGGAGCAGGCTGTGATGTCGGCGCATTGAGTGTAGGTGCATCGCTAACCGGGGCGTCGTATCGGCTGCTGCTGTATTTGCCGACAATCGGCAAATCGTTGACGGCTTGGCAGTTGCCGCTTGGGCGCGAGGTATAGACAATTGAGCCGTTGACTTCACAGGTGTAGATTTTTGCGGCGTGGGCTTGGCTGTTGAAAACGGCAAGCGGCAGCAGGGATAGGGTAAGCAGATATTTTTTCATGATTCAGGTAGGGCTGATTCGTTGCAGTTGAGCATTTTATTCTTGTTCAGACGGCATGGGCTGCTGTTTTTTAGCTTTTGAACTGTTTTTGTTTTTGCTCGGTTTGTCGGCTTTTTTCTCTTGTTTATCGGATTTTCCCGCGCGTGCCTTTTTCTTAGGCTTTGCACTTGCACGGTCATCGGAGGCATTGAGGCTGCGGATGTTGAGGTGGTAACCGCTGCCTTGATGGCCGCTGATTTTAGGCAATTCGGCCTGTGCGCAGGAGGATTTGGGTTCGGAAGTATAGCTGCCGTTGCCGCAGGAATAAACTGCGGCGGCTGCGTGAAGAGAAATGCCCAAGAGGAAAGAGGATACGAGGAAGTATCCGGCTTGTTTGATGATTGAAGTCATGTTTTTCCGTATTGTGTTTTATTTCAGACGGCCTGATGGCTCTATTTTTATTGGGAAAACTCGGCTTCGACATCAATTTGGATTTGCTCAAGCTCTTCCTGCCATTGCAGCCAGTTTTCTTCCAGTTGCGTTAATTTTACTTTAGTTTCTGTTAATTGTGCGAGTGTCTCTTGCAATTTGGGTTTATTTTCTTCTGAATAAGCAGATTCTTGTGCCAAAAATGCTTCACAGGCCGTCTGAATATCAGTCAATCGTGCGATTTCTTTTTCGGCTTTGTCGATTTTCTGCTGAATCGGTTTGCTGCGTTTGGCTTTTTCCTGACGGATTTGTGCTTCTATGCGCTTAGTGTCCTTACGGCTTTGGCTTTGTGCAGAAGCGGCGGGGGATGCTGCGGCGTTTTCTTGTGCCAATCGCCATTGACGGTAGTCGTTCAAATCGCCATCGAAGTTGTTCAGACGGCCTTTGTCGATAAGGAGGAAGCTGTCGGTAGTCGCTTCAAGCAGGCTGCGGTCGTGCGAAACGACAATCAATGCACCTTGGAAACTTTGCAGGGCAAGTGTCAGGGCGTGGCGCATATCCAAGTCTAGGTGGTTGGTCGGTTCGTCAAGCAGGAGCAGATTAGGTTTTTGCCAGATAATCATGGCAAGGGCAAGCCGAGCTTTTTCACCGCCCGAAAAAGGCTCGGTCTTTTGAATCGCCATATCGCCAACAAAGTTGAAACCGCCTAAAAAGTTGCGGATTTCCTGTTCGCGGACTTCGGGCGAAAGTTGCTGGATATGCCAAACCGGACTTTGGTCGGTGCGTAAAGTATCCAGTTGGTGCTGGGCAAAATAGCCGATATTGAGCTTTTCTGAGTGGACGATATTGCCGGAAAGTAAATCGATTTTCCCTGCCAATGCTTTGATAAATGTAGATTTACCGCTGCCGTTAACGCCCAACAGGCCGTAACGTGCCCCGCTTTCCAGAGACAAGGTGATATCGTGCAAAACGGTATTGTCGCCATAACCTAAGTCGGCATGGTCGAGTTTCAATAATGGATTGGGCAGGTGTGTCGGATTAGCAAACTCAAAGGAAAACTCGCTATCCAAATGCGCAGGGGCGATGCGCTCGAGTTTGGCTAATGCCTTCATGCGGCTTTGGGCTTGTACGGCTTTTGTGGCTTTGGCTTTGAAACGGTCGATAAAGGATTGCAGATGTTTGATTTGTGCCTGCTGTTTGACGTAAGCGGCTTGTTGTTGCGCCAGACGTTGGGCGCGTTCGGCTTGGTAGAAATCGTAATTGCCGCCGTATTGGGTCAGTTTTTGTTGCGACAGTTCGATAGTGTGTGTTGTGGTAGCATTCAAGAAGTCGCGGTCATGGGAGATGATGATTTGCGTACAGGGTAGGGAAGCGATATGGTTTTCCAGCCACAACACGGTTTCTAAATCCAAGTGGTTGGTCGGTTCGTCCAAGAGCAGTAAATCGGCACGACAAATCAGCGCTTGGGCAAGGTTGAGGCGCATACGCCAGCCGCCGGAGAAGGATTTGACGGGGCGGGTATGTTCTTCTTGTGCAAAACCTAAGCCGTTAAGCAGTTTGGCGGCGCGTGCCGGAGCGGTATAGGCATCGATTTCTTCAAGTTTGGCGTGATATTCGGCTTGTTTCATGCCATCGTTTTGCGCTTCTGCTTGGGCTAAGGTCGTCTGAAAAGCCTGCAATTCGGCATCGCCTTGCAAAACGTAGTCTAAAGCGGAAATATCTAAATCAGGCGTTTCTTGAGAGACGGAAGCAAGGCGCCATGTTTTGGGAATAAGGATTTCACCGCCATCTTGTGTGATTTCACCTTTTATCAGCGCAAACAGGCTGGATTTTCCCGTACCGTTTTTACCGATTAAACCAACGCGTTGGCCGGGGTTGATTACGGCATCGGCTTTATCGAGCAGGACTTTTAAACCGCGTTGCAGGGTGAGTTTTTTAATTTCTATCATGATGGCAGGCAAGGGGGTAAGTAAAACGAAAGGCGTTATTTTACCTGAAAAGACATATAAAAGGCCGTCTGAACAAGTATGAAGACGAAATCAACGATTTCTATTTCACTTATTCAGACGGTCTTTATGAAATGACAGTCGAAAATTCTTTCAAATTGTCTGCCGTTTCAATTAAATTTGAAGATCGGTATTGTCCGCACGGATTTGGCGCAGGAATTTGTGTACGCTCATGTTTGGGATGATTAAACAAATCTTGCGGGCTGCCTTGTTCGACAATAACGCCGCCGTTCATCACGACAACGGTGGTTGCCACTTCCAAGGCGAATTTGATTTCATGCGTAACGACAACCATGGTCCAGCCTTCTTGTGCCAATTCCTTCATGGTATCCAAAACATCTTGTACCAATTCAGGGTCGAGCGCGGAAGTCGGCTCGTCAAACAGCATTAATTCAGGCTGAATCGCCAATGCGCGGGCAATGCCGACGCGTTGCTGTTGACCGCCGGAAAGCTGGTAAGGGTAGAGGTTAATCTTATCGCCCAAGCCGACTTTTTCAAGCAATTTGACAGCCTCTTCACGCGCTTTGGCGACAGGCTTGCCTTGTACGGCAACCGGCCCTTCCATGACGTTTTCCAACGCGGTTTTGTGCGGAAAGAGGTTGTATTGTTGGAACACCATGCCGGATTTGCGGCGCAGTGCCAAAATATCGTGTTTGCTTGGTTTTTTGGAAAAATCGATGCTTAACGGCTGCGCATTGTCAAACTCGATCTGACCTTGTTCAGGCATTTCCAAAGCGTTTAAACAGCGTAAAAACGTGGTTTTGCCTGAGCCGGAAGGGCCTAATATAACAACTACTTGTCCTTTGCCGACATCCAAATCGATGCCGCGCAAAATGGTATTTTCGCCAAAGGTCTTATGGATATTGCGGATTTTAATCATGACAACTCCTTATTTGGCGACATAGCGGTCGAAACGTTTTTCCAAACGCGCCTGAATTAAAAACAGCACTTTGCAGAAACACCAATAGACCAATGCGGCTTCGATATAAACCGGCAAAGTCATAAGTACGGTTTGCTGTCTCTTGGGCGACACGGAAAAGCTCGGTTACCGTTACCACGGCGGCAAGCGAGGTGTTTTTGAACAAACCGATAAATTCATTGCTCAAAGGCGGTACAGCAACGCGGAATGCCTGCGGTGCGACAATGCGGCGGAAAGTCTGCATATAGGTCATACCGATGGAGAAACCTGCTTCCCATTGTCCTTTAGGTACGGACAAAATTGCCGCGCGTATGGTTTCGGAAGCGTATGCGCCGACATTGAGCGAAAAGCCGATGATGGCGGCAGGAATCGGGTCGATATAGATGCCGACAGAAGGCAAACCATAGAATACGATAACCAACTGCACCAGAAGCGGCGTACCGCGAATGACAGAAATATAAAATTCTACCAGTTTCAGCAAGCATTTTTGGAAAATGCCGCCGGAGGGCATGATTCGCACCAAAGCAACGGCTACGGCAATAATCATGCCGATAACGAAAGAAGCGATTGCCAAAGGCAAAGATACTGCGAAGCCGGCTTTGACCATAGGCCAAAACGCGCTGATGAGCATATCAGCGCGTGTTTCCGTCATAAACGGCAGAGAGGCAAGGAAATTATTTAACACTGATGTCTTTTCCGAAGAATTGTTCGCCCAGTTTTTTCAGTGTGCCGTCGGCTTTCAGCTCAGTCATGGCTGTGTTGAATTTGGCCAATGCTTCATCATTGCCTTTATTGACAATCAAGCCGGAGCCGACTTTTTCATCAGCAGGGGCAGACCAAACGATTTGTACGCCGGCATTTGGGTTTTTCTTCAGGTAGTCCAATACCGCCAATTCGTCGTTCAGGGTTGCGTCGGCACGTTTTTGTTCAATCAGGGTCAGAGATTGCGCTAAACCGTCTACCGGTACGAGTTCTGCGCCTGCAGCTTTGGCTTTTTCTCCATAGTTGCTGGTCAGGGATTGTGCGGTTTTCACGCCTTTTATGTCGTCGATGGATTTGATGTTGCTGTCTTTACGGGCAACCAATACGGCACCGCTCCAGCTGTAAGGTTCGGATTTATCAAAAGTCGCTTGACGCTCGGGGCTGGTCAGGCCGACTTGGTTGGCAACCACGTCAAAACGGCCAGCTTTCAAACCTGCCATCATGGAGTCCCATTGTGTTTCTTTAAATTCAACTTTGATGCCCAGTTTGTCGGCAACTGCGCGGGTTACCTCGACATCGTAGCCGGTCAATTTGCCATCTTTGTCGTGGTAGGTGAATGGTGCGTAAGTGCCTTCCGTACCGACAGTGATGGTACCTTTGTTGTTGATACGCTCAATCAGTGAACCGGAGGCCGCACCGGATTGCGCTGGAGCAGAAGAAGCTGAGTTGCTGCCTTCTCCGCCGCAAGCAGCCAAAACTACTGTAGCGATGGTGCCGAGTACGAATTTTTTCAACATGGATTTTTACTCCTGACTTAAGTGTGTCATTTAGTATTAAAGCGTGCATTCTAAGCGAAACTGCCCAAAATACAAAATACATCTTATGCCTTAAAAGGCCGTCTGAACGCTGATTTGTTCAGACGGCCTTGAATGATGTATAAAAAATTCAGCTTATGCAATTTCAAGCCATATGACTTGATAGGGTTGCAGTACCAAGTCCTGATTTAGAGAAACGGTTTGACCGCTGATCAAATCGTGCGCTTTAAACGGCATGGCCTGTAGGGTGTGCGCACTGATGGTTTGCGCATGTTCGCTGAAGTTGCCGAATGCCAAAGCGCGTTGTTGCGCATATAGCCGATGATGTGTTTGTTGTTGGTGTTAAAGGTGACCAATCTGCCGCCATTAAAGCGCGGATTGCTTTGGCGGATGGAAATCATATGGCGCAAACCTTGGAAGATTTGACCGGCAGTGGTCGAGCTGTCATGACGTTGCTTGTACAACTCCTCATTGTAACGAGGACGGTGTGCCCAGCGGCTGTCATCGCTCTTATTGCTGTCTTGCGACCAGTCGTCGTCATTGAGCGTACCCACTTCGTCGCCTAGGTAAATCAGCGGCAGGCCGCCGGTACTCAAAGCAATGCTGTACAAGAGTTTGATGCGGTCAACGGCATATGGATCGTTTTGCGCCAAGCCGACCAATGCTGCGGCCGTACCGCTGACACGACAGTCGCCTGTGCTTGGGTTGTATTGGAACGGTACGCCGCGCGCGAAGCTGCCGTCGAAATGGTTGACGAAGAAGCGGTTGAGGAATTGGCGGTGGTCGTAGCCGTGGATGCCGAATTGCGATGCATCTTCGTCGGCGAACGTCCAGCCGATGTCGTCATGGCTGCGGACGTAGTTGACCCATGCAGTATGGTCGGGCAGATTGTGGCGGTAGGTCAGTGCTTGATGGAGCAGGTTGACTTCACGTGTGGCAAGCGTGTTCCACAACAATGCCATTTGCAGAGGGTTGTAGCCGATTTGGCATTCGTCTTGGCTGATGTATTGGACAACTTGGTCAGGGTGGACGATGGCTTCGGATTTGAAGAACACGGCTGGCGCTGCGATACGCATAACAGAGTTAAACGCGCGAATCAGAGCGTGTGCCTGAGGCAGGTTTTCGCAGCTTGTGCCCATTTGCTTCCAAATAAAGGCCACTGCGTCCATGCGCAGAATATCAACGCCCAAGTTGGCAAGGAACATCATTTCGCCTGCCATGGCACGGAATACCCATGGATTGCTGTAATTCAAGTCCCATTGGAAGGAGTTGAACGTTGTCCATACCCAGCGTCCGTCTTCCAGTTGGGAGAAGCCGCCCGGGTGTTGGTCAGGGAAGATTTCACGCAGGGTGCGGTCGTATTGGTTGGGCATCCAGCGGTCGGGGAAGATGTAGTAGAAGTTGTCGTAGAGCGGATCACCGGCAGCGCAGCCTTTTGCCCATTCGTGTTCGTTAGAAGTGTGGTTAAAGATGAAATCGACAACGGCGGAAATACCTGCCTCGTGCAGCGCGGCAATGACATCGCGCAAGTCGTCTATTGTCCCCAGTGCCGGATTGACATCGCGGTAGCTGCTGACTGCATAGCCGCCGTCGCTTTTGCCTTCGGGGCATTTAAACAGAGGCATCAGGTGCAGATAGGTCAGCCCCAATTCTTGGAAATAAGGGATTTTGGCTTTCAAGCCTTGCAGATCGCCTGCAAACAAATCGACGTAGCACACGCCACCAACCTGTTTGTTGGACAAAATCCAGTCAGGATCATTTTCGCGCGCAATATCGATGTCTTTAAGGATGAGTTGCGTTGGGAATAGCTTTGCCATGCTTGGGCAATCAGTTGCTCCAGCATGGGGAGGACGGCTTCGTTGTTGTTGTAAACATTGTCCAGCTCGTGCATCAGTTTTGGAAAGTGTTCCTCAAGTCGTCTGTCAAACTGTTTCCAGTCTTCAGATGCCTCGATGCTTGCACGCTGTTCGGGGGTATAAATCGATAGGGTGCGTTCTTTAAGGTGATGCAAGGTCAAATCAACCTGTTGAGTCTGGGTCAACATAATGCCTACTCCGAAGTTAAGGTGAAATTGTTTTGAGGCTTGGTTTCACTTCTTTTGCAAATCCATGCCGATTGTGGGCGGCTAAGACTGTAATTTTGCGTCAAGAAACTGTCTCAATGATACTGGAAGTGCTTGAGTGTGCATAGGGTTTTCGCGGCTCAGGAAAAGGTTTTTTCAAGTGTTTGATTTTGATTAAAAGTAGGGTTGAGCATATGGAAAGTGGCCTTTTGACGAACTTATCTTTCAGACGGCCTGGTTCTGTGAGAAAAACTTTTATTTTTATTATCTTAGACATTTTTTTTTATTCCAATATGGCCGTCTGAAACATATGTAAAGCATAGCGGATTGCTTGTTTCGTCTAAAAACGTGTCATAGCGATTAAGTTCATGACTTCTGATGTAAATCAAGATTCGATAAGGAGGCAGTTATTGTGTTTTATATAGAGAGGGAATGCACGAGTTTTATTTATTAAAAAATGAATCCATTAGTTTTCTTATTGATAGTAGTTATTATGTAGATTATCAATTCAATAAGGGAAAGGTGTCTGTCTGGTTTGTCATGCTTTTTTAATATTATTTTTTAAAATTAGACTTGACCCATTACAAGCAATTACTTAAAGTACCCATCTTATTTTTACACAAGAAAACGGGTTGTCCCGTTCCAAAAAAATGAGCGCAATCAAACCACCACAAATCACCGCATTCGACAGCAAGCCAACCGATGCTTATTTCTTCGGCACTTGCGTTCTCGACCTTTTCATGCCAGAAGCAGGCATGGATGCCATTACCTTAATTGAACAGCAGGGCATCCGTATCCATTATCCGATGGAACAAAGCTGCTGCGGTCAACCTGCCTATTCGTCAGGCCATCCTAAAGAAGCCTTTGATGTTGCCAAAGCGCAACTGGATTTATTCCCTGAAAATTGGCCGATTGTTGTACCTTCCGGTTCTTGCGGCGGCATGATGAAACACCACTGGCCGACTTTGTTCAAAGGTACCGAGTACGAGCAAAAAGCGATTGATTGTGCCAACCGTATCATTGAATTTACCCACTTCCTGCTGGCGATTGGTTACAAACCTGAAGATAAAGGCGAGCCGGTTAAAGTGGCCGTTCATACTTCCTGCGCGGCACGTCGTGAGATGAATGTCCATTTGTCAGGCTGGCAGTTGATTGACGGCATGGAAAATGTTGAACGTATCGTTCACGACCATGAAAGCGAGTGCTGCGGTTTTGGCGGTACATTCTCTGTGAAACAAGCTGATATTTCCGGCGCGATGGTAACCGACAAAGTCGCAGCCTTAAAAGAAACAGGTGCAACTGAAATCATCAGCGCGGATTGCGGCTGCATGATGAATATCGGTGGCAAAATTGCCAAAGATGAACCCAATATGCCACGTCCGAAACATATTGCATCTTTCCTGTTGGAACGTACCGGAGGTAAAGCATGAGCGCGCGCGAAAATATTTTAGCGAAATTGAAAAAAGCCGATGCCTTGCCGATGGAAGAACCGCCGGTTTTTGATTATTACCGTGAAATGGGTGTTTCTTGGGCAAACGATGTCGAACGCTTGAAACATTGGGCGGCTGCCATGCGTGCCGTCAAAACTGAAATCTATTGGGTTACCAAATCCAACTGGCCGCAAGTATTCCGTCAAGCAGCCGAAGGCAAAGGCTTGAAAAACATTCTGCTCCCATTGGAAACAGAACATGGCCAGCTGGCTCGTGCAGCTTTGGCCGATACCGATATTGAACCTCGTGGTTTTGAGCGAAAAATCGATGACTGGAAAAACGAATTCTTTACCGATATCGAGGCTGGTTTTAGCGGCTCTAAATGCGGTATTGCCCGTACCGGCACGATAATGCTGGAGTCCAGCCCTGTCGAGCCGCGCAGCCTGAGTTTGGTTCCGCCTGTACATTTCTGCCTGTTTGACACCAGCAAAATGTACAACGAATTCCATAATGTTGTTGAAGGCGAAAAACTGGTAGAAAAAGGCATGCCTACCAACGTTATTTTGATTTCCGGCCCGTCTAAGACTGCCGATATTCAATTGACTTTGGCCTATGGTGCACACGGCCCGCGCGATTTGGTGGTTTTGGCCGTTCTGCCTGATCATATTTCCCCTGCCGATTTGGAGGAAAAAGCATGAGTTCTCAAACCATTAAATTCCATATGAAGCCGGAAACGTTCAAGCAAAAACGCTGCGATTTCTTTGCAAGACAAGCCTCTGCGTAAAAGCTTGCGCACAGCGATGGATATGCTGATGACCAAGCGCAAAGCCGTTTTGACAGATGAAGAAGAGCTGCAAAGCCTGCGTGACTTGTGTGAACATGTCCGTCAACGTTCGTTGTCCAAATTGCCTGCATTGCTGGAACAATTGGAAGAAAACCTGACCAAGTTGGGCGTTAAAGTCCACTGGGCGGAAACCCCTGCCGAAGCCTGCCAAATCATTCACAACATCATTACTGATAAAAACGGCAAGCTGATGGTGAAAGGCAAATCTATGGTCAGCGAAGAGATTGAGCTGAACCATTATCTGCAAGACCAAGGCATTAAAGCGGTTGAGAGCGATTTGGGCGAGTTTATCGTTCAAATGGCCGGCGAGAAACCAACCCATATCGTGATGCCTGCCATTCATAAGACCAAAGAGCAGGTGAGCGAGCTTTTCCATCAAAACCTCGGCACGCCATTGACAGACGACGTAGACCAGTTGACCGGATTTGCGCGTAAAGCTTTGCGCGATATTTACAGCACTGCCGATGTCGGTTTGAGCGGTGTAAACTTTGCCGTTGCGGAAACAGGCACTTTGTGTTTGGTCGAAAACGAAGGCAACGGCCGCTTGAGCACCACTGTACCGCCTGTGCACATAGCCATTACCGGCATTGAAAAAGTGGTTGCGAGGCTGTCGGATGTTCCGCCTTTGTACAGTCTGTTGCCACGCTCTGCCATCGGTCAGAACATTACCACTTATTTCAATATGATTACCGGCCCTCGCCGTAGCGAGAGCTGGACGGCCCTCAAGAAATGCACTTGGTACTGCTTGATAACGGACGTAGCCAAGCGTATGCAGAAGATCAAATGCGCCGTACTTTACAATGTATCCGTTGCGGTGCATGTATGAACCACTGTCCGGTTTATACCCGTATCGGTGGCGCGGCTTATGGTACGACTTATCCCGGCCCGATTGGCGAGATTATCTCTCCGCATTTGTTGGGCTTGGATGCGACACGCGATCTGCCGACTGCGTGTACCATGTGTGGCGCCTGTGTTGAGGTTTGTCCGGTACGCATTCCGATTACCGAACAAATGCAACGTCTGCGTGTTGAAGCGCAACGTTCGCCGACCGAAGTCGTACCTCATCCTATCCGTGGTCAAGGCGCATCGCATACTTTCGGCGAACAAATGGCGTGGCGTACGTTTGACGGTATTTTCAGCGGCAGTAAAGCTTACCGTGCATTCGGTTGGACAGCCACTAAATTCCGTGCATTGACGCCTAGCAAGCAGCTGGGCTGGACGGATAACCGTGTTCCGATGAAACCGGCTAAGAAAACGCTGCATCAACTGATGGCAGAGAAACTCCAGAAAGAAAAAGCATAAGGCTTGATAAATAAAACCTGAGAAATAAAAGGCCCCAGGTTTTATTTTTTATTGAATGCTGCTGGTGTGGCATCGCTATTTGTAAAGGCGTTTGATTTGATTATTTTATCTTGATTCTTTTGAATAAAAAGGCCGTCTGAAAAATTTTCAGACGGCCTTTATTACAGCCAAAAGTTTTTGTCTAAGTCCTTAGAGCAATACTTTTTCTACACCGCCGTTGTTGGCTTTTTTCACAAACTCATCTAGCCAGTTTTCGCCGAGGATGTGTTTCGCCATTTCGATAACGATGTAGTCTGCAGGCATATTGTTGTCGTCGGCGTAGCGGCTCAAGCCTTGAAGGCAGGCTGGGCAAGAGGTAAGCATTTTGACGGGTTCGCCTTGCGGCAGCTCTTTGAGGTTTTTCTCAATTTCCTCTTGTTTGCGGAATTTGACCTGAGTGGCGATGTCGGGCCGTTTGACGGCAAACATACCGGACTCGCCGCAGCAGCGGTCGCTTAAGACGACTTTCTGCCCCATGAGGCTGCTGGCCATTTGGGTGGCGTTCATGGTTTTGATCGGGGTATGGCAAGGGTCGTGGTAGAGGTATTGCTGACCTTGTACGCCGTTTAGCTGCACACCTTTTTCAAGCAGATATTCGTGGATGTCGATAATGCGGCAGCCTGGGAAGATTTCCTCAAAACGGTATTTTTCCAGTTGGTCGTAGCAGGTACCGCAACTGACGACGACGGTTTTAATGTCGAGGTAGTTAAGGGTGTTTGCCATACGGTGGAAAGCCACGCGGTTGTTGGTGCTCATTTCTTCGGCTTTGGCCTTATTGCCGCCGGCGTCTTGCGGATAGCCGCAACACATATAGCCCGCGGTAGGACGGTTTGGACACCGACATGCCAAAGCATGGCTTGAACGGCAAGCCCGATTTGGCTGAACAGACGCTCAGAGCCGCAACCAGGGAAGTAGAACACGGCCTCGGCATCTTCCGGCGTAGCCGGATTGCGGATGATGGGGATGCTCTTGTCGTCTTCTATACCCAGCATGGAGCGCGGAGTTTTGGCAGGCACGCTTTTCGGCAAAGGACGGTTGATGAAATGGATAACCTGTTCTTTGATTGAGGCGGTACCGACGGTGGCTTTCGGTTCGGCTTTTTGCTTTTTAGTGCCGATCGGAAGAAGCTTGCCGATTTTGTAGGCAAAGTTCTGCGCGGGGAAGCCGGTCTGTATCATGGCGGCACGAAGGACTTTGATGGTTTTCGGGCCTGTGGCGTTCAAAAATGCCATGCCCATTGAAGCCGCAGGCGCAAATCGTTTGTGGCCGGAATCGGCAAGGTAGTTGCGAATGGCTACGGTAACGTCACCGAAGTCGATGTTGACAGGGCAAGGTTTAACGCAGCGGTGGCATACGGTACAGTGGTCGCCGATGTCCATCAGTTCTTCAAAATGTTTAATGGAAACGCCGCGACGGGTTTGTTCTTCGTATAAGAAAGCTTCGGTCAGCAAGCCTACGCCGAGGATCTTGTTGCGTGGGCTGTACAGCAGGTTGGCACGCGGAACGTGAGTAGAGCAAACAGGTTTACATTTGCCGCAGCGCAGACAGTCTTTAATGGAATCAGCAATGGTGCCGAGGTCTGATTTTTCCATAATCAGCGATTCCGCCCCCAAAAGCTCGAAGGATGGCGTGTAGGCGTTGCGCAGGTCCGAGCCTTTCATGAGTTTGTGACGGTTGAAGGTATGTTTCGGATCGACTTGGTTTTTGTAGTTCCAAAACGGTTGCAAATCTTCATCGGTCAAAAATTCGAGCTTGGTAATGCCGATGCCGTGTTCGCCGGAAATTACGCCGCCGAGCGAACGGGCGATTTTCATGATACGTTCGACTGAACGATAGGCCGTCTGAAGCATTTCGGCATCGTCTGAGTTAACCGGAATATTGGTATGAACGTTACCGTCGCCGGCGTGCATATGCAGGGCAACGAAGACGCGGCTACGTACGGTTTTGGCGTGGATTTTGCCCAAACCTTGGATAATTTTGGTATCGGTTTTGCCGCTGAAGATTTCAGAAAGCGGCTTCATTACGTCTGCTTTGACAGACACGCGCAGGCGGAAATCGCGGAAGGCAATAAAGCAGCTTTCATTGTCTTTGGCTTCGGGCGCGGCGTGGACGGCTGCGCCATAGCGAGCCTTATAGTCGGCAAGCGGTACGTCCAAGTTAGCAAGTAGCCATTTCCAACGCGCTTTGACGGTGGAAACGTGGGCTAGGGCGTGTTTGCCACGCTCGCCCAACAGTTCGGCGGTTGGCAGGTCTGTTCCCATTTTGTCGATGGGGAGTTTGCCGGACAGATATTGCTCCAAGGCAGCACAGAGTTTGAGTTTGTTTTGGATGGAAAGCTCAATGTTGATGCGTTCGATGCCGTCTGAATACTCGCCGAGCCTTTCGAGTGGGATTACTACGTCTTCATTGATTTTTAAAGGCGTTGGTGTGTTTGGCGATGGCGGCGGTGCGGCTGCGGTCGAGCCAGAAGGTTTTGCGGGCTTCAGGAGATATGGCGATAAAGCCTTCGCCGTCGCGGGCGCGGGCGAGTTCGCAGATGTGTTCGGCGGCTGCCTGTACGGCGGCTTCGTCGTCGGAAACCACGTCTGCCAGCAAGACCATTTTAGGTCGGCCTTTGCCTGCCGCTTTGGTGGCATAACCGACGGCGCGGACGTAACGCCAGTCTAAATGCTCCAAACCGGCCAGCCGCACGCTTTCATGGGCAAGCAGGAAATCGCGGATTTCGACAATGGACGGCGTGGCAGTGGCGACCGTGCCGAAAAACTCCATACACACGGTGCGCGTGTATTTCGGCATTTTATGCAACACGAAGGCGACGCTGGTGATGATGCCGTCTGTGCCTTCTTTTTGTACGCCGGGCAGGCCGCTCAAGAATTTGTCGGTAACGTCTTTGCCCAAACCGACTTTGCGGAATTTGTGGCCGGGAATTTCCAAACGTTCGGTTTTAACGATGTTGATGCCGTCTGAATCCAGCGTATGTATGTCAAACACGGCGGTTTCTTCGTCGTGGATTTTGCCGAAATTGTGGCGCACGCGTTCGATACGCAACCATTCGCCTTGAGGGTTGACCATGTTCCAGTAGGCGAGGTTGTCCAAGGCAGTACCCCACAGCACAGCTTTTTTGCCACCTGCATTCATCGCCACATTACCGCCCACGCAAGACGCATCGGCGGAAGTCGGATCAACGGCGAACACCAAACCTGCCTGATGCGCGGTTTCTTCCACCCGGCGGGTTACTACGCCTGCGCCACAATGGATAATCGGATGTCTGCCGTCCAAGCCTGCCAGCTCAACATATTCGACGCCGCGATGCTTGTCGAGTTTTTCGGTATTGATGACTGCGCTGTTTGCGTCTAAAGGCACTGCGCCGCCGGTATAACCTGTACCGCCGCCGCGCGGGATAATAACCAAGTCCAATTCGATTAGGGCACGGACCAAAGGCGCAATTTCTGCCTCGGTATCAGGATTGACGACGACAAACGGATACTCCACGCGCCAGTCGGTCGCATCGGTAACGTGCGTTACGCGCGCCAATCCGTCAAACATGATGTTGTGCGGCTTGGTGATTTTGCTTAAGCGTTCCAAAATCTGATGGCGTTTTTGGATGGTTTCATCAAAACTGCTATCAAAACGCTCGACTGCTTTCTGCTGCGGCAACCAAGACATCTACTTGCTGATTGTCGTCGCGGCGCTTGCGGATTTCATTTAAGCGGTGGCGCATTTCACGCACCAGCGCGGCGCGGCGTTTAGGGTGCTCCAATAAGTCATCGACCAGATACGGATTGCGCACGACCACCCAAATATCGCCCAATACTTCAAACAGCATTCGTGCCGAACGTCCTGTTTTCCGTTGACCGCGCAGGTCTTGCAGGATTTGCCATGCTTCGTCGCCCAATAATCGGATGACGATTTCGCGGTCGGTATAAGAAGTATAGTTATAGGGAATTTCCCGAATACGCTGCGGGGCGGTAGTCGTGGTCATGTTCGTGTTCCGTTGATGGATGTAATGTTTTTATATTAAAGGCCGTCTGAAAAATGCAATTTCTTCTTGATGGCGTAAAGTGTTAATGTAGTGTAATTTTCGATATTTTTCAACGGAAAAGACAATAAACATTTCAACGGGAATGATTTTCAACTAGGCAATATTGTTTACAATCTTGTCGTGTAAATAGTTTTCAGACGGCCTGACAGATTTTATCGCTTGAGTTTTTCTGTAAAACCGCTATAATGCGTTTCTTCTATGGCGGGTCTCCCCGCATGGTAATTCGGAACACCGGGTCAGGGGCGGAAGCCAGCAGCCCACTCTGATGAGCCAGTGCCGGGGGTTCGGCTCGCCACCTTATTCAAAAATGCCGGAGATGGTTAAGTCTCCGGCATTTTTCATTATATAAAGCGTAATAAAAAGGCCGTCTGAAATCTCATTTTCAGACGGCCTTTGAGTTTATGAGCCAGCTATTTATGCTTCTTCTGATTTTGTATTGGGCAAAACGCAGTTCAGGATAATCGCCAATACGGCGCACAAACCTACACCGGCGAAGCTCAAAGTACCTACTTTGATAATCATGCCGCCGATACCGGTCGTCAATACGGAGCTGACGATAACCAGATTTTTCGGCTGCATCAAATCAACTTTCGCATCAATCAATGTTTTGATGCCCAAAGAGGCGATTGTACCGAACAGCAGCAACATAATGCCGCCCATAACCGGCATAGGAATCGAAGCCAAAAACGCGTTGAACTTACCGAAAAACGCCATAAAAATTGCAAAAATTGCCGCCCAAGTCATGATGACGGGATTGCTGTTTTTGGTAATCATCACCGCGCCGGTTACTTCGCCGTAAGTGGTTACAGGAGGGCCGCCGATCAAACCGGCTACGCACACGCCCAAGCCGTCGCCGGCGAGGGTTTTGTCCAAGCCCGGGTCTTTAGTGTAGTTTTTGCCGGTTACATTACCGATGGCCATAATGCCGCCGATGTGTTCGATGGCCGGGGCGATGGCGACGGGCAACATAAACAAGGCAGCCTGCCAGTTGACTTGAGGCGTTTCAAAATGAGGGACGGCAAACCAAGGAGCGTTGATGATAGCGCTGGTATCGACCAAGCCCATGATTAAAGCCAACACATAGCCGGAAGCCACGCCGATCAGAATCGGAATCAGCTTCATCATTTTGCTGCCGAAGACAGAAACAATGACGGTTACCGCAAAGGTAAAGCCGGACAGAATCAGCGAGTCGATATAGTCGATGACCTGTTTTCCATCTGCCTGACCCATGGCCATGCTGCTGGCTGCTGCTGCCACGGACAAGCCGATTACCATAATCACCGGGCCGATAACCACGGGCGGCAACAGCTTGTGTACCGCATCCAGACCGCGCCATCTGATCAATGCGGCAAAGACAAAGTACATGAAACCTGCTGCAAACAGGCCGAACATGGTAGAAGGCAGGCCCCATTCGCCAATGGAGTAGATAATCGGCGCAATAAAGGCAAAAGAAGAGCCGAGGAAAATCGGCACTTTACGTTTGGTAACCAATTGGAACAACAAAGTGCCCAAGCCTGCGCCCAATAATGCCAAAGCCGGATTTAATCCCGTCAGAAGCGGCACAAGCACCATGGCACCGAATGCGACAAACAAAATCTGCGCACCGGCTACCGCTGTTTTAAGCTGGTTCATAAAAGCTCCGAAGAAAATTCAAACGGCGCAGATTATACTGATTTATCCTAGTCATGAACATTTATTTACAAAAGGCCGTCTGAGCAAATGTAACGATGACACCTGTTCAGACGGCCTTATTCGATAGCGAATGATTAATAACTTATCAAAATCGATTAGGAAAATTTTTAGCCGCGAGTTTCGCGCCAAACCAAATAATCGCGCAGGGGCGGCATGGGTGGATTGATGCAGTGCGGGCAGATGCCGGTTGTGTCTTCATCATCGCTGTCGATATGGTAGTCGTTTGGATCGAAGCGCACCTGCTGCATCACCGCTTGCGCCAAAGCTTGCGCCTGTATGACATCAAATTCAAATTTTTCCAAAATCTCATTCAATAGGCAGATTTCGCCGTCGCTGAAAGATTCGCTGTGTTTGACAATGAGGCGTTGATAATCTTCATTGCTGATTTTTTCGTGAAGTAAATCTGTCTGGATAGTCATGATTTATTGTTGAAATAAGATGGTCAAGGTGCGGATTATAGCGGATATTGTGGTGGTTGTCGGGTGTCTAGCTTTCCTTCCTCTTGTAACACGAGCTTGGGGAATGTTGTCACGAAACTGCTGCCATACGGAAGTTTCTGACAACAGAAAATTACACCAACGCCTAATAATTAAAAAATATGGTTAAATTTCAATAAGTTTTAAAAACTCATTAAAAATTAACCATATTTCATCTTAAGCAAAATAATCTTTATCTTCAAGTTCATCCAAAACAGATTGGATTTCATAAATGAACTTTGTATGAGCTTCTCCGCTTTCATCAATAGTCAGTATAAATTTTCTCCAATCACCACCGGTATGAGCTTGCATTTCATCATGTAGTTCTTGACATAAATCCATCAATTTTTCTTCATTTTGCTCTGATAGTGTTATTTGAACTGGGTTGCCTTCAAGTTTAGTCATTAATTTCGTTCCAACCCAGGCTTCTTCTGGATTAAATTTATATTCATATTCTAAGAAATTAAACTTTTCTGGAGCTGAGAAAAATATGGAGCATATATTATTTAATAAATCGAATTGTTTTTGCATTATTGTCCTTTTCTGATTTTATTCTCAAATTTAATTGGTTTTTGTTCAATACCGTCAATAGAAAACCTAACTTCTATTATTGAGGAATTTTAAAGGGAAGCAATAAAATTCGCAAACATTTATGCCAATCTCCAATTTGAGATAAATAAGGTAAAACGAACAGGTACATATAATGGTAAATTTTGAACAACACGAGCAGAAACAGTAATGCCCTCGGGAGTGTGATTGATTTTATAACGAGAAGATGTCATCAATAGTCTCCTAACTTGTCTGCTTGATACGCTTTTTGCCGCGGTGTAATTTGCGCCAAACGTGCTCGGTCGATTTCTTCGGCGATAAGGTGCGCTTTTCCTTGCGCTCGGCACTCGGTGGCGATTTTGCCTGCATCTACTTGGTTGGCGGCTTCAAGTAAAGCCAACCAGTGTTCACGCTGCGGATAGGGGGCATCTTCAAGGTTCAGACGGCCTTGTTTGTCGGCCACGCAGACGTTTAAGGCCGTCTGAAAACGTTCGGGGCGGCGGAATGCGTCGGTTTTTTTCAAAACATTCAAAATGGTTTTGCTTTGAACTGCCCGACTTGGTGGAACATGATGTGCCAACGGCAGACGAGTTCGGCAAGTTCGGCGCAGTGTTTGGGCGTGCGCAGGCGTTGATTGACTTCGCGGACGGGTTCGACGCCGTTGACATCGTGTCCGTAGTGTTTCGGCAGGATATCGGCCGGTGTTTTTGCTTTGCCTAAGTCGTGTAATAGGGCGGCATAGCGTTCGGCAAGGGACAGATTCATTTCGGCGGCCCGTTGTACAACCATCAGCGTATGGATACCGCTGTCAATTTCGGGATGATAGTCGGCGCGTTGCGGTACGCCGAAAAGGGCATCAAGCTCGGGTAGCAAGACTTTGAGTGCGCCGCATTCGCGTAAAACTTCAATCATTTTGCGCGGATTTTTTTCCATCAAGCCTTTAGCCAACTCCTGCCAGACGCGTTCGGCGACCAAGGCATCCGCTTCGCCGTTTTCTACCATTTGCCGCATCAGCGACATGGTTTCATCGGCAATTTGAAACCCATAACGCGCGGCAAAACGGGCGATACGCAAAATACGCACAGGATCTTCGGCAAAGGCGGGCGAAACGTGGCGCAGGATGCCGTCCGCTAAGTCTTGTTGTCCGCCAAAGGGATCGATGATCGTGCCGTCTGAATCCTGAGCCATGGCATTGATGGTTAGGTCGCGGCGCATCAGGTCTTGTTCCAGCGTAACGTCTTTATCGGCATGAAAGCTGAATCCGGCATAGCCTTTGGCGGTTTTGCGCTCGGTACGGGCGAGGGCGTATTCTTCGTGGCTGTCCGGATGGAGAAAGACGGGGAAATCCTTGCCGACCGGCTGATAGCCTTGAGCCAACATGGTTTGCGCATCTGCACCGACGACTACCCAGTCGCGGTCTTTGACGGGCAGGCCTAACAGATGGTCGCGGACGGCGCCGCCGACAAGATAGGTTTTTATGGTTTGTATATTCATATAAAAATCGAACGATATAAAAAGGCCGTCTGAAAAGCCGTATTGGGTTTTCAGACGGCCTAAGTCAGAACGCTATTATGAGGCTTTAGGCTTGTTGCCGTCGATGATTTTCAAACTTCGGCGGATTACCAGCCGCTGATGTCGGCAACGTTGGCAGGCATAATCAGCGTGTTGCTTTGAACAAACTGCTGGCGGTAAACGTATTGTTTCGGCAACTTTCAGATTAACAGCTTCAGCACCGCCCTCGGAGCGGACAGCCTCGGCGATTTTGCGGATGGCGTCGGCGTTGGCTTCTGCAACCAGGCGCAGGGCTTCGGCTTCACCTTGTGCGCGGTTGATGCGGGCGATTTTCACCTGTTTGACGCGTTGATGGCGGCTTGCGCTTCACCTCTCGGATTGTTGGATTTCGCTTCACGCCGACCGCTGGCAAGGTTGATCTGCTCGATTTTACGGCCTCGATTCAGCAATGCGCGCGTTTTCACGTTCGCTGTAATTTGCGCCCGGTACTGAGCGGAGGATTTCTGCGCGGAACCAAGTCTTTGACTGTAACGCAACATTTTCACACCCCATGCGCCTGGAAGCTGCTTCGTCCAAAGTAGCAACAATGCTGTTGATTTCTGGTCGCGCCTTCAAAGGTTTTATCCACCCATGCGACTGATGATGAGCGCAAAGTTGTTCGCGCAAGCCGGGTAATCGCCATGACAAGCTGCCGGAACGGCGCGAAGCAAGTCAGAATTCGGTAATCCGAAATAGATGCGATGCCGTCCACAGTCACGAAGGAAGTCGCGGGTAATACAGACTTGGTCAACATCCCAAAGGAACTTCTTCTGTTGAGTGACGACAGGCAAGATGGCCTGATGAATGGGACAGATTGTTCAGACCAGCCGCCGGTGAAACGGCCCAATCGTCTAACGCTACAAACTTCCTGCTGCGGCACGACAACAGTGATCGGAACCAAAATACAACGACGATGAAGAAGAGACGATGGGCTGAGTAGAAATCGGCAACGTTTCTCATGATGGTTGGGAGAGTGCGACAACTGCGACTGCCGTTTGGCAGTAATGACAGCGCTTGAGGTCAGTGTCCAGTGCATTCGAGGCTGCCCGGCTCTGTGCCTGCCAGTGTACCGCGGTGAAGCGACTTGCAAATATTGTCATGCAGGTGGCGGTGATGCGGACGTTTTGCCCAATATCCAAGTCATCGTTGAGCGCTTGGGGAGACAACTGATTTTTCAGACGGCCGTGTACTAGCCAGATACCGAGTGCGCTGATGATGGCGGCGGTCAAAACGGCGGCAGAAAAGTGACCGCTTAATCCGTACATGACTCCGGCAGCGGCCAGCGCTACGCTGACAACCAAAAGATAAACCGTTCCGATAAACAATTCGACAATCAGAACAACGGCGGCGGCAACAAACCATATCGTCATGCGGCATATCCTCTTAATAATCTTTTGATAATCCTTATCATAATGGCAGCGGCTTGAAATGAAAAGGCTAAGGTTGAAATTTATTTCAGTTATAATTAAGTCCATTCAAATACGGAGCGGCAAATAATGCAGACTTGGCACGAGGCAATTGGTGCGGAAAAAGAGAAGGCGTATTTTCAAACGATTTTGGAGAAGGTGCGCCATGAAAGGCAGGCGGGGATAACCGTTTATCCGCCTGAGCGCGACGTATTCAATGCCTTTCGGACGACTGAATTCGGAAATGTAAAAGTAGTGATATTGGGGCAAGACCCGTATCACGGCGCAGGTCAGGCACATGGTTTGGCGTTTTCCGTGCAACCTGAAATTGCGGTGCCGCCGTCGCTGGTCAATATTTATAAAGAGTTGGCGACGGATATTGAGGGCTTTCAGATTCCGCAACACGGCTATTTGCAGCATTGGGCGGAACAGGGCGTGTTGCTGTTGAACACGGTATTGACTGTCCGTGCCGGTGCGGCGCATTCTCATGCGACTTTTGGCTGGGAGGCGTTTACCGATGAAGTCATCCGGCAATTGGATAAGGAACGCGAGCATTTGGTCTTTATGCTGTGGGGCAGCCATGCGCAGAAGAAAGGCGCGTTTATCGGCCGCAAACGTCATTTGGTGCTGACCGCGCCTCATCCTTCGCCCTTGTCGGCGTATCGAGGCTTTTTCGGCTGCAAACATTTTTCGCAGGCAAACGCTTATTTGCAGGCGCATGGTTTAGAGCCGATTGATTGGCAGGTTTAATAAGATGAAAGGCCGTCTGAAAGCAGATTTTCAGACGGCCTTATGATTTAGTCTCAAATCGAATATTCAATCAGTTCGTTTTGAGAAAAGACATAAACCTGTTTTGGAATCAGCTTCAATTCTTTGCCTTCGGCGATTTGGTAACGCGCTGCATCGCTGCCTGCCAGTGTGATATGTACGTCTTGTTTGCCGTGTTTCACCAAAACGTGCGTCAGTGCGCCGACGGCGTGGATTTTTTCGATTTCGGCGCGGATCATCGGGGTTTCGTGTTTGGCGGCGATTTGCCATTCGTGCGGACGGATGTAGCCGGTGGCGGTTTGTTCCTGCCATTTGTATTGCGCGTCCAATTTCCACGCGAAGCCGTTGTAATGCCAGATGCCTTTTTCGATTCTGCCTTCGAAGGCGTCGGTTTCGCCTAAGAACTCGGTAACGAAGGCGTTTCGGGTTTGCGGTAAATGGCTTCGGCGCTGCCGGTTTGTTCGATTTTACCGTGGTTCATGACGACGATTTCGTCGGAAACTTCGAGGGCTTCTTCTTGGTCGTGTGTGACCAAAATGCTGGTTACGCCCAAGTTGTGATGAATGTCGCGCAGCCAAGTGCGCAATTCTTTGCGTACTTTGGCATCCAGCGCGCCGAAGGGTTCGTCCAAAAGCAGGAGTTTGGGTTCGACGGCGAGGGCGCGGGCGAGGGCGATGCGTTGGCGTTGGCCGCCGGAGAGTTGGTGCGGATAGGATTTGGCAAGGTGGGAGAGCTGCACGAGTTTGAGCAATTCTTCGACTTTGGCGCGGATTTGTTCTTTGGACGGGCGTTCGGACTTGGGCAATACGGTCAAACCGAAAGCAACGTTGTCAAACACGTTCATGTGGCGGAAGAGGGCATAGTGTTGGAACACGAAGCCGACTTTGCGCTCGCGCACATGCTTGGCGGTGACGTCTTGGCCGTCAAAGAGAATTTGGCCGCCGTCGGCATTTTCCAGTCCGGCGATAATGCGCAGGAGCGTGGTTTTGCCGCAGCCGGATGGGCCGAGCAGGGAAACGAGTTTGCCGGTGGGGACGTTGAGGTTGATGTTTTTTAGCGCGTGGAACGCTCCGAAATGTTTGTTTAGGTTTTGAATAGTAATGCTCATGCTGCGTTCCTTTCGGCGGCGGCGAGTTTTTTGTCTTGTAATTTTGTGATGATGTTTTGCACCAGCAAGGTGGCCAAGGCTAAAAGTGCCAATACGCCTGAGAGGGCGAATGCGCCGGTGAAGTTGTATTCGTTGTAGAAGATTTCGACCAAAAGCGGGATGGTGTTGGTTTCGCCGCGGATATGCCCCGATACCACGCTGACCGCGCCGAACTCGCCCATCGCGCGGGCGTTGGTAAGGATGATGCCGTAGAGCAGCGCCCATTTGATGTTGGGCAGGGTAACGCGCCAAAACATCTGCCAGCCGTTTGCGCCGAGTATCAGCGCGGCCTGTTCTTCGCTGTCGCCCTGCGCCTGCATTAAAGGAATGATTTCGCGCGCGACAAAGGGGAAGGTAACGAACAGCGTCGCCAGAATAATGCCGGGGATGGCAAAGATAATCTGTATGCCTTGCGCTTCCAGCCAACCGCCCAATGCCGTGTGCGCGCCGAACAATAAGACGAACATCAAACCGGCCACCACGGGCGATACGGAAAACGGCAAATCGAGCAGGGTGGTCAGCAACTGCTTGCCGCGAAAGTCAAAACGGGTCAGTAGCCACGCCATCGCTACGCCCAATACGGCATTGACGGGAACGACAATCAGTGCGGTAATCAGCGTCAACTTGATGGCAGACCATGCCTCGGGATCGGTTAAGGATTGCAGGTATAAATCCCAACCGCCTTTTAAGGCCTCGTAGAATACGGCAACCAAAGGCACGACCAGCATCAGCAGCAGAAAGCCCAAGGCGGTAGCGGTCAGCAACACGCGCAGCCAACGCGGTTCGCTCAGGTTTGGATTGGTAGAATGGGTTTTCATGTTAGTGAAGCCTCTATTTATTCTTGTATCCGTTTAGGCCGTCTGAAAAATGTTTGCTTGATGTTTCAGACGGCCTGTTGTTTGTTAAACCTTCGCTCCGGCACGGCGGCTCAAAGTCCATTGCATGATGTTCAAAATCAGCAGGATGACAAACGAAATCATCAGCATAAACAGAGCAACGGCTGATGCACCCTGAGCATCGTATTGCTCCAGTTTGCCGGTAATAATCAAGGGCAGGATTTCAGACACCATCGGAATATTGCCCGCGATAAAAATGACCGAGCCGTATTCGCCGGTAGAGCGGGCAAACATCATGCCTGCGCCGGTCAACAGGGCCGGTGTGATTTCAGGCAAGAGGACACGGCGGAACGTAGTCCAACGGCTTGCGCCCAAAGTCGCCGCCGCTTCTTCATATTCCCCCGACAATTCTTCCAACACCGGCTGCACGGCGCGGACGATAAAGGGCAGGCTGACAACAATCAGCGCAATCCAAATGCCGATGGGCGTAAAGGCAATTTTGATACCCAAAGGCTCGAAAAAACGGCCTATCCAGCCATTGGGCGCATACAGGGTTGCCAACGCAATGCCTGTTACTGCCGTCGGCAGCGCAAACGGCAAATCGACCAATGCGTTTACCAATCCTTTGCCCGGAAATTCATAGCGTACCAATACCCAGGCAACCAACGTGCCGAACACAATATTGGTCAACATCGCATAAAACGACATCCGCAAACTCAGCCAGACGGCCGCCAAGACATTGGGTTCGGTAATCGTGTTCCAAAATCCGCTCCAGCCGATTTCTGCCGCTTTGGCCGCCATCATCGCAAACGGCAAAACCACCAAAAGCGACAGGCACAAAACCGTCAAACCCAGGCTGAGCTTGAAACCCGGCAATACAGAAGGCGTTTTGAGTAACAGCATAATGGCAACCGTCAGAATTTAATACACGCTTACTTTAACAAGGCCGTCTGAAAACTGGAAAGAATGCTTTGTTTGGTATAAAGATGATTTTGTTATATTGAAAAGATGAAAAGGCCGTCTGAACATCAAATTTCAGACGGCCATGCTGGTGTTGGGGAATCAATAAGCAACAGATTCAGGCGATAAGGGCTGGTGTTGCGCCGCATCATAGTTTTCCTGAGCCGAGCGGACGGCTTTTTCTAAACCGTTGATCCGTTCGAGATAGCGGGCATAGTTGCGCTCATTGCCATAACGCACTTTTTTGCCTTCTTCCAAATTTTTCTTGGCAGTATCTAAAGCACGCTTGGCCGCGCCGACATCAGCCGGATTGACCGGGGCGACAGCTTCTTCCGCCTGCTCAGCTTTGCTTGGCGAAGTCGGCGTTGTCGCTGTTGAAACAGGCGCAGAAGTATATACGGACGGTTTGCCGATATTGCTGGCTTTGCAGTTTTTGCCGCCGGCTTGGGTATAAACTTTGCGGCCGGCAGAATCGGTACATTCAAAAATAGGCGCGGCGGAAACTGCAGTTGTCAAAGCGAGCAGTAATGTGCTGATCCAAATTTTGTTCATTTTTTATTTTTCCTTAAAACCATTTCCACCAAACAAACAAAGCCGCAATCATGATGATGTTGGCGAAGAGGATAGGCTTCCACTGTCTGGGCGCGCGCCGCAATTCAGTGCCAGAGCGCGTGCGGCGGATATAGAAAAACGGGCTGAGCAGCATGGAGGCGACACATACCAAAATAATCACGGCATAATAGATTTTGTGCGTTTCCATATCGTTTCTCCGTTTCAGACGGCCTGAAATGCTGACTACAACACATTTTTGCGTGAAGCGCTGCCTGTTTTCATCTTGCATCGAAATTGGGCACATTTGCCATAGCCTCAATCCTGAGGTCTTTGCAAAAATATGCTACAATCGCGTCCGATTATAACATTCTATTTATAAAGGTTTTACGAATAATGATTTCTACCAACGGCATCACCATGCAGTTCGGCGCAAAGCCGCTGTTTGAAAACGTATCCGTCAAATTCGGCGAAGGCAACCGTTACGGCTTGATCGGCGCCAACGGCTCAGGCAAATCCACCTTCATGAAAATCCTCGGCGGCGATTTGGAACAGACTGCGGGCGAAGTAGCGATTGAAACGGCGTGCGTTTGGGTAAATTGCGCCAAGACCAGTTTGCCTACGAAGACATGCGCGTGCTGGACGTGGTAATGATGGGTCACACCGAAATGTGGGCAGCGATGACCGAGCGTGATGCGATTTACGCCAACCCCGAAGCCACCGAAGACGACTACATGAAAGCCGCCGAACTGGAAGCCAAGTTCGCCGAATACGACGGCTATACCGCCGAAGCACGCGCTGCCGAACTGTTGAGCGGCGTGGGCATTTCCGAAGATTTGCACAATGCGACCATGGCAGAAGTCGCTCCGGGCTTCAAACTGCGCGTATTGCTGGCGCAAGCCCTGTTCTCCAAACCTGATGTGTTGTTGCTTGACGAGCCGACCAATAACTTGGACATCAACACCATCCGTTGGTTGGAAGGCGTGTTGAACCAATACGATTCCACCATGATCATCATTTCGCACGACCGTCACTTTTTGAACGAAGTCTGCACGCACATGGCGGATTTGGACTACAACACCATCACCATCTATCCGGGCAACTACGACGACTACATGCTCGCTTCCGCCCAATCACGCGAACGCGCCCTGAAAGACAACGCCAAGGCAAAAGAGAAACTGCAAGAGCTGCAAGAGTTCGTCGCCCGTTTCTCCGCCAATAAATCCAAAGCCCGTCAGGCAACCAGCCGTCTGAAACAGGCAGACAAAATCAAATCGGAGATGGTCGAAGTCAAACCTTCTACCCGTCAAAACCCGTATATCCGTTTTGAAGCCGACGAAAAAGCCAAGTTGCACCGTCAGGCTGTAGAAGTTGAAAAACTGGCTAAACGTTTTGAAACCCAGTTGTTTAAAAACCTGAACTTCATCCTTGAAGCAGGCCAGCGCCTCGCCATCATCGGCCCGAACGGCGCAGGTAAATCTACCTTGCTGAAACTCTTGGCCGGCGCGTACAACCCCGAATATTCAGACGGCCTGTTGCCGGACGAAGGCACCATCAAATGGGCGGAAAAAGCCAGTGTCGGCTACTATCCGCAAGACCATGAAAACGACTTCGACGTCGATATGGACCTGAGCGAATGGATGCGCCAATGGGGCCAGGAAGGCGATGACGAACAAGTCATCCGCGGCACTTTGGGCCGCTTGCTCTTCGGCAGCAACGATGTCGTGAAAAAAGTGAAGGTTCTCTCCGGTGGCGAAAAAGGCCGTATGCTTTACGGCAAACTTTTGCTGTTGAAACCCAATGTCTTGGTCATGGACGAACCGACCAACCACATGGACATGGAAAGCATCGAATCTTTGAACATGGCGCTGGAAAAATACAACGGCACACTGATTTTCGTATCGCATGACCGTCAGTTTGTATCTTCATTGGCTACCCAAATCATCGAATTAGACGGCAAAGGTGGATATGAACACTACCTGGGCGATTACGAAAGCTATCTGGAGAAAAAAGGCGTTTTGTAAGGAAACAATATGAATGCAAATCTTAAAAAACTACTACAAAATCTGTTTGCGCTAATCGTATTGCCAGTGCTGGGCTGGTACATTACGCTTGGAGATACTGTAAATGTTGTCGATACTGAACACGCTTCTCGTAAAGGCCGAGCAGTTGCTTGGTTATTTAACGAGTTCGGTGCAACCGGTGTTTGGGCTTCTTGGGTATAATTTGGATTGTCTGCCTGTTTTTAGCCATTCGTTCATACCAAGCATGGCAGAAGGATAAGTCGCAGTAAATCAAGGTTTCAGGTAGTCCAAATGTAAGTTAACGCGTAGTAGATGCCCACATAATTCATCAGATTAGATGACAAAGATGGACATAAAACGGGTGATTACGAAAGCTATCTGGAGAAAAAAGGCTTAGTTTAAGCCCGTATTGATAAGCTATTCTATTAAGGTATTGAAATGCCGTCTGAAAACTGTTGTGTTTTCAGACGGCATTTTTTCTTTATCAAACTTAATAATAGATTACTGAACTTTTATGCTAATTTTATGACCAATAGGAGCTTATATCGGAGATTAATTTAAAAATACAATATTTTTGAAGGAATATATCAAATGGTAGATCTTAAAACTGTAGTACCAAATGCTTCCCAATATGGTGCAAAACTTGCCTATACGACTTACGAGGCAGAACAAGGCGAGTTGAAGAGCGGTATCGTTGAGAGCCAGTCTTCTTCTAAAGAAACAGATCGCGTAACTGCCCGTGAAGCAAGCGGTCAAGCATATGTTGATTTGCCGACCAATGCGTCCGTTTCATTTATTGCGCAAGCAGAGGCCAATGCCGTAACCGTCCGTTATACTGTTCCTGACGGTGAAAGCGGTAAAGTAGAAGTCAAAGTCAATAATACAGTGATCGGTACTTTGGATTTATCTTCCAAATCCAACTGGCAATATTTGGATAACTACAAATATCATCCGGATGGCGATGTTAAAGTTCATGATACACCCGCGGCAGATAGGCTTGCCCGCTTCCAATTTGACGAAGTTAGCCAATTATTTAAAGAGGCCAATATCAAGGTAGGGGATAAGGTTACCATCACTAATATCGACAGCACGCCCGTAGGCATTGACTTGGTTGATTTGGAAAAGGCACCGGATGCTATTAAACAGCCTGAAAACAGTGTCAGCATTACTGATTTTGGCGCAGTCGCCAATGATGGCTCGGATGATTACCAAGCATTCATGGCTGCAATTGAATCTGCCAAAGCATCTAAAAAATCTGTTTACATTCCTGAAGGTCAATTTGATTTTAGTGAACAACTGCACATTTACGCGCCTGAAGGTGTAAAAATTAGCGGAGCAGGCCAATGGCACACTAAATTGCATTTTACTAGTACTAAAATAGGTGGCGGTGGTATCGTGTTTGAACACGGCACCAACAAAATTGATTTTGGAAATGTTTCCATGGATTCGGATTTAACTTCTCGCTATAACGAAGGCGCGAACTATAAAGGTATTTCTGGTACCTTGGGTCACGGTTCATCGATTCACGATATCAAAATTGAACATTTTGAAGTAGGTGTTTGGATTGGGGATTATTCTAAAAACAAACCTTTAAATTACACTGATGGTTTGACTATCTCCAATGCCACTATTCGCAACAACTTTGCAGACGGAGTTAACTTTGCCCAAGTACCAGCAATTCTACCGTTATCAATTCCAATATTCGCGGCAATGGTGATGATGGCTTAGCAACATGGTCAAGTCGTCATGAGAATACCAATGCCCATGTTGCTGAAAATAACCGCTTTTTGAATAATACCGTTGAATTAGGCTGGCGTGCGGCAGGTATTGGTATCTTTGGCGGCAAAGGTCATGAAGTAGCCAATAACCTTATCAAAGATAATGCTAATTGGGGCGGTGTACGCTTAAACACTGTATTCAAAAAAAAGCCATAATTTTGATTTCAATGATACGGGTATTTCCGTCCACGATAATTTACTGGTAAACAACGGGACTAATGCGGACACATATGGTCGTGTTAAAGGTTCTATCGATTTGGAAGAAGGCAGGGATTATGCTACTCCCGAAAAAGATATTTTGGGAGAACTCAAAAATATCAAAATTGAAAATAACACTATTGTGAATAATCTTTCCGATCAAGAAATTACCAAAACCCGTAATCCTAAAGAAGGTAATATTCCGGAGCCGGTAAACGAGACTACATTAACCATCGAAAATAATCATAGCCTTTCGGTAGCAGAAAATACTTCTGCAAAAAATGTAGCAGAAGTAGATGATCACAGTCTTACCCAAGCTGCGAATCATTTAGGTGCTGATAATATCATCACCATTACGGACAGCAGCCATGCTCTTGTCAGCGGCGGTGATGGCAATGACCGTATCAGAGGCGGGCGGATTCACTTCAGCGCAACTTTCTGGTCAGAAAAGGGCGTCAGTACAAAAAGGCCTTTCTCAAGAAAGATTGCCATGAGCTGCCACACAACTGACCCAAGACGAACGAGATATCCGGGTCACCATCCCGCCACCGCACCCTCACCGAACGCCAAACAGCCATAATCCGCCACAAAGCACCATCAGCCGAGAAATCAAGCGGCACTGCTTAAGGGCAACAACAGCGCCGAAAGTTTTAGCGGCAAAGCTCGGACTATCAAACAGCGTAAGCGACAACCCTATAAGCTCGATTCGCAGCTGATTCAGCACATCGACACTCTTATCCGCCGCAAACTCAGTCCCGAACAAGTATGCGCCTACCTGTACAAACACCACCAAATCACGCTCCGCCACAGCATCATTTACCGCTACCCGCCAAGACAAAGCAACGGCGGCACTTTGTGGCAACATCTCAGAATATGCAGCAAACTCACCGAAAACGCTACGGCAGCACATGGACCAGAGGCAAGTACCCAACCGTGTCGGCATAGAAAACCGACCGCCGTCGTCGACCAAAAATCCCGCATCGGCGATTGGGAAGCCGACACCATCGTCGGCAAAGGCCAGAAAGCGCATTATTGACCTTGGTCGAACGCGTTACCCGCTACACCATCATCTGCAACTTGGATAGCCTCAAAGCCGAAGACACTGCTCGGGCAGCTGTCAGGGCATTAAAGGCACATAAAGGCAGGGTGCACACCATCACCATGGATAACGGCAGTGCCCTACCAACACCAAAATAACCAAAGCATTGAAAGTGCAGATTATTTTTGCCGCCTTACCATTCTTGGGAGTAGCAATGAGAACACCAACGGACTCGTTATCCGGCAATACTCAAACAAACCACTTCCGCAACATCAGTGATCGAGGCGCAGGTTCGAAGATGATGAACCACCGACTGAAGAAAACACTTGGCTACGAAACGCCGCGTTTTATTCTTGAATCTGTTCCAACCACTGATACACTAGTGTTGCACTTGAAATCCGAATCCAAGGCGGTTTGGATAATGATACGATTAACGGTGATTCAGGTAATGACATCATTTTCGGCTATGATGGGGACGATCGTCTTAATGGCGGTATTGGTAATGACTCTGTACATGGAGGCAATGGCAACGATACCTTATGGGGCGAGAGTGGTGATGACCGTTTGAATGGCGGCGATGGAAACGACGTCTTGTTCGGCGGACAAGGAACCGATTACTTGGTAGGCGGCAAGGGTGCCGATACTTATGTTTTCAGCCTTGGGGAAGGTAAGGATACGATTGTCGATAATGTGGGCGAACATAATGCGTTGCAATTCGGCCAAAATATCTCTGTTAATGACCTACATATTGATGCCATCACTGATGTTCGAGGCAATATCGATTGGAAAATTACCATCAAGGGATCAGAAGGGGACAGCATTACTATCAATGACCAATTTGTTTCCGGTAACACTAACGATGCTGTGATTGATACCTTCCGTTTCGATGAAGGTACATTGAGCCTGCAAGAGTTGATGGGCAGGTTGTCAGGTAATGGCAATATCAGTAATTTGTCAGACGTCAATACGCATACTGAGCGTATGAGCTACTCGTCTGTCGATACGGCCGATGTTCATGATGATACAGCTGTTGCCGCCAATGCTGGAATTATCTGATTGACAGTATATTAGGCTAAATAAAAAAAGGCCGTCTGAAATTTAGGAAATAGGTTTCAGACGGCCTTTTTGTTACTTATCTTGTTATGGTTGATTGTTTGGAAGGAAGATTAACTGAATAAACCTTTAAACCACAACACAAGCGCGTCCCACATACGGCGCAACCAGCTGCCTTCTTCCACGCCGGTCAGAGCGACGACGTCTTTTTCAGCAATAATTTTACCGTCTTTCATGACTTTCAGCTTGCCCAATACTTGGCCTTTTTCAATTGGGGCGAGGACGGGCTGAAGCGTTTCTAAAATAGGTTTGACGTTTTTACCGGTATCGTGGGGAATGGTAATGTAAACATCGTCCAAGAAGCCGATATCTACGGCTTTGGTGCTGCCTTTGTAAACTTTGACTTGGGAAATCACTTCTCCGCCGTTGTAAAGTTTAGGCGTATCAAATGCCTGCAATGACCAGTTGAGCAGTTTGCTGCTTTCGCTGGCGCGCGCTTCGGTGGATTCGGCACCGGCAAGGATGGAAACAATACGGCGGTTGTTGCGTTTGCTGGAAGCGGCAAGATGGTAGCCTGCGCCTTCGCTATAGCCGGTTTTCAAACCGTCGATACTGCTGTCGCGATAGAGTAGGAGATTGCGGTTGGGCTGCTCGATATTATTGTATTTGAAAGATTTGTTTGCAAATAAAGGATAATATTTCGGATAGTCATTGATGAGCGCGGCAGCCAAGATGGCAAGGTCGCCAACGGTTGAAACATGGCCGTTAGAAGAAATACCGGTCGGGTTGTTGAAGTGGGTATGTTTCATGCCCAAGCGTTCGGCTTCTTCGTTCATTTGTTTGACGAATTCGTCGATAGAGCCGTTGCCAATGGCTTCGGCAAGGGTAATGGCGGCATCGTTGGCCGATTGGATTGTTGTACCCTTAATCAAATCGCTGACACTGACAGGAACTTTGGGATCGAGGAACATACGCGAACCTTCGACTTTCCAGCCGACGTTTGAAACTGTCAGCATTTGATCTGCTTGGAGCGTACCGTTTTCCAGTGCTTTAAAGGCAAGGTAGGCTGTCATCATTTGCGTTAACGCGGCAGGCTCGATAGGCGTGTCGGCATTGTTGGATGCCAAGGTTTGCTTACTGTGCAGGTCGGTAACGATATAGGCAGTCGCCGCAATTTCCGGCGGCGTTGTCGGGCTGTTGATGCTGTGCAGCAGCGGTTGCGTTTGAGCATTGCTTTGTACGGCAGATGCGGATGCAACCGGGTCGGCAGCAAGGGCAGGAGTATTCAGGAGGGCAGCAAAAATTAAGCTAAGTAGCGTTTTTTTCATCATTATTTGTAGATTTGAATATGAGTGGACACTGTTATGAAGCAAACAGTTTGGCATATTAAATAGATATTAAGCGGACATTATACCGTCTCATTTAGGCTTTGCTAAGATTTTTCTTGCCTTCAGACGGCCTCAGGGGTATGGTTTTAACTTTTTCGTCCGGTCGATTTGACCGAATTGCAATTTATTTCCGAACACTAAAATACCATGAACCATTCCCTTCCTCTTTCTGATTATCTAACCCGTATTTTGACCGCTTCCGTTTATGATGTGGCCGTAGAAACGCCTTTGGATTTGGCGCGCAGTCTGTCAGGCCGTCTGAACAATCAGGTTTTGCTCAAACGTGAAGATTTGCAGCCGGTGTTTTCGTTCAAAATTCGCGGCGCGTACAACAAAATGGCGAAGCTGCCGAAAGAAGCCTTGGATTGTGGCGTGATCGCCGCGAGTGCAGGCAACCATGCGCAGGGTGTGGCTTTGTCGGCGCAGTATTTGGGTTGCCGCGCCGTCATCGTAATGCCGGAAACAACGCCTAAAATTAAAATTGACGCGGTCAAGAGTCGAGGCGGCGAAGTGGTGTTGAAAGGTGTGTCTTACAACGATGCCTATGATTATGCGATGGAGTTGGCAGAAAAGGAAAAACTGACTTATATTGCGCCGTTTGATGATCCTGATGTGATTGCCGGTCAGGGAACCATCGGCATGGAAATCCTCCGTCAACACCGCAATATCAATGCGATTTTTGTCCCGATTGGCGGCGGCGGTTTGGCTGCTGGCGTAGCGGCGTTTATCAAACAGGTTTGCCCTGAAATTAAAGTCATTGGCGTGCAAACCGATGATTCTTGCTGTATGAAGCAATCGGTAGAGGCAGGGGAAATCGTACATTTGAAAGATGTCGGCCTGTTTTCAGACGGCACGGCGGTTAAAGTGGTGGGCGAGGAAACTTTCCGTCTGTGTAAAGAGCTGTTGGATGAAATTATTACGGTCAATACGGATATGTTGTGCGGCGCGATTAAAGATATTTTTGACGATACGCGCAGCATTACCGAGCCTGCGGGCGCATTGGCCCTTGCCGGTCTGAAGGCTTACGTTGTGAAAAACAATATCCAAGGTCAAAACTTAGTTGCCGTCACCAGTGGCGCCAACATGAACTTCCACCGCCTGCGCCATGTTTCTGAACGCAGTGAGCTGGGCGAGGGCAACGAAGGTATTTTTGCCGTCACCATTCCCGAAGAAAAAGGCAGCTTCCTCAAGTTTATCAATGTCTTGGGTAGTCGGAATATTACTGAGTTCAACTATCGCTATGGCAACGACAACAATGCTCATATTTTTGTCGGTTTGCAAACTGCCGGTGCGCAAGACTTGGCTGTCATCAGCAAACAACTGGCTGACGCAGGTTTGCCGAATGTTGACCTGACCAATGACGAAATCGCCAAAATCCATATCCGTTACATGGTCGGCGGACGTACGGAAAAAGTATCCAGCGAACGCTTGGTCAGCTTTGAATTTCCGGAACGTCCCGGCGCATTGTCCCGCTTCTTGAACCATATGCGCGCCGAGTGGAATATTACTTTGTTCCATTATCGCAATCATGGTGCGGATTACGGCCGTATTTTGGTCGGTATCGATGTACCTGAAAGCGACAATGAAACATTTACCGACTTCTTGGAGAGCTTGGGTTATGTGTATAAAGAAGAAACCGATAATCCGGCTTATAAACTTTTCTTGGCTTAATCAGTAAGATAAAAGGCCGTCTGAAATTTTTCAGACGGCTTTGTGTTTTAAGTTTTGGATTATTTTTTACGGAACACCAAGTCCCAAACGCCATGACCCAATCGCTTGCCTCGGGCTTCAAACTTGGTTTCAGGACGATAATCAGGCGTAGGGGCGTAATCGGCAGCTGTGTTTTGCAAAGCGTCGAAACTGCTCAAAACCTCCAGCATTTGCACGGCGTATTCTTCCCAGTCGGTCGCCATATGGACATAGCCGCCGCTTTTTAGTTTGGGCAGCAGCTTTTCAACAAACGGCACTTGTACCAAGCGGCGTTTATTGTGGCGTTTTTTGTGCCAAGGGTCAGGGAAGAAAATATGAATGCCGTCTAAAGAACCGTCTTCCAGCATCTTTTCCACTACTTCTACTGCATCATGACGCATCACGCGGATATTGGAAATGTGTTCTTCCTCAATCAGTTTCAAGATATTGCCGACGCCCGGACCGTGAACATCAATTGCTAAAAAGTCGGTGCCGGGCAGACGTTTGGCGATTTCCACTGTCGCGACGCCCATACCGAAACCGATTTCCAAAACTTTAGGATTATCCCGTCCAAAAGCGCGGTTCAAATCCAAAGGAGCCTCTTGAAAGTCCACACCAAATTGCGGCCACATCGTATCAATGGCGCGCTGTTGGGCCGCGGTCATATGGCCTTGGCGCAAGACGAAACTGCGGATGCTGCGTTTGTGTTCTTCAGGAACGGTATTTTCGGGGGTATTTTCTGGAATGTTTTCGGACATGTTGTTTTAAATCAGTGGGAAATCAAATAAAAAGGCCGTCTGAAAGAATCAGACAACCCTGCATATAAATCGGCGTGATTATAGCGAATAAACGCTTTTCCTGAAACCTTTTAAAAAGAAGGTTTCAGACAGCCTGATTAAGATAATACCGGTTGCGGTACTTTGTGTTGCACTGCATAAACTGCTGCTTGGACGCGGCTGCTTAGGTTCAACTTGCGCAATAGGTTTTGCACATGCACTTTGACGGTTGACTCTGCCAAGTTCAAATGGCGGGCAATGATTTTGTTGCTGTGTCCGGCGGCAAGATAGCCCAAGATTTCCATCTCGCGCGGAGTCAGTTGCTCCAGCAGATGGTCGGAGCGGGAAGGAGATGGAGAAATCAGCGATTGCACCAAGCGGCTGGTCATTTCTGGAGAAAAGACATTGTCGCCATCAACTGCTTTGCGGATGCTCTCCAATAGGAAGTCGGCATTGATGTTTTTCAGCAAAAAGCCTTTTGCACCCATACGCATACATTCGGTCAAATCATCGCTGTCTTCGGAAACAGTCAGCATGATGACGGTCAGCTGCGGATTGATACTTAAAATTTGGGCCAATGCTTCGCGGCCGTTCATGACCGGCATATCCAAGTCCAGTAAGACCACATCAGGCTTGAGCTGCTCAACCATTTTTACGCCGGCCAGGCCGTCTGAAGCTTCGCCGACTACTTCAAAATCAGGCTGGCGCGAAAGCAAGGCCTTGATACCGCTGCGAAATAGGGTGTGGTCGTCAATAAGGGTAATTTTAATCGTCATGATGCTGTTCTCATTTGTTGCGGCAAAGTCAGCATAACCGCCGTACCTTGCCCAATCTGCGATGTAATGGCCAATTCTGCGTTAATCCGTTGGGCCCGTTCCTGCATAATGCCCAAGCCGACATGTTCGCCTGAAGGCCGGTTTGATAGGTGTTCTTTATTAAAGCCTGCGCCGTCGTCCCGAATCGTCATGACAAAATCGCCGTGGTTGGCAATTTCGACACTGACATGTTGCGCACGCGCGTGCTTCCGAATATTGGACAGGCTTTCCTGCAAGATGAAGATAATCTGCAAATGCTCATCATAATTCAAAGCCTGCCCGTCGTCCTGCCATTTTAAATCAACTGGAATACCTGTTTGTCGTTCAAAACGCGCCAGCAGCGATTCTACCGCTTCAGGAAAATCTTTATTACTGATTTTGGTGCGGAAATTCATCAAAAGTTCGCGTACGTCTTCGTAGCATTCCTGCACGCCGTCTTTGATGAAGCCGATATTTTCTTCGGCCTGCTCGCGTTGGTCTGAGGCAAACGCGCTTTCCAGCATTTGTACCTGCAAATTTAAAAAGGTCAAAGCTTGCGCGATGCTGTCATGCAAACCTTGCGCAATCAAGTTACGCTCCTGCAAGACCGCAAGCAGGCGGCGCTCTTGTTCCATGCGGTTGTTGGCGATGGAAATGCCCAGCTGTCCGCTTAAAGTATGCAGCAGTTTTTCGTCTTGCTCATCAGGCATATGGCCGTCTGAAAAATATAGGGTCAGTACGCCGAGCTGTTCGTCTTGATAAACGATCGGAAATTCTACACGATTTCCTTCTTCGGTTTCACCGACGCTTGCCGCCAAATCAGAACGTTTCCGCTCCTCATCGGAAAGATATACCGTACCGCCCAAAGCTGAAAACGCCGGTAGAATTTGAGTTAAAAATTCTTCTGCCGCCTGTTGCGGTGTAAAGGTTTGGTGCAGATTACGCGTGGTTTGGTAAAGCAGGGTCAAATCACGGTTTTGCCGCGCCAAGTCTTGGGTTTGTTTGGCAACTTGTCCTTCCAAGTCTGTATAAAGCGTATGCAGACGGCGGCTCATTTGGTTGAAACCCTTGCTTACTTGGGCAAATTCACGGATCTGGTCTGTCTCGATTTGAATGCCGAAATGTCCTTTGCTGATGGTTTCTACACCATCACGCAGTTTTTCCAAGGGTCGGATAATCCATGAATAATGCCAAACAATCATCAAGCCTGCAGCCACAACAATCATCAGCATCATGGCCATTTGAAAACGGCGCAGCCACAAGGTATTTTGCTCGTTGGCATTTTCCATCGCCTGTAAAAACAGCTCGATGTTGCCGGCAAAACGGTACAGGCCGATTTGGGTCGGACGCTCGTAATGTTGCAAAGACGGCTTGATATTGGATTCCCAATCAATCAACAGCATCGATTGAATCAAGTCGTAAGCCAACGGCATTTGAGACGGAATCAGCGGATGAATGGCATCGCTTTGCGTCACATTGGCCAGCGTACGCTCAAATTCTTTGATTTGGTTGTCAATTTGCGCATTGGGTGTACGGACGCTTGCCATATAAGCCAAACGGTACACCTGCATTTTCAAACTGCCCGCATCTTCAATCGTTTTGGCCGCGTTTTCCAAACGCCAAGAAAGCAGCAGGGTAAAGGCAATCGACAAAAACGCCGAACTGACCCATAAAAAAGTCAGCAGTTTTAAACGCGAAGACAGGCTCAGGCCGTCTGAAGATCCGGAGAATAATCGCATAAAGCACGCAGGGAACTAATCCGATAATCTTATAAAAATATCATTCTTTCGGTCTATAAACAACCTGTCTAAAATAATTGTATGGTTATGATAAGAAAAAACAGGGGTTTAATGTAAAATCATGTTATGATAAAATTCATCTCAAGTGAATTAAATCATAAAAATAAGGTTTCAGACGGCCTGAAACCTTGAAACTTATCCAATAAACACAACATCTTGAACCATACTCCATACTCTGCTTCGCAAAGGACTACCAAAATGAAAATTTTCGCACTGATATTGGCCGGCGGGCAGGGAAGCCGGATGGGAGGTGTCGATAAGGGGTTGGTGCAATGGCACAACAAAGCCTTGATAGATCATGTTATTGAAAAAATCCGCCCCCAAGTCAGCCACATAGCCATCAGTGCCAACCGCAACCTTGAATCTTACGCCCAACGCAGCGCGCACGTTTTCTCGGATGCGCGCCAATGGCAGCATTACGGCCCTCTGGCCGCTTTGTGTACTGCCGCCAACGATTTGCAAATTGCCACTGCCAACTGGCTGCTTATTGTATCCTGCGATATGCCGCGTTTGCCGGAAAACTTGGTTTCCCAATTTGAAACCATTGCGCGGCGCACGCCATTGTGCAATGCGTTTTATGTGGAGACCTCTGCCAGACCGCATTACAGCGTGATGTTCATCCGTCCGCAAATCCTGCAAAGCACTGTGCCATACCTTTATTCAGGAATGCGAAGCATCCGCGGCTGGCTGCAGCAACAGCGCGCAAGAGTTGTCCATTTCCCTCATGAACAGGATTTTATCAGCTACAACACAGAAAACGATTTGGCCCAACCTTTGTAGTTGGGTAGGTAAGGGGACTAATGTTCAGGTAGAGATATGCTAAATTGATGATTATTTAATATCTTTCAATAGGTAATAACTATCTTGTAATCAGTACCCTTTATAAATTATTCAATCCGTGTATTCAGAAGGATGATACGTTTCTCGTTGAAATAAATTTTAGCTTTTCTCTATTGGCTGTTTCTTTTTAGGTCATTTAGTCTGC